>MDTD01149412.1_pt1 | contig 729901 bp, 681 predicted proteins | sample 811221 | NCBI WGS metagenome assembly MDTD01 (sample SAMN05326646, study PRJNA326480) | marine metagenome | isolation source: seawater | place: Pacific Ocean: South West | collected 2011 | reverse complement strand
GGCGAGCGTCAGTCCGCCGCCGTATTGTAACCAGCGGCGAGCGTCAGTCCGCCGCCGTATTGTAACCAGCGGCGAGCGTCAGTCCGCCGCCGTATTGTAAACCGTCCGCACAGGGAACGGTATGGTGATTCCGTTCTCGTCGAAGCGCTCCTTGACGCGTCGCGTCAGGTCGAACTTGGCGGGCCAGTAGTCGAGATTGTTCACCCAGACGCGCACCACGATATCGACCGAGCTTTCGCCGAGATTGAGGACGCCGATAAAGGGCTCCGGCTCCTTGAGGCAGCGCTCGTCCGCTTCGAGTTCGTGGCGGATAACCTCCATCGCCTTGCCGATATCGTCGCCATAGGAAATCCCGAAGGTCATGTCGAGGCGGCGCTGCGGGTGATAGCTGTAATTGGTGATCGGCTGTCCCCAGACATCGCTGTTCGGCACGATGATCTGCACATTGTCGGGTGTCGCGAGTTCGGTCGTGAAGAGCGAAAGCTGTTTTACGGTTCCGGCGACGCCGCCCGCCTCCACATAATGTCCGGAACGGAAGGGCCGGAAGATGAGCAGCATCACGCCTGCGGCGACATTCGAAAGCGTTCCCTGCAGCGCAAGACCGACGGCAAGGCCCGCCGCGCCGAGAACGGCGATGAGGCTCGCCGTCTGCACGCCGAATTTCGCCAGCACGGCGACAATGGTGAAGGTGAGGACGAGATAGCGCGCAATCGTGCCGAAGAAGTTCTGCAGCATCTCGTCCATGTTGGGCCAGCGCCCCAGCGCCCTCATCGTCCATACGCGCACGCGCCCGGCAAACCAGAAACCGGCGATCAGGATGACGACGGCGGTGAGAAGGTTCACGCCGCCTTCGAGTAGTTGCGGCAGCAGAACGTCGAGTTGTTCGCGTATCGCGGGAGGCAACTGGTCGAGCATCTGGGGGGACTCCTGGTGCGATTGCTGAGGATGCGCAGTTTCACACGGGTAGCCAAGGATTTGAACCGCAGAAAAGGGCAGTTTTCGGGCGGGGTTTGCACCCTCTCGTCAAAGCAAACATGGCATCCGCGGCGTTTGTTGTGTGTTCCACCCTCCCCCTGTGGGAGGGTCAAAATTCGTGAAGCGAATTTTGGGGGTGAAAAACGGTTTGCGTAGCAAACGAAAAGGCCCGGTGGGCCTTTTCGAGTTTTGAACGCCCGAAGCGGTAGCGACGGGCAGGACAAGAGTATTTCGTTCGCGGGTTCAAAAAGGTCCACTGGACCTTTTTGTTCGCGTTGCGAAACACCCTCTCACCCCCAAAAAAATTTCGCGGTGCTCAATTTTTCGACCCTCCCACAGGGGGAGGGTGGCCTTAAACTGCTCCCCATGAACAAACCCGCGCACATGGGAAGAGACGCAAGCGGCGGAGAGGCGCTCCCGCCCCTCTTCCTTCGCTGGTTCGAGAGCCGCGGCTGGCAGCCCCGCGCCCATCAGCTGGCCCTTCTCGGTCTCGCGCGGGCGGGGAAGTCAGCCCTCCTCATCGCGCCCACGGGCGCCGGCAAGACGCTCGCGGGCTTCCTGCCGAGCCTCGCCGATCTCGCCGCGCAATCCACGGCGGACCCGCAGCGCAAGCGCGGCCTTCACACGCTCTATATCTCGCCCTTGAAGGCGCTTGCCGTCGATGTGAAGCGGAACCTGGAAGCGCCGGTCGCGGAGATGGACCTTCCCATCTCCATCGAAACGCGCACCGGCGACACGCCGCAGAACCGCCGCCAGCGCCAGCGCCGCGATCCGCCCGACATATTGATGACGACGCCGGAGCAGCTCGCGCTCCTCCTTTCCTACAAGGAGGCGGGCGAGTTCTTCGGCTCGCTTTCCTGCGTCGTGCTGGACGAGCTTCATGCGCTGGCGAATTCGAAGCGCGGCGATCTTCTCGCCCTCGGCCTCGCGCGTCTCGCGAAGCTCGCGCCGAAGCTTCGCCGCGTCGGCCTCTCGGCCACCGTCGCCGAGCCGGATGCGCTGCGCCACTATCTGATGCCCCAGACCGGCGATGAAGAAAGCCTCAGCGAGATCGTCGTCGCGCCACCCGGCGCCCGCCCGGAGATTTCGGTGCTGACGCCGGCGGACGAGGGCAGGGAGGAAGTGCGCATTCCCTGGTCGGGCCATTCCGCGCGTCATGCGCTGCCCGCCGTCTATGAGGCGATCCGCGCGAACCGCACCGCCCTTGTCTTCGTGAACACGCGCAGCCAGGCGGAATTCGTCTTTCAGGAGCTTTGGCGTCTCAACGAGGATGCGCTCCCCATCGCCCTTCACCACGGTTCGCTTGTCGCGGAAGCGCGGCGCAAGGTCGAAGCCGCCATGTCGGCGGGCACGCTCCGCGCCGTCGTCTGCACCTCGACGCTCGATCTCGGCATCGACTGGGGCGAGGTCGATCTCGTGGTGAACATGGGTGCGCCGAAAGGTGCAAGCCGCCTGGCTCAGCGCATCGGCCGCGCGAACCACCGCCTCGACGAGCCCTCGCGCGCCATGCTCGTGCCCGCAAACCGTTTCGAGGTGCTGGAATGCGAGGCCGCCCGCGCGGCAGCCCTCGAAGGCGCGCAGGACGGCATGATCGCCCGCGAAGGCGCGCTTGATGTCCTCGCGCAGCATGTGCTGGGCTGCGCCTGTTCCGAGCCTTTCGATCCCGATGCGCTCTACCGGGAAGTGCGCTCCGCCGCGCCTTATCGTGCCCTCTCGCGCGAGGATTTCGGCAAGGTGGTCGACTTCGTTTCGACCGGCGGCTATGCGCTGAAGAACTACGACCGCTTCGCGCGCCTCCGTCCGAATGCAAAGGCGGAAGGCGATATGCGGCTCCGCGCCGCCTCTCCCGCCGTCATTCAGCAATATCGCATGAATATCGGCACCATCGTCGAAGCGCCCATGTTGAAGGCGCGGATGGTGAAGAGCCGCGGCCGCCGTCCCATCGGCGGCATGGGCGGGCGTTATCTCGGCGAGATCGAGGAATATTTCATCGATCAGTTGTCACCCGGCGACACCTTCCTCTTCGCGGGTCATGTGCTGCGCTTCGAAGGTCTCGCGGAAACGGAAGCATTGGTCACGAAGTCGAATGCCGCCGAGCCCATGATCCCGTCCTACTATGGCGGCAAGTTTCCGCTCTCGACCTATCTCGCTTCCCGCGTGCGACGCATGTTCGCGCATCGCGAGGAATGGGCGGCGCTCCCCGCGCCGGTGCGCGAGTGGCTGGAGATACAGGCCTGGCGCTCCGTATTGCCGGGCGAGAGCAATCTTCTGGTCGAGTGCTTTCCGCGCGGCGACCGTTTCTATCTCGTCTGCTATCCCTTCGAGGGCCGCCTCGCGCATCAGACGCTCGGCATGTTGCTGACGCGCCGTCTGGATCGCGCGGGCGCGCGGCCGCTTGGCTTCGTCGCGTCGGAATATTCGCTTGCCCTCTGGTGTCTGCGCGATCCGGGCCTCATGCATGAGCGCCATGAATTCACGATGGCGGAACTTTTCGCCGAGGACATGCTGGGCGACGATCTCGATGCTTGGCTCGCCGAGTCGAGCCTGCTGAAGCGCACCTTCCGCGATTGCGCCATCATTTCAGGCCTGATCGAGCGGCGCTTTCCGGGGCAGGAAAAGTCGGGCCGTCAGGTCACTTTCTCGTCGGACCTCATCTACAATGTGCTGCGCGAGCATGAGCCGGACCACATCCTGCTCCGCGCGACTTATAATGACGCGGCGACCGGCCTCCTTGATGTCGGCCGCGTCGCGGAAATGCTGAAACGCGTGAAGGGCCGCATCCTCCTGAAGCGGCTCGACCGCGTCTCCCCGCTCGCCGTCCCCGTCCTTCTCGACATCGGCAAGGTCAGTGTGCGCGGCGAGGCGGACGAGGCGCTCCTCTCCGAAGCGGCGGACGATCTCATCGCCGAGGCGACGAGACTTGTTTGATCCCGCCCGACTCGATCTATAAACAACAGTGTCATCCCGGCGAAAGCCGGGATCCATGTGCTTCTCATCGCGGCAAGATGTTCGAACTGAAACGAGACATAAGCGCAACCGCCCGTCCCTCGCTCCGCGTCTGCGGCCAGGTCTTCGACCTCCTGCCGGAAGGCGCGGCGTGGATGCCGAATGAGCGCCTGCTCGTCGTCGCCGATCTCCATTTCGAAAAAGGTTCCGCCTTCGCCGCCCGCGGCGTCGCGCTCCCGCCTTACGACACGCGAACGACCATCGCCCGCCTGGAGGCGCTCGTCGCGAAGCTGCGCCCACAGACGCTCGTCGCGCTTGGCGACAGCTTCCATGATGGCGAGGCGGCGGATCGAATGGCGCCGGACGATGCGGCGCGTCTTGCGCGTCTCTCCCGGTCGCTCGACTGGGTCTGGGTCGCGGGCAATCACGATCCGGTGCCGCCTCGCGTCTTTGGCGGCGCGGTGAAGGAGGAGCTGCGCGTAGGCCCACTCACCTTCCGACACGAGCCGCAGGCCGCACCCGCGACCGGCGAGATCGCGGGCCATCTTCATCCGTGTGCGGCGGTTCGTGTGCGCGGCCGCCGTCTTCGCCGCCGCTGCTTCGCCTCCGACGGCACGCGGATGATCCTTCCCGCCTTCGGCGCCTATACGGGCGGCCTCAATGTTCTCGACCGCGCCTATGACGATCTTCTGCCGGGCTTCGATTTTCATGCCTGGATGATGGGCGCGCGCACGGTTATCCCCGTTTCCGCCCGCCGCCTCGAAGCCGACTGAGCCGAAAATATTTGTCCCCGCTTTTCTGCCTTGGTGCGAAACGCCGCCGGCGCTTTGTGAGAGATGCAAAAAGCGGGGATTGTTTTTTCCACCGTCCCCCTGTGGGAGGGTCAAAATTCGCCAGCGAATTTTGGGGAGGGGTAGGCTGCAAACTCTGCCCTCAAATCCGGGCATAAGTTCTCTTCAAATGCCCGCCCCCGCGCTTTGTGACGGTTCAATGACGTTTCGATGACGGTCGCCCGGAAAAGCGCCGCTTTATCCCCGCTCAGCCAAGCGTTGCGAGCGCCGGAAACGTGTTGATCAGGAAGATCGCGAGCCGCTCGAAATTCCCCGTCAGCATCATCAGGCCCGTGATCGCGAGCAACACGCCCGCCGCGATTTCGACCTTGTGCATGTGCCTGCGGAACTTCGCCGCGAAGCTCAAAAATCCGCGTACGGCGAATGCGGCGGCGAGAAACGGAATGCCGAGCCCCAGCGAATAGACGGTGAGAAGCGTGACGCCTGCGGAAAGACTTTCCTGCGCCGCCGCGAGTGTGAGGATCGTCGCGAGGATCGGTCCGATGCAGGGCGTCCATCCGAAAGCGAAGGCAAGTCCGAGAAGATAGGGGCTCGCGAACTGCATCAGCGGGCTTCGTTCGCCCTCGCCGCTTCCCGCAAGGTGAAAGCGCGCTTCGCGGTTGAGAAAAGCGAGGCGGAAGAGCCCCATATAATGCAATCCGAAGACGATGATGATCGCGCCCGCGATCCGCGAAAGAAGTTCCTTGTGCTGAACGATCAGCGGATTGATCGCGGATGCGCTTGCGCCGAGCGCGACGAAGATCGTCGTGAAACCGAGCACGAAGCCGATGGCGCCGAGCGCCACGCGTTGCGTCAGCCCTTCCGAAGCGAGCGGCTTTCCTTGCGCATCCTCGCGCGTCAGCTCTTCGAGCGACGTGCCCGCGATGAAGCAGAGATAGGCTGGCACCAGCGGCAGCACGCAGGGCGAAAGAAAACTGATGAGCCCGCCCAGTGCGGCGGCGAAATATCCGACTTCCATTTCAACTCTTCCTAGCGCCTGCTCATCACCGCGGAAGCGAGCCAGCCCGCGAATGCGGCGACGAACACGGCGATCAGACCGTAAAGCAGCGAGTCCTCATGTGCCATGCGATAGAGAAAGCGCTCCACGCCCCGTTTGTCGATATAGAGCGGCGAGGAGATCGTGTCGATGATCTCGCCGTTCTGCAGCAGATAGACCTTTGCCGTGTAAAGCCCGACGGGCACATTCGCCGGAATGTCGACCGTCGCGCGGAAAAGCGTCTGGCCGAGAAAGGTCACGCCGCCCGGCACATTGATGTAGAGCCCTTCGCGCCGCTTGTTGCGGATCAGCGCCTTCCAGAAGGCGCGCTCCTCGTCCGGCGGCAGGATCTGCAGCGTGCCGTCGATCGCGCGCGCGGTCGGCGTACCCGGATCGATATTCTCGATGCCGATGCGAAGCGCCTTCAGCGTTTCCGCATCTGCCGTCACTTCGAGCGGCCGCGTGCTCGCAATCGCGTAGTAGCCCGGCACGCTCGGATAGGTGACGCTGTCATGGTTCACCCATATCGCGGCCATCTGCTCCTTGCGGCGCACCGTCATCGGCCGCGACGGTCCTTGCACGACGACGACGATATCGCGGTTGAGCGCGCGCGATCCGGGGCGTGCCGCTTCCACCGCGCCGAAGAGAAGGATCTCGGTACCCGTGAAGTTGGAGCGGATCGCGATCTGGTGTTCCGAAAGATCGGTGACGAGTTGGTCCGCGCGCGCGGGCAACGCCGCGATCAGCAATGCAACGATGACGGCAGCCGCACGCAGCATCATGAGTGCGGCTCCGCTTCGATCACGGAGTAGAGATCGGGCGGTGTGCTCACCAGGTCGTAGCCGAGCCGTAGGCCGATCAGCAGCAGGATTGCCGCAAGCAATGCGCGCAATTGTTCGGCGGGCATCTTCTCCGCCGCGCGCACTCCGTATTGCGCGCCGATCACGCCGCCGATCACGAGCAGGAAGCCGAGCACGATATCGACCGCCTGGTTTTCCACCGAATGCATGACGCCGGTGAGTCCCGCCACGAACACGATCTGGAAGAAGGACGTGCCGATGACGACATTGGTTGGCATCCGGAGCAGGTAGATCATCGCCGGGATCATGATGAAGCCGCCGCCCACGCCCATGATGGCCGAGAGCGTGCCGACGAAGTATCCGACGAGGACCGGCGGGATCACGCTGATATAGAGCTTCGAGCGCCGGAAGCGCATCTTGAAGGGCAGGCCGTGTATCCAGCTGTGATGCTTGCGCCGCGGCGTTGCGCGCCCGCCCCGCGCGGCCCGGATCGCCTGTACGCTTTCGACCATCATCATCGCGCCGATGACGGAGAGGAACGCCACATAGACGACGGAGATCACGAGGTCGATCTGGCCGATCGCCGCGAGCAGCTTGAAGAGGTAGATACCGCTGATCGATCCGATGACGCCGCCCGCGAGGAGCACGCTTCCCATCTTGAAGTCGATGGACTTGCGCGTGAAATGCGCGAGCGCCCCCGTCACGGACGAGGCGACGACCTGTGTCGTCTGGGTGCCCACGGCAACGGTGGGCGGAATGCCGAGAAAGATCAGAAGCGGCGTCATCAGGAAGCCGCCGCCAATGCCGAACATGCCGGAAAGAAAGCCGACTGCCGCGCCCATGGCCAGAATGGTCAGAATGCTGACCGGCAACTCGGCAATGGGCAGATAGATTTGCATCGCGCGCGCGGCTCCGGCTGCCGGAGACCCTCCAGGCGAAAAGCCCTGGGAAGGAAGGTGGATGCAGATTGGGGTAGCACGTCCCCCGGCCGATTCCTAGCGCCGCAACGAAAGATCAGTTGGGTGTTGCTTCAAGCTGCGCCAGCGTCTCGCGCGTTACCGTCCCTGTCGTCTCCAGCCCTTCTGAAAGCTGGTATTCGAGTATCGCATCTCGCGTCCTGGGGCCCATCAGTCCGTCGGGCGCGCCGGCGTCGTAGCCGAGGCGATTGAGAAGGTCCTGCGCCCGCGCGATTTCGGCGCGCGTCGCGCCTGCGCTCGCGCCGGCTGCGCCGCCTTCGAGCGAAGAAACCTGCCAGGTCTTCATCGACGAGACATCGCCATTTGCAATTGGGTCCGGTTTCTTCGCGCTCCAGGTGCCGGAGGCTACCTTGGCGCGGGCGAGATCTTCGGGGCTGAGCTCGGTGGCGATCGCATCGCGCTTCGCGGCCGCGCCCTTGTCGCCGCCCTTCGCCGCGATGTCGAGCCACTTGTAGGCTTCGACGGGATTCTTCGGCACGCCGAGCCCGCGCTCGTTCAGGATCGCGAGATTGTACTGGCTGTCGCCGAGGCCGTAATTCGCGGCCTGGGTGAACCACCGCGCCGCCGTCTTGAAGTCCTGCGCGGTGCCGCGCCCTTCGGCGTGGATGACAGCGAGATTATGCATCGCCTTGACGTTGCCGCCCTGCGCCGCCTTTTCGTACCACTCGCGCGCCTTGGCGTCGCTCTGCGTCACGCCGCGCCCTTTCTCGAATTGCGTCGCGAGCCGGTATTCGGCGGCCGTGAGGCCTTGCTGCGCGGCGCGTTCGAACCACTTCGCCGCTTCGGCCATGTCCTGCGTCACGCCTTCGCCATTTGCATAGCGAAGGCCGACTTCGTATTGTGCGGCTGCGTCGCCTCGCGTTGCCGCGTCCATCAGCGTCACTTTCGCAGGCTCTACAGGCGCCGTCTCGACGGGCTTCGAAGGCGCGGCGGCTGCGGGCTCCGTGGGCGTCAGCGATGCCGTGCCCGCTGGCGTCTCCGTCGCGGGCGAGGCCGCGGGTTTTGCGGCGGGCGCCTTCGGTGCGGGTACCAGCGCCTCGTCGGGCTTCGCGGTATCGGGGTTGGCCTCCGGCGCCGCGGTTCCGCCTGTCGCGGCCTCGCTGGCGCCGGTGCCTTCCGGACTGGCCTCCGGGTTTTCGTTCCTTGCCGGTTCTGCGTCGAGCACGGTCGGCGCGGGGCCCGTCGTGCCGCTCTGTGTGGCGGCCGGCGCGTTCGGCGTTGTGCCGCCGCGCAGCATCACATAGGCGCCCGCGAGCACGGCAAGCAGCACGAAACTCGCCGCGACGCCAAGGATTAGCTTGCGGCGGCCATCGCCATTTTCCTGCGCCGAGAAACGCGCTGAAGACTCTGCAAAACCCGGCGCGGGCGCGGTTCCGTAATAAGGCTCCTGGCGGGCGCCGCCTTCGGCTGCGGCTTGCGCCGCACGCCGCGCCGCTTCGAGAAAATCATTCGCCGCGCGCTGTCCCGCATTCTGCACGGGCTCTTGAGGATCGGGCGGGATGATTCCGTCGTCGAAATCGTCCTGGTTGCGGTCGTAATAGGAATCTTCGGCGTCGTCCGCGAAGGGAGGCGCTTCGGCTTCGTCCTCGTATTCATCGCCCGCGTCATAGCCGAAATCGTCCTGCGCGCTCGCTCGCGGTGGCGGCGCATCATGAATGTCGAAAGGGGGAGGCACCGGCGCAGTGTCCCGGCGCGGCGCGTCATATCCCGACGGCATATCGGCGGCGCGGGCGCGCTGCTGCGGCCGTTCCCAATCGCTGGGGCCGAGTGCGGGGCCGAAATTGCTGCCGAATGCGGGCGCCATCATCGGCGGCGCATCGAAATTCGGAATGCCGAAGCCGGGACCGGAGGGCGGGAAGCCTGCGGCGATACCGCCGGCATTGAGCTGCGGCGACAGGGTCGCCCGCGCCTTCACCGCTTTCGTCTCCTTTTCGAGATGGCTCAGCCGGCTGGTCATGCGGTCGATCATCGACTGCAATGACGACAGCGCCTCGCGATCGCGGCTTTCCGTCTCGGCGAGATTTTCTCCGATGCCCGCAACCGCCTTTTCGACGGCCTGCGCGGCCTCCATCGTCATGTGTTCGTTCTGCTCGAGACGCCGCGTCATCTGTTCGAGGCGCGCGGCAAGCGCATCGGGAATTTCCGTGCGCCGCGAGTGGTCGATGTCCTCGAGCTTCTTCACGAGGCTGCCGACCGTCGTCTCCAGTGTGCTCTCGAAAGCCTTTACCGTCTCGTCGGCGCGGTGTTCGGCGCGCTCCACGCGCTGCGCAATCCGTTCGATGCTCTGCTGAAGGCTTTCGATCGCCTTCCGCTGGCTTTCCGCGTTCGACTTCTCCTCGATCGCCTTCAGCGCCGCCTCGACGGCTTGCGGGCCGACGGTGCTCACGCCCTGTTCCATCTTTTCGAGGCGCTGGGCGAGTTGCGTCAGCGTGCTTTCGAGCGCCTGCGCACGGCGCTTCGCGTCTTCGCGCTCTGCTTCCTGCTCCGCGTTTTCGATGCGGTTCGACAGGGAGGAAAGCGTTTGCCGGATTTCGGACAGCGTGTCGTCCGTGCGCCGTTCCGAGGTTTCGAGATGATCGACGACGGAGTTGAGCGCCTTTTCAAGCGTCTGGATCGCGCGGTTGTCTTCGCCCCGGCCGCGTCCGCGCTCGGCGCGTTCCATGCGTTCGCCGAGTTGTTGCAGTTTCCGCTCCAGCGGATCGATTGACCGCGCCTCCGAATACCTGTCTTCCATGTCGTGCTCCGACTGGTCGATGCGCTGGGCGAGTTGTCCCACTGTGGCTTCGAGCTTGCGTGTCATCTCCGCCGTGCGGCGTTCGCTGTTGTCCACGCGCTGCACGAGTTCGCGCACGGCCTCGGCCACGGGGCCAAGGTCGATCTTCGGCTCCGGTACCGATGCCTGCGGCGCGCTCTGCTGCGGCTGGTTGTATCGGGATTGAGACATCTCGGGGTCCTGTTGCCCAACTTCGTCGGTGCCGGAGTCCATGATGACCTGGTTCAGCCACGCACCGAGCGTCACGCCTTGCCGGCGTGCTGCCTGCTTGGCAGCTTCCCGCGCCTCGGGCTCAATGCCCTTGACGCTCCATGGAACCCCCGATCGCATCCGAATCACTATGCCCGTTAACCCTTTGGGCCAGTATAAACCGCGCTATCTGGTATTTCTAAACACGGACTGGCCCTAAATCTTGTCAAGACTGCCGTTCTCGCCGGTAAAGGCGCGGTCAGCCCTTTGAAGGTGCTGTTTCAGCACACTCAATAAAGCGGCAATGTCGGTAAATATGGCGTTAACCGGCGGCGTTAAGTGCGCGCCATGCCGGTATTTTCCGGTTTCGGGCGTCTGGCTCAGCCCGCCGGGTGTTCGTTGCGGAGCTTCAGCATCGCCGCATCGCTCCACTTCGACCATTCGCGCGCCTTGGCGAGATAGGCGCGATAGGAGGCGGCGATCCGCCCCGCCAGGTCGCTCGTCATGGCGAGCTCTGCGAGCACTTCGTTCGATGCTTCCGCCATGGCGGCCGCGATGGGTTCCGGCCATTCGCGAAGTTCGGTGCCGCCCGTCTCCACAAGCCGTGCAAAGGCCTCGATATTGTGAAAGGTGAAGTCCGCGAGCGTTTCCGCGGATGAGGCGAGCGCAGCTCCGCGCACGATTTCCTGCAGATCGGCCGGCAAGGTGGCGAACTTTTCCTTCGAGACCAGAAGTTCGAGAGAAGGCCCGGCCTCGTGGAATGCGGGCAGATAGTAATATTTCGCGACCTTGTCGAGGCCGAAGGCCATGTCGTTCCACGGACCGACCCATTCGGCGGCGTCGATAGCGCCGCTCTTCATCGAAAGGAAGATTTCGCCGGGCGGCGTCAGCGTCACGCTCACACCGAGACGGCGCATCACTTCGCCGCCAAGGCCCGCGATGCGGAAGTTGAGGCCTTTCAGGTCATCCAGCGTCTTGATCTCGCGATTGAACCAGCCGCCCGCCTGCACACCGCTCGACCCTGCATAGAAGGGCATGACGCCGAAAGGCGCATAGGCTTCTTCCCAAAGCGCCTGCCCGCCGCCATGGGCGAGCCAGCCTGCCGTCTCCGGCGCGGTAAGGCCGAAAGGGACGCCCGTGAAGTAATGGAAAGCGGGGTTCTTGCCCTGCCAGTAATAGGGCGTGCCATGCCCCATCTCGCAGACGCCTTGCGAAACGGCATCGAACACTTCGAAGGGTGGCACGATCTCGTCCGCGCCATAGAGTTTCACGTTAAGCCGCCCGCCCGACATCTTGCCGATCCTGTCGGCGAGCCGCTGCGCATTGATGCCGACGCCCGGCGCTCCTTTCGGCCAGCTCGTCGCCATGCGCCATTCGATAGCGTCTTGCGCGCGCGCGGACGTGCCGAGCGCGGGCAGTGCGATCGCGCCTGCCGCCGCGCCAAGAAATTCTCTGCGTTTCATTATATGGAGCCCCCGCAAACAAAGTGCCGCAGCATCTCATTGCCGGGGCGCTTCGGCAACGATCTTGCCGCGACGGTTCAGGGGCCTGCGAAAACCTGAACCGCGACGATGCGGTTGCCCTGCCGCGCGATGCCAACGCCGCTTTCCGTCATCTCCGGCGCCTTGATGTTCTTGCGGTGCATCGGGCTCTCGATCCACTTGCCGACCAGCGTCTTCGCAAGCTCCGCATCGCTCATCGCCGCATAGGTCGAGCCGTCGAGCACCTGAACATTCTCGGCCACGCGCCCGCTGAACTCAGGCTCCACTGCAGCCACGCGTTCGCGAGGCCCCTGGCCGTCCGGATTGAAATGGCCGAAGAAGCCGCGAAGCTCCATATCGGCGGCATGAACAGCCGCCACGCGCTGAAGTCCCGCATCGGGCGCGAGCCGGGCGAGGCCTCTATCCGCGCGATAGTCGTTCACCGCCTGCAGAACCGCTGCGCTCAGCGCCGCGTGGCTCTGTGCCGCGGCACTCGCCTCGGCCGGCAATGTCGTCCTGTTCACCTCCTGCAGCTTCGCGGGCGCGCCCTCTCCCTGTGTGGAGCAGCCCGAAGCCGCGGCGAGCGCCATGATTGCGAATCCGGCGGCGGCAATGCGCATCATTCTCGTTTCCTCCCTTGTCCCGGGGCTCACTAGAGCATCCTCCGGGTGACGGATTCAAAAAGATTTCGTGACCCCATTGACGCTTACGTCAACGTCAACTAGATTCCGGTCCACTTTTGAAAAATGGCTGAAAACAGCCGAAATTTCCAGTTTAGAACGCCCGGGAAGGGCGCTGCCGCTCCTGTCGGGAGCGGGTGGCGTGTGTCCCGAAGTCAGGGAGAAAGTCATGGAACAGCAGCTTCACGCGGCCTCCGGCGCAACGCTCCGTCACGATGGCGGCGAGATGGTCTCGGGCACCACCTTTTCGATCACGGAACTCGCCGAGGAGTTCGGCCTGACCACCCGCGCGATCCGCTTCTATGAGGACAAGGGGCTTCTCAAGCCGGAGCGTCGTGGTCAGACCCGCATCTATCATCCGCGCGACCGCGCCCGCCTGACCCTCATCGTGCGCGGCAAGAACGTCGGTCTCGCCCTGTCCGAGATCAAGGAAATCCTTGGCCTTTACGATCTGCAGGACGGCTGCGAGACGCAGAACCGCGTCGCCGTGGACAAGTTCCGCAAGCGCATTTCCCAGCTCAACGAGCAGCGCAGGGAAATCGACCTGCAGATCAGGACGCTGGAGGAAAGCTGCGCCCGCCTCGAAGCGCAGATCGCCGAGCAGGTCAAAGCCTCTGGCAACGGCGCGGCTGCGGCGAAATCGGCCGCCCGTCCGGCGAAGACGAAGAAGCCGGAAAAGGCTATCGTCTGAGGTGAACGCGCCCTTGGGTAAAGGGCGCGGCTTACCTGCCTGAGAGGACACCCATGCCGACCTACAAAGCGCCGCTGCGCGAATATCGCTTTCTGCTGAACGAGCTGCTCGACTTCTCGCAATATGCGAGCTTGCCGGGCTTCGAGGACGCGCCTGCCGATCTCGTGGACGCCATCCTGGAGGAAGCCGCGAAGCTGACGGAAGAAGTGCTGCAGCCGTTGAACCAGGTCGGCGACCGTGAAGGCTGCAAGCTCGAGAACGGCGTCGTCACGACGCCCAAGGGCTTCAAGGAAGCCTACAAGCTTCTCGTCGATGGCGGCTGGCCCGCTCTCGTCGCCGACAAGACCTATGGCGGCCAGGGCCTGCCGAACGCGCTCGGCGTTATCTTCAACGAGATGGTCTCTTCCGCGAACATGGCCTTCGGCATGTATCCGGGGTTGAGCCACGGTGCCTATTCGGCGCTTTCCCAGCACGGTACGCAGGAGCAGAAAGACAAATATCTGCCGAAGCTCGTGACCGGCGAATGGACGGGCACGATGAACCTCACCGAGCCCCATTGCGGCACGGATCTCGGGCTCCTGCGCACCAAGGCCGTGCCGGTCGGCGACGGCTCCTACAAGATCAGCGGCCAGAAGATATTTATTTCCGCCGGCGAACACGATCTTGCCGAGAACATCCTTCACCTCGTGCTTGCCCGCATCGAAGGCGCGCCGCAAGGCGTGAAGGGCATTTCGCTGTTCCTGGTACCCAAGTTCCTCGTGAACGATGACGGCTCGCTTGGAAATCGCAACGGCGTTTCCTGCGGCGCCCTCGAAGAAAAGATGGGTATCCACGGCAACGCCACCTGCGTGCTGAATTATGACGAGGCCATCGGCTGGCTGGTCGGCGAGGAGCACAAGGGGCTTCGCGCCATGTTCACGATGATGAACGAAGCGCGTCTCGGCGTCGGCCTGCAGGGCCTGTCCCAGTCGGAAGTCGCCTATCAGAACGCGGTCGCCTATGCGCTGGAGCGTCTGCAGGGCCGCTCCCTCACCGGCGCGAAGGAAGCGGACAAGCCCGCCGACCCCCTGATCGTTCATCCCGACATTCGCCGCATGCTGCTCGACATCAAGGCCTTCAATGAAGGCGCGCGGGCGCTTCTCGTCTGGACGGCGTTGCACGGCGACCTTTCGCACCTTTCTGACGATGAAAAGACGCGCGAATTCGGCGACGACATGATGGCGCTGCTGACGCCCGTGCTGAAGGGATACTTCACGGATCGCGGCTTCATGAATGCCGTCGACGCGCAGCAGGTATTCGGCGGCCATGGCTACATCGCCGAATGGGGCATGGAACAATTCGTGCGCGATGCCCGCATCGCCATGATCTATGAGGGCGCGAACGGCGTTCAGGCGCTTGACCTGGTCGGCCGCAAGCTTGCCGCCAATGGCGGCCGGGCCGTCTTCGCTTTCTTCAAGGCGGTGGACGATTTCGTTGCTGCGAATGAGGGCGACGAGAAGATGAAGCCCTTCGTCGAGCCGCTCGCCCGCGCGCGCAAGGACCTCGAAGCGGCGACCATGTGGTTCATGGAAAATGCGCTCCAGAACCCCGATCACGCCGGCGCCGGTTCCACGCCCTATATGCATCTCTTCGGCGTCACCGGCCTCGCCTTCATGTGGGCGAAGATGGTGAAGGTCGCGCAGGACAAGCTTGCCGCCGCAAAGGATGGCGACAGGGCCTGGTACGAAACGAAGATCAAGACTGGCCGCTACTACATGGATCATGTGGTGCCCGAAACGGCGACGCATCTTGCGCGCGTCCGTCACGGCGCCGGCCCCATGATGGCGCTGGCCGCAAACGAGTTCTGAAAAGAAGTCTCAGGGAGAGCGACGAATGAGTCTGAATGCCGCCTATAAATCGCCTTGGCTGAACGAGGAGCTGGAGATTCTCCAGGACGCGGTTCGCAAGTTCTACGAAAAGGAATTCCAGCCCCATGTGGAACGCTGGGAAGACCAGGGTTGTGTGGATCGCGATGCATGGCGGAAGGCCGGTGAAGCGGGCATCCTCTGCGCCTCGATCAAGGAGGAATATGGCGGCGGCGGCGGCAATTTCGGCCATGAAATGGTGATCGCCCAGGAACAGGGCCGCGCCGGCATTTCCGGTTTCGGCAACTCCGTGCATTCCGGCATCGTCGCTCACTACATCCAGGCTTATGGCACCGAGGAGCAGAAGAAGAAGTGGCTCCCCAAGATGGCGTCCGGCGAACTTGTCGGCGCCATCGCCATGACGGAGCCGGGCACGGGCTCCGACCTTCAGGGCGTGAAGACGACCGCGAAGAAGGACGGCAACCAGTATGTGCTGAATGGCCAGAAGACCTTCATCACAAACGGCCAGACGGCGGATCTGATCTGCGTCGTTGCCAAGACCGATCCGGCGGCGGGCGCCAAGGGCACTTCGCTCATCATGGTCGAGACGGAAGAGGTCGAAGGCTTCCGCCGTGGCCGCAATCTCAAGAAGATCGGCCAGAAGGCGCAGGACACGTCCGAACTCTTCTTCGACGAGGTGAAGGTGCCGACTTCGAACCTCCTTGGCACGGAAGAGGGCAAGGGCTTCATTCAGCTCATGCAGCAGCTTCCGCAGGAGCGTCTCATCATCGCGGTGAATGCTTGCGTCGCCATGGAAATGGCCGTGCAGTACACGAGCGACTATGTGAAGGAGCGTACAGCTTTCGGGCAGCGCATCCTTGATTTCCAGAACACGCAGTTCAAACTCGCGGAGTGCAAGACCGAGGCGACCATCGCGCGTGTCTTCACGGACGATTGTGCCGTGAAGCTCCTGAACGGTGAGCTCGATCCCACCACCGCCGCCATGGCCAAGTGGTGGACCACGCAGAAGGAAAACGAGATCATCGATACCTGCCTGCAGTTCTTCGGCGGCTATGGCTACATGATGGAATACCCCATCGCCAAGCTCTACACGAATGCCCGCATCCAGAAGATCTACGGCGGCACGAACGAAATCATGAAGATGCTCATCGCCCGCACGCTCTGACGCGTCCGGAGAAGCTGAGACAAACAAGTCCCCCAGGGAGACATCAGATGACCGACTGTTTTATCTACGACACCGTGCGCACGCCGCGCGGCAAGGGAAAGAAGGACGGCGCGCTTCACGAAGTGACGGCCCTCGAACTTTCCACCCAGACGCTGAAGGCGATCCGCGACCGCAACAATCTCGACACCTCGAAGGTTGACGATGTCGTGCTCGGCTGCGTCGATCCGGTCGGCGAGCAGGGCGGCGACATCGCGCGTATCGCCGTGCTGAACGCCGACTACGCACAGACGACGGCGGGTGTGCAGATCAATCGCTTCTGCGCCTCGGGCCTTGAGGCGACCAATATGGCGGCGGCCAAGGTCATGTCCGGCGAAGCCGACATGGCGATTGGCGGCGGCGTCGAGTCCATGTCGCGCGTCGGCATGGGCGCGTCGGGCGGCTCCTGGTCGACCGACCCTGCCATCGCCTTCAAGTCCTACTTCACGCCCCAGGGCATCGGTGCGGACCTCATCTGCACCAAATACGGTTTTTCGCGCGCCGATGTCGACGCCTACGCCGTCGAGAGCCAGAAGCGCGCGAAGCACGCCTGGGACAATGGCTATTTCTCGAAGTCCGTCATTCCGGTGAAGGACATCAATGGCCTGACCATTCTCGATCATGACGAGCATATGCGTCCCGATGCGACCATGCAGTCGCTCGCCGCCCTTCAGCCTTCCTTCGCCTCGCTCGGCGAGTTCGCCTTCGACGGCGTCGCCCTCGAGCGCTATCCGGAAGTCGAGGAGATCACGCATTGCCATCATGCGGGCAACTCGTCCGGCATCGTGGACGGCGCGTCCGCCGTCCTTGTCGGCAATGCCGAAACCGGCAAGGCGATGGGCCTGAAGCCCCGCGCGCGCATCCGCGCCATGGCGTCCATCGGCTCCGAGCCCTGCATCATGCTCACGGGTCCGGCCGATGTTTCGCGCAAGGCGCTCAAGAAGGCGGGCATGGAGGTCGGCGATATCGATCTCTATGAACTCAACGAAGCCTTCGCTTCCGTCGTGCTCCGCATGATGCAGGCGCTCGATATTCCGCACGAGAAGATGAACGTGAATGGCGGCGCCATCGCGATGGGCCATCCGCTCGGTGCTACCGGCGGCATGATCCTCGGCACCGTTCTCGACGAGCTCGAACGCCGCGATCTCAATACCGCGCTCATCACGCTCTGCGTGGGCGCGGGCATGGGAACGGCCACCATCATCGAACGCGTGTGAGGTAGAGACATGACCACCTACGAAAACTTCAAATTTGAAGTCGACGGCGACGGCATCGCGCTCGTCACCTGGGACATGCCGAACCGTTCGATGAATGTGCTCTCCCAGAGCTCCATGGCCGATATGGCCTCGATCATCGAAAAGATCATGAGCGACGACGCAATCAAGGGCGCCGTTCTCACCTCTGGCAAGGACGCGTTCTGCGCCGGCGCCGACCTTTCCATGATGGGCGGTCAGGCGGGCGGCTCAGGTGAAGGCTCGAAGGAAGATCGCGTCAAGGCGATGTATGAGGGCAACCTCAAGTTCAACATGCTGCTCCGCTCGCTCGAAACCTGCGGCAAGCCGGTCGCGGCCGCGATCAACGGCACGGCGCTTGGCGGCGGCCTCGAAGTCACGCTCGCCTGCCACTACCGCGTGGTGAGCAACAAGCCGAAGACGCAGATCGGCCTTCCCGAAGCGAAGGTCGGCCTCCTGCCCGGCGGCGGCGGCACGCAGCGCCTGCCGCGGCTGATCGGCGCGCAGGCGGCCCTGCCGCTCATTCTTCAGGGCACGGCGCTGACGCCGGAGAAAGCCGTGCAGTCGGGCGTCTGTCACAAGCTCGCCGAGCCGGGCGAGGAAGTGGCGGCTGCCAAGGCCTGGCTCAAGGAAGGTCTCGCCCAGCCGAAGATCAAGCTCGGCAAGAAGGGCCCCGAGGTTTATGCCATCGCCGTGCAGCCCTGGGACCGGGAAGGCTATCGCGTCCCCGGCGGCGACCCGCATTCGAAGGGCGGCGGTCAGGTCTTCACCATCGGCAATGCCACGCTCCACAAGCAGACGCATGGCAACTTCCCGGCGCAGCGCTACATCATGTCCTGCGTCTATGAAGGCCTGCAGGTGCCCATCGAGGCCGGACTGCGCATCGAGACGCGTTATTTCACGAAGCTGCTGATGGACCCGCGCTCCAAGGCGATGATCCGTTCGCTCTTCCTCTCCATGCAGGAACTCGCCAAGGGCGCTCGCCGTCCCGCCGGCATCGCGCCGTTCCAGGTGAAGAAGCTCGGCATTCTCGGTGCGGGCATGATGGGCGCGGGCATCGCCTATGTTTCCGCCCAGGCCGGCATGGAAGTCGTCCTCCTCGATACGGATCAGGCCAATGCCGAGAAGGGCAAGGCCTATTCCGAAAAACTCCTCAATAAGGCGCTTGAGCGCGGCAAGACCACGCAGGAAAAGGCCGACAAGCTTCTCGGCCTCATCAAGCCGACGACGAATTACGACGACCTCAAGGGCGCCGATCTCGTCATCGAAGCCGTCTTCGAAAACCGCGACATCAAGGCGGAAGTGACGAAGAAGGCAGAGCCGCAGCTCGCCGAAGGTGGCATCTACGGCTCCAACACCTCGACGCTGCCGATCACCGGCCTTGCGGAAGCCTCCGCGAAGCCCGACAACTTCATCGGCATCCATTTCTTCTCGCCCGTCGACAAGATGCAGCTTGTCGAGATCATCATGGGCAAGAAGACGAGCGACGAAACGCTCGCGAAAGCCATGGATTACGTGAAGCAGATCCGCAAGACGCCGATCGTCGTGAACGACAGCCGCGGCTTCTACACCTCGCGCTGCTTCGGCACTTACGTGGGCGAAGGCATCGCGATGCTGGGCGAGGGTGTGCCCCCCGCCATGATCGAGAATGTCGGCAAGATGACCGGCATGCCGATGGCGCCGCTCGCCTTGAACGACGAAGTCGCGCTCGACCTCGCCTACAAGGTGCGCGAGCAGACGAAGAAGGATCTCGGCGACAAATATGTCTCCGGTCCCGCGGATGAGCTGCTGGAAGAAATGGTCGTGAAGCTTGGCCGTGTCGGCAAGAAGGCGGGCAAGGGCTTCTACGACTATCCCGCTGACGGAAAGAAGAAGCTTTGGCCGGGCCTTTCGGATCTCATTGGCAAGAAGCTCGATCCGGAAGAACTCGAAGTCGAGGAACTGAAGAACCGCTTCCTCTACATTCAGGCGCTCGAAGCCGCCCGCTGCTTCGAGGAAGGCGTCGTCACCGACGTCCGCGATGCCGATGTCGGCGCGATCCTCGGCTGGGGCTTCGCGCCCTGGACGGGCGGTCCGCTCTCGCTCATCGACATGGTGGGTGCGAAGGCCTTCGTCGAACAGTGCGACAAGCTCGCCCAGAAATATGGCGAACGCTTCAAGCCGAACAAGCTCCTGCGCGACATGGCCGAGAAGGGCGACACCTTCTATGGCCGCTTCGCCCCGGCGAAGGAGAAGGCAGCCGCCTGATCGCGGCTGCCATGCGGCAATGAAAGGGCGGTCCTTCGGGGCCGCCCTTTTCTTTGCCCCTTTGGCAGAAAATGCGTGTTCTTTGTCATTTCCGCCATGAGGGGTGCGATCTAATCTGGCCGTATGACCAGAGCGCCCTCAAAGGACCGGAAACCCGCCGCCGCGCCCCGCCGCGTGATGATGCTCGTCTATGACGACGCGCAGGTGCTCGACATTGCGGGCCCCGTCCAGCTGCTCACAGCCGCGCTCGATCCCGCGACCGGTGCCCCGGCCTATGATGTCGAGCTCGTTTCGCAGGAACGTGGTCCCGTCTCCACCACCAGCGGGCTTGTCTTCCGCATCGAGCGCTCGATGGCCGACATTGCTCCGGCGGAGCTCGCGGCCCTCGACACATTCATGGTCACGGGGGGGCATGGCTCCCGCGCGGCGATGGAAGACAGTGCCCTGCTCGATTTCGTGCGCCGCGCCGCACGGGTCTCCCGCCGGGTCGTTTCCATCTGCACCGGCTCTCTCGTTCTCGCCGCTGCCGGGCTTCTCGACCGCCGCCGCGCGACGACGCATTGGGCCTATGCACCTGTCATGCGTCAGCGCTTTCCGAAGGTCGTGGTCGAGGAAGATGCGATCTATGTGCGGGATGGCAAGGTCTGGACCTCGGCGGGCGTGACGGCGGGCATGGATCTCGCCCTTGCCCTCATCGAGGAGGATCTCGGCCGCGAAGTCGCACTCACGCTCGCCCGTCATCATGTCATGTATCTGATGCGCCCCGGCGGCCAGTCGCAATTCTCGGCGCAGCTCGCCGCCCAGCGCGTGGAGAACCCGCGTCTTGCGCGTCTTTGCGCCTGGATCGTCGAGAATCCGGCAGCCGATCTTTCGGTCCCCGCTCTCGCGGCGCAAGCGGCAATGAGCGAGCGCAGCTTCGCCCGGCATTTCGCCGCCGAAACCGGCTTCACGCCGGCGCAATTCGTGGAGAGGGCGCGGCTCGACGAAGCCTGCCGCCGTCTCGCCGATGGCGAAACCTCCCTCGATGCCGTCTCCGCCGATGCGGGCTTCGGTGCGGCAGAGCGCATGCGGCGCGCCTTCATCCGTCATCTCGGCGTCACCCCCGGCCGCTACCGCGAGCGCTTCCGCACGGCGCGCCGTCATCTTCCCCCCTCGCTCACGGAAGGCAGTGAACATGCGCATCTCCATCCTGATCTTTGACGGCTTCACCATGCTCGACGCCATCGGCGGCTATTCCGTCCTGGGATGGCTGCCGGGCGCGGAAGTCGAATTCGTCGCGGAGCGAAAGACCGTCATCGCCGACGACCTGCGCTCCGGCGGCATGGCTGCCTGGCGCGATTATTCCGAGGTAGAGACGACGGACATTCTCTACGTACCCGGCGGGCCGGGCGTCGAAGCGCAACTCGCTAACGAGACGACGCTCGACTTCATTCGCCGTCTGCACGAGAAATCCACCTGGACCTTCGGCGTCTGCAACGGCGTCGAGCTTCTGGCGAAGGCGGGAATTCTCGAAGGAAAGACCGTCACGACCAACATCAATGCCCGTGCCGATGTGGCGGCGCTCGGCGCCAATGTCGTCGGCGCGCGCTATCACCGCGATGGAAAGATCGTCACCACGGCGGGCGTCTCGGCCGGTATCGACGGCGCGCTCTTTCTCGCGCGCCTCATCGCGGGCGAGGACGTCGCGAAGACGATCCAGCTCGGCATCGAATATTACCCGCATCCGCCTTTCTCCTATGCCTCGCCCGATGACGTGCCCGAGCCGATCCGCGAGATCATCCGCACCGCCGAAGAGTCCCTTCTCTTCGAGCGGATGAACGCAACCGCGCCCCGTTTCCCGCAACCTTCCCTCGGAGAGTGAGTCATGACTGCAAGCAGCGAAAAGAGTCGCAATATCGGCATTCTGATATTCGACGGCGTCGAGGAACTCGATTTCGTCGGCCCCTATGAAGTCTTCACCATGTCGAACGAGGTTCACGGGATGGAAGGACGAGACCGGCCGGATCGCGTATCCCTCATCACGGAAACGGGCCGCGCGATAACCGGTGCCAAGGGCATGACCGTCGAAGCGCATATGGGGATCGCCGATGTTGAAAGCCTCGACGTTCTTCTCGTTCCCGGCGGTATCGGCACGCGCCGCGAGGCACAGAACGAAAAGCTGCTTTCCTGGATCGCGAAGACGGCGGGAACCTGCGAATGGGTGACGAGCGTCTGCACGGGCTCTCTGCTCCTCTGTGCGGCGGGACCGGCAGCAGGCAAGCGGGTCACCACGCATTGGGCCTTCATCCCCACGCTGCGCGACATGGGCAAGGCCGCCGCCGTTCTCGAGAACATCCGCTATGTGCGCGACGGCAATGTCGTCACTGCGGCGGGCGTCTCCGCCGGAATCGACATGGCGCTCTGGCTCACCGGGCAGATGCACGGGCAAGACCACGCGCGCCACACGCAACACGCCATGCAATACGATCCCGCCCCACCTTACGCCGCCGCTGTTTGACCGTTATGCTCCTCCCCAAAAAGGCAAGGGGAGGGGCGAATGGCCGAAGCGTCGGAAAAGGAACTCAATGCATGGCGCGCGAGCGCCGAGCTTCATCAGCGTTTCCTGACAGGGCTCATTCTGCGCGCCGTCGTCTTCAAGGGGGCGGAAGCGGGCACCGAGCTCAACTTCCGTACCTTCCGCGCCCAGCATGAGGAGAAGTTTCTCGCCGGCTGGAAGAGCCTCGGCCTGTCCCATCTCCCTCCCGCCGTCGCCTGCGCGCAATATATCTATCTCGCGAACCATGTCGGCGGCGTGAAATGCGAGTTCATTCCCGAAAGCGATAGAAAAGCCTGGGTGCGCTATCTGCCGCCGCGCTGGATCTGGGATGGCGCGGCGATCTGCGCCGTGCCCAACGATGTCAGCATCGCCTTCATGCGCGGCTTCCATTCGCAGGTCGGCGTCTCTCTCGGCAATCCCAGGCTCGGCTTCGTCTGCACCTCGATCACCACGCGCGTCGACCCCTGCCTCGAAGGCTATTTCATCGAGGAAGACCGCCCCCTGCGCGATGATGAGCGTCTCCGCTTCCGCTTCGACGAGGAAGGGCCGGATGCCGATCCCTCGAAGCTCCCCCATGTCGAATGGTCGGAAGAGCGCATGGTGAAGGCGAAGCGCAATTACGCCGTACAGTATATCCGCTCGATCCTGCCTGCCGCCGTCTCGCTCTTCGGCGAGGAGGAGGCACGCCGGCTCGGTTGGGAAACGGGCCGCCTCATCGGCATGCAATGCTACGACGCGACCGCCGCTTTCATCGGCACGAAGGGAAAGGACGCGGAGAGCTTCGCGCATTATCTCGCTACGCTGCTCGATGCGGGTGGCGACGCGGCGGAAGTCGCGGGCAATGAAGTGAAGACCCGCTCCTGGCGCATGATGCAGGGCAAGCAAGGTGTCACGCCCGCCTGCTTCGATGCCTGGAACGCGCTCTTTGAAGGCGCGCTCGCCGTCCACAATCGCCACCTGAGGCTCGAGGTCACCTCCCGCATGGACAAGGGCGCGGATCATTGGGGCTGGCGGATTCTTTGACCTTCCGCTCTACTATCTGTAACCGGAACCGCGAATGCGACGAGAGGGAGCACGAGAAGAAAATATGTCTGGCAGTAATCCGTTCGATCCGAAGCTTTTCACCGCCGATGCAATTTCCGCCGAAACGAAAGGCATCAACGATTTCATCGTCGGCGCCATGAAGGACATGCCCGAGTGGTGGGATGTCGGCGTGCAGACCTTCCGCGAACAGCGCGCGAGAGGCGAGGGCGCTTTCCCGCTCGCGCCGAAATCGCCCCGCGCGAGGGAAATCGAGATCGACGGCAAGGGCAACAAGGTGAAGCTCCGCATCATCGCGCCGGAGGGAAGCCCGAAGGGCGTCTACCTCCACATTCATGGCGGCGGCTGGACGCTTGGCGGCGCCGACCAGCAGGACCCGATGCTGGAGCGCATTGCGGACAATACGGGCCTTGCCTGCGTCAGCGTCGAATATCGCCTCGCACCGGAAAATCCCTATCCCGCGGGCCCGGACGATTGCGAGGCGGCCGCCATCTGGCTCGCGAAGAATGCGAAGTCGGAATTCGGCACCGATGTCCTCACCATTGGCGGCGAGTCCGCGGGCGGTCATCTCTCCGCCGTCACGCTTCTGCGCATGCGCGACCGCCACGGCTATACCGGCTTCAAGGGCGCGAACCTCGTTTTCGGCGCCTTCGATATGTCGATGACGCCGAGCCAGAAAGCCTTTGGCGACGAGCGCCTCATCCTGCGTACCATCGACATCGAGAAATTCGGCGACGCCTTCATGCCGCCCCATGTGGACCGGCGCGACCCGGACGTCTCGCCGCTCTATGCGCGCCTGCATGATATGCCGCCCGCGCTCTTCACCATCGGCACGCGCGATGCGCTGATCGACGACAGCCTCTTCATGCATGCCCGCTGGATCGCGGCCGGCAACGAGGCGGAACTCGCCGTCTTCCCGGGTGGCGCGCATGGCTTCATCGCCTTCCCCGGCGAGCTCGCCGCCGCCGCCAACAAGCGCTGCGACGATTTCCTGAAGCGGGTGGTGGCGGGCTAGCTCCCGCCCCGCCCCCGGGCGGTATAGGGCAGGAAGAACATCCACAGCCCGGTGGCAAGCATCAGGAAGAGCGGGGGGAGCGGCGAATAGACCACCCACATCGGCGGCTCCCCCACCGCCGCCATGGTCGCGAAGTTCGCGATGACGGTCAGCGTGAAGATGATCGACAGCCAGCGGTGGGTCTGGCGCACCCCTTTGTTGAAGCTCATTGGTTCCTCCTCCTTTCGCACGAGACCGCGATTTTACCAATAAATTGAACAATGTTCAATTTAACGATATATGTTCAATAATGCTCCGCAGTGAGATAGGTGAGGGGTAAGGCAGAAACCGGGAACCCGATGAACGCCGCCGAACGAAAGTCTGCCGAAAGGCGCCGGTCCGATCTTCGCGATCACAAGCGCAAGTCGATCCTCGCCGCCGCGCGCCGCGTTTGCGATGCGGGCGGCCCCGAAGCGCTCACCATGCGCGCCGTCGCGGCGGAAGCGGGGTATGCGCCGGGCGCGGTCTATTCCTATTTCGCAGGGATAGACGAACTCGCCATCGCCCTCACGGCCGATGAGCTCGGCCATCTCGCCCGCCGCATGCGCGAGGCGGCCGAGCGCGCCCAGGAAAACAAGGCGTCGCCCGCCGCCGCGCTTGAAGCCGCCGCGCAGGAAGCCCTGAAGGCGAGCGCCGGGAACGCCCCCCATATCCGTCTCGCGGGCCGTCTCATGTCGGCGGAAGCGCTCCCGGCGGAGTTCGACCGCGCGGTAACGGGCCGCGTCATCGCCATCCTGGAAACGCTGGGCGGCCCTCTTCGCGCCACGACGGGCCTTGAGGGGGCCGCCGCGCATCGGGAAATCCTCTGCCTCGCCGCGCTCCTGATCGGCCTTCGCGTGCTCGATGCCTCGGGCCGCCTTGGGCCGCTCGGCTTCAGCGCCGAAGGCCTTCTCGGCCACCATCTCTCGGGCCTCCCGGAGGCATGACAAGCCATCCCCCGGCCCCTATGCTGCGCCACCCGCCATTCATATTCTCCAAGTTCAAATGACAGAGTTTCTCGATACGTTTCGCGGCAGCGTGAACACATGGGAGTGCGACGAGGTTGGCCACATGAACGTGCAGTTCTATGTGGCGCGCGCATCCGACGCTGCTTTCTATCTGCGTCATGCGCTGGGCTTGTCGCCTTCGCGCATCCGTGCCGAAGGCAGGGCGATGGTCGCGCTCGAAGAGCACATCCGCTTCCATCGCGAGCTTCGCGCGGGCGACATCATGAACATGCGCTCGCGCCCCGTGGAGCTTCGCGAGAAGACCATGGTGAGTTTCCACGAGCTCTTCAATTCGGCGAGCGGGGAAACCTCGGCCACCGTCGTCGCGCTTTCCGGCCACTTCGATCTCGAAGCCCGCAAGCTGATCCCATGGGACGATGAAGCGCATGCGGCCGCCGCGCCTTTTCTAGGCCCGCTTCCCGCCCATGCCGAGCCGCGCAGCGTGCCGCGCGAAAAGCGCCTGCCGGCAATGCGCCTCGAAGACGCGAAGGATTTCATCGAGATCTATCGCGGCGCCGTCATGCCCTGGGAATGCGATGATTTCGGCCACATGAATTCGCGCTTCTACATGGCGCGTTTTTCCGATGGCGCAGGCCATCTCTGGCAGGCGATCGGCTTCGACAAGCGCGCCATGATGGAGAAGCGCCGCGGTACGGTCGTCCTCGAAATCCGGCTGAACTATCTCCGCGAGGTCCGCTCCGGCACGATGCTCGTCGCGAAGAGCACGCTGACCCGCGTCGAGGGAAAGACGCTCACCTTCGTCCATTACCTGTTCGACGCCGAAACGGGCGAGGCCGTCGCCACCGGCGAGGTCATCGCCATCATGCTCGATCTCGATGCGCGCAAATCCGTGGCCTTCACGGATGAGGAGCGCGACCGGTTGATGCCGCATGTGAGGGCGCTCGCATGAGCGCCCCGGACAAGAAGTGAGGGCGCTCGCATGAGCGGCATGATCGACACCTACAAGGGCTATGTCTCGCTGCAGGAATGCGACGAGATGGGCCACATGAACATCCAGCACTACATCTCGAAGAGTTCCGACAGTTCCTACAATCTTCGCGTCGCCCTCGGCCATGCCGCGCTCGATCAGGCGGAATCGGGCCTCGGCTATGTCGCGCTCGAACATCACATCCGCTTTCACCGTGAATTGCGCGCAAGCGATCTCGTGGTGATCCGCTCCGGCATTGTCGAACTGCGCGACAGGACCATGCGCATCTATCAGGAGATGCGCGAGGCGCTGGACGATCGTCTTGCCGCGACCTATGTGGTCGATACCGGCTGCCTCGATCTGGAAACGCGCCGCCTCACGCAATGGCCGGATCATGTGCGCGCCCGCGCGGAGGAAATGCGCGTCGGCCTCCCGCCCGAAGCTGAGCCCCGCTCGATCCCGCGCGAGGCGGTGGAGCGCGATATCTCGCTCGCCCGCGCCGATGAGCTTGGCATGGCCGAGACGAACCGCTCCGTGGTGAACACATGGGAATGCGACACCAACGATCACATGAATGCCCGCTTCTTCATGGCGCGCTTTTCCGATGCGCAAGGCCATATGTGGGCGCATGCGGGGTTGGGGCGCCACGAGCAGGCGGCGCGCGGCCTCGCCACCGCCACGGTCGAAATGCGCCTCACTTATCTGCGTGAGCTGCGCGCTGGTGAAACGCTTTTCGTGCGCACGGCCATTCTGCCGGGCGAGGGCAAGACGGTGCGCTATCGCCACTGGCTTTTCAGCGGCGACACGGGCGAGCCCGCCTGCGCGGCGGAAGGTGCGGCGCTCCTCTTCGACAAGGCGAGCCGCAAGGCCGTCCCCCTGCCGGAGCCGATCCGCGCGCGCCTTTGAAATTCAATTCGTCACCTGAAGAACGGAAAAGAAGAATGAGTGAGATGATCGAAGTTGCGCGTTCCAGCGTCCAGACCTGGGAATGCGACCAGATGGGCCATATGAACGTGCAGTTCTATGTCGAGAAGGCGGGGCAGGGGCTTGCCGCGCTCGGTCTTGCGCTCGGCCTCGGTCCCCGCATGTCGCGCAATGAGGGCGCGCGCCTTCAGGTCAGCGATCACCATGTCCGCTTTCTCCGCGAGCAGCGCCCCGGCGCGCCCTTCTTCATCCGCGCGGGCATTCTCGAGGTGCGCGACTTCGGCCTCAGCGTCTATGAGGAAATGGTCAGCACCGTCTCGGGCGAACCCGCCGCCACCTTCAATGCCGAAGTGCAATGGGTGGATGACGAAACGCGCGAGGTGAAGCCGCTCCCTGCAAAGGCGAAGGCGGCCGCGAAGGAATTGCTCGTCGAGCGCCCGGCGCATGGCGCCCCTCGCGGCCTCGAACTCTACGATCCGCGCCCCGCGCCGAAGCTCGCGGAAGCGGATGCGATGGGCATGGTGCGGACCTGGGCCGGCGATATCGCGCCACAGCTCTGCGACGCGCAGGGCTTTCTCTCCGTCCGCCATTTCATGGGCATCGTCTCGGACGGTATCCCGAACCTGCTCGCCCAGACGAACGGTACGGATCGCTCGAAGACGCCGACGGTCGGCGGTGCCGCCCTTGAATATCGTTTCGTTTATCGCCGCTACCCGCGTGTCGGCGATGTGCTGACGCTCCGCAGCGGCCTGAAGCAGGTCGGCCCCAAGACCTATACCTGGTGCCACTGGCTCTTCGATCTCGAAACCGGCGAAGCCGTCGCGACCGCCGAGGCCGTCGCCATCGCGCTCGATCTCACCACGCGCAAGGCGATCCCCATTCCCGACGAGATGCGGGCTAATCTTGAATCGCTGGTGATCGAGGGGCTCGGCGTCTGACAAAAAGGGGAGCGGCATGGGAGGATTTCTGAGAAGCGCGTTGACGGTGGAGGAAGCGGCATTCCTCGACCGCGCTGCCGCCTTCACGGCGAACACGGTCGCGCAACACGCGAACGAATGGGAGCGCGCCCGCCGCCAGCCGGTCGAGGCGCTCCGCGAGGCAGCGAGCCTCGGCCTTCTCCGCCTCGAAACGCCGAAAGAGCAGGGCGGCCTTGGCCACCGCTATCTCGTCAAGCTCGCGCTCTGCGAGGAAATGTCCCGCGCCGACATGGCCTTCACCTTCTCGATGGTGAACACGCAGAACGTCGCCGCGCGTCTCGCCGTCTCCCCCGTCGCGCAGCATCGCGAGGAGCATGTGCCCGCGCTCATGTCTGGCGCACTCTTCGGCGCCACCGCCTTGAGCGAGCCCGGCGCGGGCAGCGATTTTTCCTCCATCCGCACAAGCGCGCAAAAGGTGGAAGGCGGTTGGCGTCTCGACGGCGAGAAGGGCTGGATCACCAATGCCGCCATTGCCGATCTCTTCATCACTTATGTGCAGACGGACGTATCGGCAGGCTGGCGCGGCATCGCCTGTTTCCTCGTCGATGCGCGGAAGCCCGGTTTCACGCGCTGCCCCGCCTACGATCTCATGGGCGGCCATGCCATCGGCGCGGGCGGCTTCATGCTCGAAAACTATCTCGCGAGCGACGAAGACATGATCGCCCCGCCGGGTGAAGCCTTCAAACTCGCCATGAAGGGCGTGAACGGCGCGCGCGTCTATGTCGCCGCCATGTGCGTAGGCATGCTTGGCCATGCGCTCGAAACCGCGCTCGCCTATGGTGCGGAGCGCCGCGCCTTCGGCAAATCCCTTCTCGAACATCAGGGGCTCAACTGGTCGCTCGGCGACGTCGCGAACGATCTAGAGGCGCTCCGCGGCCTCGTCGCTCATGCAGGGCATCTCATCGACCGCGAGGAAGATGCCGTCATGGCGGCCGCCCACGCCAAGAAGTTCGCCGGCCGTGTCACGCTTCCCCGTCTCGCCGATTGCATCCAGTCGATGGGTGCGGCGGGGGTCCGCGAGGAATACGGCCTTCACCGCCATCTCGCCTGCGCCAAGATCGCCGCCTACACCGACGGCAGCACCGAGATGATGAACGAACGCATCGGTGCGGGGCTGCTGAAGGCACATGGCCCAGCCGCCTAACGTCCCTCCGCTTCCAGCCGGTCGCGGAAGGCGCGGATTTCGTCCGCGACGAGCTTCGGAAATTCCATCGGCAGGAAATGAGTCGCGCCGCGAATTTGCGTGACCTGCGCCTTCGGGTCTCGGCGCTTCAGAAGCATCGGGAAGGGCGGACGGCAGGTCGATCCGTGCTCCGCGTAAAGCATCGCGAAGGGCACATGCAGATTGCGCACGGATTTCGTGATGTTATGTCCCTGCGCGCGGAAATTCGCGGCTTCCCATGCGGGCGCACACAGAAGTTCGGCCTGCCCGTCATCGCGGATCTTCGTGCCTCCCTGCACATAGTCTTCCACGAATTCGCGCGGCCATGTGCGGAAGGCGCCGCGTCCCGCATAGCGCTCCACCATGGTTTCGCGGTCGGGGAAGACGGCGCGCCGCTTTTCCGCCCCGTCGGCGAGCGGATTGCCCTTGAGCCCGAAGAGTTGCGACAGCAGCATCACATGGCGCGCGCCCGAAGGGATCATCACCGGATCGACAAGCACCAGCCCGCGCACGAGGTCGGGCCGCGCCGCCGCCGCCATGACGCTCGCCGCGCCCCCCATGGAATGCCCGGCGAGAATGATCTTCCGTCCCGTCGCCTTCACGAAATCTTCCGCCATGGCGATCAGGTCGTCGCGATAGACATACCAGTTGCGGTGATTGCCGGGATCGGCGGTCAGGGTCGTCGCTCCGTGTCCCCGCGCGTCCCAGGCGCGCACATGAAACTGGTCGGCCAGCGGCGCCAGAACGCGCCTGTATGTCATGGCGTTGAAGCCGTTGGCATGGGCGAAGTGAAGGGGTGTCTTGCCCGGTTCGTCATATCCCCATTCGAGATATGAAATCGTCCCCTCCGGCAGCGGCAATTGCCGCCGCGCCGGCGTCTCACGCACAACGGAATTCATGAAGTTCAATCCAGCAGTTTTTTCTTCTTGAGCCACGCGGCCACGATGGCGACAGCTTCCGCCATCTTGTCTGGCTGGCCAATATAATAATGCGTCGCGCCCTTCACGACATGAAGTTCCTTGTCGTCATGTTGCACGCCTGCATAGATGCGCGCGGCATGGGAGGGCGTGCAGCCATCATCCGCGCTGTTCTCGATGACCAGCACGGGCACGGAAATGTCCCCGGCGCATTTAGGCCCGTTCGCCCGGCTTTCCCGGTAGGACCATTGCGAAAGCCAGGCCCGGAGCGACGAGTAGCGCGCAAGGCCGGCCGGCATCATGTTGACCGTCTTCGGGTCGCCCATGAAGCACCAGTTCGGCCCTTTCCGGTCGTTCGGGTCGATGGAAAGGTCGAGCCAGCGCGGGTCCGCCATCGTCCCGTGAACCACGAAGGCGCGTTCTTCCGTGCCCCGCCCCTCCCGCTTCAGGCGTTCCAGCGTGCCGCGCACCCAGGCGTCGATGCGGCCCGAACGCGCAATCTGCGCTGCCCGGAAGCGTTCGAGATACTCGTCCGTATAGGGCGGCTGATTCGGATTGCGCGGATCGTAGAGATCGAGTTCCACGTCCCGGTCGTCGGGGTCGAGCTCGTTGCGGATCGAAGGGTCCAGCCACTCGGTCAGCGTGATCGCGCGGCTCACATGCGCCGCAAGCTGCAGCACGGCGTCGGCGGGGATGAGCCCCGCGCCCGCAACATCCACGGGGTCGCCCCAGGGTGTCGCCGTGATGGTCGGCTTCTCGGCTTGGGCCTGATAGAACATCGAAAGCGATCCGCCCCCGGACCATCCCGCCATCACCACCTTCTCGTAGCCGAGCTTCTCCTTCGCGTAAGCCACATAATGCCCGAGATCGAGCAGCACCTTCTCCATGATGAGCGCGCTGTCATTATGCGGATAGCGGCTCCCGCAGGTGAGGCAGGGAATGCCTGCGGCGGCGAGCGCATTCGGCATCGGCAGCAGGTTCATCGTCCCCGTCGGATGCATGAAGATCAGCACCGTCTTCGACGTCGCGCCCTTCGGCTTCAGGTGCTGGCCTTCGACGACGATGGTGTCGAGCGCGCCCGCATAGGTTTCCTTGAAAGGGGAACTCTCCTGCCAGTGCAGGTGAAAGGGAATGCGCTCGACCTCGTATGTCATGAGATCACTCCGCCGCCCGTTGCGCGGCTTTCCTGAAGTCGGGCTTGCGCTTGTTGAGGAAGGCGTCCACGGCCTCCTTGTGTTCGGCGGAGGTGTAGCAGATCTTCAGCGCGTCGATTTCGCGCTTCTGCGCCGCCTTCATGTCGGTCTCGCAGGCATTCTGCGAGATGAGCTGCTTCGTCATGCGAAGCTGGCGCGACGGGTTCTCCGCGATGGTGCCCGCGATCTCCAGCGCCTTGTCGAGCAGCGTCGCCCCCGGCACCACATATTCGCAGAGCCCCTTTTCCTTTGCTTCCGTCGCCGGGTAGAGCCGCCCCGAAAGCATCATCTCGTTCGCATGGCCCCAGCCCATCCGGCTGACGAGGAAATGCGACGAGGCAAGCTCGGGCACGATCCCCATCTTCACGAACACCATGCCGAATTTCGCTTCCTCCGCCGCGACGATCACGTCGAAGGGCAGGATCATGGTGACGCCGATGCCGACTGCCGGTCCGTTCACCGCCGCGATCATCGGCTTCGAGGATCGCACGAGCTCGATCCAGTCCACATCGCCCGGCATGCCGCCATTGTCGTTGTTGCGGTCCTCGCCGTCGATCCGCGACTGGAACGTGTCGCTTATATCCGCGCCCGCGCAGAAGCCGCGGCCTTCGCCCGTCATCACGATGGCGCCGATATCGGGATCGTCATTGGCCTTTTTGATGGCGTCCGCCTGTTCCGCCGCCATGCGTCCTGTCCAGGCGTTCAGCCGGTCCGGCCGGTTCAGCGTGATGATGAGGATATTGCCGCGCTTCTCGGTCTTGATCTGCTGGTAGTCCATGGGGTTCCTCCTCCCGGGCATTTTCTTTGGGCGAAAGTCTAGGGAGCCCCGCTTGCCCCCGCAATGGAGCCCGCACCCGGCCAGCCTGACGCTGCGTCGCTTGCATGTCCCGCCACCGCCGCTACCCTTGCGGCCAATGCGAACAGGGGAGGGCTCCATGAATCTCGAACTGACGGCCAAGCATGTCTTCATCGCCGGCGCGAGCCGCGGCATCGGCTTCGGCATGGCGCGTGCCTTCGCTGCCGAGGGCGCGAAAGTCGGTATGGCCGCGCGCGGCGAGAAATCGCTCGACGAGGCGCGCGAGGCGCTGATCGCCGAAGGCGTGAAGCCGGAAAATATCTTCACCGTCGCGGGCGACATGACGGCGAGCGGGGAAATCGCCGCCGCGCTCGACGCGGCGGAGGCAAAGCTCGGGCCCCTTCACTGCGCCATCGCGAATGTCGGCCTGTCGCGTGCGCCGCTCGGCTTCGATATTTCGGACGAGGACTGGGACGCCGACATGAAGCAGAACCTCTTCGGCTCCGTCTATCTCGCCCGCGAGGCCGCGCGCCGCATCCTGAAACGCCCGCGCGAAACGCGCGAACATGCAAACCTCATCCTGATTTCCTCCATCGCGGGCGTCGATGCCATGGGCACCTCGCTCACCTATGCGGCGTCGAAGGCGGGCATCAATCACCTGACGCGCCAGCTCGCGAAATTCGTCGGGAAGGAGGGGCTCCGCGTCAACGCCATCGCGCCCGGCAACATTCTCTTCGAAGGCGGTGTGTGGGACAAAAACACGAAGGAGCGCCCGGAAGCCTGGGAGCGCTGGATCAAGCGCGAGGTCGCGCTCCGCCGCTTCGGCACGGTCGAGGAAATCGCCGACGCCGCGACCTTCCTCGCCAGCCCCCGCGCGTCCTTCATCACCGGCGAGGTTCTCGTCGTCGATGGCGGTCAGGTGCGGTAGGAAATTCCGTCAGTCCTTCCCGATCGACCCATCCTTGAACAGGCGGTCGCGCAGTTCCTCGTCGAACACCTTGTTGTTGCGGCGGAGCCATTCGAGCACCATCACCGCATGCTCGATTTCCTCGTCGCGATTGTGCTCGAGAATCTTCCTGAGCTCTGGATCGGTGCAGGCCTCGGCGCGCTGGTTGTACCAGTCCACAGCTTCGAGCTCTTCCATCAGCGATACGATGGCGCGATGCAGGTTCAGCGCTTCCGGGGACAGGTTCTCTTCGTGCAGGCCTTCGCTCGACATGGACGCTCCTCTTGGCTTGGGAAATTCCGGCGGTGCTTCCTGTGCGGTGTCCGGTGCTTGCGCCTGCCCCTGCGAGGGGCCGCGTCGTCGTCCGAAGAGCCGCGAGAAGAAACCGCCTTCCTTCATTCGAGTACCACTTTGAACTGGCGCCTTGTCAGGCGCGGATAGGGAGGGAAGCTGGCAAGCTGCTCCCCTCCCGCCTCTTTTAGCATGGAAAGGACGGCTTCGCGCTCGCTTCCGCGCAACGCGGCGAGAAAATCGAGCGGCCTTTGAAGCATCCAGAGATCGAAGGTGAAGATCGCGCGCTTCTCCCTTGCGCCCTCGAGCTCGAATTCATGCATTCCGAGCGCGCGCGGCAGCGGCTCCTTGCCGGCGATCAGTTCGGGATGGGCTTCCACGTGGCGTTTCAGCGCGTCGGCCGTCTTGAGAAGAACCGGCAGATATTCCCGCATGATCCGTTGAAGGACGGGTGCAAGCGTTTCCGGCATCTCGTCGTTCTTCAGGAACTCGCCGCCCTTGGGATGCGGCGGCTTCGTCATGCGCTGGACCCATTCGGCCACCTTCGGCGCAATCCGCTTCATGATCTCGCCGGATGCCGGGTCGCGGTACTGGTGCGCATAGAGCGGTCCGTAAAGTCCGAAATCCGCGATGGAAGGCCGCGAACCGAAAAGGAAATCATGGTTCGAGAAATGCGCATTGAGCTCGGCGAGAAGCCCCTCATAGCTCTTTTCGATGGCGGGTCCCGTCACCGGCGTCACGCCGAGTGCGGGCAGGGCGCCGGCAAAGGGTTTCGCCGTTTCCTCGCCCGTCGCGCGCTGGCCCGCCTCGTCGAGGTCGGGGCGCGACAGCCGCCCGAATTCGGCGATGGCGAAGTCGCGATTCTTCGTCCAGCGGTAATGCATGGCCGGAATCTTCAGCCATTCGTCCGCCCACACCTCGATGAGAAGTGCGGCAAATTTCTGCCGCGGGCCTTGCGGATAGATGGAAGGGTCGGGAAACCTTGTCTCGAAATTGTCGATGATCTCGGTGGAATCCTGCCAGGTCTCGTCTTCCGGCGTCACCATGACCGGAATCACCGGCCAGCCGACCCGCGCCAGGATCACGTTGCGATAGATGTCGCGCGTCGGCGTGATCTCGGAAAAGGGAATACGCTTGTAGCGCATATAGGCGCGCACCTTGCCCGAGAAATAGCTGACTTCCGCGCCGTAGAATTCATAGCCCCTGGTCATGGTCTGCGTTCCGCTCCCCTTCTTTGGTCGTCCTCCCCGGCGGGAGGATCGCCACGCTTCTATCTATCGGCACGATATGTGTCAATTTTATCGGCTCTGCTGCCCGAGCGCTTCTTTCGCTTCCTGTCCCGTCAGCACGTCGAGAAAGAGCGCCTGACGGCACTGGTCGAGACAGGCGATGATCCGTCCGGGTCTCTCTCCCGACAGATAGAAAAAGAGATTGTAGCGCGTGGCGGCCACGTTGCTCACCGCATCGAGCTGCCAGATGGCGTCCGGCTTGAACGGCGTTTCGCCTGCTGGCGTCGCTGCCGCCAGCAGGGCTTCCGCCCGCCTCAGCCTTTCGCCCTCCGCCTTGCCGCCCTCCAGAATGTCGAAGCGGATGTCGTAGCGTGCGTCGAAGGCCCCTGCCGTCGGCGGTGGCACGGCGCCTGGCGGCATCGCCAGAATGGAAACGGGGTCGGCGGAATTATGCGCCACCCAGGCCTCGCCGAGCACCGGCACCAGCGCCTGCCCCCTTGGCGAGCACACGCGCACCAGCCAGCGGTCGAAAGGCGAAGGCACGGTTGCGGCCTTGCCTGCCGGCGCGCGGGCACAGAGGAAATCCTCGGGATCGCTCGCCTCGATTCTGTCGGCCGCCTCCGGTTCGGCAGTTGTCTGCTCCGCCTCGCGCTTCGGCGCCAGCGGCGTGCCGGAAGGCTGTGCCGTCTTTTCTTCCTCGCGGTCGCCGGGCTCCGCCACGGGCATCATCCCGACCTGTGTTTCACTGGCCTGCGTTTCACCGGCCTGCGTTTGCGTGTCGGGCGGTGCGTCCGGCACCCGCGGCTCCTCGCCGGGAAGCCCGTAGGCTTCTCTCGGCGGGTCGCCCGGCTCCCAGACCTGCGCTGCGGCGGGGCCGGTTTCCATGAGCGGCAGGCCCGCGCCGAACAGTGTCAGCGCCAGGGCGAGCGCCGGAACGGGCGTCGGCCTGAGAGCCGTCGGCGCGGCGAGGATCTTGTGTCGGCGGGGCATGAAGAAAATAACGATTTTCCGGCATTCCGGTTGCGGGCGGCAACCTTAGCAAGGGGGCGCTGGCTTGTCCGCCCCTTGCCGCGCCGTTCTCAGTAGCAGCCATCCGCATAGCATTTGAACTGCATGGGATTGCCGCTTTCGCGCGGGGGGTCCTCGCGGGCGAGGCTGTCATAGTCGCCGAACTGGCGGTTGAAGGGCTGCCAGGGCTGGTTCTCTTCTTCCGTCTGGCCGAGCGTCACCGTCGTGTCGCCGATGGTGATGGTCTTGCCCGCCTTGGTTTCGGCGGGGCGGCCGCCATAGCTGCCGCCATCGAGCCGCTCATAGACCTCGCCCTCGTCCTCGCTGAAGACGGGGGTCTCGTCGAGGCAGGTGTTGATCGGTCCCTGCGTGTCGCATTCGGCATGAGCCCTCCCCGGCATCGCGCCAATGGCGAGAAGGCAAAAGAGAAGGGCGGGGGCGATGCGGTTCATCTGCATCCTCGTCAGTCTGCGGAAGGGCGATGGTTAAGCCTCAGGATACCGGCCTTTTCCGCAAGGCGGAAGCGTTGACGCACACAGTCCTCGACAAATCAGAACATAACCCTCGTTGAGTGAGCGTGACACTCGGACCAAGCTTCCCTCATGGAACAGGCGCCGCCGGAGCAGGATGCACCGGCAAGTCAGTCAAGGTGGAGTGAGCAGCATGAACGCCATCGGTCCAGGATTTAACCGGTTCGAACGCGGCTTTATCGCTGAGCCCGCGAACCGCGCCCCCGCAGGTGCCTTCGGCCGCCGCGTCTATGGACGTCCGGCGCCGGCCCCGGTCGAGGAGCTTGAGGTCGAAACCATTCTCGCGCGTTGCCGTCAGCATCGCCTCAGCCGGGAGGTGAGCCGGGAGGCTCGCGATATCCGGCGCGGCCAGGCGCGCAGCGGCAATGGCGATCTCCTTGCCTGGCTCGCCATGGCGCTCAGCCTGCTCGGCCTCTGGACCGTTTCGGCCATGTCTGCCTTCTGAGCGAAACCCTTTCGAATGGAAGTACCGGCGGCAGGCTCACCCCCCCAGGGCTTGCCATCGTTGAGGCCCGCATTCTTTGGAATGCGGGCCTTTTCTTTTCCCGCTCACCTTCGCCGCATGACGCAGACGAAACTCTCCACCGGCACGCGCTTCTCCGTCCTGAGCGTCGCCTTGCCGAGCGACAGAACGTCGAAACCGAAGCGTTCCGCGAGCTCGCGCAGATAGTCCTCCGTATGGCGGAAGCGGCGCGACGGGCCGATCTCGAAGCCTCGCGCCTGCGCTTCCTCGGACGTGCCGTCGGACTTCTCGGTCGAGAAGACGAACCAGCCTTGCGGCGAAAGCCTCGCTGCAAGCGCGGAGAAAAGCGGCGCAAGATCGCCCAGATAGATCACCGTGTCGCAGGCAATGGCGAGAGAAAAGGGCCCCGCCTCCGCTTCGAGCGTCGCGACAAGCTCGCCCGCGATGACGCGCGTATAGAAGCCGCTCGCTTCCGCCGCCGCGCACATGCGGGGACTGAGATCGATGCCGAGCATCGTCTTGCAGGCGCGGTGAAAGGCGGCCCCTGAAAGTCCGGTTCCGCAGCCAAGGTCGACAGCGTCATGCAAGATGCCCTCAAGCGCGCCCGCCTTCTCCGCCGCCGTGTAGAGCAGTTCCGGCCCGCGATAGGAAAGCGTCTCCACCATATGGCCGTCATAGCGTGGCGCATAGCCGTCGAAGAGCGCGCGCACATAGGCCGCGCTCGCCTTTGTCGGGGCGGGCTGCGCCTCGAGCTCGGCGAGCCGGATGCCCGCGCCGCGCCGGTCACTCTCGTCTTCCGCCTGCGAGGAACGGAAATGCCGCGCCGCCTTCCCGGTCTCGTCGAGCGAGGCCCATGCCTCGCCGAGGCGGAAATGCGCTTCCGCTCTCTCTTCGCCTTGCTCCGCTCGCTCTCCCGTCGAGACCCGGAGCACGCGCTCGAGGTCGGCAATGGCGCGCGCCGTGTCGCCCGCCGCCATGCGCGCCGTTCCAAGCGCCAGCAGCACTTCGGCGGAGCGGCCGTCGAGATAGCTCGCCTCGGTGAGCGCGGCGAGCGCATCCTCGTGCCGCCCCTCGAGCGTCCGGGCGCGGGCAAGCACCGTCAGCATCCGGGCATTCGCGCGTCCTTCCGCGGCGAGGGGTTCGATCAGCGCCGCAGCCTCGCCCGGCTCGCCGAGATCGATCAGGCAATGGGCAAGAGCGGCGACGAGCCTGCTCGACCATCGTTCCGCCTCGCGGTCGGCGGCCGCCTGGCGCGCATGGGCTATGGCGCCTTCGCGCTCGCCTGCGGCGATGAGTGTTTCCATCCGCGAAAGCGGGTCTTCCGGATCGTGGGTGTCGCCCGGGCGTATTTCCTCCGTAAACGGAGGGTTCACGGTGAGCGCCGGGGATATGTCGGCCGGGCCGTCCTGCGCTGCGTTTTCGGGCTTGTCTGAATCCGGGGACATCTTTTTTGTCCATGAAAAGGGCCGGGCGGAGTCATTCCCGCCCGGCTCCCGATTTGTCCCCGGGTCCTGTTCATCCGTGAACGGCGAAAGGGCCCGGGATCCGTTTGTGACGTTATCGTGACGTTTCGATGACGGTGGCCTCGAAAACGGGCCTGTTTATCCCCGCCTCAGCCCTTCAGTTCGCACTTGCCATTGTTGATGACGACGGCGTCGCGCTCCTTCACGCGGGCCCGGAAGGAGATGAGGCCCTTGTCCTTCCAGATGTCGACAGTGACCGTATCGCCGGGGAAAACGGGCGCCGAAAAGCGCACATCGAAGCCGGTGATCTGCGTCGGATCGTAGTCGAGCGCGTTCGAGATGATCGCGCGGCAGCACGTTCCATACGTACACAGACCATGCAGGATCGGCTTCGGAAATCCGACCGCCTTCGCGAATTCCGGATCGGAGTGAAGCGGATTGCGGTCGCCGGAAAGGCGATAGAGAAGCGCCTGATCGGGTTTCGTTTCCGCGTCCACGCTCATGTCGGGTGCGCGGTCGGGAATCTTGTGGGGTTCCGGCGCGCCTTCGCGCGGTCCGCCGAAGCCGCCATCGCCGCGCGCGAAGATCGTCGATGTCAGTGTGCAGAGCTTGTCGCCGCCCTTTTCGGTGAGATCCGTTTCGGTGACGATGATCGCGCCCTTGCCTTCGCCCTTGTCCCAGGCGCCGACGACGCGGCTGTCGGCAAGAAGTTTCGCGGCGATGGGAAGGGGCTTGTAGAGCTTCAGCTTCTGCTCGCCATGCACCACCATCGCGTAGTTGATGCCGCTGTCGCCGATTGCGCCCGCGCCCCAGGCGACCACGGTTGCAAGCGTCGGCACGGTTTTCAGGTTCTTCTCATAGACGAAAGGCAGTTCCTTCTCGTCCAGCGGATCGCGTCCGAAGCCGATGCCGAGGGCGTAAAGCATCGTCTCGCGGTCGCCATAGCTGAATTCCTGGCCTTCCGCCTTCAGGCTCATCAGCTTGTCGTAATTGATCGCCATGTCCGGCCTCCCTTGAAAATAAAAGCCCGTTTCTTGGGCCATAGAAAAGCGGTTCCGCCAGCCTCGCGCAAGCGATCATTATGCCTCGTGCAAGCGATCATTGTTTCTTGGCGCAAGCGCCTTCAGCGTTCGCCCAGCACTTTCCAGAGGCTCGTCGCGGTCATCACGTCCTCGCCGCCGACGCTGAAACTTGCCGATACGAATATGATCGCGCGCGTCGTCTTGTCGATGCGCGTGCGGCACTCGATGAAGTCGCCCGCCCTCGCTTCGGCGAGGAAGCTTGCCTGCAGGCTCAGTGTGACGCAGCTTCGTCCGCCGGCGCCGCGATGCGCCGCGCTGCCGAGAAAGGCGTCCGCGAACGTCATCAGCATGCCCTCATGCACTGCGCCGTTTTCATCGAGATGGCGCTCGTCGGCGAAGAAGCCGAAAATGCGCGCGCCGTTCTCCTCGCGTTCGAACATCGGTCCCACATGGGCCTCGAACGGATCGTGCAGCGAAGAAGGCCTCCAGCCCTGCGGCGCTGCGACGGTCACGGGAGAGGGGAGGGGCGTTCTCACGTCTCGTCCGGTCCCTTGATGGCGTAAACGCCGGTTGCCGTCATCAGCATCCGCGTGCCCACGCGCAGTTCGCCCGAAATGAAGAGCACCGTGCGCGTCGCGCGCGTCACTTCCGCGCGTCCTTCGACCGTGTCGCCTTTCTCGCCCGCGCTCACGAAGTCGCAATTGAGCGAGAGCGGACGCACCGTCGCGCCGGGCGCCTTCTCGGCTGCCGTCTCCTTCGCGACGCTTCCGAGCACGATGGAGGCAAGCGTCATCATCATGCCGCCGTGAAGCCTCTCGTCGGCATTCAGATGATGGTCCGCGATCTCGAAGATGAAGGCGCCCTCGTCGTTGCGCAGCACGGGTCCGGCATAGGCGCCGAAGCCACTCGTATCGACCTGTTTTGAACTCATGAGACAAGCATCCGGGGGAAGGGAAAATCTGTGATGGCGCTCTATCTAGACCGTCGCGCAACCGGACACAAGAAAACGGCCCGCCGGAGGAGCGGCGGGCCGAGTTACTGCGAGGGGGTAAAGGACCCGATGCCGTCCCCGGTGGGGGATGAGGGAGAGACGGCACCGGGCCTTTGGTGCAACGCGGCGGCGCGAGGGGAGGGGGGTGCCGCCGCGAAGAAAGAATTCGGTATTTAAACGCCCGAGAGCGCGTAGGGTTTCACGGCGATCCAGCGTTCCGGCACGCCGTATTTTTCGAGACCCTCCGCAACGGCTTCGGCGCGCTTCTCTGCGTCGCGCTGCACCGACAGGTCGCTCGACATCATGGCGGCATCGGAAGGCGCGACCGTGATGTCCTGAAGGCCGCGATAGGTGATCTCCTCGGCGGCCGCGCGCAGCGCCACTTCCGCGGCGTCGTTCGTCGTCGTCCAGCCTTCGGCGAAATAGATCGGGAAGGTCACGCGCTTGGCATCGTTCACGCCATAGCCGGGCGTCCGCGGCGCTGCGGGGTCGATCGCGCTCACGGTGATCTTGCGTTCCTCGATGCCGAGCACCTTGCTCTCACTCATGATGTCCGGACGCGGCAGGGGCAGCGGGTCGGATGCAACGGCCGTGTTCGCGACGAGCGCGGTGGCGATCGCGGTACTGAAGCCAAGAGCGGCAACAACGGTCAGCGGTTTCATCTTTCTACCCCTTCCATCTTTCATGGACCCGGCGGACCTTCCATTCGCGATCCGCCTTCAACGCTCTCAAGATGGAAAACGAATGTGACCCGCATCGGGTTCACTCGCGGCGGTTACGGGGAAATTTGAAGGCAAGATTTGGGCACCCCTGTCATATGCGGTCGGCAGGTTGTTCAAAATTCAACAATCTATCTGCGCCAACCCTACGGAAAATGACCGAGATTCCGCTTTGAGCGAACTTCCTGGCCGTTTATGGTGCGGCTCAACTTGGCCGGAACCATGCCAAAAGGCGGCAAACGCCTGCGACCGGCCTCGCCATCCAACCGGGCAATTGAAAAGCCAGCTAACCCCTTCGGGAGACCGTCCATGTCCAGAGAAGCAGTCATCGTTTCGACCGCCCGTACCGGCCTTGCCAAGGCTGGCCGCGGCGGCTTCAACAACACGCACGGCGCCGCCATGGCAGGCCACGCGATCAAGCACGCCATCGCGCGCGCCGGCATCGAGCCGGGCGAAGTCGAAGACGTCATCATGGGCTGCGGCGCCCCTGAAGGTGCCACCGGCATGAATATCGGCCGCCTCTCCGCGATCTGGGCCGGCTGCCCGGTCACGACCTCGGGCACGACGGTCAACCGCTTCTGCTCGTCGGGCCTGCAGACTGTCGCCATGGCCGCGGGCCGGATCGTCAATGAAGGCGTTCCCTGTGCGATCGGCGCGGGCGTCGAGTCCATTTCGCTCGTCCAGATGGGCGGCCAGAATGTGAATCGTCTCACCGAAGAGAAGCTCATGCAGGAAAAGCCCGAGCTCTGGATGGCGATGATCGAAACGGCCGAAATCGTCGCCGAGCGTTATGGCGTCTCGCGCGAATACCAGGACGAATATTCGCTCCGCAGCCAGCAGCGCATCGCCGCTGCCCAGCAGAACGGCATTTTCAAGGACGAAATCGTCCCGATGCAGACCAAGATGAAAGTCGTGAACAAGGAAACCGGTGAAGAGTCGCTCGTCGACTACACGGTGGACAAGGACGAGTGCAACCGTCCGGACACGACGCTTGAAGGTCTCGCTTCGCTGAAGCCGGTCTTCAAGAACGGCCAGAAGGTAAAGGAAGGCAAGTACGTCACCGCCGGCAACGCTTCGCAGCTGTCCGACGGCGCCGCCGCCGTCCTCCTGATGGAGCGTAAGGAAGCCGAGAAGCGCGGTCTCGACATTCTCGGCGTCTTCCGCGGCTTCGCGGTCGCAGGTTGCGAACCCGATGAAATGGGCATCGGCCCGGTCTTCGCCGTTCCGCGCCTGCTCGAGCGCCAGGGCCTCAAGATCGACGACATCGATCTCTGGGAACTCAATGAAGCCTTCGCCAGCCAGTGCCTCTACAGCCGCGACCGTCTTGGCATCGACCCCGAGAAGTACAATGTGAATGGCGGCTCCATCGCCATCGGCCACCCCTTCGGCATGACCGGTGCGCGCTGCACCGGCCATATCCTTCTCGAAGGCCGCCGCCGCAAGCAGGCTGGCCAGAACGTGAAATACGGTGTGGTCACCATGTGCATCGGTGGTGGCATGGGCGCCGCTGGTCTCTTCGAATTTGCATAAGCGAATTACGAAGAACCGGCAAAGGCGCCCATTCGCATTTAAGAATGCTGAAATCGCCAGTGCGATTTCAGCCGGCGCCGCCGGTCTCTTCGAATTCGCCTAAGCGATTCCGAAGGTCTATGCTTCAGGCCCGCGGGGAAACCCGCGGGCCTTTTGCGTGGGGGGAGCGTCTTGTGCGAACGTATTGCCGCGATTTTCGCGACAGTCGCCTCTCGCAAATCGGTTCGTCCGGAGAAAATTGGCAACCTCGGTAAGAGTAGAACAACCTCCGCCGCAAGAACCATTTGCCCGATGGAGGGTTTTAGGTCTTTCTCAGCCGAACAGGTCACCGCCTCCAACGCATGTTCCGCGCACGAAGCATTGCTTGGCAATATCGAATCCGGGGCCGGTTTCCGCGTCGCCTTTGCGCACGATCGCATATGTCGGATAGATGCGCAGCTCTGGGATGAGGCGCTGATGATAGGCGGAAGCCAGCATGATCTCGATAATGAGGTTGGACATTGGTGGCTGTCCGCCGAAATTCTTGTCGAATATCTTCCCGGGATCGTAGACATGCGCCCATGACCAGTCCTCAATGATATAGAAGCCCCCGGGACGAAGCTTGGGAAAGAGAAAATTGAAGGAGATGCGTGTTTGCTCAAGCATATGCGATGCATCGTCCACGACGAGATCGAGCGGGGCGCTGCCGAACTCTGAGGTATATATTTCGTCGAGTCTTTGCTTGTCGGCCTGGTCTACCTGGAAATAGGGGCGGACGCTGGCAGCGTTGGCACCTGTGTCGAGATAGTTCTTGAAGCCGGGTCGTGCATCTTCCATGAAGTCGATTGCGACGAGTTTTTCGGGCCTCAGCAATTCGTTGAAGAAGGCAGTACTGCCACCCCGGAAAATCCCCAGTTCGAAGATTCGGGGAGCTGAGAAATCCGAAAACAGATCTAGATAGGTCTCGATGAGATCCCTCGGCTTGCCGAGTACAAGACCTTCCTGATCCTTGAGCGCGAAAAGATCGTGCAGGTTGGTGATCAACTGGAACTGGGTTCCGTTGAGCTGAAAACCCTTGTCGTTCCAGACGATGCTCATTGTCGTTCCTGCGCCGGTAAAATGGAGGTCCAAGGTACAGGAGCACTCCCGGCCCGGGCAACTACAACTCTGCTTGCAGTCTTGTTCAGCGGTCAAACAGGTCGGATCCGCCTATCGGCAATCCGCGGTGAAAGCTCTCGCGCGAGATATCGAAATCTTCTCCGGTCTCCCCTTCGCCTCTGCGGATGAAGGCGCAGCTTGGAAAAACGCGCACTTCGGGAATGAGATCGGGGCGTCTGGCCGATGCCAGCATGATCTCGATAACGAGATTCGACATTGCAGGCTCGGCGTGAAATCTCTGCCGGAAGACTCCGTCGGGATCGTCCATATGCGCCCATGACCAATCTTCGATTACATAAAGGCCGCCGGCCTTCACCCTCGGAAAGAGGAAGTTGAACGAGGTTTTTGTCTTGTCGAGCAGATGCGAAGCATCGTCGATCACGAGATCGAGAAGCGCGTCGCCGAATTCCCTACTGCAGATACTTCCGAGTTTTTGCTTGTCCGCCTGGTCTGTGCCGAAGTAAGGGCGGATGCGCCCCGCATTTGGTGCGCTTTCCAGGTAAGCCTTGAAGCCATCCGTCGGAGCTTGCATGTAGTCTATGGCGACGAGCTTCTCCGGGTTCAGCCATTCGTTAAAGAAGGCCGCGCTGCCGCCTCGGAATATTCCCAATTCGAAGATGTTCTGGGGGGACAGGCCGGACATCGCGTCAATATAGGCATCTAGCACGCGGCGCCATTTGCCGAGAACCAGACCGTCTTCCTCCTTCAGAGCGAAGAGCTCCCTGAGCTGGCCGATGAACTGAAACCTGATGCCGTTCAGCTCGAAGCGGTTACCTTCTCCCCAGATGATGCCCATTTTCTTTTCCGTGGCTGACGCGGTACCCGAAATTACAGGAGCGGTCGGCGTGGGCGCAAATGATCTGGTTGCGGTATGCTGATGACGGGCCTCGTTCGCCGCGAATCGGGAGAAAGAAATGCGCTACTTCGATGATTTCCAGCTCGGCGAACGCCACGACATTCCGGCCCGCTACGAGATGACGAAGGACGAACTCGTTTCCTTCGCGACGAAGTGGGACCCGCAGCCCTTTCATGTCGATGAGGAAGCCGCAGCGAAATCGGTCTACGGCACGCTGACCGCCTGCGGCACGCATATCCAGGCCATCGTCCTCTGGCTGGCCTCGCGTCTGCCGGAGGAAACCGCCGTGATCGGCGCTCTCGGCTATGACGAGGTGCGATTCCTGAAGCCTGCTAAACTCGGCGACACGCTCCGCCTCGTTATCGAATGCATCGAGACGAAACCGTCCTCCTCGAAGCCGGACCGTGGCGTCGTGAAGAACCGCCACATCCTGATGAACCAGAATGACGAGACGGTCTTCACCCAGACGACGACGCTCCTGATCGAACGGAAGGCCTGAAGGTCAGAGCCCCAGCACCAGCTTCGCCATGATGCCGCGCTGAACTTCGTTCGAGCCGCCATAGATAGAAGCGGCCCGGTTGTTGAGGTAGGTCGGCATGAAGACCATGCCTTCTGCCGGCCCGATAGGTTCGACATTCGAGCCCGGCGTTCGCGCATCGTGCTGATCCGCGCCTGCATAGAAGGCGATCGTCTCGATGGCGATCTCGTCGAGGCGCTGGCGCATTTCCGTGCCGCGCGTCTTGAGCATGGAGGAGGCAGGGCCCGGGTTCTTGCCGCCCGCGAGTTCCGCCATCACGCGATGCTCGGTCATCTCCATCGCCTTTACCTCGATGGCGGCTTCGGCAATCTTTCGCGCGAAGGTTTCATCGTCGATGAGTCGCGTGCCGTCGCCTGATCGCTCGCCGGATGCGACTTCGCGGATTTTCTCTATGCCCACTTCGAGCGACGCGGCAAAAGCACCGCCGCGCTCGAACTCGAGAAGATATTTGGCGACCGTCCAGCCCTGATTTTCCTCGCCGACGCGGTTCTTCTTCGGCACGCGCACATCGTCGAAGAACACCTGGTTCACCTCATGCTCACCGGCAAGCGTGATGATCGGCTCCACCTTGATGCCGGGTGTCGTCATGTCGAGAAGGAGGAAGGTGATGCCTTCCTGGGGCTTACCGCTCGCATCCGTGCGCACGAGGCAGAACATCATGTTCGCGAAATGCGCATGCGTGGTCCAGATCTTGGTTCCGTTCAGCACATAGTCGTCGCCATCGCTCACCGCCTTCAGCTGCAAGGACGCCAGGTCCGATCCGGCGCCCGGCTCCGAATAGCCCTGACACCAGTAGTCTTCGCCCGAAAGAATGCGCGGCAGGTAATGGTCTTTCTGTTCCTTCGTTCCGAACTTCATCAGCATGGGCCCGCACATGCGAAGCCCCATCGGCGAAAGATTGGGTGTGCCGTATCGCGTGCATTCCGAAGTCCAGATGTACTTCTGCATCTCGGTCCAGCCCGTGCCGCCATACTCGACCGGCCAGCTCGGCGCCACCCAGCCCTTCCTGTAGAGGATTTTCTGCCAGGCGAGGTTCCACTGCTTGTCCGTGAAGACGGAGGTGGTGAGCTTTCCCGCTTCCGCGAGTTCCGGCGTCAGATTCTCATCGAGAAAAGCGCGCACTTCGTCGCGGAAGGCTGCATCCGCAGGCGTCAGGTCGAGATTCATTTTTTCTTCTGCTTAAAGGATGTCGTTGATCAGCGCAGACAGTCTGTCGAGACTCCCATGCGGCGGCAAGCCTGATGCGCAGGCGAATTCGTCGCGAAGCGCATGGCAAAGCCTGCTGAATGGGCTAGTGCCCGCACGGCCGGGCGCACGAGCGGCCTTGCCGCTGGGGAAACCGCGACGCCGCATTGCTCCTGCAAATGTTTGGGCAAGAGGTCGATTGCCGCCTGCGTGATGAGCCGCTGCACGGGCTTGCCTGCCTGACCCAGTGGAGTTGCGTTCCGGACCAGTTCAAGGAACTCCTGCACCGTGTCGTTCGCATAGAGATTCGGCGTCATCTCCGCCATGTAGACATTCATCTCCGCCTTGGAAGTCGGCACCCATTCCGCACCGAAGCCTTTGCCGATCACTTCGCCCTCGCGGTAGTAGCGGTCCTCGTCCTCGCGGGAAAGCGAGGGATTGGCATAGCGCTTGTAGGCGTTGAGGAAACCCCACGCTGCCGTCACATGCACCCAGGTGAGAAGTTTCGGGTCCATGGCGCGATAGGTGTCACCATCATGCGTAGTGCCGTTCACGCGCTCATGCATCCGCGTCACGCGCTGAAACGTCATCTCCGCCATCTTGGTGGGCCCATAGGTCACGGCCGCGGCAGCCATGCCGGTCCGCTCCATCCGGCGTATCGGATCGACCTTGAAGGTCGAATGGTCCCAGACGCCGGCGCGCACATGTTTCTCGGCGAGTTCGAGGATCACCGCCGCAATGCCGCCGACGGCGCTGACGATGGGATTCGCACTCACCTTCCAGCCCATGGAGCCCGGCCCAAGCAGGCCCGGATCGCCTTCGGGCTTCGAGAAATCGAGCCGTGGCATCGGGCTCGAATAGTCGCGCATGGGGGTGCTCTCCGCTCCATCGCGCTTGAGCGCCGATGCCGTCCGACTTTGTGCAGCCATGTTTCTCTCTCCCGTTTTGCTCCTGCTCCCCATCGTCAATATAATCCAAGCAATTGCTCGGAAAACTCGGATTCGCGTGGCGACGAGATCGCCGTCCATTGTCTCTCTTGGTTTCTCTCAAGTGACTGATTTCAAACCAAAAAAATGGCCAAAACAGGCCCGTTCCCGCGCCAGCTTCGCAGCCATTCTGGAAGGCGCTGCTCGGCTTTTGGCGAGGCGCGGCTATGAGACGCTGACGACCAATCGCATCGCCGAAGAGGCCGGCGTCGGCATTGCGACGCTTTATGAGTTTTTCCCGAACAAGGAGGCGATTGTCGCCGAACTGACATCGCGCCTGATGGCGAAGGTCGAGGCGAACATGGAGGAGGCATTCGCGGAGGCGGTCGGGCAGGAACCATGGCCTGCCGTGGCTCATATGATTTCGCGCGCCGTCGGCTCGATGGTGGAGGATCGCGATGTCTTTCGTGTCCTGCTGCGTCAGGTGCCCTTCGTTCCGCAGCTTCCCGTGGTAATGGAAACGCGCGCAGCGCTTGCCGCCCTCTCCCAGCGTGTCCGTATCCGAGCCGCTGGCGCGCTCGACCTTCCCATGCCCGAGGAGGATGCCTGGCTCATCTCGGAAATGCTCTACAACGCAATCCTCGAAGTGGCCTTCCGCGATGTCGGTGAAAAAAAGCGCGCCGAACTCACAACGGAGCTGGCGCGCCTGACTTATCGCATGGCTGTCGGCTGCGACCCGGAATCTAGCTAGCCGGGCCGCCCAGGGTTGCAAACTCTTCGACGGCGCTCGTCATGGCTTCGAGGTCCGGAAAGCCGTCGAAACTGCGAGCTGCTGGTGTCTTCACCCAGGGAAGTTTCTCCGCTGCCGCCGTCTCGACATATGGCGTGGAGAAGCCTGCCGGATCGTCGAGCATCGGGGCCCTGACATTCACGAACCAGTCCATTCCGTCCGGCCGGGTGAACAGCCAGCTCATGCAATAGTCGCAGAAATAGTGCTTGTGCGGGCCGTGTAACGCGCCGATGACAGGCTCGCCCTGCACGAGTTCGAAGCCGCCGCTCGGAACGGCGGCGCTGAGCGAAAAGGCGCTCGCCGTCAGACGCTGGCAGCCCTTGCAATGGCACGCCATGGTGAGCAGCGGAGGTGCGGTTATCCGGAACCGCACCTTTCCACACAGGCACCCGCCTTCCCGCGGTAGTTTCCAGTCGCTCATCTCCGGTTTCTCCTGGCTCAGAGGCCCAGCACCGCCTTCGCCATGATGTTGCGCTGAACCTCGTTCGAGCCGCCGAAGATCGTCTGTGCTCGGGTATTGAGATATTTCGGCATCACCATGAGCGTATGGTCCGGTCCCACGGGCTTCGTGTTGGAGCCCCAGGTGCGGGCCTCGATCACATCGGGCTGCACGTAATAGGCGATCGCCTCGACGCCAAGCTCGGTGATCTTCTGGTTCGTATCCGCACCCTTGAGCTTGATGATCGAGGCGGCCGCGCCCGGGTTCTGCCCGTTCGACAGCTGCGACATGATCCGGTGTTCGGTGAACTCGACGGAGGTCGCTTCGACTTCCAGTTCGTCGATCTTGCGGCGGAAGGCCGGATCGTCGATGAGCTTCTGCCCGTCGCCGTCGCGCTCCTGGCTCGCCATGATGCGCAGCTTGTTGAGCGCATTCTTCAGCGCTGCGCCATGGGCCGCGCCGCCGCGCTCGAACTCGAGCAGATATTTCGCCACCGTCCAGCCGTTGTTTTCAGCGCCGACACGATTTTTCTTCGGTACGCGCACATCGTCGAAGAAGACCTGGTTCACCTCGTGGTCGCCCGCCAGCGTGATGATCGGATCGATGGTGATGCCCTTGGCCGGAAAGTCGTCGATCAGGATGAAGGAGATGCCTTCCTGCTTCTTCTCGGCATTCGGATTGGTGCGCACGAGGCAGAACATCTTGTTCGATTGGTGCGCGCCGGTGGTCCAGAGCTTCGTACCGTTGATGATGTAGTCGTCGCCGTCGGAATCCGCGCGGCACTGGAGTGAGGCGAGGTCCGAGCCCGAGCCTGGCTCCGAATAGCCCTGGCACCACCAGTCCGTGCCGTCGAGAATGCGCGGCAGGTAATGCGCCTTCTGCTCTGCCGTGCCGTGCCCCATCAGCGTCGGTCCAACCATGGAAAGGCCCATGTTGGACCCGGCGGGCGCGCCCGCCGCGGCGCATTCCGATGCCCAAATGAAACGCTGCATCACGTTGAAACCCGCCCCGCCATATTCCTTCGGCCAGCTCGGCGCAGCCCAGCCCCGCTTGTAGAGGCGCTTCAGCCATTCGACGCGCAGGTCCTGGTCCGCCAGAATCCCCGGCGTCAGCCGCGCATGGGCCTTCAGGTCTTCCGTCAGATTTTCCTTGAGAAATGCCCGCACCTCGTCGCGAAAGGCGACATCTTCGGGCTTCATGGCGAGATCCATCCCCGTCTCCTCTTGTCTTATTGATTGCGGCCATGCCGCTTATTTGCCGCCAAGAATAAGGACATTGGCCGGGCCCGTCCCGGACAAATTGTCAGACATGCCTGCACATCGCCGAACAGCGGAAAGGAAATTGATCGGAGGAACCGGCGGTTGCCGCGCCGCGTTTTGAGATCGGGCGGGCATCGAAAAGGGAGGAAGGACCCATGTCCCGTGGCGACAAGTCGGCTTACACGGACAAGCAGAAGCGCAAGGCAGAACACATCGAAGAGGGCTATGAGAAACGCGGCGTGAAGAAGGAGGAGGCCGAGCGTCGGGCCTGGGCCACCGTCAACAAGGAGGAGGGAGGCGGCAAGAAGTCCGGTTCCGGCCGGGGAACGAAGGACAGTCAGGCCGCATCCCGCAAGGGTGGGCGCAAGGGCGGCCAGGCCTTGGCAAATCGTCCCGCATCGGAACGCTCTGCATCGGCGAAGAAGGCCGCACAGACCCGGAAGCAAAAGGCCGAGGGCGGAAAAAGCTGAGTGAACGGCCATTTCCAGCGGATTGCGCGCACCAAATGCGTCTCGTTGTTGTAGACTGATCTCAATTTCGTCGTCGCGATTCGAGGGATTTCTGCTCCGATTGGCCGCAATGCCCATGCAGTCGGCAGGACCCGCATGAGCATTGGTGTCGTGGAATGGATTTTGCCAACCAGATCATTCTGGTTTCAGCAGGTCTGATTACCTTTTCGATCTTTGCGGGCGTTCTGTCCTCGCGGATCGGGGCGCCATTGCTGCTCGTCTTCCTCGCCTTCGGCATGCTGGCGGGGGAAGATGGGCCGGGCGGCATCGTCTTCAATGACTACGGCGTCGCCTATTTCGTCGGCTCCTTCGCATTGGCCCTCATCCTCTTCGACGGCGGATTGCGGACGAGCCGCGAAACGATCAATCGCGCCTTCGGGCCCAGTATCATACTCGCCACGATCGGTGTGGTGCTGACCGCTGCTCTGGTCGGTCTCGCCGCGAAGTTTCTCTTCGGGTTCGGGTGGGCGGAGGCCTTTCTGCTTGGCGCCATTGTCGGCTCGACAGATGCCGCGGCCGTTTTCTTCCTGCTTCATCTCCACGGGCTCCGGCTCAAGCCGCGCGTCGCCGCCACGCTCGAACTCGAATCCGGCGTGAACGATCCGATGGCGATTTTTCTGACGCTTGCGCTTGTGGGCGTCGCGGTGCATGGCCGGAACGTCGCGGATGTAAGCGACGCGCTTGATCTCCTCTGGGATTTCCTCTGGCAGATGCTCGGGGGCCTCTTCTTCGGTGCTGTCGGCGGTTATGCGGTTCTGCGCGCTGTGAACCGGCTGCAGCTCTCTTCCGGCCTTTATCCGATACTCGCCGGTGCCCTCGGCCTTCTTGTTTTCGCCTTCACCCAGTCGGCCGGTGCCAGCGGATTTCTTGCGATCTTCGTCGCGGGCTTCATTCTCGGAAACAACCAGCATCGCGCCACCACCGAAATTTCCCGCTTTTCAGATGGCGTTGCCTGGCTCGCCCAGATCGGCATGTTTCTGATGATGGGGCTGCTGGTGACGCCCTCTGCGCTGCTCCCGATCCTTCTGCCTGCGCTTGGCGTTGCTTTCTTCCTCATCTTCATCGCCCGCCCGGTCACCATTCTGGCCTGCCTTTGGCCGTTCAGTTTCACGCCGCGCGAAACCGCCTTCATCTCATGGGTCGGTTTGCGCGGCGCAGTGCCCATCTTTCTCGGCACGATACCCGTCATTTCCGGCGTCGAGGGTGCGGAAGTTCTCTTCAGCGTCGCCTATGTGATCGTGCTCGCCTCGCTGGTGCTTCAGGGCTGGACCGTTCCCTATGCCGCTCGCCTTGCGGAAGTCGAACTGCCCCCGCGCCCGACGCCGAACCGCCGCGTCGAGCTCGATCTCCCGGCAGGCAAGGGCAAGAGCGTTGTGGCCTACACCGTCGATCCGATGAGCCTGCTTCTCAGACGCGGCGTGAACCGTCTTCCTTTGCCTATGGGCACGACGGTTATTTCGGTGATGCGGGATGGCGTCGTCCGTACGGAAGGCTTCGACCGGGGTGTGGAGCCGGGCGATGTCGTGATGATGCTGACGACCGCCGAAATGATCCCGACGCTTGACCGTCTCTTTGGCGCGCGGCGGATGCGCGGCCAGGCAAAAGAGGCGGGCATGGTCGATTTCGTGCTGGAGGGCTCGGCCAGTGCGGCCCTCGTTGCGGATATGTACGGACTTGCTTTCGAGGCGGAGGAACGCGAACTCACTCTCGAGGAGTTCATGCGCTCGCGGCTTGGCAAGGATATCAAGGAGGGCGCCCGCACGCGTGTCGGTGGCATTGTGCTTGCTGCAATCCAGGTACAGGACGGCTCGGTGCGTCAGGTCGGTCTGGATCTCGATCCGCCCCAGGAGGAGAATCTCCTTACCCAATTCCGGCTGCGCTGGCGGGCCGCCCTTGGTGCGCTCCGCGAGCTTTTCATCGCCGACGATCCGCGCGGTCCCTTCTGATCTCGGAGAGAAAGGCTGCGGTTGGTCTGTTGCGGCCGGGACGATAGAGTGCCTCCCAACGGCAACATTATTCAGAAAGGCAAGAGCCATGGATCTCGGTCTCAAGGGCAAGAAGGCGATCGTCACTGGCGGCACGCGCGGCATCGGCCGGGCCATTGCGGAAACGCTCGCGGCGGAGGGCGTCGATATCGCGATCTGCGCCCGCAATCAGGATCAGGTGGACGAAGCCGTTGCCGCGCTTTCCAAGAAGGGTGTGAAGGCGACCGGCGGCGTGGCTGACATTGCGGATGGCGAGGGGCTGAAGAAGTGGATCGCGGATACGGCGAAGGGAATGGGCGGCCTCGACATTCTCGTCGCCAATGCTTCCGCGCTTGCAAACGGGAATGACGAGAAATCCTGGCGCGCCTGCTTCGAGATCGACGTGCTCGGCGCGGTCAACGCCTTCGAGGCGGCACTTCCCTTCCTCACCGAGGCGGCGAAGAAGTCGGGCGATGCGTCGGCCACCTTCATTTCCTCGATCTCGGCGGCCGAGAACGACAATGCGAATGCCTATGGTGCACAGAAGGCGGCGCAGATTCATCTCGCCAAGGGCCTTGCGCGTCAGTACGCGGGCGATCATGTCCGCGTGAACACGGTTTCGCCCGGTACCGTCTACTTCAAGGGCGGCGTCTGGAACATGATCGAGGAACACATGCCCGATATGTTCAAGCAGGCCATGTCGCGCAACCCGACCGGCCGCATGGCGACGCCGCAGGACATCGCGAACGCCGCTGTCTTCCTGGCAAGCCCGGCATCGTCCTTCACCACCGGAACGAATCTCGTGGTCGACGGCGCGATCTCGCGGCGCGTGAACTTCTGAGTATCACCCCTCACCCGATCCTCGCTATCGCTCGGCTCCCCCTCTCCCCTTAGGGGAGAGGGAAGGGGCCCGCCAGCGCGAAGCGATGGTGGGAAGGGTGAGGGGGTTACTTCTGTGCTAGCTCCATCCAGCGCCGCATTGTGCGTCGCGCGAATTCTTCCTGCGCACCGAGCGAGGCCTCGATCTGCGGTTCGATGAGTTTTTCGATCTCTGCGCGCGGCACATCGAGCGCCTTCGCGCGGAAGACGGACCAGCCGTCGAGAATTTCCCGCGTCACTTCGAGGTGAAACTGGAAGGCATAGGTCTTCTCGCCGATGCGGAATGATTGGTTGGGGCAGGTTTCGCGCGTCGAAAGCCGTACAGCCTCTGCCGGCAGATCGAACGTGTCGCCATGCCAGTGCATGGTGCGGAGCTCCGGCGCTGCATCGTGGAGCAGCTTGTCGTCTGCCGCTGCCGGCTCCCATGTCTGCGGCACGAAGCCCCATTCCTCCTGCGCGGATAGCTTTTCCTTCATCCGATAGACCGGGGCGCCGAAAGCGCTCGCCACGATCTGCGAACCGAGACAGACGCCCATTACGGGCTTGCCTTTGTCGTGGAAGTGCCGCACCAGCCGCTTGCTTTCCTCGATGAAGGGATACTTGTCCGCTTCATAGACACCCATAACCCCGCCAAGCACGACCAGCGCATCGAAATCATCCGCCGCCTCGGGCACGCCGCGCGCATCGCCACTGCCCATGTCGCGGCCATTCACCGTATCGATCTGCGTGGCGCTGGCGCCCATCCGCGTCGCTTCGTCGAGCAGCACACCGGGCGGCGAGTCGAGCGCATTCACAAGATAAAGAATATGCATTGAAGCCCGCGTCACACCCTGGCGTATCTGTCGCTCGCCCGCACCATCACATCGACGATGCCGGGCTCCGTCGCCGTATGGCCTGCGTCCGGCACGATGTTGAGCTCCGCTTCGGGCCAGGCCTTGGCAAGCTCCCATGCCGTGAACATCGGCGTCACCACGTCATAGCGCCCCTGTGCGATCACGCCGGGAATACCCTTCAGCTTGCCGGCATTGAGGATGAGCTGGTCCTGGGGCTCGAAGAAGCCCTTGTTCATGAAGAAATGGCACTCGATCCGCGCGAAGGCGAGGGCGAAGTGCCCGTCCGCGAAACGCTTCACGCGTTCGGGGTCGGAATAGAGTGAGAGCGTTGTTCCCTCCCAAATGCTCCAGGCCTTGGCGCAGGCGATCTTTTCGGCCTCGTTGTCGCCGGTGAGCCGCTTGTAATAGGCCGCCATCAGGTTGCCGCGCTCCGCCTCCGGGATCGGCGCGATGAACTCTTCCCAGGCATCCGGGAAGAGGGCGTCCGTTCCCTGCTGGTAGAACCAGTCGAGCTCCCGCTTCCGCAGCGTGAAGATGCCCCGCAGAATGATCTCGGTGACGCGCTCGGGATGCGTCTCCGCATAGGCAAGCGAGAGCGTCGAGCCCCAGGAGCCACCACAGAGCTGCCATTTGTCGATGCCGAGATGTTCCCGCAGGCGCTCCATGTCGGCCACGAGGTCCCAGGTTGTGTTTTCGCGAAGCTCCGCATGGGGCGTCGATTTTCCGCAGCCGCGCTGGTCGAACAGGATGATCCGGTAGGCCTCCGGATTATGCGTCCGCCGCATGGTCGGATTGCTCCCGCCGCCGGGCCCGCCATGCACGATGACGACAGGCTTCCCCTTCGGGTTGCCGCATTCCTCGAAATAGATCGTGTGCAGATCGGAGACCTTGAGCGTTCCCGTCCGGTAGGGCTCGATCTCGGGATAGAGGGGGCGGCGGTCGGCGGTCGTGTCGGGCATCGGGACTCCTCGGAGAACTGGCGGGCTGCGGAATCAACCCCTTGAATATGCATCGGAATTTCGTGCGGCCGCCAGCCATGCGGAAGGGCCGTTTACCATTTTTTTGCTTTCGGCCTCACACTACTGATTGACCTCGGGGAACAGACAGATACTATATCTGGACGCGCGCTGCTTCGCGGGGGAACTTCTCAGAGCGGTAGCGCAATCACTGAAATAGCGAGTTCTGCCCGGCATACGGGGCAGGAAGACGGCGAGAGACTATCCGCTCGCCGGCAGGGGATCTTTTGCCCGCTTCGGATGCGGCGAAGCAAGGCAGACCGGGGAACCAGAACATGCTGAACGACACGTCGAAAGCGGTGGATATGAGTGAGGTTGAGGCCAGCGTATCGGCAATCATCACGGGCGAGCGCGCGGTGAGCCGCGTGCGCAAGGAAGCGCGTGCATCTGCCGAACCCGAAATGCCGTTTGGCGATCAGGACCAGGCGGTCCAGACGCGCGGGCGCCCCCGTGTGAAGGTCGATCATGGGCGCGATGCGCTGCTGACGGAGTTCGGCAAGGCGACGCTGCGCGACCGCTATCTGATGCCGGGCGAGTCCTATCAGGACATGTTCGCCCGTGTGGCCTCTTATTATTCGGACGACGCGGCTCATGCCCAGCGTCTCTATGACTACATCTCCAAGCTCTGGTTCATGCCGGCGACGCCCGTCCTGTCTAATGGCGGCACGCAGCGCGGCCTGCCCATTTCCTGCTTCCTCAACGAGGCGAACGACAGTCTCGAAGGCATTGTCGGCCTCTGGAACGAGAATGTCTGGCTCGCTGCCAAGGGCGGCGGCATCGGCTCCTACTGGGGCAATCTGCGCTCAATCGGCGAGACGGTTGGCGGCAACGGCAAGACCTCCGGCATCATTCCCTTCATCCGCGTCATGGATTCGCTCACGCTGGCGATCAGCCAGGGCTCGCTCCGTCGCGGCTCGGCGGCGGTCTATCTGCCGATCGACCATCCCGAGATCGAGGAATTCATGGAAATGCGCCGCCCGACCGGCGGCGACCCGAACCGCAAGGCGCTGAACCTGCATCATGGGGTTCTCGTCTCGGATGCCTTCATGCGCGCCGTCGAGGCGGATGAGGAGTGGGATCTCCGCAGCCCCAAGGACAAGTCGGTCCAGAAGACGGTTTCGGCCCGCTCGCTCTGGATCCGCCTTCTCACCTCGCGCATCGAAACCGGCGAGCCCTACATCATCTACAAGGACACGGTGAACAACGCGCGTCCCGAGCATCACAAGCTTGCGGGCCTCGAGGTCAAGACCTCGAACCTCTGCGCCGAAATCACCCTGCCCACCGGCAAGGACCATCTGGGCGAAGAGCGCACGGCGGTCTGCTGCCTGTCCTCGCTCAATCTCGAAACTTTCCTCGAATGGCAGGATCATCCGACGATCATCGAGGACGTCATGCGCTTCCTCGACAATGTCCTGCAGGACTTCATCGACCGCGCGCCGGACGACATGCGCCGCGCCAAATACGCCGCCATGCGCGAGCGTTCCGTCGGTCTCGGCGTCATGGGTTTCCACTCCTTCCTTCAGGCGAACATGATCCCCTTCGAGGGCGTCATGGCGAAGGTCTGGAACAAGCGTATGTTCACGCGCATCAAGGAAGGCGTGGACGCGGCCTCGAAGGTGCTGGCCGAAGAGCGCGGTGCCTGCCCGGATGCGGCGGATTACGGCTTCAACGAACGCTTCTCGAACAAGACGGCGATTGCGCCCACGGCTTCGATCTCGATCATCACCGGCGGTACGTCGCCGGGCATCGAGCCCATCGCGGCGAACTCCTTCACGCACAAGACGCTGTCGGGCTCCTTCAATGTCCGCAACCGTCACCTGACGAAGCTTCTTGAGCAGAAGGGCCGCAATGACGACGATACCTGGTCCTCCATCGTCACCACGGGCGGTTCCGTCCAGCATCTCGATTTCCTGAGCGACGAGGAGAAGGATGTCTTCAAGACCGCCTTCGAACTCGACCAGCGCTGGGTCATCGAACATGCGGGCGACCGCGCTCCGATGATCGATCAGGCGCAGTCTGTGAACCTCTTCCTGCCTGCGGACGTGCACAAGCGCGACTTGCACGGCCTCCACATGATGGCCTGGAAGCATGGTGTGAAGAGCCTCTATTACTGCCGCTCGCTCTCGATCCAGCGCGCGGAAAAGGCCGAGGTCGTCTCGCTCATGCCGGGCAAGGTGCTCGAAGTCCTGACGCTCGATCAGGTCGCGTCTCAGGCCCAGGAAGAGAACAAATACGAAGAATGCCTCGCCTGTCAGTAAGGCGCTAAGCTCATGGCCCGGTCTCCAAGGCCGGGCCATTCTTGTCTCTGGCGCCTGGCGCCGAACGAAAGAAACGGGAGCCCGTCCCATGTCCCTTCTCGAAGAACGCCACGTTTACAAGCCGTTCCGCTATCCCTGGGCCTATGATGCCTGGCTCACGCAGCAGCGCATCCACTGGCTGCCGGAGGAAGTGCCGCTGGCCGACGATGTGAAGGACTGGTCGAAGAAGCTCACCGACTCCGAGCGCAACCTGCTCACCCAGATCTTCCGCTTCTTCGTGCAGGCCGACGTCGAGGTGAACAACTGCTACATGAAGCACTATTCGAGGGTCTTCAAACCCACGGAAGTGCAGATGATGCTGGCCGCCTTCTCGAATATCGAGACGGTCCATATCTCGGCCTATAGTCATCTCCTCGACACGATCGGCATGCCCGAGGCCGAATACGAAGCCTTCCTGAAATATGAGCAGATGAAGTCGAAATTCGACTACATGCAGGAATGGGGCGTCGATACGAAGGAAGACATCGCCAAGACACTTGCCGTTTTCGGCGGCTTCACCGAGGGCGTCCAGCTTTTCGCCTCATTCGCGATCCTCATGAACTTCCCGCGCTTCAACAAGATGAAGGGCATGGGCCAGATCGTGACATGGTCGGCCCGCGACGAGACGCTGCATACCGTTTCGGCCATGAAACTGTTCCGCACCTTTATCGACGAGAATCCCGAAATCTGGACCGAGCAGCTCCAGAAGGACATCTACAAGGCCTGCGAAACCATCATCCATCACGAGGATGCCTTTATCGACCTCGCCTTCGAGATGGGTGGCGTCGAGGGCCTCGATGCCGAGCAGGTGAAGCGCTATATCCGCTACATCGCGGATCGCCGCCTCGTGCAGCTCAATCTGCAGCCCATCTACCGCACGGAAAAGAACCCGCTGCCCTGGATGGACGAGATGCTGAACGGCATCGAGCACACCAACTTCTTCGAAAACCGCGCCACCGAATATTCCAAGGCGTCCACGCGAGGCACCTGGGACGAGGCTTTCGACTGATTTTGGAGAGGGGCCTGCGGCGGAATGCCCGTGCCGCAGGCACTTTTCAACAGTTTTTCGCTCCGATGCCCGTCAGATATGAACTTATCGCTTGGCCGAATCGCGCGACTCAGTAAAACTCGGTCCCGAACTTATCCGAGGGAATTCAAACATGGCCACTAAACCCGCTGCCAAAAAGGCAACTGCAAAGGCTCCGGCCGCCGCTGCCAAGAAGACCGCCACGGCGCCGACGGTGCCGATGTCGAAGCTCATCGCCGAACTTGCCGACAAGCATGGCATGTCGAAGAAGGCGGCGACGGAACTCTTCAGCGACTTCGTCGAACTCACGGTGAAGAACCTGAAGAAGGGCAACAAGGTCCGTCTCACCGGTCTGGGCATCCTGCAGGTGCGCAAGCGCGCCGCTCGCATGGGCCGCAACCCGGCCACGGGCGAAGCCATCAAGATCAAGGCCTCCAAGAAGGTCGCCTTCCGCGTCGCGAAGGACCTGAAGGAAGCCATCTGAGGCCTCAAAGCCTGACGAGCTTCTGAAGTAACGAGAGCCCGGCTCCCGCAAGGAGCCGGGCTTTTGCTTGCCCGCGCCATGGAAAGGCTGCTCCGAAAAATCGCCACAAAGCGGCGCTATCCATGCGCCTCATGCGCATCCTGATGGCCCTTCTTCTGGCTTCCCTCTTCGCTGCACCTGCGCTCGGCGCGCCCGTTTGCGCCGCGCGCGAAGAGGCCGCGCCTGCGCTTTCCCGGCTGCAGGACGCGATGGAGAAGGGCCGTTTTGTCGCCTATCAGCCGACGGAACTGAAGGTCTGGGACGGCAACCCCGTGCAGGCGAGCGAGGTTTCGATCCGCGAGGACCTGAAGGCGCTCCGTCCCTGGTTCGACAGTCTCGTCACCTATGGCGCGCATAGCGGGGCGGAGCTTGTCCCCGGCATTGCCAAGGAACTCGGCTACCGCGCGGTCGTCATCGGCATCTGGAACCCGGATGACGATCTTGAAGTCCGCAATGCCTTGCGCGCATGGGAGAACAATCCGGAAATTGTCGTTGGTGTCTCGCTCGGCAATGAAATGGTCTTCGGCCGGCGCGGTTCATGGGATGACTATGCGCGCGTCATCGGCAAGTTTCGCGATCGCGCGCCCGGCCTGCCGCTGACCGTCACCGAGCCCTTCTCCATCTTTCTTGACGATCCGGATGCAAGACCGGTCCTCGCGAAGATCGATTTCCTGGCGGCCAACATTCACCCCGTATTTGAGCCCTGGTTCAAGGACGCGCCGCCCTTCAACTGGGCGGACTTCGTGGTGAAGGCAGGGGCGCGTCTCTCGGATGAAGCCTTTTGTGGCCCCATCCTCGTCAAGGAAACAGGCGTTCCCACAGCGCCGGAGGAAGAAGGTTTCACGCCCGAAAAGCAGAGGGCGTTCTATGAGGAGATCTCGAAGCAGCTGCCGCCCTCGCGCAAGCTCGCCTTCGCCTGGTTCTCCGCCTTCGATGCGCCCTGGCGCGCCTATGACGAGACGCCCGTTGGCGGCACGCATCCTGAAGAAGCCCATTGGGGCCTCTTCAAGGAAACCCGCGAGCCAAAGCCCGTGATGGAGAGCGTGCCGAAGCTCTGATGCGGCCTCAGGCGCGCGCCTGTTCGTCGAGCGGCACGCTCGCTGCCGCTCGTCTGAAGGCGGGCCGTGCCGAAAGCCGCTCATAATATTTCACGACATTCGGAAAGGGTTCGAGGCTCACGAAGCCTTTGGCCAGATGCACGCTGTAGCCGACATTCGTGTCCACCGTGCTGAAGCCGCTTTTCAGCAGATAGTCCCGGTCGGCGAGATGCCGGTCCACAACTTCGAGCGACTTTTCGAGGCGGCGCGACTCGAGCTTCTGCACCACAGGCGAGCGATCCTCCTTCGCGATGAAGACCTTCTGCTGCACGAGGCTCGCCCCGTGCACCGCCATGGTCTCGGCATAGTGCAGCCAGATGAGCCACTCCGTGCGCTCGGGATGCCCCACAGGCCGATGCAGCTTTCCTTCCGGGTCGTAGTGCTCGCCGAGATACTGCGCGATGGCGCCGGACTCGAACACGTTCACGCCATTGTCGACCAGGCAGGGCACGCGGCCGAGTGGCGAGATCGACAGATATTCCGGCGTCCTGAGGCCCTCCATGCTGAAGGTGAGTTCCTTCAGTTCGAACTCGATCCCCATCTCGTGGAGCAGCCAGAGCGAACGCATCGAGCGCGAGCCATTGCAGTGATAAAGCGTCAGCATGAGGATCCTCCCGGAAATCGTCCGTATGTTGTTTTGGCGGCACGGTAGAGCATTTCGCGGCGGATTTGCAGGCATTTCGGTTCGCCCCTTGCCCCGCCCGCACGTGCCGTTAAACTCCGCCTCGCTCGCGGTGCCCCGGCCGCAAATCCGGGGTTAAAAGGGAACGTCTCGTATTCCGCGCGGAATGCGAAGCGGCTGCCCCCGCAACTGTAAGCGGCGAGCCTCTTTCCGATTGCCACTGGCGTCAGCCGGGAAGGCGGAAAGAGGCGATGACCCGAAGCCAGGAAACCTGCCACGAGCTGTCGTCCCTCTCCGGGCCGGGGTGTGCCGGGAGAATGCGGGTGCCCCGCGAGACGACATCTTATGGATGCGTAGCGCGAGACGGCAGGATGAGACTTCTATTATTCAGCGTTCTGGCTGGCCTTCTTGCCGCCGCTTCGGCGGCGCAGGCGGAGCCTCGCCGTCCGGCGCGTGTCGTCTCGATCAATCTCTGCTCGGATATCATCGCCGCTGAGCTCGCGGCGCCCGGCACGCTCAAATCCGTTTTTCGCCTCGGGCGCGATCCTGAGGATTCGCCGGTCGCCGCTCTCGTCCGGCATTTGCCGCCGAATGACGGCCGCATCGAGGATATCCTGCCCTTCGCGCCGGATCTCGTCCTCGCGCATGAATGGACATCGCCCTTCACGCTCGATCTTCTTCGCCGCATGCATATTCCCGTCGCGACGGTGAAGGACGCACATGACTTCGAAGGCATCCGTGAGAACATTCGCATTGTTGCGTCTGCCCTCGGGCGGGAAGAGGAGGGCTCGGCCCTGATCTCGCGCTTCGATGCGGAGATGGAGGCGGCAAGGCGCGATGGCGCCGAGGCGCCCACCGCCATCCTCTATCAGGACCTCGGCAGCGCAGCGACGCCGAATTCGATCCTCGGCCATATCCTCGCTCTGACCGGCTTCCGCAATGTCGTTCGGGAGGAAAATGCCGTGGGTCTTGCCTATCCGGACATTGAAGATGTGATCGCCATGCGGCCCGAGCTTATTGCGCTCGGCGTCTACCGGCCCGGCGCGCCTTCTCGGGCGAATGCATTGCTGGAGCATCCGGCGCTGCGGCTTTATCGCGCGCGCTACGCGGAGGAAGTTCGCCTGCGCGCGCGCGACTGGACTTGCAGCACGCGCTTCGTCGCCCGCACCGCCGCGCGTCTCGCCGCCGCGCATGATGCGATGGATGTGGAGGGCAGGGCAGAATGAGCCGCCATCCTCTCAATGCATGGACGGTGAATATTTCTCTCGCCGCGTTCACGCTTATCCTTTTCATCGCTTCCATCTATATCGGCCGTGGCGGCGAACTCCTCACGGACAAGTTCGCGCTGATCTCGGAAACGGATCGCGATATTGCCTGGCTGGTGCTGACAGAAATTCGTCTGCCGCGCGCGTTGCTCGGCCTTCTCGTCGGCGCGACGCTCGGCCTCACCGGCGCCGGGCTTCAGGGCCTCCTGCGCAACCCGCTTGCCGAGCCCGGCCTTATCGGCGCGTCCGGCGGCGCGGCGCTCGGCGCCGTTCTCGTCTTCTATTCGGGCCTTGCCGCAGGCACGGCCATGTTCGTGCCCGTCGGCGGTATCCTCGGTGCGCTCGCCGCGCTCGCCGTGCTTTACCTGCTGGCGGGGCGCAATCCTTCCATCGTCACCATCATTCTCGCGGGCGTCGCCATTTCCGCCTTTACCGGCGCGCTCACCTCGCTGGCGCTCAATCTCTCGCCGAGCCCTTATGCCGCGCTTGAAATCGTTTTCTGGATGCTTGGTTCGCTGACGGATCGCAGCATGGTGCAGGTCTGGTTCGTCCTGCCCTTCATGGGCGTCGGCTGGCTTCTCGTCGTCTCGACATATCGTGCGCTCGATGCGCTGGCGCTCGGCGAGGACACGGCATCGACCTTGGGCTTCTCCATGCGCTCGGTCACCGCCCGTGCCATCATCGGCACTGGTCTTGCTGTCGGCGCTGCTGTCTCCGTTACCGGCGTCATCGGTTTTGTTGGCCTCGTCGTGCCGCATCTGATGCGGCCGCTTGTCGGCCAGCGCCCGGCTTCGCTTCTTCTGCCATCCGCGCTGGGCGGTGCCGCGCTGGTCCTCGCCGCGGATATTCTCGTGCGCATCCCCGTCAATGGACCGGAGCTGAAGATTGGCGTTGTCACTTCGCTTGTCGGCGCGCCTTTCTTCCTCTGGCTCATCCTTCGTACAAGAAGGGAGGCCCCGTGATGCGTCTCTCCGTTGAAGATCTGCATGCCTCTCTCGGGGGCGCGCGCGTCATTCGCGGCGTCTCGCTGGCCGCCGACGGCTCGCAATTCATCGGCCTTATCGGGCCAAACGGCGTCGGCAAGACAACGCTGGTGCGCGCCATCGCGAACCTCATCCCCTTCGAGGGCGAGGTCTCGCTCGACGGCACGCCCGTCTCTTCCATGAGCCCGCGCACCCGGGCGCGCGCCATTTCCTATCTGGCGCAAGGCGCGGGCAGCCATTGGCCGCTTGAGGTTTCGCGTCTCGTCGCGCTCGGCCGTCTGCCGCATCTGGAGCCTTTCCATCGCGCAAGTGCGGAGGACGAGGCGGCCATCACCCGCGCGATCGGGCTCGCCGGCGTACAGGAGTTCATCGGACGTGATGTGCTCACGCTGTCGGGCGGCGAGCGCGCTCGCGTGCTTCTCGCCCGCGCGCTCGCGGTCGAAGCCCCACTCATGCTGGTGGACGAACCCGTCTCCGCGCTCGACCCCTATCACCAGATCCGCATCATGGAAGTGCTGCGCGCCTACGCGAATGATGGCCGCATGATCGTCGCCGTGCTGCACGACCTGTCCCTTGCCGCGCGGTATTGCGACCGCCTGGTCCTTCTGGACAATGGCAAGGTGAAGGCCGATGGCGCCCCGGCCGAGGTGCTCACGCCGCAGAACCTTCGCGAAACCTATCGTGTCGAAGCCATGTTCGGCGGTGAGGATGCTCCTTTCGTTCTCCCCGTGAGGCGCGCGGATTAGGCGCGCCTCTTTCGCCGCCGCCATCCTTGCGTAATCATGGAGCCTGCCGATTCCTTCTCCCGGGCCACCCAGGCATGCATGACGTTCTCACGCTGAACTCCGTCACCTTGCTCATCGTCATCGCGCTGGGCTGCGGCTTCGCCTTGATGCGGCTCCGCCAGCCCGCCATCGTCGGTTACATCCTGGCAGGCGTCGTGCTCGGACCGGGCGGCCTCGGCCTCGTCCATTCGGCGGAAGGCATCGACCTCTTCGCGGAACTCGGCGTGCTCCTCCTCCTCTTCCTCATCGGCATGGAGCTGAACCTCAAGGCCTTCCGCAATGTCTTCCAGATCGCGCTCCTCTGCGCAGGCCTTCAATCCGCCGTCGCCATCGGGCTCACCTGGGGCGCCGGTTCGCTCCTCGGCTGGAGCTTCGAGCGCTCGCTCGTTCTCGGCTTCGTCCTGTCTCTCTCCTCCACCGCCGTCGGCATAAAGATGCTCGCCGAAATCGGCGAAACGAGAACGCATGCCGGCCGCCTCACCATGGGCGTCCTCATTGCGCAGGATCTTCTCATCATTCCGATGCTCGTTGTCGTGCAGTCGCTCGGCTCTGCTCGCGGAGCCGATATGGGCCTCGATCTCTTTCTTGCCTTGAAGCTGTTTGCGGCCGTTTCGGTGCTTGCGGGCGTTGCTGTCATCCTGACACGTCGCGAGCGTGTCGAACTTCCCTGGAGCCGCTATCTTCGTCATCAGCCGGATCTGGCGCCGCTGGCGAATATCGCTTTCTGCTTCGTCTTCGCCGCTGTCTCCGGCTATGTCGGCCTCTCGCCGTCCTACGGGGCTTTCCTCGCCGGACTCATTCTCGGTGCTTCGACCGATCGCCGCGCGGCCATCTTGTTTACCGCGCCGGTGCAAAGCCTCTTCCTGATGATCTTCTTCCTGTCGATCGGCCTGCTGATCGACCTTTCCTTCATTCTCGAAAATATCTGGGTAGTGCTTCTCCTCGTCTTCGTCATTCTCGTCGCGAAGACGGCAACAAATATCGGCATCCTTCATTTCCTGCGCGAGTCTTGGGACAATGCCTTCATCGCAGGTCTCGTCATGGCGCAGATCGGCGAATTTTCCTTCGTTCTGGCGAAGGCGGGCCTTGGCGCCGGCGCGATCGACCGAGAAACCTATCAGCTTGCTCTTTCCGTCATCGCGCTTAGCCTCATCGTCAGCCCCTTTTGGCTCGTTACCGCGAGGCGCATTCACGGGCTCCGCCAGAACTTCCAGTTCACCGGCGTCGCCTCCACCGCCGAACGTCTTTACCCGGGTGCCTACGCATTCGGCCAGAGGTCCATTGCCATGCTCAGCGGTATTTTCACTGCCGCCATGGCGCGTTGGCGCGGCAGGTCCGGCGGACAATCCTGATCATATCGCCGCTGCCTTGAAGGCACGCCTGAGGCGGATATGCGTGCTGTCCCTGTCGAGGGCGCGCGGCCATGCCTGGTGAATGATGGCGGGGGGCATCTCGAAGGGCAGTGGCTGGATCGCGAGCCCGTAGATCGCCGAGTAGTGCTGTGCCAGTCTCTTCGGTAGCGTCGCGGCAAGTCCCGCCGTTGCGACGAGTGTGGCCAGCGGCGCGTAGTCGTGCACTTCCATTGCGATGCGTCTCCGCCGCCATCCGCCGAAGCCGGGAACATCCGCCGCGATCTCCGCGCCGAGAACGACGTGATCGATTGCCAGATAGCGCTCCTTCGTCATCTGCTTGTCGGCATCCGCCGCCGGAACGACACATACGAACTCATCCTGCATCACGGGCTCGGAGTTCACTTCCTGTATGCTCACCGGAAAGACCAGCCAGGCCAGGTCGACGGCGCCATTTCCGAGTTCGTTTTCGATCGTTTCCGGTGGGGCGCATCTGAGACGCAGTCTCGGTGTCCGCCCCGTCTCCCGCCTCAGTCGCGTCAGGACGTGCGGCAGAGCGATGGTTTCTCCCACATCGCCTACGGCCAGTGTGAAGATGCGTATTTCTTCCCGGTCCGGTTCTTCCGGATGCCCGCTCAAGGCGCGCTCCGCGAGATCGAGGGCCTGCCGGACGGGAAGGGCGAGCGCCTCCGCGCGCGCTGTCGGCACAATTCGGTTTCCGATACGCACGAATAGAGGATCGTCCACAAGCCGTCTCAATCTCGTCAGCGCGTTCGAGAGTGCCGGCTGCGTCATGCCAAGCCGCGCCGCAGCCCGCGTGATGCTGCCCTCCGTCATGATGGCATCGAAGATGGTCAGGAGGTTCAGGTCGACGCGGCGCAAATTCATGTCGTGAATACTTGGTCATTACGGATTTCAATTGGATGTCCTCGCAATGCACGTGCAACTGATTTGAAGGGGAAAGTCAAACCGCACCTGCTTTGACCACGGGGCAAATAATCATGTATGCGAAATCGTTTTCTGTTCATCCCTTGAGCGGCGTTCTCGGCGCCGAAGTGAAAGGGGTGGACCTGTCCGTGCCGCCTCCGCCCGCCTTGTCCGCGTCGCTCGCGGGGAGCCTGTCGCACTATGGCGTACTGTTTTTGCGTTCCGTTCCGGTCACGGCGGAAGGAATGGAAGGGCTCATGCGTTCCTTTGGCGCTCACCGCCGGTCCTTTCTGGTGACTACCGGCGCAACCTCGCCGCGCGGCGGGGCGGAATGCCACCATCCCGAGGATTGCATCGCCCTGATGACAGAGCCTTACGGGAACAAGCCTTCTTCGCGTGTCGCTCTCTTCCATGTCGAGGGGCTTCCTTCGGGTGGCGCGGAAAGCATCTGGTCTTCGCGTGCCGGCGCTTATGATGCTCTTTCTCCGGCGATGCGCGCCTATCTCGATCCGTTGCATCTCCTCCCCTCCGCGCCAGGCGCGTCTCGCCGTCCGCTTGTGGCCGCTCATCCGCTGACAGGCCGCAGGCATCTTGTCATTGGCGCCCATTGCGAGGGCCAGATCCTCGGAGTTCCCGTGGAAGAGGGGGATCTCGTCCTGGAACTTGCGAGAAATCTGCTCTCGGCACCCGAAAATCAGATACGCATTTCCTGGGAACCGGGCATGGTAGCGCTTTGGGATTGCCGTCTCGCGCAGCACTATGCCGTCGGCGGCTATGGTGAGCCGGGATGGCGCCTGCGATGTATCTGCGCGTCCGGCGCGAATTGATCCGCCCGGCCGCCTGCCTCGTACTGCGTTTACAGCTGAAGTTATTTTCGAGATCATCTCCTTGTCCAAGCCCGGCCCATCCATTGTCTGGTTTCGCCGCGATCTTCGGCTCGATGACAATCCGGCTCTCGCCGCCGCAGCCTCCCGGGGAGCGCCGGTGCTGCCGATTTTCATCCTCGATCCAGAGGAGGAGATCGGAGGGGCGTCGCGCTGGTGGCTTCATGGAAGCCTGGCTTCCTTGTCCGAAAATCTCGGCAAGCTCGGTCTCCCGCTCGTCCTTCGTCGCGGCGTGCCTGAAAGCATTCTTTCTGCCGTCGCACGGGAGATTGCGGCCGAAGCCGTTTTCTGGAACCGCTGCTACGAGCCGCGCGCGACTGCCCGCGACAAGCGTCTCAAGTCCTCTCTCTCGGATGCGGGGCTGGAGGTGCACAGTTTCAATGGTTCGCTTCTCGCCGAACCATGGGAGGTGAAGACGGGAAGCGGCGATCCCTACAAGGTATTCACACCCTTCTGGCGCGCATTGTCGCAGCGCTCCTTTGACGCGCCGCTTGCCGCACCTCGAAAGCTCGACCGTGTGAAGGACATTGCGACGGATCGCCTCGCGGATTGGGGCCTACTGCCCGCGAAGCCGGATTGGGCAGGCGGCCTTCGCGAAACATGGACCCCGGGCGAAGCCGGCGCTCACGCGCGTCTCGAGACTTTCGTTGAAAGGTCGATGAGCGAATATCCCGATGCGCGCGATCTGCCGGACCGCGAAGGCACGTCCCGCCTGTCGCCGCATCTGCACTGGGGCGACGTCTCGCCGCGCCGTATCTGGCAGGTGGTGCGCGATGCCGAGGGCGGGGGCGGGCGCGCGGGCGATGCTTTCTTGCGGGAGCTGGCATGGAGAGATTTCGCCTGTCATCTCCTCTTCAATTGGCCGGAAATTGCCACAGGGAACTGGAAACGGGAGTTCGACGCCTTCCCCTGGATGAGCGACGAAGCGTCGTTCGAAGCCTGGCGGCTCGGCCGCACCGGCTATCCGATCGTCGATGCGGGCATGCGCCAGCTCTGGCAGACGGGCTGGATGCACAATCGCGTTCGCATGATTGCCGCTTCCTTCCTCATCAAGCATCTGATGATCGACTGGCGCGAAGGCGCTGCATGGTTCGAGGACACACTGGTCGATGCCGATCTTGCGGTGAACCGCGCCAGCTGGCAGTGGGTGGCGGGGTCCGGTGCAGATGCCGCGCCTTATTTCCGCATCTTCAACCCCGTGCTTCAGGGCGAGAAGTTCGATGGGGCGGGGGATTACGTCCGCGCCTTCGTGCCCGAACTCTCGAAGCTCGATGCGAGATATATCCACAAGCCCTGGGAAGCGCCCCCCTCCAATCTTGAAAAGGCTGGCATCGTGCTCGGCGACACCTATCCCGCGCCCATCGTGGATCACGCAAGGGCGCGTGCCCGCGCCCTTGCGGCTTTCGAGGAGATCAGGAACGGCTGAGCTTCGGCGCGAAGGCAGGGTGCTTTTCCTTGGGCACAGTCGCGCCTGTCAGCGCAAGTGCGGCGCGATATGGCAACATCTGCAGCAGTCGCAATATCAGGGAAAAGCGGCGCGGGAAGGTGATCTCGAACCGGTCGGAATGTAGCCCCCGGTAAAACGCCTCCGCCGCATCTTCCACTTCCATCAGGAAGGGCATGCCGAATTCGTTCTTGTCGGTCAGCGGTGTTTTCACGAAACCCGGATTGACGATCTGCATTTTCACGCCATGCTTCGCGAGATCGGGCTGCAGCGCTTCGGCCATGTTGATGAGAGCGGCCTTGCTGCCGCCATAGATCGCGGAAGTCGGCAGGCCGAAATAGCCGGCAAGCGAGGCGACGGCGGCGATCCTGCCTTCGCCGCGTCTGGTCATCCGCGGGATCAGGTTTTCGAGACAGTTTAGCGAGCCCATGAAGTTCAGCTCGAACACGGGCCTCGCCTTTTCCGCCGTCAGTTCATGTGCCAGCACCGGTTCATAGGTGCCCGCGCAGAGCGCGGCGATGGAAATGGGACCCATCTCCCGTTCGATGCGGTCGACACCCGCCCGTACTTCTTCCGGTTTGGTCGTATCGAGAGGAACGGGAACGATCTCGCCGCCCTGTTGCGCGGCCTCGTTCTTCAGCTTGTCGAGTTCGTCCGCGCGGCGCGCCGAAGCCGCCACGCGATAGCCCGCTTGCGCCATGCGCAGGGCGAGGGCGCGTCCGATGCCGGAGCTCGCGCCTGTGATCCAGACGATTTTTTCCTTGTTGCTCATTGCAGTGCCACCTGCTGGATTTCCTGACGATCGATCCGCACCACGCGGTAATCGACATCTTCGCCCCGTGCCCGGAATATGACGTTCAGCCATTCCATTTTCGGCGAGTACCAGAGCTTGAGTTTCAGGTCTCCGGTCATCTCGTATTCGCGAACGGGAACGGCCTGGCCTTCGATACTGACCTCGCGCGTTGCAGTCGGCTTCACTTCGACATCGAGGACTCGGCCCTTCTGCGTATCGAGAAGTTGCGTCTGCTCGATCGTTGCCGGATTCCAGTAGCTCGTCGGAATGATCGTCGCGGGAGCCATGAACGTGCCGTTCGCGGAACTCGTCACTTGAAGGCCCTTGTCGGTCGCCTTCGCGCTGACCTTGTAGTCGGTGCCGTTATCGTTCGTCACCGTTTCGAGCGCCACGAGCTTCCCGTCCCGCCATGTCTCCCGGTTACGGTGCTCGTAGCGGAAAAGCGTGATCGGTCCGAAGGACACGGCAAGGTCTATATCGATGGCAACGTGAAGTTCGTCGCCCTTGCGCGTGAAGCTGATCTTGTGTGTGCCGATGGGGTCGCTCCCGCGCTCGACGCGGAAGGACAGGGCGGGTTCGGGGGAGGAAACCGGCGCTGCCGCTTCCGCGCCGAGGCTTGACGCGGGAAACAGAATTGCGAGAACTGCACCAAGTCTGAGAAGCGATTTCACGGGCGGGGGCCTCTCTCTGGGGGGAGATAAACCGCTGGCTCCTTGTTCCAGCTCTCACCCTGTGTCTACGCCCTTACCTCCGCGCTGGATCACCTCGCCGAAATTCGCCGGAAACGGGCCGAAAGCGCGAGGCTCGCCGCCACTGTCGCATTGAGGGACTCGACCGCTCCCGTTGTGCGGATCGAGAGCTTTTCCGCCTTGAGCCCCGGCGGCAGGCCCTGTCCCTCCTCGCCGAGCACCAGCCGCAGATTCTGCGGCCAGTCATAGGTCTCGACATCGCGGCCCGAACCATCCAGCGCCGCCAGCGTTCCTTTTGCATCCTCAAGGGCGGCCCAGTCGCCCCCTTTTAGGAAGGTGAGACCGAATTGCGCGTTGGCGCCGCCGCGCAGCGCCTTGGGATGGAAGGGATGCGCCGCCCCCTCCATCAATACGATCCGGCCCGCGCCAAAGGCCGCCGCGCTTCGGAGCGCTGCGCCGAGATTGGACGGGTCGCCCAGCGCCAGCACGAGTTCGAAGCCCTTTGGGGGGCGCGCGAAATCCGCCGCCGCCATCTCCGGCACCTTTCCCACCAGCAGCGGGAATCCCGTACCGTTCGTATCCAGCGCCTCGAAGACAGGCTTTGCCAGCACGAAGCGTTCTATGGAAGCGGGAAGGGAGAGCCGGTTGAGATCGCTCTCCGTCCGCGCCAGCGCCGCCGTGAAGCGGCCGGCATGTTTCTCCAGCGCTTCGGGCACGGTCTTCCGGCCGGAGAGGATGAATTCTCCATGCTTGCGGATGCCGCGCGATTCGGTCAGCGCCAGCCATTTCTTCGCACGGGCATTCTGCGGGCTGTCTATGGCGCGGGCGCCGCTGCTCATATTTGGTCCTTTTGCATTCCCGTCCCTTCCGCGATCATAGGGACAAAGACTGGGGAATAAAGAAGGGGGATGGAAATGTTTGAGGAAGTCTTCGCGGCCGGAGACGGTCTCGATCCGTTGCGCATCGCTCTGGGCGTGCTTTCGCTTGGCACCGCCATCGCCTATCAGCTGATCGAACACAAGGCCCCGTCCCCGCTTCGGACCGGCCTCAAGACGGCGGCGATAGGGCTTCTTGTGCCTTTGCCGCTCCTGGGTCTGGGCGCGGGCCCGGCATTGCCGCTCATGCTCCTCTCCGCGGCCTTCCTGTTTTCCGCGCTTGGCGACCTCTTCCTCGCCATGAAGGGCGATGCGCGCAACTTTCCGCGCGGTCTCGCCGCCTTTCTCGTCAGCCATATCTTCTACATCGCGGTGATGCTGCCGCTTGCGAGCGAACCGGCGACGCTTTCCCTGAAGGCCGTTTCGCTTGCCGTCGGGCTTGGAGCCATCGCGCTTTATTTCACGCTCGCGCCTTCATTGGGCAAGTTGAAGCTACCGGTCGGTGCCTATCTCGTCGCCATCGTGGTCATGGCGCTCTCCGCGCTCGCTATTCCCGAAGGCGCGCCGCTTCTCGGCCTCGGCGCCGTTCTCTTCGTGATCTCCGACAGCGTCATCGCTTTCGACAAGTTCCGCATGCCCGTGCCTTATCGCGGCCTTGTCGTCTGGGTGACCTATTATCTCGGTCAGGCCCTGATGGCGCTCAGCCTCCTCGCGCTGCTTCTGCCATGAGCGCCGCGCCCATGGGCGGCACCTGCGATCCCCGCTTCGCGGCCCTGCGCGAGGCCTTCGCCGCCAATTTCACCGAGCGGGGCGAGCCAGGCGGCGCCATTGCGCTCATGGTCGACGGACGTCTCGTCTGTGATCTCTGGGGCGGATATCGCGATGCGGCGCGCACCCGCGAATGGACGCGCGAAACGCTGGTGAATTTCTTTTCCGTGGGCAAGGCCTTCACGGCGCTTGTCGCGCTTCGCCTCGTCGAGCGAGGCCTGCTCGATCTCGATGCGCCCGCGCATTGCCTCTGGCCGGAATTCGGCTGCAATGGCAAGGAAACAATCACGCTTCGCCACATGCTTTCGCACCGGGCGGGCCTGCCCGCGATCCGCGAAGATCTGCCCGACGGCGCCATGCTCGGCTGGTCCCGCATGGCGGAGGCTCTTGCGCGTCAGGCACCCTGGTGGGAGCCCGGCACCGCCCATGGCTATCACGTCAATACCTTTGGCTATCTCGTGGGCGAGCTTGTCCGCCGTGCGTCCGGCGGCACCATCGGCGAAATCCTGCGCGACGAAATCGCCGCCCCCCTCGGCGCGGACGTCCATATCGGTCTTCCGTCGGCGGAGCATTATCGCGCCGCCGAATTCCTCTGGCCGTCCGTCCTGCCGGAGCGGCCGCCGGGCGTGCTCGACGGCGATGCGCTGATGAAATGGAATACCTACTGGAACCCGCCGGGCATATCCGGTGCGGGCTGGGTCAACAGGCCCGAATGGCGATCCGCCGAGATCCCCTCCACCAACGGCCATGGAACGGCGCGCGGCATCGCCCGCGTCTATGCGGCGCTTGCCGCGGGCGGTGCGATCGATGGCGTCGACATCCTCTCGCGTGAGATGCTCGCCGCCGCGACGGAAGAACAATCCTTCGGTCCCGACCGCATTCTCGAACGCGAGTCGCGCTTCGCCCTCGGCTTCCAGTTGCCTCAGGCCGAGCGCCCGCTCGGGCCGAATCCGCAAGCCTTCGGTCATTTCGGTGCGGGCGGTTCGCTCGGATTCTGCGATCCGGTTGCGCGCGTCGCCTTCGGCTATGTCACGAACGATATGGGCCCGCGCTGGCAGAACCCGCGCAACAAGGCGCTCCTCGCCGCGATTTACGGGAGTCTCGGCGTCTGACGCTCCTTGAAAAACGCCCCGCACGGCTGGTGTCGCCGCACGGGGCTTTTTCAGTCGTGCTTACTGGGCGTGCGGGCCGCCCGGCTGCGATGCGCCCTTGAGCGCCTGATCGGCTCGCGCGCCCGAAAGCGCGATGTCGGCGAAGGAGAGAATGCCGACAAGCCGCTTGTCGTGATTGAGAACGGCCATACGGCGCACGCGATTATCGCCCATGTTCTTCTGCACCTCGTCGATCTCCTGGTCGTCGAAGCAGTAGCGTATGTCCGGCGTCATCACCTCACGCACTTTCGTCTCCGGCCCTTTGCCTTCCGCGATCGCGCGAATGGCGATGTCGCGGTCGGTGATCATGCCGACGAGCCTGTCGTCTTCGCCCACGGGCAGCGCCCCTGCATCGATTTCGGCAAGTGTCCGCGCCGCTTGTTCGATGGTCTCGTCCGGATCGGCGATGCGGACGTCATTGGTCATTGCTTCGCTCACTTTCATGGCGGCCTCCATTGCTGTGTCGCTGTTTGCGGTCTTGCCGGGCTCCGTGGTGGAGTTCCGCACCGCATCCTGCGATGCATCGCGGCAAGCGTTGAATCAACGAGGCATCTCGCGCATCCGTTCCACCTTCGCTCACCGGTCGTTGCCGGATTTCCGCTCCTGCGCCTCGCGTCGCTTCAATCCTTCCATAACGCTCTCGGTCTCGGTCGTAACCTCCGCCTGCGCTTGTCTCTCGTTCTGCACATTGAGCTGATCGTCGCCCTGCAACTGGTTGTTGCCCATCTTTTCCGCGGCGAGGTCCGTTTCCGTCATGTCATGCGCGTCCGGCGTGCGGTCGGCCATGGCTTTCTCGCCATGTGTCTTGCCGCCCGGTTCCTGCCTCGGGGTCTTGTCTTCGGCTTCTTCCTTGCGCCGCTGCGGTTTCACGCTCATGGGATTCCTCCTTTGGCTTGTGGGAATCCAACGATGCGCCAGCGCTTGCGTTCCGAAGGGAATGCGCCTCGCTCACGCGCTCTTGCGATAGAGGCGCAGCGCCGCCTTTTCGGCGAACATCATTCGCGCCGCCGCATCCGCGCGCAGATCGTTCACGCGGCACCACGCGGCAAAGGCTTCCGGCTCGATGAAAACGCAGTGCACGGGCCCATACCTGCGCTCAAGCCGGCGCTTCTCGCGCTCCGCCTCGCTCAGCCATTCGCCATATGTCGGGGGAAAGTCCTCGCCGTCGCTCATGACGGCCCGGATCGCCGGGTAGGTCCCGGCCTCGTACCAGGGAAAACCGACGGGAGGCATGGCAAATCTCCGTTTGCTCGATCTCGTTCGCCCCAACCCGAAGGCAAGATGCGCGCGGTCCGTCAAAACGTCGAGTGAAGTTTTTTCAAAAGCCGCTATCGGAGAACGCAATGGCGCTGCGGGCAGCCGCGGGATCCGTCCGCTCGCCATAAGCAGAAATGGAAACTTGCATCAGTGGCAGTGCACGACGCCTGTGCTGTTGTCCATATGGCAGCACTGTCCGGGCGGTGAAGACTTGCGGCAGCCTCCGCCATGCGCATTCGCCACGGACGGCATCGTCAAAGCCAGCAGGCTCAGAGCAAGAATGAACTTGGTCATGAGATCCTTCCTTCCCCGATAGGCATTGAGCTTACCAAAAGCGGAGACCGGGTCCCAGAAAGGGGCCGGAAACGAAATGAAGGAGGAAAATGGTGATTTGAGGAGAAAGTGGTGCTGTGGGAGAGGATTGAACTCTCGACCTCTCCCTTACCAAGGGAGTGCTCTACCACTGAGCTACCACAGCATGCCGGGAGGCGGGCAAGGCCGCTACCGGGAGCAGCCGGAAAGGCCGCTGGAAGTCTCGCTCCGAATGGTAAACAGGAGGTGAGCTGTTCCGCTCGAAACCGGCCCCTCGGAAGCGCGCGGAAAGTGCCACAGCGACCCCCCTCGCGCAAGGTGCCGCGAAGCACTATCTTCCCCTCTTTCTCCCTTATGTGGGGCCAGCCGCCTGCCGGTCCGGGCCCCGGAAATCGAGTAGCCGAATATGAAGAACAGCCGCCCCACCTTCGATCCCCGCACCCCCGGCGGCAAGGGCCAGGACCGCGCCGCCCAGACCCGCGAGGCCAAGGCCCGCGAGGCCCGTCTGGCGGAAGCGCTGCGCGAGAACCTGAAAAAGAGGAAGCAGCAGTCCCGCAGCCGCAAGGAGGCGGACAAGGAATAAGGCCCCATTCCCGCCTGAAGGCCCGCAATGAAGGCCCGGAACGGCCCGAAAAGCGCCCTGTTTCCGGGGCATGAAGCCTCGGCAGGGGGGCGCCCTGCGTGACTTGGGCTGCCGTCCCCCTTATAAACCGCTGAACCCAGACGGGGCCCATCCCGGGACGCATCCATGGACACGATACATATTCGCGGCGGCCGCCGCCTGAACGGCCGGATACAGGTGAGTGGCGCGAAAAACGCGGCGCTCCCCTTGATGACGGCCGCGCTCCTGACGGACGAGCCCGTGAGGCTCGCCAACATGCCCCGTCTCGCGGATGTGCGCACATTGACGAAGCTCCTCGAGGCCCTCGGCGCGAGCGTCTCCGTCGACACGGGCGTGGATTCGGATGTGATGACGATTCGCGCCGCCGACATCGTCTCGACCACCGCGCCTTACGAGATCGTCTCGCAGATCCGCGCAAGCTTCTGGGTGCTGGGTCCGCTCGTCGCCCGCTGCCGGCAGGCCAAGGTCTCGCTGCCGGGCGGTTGCGCCATCGGCGCGCGCCCGGTCGATCTCTATATAAAGGGCCTCCAGAAGATGGGCGCCGAGATCGACCTCGTGGAAGGCTATGTTCTTGCCTCCGCGCCTGAGGGGCTGAAGGGCGCGGTCATCCGCTCTCCCATCGTCTCCGTCGGCGCCACGCACACGCTGATGATGGCCGCCACGCTCGCCGATGGCGTCACCGTGCTTGAAAACGCCGCCCGCGAGCCCGAGATCTGCGATGTCGCCAATTGCCTCGTCGCCATGGGCGCGAAGATCGAGGGCATCGGCACTTCCACCTTGCGCATCGAAGGCGTCGAGAAGCTCCACGGCGCCACGCACAGCGTCATCTCGGACCGCATCGAGGCGGGAACCTACGCCATTGCCGCGGCCATGACGGGCGGCGAGGTCGTGCTTGAGGGCGCGCTTCCCGAAACCTTCGAGGCCGCGCTCTCCGTGCTGCGCGCCGCCGGTGCGGAAGTCGAAAGCGAGCAGGGCGCGGTGCGCGTCTCGCGCAATGGCGAGCGCCTGCAGGCGACGGATGTCGTGACGCAGGTCTTCCCCGGCTTCCCGACGGATCTGCAGGCCCAGTTCATGGCCCTGATGACCATGGCCGAGGGCGAGTCGGAAATCACCGAGACCATCTTCGAAAACCGCTTCATGCATGTGCAGGAGCTTGCCCGCTTCGGCGCCGACATTTCGCTCCATGGCGACAAGGCGCTGGTGCGCGGCGTGGAAAAGCTGAAGGGCGCACCGGTCATGGCCTCCGACCTTCGCGCCTCCGCCGCCCTCATCATTGCCGGTCTCGCCGCCGAGGGCGAGACGGTCGTCAATCGCGTCTACCACCTCGATCGCGGCTTCGAGCGCATCGAGGCGAAGCTCGGTGCCTGCGGCGCCGAGATCTGGCGTGAGAAAGCAAAGTCTTAGGAGACTGGAGCGTTTCCAGGCGAAGTGCCGCCTTCATGATTGAAAAGCCGGTTCGCCGTCCGGAAACGCGACAAGTAAAATGAAACAGATGACGAAAGACCTTCGCCTCGCCGCAGAGGATGCCGCCGACCTCGAAGTGATCTCCGCCGCGCTTCAGGATGCGGTCACCCATGTGCGCGATCTGGCCTTTCTCCCTTCGACGCGCCGCTTCGCCTGCGTGCTCAATCGCTTCCGCTGGGAAGGCGAGGGCGCGGAACGCCGCAGGAGCCATGAGCGCGTTCGCACCGGTCTTCATTTCGAGAATGTGACAAGTGCCCGCGCCCGCAACATCTCGCAGGACCGGCCCGACGGTGTGCTCAACCTCCTCGCCATCCGCTTCGATGAAATGAACGCGCCTTCCGGCATCGTCACTTTCATCTTCTCGGGCGGCGCCGAATTGCGGCTTGAGGTCGAGGCTCTGGAGGCCCATCTCTCGGATCTCGGCCTCGTCTGGGAAACGCCCAACAAGCCGGAACACGATCTGGACTAGCAATAACTGTCATCCCGGCACTTGTTGCCGGGCCCCACTCGCAGCGCCTCTTGCCGCAGCGGTTATCGGTGGATATGGAATAAAACAGGATGTCATTGCGAGGAGGCCGCAAGGCCGACGAAGCAATCCAGGAGCGGTTAGCTCCGTGTATGCTGCCCCTGGATTGCTTCGCTCCCTGACGGTCGCTCGCAATGACGATATCGATGGTAAGACAATGCCCACTCGCCTGAATGCAAAAGACGCGAATTTCGAGGAAGCTTTCGCCGCGCTGCTCGCTGCGAAGCGTGAAGCGTCCGTCGATGTGCGCGAAGCGGTGGAGAAGATCGTCGCCGATGTCCGAAAGCGCGGCGACGAGGCGCTGGTCGAATACACGCGCCGCTTCGACAGGCTGGAAGCCCTCACCGCCGAAACGCTCGCAATCCCGCAATCGGATCTCGATGCCGCGATCGATGCCTGCGACGCGAAGACGCTGGAAGCCTTGAAGACCGCCGCCATGCGCATCGAGGCCTATCATGAGCGTCAGCGCCCGGAAGATGCGCGCTTCACCGATGCTGAGGGCGTAGAGCTCGGCCATCGCTGGACCTCTATCGGCGCGGTTGGTCTCTATGTGCCGGGCGGCACCGCGAATTATCCAAGCTCCGTGTTGATGAACGCCATCCCGGCCAAGGTCGCGGGCGTAAAGCGTATCGTCATGGTCGTGCCGACGCCCGATGGCGTGGTGAACCCGCTGGTTCTTGCGGCGGCAAAGCTTGCCGGTGTGAACGAGGTTTATCGTGTTGGCGGCGCGCAGGCTGTCGCCGCGCTTGCTTGGGGCACGAAGACGATTGCGCCCGTCGACAAGATCGTCGGGCCGGGCAATGCCTATGTTGCGGAAGCCAAGCGCCAGGTCTTCGGCACGGTCGGCATCGACATGATCGCAGGCCCTTCGGAAATTCTCGTCGTCGCCGATGGCGAGAACGATCCTGAATGGATTGCCGCCGACCTTCTCTCGCAGGCCGAGCACGATGCGAGTTCGCAATCGATCCTGATAACGGACGATGCCGCTTTCGCGAAGCGCGTTGAGGAAGCCGTGGAGCGCCAGTTGAAGGCGCTCCCGCGTGAGACGACCGCAACGAAGAGCTGGGCCGATTTCGGCGCTCTGATTGTCGTGGAGCGGCTCGATGACGCGGTGCCGCTTGTCGACCGTCTCGCGCCGGAGCATCTGGAACTTGCGGTTGCCGACCCCGAAGCCCTGCTTGCGAAGATTTCGAATGCCGGTGCGATCTTTCTGGGGCGCTATACGCCGGAGGCGATCGGCGACTATGTCGCGGGATCGAATCACGTGCTGCCCACGGCGCGCTCGGCGCGCTTCTCTTCCGGCCTCAATGTGCTCGATTTCATGAAGCGCAGCTCCATCGTGCGTTGCGATCCGGACGCGCTGCGCGCCATCGGCCCAGCCGCCGTCGCTCTCGCCGAGGCCGAAGGCCTCGACGCCCACCTTCGCTCGGTCGCCATCCGCCTCAATCTGTAAGATACCCCTCACCCGATCCTCGCTGTCGCTCGGATCACCCTCTCCCCGGCGGGGAGAGGGGTGAGAGGCGGTGTAGAAGGTCCGGAGGACCTTTTGCCTCGAACGCCCGCCGCCGCGAAGCGGTGGTGGGAAGGGTGAGGGGGCCATTCGAACCAACCTCCTCGCTCGCTTCCACCGGTAAAATCGGCTTAAACTGCGCCACCATGTCAGACCGCTCCGCAGATGACGAAACCAGCGCGCATGTCCCGCCTTCCGTCCCGGAGGGGGAGGGCTTCCGCATCGTCGACCTCGTCCTCGACGAGCGCTCCGTCGTGCGTCGGAGCCCGGATGTCGAGCATGAGCGCAAGGTTGCGATCTTCGATCTTCTGGAAGAAAACCGTTTCGCGCCCGTCGGCAGCGATGGCGGGCCCTACGTCCTTCATCTTTCCATCGAGGAAAACCGTCTCGTCTTCGACATTCGTCTCGAAAGCGGTGATCCGCATGGCAAGGTGCTGCTCTCGCTCACGCCGTTCCGCAAGATCATCAAGGACTACTTCCTGATCTGCGAGAGCTATTACGACGCGATCAAGACGGCCGCGCCCGCCCAGATCGAGGCCATCGACATGGGTCGTCGCGGACTTCACAACGAAGGGTCGCAGACGCTGAAGGATCGCCTTTCGGGCAAGATCGAAATGGATTTCGACACGGCGCGGCGCCTTTTCACCCTCATCTGCGTCCTGCACATCAAGGGATGAGCGCGATGGCTGGAAGAGCAGGCACCGAGCGCAAGGAGGCCGCGCCCGCATCCGTCCTCTTCGTGTGCAATCTGAACGCGATCCGCTCGCCCATCGCCGAAGCCCTTCTCAAGAAGAGTCATGGCAGCCGCATCTTCGTCGACTCGGCGGGCATCGCCCCGGCGGAAGAAGGCGACCCCTTCGCGGCCGAGGTTCTGCGTGAGCGCGGCATTGATATCTCGCCGCGCGCGCCGAAGAGCATAGACGAGATCGACGACGTCACGAGCTTCGACCTGATCGTCGCGCTGACGCCCGAGGCGCGCGAGAAGGCGGAGGCGCTCACCCGTTCTTCGGCTACCGATGTCGAATATTGGGAACTTGCCGATCCGCTGGCCGCGCCGACCGGCGGCAATCGCGAGCGCCGTCTCGACGCTTATCGCGCGTTGCGGGACACGATTGACCGTCTCCTGGAGAGTCGCTTCGGCCGGGCCGGCCTTGCAAGCGGTTGATGCTCCGTATTTAGAGCATTCGGTACATGACGAGCGCGTCCACAAGGCCGCGTTGCGGATGCTCGAAGGCCTTCGGTAACCGTCCGACGATCTCGAACCCGCATGACTGCCAGAGATGAACGGCGGCCTCGTTGCTCGAGATCACGAAGTTGAATTGTATTGCGCGGAACCCTCGCCTCCTTGCCTCGTCGATCGAGTGCATGCACATCGCCCGGGCAACGCCGCGCCCGCGTGCTTCGGGCGCCGTCATGTAGCCGCAATTTGCGACATGCGCTCCGCCGCCGCGGTTGTTTGCCTTCATGTAGTAAGTGCCGAGGATGTTTCCGGATTCCTCCGCGACGAATACGCCATGCTCCGGCCCATGCCAGTAGGCGAGGGCCTCCAGGCGCGTCATTTCGCGGGGCAGGGGATAAGTTTCGCCCGCGCGGATCGTCGGTTCGAGGATTTTCCAGATTTCGGGGTCGTCGTTTCGTGTCGCGCTACGGATGTTCATTTGCGGAACTGCTCCTGAGCGGGGATAAGCCGTTATTTTGTGACGTTTCGATTGCATTACGATGACGGTGAGGCCCGGTTGTCCCCGGATGCATCCATGAATCCGCCGCAATCGCTGTGGTATAAATCGGAAAACCTCAACGGGGGGAGCACCTTGCAATGAAATCCATGCTCACGCTGACCGCGGCTCTGATCCTCGGTCTCGGCATCGCCCTTGGCGGCTATCTCGGCGGTCAGGGCCTTGTGAAATCGCGTCTCGGAGACCGCTCCGTATCCGTAAAAGGCCTTTCGGAACGGGAGGTTAAGGCGGATCTGGCGCTTTGGGGACTGCGCTTCGTCGTCACCGGTAACGACCTCGCCGAGACCCAGGCCGAGGTGAAGCGCAATGCCGAGGCGGGGAACAACTTCCTGAAATCGCACGGTTTTTCGGAAGACGAGATCGAACTTCAGGCGCCCCAGGTGACCGACCGGCTCGCCCAGATGTATTCGAGCGGCCAGTTCGACACGCGCTTCATCATCGCCCAGCAGCTCGTGCTGCGTTCGACCGACGTGGACAAGGTTGCCGCGGCAAACCGGGACTCGAGCACCCTGGTCGAGCAAGGTGTTGTTTTGTCTAACGAATATGGCCCCGTTCGCCCTTCCTACCTCTTCACGAAGATCGCCGATGTGAAGCCCGCAATGATCGAGGAGGCGACCCAGCGCGCCCGCGAGGCGGCCGAAACCTTTGCCGCCGATTCGGGCGCGCGCCTTGGCGGCATCCGTCGCGCCTGGCAGGGTCAGTTCTCGATCCAGCCGCGCGACGAGATTCCGGGCGCTCAGGAAACCGAGCAGGTGATGAAGACGGTCCGCGTCGTGTCTACCGTGGAGTACCTGCTGGTCGACTGACCTGAAAACCGCTCGAAATCTTCCAAAAAATCAATGCCTTGAGCCCGGTCTCCGTGCAAAAACGGAGGCCGGGCTCTTGATTTCCGGAGGCTTTGTGACCATTCTTCCGGCCAAATTTCCGAAGGATAGTGAATGTCGAAGGAAGAACTGCTCGAGTTTCCGGGCGTGGTGACGGAACTGCTGCCCAACGCAACGTTCCGCGTGAAGCTCGAGAACGACCACGAGATCATCGCCCACACGGCAGGCAAGATGCGCAAGAACCGCATCCGTGTGCTTGCGGGCGACAAGGTACTCGTCGAAATGACGCCCTATGATCTGACCAAGGGCCGGATCACCTACCGCTTCAAGTGACCCGCCTCGTTCTCGCCAGCGCCTCGCCCCGAAGGCTTGCGCTGCTTGCGCAGATCGGCATCGAGCCGGACCTCGTCGTCGCGGCCGACATAGACGAAACCCCGAAAAGAAACGAGCTTCCGCGTGATCACGCGGAACGTCTTGCGCGCGAGAAAGCGGAAACCGTTGCGTCAACGCATGACGACGCCTTCGTTATCGGCGCGGACACGGTCGTTGCCTGCGGAAGACGCATCCTTCCGAAACCGGAAATCGCGGCAGACGCCCGAAAGTGCCTCGAGCTTCTCTCCGGCCGTGCCCATCGCGTCTATACAGGTTTTTGTCTCGTTGCGCCGGGGCGTAAAGCGCTGCGCGTCAGCGAGACGCGCGTCACCTTCAAAAGGCTTTCGGACGAAGAGGTGGCCTTCTATCTCGCCTCCGGCGAATGGCGCGGCAAGGCGGGCGGTTATGCCATTCAGGGGCTTGCCGCGATGTTCGTTCGGTCCCTCGCCGGCTCGCATTCCGCCGTTGTCGGGCTGCCTCTCTTCGAGACTGCGGCGCTTCTTTCCGGAGCCGGTTATCCTGTGATTTCAAAGGCCTGACGCGGCCTATCATCCCGGCTGACAACAGTGTTAGGATCGACGCGTCGAGAATACGGAGAGAATTGAGGGTGAAGAGGGGGCATTCGATCGCGTGGGGGCGCGGTGGATGCAAATCAGGGTTTTTATGTCCGAAGAAGTTTTGATCAATGTCGGTCCTGGCGAGACGCGCGTTGCCATCGTCGAGGATGGACGTCCCGTGGAGCTTTTTCTCGAACGCACCATGGAAGACGACCTCAAGGCGAGGACCGGCAGGGCGGGACACTCGCTCATCGGCAATATCTTTCTTGGCCGCGTGCAGCGCGTGCTGCCCGGCATGCAGGCCGCCTTCGTGGAAGTAGGGCTGGAGCGCGCGGGCTTTCTCGGCGCGCGCGAGGCGCGCTGCCTCTGTGAGCTGACGGGTCTCGATGAGGGAACCTTGCCTCCGATCAGCGCCTGCGTTCAGGAGGGACAGGCCATTCTCGTTCAGGCGGTGAAGGACCCGATCGGCGACAAGGGCGCGCGTCTCTCAGCGAATGTCACCATTCCTGGCCGTCTTCTCGTGCTCGTGCCGAACCAGTCCGGCGTTGCGCTTTCTCGCCGCATCGAGGATGAGGCGGAGCGCGAAAGGCTGACGGCGCTTGTCGAGGAAATGGTCGAACGCTTCAACCCGATGGGCGTCACCGGTGAACCAGCGGGCTTCATCGTGCGCACGGCGGCGATCGGCGCGACCTCCGAGGACATCGCGGCCGATGCGCGCCAGCTTGCGGAAGAGTGGCGCAAGGTGCGCGAGACGGAGCGCAAGTCGAACGCGCCTTGCGTGGTCTTTCACGACCTCGATCCGGTTTCGAAGACGCTGCGCGATTGCGTCAGCGCGGAGACGGCGCGTGTCCTGATCGACGATGCCGACGCCTTCGGCGAGGCGCAGCGTTATTGCCGCCGCGCCATGCCGGAGATGCTCGACCGCGTGCAGTTGTTCAACGGGCCGGGCGATCTCTTCGCTCTCTACGATGTCGACGGCGAAATCGAGGCAGCGCTGGAGCCGCGCGCGGAACTGCCGTCCGGCGGCTGGATCACCATCGAGACGACCGAGGCGTTGACCGCGATCGACGTGAACTCGGGCCGCTACACTGCCGCGACCGGTCTTGAGGAAACCAGCGTCAAGATCAACCTCGAAGCCGTGCATGAAATCGTCTACCAGCTTCGGCTTCGCGGTACCGGCGGTCTGATCGTTATCGACTTCATTCATCTGAACGATCCGGCGAACATCGAGAAGGTGCTCACCGCGCTGAATGAAGGCTTCGCAAAGGATCGCGTGCCGACGCAGATTTCGGGCATGTCGGAATTCGGCCTTGTCGAAATGACGCGAAAGCGCGTGCGCGAGCCGCTCGACAAGCTGCTGACGGAACCCGCCTATGCAAACGGCCGCCCGCGCCGCAAGACCTGCGCGACCGTGGCGAACGACCTTCTCCGCAAGATCGCTCGCGAAGCACAGGCTGCACCTGGAAGGCCACTTCTTGCCCGCGCTTCCGCAGAGGTTGTCGACTGGCTGGAACGCGGCAACCCCTATCTCGTCGAAAGATTGCTGAGGCGCGTTGCCGCCGAAGTGAAAATCGTCGGTGAGCCTGCATTTTCGCGCGAGCGCATCGATGTCGGCGTCGTTCAGTAGGAGTGCGGGAGGCCATCGTGGCGAATGAGGGTGACAGCAAGGTCGTGAAGCTGAGGGCCCCGCGCCCCTGTCCGATTTGCGGCACGCGCTCGGCCTCGAAGTTCCATCCCTTCTGTTCCAGGCATTGCGCGGATGTGGACCTCAACCGCTGGCTCAAGGGTGCCTATGCGATCCCCGCCGTCGAGCCGCCGGATGAGTGGGACGAGGCTTCGCAAACCCGCTCCGCCGAGGAGGAGGGAGAGCGTTAACTCCCTGTTGCGATTGATGTTTGCGAGGGGGCAGGGTGCCTCTGGACAGGCCGGATTCTATCTCCTATAAACCGCGGACCTCGCCGGAGCGCCGCAGAAACCCTGCCGCTTCGGAGCTTCCGCCCAGGTAGCTCAGTTGGTAGAGCATGCGACTGAAAATCGCAGTGTCGGTGGTTCGATTCCGCCCCTGGGCACCACTCTCCTTCCATTTCCGAAGATGTTAGCCGGGGACAAGTCGCCCCGACCGTCATCGTAACGTCACGCGAACGTCACAAAGCGTTTGGCGAAGACCTGTTGCCGCTCGCGGTTCGTGGCGGTTGATGAATTAGGGTGCGCGTTTCCCGGAGCGGATTCCCGGCCGGCAAATTCCCGTTTCGATCGCGGTTAGCGATATCCCCGCAGTTGAAGCCGCGCGGGAAAGTTTATCCCCGGCTTCCATCACCTGCATCAAGCTCTGGCCGGAAGCTCATTCTTCACAAGGGAAGAAACGACATGACGAGATTTTTCGAAGCGGCCACCGCCGACGGTTCCTCGGCTGCAACGGACTGGCCGGGCGGCACGGGCACATTCTGGGTCTGGGGCGAGTTCGCCGGCGCGACGGTCACGCTGGAAGCGAGCCCCGATGGCGACAACTGGTTCGCCATCGGAGCCTCGCTCAGTTTCGGCGAGAAGGGGGTGGGGGCCTTCGCACTCGGACCCTGCAAGTTGCGGGCAGCCCTTTCCGGCGCCGGTGATGCGACGAGCGTCAGTGCGCGGCTCTAGGTTCCAGCCCGGGCTCCGGCCCGGCGCCTAGCGGCGTCCCGCGAAAGGATGCGTGCTGGACAGGCCGCCATCGACCGCGATCGCCTGTCCATTGACATAAGAGGCATCGTCGCTCGCGAGGAAAAGCGCGGCCTGCGCGATCTCGGGCGGCAGCCCGTAACGCTTCAGCGGATTGAGCTGGCCGATCTTGTCCTCCGAGCCGCGCGCCCTTGCACCCTCGAAGATGGGTTTGGTCATTCCCGTCTCGATAAGGCCGGGGCAGATCGCGTTGACGCGAACGCCAGTGCCGTAAAGCTCGTTGGCGACGGTCTGCACCAAGCTGATGACGCCGGCCTTGCTGGCGCTGTAGGGCGTGCCGCCCGCATTCGCGCGCAAGCCCGCGACGGACGCCGTGCAGATGATCGAGCCCTTGCGCTGGGCAATCATGTGCGGACTGGCATGCTTGATCGCGAGGAAGGGGCCGATGAGATTTACGGCCAGAACTTCCTTCCAGTAGTCGACGGTCTGTTCCTGCAGCGGCACCATGCCCCCGCTGATGCCCGCATTGGCGTAGAGAATGTCGACACCGCCGAATTGCGAAACGCAGTGATCGACGAAACCGCGGACGGCTTCTTCGTCGCTGACGTCGGCGGCGACGGAGGAAACCTCGCCGCCCTCCTTGCGGATCATGGCGGCGGTCTCGTCCACCGCTTCTTCCACGCGGTCTACCGCGACGACCTGCGCGCCCTCATGGGCAAAGAGAAGGGCGCTGGCCCGGCCTATGCCGCTGCCAGCGCCCGTAACGATTGCGCGCTTCCCCGACAGACGTCCCATGATGTTTCTCCCTGATTGGCTTTTCGATCAGCCGACTTTAGGGGGCGGGACGTGCCGGGAACAGACGAAAGAACTCAGAAGCCCTTGCCTTCGGTAACGGCCCACTGGACCGCACCCTGTTCGCCCTCGATCGTGCCGGAGCTGCCCACCGTGGGCGCTTCCTCGACCGGCGCCGTGCAGTTTTCCGCCGCATCGGCGACCGTCGTGCAGATCTTGTCGCCATCGACGCGCCAGGTTCCCTGCGCCTCGGAACCGTCGGCTCCCTTCACGACGATGCTCGACGCGTCGGGATAGTAGATCTTCGTCACGGCGCCATCCGGCCCGGTGAGCGTCACCGTATTGCCGACGAGGCCGGCACCCGCATTGGCGAAAGCCGCGCCCGCAAAGGCGACGGTGGAAACGGCGACGGCAAGTACAAATTTCTTCATGGATACCCTCCCAGATTATATCCGTGTCCGGAGCAGGGACTTTTCCCTTGCCCGTTAACCATGAACTCTACATGGCGTGAAGCAGCGTGCAAGGGCCGGAGGCGCGCGTTCGCCTCAACGGCGGAAGCCCGGCGGCTTCAGCAGGAAGATGATCAGCCAGATGGGAATGAGCACCATCGCACCGAGCAGGAAATGCGGAATCGCCCAGCCGATACCCTCGCGCACGAAAGCGAGAATGGCTTCCGGCGTGAAGCCGATGTCCTGAAGGACTTGCTCCGCTGTAATGTCGAACGCATTGAGGAGCGCGCCGATGGCGACCGCTCCAATGAAGAATTTCACCAGCGTCGACAAGGCGTTCTGGATCATGAAGGCGCCGCCCCGGTCCCGACGAATCACTCAACCGCAGTCTAGACGGGACGGCAGCCGGGGACAAAGGCCCGGCTGCCCATAGGGAGAAATTGGCTCGCCGGAGCCCCGGAAATCCCCCGATTTACTGCCCGAACAGCTTTTTCAGGGCGTCTTCGGGGCTCGGCTTCTTCTGTTCGGGGGCAGGCTCTTCCTGCGCGGTTCCGGCCTGATCGTCGTTCGCCGGCTGCCCCATGAGGTTCTTCAGAAGCCCCTTGCCGCCATCCTCCTTGATGGAATCGATGGTCTTCTCGATGTTTTCGCGATTCTGGATCATCGATTTCAGGTCGGGCGCGAAGCGCGGGCTCGACCAGGGGCCGGTAATGAGGATCGGAACCTCGATGCCGCTCGCTTCCTGCTGACCGCCCTGACCCTCGAGCGTCGCCGCGAGCTTCGGCTCCACGCGGTAGTCGAGCGTCTTCTTCGGCATGTTGGCCTTGCCCGCGCCGGTGACGCGGATGAGGGGAGACAGAAGCTTCAGGTCGTCATTCTTCAGAATGCCGTTGGTGATGGTGAAGGTGCCGCCGAGTTCGGAGAAGTCGGTGTCCTGCGAGCCGCCCGCCTGCCAGCCCGTGGTCGCGGCGCTCAGCACGGTGCGCGCGAGGGCGGCGAGGTTGATGCCCTTGATCTTGCCATTCGTGAATTTGATGCTGCCCCTGCCGTCGAGTGCCGACACCATATCGTGCTGGCTCTGGCCCGCGGTCGCGACGGCGATGTCGAAGGCGCTTGCGCCCTGAAGCCGGCTGAAACCCGCCGCATCGGTGAGGAACGGCTCGGCGGCGAGGCCGGAAAGCGCGAAATCGGCCTTGATCCGCGGTGTCTTCCCTGCGCCGTTCACGCTCAGCGTGCCGGAGCCCTGACCTTCATAGAGGTTGAGCTTCGAAAGGTTGGCGTTCAGCACGCCATTCGCGAGCGCGAGCTTCAATGCGCTTTCGCCGATCCTGATCTGCTGGAAGAGGATCTCGCCAGCCGAGAAAGTGAAGTTCGCATCGACCGCCTTCAGGCCGGAAAGGTCGATGGGCTCCTTGCTCCAGCCTGCATCCCCACCGGAGCCGCCGCCTTCGCCGCCGGAGCCGCCGCTCTCGCCGCCGCCGGCGAGATAGGTGTTCACGTCGATCCTGTCGACGGCGAGATTGCCATTGATCTTCGGTCTTGCGCCGCCCGTGACGACGGAGAGATCGCCCGTCGCGTTCATGCCGTCGAAGCCGATCTTCGCATCCGAGAAGCGATAGGTATTGTCTGTGCCGCTCGCCTGACCGGAGATCGAGAGCGGGCCGAAGCCTTCGCCTGCCGGCATCAGACTGCCCGCCCATGAAGCGAGCTCGCGCACCGAAGGCACATCGAGATCGACCTTGCCCGCGAAGGCGACGCCGCCGATGACCTTCAGCGTGCCTTCATAGTTCGTCTTGATCTTCGGGGCGGCGAGGGCGAGGGTCACGGGCGTTTCGCCGCCTTCCGTCAGCGCGCGCGGCCGCGCGGCATTGAGGTCGATATTGATTTCATCGCCGTTCCACACCAGCGAGCCGTCCGCGACGAAGGGTTCGTCCAGACCCGGCATGGCGAGATCGAGATTGACGCTTTCCATCGCGTAATTCGCGCCGGTCTGCGCATTGCGATAGGTCGCGCTGCCGTTCTGGATGGAAACCTCGCCGAGGCGAAGCTCGCTCACCGCCGCGCCGCCGTCTGCTGGCGCCGTTTCTTCGGCTGCGGGCGCCGCCGCGGGCGCGGAAGCCGTCTCGAACTGCCAGTTTGGCGTCCCGTCCTTGCGGACTTCGAGATGGATGATCGGATCGACCAGCACGAAGCTGTCCACCTCGACATTGCCGCTGAACAGCGGGACGAGCTTCAGCGCGGCACGCATCTCCTTCATCGACGCCATTTCCGAATCCCGCGCCCATTCGGGGTTCGAGAGGCCGACATCGCCGATGGCGATCGCGATGTTCGGGAAGAAGGAGAGCCCGATATCGCCGTCGATGCGCAGGTCGCGGCCCGTCTGGGCCTTCACCAGCTCGACCACTTTCGCCTTGTAGGTTTCCATCGGGATCAGCATCGGCACGACGATGACGACGGCAATGACGATCAGCAGCAGACCGGCGAGAATGGCGATCAGGCGGGACATGGATTCCTCCGGCTTTCGTTTTGGTCACACTGGCGGCGAATTATGGCTGCAGCATGATAATGCAGCCGGAAAGACTTCGCACATGCGGGGGCCCGCGCGATTTCGTTTCTCCCGGGGCTCCCGGGCGGCGGGACGTGCGGCTTTTGCCACAGCATGGTGAAATCGGCCGTCTCGCGGCTGCCGCAGCGTCACTTTGTGTTTGCCTCCCGCGCGAACAGGTGTAAAAAAAGTCTGAATTCAGCCGGCCGGGGCATTTCCCGGTCCTCACGGTCCAACGCTCAACAGGGGAAGCGGAATGCAAATCGTAGCAATGCCTTCATATCCGCATCTTTTCCCGGACCGCTGTTAAGCTGAACGCCGCGTCCGGGTAGTCAGCCGGGCGTTTTTCCATCCGAAAAGATATCGCCATGCCGCGCCTCGTGCGCCGCCATGCGCGCCCTTCGATGGTCCCGGTTCCAGAACAACCGGAGGCGGCGCTTTCGCGCATGTTTCCAGCATTTTTCAGGGATACCGCGAGGGCGGCACGGGCTCCGCGGTTCAATCAGATGACAGATCGCATCACCGCGCGGCGCACGGCCGCGTTTCTATGGACCCATTGGCGCCGCTTTCCCGGAGCGGCGGCGCTGCTGATATTTCTCATGCTTCTTTCGGTGGCGTTCGACGTCGCCTTCCCGCTCGTTTCGGGCAGGCTTGTCGACGCCGTTGCGCAGGCGGGCTTTCCGCCGGCGGAGGCGGATGTGGACCTCGCGGTTCTCGCGCTGCTGCTCTTTCTCGGCCAGGGCGTGGGCTTTCATGTCTCGCGCCGCCTCGCCATGCTCGTCTGGGCGGGTTTCGCCTCGCGCGTCATGCGCAACATCGTGACGGAGGCCTTCCATCGTGTTCAGCGCTATTCCGCGGAATGGCATTCGAACAGCTTTGCCGGTTCGACCGTGCGCAAGATCACGCGCGGCATGTGGGCTTATGACACGCTGGCCGACACGCTTTTCATCGGCATCTTTCCGACGATTTGCGTGCTGATCGGCGTGATCGTTTCCATTGCCTTTCACTGGCCGCTGATCGGGCTCTATGTTCTCGCAGGCATCGCCGTCTATTTCACGCTCACCATTCTCCTCGTGAAATACTACGTCGCGCCGAAAAACCCCCTGAACGTGGCAGCCGACAGCGCGATGGGCGGCGCGATCGCCGATGCGATCACCTGCAATCCGGTCGTGAAGTCCTTCGGGGCGGAGGCGCGCGAGGATATCCGCCTCTCGCGCCTGACGCTCGACTGGGCGCGCAAGGCTCGCCGCGCCTGGCGGTCGATGGATATTTCCATGCTCGCCCAGGTCGGTGTGCTGCTGGCGATGCAGGCGGGTCTGATCGGCCTCGTCATCCTCTTCTGGACGCGCGGCGAGGCGACGGCGGGCGATGTCGCCTATGCCATGACGAGCTACCTGCTCATCAACGGCTATCTGCGCGATATCGGCTTTCACATGCAGAACCTGCAGCAGGGCATGAACGAGATCGAGGATGTGATCCGCTATGCCGACACCGATCCCGAGGACCGCGCCGATGCGGGTCTGCCGGCTCTCGGTGTCGCGGGCGGCGCCATTCGCTTCGAGGATGTGCATTTCCGCTATCCGAACGGCAATGGCGCCTTCTATCGCGGCCTCTCGCTCGACATTCCGGCTGGCGCGCGTTTCGCGCTGGTCGGACAGTCGGGCAGCGGCAAGTCGACCTTCGTGAAGCTGCTTCAGCGGCTTTACGAGCCCGATGAGGGCCGCATCCTGATCGATGGCCAGGATATCGCGTCGGTGAACCGCGAGAGCCTGCGCCGGGCGATCGCGCTCGTCCCGCAAGAGCCGGTGCTCTTCCATCGCTCCATCGGCGAGAACATCGCCTATGCCAGGCCCGGCGCGACGCAGGCGGAAATCGCGGAGGCCGCGCGCCTTGCCCATGCGGACGAGTTCATTGCGCGTCTTCCGCAAGGCATGGAGACGCTGGTGGGAGAACGCGGCGTGAAGCTTTCGGGCGGCGAGCGGCAGCGCATCGCCATTGCCCGGGCTTTTCTCGCCGATGCGCCCATCCTCGTTCTCGACGAAGCGACCTCGAGCCTCGATTCGATCACGGAGAGCTATATCCAGGATGCCATAGAGCGATTGATGGAGGGGCGGACGACGATCGTCATCGCGCATCGCCTCTCGACCATTCGCCGGATGGACAGGATTCTCGTGTTCGAACGGGGCCGCATCGTGGAGGAGGGAAGCCATGCCGATCTGATGGCGCGCAAGGATGGCGTCTTCCGCCACCTGCAGGCGGTCCAGCTCTCCGCCGCGCGCAACGTGCTGGCGGAATCCGCATAAACTCGAACGGATACTTGAAGGCCTCGGGGGTGGCTCCTAATGTGCGGCACGCGCGGAAGGAGCTGCCCCCGATGACCGGAAACGACGACACACCTCTCTGGATGCCTTCGGCGGAAGCCGTTGCCGCGTCGAACATGATGGCCTTCATGGGCCTCGTGAACGAACGCCACGGCCTCTCGCTTGGCGGGTACGACGCGCTTCACGCCTGGTCGGTCGCCAATCCGGCGCTCTTCTGGGATGCCGTCTGGGATTTCGCCGGTGTGATCGGCGACAAGGGCGATGCGGTTCTCGCCGATGCGGACAGGATGCCCGGCGCGAAGTTCTTTCCGGAGGGGCGTCTCAACTTCGCCGAGAACCTTTTGCGGGAGGAGGGCGGCGAGATCGCGCTTCTCTTCAACAATGAAGGCGAGATGCGCGAGCCCGTCACGCGCGCGGGACTGCGCCGCGATGTCGCGCGCTTTGCCGCGGTGCTGAAGTCATGGGGCGTGACGGAGGGCGACCGGGTGGCCGCCTTCATGCCGAATTGCCCCGAAACGATTGTCGCCATGCTTGCCGCCGCGAGCATCGGCGCGGTCTTCTCCTCCTGCTCGCCGGACTTCGGCGTGAAGGGCGTGCTCGACCGTTTCGGCCAGATCGAGCCCAAGGTGCTCGTTGCCTGCGACGGCTATCGCTATGCGGGCAAGGTTCTGCCCGCGCATGAAAAGCTCGGCGAGATCGTTGCGGGGCTGCCTTCGCTGAAACATGTCGCCATCGTGCCTTTCATCGGCGAGGGAAAGAAGGATCTCGCGAAAGCGGAAGACTGGCTCGCGCTTCTGGAAGGTGCGCGCGAGGAAGAGCTTTCCTTCGCGCGGCTTCCCTTCGCCCACCCGCTCTACATCATGTATTCGAGCGGCACGACCGGCATTCCGAAATGCATCGTGCATTCGGCGGGCGGCACGCTTCTTCAGCATCTGAAGGAACACAGGCTTCATTGCGATATCCGCCCCGGAGAGACGCTCTTCTACTTCACGACCTGCGGCTGGATGATGTGGAACTGGCTCGTCTCGGGGCTCGCCGCGGGCGCGACGCTCGCGCTTTATGACGGCTCTCCCTTCGCGCCTTCGGAGCACGTCCTCTTCGACTATATCGATGCCGCCAAGATCGACGTCTTCGGCACCTCGGCGAAATTCATCGATGCTGTGAAGAAATCGGAACTCAAGCCGCGTGAGACGCATGATCTTTCTTCCATGCGCATGATCCTCTCCACGGGCTCGCCCCTCGTGCCGGAGAGTTTCGATTTCGTCTACGAAGATGTGAAGAAGGATGTCGCGCTCTGCTCGATCTCGGGCGGCACCGATATCGTTTCCTGCTTCGTCCTCGGCTCGCCGGTCCTTCCCGTCTGGCGCGGCGAGATACAGGCGAAGGGCCTCGGCATGGCCGTCGAGGTCTGGAATGAAGATGGACGTCCGCTCCCGCAAGGGCAGGGCGAGGCAAGCAAGGGCGAACTCGTCTGTACGCGGCCTTTCCCTTCCATGCCGGTCGGCTTCTGGAACGATCCCGACGGCGCGAAATACCGTTCGGCCTATTTCGAGCGTTTCCCGGGTGTCTGGTGTCATGGCGACTATGCCGAGGTCACGCAGCATGGCGGCATCGTCATTCACGGCCGCTCCGACGCGACGCTCAATCCCGGCGGCGTGCGCATCGGTACGGCGGAAATCTATGCGCAGGTCGAGCAGCTCCCGGAAGTGCAGGAGGCGCTTGCCATCGGCCAGGACTGGCAAGGCGATGTGCGTGTCGTGCTCTTCGTGGTGATGAAGGAGGGCGCCGCGCTCGACGAGGCGATGGAAAAGCGCATCCGCGAGCGCATCCGCTCCGGTGCATCGCCGCGCCACGTGCCCGCGAAGATCGTCGCCGTCGCCGACATTCCGCGCACCAAGTCCGGCAAGATCACCGAGCTAGCCGTGCGCGACATCGTGCATGGCCGCGAGGTGAAGAACAGGGAGGCGCTGGCCAATCCGGAAGCCCTCGCGCTCTTCCGCGATCTGCCTGCGCTTTCTTCCTAGTTCTCGGCGATAAGAAGCCGTCCGCCGAGCCCCGCCTGCGGCACATGACGTCCCTCGATCCAGGCGCGGATCATGGCGTTCACGGCTTCCGGCGCCTCCTGCTGCACCCAGTGGGAAACCTGCGGCAGGTAGCGCAAGGTGAAATCCTTCACCAGCTCGTCCGTGCCATAGGTGAGTTCCTTGCCGAGCGCGGCGTCTTCCTCGCCCCAGATCATCAGCGTCGGCACATCGACGATGGGCGGCTCCGCCCACTCCGCCGGGCGCTCGCCCCTGAAATTCGCGCGATAGTAATTGATCATCGCGGTCATCGCGCCGGGAAGCTGCGCATTCTTGCGGTAATGGTCGAGCACTTCCTCGGGAAAGCGGCTCTTGTCCACCGCCATGCCGCGAAAGGCCTCCGCGATGGCGCGTGCATTGCCCGCGAGAAAGACTTTCTCCGGCAGCCAGGGAATCTGGAAGAAGAAGATGTACCAGCTCTTCTTGAGCTGCGCCCATGTCCTGAGCGCCTTTCCCATAAGCGTCGGGTGCGGCAGGTTCATCACGATGAACCGCTCGAGCGGCCTGATCTTCTTCAGCACGAAAGTCCAGGCGATGGCACCGCCCCAGTCATGCGCGACGAGCGTTACCGGTCCCTTGATGCCGCGCGCGCGGGCGGCGTCGATCAGCCCCGCCACGTCGGCGAGCAGGTGATCCATGTGATAGGCCGCGCGCTCCTTCGGCCGCGAGGTGCCGCCATAGCCGCGCAGGTTCGGCGCCCAGGCCGTGTAGCCGAGTTCCGCGAAGAGCGGCAGCTGGGCGCGCCAGGAATACTTGCTCTCGGGGAAGCCGTGCAGCAGCAGCGCGAGCTTCTCACCCTCGCCGCACATATCGACCTCGAAGGCGAGGCCGTTCGCCTCGATATAGGCCGTGCTGATCGTCTGGCTGCTCATGTTCTCCTCTCGCCTCGAATTGACGCCGCACTATAGGCGATTCCGCCGCCGGAAAAGTCCGCAAGAGGGCATTTCCGGGCAGGGGGCCTGACAGAATGCGGCGATTTCCGTATTGTCTCGGCACAATCCGGACGAAGGGCAATCGGGGGCGGGGGCTCCGGCCCGGCCGCCACAGGGGGAATGTTTAGAATGACCACTCCGTTTACGCCGCGTCACTGGTCGTCGCGGTTCGCTTTCCTGATGGCTGCGGTGGGCAGCGCGGTAGGCCTCGGCAATGTCTGGCGCTTCCCTTATCTGGCGGGCGAAAACGGCGGCGGCGCCTTCATCCTGATCTATGCGGCAACCACGCTCGCGATTGCTCTGCCGATCCTCATTTCGGAAATCATGCTTGGACGCATGGGCAAGCAGAGCCCCATCAATGCCATGAAGACACTGGTGCGGGAGAACAAGGCCGCACGCATCTGGCTGCTGATCGGCTGGGGCGGCATTATTGGCGCCTTCATCGTGCTCTCCTATTACAGCGTGATCGGCGGCTGGGCCCTCAAATATATCGAGCTCGCGCTGACCGGAGCCTTCGCGGGAGACACGGAGGCGGCCGCGGCGGAACACTTCGCGAGTTTCGTGAGCGATGCAGGCTCGCTGGTGATCTGGCAGACGATTTTTCTCGCCCTGACGATCCTGATCGTTGCGGCTGGCGTCACTGGAGGCATCGAGCGTGCTGTCGTGATGCTCATGCCGCTGCTTTTCATCCTGCTGGCTGCCATGGCGGTTTACGCTACCACCATGCCGGGCTTCGGCGAGGCGATGCTCTTCATGTTCGCCTTCGATTTTTCGGAGGTCACACCCGATACGGTTCTCGCAGCCATAGGTCAGGGCTTTTTCTCCGTGTCGATCGCCCTTGGCGCCATGATGACCTATGGCGCCTATCTCGACGAAGATGTCTCCATCGGCCAGTCCGCCGTCTTCATCGCGGTGCTGGATACGGTGGTCGCGCTGCTCGCAGGCATCGCGATTTTTCCGCTCGTCTTCTCCTATGGGCTCGAACCGTCTTCCGGCCCCGGCCTCACCTTCATTACGCTGCCTATCGCCTTCGGCACCATCGGCGGCGGTGTCCTTATCGGGGGCGCCTTCTTCGTGCTGCTGTCGGTCGCGGCGGTCACCTCCGCCATATCGCTGCTGGAGCCGATTGTCGCCTGGGTCGAGGAGGGGACGAATATCGCGCGGAAATGGCTCGCCATCTTCATCGGCGTGCTCGCCTGGGTGGCAGGCCTCGGCACGGTCTTCTCCTTCAATCTCTGGGCGGAATTCCACCCCATGGCCCGCTTCGGCGTGATGGAGAAGATGACGCTGTTCGACGTGCTGGATTTCACCACTGCGAACCTCATCATGCCGATCGTCGGCCTCATGATCGCGCTCTTCGCTGGCTGGGTGCTGACGGGGCCGCAGGTGGCCGAGGCGCTCCATGCGGGTGACAAGCCGTGGTTCCGCCTCTGGCGCTTTGCGCTGCGCTATATCGCGCCCTTCGGCGTGGTTTCGATTTTCGTGGCTAACGTCTTGATGTAACGCGGCTTTGGCGGCCTCCCGGAATTTTGCGGGAGGCCTCTTCGCGGGCTTGTCATTCGGGCTTCGCCGAACTAAGTTCCCGGCCAGTGCGGCGGGCCCGGGAGACTTGATCCGGCCTCGCGCCGCATATTCCGTGCAGCCATAGCTCAGCTGGTTAGAGCGCTAGATTGTGGATCTAGAGGTCCCCCGTTCGAACCGGGGTGGCTGTACCATCTCTCCCCCACGGTTTCCTTCTTGCCCCGGCCCCGATGCCGGTGCTTTCCTGCGCCATCGCAAAATCTCCCCGCACGGGGAGCGGTATCGCGGGCTCCGGCCCGCCGGGAAGGAAACGGAAATGACGCTGACGGTTTATGGGGCAAGTCTCTCCCCCTTCGTGCGCAAGGTGCGCGTCTTCCTCGCCGAGAAGGGCGAGGCCTACAAGCTCGAGCAGGTGAACATCTTTCCGCCGCCCGACTGGTTTCTCGAAATCTCGCCGCTGAAACGCATTCCCGTCCTGCGCGACGAAAACGAGGGCGCGGAGGCCACGCTGCCGGATTCCTCGGCCATTTGCGGCTATCTCGAAAAGAAGTTTCCCGCGCCCGCCCTTTATCCGGCGGATGCCTTCGCCTTCGGCAAGGCCCTCTGGTACGAGGAATATGCGGATTCCGATCTTGCGGGGAATGTCGGCATGGGCACCTTCCGCCCCATGGTCGTGAACCGGATGATGGGCCGGGAAGCGGACCGCGAGACGGCGGAAAAGACCATGGCGGAGAAGCTCCCCCGCAATTTCGATTATTTCGAGAAGGAGATCGGTTCGAAGACCTATCTCGTCGCAGACAGCTTCTCGATCGCCGATATCTCGCTTGCGACCCATTTCGTCAATCTCGCCCATGCGGGCTTCCGCCCCGACGAGAAGACCTGGCCGAACCTCACCCGGTACCTCGCGGGCATTCTCGCCCGGCCGAGCTTTGCCGCCTGCATCGAGGAAGAAACGGCGCTTCTCGGGAAGTTCGGCCTTTAAGGCCCGGGCGGCAGCGGCGCTGGCGCCGCTGCCGCAGCGTTCCGCTTCAAATTCCCCGCCAAACGGGATATGTGTCGGGCAACGGCATCAAGACCGCCAATAACGACACCCCAGGGAGAATGAAATGGCTGAGAACGCCAGCAAATGGCCTGCCATGACGATCGAGGAGGCTCATGCCTTCCTGACCGCGCCGGGCACCCCCTTCGAGATGGAAACGGTCGAAATTCGCGGCGTTCCCATCCGCACCTACAAGAACGCGCCTCCCTCGCTCCGGGCGGTGCTGGAGATGGGCCGCGCCTTCGGCGACAAGGACTTCATCGTCTATGAGGGCGAACGGCTTTCCTTCGAGAACCATTATCGCGCCGTGACGGCACTTGGCCGCGCCCTCAAGGAAAAATACGGCGTGAAGAAGGGCGATCGCGTCGCCCTCATCATGCGCAACTTCCCGGAATGGTCGATCACCTTCTGGGCGATCGCCGCCATCGGCGGCGTTGTCGTGCCGCTCAATGCATGGGGCACGGGACCGGAACTCGAATACGGCATTTCGGATTCGGGCTCGAAGGTCGTGATCCTCGATCATGAACGCCTCGACCGCATCCGCCCGCATCTGAAGGCGCTCGGCCTCGACGGTCTCATCGCCGTGCGCACCCCGGCCGACGAACTCGGCGTTGCCGAAGCCTTCGAAACGATCGTCGGAAAGCCGGAGGATTATGCGAAGCTTCCCGCCGACGCCTTGCCCGATCCCGGCCTCGTTCCCGAAGACGACGCGACGATCTTCTATACCTCCGGCACGACCGGCAAGCCGAAAGGCGCCCTCGGCACGCAGCGCAACATCTGCACCAATCTGATGAACGCGCTGCTCGGCGGCGCGCGCACCTTCCTGCGCCGGGGCGAAATGCCGCCCGCGCCGGATCCGAACGCGCCGCAGCGCGTGACGCTTCTCTCCGTGCCGCTTTTCCACGCAACGGGCTGCCACTCGATCCTTGTCGGCACCTATGCGAGCGGCGGCCGCCTCGTGATCATGCACAAGTGGAACCCGGAACATGCGCTCGAACTCATCGAGCGCGAGCGCGTCACCTCGTTCGGCGGTGTGCCCGCGATGGTCTGGCAGGTGCTCGAGTCGCCCGACTTCGCGACGCGCGATACATCGAGCGTCGAGTCGATCGGCTATGGCGGCGCGCCTTCCGCGCCCGATCTCGTCGCCCGCATCAAGCAGCAATTCCCGAAAGTGCATCCCTCGAACGGCTATGGGTTGACCGAAACCTCGGCCATCACCACGCAGAACCTCGCCGAGGACTATGTCTGGAAGCCGGACAGCGCCGGCGTTGCCGTGCCCACCTGCGACATCAAGGTCGTGGACGAGAAGGGCAACGAGCTGCCGCGCGGTCAGGTCGGCGAACTCTGGATCCGCGGGCCGAACGTGGTGAAGGGCTACTGGAACAAGCCGGAAGCAACGGCCGCCGCGATCACCGAAGGCGGCTGGTTCCATTCGGGCGATCTCGTGCGCATGGACGAGGAAGGCTTCGTCTATATTCTCGACCGCGCCAAGGACATGCTGATCCGCGGCGGCGAGAACATCTACTGCGTCGAGGTGGAAGATGCGCTTTATGCCCATCCCGCCGTGATGGATGCCGCCGTCGTCGCCATCCCGCACAAGGTGCTCGGCGAGGAAGTCGGCGCCATCGTGCAGGTCGCGCCGGGCAAGCAGGTCACGGAAGAGGAACTGAAGGCCCATGTCGGCAAGCTCCTCGCCGCCTTCAAGGTGCCGGTCAAGATCGAGCTCCGGCATGAGCCGCTGCCGCGAAATCCAAACGGCAAGATTCTGAAAACCGTGCTCCGCGAGGACATGAAGAAATACGCGAAGGACGCCGCCTGAGCTTTCGGCGTCCTCTGCCGTAGCGTCATCGCGGCCGAAACGAAGCGAAGCCGTCCGGGCATGGAAATCCCGGGCGGCTTCTTTATGCTTGCGCCAATCGGAACAAGAAACGGTACTCGGGGAGAAACGGCATGAAGATATCTCTGGACGGCCGCGTGGCGCTCGTCACGGGCGGCAGCCGCGGCATCGGCCGCGCAATCGCACTCGCGCTCGCGGAGGCGGGCGCCGATGTCGCGATCAACTACCGCCGCGACAAGGAAGCGGCGGATGAAACGGTCGCGGCAATCGAGAAGCTCGGCCGCAAGGCGCGAGCCTATTCGGCCTCGGTCGAAAGTTTCGAGGAAGACCAGGTGATGGTCGCCGACGTGCTGAAGGATTTCGGTTCCATCGGCATTCTCGTCAACAATGCGGGCATCGCCTCGCGCGGGCAGACGGTGGCGGATACCGATCCGCAGGAGCTTGAGCGCGTGCTCCGCGTTCACGCCATGGCGCCGCACTTCATGTCGAAGCTCGTGCTCCCGCACATGCGGAAGGAAAAGCGCGGCGACATCATCATCATCTCCTCCGTCGCGACGTTATCCATGTCCGCGAATGGCGGCCCCTATAATATGGGCAAGGCCGCCGCCGAAGCGCTGGCGCTCACGCTCGCCAAGGAAGAGAGAAAGCACGGCATCCGCACGAATATCGTCGCGCCCGGCCTCACAGCGACGGATATGGGCTCGCGCCTTGCCGCCGCCCGCGCGGGCAAGAAGGGCATGGATATTCACGAGCTCGACGCGACGCAGCCCTTCGGCCATGTCTGCGAGCCGGAGGAGGTGGCGGCCGCCGTCGTCTATCTCGTCTCCGACGCGAACCCCTACGCGAACGGCCAGAAGATCAATATCGACGGCGGCGGGCCGGGCTGACCCGCCCTTCGCCCGCCTCACGGATTGGCGCCGGACTTGACCTTCCCTCTACTGGAAGGTGCATATTCAGCCCATGAGGTGGTTCAGGCTTCAGGTCCCGGTTCTTTACGCTGCGAGCATCCTGCTCGCGGCGGCCCTTCAGTGCGTTCCGGCATCTGCCTTGCAGATGCACGGCCTTCATGCCGAGGCGAAGCATCAGCACGAAGGACATGCCGCGGAAGGAAAAGGGCATTCCGCGGCATCGGAAGGAAGCGGCTCCCATTCGCATCCTTGCAGCGGCGGCGACCTGACTTGTCTCTGCGGCCGCGCGGATGACGTATCGCTTTCCGCGCAACTCACGTCGCGCGATCTGTCCGAGGTGAAGGCGTTGCTGGAGGACCGGTGGCAAACGCCGGACGCGGATTTCGCCTTGCAGCCATTGCCATCCGCGAAACCGCCGGAGCGCCCGGTTCTGGAAAGGCGCGCCTATGCCGAAGCCTATCGCCGCACGAACCGCCTCCTGATCTAGCGCTTCCTTCGTCGAGTCCGGCGCCTTGCCGCGCCATTGTTCTCAACGAATGGAAACGGGATCATGCTTCCGAATTTTGCATCCATCGAAGGCGCGGTTCGCCGCGCCGCCTCGGCTGCCGTTTGCGCCGTGGCGCTCGCCGCGGCGACGCCCGCGCTTGCGGGCACCTATCACCTCACCGTTTCGACCGCAAAGGTGGAGATCGGCGGAGGCACCGTCGAAAAGATGACGATCAATGGCGGTGTGCCGGGCCCGACGCTCCGCCTGAAGGAAGGCGAGGACGCCACCATCACCGTCACCAATGAAACGGACGAGGAAACCTCCGTTCACTGGCACGGCATCCTCTTGCCGGGTGTCATGGACGGCGTGCCGGGTTTCAACGGCTTCATGGGCATCGCGCCCGGCGCGTCCTACACCTATACCTTCAAGATCCGGCAGAGCGGCACCTACTGGTACCACAGCCATTCCGGGACGCAGGATCAGAGCGTGCTTGGTGCGATCGTCATCGATCCGGCCAGGCCTTCCCCCGTCGAGGCGGATCGCGACTATGTCGTCCTGCTCGGCGATGCGACGCCCGAAGATTCCGATCAGGTCCTGCGAAATCTCAAGGCCGACCCCGGCTACTACAATTATTCGAAGCGCACGTTGCTGGATTTCTTCGACGACGCGGGCGAGAAGGGATTGGGCGCAGCGATGCGCGACCGCCTCGACTGGGGCGCCATGCGAATGGACCCGACCGATCTCGCGGATGTCAGCGGCTATTCCTTTCTCGTGAACGGCAAGTCGCCTCGGGCGAACGAAACCTTCATCGCGCGCAAGGGCGAGCGCGTCCGCCTGCGCCTCATCAACGGTTCGGCCATGACGATCTTCGATGTCCGCATTCCCGGCATGAAGATGACGGTGGTCGCGGCGGATGGAAACGATGTCGAACCGGTCAGGGTGGACGAACTGCGCATGGGCGTCGCCGAACGCTATGACGTCATCGTCGAGCCCGAGGATGACCGCGCCTATTCGCTTCTCGCGGAGCCGATCGACCGGAGCGGCTTTGCGCGCGCGACACTCGCCCCGGAGCAGGGAATGGAAGCGCCGGTTCCGCCGAACCGTCCGCGCGCGCTCCTCGCCATGAGCGACATGGGAATGGCGCATGGAGGGGACGGCATGAGCGGCATGGATCACGGCAATATGAACCACGGCAAGATGGACCACGGTGTCATGGACCATGGCTCAATGGGACACAAGGCGGCGGGAGATGCCGGAGGCGGCACGGCAGGGGGAACCCGTCCCGCCGGCTGGGCATCGGGCTTTCCCGCCGATGCAAAGGTGCTCGCCTATACGGACCTGATCTCGACCGGCATGCGCGATGACAACCGCCCGCCCGAGCGCGAAATCGCGATGCGTCTCACCGGCAACATGGAACGCTATGTCTGGACGCTGAACGATGAGAAGTTCGGCGCGGCGGCGCCCATCCGGGTGCGCTATGGCGAGCGCGTGCGCCTCACCTTCACCAACGAAACCATGATGGCGCATCCGATGCATCTCCATGGCATGTTCTTCGAACTGGAAAACGGCGCGGGCATGAAACGTCCATTGAAGGACACGGTGATCGTGCCGCCCGGACAGTCCGTCTCCGTCGTTCTCACCGCACGCGAGATCGGCGCCTGGCCGCTGCATTGCCACCTTCTCTATCACATGGCTTCCGGCATGATGACGGCCTTCATCGTGGAGCCGCCTTCGGCGGCGGAAAGCGAGGTGACGCCGGATGGCGCCTCGGTGCCTCTTGTCCTTCACGGGAAGACCGCCCCGAACGCGCATTCGGCGCACGGCATGCACGGAGAGCATTGATGAAGAAGATATCCATCGCCGCTTTCGCACTGCTGTTCGGTTCGGCGATCTCCGCAGCGGCAGAGAACGAAATCGATATGTCCACCGCACATGAAAGCATGTTGTTCCACATGGCCGAGGTCGAGCTCGACTATGCGGATGCGCAGGACGGTCTCTGGAACTGGAATGCGAATGGCTGGATCGGAGGAGACACCGACCGCCTATGGTTCCGTTCGAAGGGTGAAATTGCGGAAGACGAGGTCGAGAAGGCGGAAGCGCAGCTCTTCTATGGCCGGAACTTCCATCCCTTTTGGGACGCATTGATCGGTGTCCGGCAGGATTTCGAGCCCGACGGCGAAACCTATCTCGCCGCCGGGATCGCCGGTCTTGCGCCTTATTTCTTCGAGACGGAGGCGACCGCCTTTCTCTCGACGGAAGGCGACCTGTCGGCGCGGCTGGAGCAGAGCTTCGAGCTTCCGGTCACGCAACGGCTCATCGCGGAACCTCATGCCGAACTGGAACTCTTCGCGCAGGACGTTCCCGAAAGGGATGTGGGCGCGGGCTTCAGCAGCGTCGAGGCAGGCTTCCAGCTTCGCTACGAGATCACGCGGAAGTTCGCTCCTTACGTCGATCTCGTCTGGGAACGCGACCTCGGCGAAACGGCGTCCATTACCCGCGCGAACGGAGAAGATGTGGACAGCACCACGCTCCGCTTCGGCATAAGAGCCTGGTTCTGACGCGAGGGTCTTGTTCGGCGGGCGGGAGGGCGCCCGCCGTTCCCGTCTTCTCCTTCGGGCGGAAGATCGACGGCATCACATTGATGAGCGGGAGCAGCATCGCCGAGGCGTAAGGCACCGACTGCACCGGCAGCACGGAGCGGGAGCCCGCTTGCCGGACGCGGGGGGATGAGGTTGGCGTTACTTTTTTGCCGACGCCAGCAGATTGTCCCGCAGTGTGATCAGATCGCGCTGCAGCCGCTGGAAAGCCTCGGGCTCAAGTCCCGTGGCTTCGATCACCGCTTCGCGGCCGCAGAACGCCTTCTCGAAGACCTTTTCGCCTTCGGAGGTCAGGCCGATGCGCACCTGCCGCTCGTCCTGAGTGTCGCGTTTGCGCGTGACATACCCCATTGCTTCGAGTCGCTTCAGCAATGGCGTCAGTGTGTTGGATTCCAGAAAGAGCTTCTCACCGAGTTCGCTGACCGTCTGGCCGCTCTCTTCGTGCAGCGCTATGAGCGTTGCGTATTGGAGATAGGTAAGGCCGAGTTCCTCGAAGAGCGGCTTGTAGACGCGCCCAAATGCCAGATTCGTTGAGTAGATCGCGAAGCAGAGGAAGTCGCTGAGGGATCCCGCCAGTTTCTGATTCTGATTATTGTCCTTGTTTTTCATACGGTTAGGGCCTCCTACGCCGGTTAGCTCACTCTTGCATCATAAAAATATCGCATACGATTTAATCGTTTACGCTTGACGCTGAAATCTCCTCCAGCATATACATCGCATACGATTTAATCCTTAACGACTTAATGGAGATTGCCATGATCGACAAGGCTCGTAGTGTGATTTTTGCTGCTGCAGCCGTCGGGCTGCTGGCGGGGTGCTCGCAAGCGGAACCCACTGAGACCATTTCCGAAGACCAGGCCGTGCGCAACGTCGTGCTCGTGCATGGAGCCTTTGTCGATGGCTCTGGCTGGCGGGGGGTCTACGACATTCTGACGGCGCGCGGCTATGGCGTGAGTATCGTTCAGAACCCGCTGACCTCGCTGGAAGACGACGTCGCCGCGACGACGCGCGTGCTCGAAAGCCAGAGCGGCCCCGCGATCCTGGTCGGCCATAGCTGGGGTGGGACGGTCATCACCGAGGCAGGCGTGCATCCGAATGTCTCCGGCCTCGTCTATGTGTCCGCCCTCGCCCCCGATGCCGGCGAGACGACGGCCGGACAATATGAGGGGTATCCGGCGGCGTCCGACTTCGTGATCGATGTCTCCGAGGACGGCTTCGGCATTGTGCGGCCCGACCGGTTTCAATCCGGCTTCGCCGCCGACTTGAACGATGCCGATGCCGCGTTCCTTCGCGACTCGCAGCTGCCTATCCGCATGTCGGCCTTCGAGTCGAAGCTTGAGAACGCCGCGTGGCGATCCAAACCCAGCTGGGCGGTCATCGCCAGCGAGGATCGCGCCTTCGGTGAGGGCATGCTGCTCGGCATGGCGCAGAGGATTGATGCAGAAATCGTCGACATTCCCGGCAGCCATGTGGCTTTCATCACACAAGCGGCGGCAGTCGCCGATGTGATCGACCGTGCCGCGCGGCACGTCTCCAACCGGACGCAGGATCATGCGTCTTCACAGGCCGCTACGTCAGGTCTGTCCCTACCCCCCATCATTGGCGCGGCCAAGGCTGCGGAGCCCCTGAAAGCAGGAGAGAAAATCATGACTTACGTGACGACCAGAGACGGTGTCGAAATCTTCTACAAGGATTGGGGGCCGAAGGATGCGCAGCCGATCGTCTTCCATCATGGCTGGCCGCTTTCCGCAGATGATTGGGACGCCCAGCTCACTTTCTTCGTCAATCAGGGCTACCGGGTAGTCGCTCATGATCGCCGCGGCCATGGCCGCTCGGCTCAGGTCTCCGATGGCCACGACATGGATCACTATGCCGCCGATGTCGAGGCAGTGGTTGAAGCGCTCGATCTCAGGAATGCCGTTCACATTGGCCATTCCACCGGCGGCGGCGAGGTTGCGCGCTATGTGGCCCGCGCGAAACCGGGCCGTGTTGCCAAGGCAGTACTGATTGGCGCGGTCCCGCCGATCATGCTCAAGACCGCTGACTATCCGGGCGGCTTGCCAATCGAAGTGTTCGACGGTTTCCGGGCCGCACTCGCTGCGGATCGCTCAAGCTTCTATCGCGACGTCGCATCGGGCCCCTTCTACGGCTTCAACCGCGAAGGCGTCGAAGCCAGGCCTGCCGTGGTCGATAATTGGTGGCGCCAGGGCATGATGGGCGGCGCGAAGGCCCATTATGACGGCATCAAGGCTTTCTCCGAGACGGACTTCACGGAGGATTTGAAGGCGATAGATGTGCCGACGCTTGTGATGCATGGCGACGACGACCAGATCGTGCCGATCGATGCAAGCGCCAAACTCGCCGTGAAGCTGCTGAAGAAGGGCGAGCTCAAAATCTATCCCGGCTTCTCGCATGGCATGGCGACCGTGAATGCCGATGTGATCAATCGCGACCTGCTCGCGTTCATTAAAGGCTGAGAAGCCAAGGAGCAGAAATGAAGAGCGGCGGTCGCATTGCGGCCGCCGCTTTCTTCTTTGATCGTATTGCGCCGAAAGCTATTCGGCGGGCGAGAGGATGCCCGCCGTTTCCCTCTTCTCCTTCGGGCGGAAGATCGACGGCATCACATTGATGAGCGAGAGCAGGACGGCCGACGCATACGGCACAGACTGCACCAGCAGCACCGCGATCCAGAGTCTCGAATGGCTGTCCGCGAAGTTGGGGCTGACGAAGAGCGCAATGGCCAGGCCCCAGAGAGCTGTGAGCATCAACGCCTCTTCCCGCACCTGGATGAAGGCGGCCGCGAGCGGCGGCTTGTCCTCGCATTTCGGCGTACGGATGAAGGGCTTGCTCGTCGTGATCATGCCGTTGAGCATCGCCTTCGCGACCGTATGCGTGAGGCCGAGCGCGGCCACGCCCGCGCCGAGGCTTTCGAGGAAGCTGCAATCCTTCACGCGCACGGCATAGAGCCAGAGCGAGCGCACGAACTTGAAGACGAAGCTGCCGATGGTCGGAATGAGGAAGGCGGCGACCGGCAGCGAAATCATGTTCGGCTGGTAGAGCGCCCAGGCTGAGAGCACGATGCTCGCCGTCGTGAAGAGAAGCGCGAGCCCGTCCGCGAACCAGGGCAGCCATCCGGCAAGGAAGTAATAGCGTTGCGCGCCCGAAAGCCCGCTCTTCCTGCGCGCCCAGGGCGCGAGCGCGTCCCAGTGATGCTTCACGATCTGCACCGCGCCATAGGCCCAGCGGAACCGCTGGCTGATATAGCCCGCCAGCGTGTCGGGCGTGAGCCCGCGCCCGAAGGAATGGTTCACGTAAACGCTGTCATAGCCCGCGCGATAGAGCTTGATGCCGAGTTCCGCATCCTCGCAGATGCACCATTCCGCCCAGCCGCCCACGCGTTTCAGCGCGCTCTTGCGCACCTGCGTCATGGTGCCGTGCTGGATGATCGCGTTGAAATTGTTGCGCTGGACCATGCCGATATGGAAGAAGCCGGCATATTCCCAATAGGTCATGTTCTTGAACATGCTTTCGTGCCGGTCGCGATAATCCTGCGGTGCCTGCACGAAGCCCACATCCGGCTTGTCGAAATAGGGAACGAGCGTCTTCAGCCAGTTCGGCTCGACCTGATAGTCGCTGTCGATGACGGCGATGATTTCGGCATCTTCCGCCGTCTTTTCCAGACCGAAATTGAGCGCGCCTGCCTTGAAGCCCGGCCAGTTCTCGAGATGGAAGAAACGGAAGCGCGGCCCGAGCTTCGCGCAATAGTCGCGCACCGGCTCCCAGACGGCAGGGTCCACCGTGTTGTTGTCGAGCACCAGCACTTCGTAATTCTCGTAGTCGAGTTTCGAGAGCGCCGCCAGCGTGTCGCGCACCATCTCGGGCGGTTCGTTGTGGATCGGCACATGGATCGAGACCTTCACCGTCGGGCTCACGGCCTTTTCGTCGAAGGGTTTGAAGTGCCGTTCGCCATGCCGCGTCCAGATGACCTCGACGAATTCGATCGCTTCGGCGAGAAGCACGATGAGAAGCAGGCCTTGTGCGAAGAAGAGGAAGCTCCAGATCGTCGCGCCCACCCAGGTGAAGTAGAGGCCGGTGACCGAAAGCCCCGCCCAGGCGATGGCCGAGCCCGCGAGCTGCGTCAGCACAGCGAAGATGACGACGCCTGCAGGCCGCACATGGCGCTGCCGCAACATGAAGAGCATGGCGGGAACGAGCGCGAGCCCCGCCGCGAGCGACGCCCAGAAGCGCCATTCCGGCGCTTCGGAAATGCTGCCCGCCATTGGGAATTTCGGCTGCCGGTCGGCATTGTAGATGCCCCAGAAGGCGCCCGCCGCGCCTTCTTCCGCCGCTTTCCACGGCTGGTCGAAGGCTTCCATCACGTAATAGGTGATGTCCTCGGCCTTGGCGCGGTTGAGGAACTCGCGCATGAAGGTCGCCTGATTGACGAGCGAGGGCACGGCCTCCGCGCTGAGCTCGGCCTCCGACAGACCGGGATAGGGACGGCGCGGGATGATCTTGCCGCGGCTCGGCCAGCCCACTTCCGTCACCACGATGGGCTTGCCGGGATAGGCGGCGCGGAGTTCGTCGAGCCGCTCGAACACGGCATCGACCGCATAGTCGATCGGAATGCCTTCCCAATAGGGAAGGATCTGCACGCCGATATAGTCCACCGCCTTCACGAGTTCGGGATGGTTGAGCCAGATATGCGGCGGTTCGGCGGTCGAAACCGGCTTCCAGATCTTCTGCTTCGCGCGCTTGATATAGGCGATGAGCTCTTCCACCGGCATATCGTTGCGCAGCAGGACCTCGTTGCCGACGAGAACGCGGACGACGTTGCGCCGCGGCGCAAGCTCGATGAGCTGCTGCAATTCGCGTTCGTTGCGCTCGAGGTCCGGCCCGATCCATGCGCCGGCGGCGACGGAGAGCCCGTATTGCGAGGCGAGTTCGGGAATGTGCTGCTGCCCGCGCACCACGCTGTAGCTGCGGATGGCCTGCACCGTGCCGGAGAGAAGCTTCATGTCGGCTTCGATTTCCGACAGGCTCGGATGCTTGTTCTGCGTCGGGTCCTGCCCCTGGCGATAGGGGCTGTAGCTGAGGCCCACGATCTCGCCAGTCCAGGCTTCCGCGTGATGCGGCTGGTTGAACGCTGCCCAGATGGCAAGGTTCGCCGCGATGACGAGCGGCAGGACGAGGAACAGGAAGGCGGCCTGCCGCACGAAGACGGAGTGCCGCCAGGAGCGGGGGTTTACGGGCTTCTTCTCGGGAGCGGGTTCGGGCTTGTCCATCTATCGTCCGTCAGGCGCAGCAAACTGGGAAAACGGTTCGAATATGGACGGCCCAGCCCCGTCGTCTTCGCGCGGGCGGACCGGCGAAACGCGCTCTTTTGGTCCGCCACCGTGACCAAATTAGGGCAGCTTTCCGGGCGGAGGCAAAGCCCGCCCGGAAGGCAGGAATTTCTTGTGTGAACTGACTTCAATCAGTCCGCCGCAGCGGGGATGCGCGCGCCCTCCGGCCGCTCTTGCGCCCCGCGAACGAGTTTCCCCTTCAACGCGCCGGTCGGCTCTCCGTTCCGGAAGGAAACCGCGCCCGAAACGATGCTCGCCGTATAGCCGTCCGTCTTCTGGATCAGCCGCTTTCCACCCGCGGGCAGGTCGTTGACGATATGGGGGGAATAGAGCGTCAGATGGTCGAAATCGATCACATTGACATCCGCCTTCATGCCGGGCGCGAGGATGCCCCGGTCGCCGAGGCCGACCAGTGCCGCGTTGCGGCCCGTGAGTCCGTGGACGAGCCATTCGAGCGGCAGCTTCTTGCCTCTCGTCCGGTCGCGGCCCCAATGGGTGAGCAGCGTGGTGGGGAAGCTCGCATCGCAGATAATGCCGCAATGCGCGCCCCCATCCGAAAGGCCGAAGGCCGTGTTCGGATGGGTGAGCATGGTTTCCACGTCGGCGAGACTGCCGCAAGTGTAGTTCATCAGCGGGAAATAGATGAGCGCCTTGCCGTCGCGCTCCAGCATCCAGTCGAGCACGACTTCGCGCGGGTGGCGTCCGGTGCGTTCGGCCACCGCCTTCGCGCTTTCCTCCGGCGCGGGCTCGTAGTTCGGCCGTTCGCCCAGCGAAAACATCTTGTGATAGGCGGTGCAGATCATCTCGATGATCTCGCCCGCCGGATAGTCGGGTTCCTCGGCCAGCAGCTTCGCGCGGAATTCGGGGTCCCGCAGCGCCTTCAACTGTTGCTCGAGCGGCGCCCCCCAGATCTGGCGGAAGGTCTGGTGCATGATGAAGGGATTGAGCGAGGCGGTAAGCCCGAGCAGCAGCCCCGTCGCGCGCGGCGGCACCTGGCCGCGGATCGGCAGCCCGTCCGCGTTGGCCGCGGCGATATTGTCGAGCACGCGCTTCCAGACGGTCGGCCAGCGGTCGTCCTGTTCGATGGTGATCGACATCGGACGGCCCGAAAGCTCGACCATGCCGCGCAGCATCGCGAATTCCTCATCCGTCTGCTTGAAGTCGGCGATGAGCTGCAGCACGCCCTTGCCAGCCTTGCCCATGGCGCGCGCGATGCCGTGCAGCTCCATCGCTTCGGCCTTCAGCGTCGGCGTCGAGCCGCCCTTCACGTCTTTATGTTTCACCGTGCGCGAAGTGGAAAAGCCGAGCGCGCCGGCTTCCAGCGCCTCCACGACGAGGCGGCCCATCTCCGCCGTCTCCGCTTCCGTGGCGGGTTCGAGCGCCGGTGCGCGGTCCCCCATCACATAGGCGCGGACGGCGGCATGCGGCACCTGCAGGCCCACGTCGAGCGCAAGCGGCGAGGCCTCCACCGCATCCATATATTCGGCGAAGCTCTCCCAGTTCCACTTGATGCCTTCGGCAAGCGCCGTACCCGGAATATCTTCGACACCTTCCATCAGCCCAAGCAGCCATTCGCGCTGTTCGGGCTTGCAGGGCGCGAAGCCGACGCCGCAATTGCCCATGATGGCGGTGGTCACGCCGTGAAAGGTCGAGGGCTGGAGATAGGGGTCCCAGGTCACCTGCCCGTCGTAATGCGTGTGAACGTCGACGAAGCCCGGCGTCACGATCTGGCCGCGCGCGTCGATCTCTTCCGCGCCCGAGCCCGAAACCTTGCCGACCGCGACGATGGTTGCGCCGTCGATGGCGATATCGGCCTCGATAGGCTTCGCGCCCGTTCCGTCGAACACGGTCCCGCCGCGGATCACGATGTCATGGCTCATGGGTTCCCTCCCGGAATGCTCTGATGGCGTTTGGAGAGAGAATAGCGGATTTCCCCCTTCGAAGCGAAGATCGGGAACTTACCTGTATTCTGCCTGTTTTTACGGTGAAGCCCGTCCCGCTCGATCCGCAAGAGCAGACTTCAAGGAGCGTTCATGTCCGGCTTGAAAGAGAAGGGGCGCCTGACCCGCCTCCGTCTTGCGCTCGGCATGGCGGTTTTCGGCTCGGCGACGCCGGTAAGCAAGATCGTGACGGGGGCGATGCCGGTCTTTGTCGGCTCGGCCTTCCGCGTCGGTCTCGGCGCACTGGTTCTGGCTCCCTTCGCCTGGAGCGGGCGCGGCGCACTCAGGGGGTTCACCCGGCGCGACTGGATCACCGTCTGCCTCATCGCGCTTTTCGGCATGTTCGGCTTTTCCGCGCTCATGCTCTACGGCATGGGCATGGTCTCGGGCGTCGTCGGCGCCATCGTCATGAGCACGGCGCCCGCGGTCACGGCCGCTGCCTCCATGCTCTTTTTCGGCGACAGCCCGACATGGCGGAAACTCGCCGCTATCGCGCTCGCCGTCGCGGGCGTGCTTCTCCTGCAACTGGGGCAGGGGAGCGGAGGCGGCGGCGGCTCGGAAGTCTGGTTCGGCGCGGCGCTTGTCTTCGGCGCGGTCTGCTGCGAGGCCTGTTACACGCTGCTCGGCAAGCGCATGTCCGAACATGCCGATCCCGTGCTCGTCGCCTTCCTGGCCAGCGCGCTTTCCGTACCGCTCTTTCTGCCTTTCGCCATCTGGCAATGGCCGGATTTCGACGTCGCACAGGTGAGCGCGGGCGCATGGGCCGCCGCCATCTGGTATGGCGCGGGCACGCTCTCGCTCGGCACATGGCTCTGGTATTCGGGACTGGCGAAGGCGGAAGGCGCGGTCGCCGCCGCCTTCATGGGCATCATGCCCGTTTCCGCGCTTCTCCTCTCCTATCTTCTGTTGGGAGAGGAGTTCCGCATCGTCCATCTTGCGGGCTTCGGCACCGTCTTCGCGGGCGTGCTCCTGATTTCCTGGGAACACGCCCGTATGGAGAAGGAAGATTAGGAAGCCTGCTGCTTGCCGCGTTCCTGGATGCCCTTGCGGCGCTCGGCCACGGCGTCCGGCGTCACCGCCTTGTTCGCCGCGCTCGAAACTTTCCGCTCCGTCTTCAGCGCCTCTCCGAAGGCTTCCGCGAAACCGTCATCGATGAGTTTCTTGTAGGCGGGCAGGCATTCCGGCACGACGGAGAGCATGTCCTCGGCAAGCTTGCGGCAAACGGGGAGAAGCTCTTCCGCCGTCACCACGCGGTTGATGAGGCCCCATTCCTGCGCCTGTTGCGCGGAGAGGAAATTGCCCGTGAGCGAAAGCTCCTTCGCGCGGTAGATGCCGATGGCGCGCGAAAGCTTCTGGCTGAGCCCCCAGCCCGGCAGGATGCCGACGCGCGCATGCGTATCGGCGAAGCGCGCATTCTCTGAGCAGATGAGAACGTCGCAGGCGAGCGCGAGCTCGAAGCCGCCCGTGATCGCAACGCCGTTGATCGCGCCGATGACGGGGCCGGAGAACTGCCCGATGGAAGTCACAGGGTCCTTGTCGCCGATCGTTGCGTTGATGCCGCCCGTGTCGGAGCCCAGTTCCTTCAGGTCGAGCCCGGCGCAGAAGGCCTTGCCCGCGCCGGTGAGGATGGCGACGCGGATATTCGGGTCCGCTTCCAGCGCCTCGAAAGTCTCCGCAATGGCGGTGCGCAGCTCCCGCGAAAGCGCGTTCATCGCGCCCGGGCGGTTGAGCGTGACGGTTGCGACGGCGCCGGACTTTTCGACGAGAATGACGGGCTCTGACATGGGGTCTCTCCGTTTGGCGTGTATGGCTTTGCCGCCGTTCTATCGGGATTGGGGTAAGCTCGCAATCGGCCCGGTCACCCCAGCCACTGCGCCAGCGCGATGCCGATGAAATTCGCCACCGCATAGCCGAGCACGCCGAGCATGACGCCGGGCGTCACCAGCGCGCGCCAGCGCCGTCCCGCCGCCATGGCCGCTGCCGTCGCGGGTCCCACCGCCACCGCGTTCGAAATGACGAGCGCCTCCGCAAGGTCGATGCGGAAGAGTTTTGCGCCGGCGAGCACAAAGGCGAGATGAACCGCCGCCATCGTGAAGACGAAGAAGAAGATCGGCAACGCCGTCTCCACCATCAGAACGACATCCGCCGCCGCGCCGATCACGCCGAAAAAGACATACATGAAGAACATGCCGAGATCGAAGCCGCCATGAAGCCGCTCCATCTGCCGCGGGAAAAGATTGGCGACGAGAAGCGCGGCGAGGGTGACGAAGAGCACGCCATACTTCGGAATGCCGAGAAGCGCCGCGATTTCGAAGCCCGCGAAGCAGCAGGCCGCGGACAGGAACAGCAGCAGCGCCAGCGCGCCCATGTCGAGCGGGTGCTTTTCCGTTTCCGCCTCGTGCTCATGCTCATATTCCTCCGCCTCGATGATCCTGGAGGGGATGAACCGTGTAAGGAGCTTCCAGCCCGGCAGAAGGAGCAGCAGCGCGATGAAGAAGGTCGCCATCACATTGTCGGCCGCCGCGGTGGCGGCGGTCAGCGCGCCGTTCTCGCTCAGCCCCGTCGCCTGGGCGACCGCCGCGAAGTTCATCGAGCCGCCGATCCAGCTCGCGCCCAGCGCGCCCGCGACGAGATGCCCCTGCGGCCCCATGTCGATCAGCGAGAAACCCGCAAGCACGCCCGCCACCGTGCCGAGCGCCGCGATGAAGAAGGCAATCAGCATCCGCCCGCTTTCGGGCAGGATCTTCTTCAGGTCCGCCTTGAAGAGCAGCAGCGGAATGGCCAGCGGCACCGCATAGCCCCAGACCATGTCGTGAAAGTCGGAAGCGAAGGGAACGATCCTGAGATTGGCGAGAAGCGTGCCCGCGAGGATCGTCAGGATCACGCCCGAGATCCATTGCCCGAGCCTCGTCCTCTCAGACCAGAAGCCGAAAGCGGCAAGCCCCAGAAAGGCAAAGAGAAGACCGAATGTGTTGTCGGCGGAAATGAGCGGCAGCGTCATGGTTTTTCTTCTTCTGCGGTCCTTGAGTCGGCATGCCTGCCCATCATGCGAAGCGTGGAGGCAAAGACAAGCGCAATTGGATTATGGAATGCATGGGGAACGCCACTCCCGCCCATGCGTTTTCTCATTGCATTCATCTTCGCCTGACATCGAAGGAGGACGGCAATGGGCAATCAGAAAAGGGATTCCAGACAGGTGCTGGCAAAGGTCAATGACGACCCTGAAAATGAAGGAGAGGGCAGCCGTTCGGCGGCGCGTGCCTATAACAGGGATCAGCAGGAATTCGTGAAGGAAGGCCGTGTCGGCGAAGCGGCCGAGGCGGCGCGCAGCGCCGTCGAGGACGACCGCCGCGATCTCGAAAAGGCCGAGAAGGAAGGCAAGCGCCGTGCCGCCGAGCACGACCCGGAAGAAGTGCGCGACTACAGGAAGCCCGAATAGGAGCTAGAACGCGAAGTTGACCGCAACGGAGCCGAACTGGTCGGGTTTCGGCTGGCCTTCATATTCGCGGCTGCGGAAGACATGCGTGAAGGAGATGCGCGTGTCCCAGACGATGAAGACGGCGCCGAGCTTCGCGTCATAGACGAAGTGGCGCTTGTCGATGCTCGGGCTGTCGCGGAAGGTGTTGCCGTCGAGCGTGATGTCGCGGCCGACCGCGCGTCCCTCGAACCCAGCGAACACGTAGCAGTTGCAGCCTTCCGCGGACGGCTCGAACCATTCCGCGCCGCCGACGCCGGGATAGACGCGCGTCGGGCCGAAATCGTCCGGCAATGAGAATCCCAGACGAAGTGTTCCCCCGAGACCCGCATAGGTCTGCACATTGCCGAGCGAGACGATCGTGTAGGGAATGAAGTCCGTCTGCAGCCCGGCGACCCTCGGCGTATCGAAGGTCGAGCTTCGCCACGCGCGCTCGAAGCTCAGGTTCACGCCGATCTCGTCCTGGATCTGCCAGCGCCAGCCATTCGCTTCTTCCGCGCCGATCAGCTTGTGCCAGTTGTTCTGCACGAACTCTCCCTGCGCGGCGGGACCGACGACACCGAGATCGAGCTTCCATTGGTCCTGCCAGGCCTCTCCCGTTACGCTGCTCGCGCGCACGCTCTGCAGCGAGAAGGTCATGTGAAGCCATGCCGCATAGGGCCGTTCGCTCGGCTGATAGGCGGTTGTCTGCGTGTCGTCCGGCGTGAAGATCGCATGGCCGAGCGCGACGCCGATGCGATGGCTCTTCTTGTCGAAATTGCCGGTGGGAAAGAGCAGCGAATAGACCGGCGGAGACGAGAAATCCGTCAGCCAGACGGGCAGGTCCGTCTGCGGCCGCGACAGCCAGGCCGCCTGCAAACCGTTCGTGTAGTGTCTGTCCGTGTTGGTGAGGTTCGCGAAGAGGTCGTTTTCCGATTGCAGCGTGAGGAATTCGCGGTCGCCGCCGGCGAAATTATCCGCCCTGGCCGCGGCTCCCCCGCCGAACATCGTCAGGACCGCGAGAAAACTGGCCGCAAACCCTCGTCGCATTGCCGGAACACCCCCGAAAAGAAGCGCGGACGAGGTCCGCGCGAATTGCTTGACGCCGGGGAGCCCCCGCCTGTCCAATATCATGCGGGGAAACTGCGAACTAAAAAAGGCGTCAGCAAGGCGCCCCACAAAAAAGAACAAACAACAAAGAACAACAACAACAAGGGAGGGACGGGCGATGTCCATTGCGGAATCTGCGAAAGACTGGACGCGCGAGGAAGCGGCGGCATCCGGAATGGTGCTGGCCTGGCATGCGGCGCAGGCGCCGGACCGCCCGGCCGTGATCTCCGAGGCGGGCAACCGCTCCTATGCCGAACTCAACGCGAATGCGAACCGTCTCGTGCGCGCATTGCGCCGTCAGGGGTTGAAGGCGGGCGATGCCGTGGCGCTCATGTGTTCCAACCGGCCGGAATTCGTGGAAACGATTGCCGCCTGTCAGCGCGGCGGATTCCGCATGACGCCGATCAACTGGCATCTGAAGGGCTCGGAAGTCGGTTACATCGTGGACAATTGCGAGGCAAAGGCTTTCGTGGCCGATGCGCGCTTCCGGGCGAGCGCGGTCGAAGCGGCATCCATGTCGTCCGCCCTCGTCGCGAAGCTCGCGGTCGGCGGCGCGATCGACGGTTTCGTTTCGTATGACGATGCGCTCGCGGCGGAGGAGGGAAGCGATCTCGCCGATCCCGTCCTCGGCTCGCAGATGATGTATACCTCCGGCACCACCGGCCACCCGAAAGGCGTCTACCGCAAGCAGGCGGCGCCCGTCTCGCCGCTTCTCATGAAACTCACCGAAACGGCTGCCTTCCGCGCGGGCGACATCGCGCTCGTCACCGGCCCGCTCTATCACGCAGCGCCCCTCGCGCTGAACCTCTCCTTCCCGCTCAATGCCGGCGTCGGCTGCGTGCTCATGGACAAGTGGGATGCGGAAGAGACGCTGCGTCTCATCGCCGGCCATCGCATCACGCATACGCATGTCGTGCCCACCATGCTGCATCGCATGCTGCAACTGCCCGAAGAGACGAAGGCGAAATACGACACTTCCTCTCTGCGCTGGATTCTGCATGGCGCCGCGCCTTGTCCCGTTCATGTGAAGGAAGGCGCGATCGGCTGGGTCGGGCCCGTCGTCTTCGAATACTACGCGGCGACGGAAGGCGGCGGCATATTCATCGACAGTCACGAATTCCCGAAGAAAAAGGGTAGCGTCGGCAAGCCGCTGCCGGGTGTGGTCGTCGAAATCCACGACGAGGACGGGAAGCCGCTCCCCGCCAATGCCGTCGGCACCGTCTATTTCAAGGCGCCGGAGCAGGGCCGCTTCGAATATTTCAAGGCGCCGGAAAAAACCGAAGGCGCCTATCGCGGCGATTTCTACACCATGGGCGACATGGGTTATATCGACGAGGACGGTTTCCTCTTCCTCACCGGCCGCAGTGCGGAAGTGATCATCTCCGGCGGTGTGAACATCTATCCGGCGGAAATCGATCAGGAAGTGCTGAAACATCCCGCCGTCGCGGATGCCGCCGCCGTCGGCGTGCCGAACGATGAATGGGGCGAGGAGGTGAAGCTCGTCGTGGAACTCAACGAGGGTTATCGTCCGGACGACGAGATGGCGAAGGAGCTGCTCGCCTTCGCGGCGGAAAATCTGCCCGGCTATCAGCGTCCGCGCTCCGTCGATTTCGTGAAGGAGCTTCCGCGCATGCCGAGCGGAAAGGTGCTTCGCCGCAACATCCGCGACGCCTATTGGCAGGGCGAGAAGAAGATCTGATTTTTCGCGCGGGGCGCTGAAGGGCTCCGGGAAGACCGCGTTCGGAAAAAGGCAGGAAGGGCCGCTTTCATGAAGCGGCCCTTTCGCCTATATGAGACGCGGATGAGGGATCGCGAGAAAGATATAAAATGAATGCATCTCAATCCCTCGGCTCCCGCATCCGTTTCATCGTCATTCTCGGCGCGCTGATCGCCTTCGCGCCTCTTTCCATCGACATGTATCTGCCGGCCTTCCCGGCGATTGCGGATTATTTCGGGGTCGCCCCCGGCGCGGTGCAGACGACGCTCGCCGTCTTCTTCGTCGGCCTCGCCGTGGGGCAGGGTATTCTCGGCCCGGTGATGGACAGTCTGGGCCGTCTGCGTCCGCTTCTTCTCGGCATCGCGGTTTTCGTGGCAGCTTCCGTCTGGGCCTCCTTTGCGTCGGACATCGCCAGCCTCTCGGCCGCGCGTCTCCTGCAGGCGCTTGGCGGCTGCGCGGGCATCGTCGCCTCGCGCGCCATGGTGCGCGACCTCTTCGACGAGCGCGCCTCGGCCCAGGTCTATTCCCTGCTGATGCTTGTCATGGGCCTCGCGCCCATCCTCGCACCGGTGATCGGCGGTTTTCTCATCGCGAATTTCGAATGGCAGGTGATCTTCTGGGTGCTCGCCGCCTTCGGCGCGCTGTGCATTCCGGCGGTCTTCTTCGGCCTCGGCGAAACGCTGCCGCCTGAAAAGCGTCATCGCGGGCTCAGCCTCGCCGGTGTCGGGCGCGCCTATCTCGCGCTCTGCATGGATGGTCCCTTCCTCGCCTTCGCGCTTGCCAATGCGCTTCTGTCTTCCGCCATGTTCGCCTATATCACCGGCTCGCCCTTCGTCTTCATCGGGCTGCACGGCCTTGCGCCGGAAGCCTATGCCATTCTTTTCGGCGTCAATGCGGCCGGCCTCATCGCGGCATCGCAGGTGAATGCGCTGCTGCTGCGGCGCATTTCGGGCCGCGCCATTCTCAAGGCCGCGATGACGTTCCATCTCGCCGCCGCGCTCGCGCTTCTCGGCTTCACCCTCTTCATGCCGCAAGCGTTCTTGCCGCTCGCCGCCTGCATCTTCCTTGTCGTCTCGTCATACGGTTTCGTCGGCGCGAATGCGACGGCCGCCGCCATGGCGCGCGCGGACGGAAATGCGGGCTCCGCTTCCGCCCTCACGGGTATCCTGCAATTCGCCCTGGCTGCGGTCATGGGCGGTCTCGTTGGCGCCTTCAATGACGGCTCGGCGCTGCCCATGGCGCTCGTCATACTGGCTGCAAGCCTCTCCGGAACGCTCGTCCGTCTCGCGGCGCGCCGCGCCTGAACCGTCCGGCAAGGCCGAAAAGCAGAAAGGCCATCCCTCTCGGAATGGCCTTTCGCTCCTATCCGCGCCTGTTTTTGTTTTTGGACGCCGAATTCTTTCTCTCCGTGCGGGCCCCGTCGCGTATTCAGCGCGCCTTTGAAAGCCCCGGCCGGATTTAGGGTCTTCACCCTAGGCCGTGGAGCATAATCTCTTCGCTTCCCCAGCGCAACTTTGGGGTCGCGGGTTGCGTTAACCCCTTTAACGGGGTGTAGGCTCCGCCTCGTGCTCCAACGCAACGGGAGAGGAAAAGAAATGAAATCTATCCAGCAGGTTATGAAAATCGGAGTGCTTGCCGCAGGCGCTCTCATGCTAGCGCAGGGCGTCGCTCTCGCCGCCGAACCCCAGCCCGCGAAGGAAATCGAGGCCGCCGCCAAACATGCGGGCTTCGCCGCGGGCGCCGGCGATATAGACGGCGTGCGCACCCATCTCCATCACACGGTGAATTGCCTTGTCGGTCCGGAGGGAGAAGGCTTCGCGCCGAAGGAGCTCAATCCCTGCAAGGCGCTCGGCAATGGCGCGATCCCCGATACGCAGGATGACGTCGCGAAATCCGCCCTTGAGGCCGCCCTCGAAAAGGCGCAATCCGGCCTCGCGGATGAAAACCTTGAGACCGCGAAGATGTCGGCCATGCAGACAGAGGCCATGCTGCGGGCGGTTCAGCTCGACAAGGTCGAGTAAGCCCCTCGCCCTTCATCGTTTCCATGAAGCGGTGAAGGGCTTTAGACTGCCCTCAACAAGAATGAACGGCTTGAGGAGGGAGAGATGGCGGAAGTGGATCTCGTGATCCGCGGCGGAACGGTCGTGGATGGTTCCGGCGGTGCGCCGAAAAAGGCCGATGTCGCAATCGACAAGGGCGTGATCGTCGCTGTTGGCGAAATACGCGAGAAGGGCCGCGAGGAGATCGACGCCTCGGGCCTTCTCGTCACCCCCGGCTGGGTCGACATCCACACGCATTACGACGGCCAGGTGACATGGGACAGCCGCATGACGCCGTCCTCGATTCATGGTTCCACCACGGTCGTCATGGGCAATTGCGGTGTCGGCTTCGCGCCCGTCCGCAAGGCCGATCACGACCGCCTCATCCGCCTCATGGAAGGCGTGGAGGATATTCCCGGCGCCGCGCTCCATGAAGGTCTCTCATGGAACTGGGAGAGCTTTGCCGACTATATGGATGCGGTCGAGCAACTCCCGCATGACGTCGATGTCGCCCTGCAGGTGCCGCATGGCGCGGTGCGCGTCTATGTCATGGGCGAGCGCGGCGCGAAGCGCGAAGCGGCGACGGATGACGAAGTCGCCGAGATGCGCGACATCGTGCGCGACGCGATCAAGGCGGGCGCCATCGGCTTCTCCACCTCGCGCACCGTCGCGCATCGCACGAGCGACGGCGACCTCACGCCGACCATCGGCGCCGCGGACAAGGAAATGATGGCGATTGCCGAGGGCCTGAAGGAAGCCGGGGCCGGCGTCCTCCAATGGGTATCGGACTTCCGCGAGATCGATCACGAATTCTCGCTCGTTGAAAAGCTGGTCGAGATTTCGGGCCGTCCCTTGAGCTTCTCGCTGGTGCAGGCCGATGTGATGCCGGATCAGTGGCGCGACCTTCTCTCCCGCCTCGACAAGGCGGCAGGCCGCGGCCTCCCCATCAAGGCGCAGGTGCAGGGCCGCCCCGTCGGCCTCATGCTCGGCCTTCAGGGCTCGGTTCACCCTTTCCTGACGCGGCCCTCCTATCGGGCCATAGCCGACAAGCCTCTGGAAGAACGCGTCGCCATCATGCGCGATCCCGCCTTCCGCGCGCAGCTTCTTTCCGAAAGCCTCGAACCGGGCCACCCCTTCCTCAATTCGCTGGCGGGTGCCTATCACAAGATGTTCGAACTCGGCGATCCGCCGAATTACGAACCCTCGCCGGAGGAAAGCATCGGCGCCCGCGCGAAGCAGGGCGGCGTGAACCCGGACGAGATCGTCTACGACATTCTGACGGCGAACGGAGGCCGGAACTTCCTCTTCTTCCCCCTCCACAACTACTACGACTTCGATCTCGAAAATGCGCTCGCCATGATGCGCAATCCGAACACGGTCTTTGGTCTTTCAGATGGTGGTGCGCATGTCGGCGTCATCTGCGATGTCAGCGTGCCGACCTACATGCTCACCCATTGGTGCCGCGACCGCGTCCGCGGCGAGCGTCTCGATCTTCCCTTCGTGGTGAAGAGCCAGACGCGCGACACGGCGGAAGCCGTCGGCCTGCTGGATCGCGGCCTCATCGCGCCGGGCATGAAGGCGGATGTGAACGTCATCGATTTCGACAATCTGCGCCTCCTCCCGCCCCACATGGTCTATGACCTGCCGTCCGGCGCGCGCCGCCTCATGCAGGAGGCGCAAGGCTATGTCGCCACCATTGTCAGCGGCGAGGTCATCTATCGCGATGGAAAGCCGACAGGCGCGCTTCCGGGCAAGCTCGTGCGCGGTCACAAGCCAGCGCCCGTTTCCCGCGCGGCGGCGGAGTGACGGCGCCCGTCCCGTTCAGCGGGCGGCTTGATAGGCGGTGACGAGCCCGCGCAGACCCGGGGCGGCCTGAGCCGCCATCCGGCGCGCTATTTCCGGCGCCTCGGTTTCGAAAAAGGCCGCGGCCCGCTCGGCGATCCGCTCCCAGCCGGGCTCGGCGGGCAGCCAGTGCGAATGGCCGCGCAGCGCCTCCACCTTCAGCTTCTCGCCATAGGGTTCGGCGAGGCGGTGCGTCAGCCAGAGCGGCGTCAGCTTGTCCTCCGTCCCCGTCATGAAGAGCATGGGGCAGGCCACATCGGCGGGATTGATCCAGGTCGTCCGCTGCCGGTCGAGGAACCAGAAGCCGATCTCCAGCGTCACGCGCCCCGACTCATGGATAAGCGTCGAATAAAGGTCTTCCCTGTCGCGTTCGGGAAGCCGGTTCATCACGCCATAGCGCATCGCCTCGAAGGAAGGCAGTTGCGGTTCGCGCCAGAAGCCGCGGCGGACGAATTCGCGGCGGAAGATCCAGACCGAACGCAGATCGTGATTGAAGACGCCCGCATTCTGTGCGGGCGCAAGGCCGACGACGGCACGGGCGAAGCCGCGCGCCGCAAGGATATGGGCGAGCAGGCCGCCCATCGAATGGCCGATGACGAGCGGCTTCGTCCGCAGCCGTCCGATTTCGCAGATCAGTCCTTCGAGATAGTCGGAAAGACTCGTTTCGCCGAGACAGGGATGCGGCGCATCGCCCGGTTCCGTATCGTGGAAGCGCAGCGTCGGCGTGATCACGCGATAGCCGCGCGCCTCGAAGAACTGCCGGAAATTGTCCCAGACATGTGGGCGACTCCACATGCCGTGAACGAGCATCACGACCGGCGCGTCCTCGTGCGTCGTCGTCGGGGGCTTTCCCGCCATCTCGAATCCGGCCGCCATCTCTATCTCGCTACGTATGCGGATTTATCCGGAAGGCGCGTTCGCCCCTCCCGCGTCGCAGCCCCAGTTAAAGCCGGAAGGTCTTACGAAATTGCCAACGCCGCCCCGCGCAAGGGCCTGCGCCCTTGAAACGCCCCGATATTCGCGTCACTCTCAATTGTCGGCGCCCCGTGCGCCCGAGGCCCAAATCAAGTCGAGGCATTCGATCATGAGCGATACGCGCAGGAGGCGTGGGACGGCGGCGGGCCGCAAGACCGCGAAGAGCAAGACGGCGTCCCGCCGGGCGGGAACCGTCGCCGCCGCCGAAGTGACGCCCGCAACTGGCGGAGCGGCCGCTCCCGCCGCAAGCAAGCCCGCGGCGAAGAAGGCAGCATCCGGCAAGTCCGCATCCGCAAGGAAACCGGCGGCGAAGAAACCGGCTTCGAAAAAGCCTGCCGCAAAGAAGACCGCCGCAAAGAAGACCGCGGCAAAGAAGACCGCCGCAGCGAAACCGGCGAAAAAACCCGCCCGGAAGACCTCCGGCAAGCTGCCGCCAGAAAAGGCGAAGCTGAAGAAGGAACTCGAAAAGCAGGTCGCCAAACTTTCAAAGGAAGTCGACAAGGCCGAGAAGGAAGCGAAGAAGGCGCTGAAGGATACGGAGAAGCGTTATTCGAGCGTCCTCAAGCAGCTCAAGGCGGATCGCGCCCGTTTGCGTGCCCGCGTCGCCGAACTGGCGAAGCAGGGTGAAGGCGCGTTCGACGAAATCAAGACAGGCGTCGAAGGCGCCTACAAGGAATTGTCGGAAGCCGTCATGCGTGCCTACGGGCATTTCCGCTGAGCGGTTCCTGAAATACCGAACCTGAACACGAACGTCGGAAGGCGCGGGATTGCTCCCGCGCCTTTTTCTTTCGCCCGCCGGTCTTGCGGTTGGCGTTCGGCTGGGGCCTACTTCGCGCCAAGGAAAATCAATCGATCCGGGGAGAAATCATGAACCGCGTCCTCGCCCATACGGGCTCGAAATATCCGATCGTCCAGGCGCCGATGGGCTGGATCGCCCGCTCTCAGCTCGCCTCCGCCGTCTGCAAGGCAGGCGGCCTCGGCATCATCGAGACATCGTCGGGCGAAACCGAGGCTTGCAAGGCCGAAATCCTGAAGATGCGTGAACTGACGGATGCACCCTTTGGCGTCAACCTGCCGATCCGCTTCCTGAAGGACGATGCCATGCTTCGCTTCGTCTGCGACGCGGGCGTGAAGTTCGTGACGACCTCGGCGGGCAGCCCGGCAAAGTTCATCGCGCCGCTCCACGATGCGGGCATCACCGTCTATCACGCGGTCCCCACCGTCGATGCCGCGATGAAATGCGTCGATGCGGGTATCGACGGCCTCGTCGTCGAAGGCACCGAGGGCGGCGGCTTCAAGAACCCCGAAGAGGTTGGCACGCTCGTTCTGTTGCAGGCGATCCGAGCCCGCACGGATATTCCGATGATCGCCGCAGGCGGCATCTGCGACGGCAAGGGCATGGCCGCCGCCTTCGCGCTCGGTGCCGAGGCCGTGCAGATGGGCACGCGCTTCGTGAGCTGCGCCGAAAGCCCGGTGCACCAGAACTACAAACAGGCGATTGTCGATGCGAAGGAGACGGGCACCTATGTGCTCAACAAGAAGTCGACGCCCTGCATCCGCGCGCTGAAGACGGAGCGCACGGCGAAGATCCATGAAGAGGGCCTGATGCCCGCGGACACCTTCGCCCGCATTCTCGATCTCTATTTCGGCGGCGACATGGAAGCCGCCGTCGGCCTTGCGGGCGAAACGGCGGGCCTCATCGACCGTGTGAAGACGGCGAAGGAAATCATCGACGACACGATCTCCGAATTCTTCGCCATCGCGTCGCGCATGGGCGCGCTCGCGGACGCCCGTAACTTCGGCTGATTGAGCGGGAGCTTTCCGAGTTTTAGTGAGTCGGCCTTGCGGCCTCCTCGCAATGACGATGTTGTTCCCTGAAACGGTAACGGGCACTAATGCAGCATGCGCGGCATCGCCTCGGGAAAGGGCGATGCCGGGGCATGCGCGCTGCCAAGCGTGAGCCCCGCCGATGAAAGCGCCAGCGCCAGCCGCTGCGCAGGAACCCAGATGGGCGAGGCGCCGCAGGGCGCCGCTGCCCAGGCCGGGTCCAGCGTCGCGCGCGGGGAAGCGCCTTGCCGCTGCAGCGCCGCCACGAAATTGAGCAGGCGCACCTCGTCGCTCGTCAGCACCCGCCAGCGCGGGCAGGGGATCGAAAGCGGCCGCTGCACGGTGCGCGTCAATGCGCCTGCGAGTTCGGCCACCATGGCCGCGCCGCCGGGCAGGTCGAGCGCATCGAAGGCGCGCTGCAGAAGCACGGATCGCTCCGCCCCCTCGTCCGATACGCGCCACTGCACGCGCAGGCTCCAGACGAGAAACTGCTCCGCGAAGCCGAGTTCGGCCAGCGGCTGGTCCGGCGCGTAACTCCTGGCGGGTTTGGACGAGAAAATGTCGAGCGGGGCTTCGGCGGTCTTCATGGGCGTCTCCTTGGCGTTCCGGGGGCTCGTGGGGGGATGTCTGCACCGGGAGATCGAGCCTGCAGTAACTGCGAATGATTATCAACAGCAAAATTGTCGCGTCCCGCCGCCTCGGGCCCGCCGCCTCGGGCCCGCCGCCTCGGGCCCGCAGTCATGGGGAAGGGCCGCCGCGCGCGAACGAAGAGCGGCGCCTGTCGCCCGTCTTTCGCGCGAAGCCCGGCAATTCCCCGGCGCCTTGTCGTCTCGCTTCCCTTTCAAGCTCACTCAACATCGCGGCTGCTGCGCGCGCGATACGCTGCGCACACACGCATTCGCAAATCGCCCCGCGCGGGATTTTTCATGAAGTTTCATGTTGCTGCGATTGACAGCGGGGCGCATGGCCATTACTTCTCGCCCTCGAACGCAATCGCACGTGCCACTGGCCGACTCGGGTTATGTAACGGCGTACGCGTCTCTTTGGACAATTTCGGCGGCATGCCCCGTGGGCATTGTTGGATTACCTCCGCCGGGTTTCGAGGGAGATTGCATATGTCCGGTTCCAGTCTGAGGGGCTGACGCCCCGGATCAAACCGAGCACGTCCGTTGTATTTTCCTGCAACTGAAGACGCGCAAGCCGGGTAAGCGACCGCAGCCCGGCATCGGAAATCGTCAGGGGCTCCTTGTTGGAGCCCGCCCAGCGTTCATCCACGCATGACATATCCATAGGCCCCGATGCGCGAGCGCGAAGCGTCCGCGTGCGGTCGGCCAGGTCCATCTACTGGTTGGGGAGAGGCACTCATGTCCGAATCCAATGCCCTCTTCCAATTGGGGAGCGACTTGAATCGCGATTCAAGCAAGACCCAGGCGGAAGTACTCGAGTTTCCCGTTCACGCCGTTGCCGACTCGGCGGTGGAGCGTTGCACCACGTCCGACGAGCGCACCGATTTCTTCATCGAGCGCGACGGCAAGCGGTTTGCCGGAACGCATCTCATCATCGATCTGATCGGCGCGAGCCGTCTGGACGATCTTGCGCATATCGAGGCGACGCTCAGGCGTTGCGTGGAAGTGTCGAAGGCGACGCTGCTTCACATCCACCTCCATCACTTCACGCCGAATGGCGGCGTGTCGGGCGTGGCGGTGCTGTCGGAGAGCCACATCTCGATCCATAGCTGGCCCGAGGCCGACTATGCGGCGCTCGACGTCTTCATGTGCGGCGAGGCCGAACCGCACAACGCGATCGAGGTTCTGCGTGAGGCGTTCCAGCCTTCCGACATCCGCGTGGGAGAGCATCTGCGCGGCGAGGGCATGGTCTGATGGCGGCGGGCGCCAGCGGACGCTGGGTGGTCGAAACCCTCTATGAGAAAGAGGGTTTCACCTGCGCCTTCCGCGCCGACAAGGTGCTCTATGAGGAAGAAACCGGCCAGCAGCATCTGGTGATCTTCGAGAACGGTCTCTTCGGCCGGATGATGGCGCTCGACGGCATCACCCAGGTCACGGAACGCGACGAGTTCATCTATCACGAGATGATGACCCATGTGCCGATCCTCGCGCATGGAAAGGCGAGGCGCGTCCTCATCATCGGTGGCGGCGATGGCGGCATCCTGCGCGAAGTGATCCGTCACAAGAGCGTCGAGCATGTCACCATGGTCGAGATCGATCCCGCCGTGACGGACTTCTGCAAGGCGCAGCTCCCGCAGATCTCGGCGGGCGCCTTCGACGATCCGCGCCTGAACCTCGTCTTCGCCGATGGCGCGAAGTTCGTGGAGGAGGCGAAGGAGAGTTTCGACGTCATCATCGTGGATTCGACGGACCCCATCGGCCCCGGCGAAGTCCTCTTCCGCGAGGAGTTCTACCGCGCGGCGAAGGACCGGCTCACGCCCGGCGGCGTCATCGTCACGCAGAACGGCGTTCCCTTCATGCAGGGCGACGAACTGAAGAGCACGATGGAGAAGTTCCGCCGTCTCTTCAATGTGGCGAGCTGCTACCTCGCCACCATTCCGACCTATGTCGGCGGTCCGATGGCGATGGGCTGGGGCACGGATGACGAGACGCTGAAGGAAGTGCCGGTGGAAGAACTCGCGCGCCGCTATGAAGCCGCGGGGCTCGTCACCCGCTACTACACGCCGGAAGTTCATAAGGCGGCCTTCGCACTGCCGCGCTATGTGGAAGATCACCTTCGCGTCTGAGGCCGGTTTCGGGTGATGCGCCTACGGATAATTCATGCTGCGGCGCAACATCCGGAAACCGCTTCCGCTCTCGAAGCGAAGCGCATACGGCATTTTCCGGTGAGCATTGGTGTCATTTGATTGACACGAATCAATGATGCGCATTAGCTAAATCAAGTTGTTTTTTGTCCGATTTGATCGGGTTGCCTCTGCGAGCTGAGACGGGTGGGGGAGGAACTTGGATGGCTGATCTGGATCGCGATCTCCAGAACGGAGATGTGCTTCCGCTGCTCTACAAGGCGGACAGGGACAGGGAGCTGAGAAGCACAGTCGACGATATGGAGGCCGTGAGCCTCGCCGAGATGTTGCTGGTCGGCTCCGGCGGGCTCTTCTCGATGGCGATCGTCGCTCTCGGCTTCTGGAAGCTGATCGAACTCGTCGCCTGACCGTACCGCAGGCCGCTCCGGTTCAGCCGAGCTTCCCGGCGGAGACCACGATGCCGTCGGCGTCCGCATAGAGCCATTCGCCCGGCTTCAGCGTGATCCCGGCGAAACTCACTTCCACATCCTTTTCGCCAAGCCCGCGCTTGTCGCTCCGCTTTGGATGCGCCGCGAGCGCCTTGATGCCGATGGCGCAGGCCGAAAGTTCGGCCGTGTCGCGCACGCAGCCGTGAACCACCACGCCCGCCCAGCCGTTCTGCTCCGCGAGCTTGCCGAGATTGCCGCCGAAAAGCGCGTAGGTCATGGCGCCGCCGCCATCGACCACGAGCACGCGGCCTTCGCCGGGGCTCTCGACGGTCTCGCGCACCTTGCTGTTGTCGTCGGGCACTTTCAGCGTCGCCACGGGCCCGCAGAACGCGATTCTGCCCCCGTAATCGCGAAAGATGGACGCGGCATGGCGCACGAGCGCCGGAAAATCGTCGGAAAGATCGGTCGTGGCGGGAACTTTGGTATCGGTCATCTCTGCTTTCCCCAGCGGCGCTGCGGTTCCTTTAGCGCGTCGCGCGTCTTTTGTCTTCCCCCCGGCCTTTCGGGCGGTGCGGCCCTTCTTTGAGGCGGTTCCGCCTGCCTGGAAAACGGTCTAGGCTTCTCTCATCGGTATCCGGAAATCAATGCCGGACAGCGTTTTCTTGAGGGAGAAGGCGCGAACCGGCGGGGAGGAAACAATGGCACTGGCATATGATGCGCCGGCGCGGACGGAAGCGGCGGAAGGCCCGAGCGTGGCCATTCTCGGCGCGGGCGTCGCCGGCATCTGCACCGCGATCAAGCTGAAGGAAAAGGGTCTCACCAACTTCACCATTTATGAGAAGGCGAGTGAGATCGGCGGCACCTGGCGGGAGAACACCTATCCCGGCTGTTCCTGCGACGTGCCGCTGCACATGTATCAGTTCTCGTTCGACATGCGTCCGGACTGGACGAAGAAGTATGTCTTCGCCGCCGACATCAAGGCCTATCTGGAATCCGTCGTCGACAAATACGGACTGCGCGGCAACATCCGCTTCAACACCGAAATAGACGATGCGCGCTTCGACGAGCAGACCGGCATCTGGACGTTGAAATCGGGCGATCGCAGCTTCGAGGCGAATGTCATCGCCGCGGGCACGGGCCAGCTTCATCGCCCCGTCTGGCCGAACATTCCGGGCCGCGAGACCTTCAAGGGCGATAGCTGGCATTCCGCGCAGTGGAACCATTCCGTCGACCTGAAGGGCAAGCGCATCGCCGTCATCGGCAATGGCGCGAGCGCGATCCAGTTCGTCCCGGAAATCGCGAAGGAGGCGGGCAGCGTCACCATCTTCCAGCGTTCGGCGAGCTGGGTGCTGCCGCGCCCGCAGCGCGAGTTCTTCGGCTGGGAGAAGGCGCTCTACAAGGCGCTTCCCTGGACCATGAACATCCAGCGCTGGAAGACCTACTGGTTCGGCGAACTTCTCTTCCGCACCTTCCACACGTCGGGCGACAAGCTCAAGGAAGCGGCCATTGAGGAGATGAACCTTTACGTCTCCGATCCCGAAAAGAAGCGCAAGCTCACACCCGACTACGAACCGGGCTGCAAGCGTGTGCTCTTCGCGAATGACTGGTGGCCGGCCATGGGCATGGATCATGTCGATGTCGTCACCGAGGGCATTTCGGAGATCACGCCGGCGGGGCTGCGCACGAAGGATGGCAAGGAACGCGCCTTCGACATCATCGTCTACGGCACTGGCTTCGACACCACGCATTTCCTCGGCCCGATGGGCGTGAAGGGGCTTGCGGGCCGCGAGCTCAAGGAGGCCTGGGCGACGGGCGCGGAAGCCCATCACGGGATGACGGTTTCGGGCTTCCCGAATTTCTTCCTGCTCTATGGGCCCAACACCAATCTCGGTCACAACTCGATCATCTTCATGATCGAGTGCCAGGCGAACTACATCCGGCAATGCGTCGAGAAACTGAAGAACGACAATCTTCTCTATATCGACGTGAAGCCGGAAGCGCAGCGCGCCTCGAACGAGGCCGTCCAGGCGGACAACGCAAACTCCGTTTTCGCGTCGGGCTGCACCAGCTGGTACAAGACCGAAAGCGGCAAGGTCACCAACAACTGGGCGAACTACACCTTCAAATATTGGTGGATGACGCGCCGGCCGAACTTCGCCGAGTTCAATCTGCGCGCGAGGACGGCAAGTGCTCAGGGCGCGGCAGCGGGCGGCATGCAGGTCGCGGCGGCCGAGTAGAGGTAAAAGCGGGGATTGTTTTTCGCGCCTTTTGCGCGATTTCCCCGCCCATATCGCAAAAGCGGACAGGAGCCGGTTCAGTGATGAACCGGCTCTTTCTTTTGTGACAGTTCGATGACGTTTCGATGACAACCAGCCGGTTTTCGGGCCTTTTATCCCCGCTTCACGCCATCAATTCGCGCACCGTTTCGGCCGTGAAGGCATCCCCCGGCATGAAGGATTCGATCACGAGTTCGGAGAAGGTGATGTCCACCGCCGTTCCGAATACGGTCGTCGTCGTGAAGAAGGAAAGCGTGCCCGCATCCGTTTTCAGCTTCAGCGGAACGATCAATCCTCCGTATTCGGACTTGTATCCTTCGGAAGGTTTCTTTCCGCCCGGATAGGCTTCGAGCTCCTTCACCAGCGCGGCGAGTTCCTCGTCATTCGCGAGTTCGATCTGCTGCTGCAGCCGGTCGAAGATATGTGCGCGCCACTCGCCGAGGTTCTCGATGCGGCCTCCGAGCCCTTGCGGGTGAAGGCTCAATCGCAACACGTTCACCGGCGGTTGCAGCAGTTCTTCCGGAATCCCCGCAAGGAAAAGCGGCAGCGCCGCGTTCCCGGCGACGAGGTTCCAGTGCCGGTCGACGGCGATGGCGGGAAAGGGCTCGTGAGAAGCGAGAACGAGATCGACCGCACGCCGCGCCGCCGCCGCGTCGGGACTGTCCAGCCTTGTCTCGGAATAGACCGGCGCATAGCCCGCAGCGAGCAACAGGGCGTTCCGTTCACGGAAGGGCATTTCCAGGCGCTCCGCCAGATGGAGCAGCATGTCGCGGCTCGGCCGCGAGCGCCCCGTTTCGAGGAAACTCAGGTGCCGGGCCGAAATCTCCGCATCGCAGGCAAAGGCAAGCTGGCTCAGGCGCCGCCGCTGCCGCCACTCGCGCAATATCTCTCCCACGGGCTGCACATGCATGTTCATGGAATAAAATTACGCCTCGGCGGGAAGCGCCGCAATTACCTCTCACGTAATGACCGCTGGGCGGCGAGCCACAAAAAAAGGCCGCCGGATTTCTCCGGCGGCCTGATTTACGCGAAGAAGCGTTGAACGGCTTAGTCGGCCGACTTCTTGAACTGCGCGCTTTCGGTCGAGTCGCCGAGAGCGGTCGTGGAGCTTTCGCCGCCGCCCGCCGCGAGGCTGACGAGGTCGAAATAGCCCGTGCCGACTTCACGCTGGTGGCGCGTCGCGGTGTAGCCGTTGGCTTCGGCCGCGAACTCGGCCTGCTGCAGTTCGGAATAGGCGCCCATGCCGCGATCGCGATAGCCGCGGGCGAGCTCGAACATGCCGTAGTTGAGCTGATGGAAGCCGGCCAGCGTGACGAACTGGTACTTGTAGCCCATCGCCGCGATTTCCTTCTGGAACTTCTCGATCGTCGCCTTGTCGAGGTTCGCTTCCCAGTTGAAGGAAGGCGAGCAGTTATAGGCGAGGAGCTGGTCCGGATATTCCTTCTTCACCGCTTCGGCGAAACGCTTTGCGTCGTCGAGGTTCGGCTTCGAGGTTTCCCACCACAGAAGGTCGGCATAAGGAGCGAAGGCAAGACCGCGCTTGATGCAGTGGTCGACGCCCATGCCCGGCTTCAGGCGGTAGAAGCCTTCGACCGTGCGGCCCGCGTCGAAATCGATGAACTCGTGGTCGCGCTCGTCGATATCGGAGGTGATGAGGTTCGCGGATTCCGCGTCCGTGCGCGCCATGATGAGGGTCGGCGTGCCCATGACGTCGGCGCCGAGGCGCGCGGCGTTCAGGTTGCGCTCATGCGCGCGGGTCGGGATCAGAACCTTGCCGCCGAGATGGCCGCACTTCTTTTCCGAGGCCAGCTGGTCTTCGTAGTGAACGCCGGCGGCGCCCGCTTCGATATAGGCCTTCATGATTTCGAAGCAGTTGAGCGGGCCGCCGAAGCCGGCTTCCGCGTCCGCCACGATCGGCAGGAACCAGTCGCGCTTCGCGCCGCCTTCCGAGTGCTCGATCTCGTCGGCACGCTTCAGCGTCTTGTTGATCTTCTTGGCGAGTTCCGGGCCGGAGTTCGCCGGGTAGAGCGACTGGTCGGGATAGGTCGTGCCGGCGGTGTTCGCGTCGGCGGCAACCTGCCAGCCCGAGAGGTAGATCGCCTTGAGGCCGGCACGCGCCATCTGCATGGCCTGGTTGCCGGAAAGGGCGCCCAGCGAATGCACATAGTCGGTCGTGTGCAGAAGATCCCAGAGCTTGTTCGCGCCGCGCGTGGCGAGCGTGTACTCGATGGGGAAGGAACCGCGCAGCTTTTCAACGTCTTCGACGCTGTAGTTGCGCTTCACGTTGTCGAAGCGGCCCTTGGGCGCGCTCGGAACGAGATCGTAAAAGGTCTTGCTCATGGGTTGCTCCTAGGAGTCGGAGGGTGGTTTCGGTCAGGCTTCGTTTTCAAGGATGAGGCGGTAGGCCGGCAGCGTCAGGAACTCCTCGCATTCCTGTGCCTTGGTCATTTCCGAGAAGAGGCTTACCGCCTGCTCGAAGTGACCGTTCGTCCAGCGCTCTTCGCCCAGCGTTTCGCGCAAGGATTTCATTTCGTCGGCAAGCACTTCGTCGAAGAGCTCCGGCGTTACCTTGCGGCCGTCGCTGAGCGTCGCGCCGTGATAGATCCACTGCCAGATCTGCGTGCGACTGATCTCGGCCGTGGCAGCGTCTTCCATCAGATTGTAGAGCGGCACGGCGCCGCGGCCGCCGAGCCAGGCTTCGATATACTGCACGCCGACGCGGCAGCATTCGCGCATGCCGTCCTCGGTGCGTTCGCCCTGATGCGGCTCGATGAGTTCCTTCTGGCCCACATTCACATCCTGGCGCTGGCGGGCGAGCTGGTTCGTACCCTCGAGCTTGCCGAAGGCTTCCATCGCGACCTTCACGAGATCGGGATGGGCGACCCAGGTGCCGTCATGACCGTTCGTTACTTCGCGCTCCTTGTCGGCGCGGACCTTGTTGAAGGCGGCTTCGTTTGCCGCTTCATCGCCCTTCACCGGAATCTGCGCGGCCATGCCGCCCATCGCGAAGGCGCCGCGCTCATGGCAGGTCTTCACGAGAAGGAGCGAATAGGCATTGAGGAAGGCCTTGCCCATCACGACCTGCGCGCGGTCCGGCAGGATGAAGTTCGGATTCTTTCCGAGGCGCTTGATGTAGCTGAAGATGTAGTCCCAGCGGCCGCAATTGAGGCCGACGATGTGATCCTTCAGCTCATAAAGGATTTCGTGCATCTCGAAGGCGGCGGGCAGCGTCTCGATCAGCACGGTCACCTTGATCGTGCCGTTCGGAATGCCGAGCGCCTTCTGTGCGTGAATGAAGACATCGTTCCACAGCCGCGCTTCCTTGTGGCTCTCCATCTTCGGCAGATAGAAATAAGGGCCGGAGCCGGAAGCGATCTGACGCTTCGCATTGTGGAAGAAGTAGAGGCCGAAATCGAAAAGGCCGCCGGACATCGGCTTGCCGTCGATCTCGACATGCGCCTCTTCGAGGTGCCAGCCGCGCGGACGGACGATGAGTGTCGCCGGCTTCTCGATCACGTCGTAGCGCTTGCCGTTCGATTCGTCGGTGAAGCCGATGGTCTTGTTCCAGTAGTCCATCATGTTCAGCTGGCCGCCGATCATGTTGTCCCAGGTCGGCGCCGCGGCGTCTTCGAAGTCGGTCATGTAGGACTGCGCGCCGGAATTGAGCGCGTTGATGACCATCTTGCGGTTGTCGACCGGGCCGGTGATCTCGACGCGGCGATCGAGCAGGTCCTTCGGGATCGGCGCGACCTTCCAGTCGCCTTCGCGGATGTCCTTCGTCTCGGGCAGGAAGTCGGGGATCTCGCCAGCGTCGAACTTCTTCTGACGCTCGGCGCGCGCCGCAAGCAGTTCGCGGCGGCGGGCGCCGAACTTGCGTTCGATTTCCGCGACGAAGGCCAGAGCCTCCGGCGTCAGCACGCGCTCATAGCCCGGCTTGATGGCGCCCTTGACGGTCACACCGTCGGCAATGGTCGTGGCTGCTGCCTTGCTCATGCTCGCTCGCCTCCTCGGGATCGCTTTTCGGGGTTCGTTTGCGCGCGGTCATACAATCTCGACACCCGAATGTCCAACAATTCCTAAGTTGTTGAAAATATTGAAGTAAAAAACTTCACAAGATTCCCGTGCGATTCTGTTGAAGATGTAAATCTTGTAAATTAAAGTACCGCTGACTGCCGGAAATAAGGGCAGGTTGAGGAGGTTCATACCTTGGCTTCGGAGAAAAAAGTCTTTGCCGGTCCGCGTGTTAGGCGCCTTCGCCGCGAAAAGGGGCTGACCCAGGCGAGAATGGCGGCCGATCTCGGCATTTCGGCGAGTTATCTCAATCTGATCGAGCGTGACCAGCGTCCGGTTTCGGTTCAGGTGCTGTTGAAGCTTGCCGAGGTCTATGACGTCGAGCTCCGCAGCATTGGGGGCGACAATGAGGCGCAGGCGCTCACTGTCCTGCGGGAGGTTTTCTCGGACCCTTTGTTCCGCGATGCAGGCCTCTCGACCGACGATCTGCGCGAAATCGCCTCGGCGAGCCCCGCCGCGGCGGATGCGATTTCGAACCTCTACCGCGCCTATCAGGAGAGCGTGACGAACGGTTCGATGCTTGCCGAGAGGCTCGCTGACCGGGACATGCTGGACGGTGCGGAAGCGCCGGGCCTGCCACTCGAAGAAGTGCGCGACTTCATCAACAGCCGGAACAATCACTTTCCCGAACTCGACGACGCGGCGGAGCGGCTTTATGCGAGCGCGGGTATCGGCTCCGAGGAGCCTTATGTGGCGCTGCGTACGGTGCTCCGCGATCTCCATGGCGTGTCGACGCGTATCGCCCCCGCCGACCTCATGCCGCATGAGTTGCGGCGCTACGACCGTCACCGCCAGACGATCTTCCTCTCCGAGCTTCTCGATCAGCCGGGGCGTTCCTTCCAGCTCGCCTATCAGCTCGGCTATTTCGAGCAGTCACGCGCCATAGAAGACATCGTCGAGGCCTCGGGTCTCGAAAGCGAAGAAGCACAGCGGCTGTGCCGTGTCGCACTCGCGAACTATTTCGCGGCGGCCCTGCTGATGCCCTATGCCGCTTTCCACAAGACGGCGGAACAGACGCGCTATGACATTCGCCTGCTCGGACGCCGCTTCGGCACGAGCTTCGAGCAGGTCTGCCATCGCCTGACCACGCTGCAGCGGCCCGGCGCGCGCGGCATCCCCTTCTTTCTCATCCGCGTCGACAATGCGGGCAATGTCTCGAAGCGTTTCTCCGCGGCGGGCTTCCACTTCGCCCGCTTCGGCGGCACCTGCCCGCGCTGGAACGTGCATGATGCCTTCCGGGTGCCTGGTGAGGTCTACACCCAGGTCGTGCAGATGGAAGACGGCACACGCTATTTTTCGATTGCGCGTACAGTGAGCCGCGCAGGCTCGGGGATCGGCGTGCCGGGCGACCAGTATGTCGTCGGGCTCGGTTGCGAAATCGGTCATGCGCGCAAGATCGTCTACAGCCAGGGCTACGATCTCGACGACGAACGCGCCGCCATGCCCATCGGCGTCAATTGCAGGCTCTGCGAAAGGCTCGACTGCTCGCAGCGTGCCTTCCCGCCGCTGAAGCATCGCCTGACGGTGGAAGACCATGTGCGCGGCATCTCGCCTTTTGGCGTACCGGTGCGTGGTAGCTAGGTCAAAGTCCGAGAAGCGCTCTTACGCCATAGGCGAAGGCGGCAAGCGCGGCGACGCTCCCAAGCCAGATGGCGGCAAACCACAGAAGCCGCTTGCCGCCAGCGTTTTCCTTGCGGTCATTCATGTTCGTGATGCGCATAGCCGCCCTCGGCGCTCGCCTTGCCGTGGAAGACGCTATAGGCGTAGACGGTGTAGATGAGCACCATCGGCAGCACCACGGCGACGCCGATCATCGCGAAGATGACGCTGGAGCGCGGCGCGACGGCATCCCAGACCGGTAGCGAAGGTGGAATGATGTTGGGGTAGAGACTGATCGCGATACCCGCAAACCCGAGAATGAAAAGCCCGATGGATGAAAGGAAGGGCAGGAGCTCGCGCCGTGTGAAAATCGACCAGAACAGCGTGACGGCAAGGGCGAGCGTGAGCAGCGGGATCGGCGAGAGATAGAGAAGGTTCACACCGCTGAACCAGCGCTCCGCGATGGCGGGCCGAAGCAGCGGCGTCATGACGCTCACCGCCGCCATGGCGATCAGCACACCGCCACCAAGCATGATGGCGGAGCGATGCGCCCATTCCTGCGTCTCTCCTTCGGTCTTGTAGATGACCCATGTCGCGCCGAGCAGGCCATAGCCCATGACGACGCCGACGCCGGTGAGGATCGAGAAGGGCGTCAGCCAGTCGAACATTCCACCCGCATAGCGCTGGTCCTCAATCTGCACGCCCTGCACGAGTGCGCCCAGAAGAACGCCCTGCATGAAAGCTGCGACAAGCGAGCCCCAGAAAAACGAACGGTTCCAGAGATGGACGCTCGTATGCGCCTGGTGACGGAATTCGAATGTGACGCCCCGGAAGATCAGTGCAAAGAGCATCGCCATGACGGGGATATAGAAGGCGGGAAGCGCGATCGAATAGGCGGTTGGAAAGAAGACGAGCAATCCGCCGCCGCCGAGAATGAGCCAGGTCTCGTTCCCGTCCCAGACGGGTGCGACCGAATTGATCATCGTGTCGCGAGCCTTCTCGTCCGGCGCGAAGGGGAAGAGGATGCCGACGCCGAGGTCAAAGCCGTCCAGCACGACATACATGAGGATGGCGACACCGATGATGGCACCGGAGATGATTGCCAGCGTTTCCATGGGCCTCTCCTCCTATTCCGCCGGAACCACGAGGCCGGGGCGTGCGCCCCTGATAGCCTCGGGTTTCTCTTCGGTCTCTCGTAAGGTGAGCGGGTCGGGGCCCTTACGGACGAGCTTCGAAAGGTAATAGAGATAGGCTCCGAAAAGTCCGCCATAGACGATCAGGAAGAGCACGAGCGTCGTGGCGATGGATGCGCCTGTGACGGTCGGAGAAATGCTGTCCTCTGTGCGCATGGCGCCATAAACCGTCCAGGGCTGGCGTCCGACTTCGGTGACGAACCAGCCGGCAAGCGTCGCAACGAAGCCGGCAGGCGTAAGCGCGACAGCTAAACGCTTGAGCCCGCGCGCGTCATAAAGCGTGCCGCGCCAGCGTGCGAACGCTCCCCAGAGACCAAGCAGGAGGAAAAGAAAGCCGAGCCCCACCATCACCCTGAAGGACCAGAAGACGATGCCGACCGGCGGCTGGTCTTCCACCGCGACTTCCTTCAGACCGGGCACGACGCCAGACGGACTGTGCTTCAGGATGAGGCTCGAGGCCCAGGGGATCGAGATTTCGAGGTGGTTCTTCTGGAGCTTCTGGTCGGGCATCGCGAAGATGTGGAAGGGCGCATAAGGTTGCGTTTCCCAGTTTCCCTCCATCGCCGCCACCTTCATCGGCTGGTGTTCCAGCGTGTTGAGGCCATGCTGGTCGCCGAGGAAAATCTGCATGGGAGCCAGAACAAGAAGGGCCCACATGCCGACGGAAAAGGCCTTCCGCGCGACTTCCAGATTGGTGCCGGAGAGAAGATAGAAAGCGGAGATGCCGGTAATGACGAGCGAGGTGGTAAGATAGGAGGCTGTCGTCATATGCATCAATCGCCACGGGAAGGACGGATTGAAGATGACGGCAAGCCAGTCGTCGACCACGTATTGTCCGTCGACGAAGCTCGCGCCTGCCGGTGTCTGCATCCAGCTATTGGCGGAAAGAATCCAGAAGGCGGAAATCACCGTGCCGATGGCGACGAGACAGGTGGCGAGAAAATGAAGGCGCGGTCCAACCTTCTGCCAGCCGAAAAGCATGATTCCCAGAAAACCGGCCTCGAGGAAAAATGCCGTCAGCACCTCGAAGCCGATCAGGGGCCCCAGAACGGGTCCTGTGATACGGGACCATTCCGACCAGTTTGTTCCGAACTGATAGGAAAGGACGAGACCGGAAACGACGCCCATGCCGAAGGTGAGAGCGAAGATCTTGACCCAGAAACGATAAAGGACGAGCCAGACTTCGTCGCCGGAACGGAGATATTTCGCTTCGAAGAAAACGAGGAAGCCCGCAAGACCGATCGTCAGCGTGGGGAACAGAATATGAAAGGAGACGGTGAAGGCAAACTGGAGCCGGGCGAGAATTTCGGCGTCGAGCGGCGGCATGGCACTTCTCCTGCATCATCGAAGATGTTGCCGTGAGCATATACCTGCTGCCCCGATGCCCACAGCATCGGAGGGTGCCACGAAACGTCACGCGGCGAAAGCGCCCATAATTTTCGAATGGGTTTGGTTCACACGATCCTCAACGGATCACGCGATCCGAGGGGAATGCCAAACCGATGCGCATGCTGGAGCGCGGGTCGTTCCGCTTCGCTCGCGCGATGTCGAGCGTTCCGCCGTGAAGCTCCATCACCTTTCGGGTGAGGGAAAGAGCGAGGCTCTCCTCGCGCGGCGAACTGCTGTCTTCGGCGCTGACGAAAGGATCCTCCATCATGTCGAAATCCGGAAGCGCTTCCTGCTCCATCTGGAGGATCTTCGGGTCGCGGATTTCCTCCAGTAACACTTGCAGCCCGCCATTTTCTTCCCTTACCGCAAGGCGAATGGTCGATCCCCGGTGGGCGCAGTGGATTGCTTCGGCGATGAGGCGGAAGAGCCCCTGACGCAAACGTCGGGCATCGCCCCGAAGTCCGGGCAGGCGCTCCGGACAATCGACTTCGATGGAGACGCCTTCCTCCGCCGCGTGCTGGCGCTGGCTGGCGACCGCAATCTCGGCAAGCTGACCGAGATTGCAGATTTCATCCGTGAGATCGATCTCGTGCATCTCGGCTTCGGCGATGCCAAGCAGATCCTCGATCATGTCGAGCAGCATGGTGCCGCTCGAATAAATGTCGTTCGCATATTCCTTGTAGCGGTCCGTACCCATGGGGCCGAGCCGTTCGTTTTTCATCATCTCCGAAAAGCCGATGATGTGTGTCAGCGGCGTTCGCAGATCGTGATTGACGTTCGAGAAGAAGCTCTGGTTGCGCTTGTATGTTTCCTGGCTGCGCGCCTCGGCGTCGTACATCGTCTGTTCGAGCTTGCGCCGAACCGTGACATCGTTGAGCGCGGCGACGCGCGCGGGAACGCCGCCCCATCGCGTATCTACGATGCGCATTTCCGCGAGGCGATTGTCGCCGTCCGGCCGGGCGATTGTCACATCGTGCTCGCCAGGATCGCTGGGTAGTCCGAAGGGCTGGCCGATCAGATCGTCACTGTTGCGGCCCAGAATTTCCTGCGCCGCGCCGTTCGCAAAGCGGATGACGCCCTGACTGTCGAGAATGACGATTGCCTCCGGCGTTTCCTGCACCAGGGTGACCTGCGGTTTGCCGGTACTCGTCATCGAGACAGTGCCTGCCGGCTGGTCCTCACGCAGATTGCGCCGCATGACGGCGCGGCGGATGGCGAGGCCAAGGGAGGCAGGTGTGTCGATCTCGCTCGAAAGGCAGTCTTCCGCACCGGCTTCGATAGCTTCGGCCTGGAGCAGCGGGTCGCCCATGCCGATGGCGATTACGGGCGCGTTGGGTCCAAGAGCAATGACCCGGCGCAGAAAGTCGAATGCGATTGTTCCGCCTTCGCCGATATCGATCACAAGGGCGTCGATGCCCGGTTCGAGCAGGGGATCGATCCCTTCTTCGGGGGCGGAAAAGCCAAAATTCAGGGGGCCTGCCTCGCCGGAAGAGACAAGCGCGGCGAACTCCGCGCGAAGCCTTGGCGATCCGCTGACCACGTGAGTGAAAAGCGGGGAGGGAGCATGCGGACCGGTCGTGCGGCCCGGCGAGGAGGTGCTGCTCATTGCAATGCCCGGACGTGCCAAGGTCAAACCCATCTATGCGTCTCCAACGGCCCCCAGGCCCTATTCATATAGGCCGACTGCGGCGGCATTTGGCCGCGTGAGTTAACGATCCGATTCTTTGGTAAACAGAAAGTAAAGGACGGCTTATTTTGTGGATTCGCTGGCGACTACACACAACATGATTAGAATGAGTTAACCATAAAAAGCGGATTCCGACCCCGCTTTTTTGGCGCTTGCGCTACCCGGCATTAACTTTCTTTTTATTGAGCGTCGGGCTTTCGAATTGGTCTCAAAACAACCCGCCAGACGTCTTTTGTGACAGAAATCGGGCAGGCTTCGCCACGGGTGATTCGGCAGGAGCGAATGCTTGTGACGGCGGGGGCTATGGGCTAGTTATGCGCCCGCGTCGTCAAAGGCCGGGAGCTGCGCAGGCAAGCCCCGCCCTCAAGGGCAGACCATGAGCAAGAAAGTAAAGACATTCCGCCCCAAGGCCCGTGTGCCGAAGGGGCTTCGCGACATGCCTGCGCCCCTGGTGCGCGCTGAGCAGCGCATGCTTGCGCGCATTCGTGAGGTCTATGAACGCTATGGTTTCGACCCGCTGGAGACCTCGGCTTTTGAATATGCTGATGCGCTCGGCAAGTTTCTGCCCGATGAGGACCGGCCGAACGAAGGCGTCTTTTCCTTCCAGGACGATGACGAACAGTGGCTCTCGCTTCGCTATGACCTGACGGCGCCGCTCGCCCGCTATGTCGCCGAGAATTACGACGCGCTCCCGAAACCCTTCCGCCGCTACCAGACGGGGCCGGTCTGGCGGAACGAGAAGCCGGGGCCGGGGCGTTATCGTCAGTTCACGCAGTTCGACGCGGATACTGTTGCGGCGCCGGGCGTCGCTGCCGATGCCGAGATGTGCATGATGGGCGCCGATTGCCTCGAGGCGCTCGGCATTCCGCGCGGTAGCTACCGCATTCGCGCAAACAACCGCAAGGTTCTGGACGGCCTTCTCGAAACCATTGGGCTTGAAGGCGAGCCGGGCAGCCCGACCTACATGACGGTGCTGCGCGCCATCGACAAATATGACCGCTTGGGACGGCAGGGCGTGGAGCTTCTGCTCGGACCGGGCCGCAAGGATGAGAGCGGCGACTTCACCAAGGGCGCCGGGCTTTCGCCCTCGCAGATCACCGCTGTGCTCGACTATGTGGAGTCGGGCGTCGGCGAAGGCGTGACGGACCGCAATCTCGTGCTCGAGGGTTGGCGCAAGGTTGTAGGCGAGAGCATCGTCGGTCGCGAAGGTATCGATGAGCTTGCCGAGATGGATGCGCTCTTCACCGCAGCGGGCTACGGCACGGACCGGATTGAATTCAACTCCTGGATCGTGCGCGGCCTCGGCTACTACACCGGCCCGGTTTTCGAGTCGGATCTTCTCTTCGAAGTGAAGGACGAAAAGGGCAATCCCGTGCGCTTCGGCTCGGTGGGCTCCGGCGGTCGCTATGACGGGCTCGTCGAGCGCTTCAAGGGCGTGAAGGTTCCGGCCACGGGCTTCTCCATCGGCGTGAGCCGATTGCAGAGCGCCCTCGAATTGCTGGGCAAGCTCGACGTCGAAGACGTGCAGGCGCCTGTCGTGGTTCTGACGCTCGATGCCGCGAACATGGCGGGCTATCAGACGATGGTCTCCGAACTGCGTGCCGCGGGAATCCGTGCCGAACTCTATCTCGGCGGTGCGGGCATGAAGGCACAGCTCAAATATGCCGACAAGCGCGGCGCTCCCGTCGCCGTGATCGAAGGTGAGGATGAACGCGCCAAGGACGAAATCACGCTCAAGGATCTCATTCTCGGCGCCGAAATGTCGAAGGAGATCGAGGACAACACCGCCTGGCGCGAGGGCCAGCCGGCGCAGGTCTCCGTGCCCCGCGCGCGCCTCGTCGAAGAGGTCGTGGCCATGCTCGCGCGCCATCGCGATGTCCGGGGCCATCACGGCTGAAAAGCCGTCATCACTCCTTTCTCGATATTTACCATTTCCATGCTAGATAAGGCCCGGTCCGGAAGGTTGGATGGGGGCCGGGAAGTATTCGATATGTCATCTGAACCAATGGCAGCACAGGACGGCGAAAGGCTCCGCGCCCGCGAGGCGCTGGCGGCTTCCGTGCGCGGCGGATTCGAGAAGGCGGGCTATGAGCCGGTCTCGGCGCCCGCACTCCAGCCGGCCGATATCTTTCTCGACATGTCCGGCGAGGATATCCGGCGCCGGATGTATGTCTTTGCGGACCCCGCGGGCGACGAGCTTTGCCTCAGGCCCGAACTCACCATTCCCGTCTGCCGCCTCTATCTGGAAGGAAGCGGCGGTCCGAAAAAGCTCTGTTCGGTCGGGCCCGTCTATCGATATCAGCAGAGGGGCTCGGTAAAGCTCCGCGAATTCACACAAGCTGGCGTCGAATGTCTGGACGCTGCGGATGCCGAGGCTGCGGATGCGGAAGTCATGGTCCTCGGCGCCCGCGCGCTCGCCGAAGCCGGGCTCAAGGAATATGACGTCGCTATGGGCGACCTGGCGCTCTTCGATGCGCTGGTCGACGCGCTCGATCTTCCGCCCGGCTGGCGCTCGCGGCTGAAGCGCCACTTCTGGCGGCCCGACTATTTCCGCGAACTGCTCGATCGTCTCGCGAAGGGCGATGCGGCAGAGGAAGCGGGCGACCGGCAGGCGCTGATTTCGGCCATCGCTGGCCTCGACGACGCGCAGGCGAAGGACGTGATCGAGGACGTGCTCAAGCTTGCGGGCATCGCGCCGGTTGGCGGGCGGACGGTGGAGGAAGTCGCCGAACGCCTGATCGAGCAGGCGGAGCTTGCCTCTTCGAGCGTGCCGAAGGCGGCTGCAGAACTCATTTCTGATTTTCTTGCTGTGTCGGGTACGCCGCAGGAAGGCATTGCCCGCGTGCGCAAGCTCGCCGAAGGCGCTGGCGTCTCCATCGAGCCCGCGATAGCGCGCTTCGAACGCCGCCTCGATCTTTCCGCCAAGGCCGGCTTCGATCTTTCCCGCGCACACTTCGCAACGGGCTTCGGCCGCAATATGGCCTATTACACGGGCTTCGTCTTCGAGTTCCGCGTGCCCGCCCTTGAGCAGGATTCGATGATCTGCGGCGGCGGGCGCTACGATGGTCTCCTGTCGGCACTCGGGGCGGAAAAGCCCGTACCCGCCGTTGGCTGCGCTGTCGGCATCGAAAGGTTGCTTGCGGCCATTGCGAGGGAGCAGGGCCAATGAGCGGGAAACTCGTCATCGGCCTCCCCTCGAAGGGCAGGCTCCAGGAAAACGCCAACGCTTTCTTTGCCAGCGCGGGTCTCAAGGTTCGCCAGGAGGGTGGCCGCGGATATACCGGCCGTCTCGACGGAATCGCGAATGTCGAGATTGCCTTTCTCTCCGCTTCCGAGATTGCGGGTCAGCTGGAGCAGGGCCTGATCCACCTCGGCGTGACCGGCGAGGACCTCATTCGCGAGAAACTCTCGACGCCAGAGCGCGACGTGGAGTTGCTCGTTCCGCTCGGCTTCGGACATGCGGATGTCGTCGTGGCTGTACCGCAAAGCTGGATCGACGTCGCGACCATGGCTGACCTTGACGATGTGGCGCTCGCTTTCCACACGAAGCGGGGACGCCGCCTCCGCGTCGCAACGAAATATTTCAACCTGACGCGGCGCTTCTTCGCCGAACACGGACTGACCGATTACCGGATCGTCGAAAGCCTCGGCGCCACGGAAGGTGCGCCTGCGGCAGGAACGGCGGAAGTGATCGTCGACATCACTTCCACGGGTGCGACGCTTGCGGCGAACAATTTGAAGATCCTCGACGACGGCACCATGCTGAAAAGTCAGGCGAACCTTGTTGCGAGCCTCGGCGCGGAGTGGAACGAGACGGCGCTCGCGGCGGCGGGTGAAATCCTCGACCGCGTTTCCGCACAGGCCCGTGCCTCGAAAGTGGTGGAAGTCCGCTTCGCGAGCGAAGGGGATGACGGTCCTTTGCTGGATGAAATCAAGTCGCGCTTCGGTGTGACCCTGCCGTTCGGCAACGGCGCCGCGGCGCCGGTGAAGATCGCTCATTGTCCGGAAGCCCGCCTCTACGATCTTGTCTCCTTCCTCTATGCGGAAGGAAGAGACACCGTGACGGCCGCGCGGGCGGACTACGTCTTCGAGGCGAAGAACCCGCTCCGCGAACGTCTTGTCTCTCGGCTCAACGACAAAGACTGAACCATCATGACGCCCATGCTCGCTGTCATCACCTCGATTGTCGTCGTGGTGACGGCGACGCTGTCCGGCATTTTCGGCATGGCCGGCGGCATGATCCTCATGGCCTTCCTCACCTTCACCTATTCGGTGGGGGCGGCGATGATGCTCCATGGCGTGACGCAGGCCGTGTCGAACGGCTACCGCGCCGTCATCAACCGGAACGACATCGTCTGGTGGCTGGTCGCGACCAACATGGCGGGATCGCTCGCCGCGCTTGCGCTTTTCATGGTGGTGAGTTTCGTTCCCGACAAGGCGACGGTCTATCTGGTGCTCGGCGCGATCCCCTTCGTCGCCTTCGCGATCCCGAAGAGCTGGGGCCTCGACATTACGAAGCCCTTCGTCGCGCCCGCCTGCGGTTTCGTAGTGACGGCGCTGACACTCACCGCGGGCGTCGCCGGACCGATCCTCGACGTCTTCTTCGTGCAGAGCCCGCTGACACGCCACCAGATCGTCGCGACCAAGGCGGTGACGCAGACGCTGCAACACCTGACGAAACTTCTCTATTTCGGCGTGCTGGCGGCCCACCTCCTGCCGGATGCGGACCTGCCCTGGTGGGTCTATGTCATGGTGGCGCCGCTCGCCATGATCGGCACGACGCTCGGCAAGATGGTGCTCGACCGTATGCAGGACGGACACTTCAAAACTTGGAGCCGCTACATCCTGATCGTACTGGGCGCGTTGCTGATCTGGCAGGGCCTGTCGCTACTATTGGGCCGATAGGCCTTTCGCGGCGAGGAATTTGCGGCGGCCCTGCTCGCCGAGCTTCTCCATTACCGGAAGAAGCGGACGGATCATCCAGGGGAAAGAGCCGAAGAAACGCGAAGTGAGGCTGGCGCTCCAAGGCGAATAGACTTCGAGTAGCCCGGTGTCGATCGCCTTCAGTGTGGCCTCTGCGATGTCTTCCGGTGTCATCACCTTGTCCACGAAATTGAGCACCGAACCGCCATGCGTCGCTTCGTGGAGAAGCATTGGCGTGTCTACCGCTGCGGGATAGACGCCCGACACCTTCACGCCGAGCGGCGCCAGCTCCTGATGGAAGCCGCAGATGAAGCCACGCAGGCCGAATTTTGAGGCGGAATAGATCGCACTGTCCTTGAGCGAGATGATGCCGCCCAGCGAGACGGTCGAGACCATCGCGCCGTTTCGTCGCGCGATCATCTGGGGCGCTGCCGCGCGCATCAGCCGGATCGGCGTCCGCAGGTTGATCTCGAGATGAAGGTCGAGTGCCGCCTGGTCAAGATCGGCCACGGCGCCCGGCACGATGATGCCCGCATTGTTGACGAGTATATCGAGGTCGGCGAGATCGCTCCGAAGGCGCTCGCAGAGCAATTCGACGTTGTCGCGCGAGGCGAGGTCGCAAATGATCTTCTCGGGTGCGGCGCCGAGCGTCGCCGCCAAGGCATCGAGCGCTGTTGCATCGCGGTCGACGAGGACGAGTGAATAGCCGCGCTTGTCGAAGGCGCGCGCGATCGCCGCGCCGATGCCGCTGCCTGCACCAGTGATGAGCGCCTTTGTCATGCTGCCTTCCGTGCGGGCGCCTGCTTCAGCAATGTGTCGAAGCAGCCTTCTTCAAGACCCGGCCAGCCGAAGCGCTTGCGGACCTTGCCCATATGCTTGCGATAGGCGTCGATCTCGACATAGGTCGCGTGCCGCGCTGAGCCGACAAACTTGATGCCGCCGGTGAGGTCCGGCTTGTCGGTGGCGATGAGCCTGTCGAGTTGCGCCGCGCCGGCGCCGCCCCTGGCGCGCGTCACGATGGTTCGTGCGATGAGGTCCGCCATCTCGTCGAAGAGCTTGTAGGCGCCGCCATTCGTCTCCATGAAGCCTAGCGCATAGAGCGTCGGATGTTCGCGGCTGAACAGGTTCATGTAGAGATCGGGTTTGCCGCTCTTCCAGGCGAAGACGGAAGGATCGACGTAAGGCACCTTCCATGTGTAGCCCGTCGCGCAGAGCACGAGGTCGATCTCTTCCGAAGTCCCGTCCTTGAAGTGGACGATCTTGCCCTCGAAGCGCTCCACATCCGGCTTGGCCTTTATGTCGCCATGGCCAAGATAGTGCAGGAGCTGCGTATTCAGGATCGGGTGCGTCTCGAAGAGCCTGTGATCCGGCTTCTGAAGGCCGAGCCGCGTCAGGTCGCCATTGAGGATGCGCAGGATGACGCCGAAGATGCGCTGCGTGAGCCACATCGGCAGATGAGGGCCCTCATGCGCGAAGACATCGGCCGGAATGCCGAAGAGATGCTTCGGCAGGAAGTGGTAGCCGCGGCGGAGGCTGATGAAGGCGGAATCCGCTCCCTTCGCCGCGTCGCAGGCAATATCGCAGCCGGAATTGCCCGCGCCGATGACGAGAACGCGCTTGCCGCGGAATTCGTCCATCGAACGGAAGGTGACCGCATGGCGCATCTCGCCGGTGAAGTTGCCCGGATAGTCAGGCATGACGGGATGCCAGTTGGTGCCATTCGCGCAGACGAGCGAGCCGTATTGTTTCGTCTCGCCCGTCGAGAGCTTCACCTGCCAGGTGCCGTCGGCCTGAAGTTCCGCCTTCTCGACCGAGGTGTTGAAGCGAATGTGGTCGCGCAGCCCATAGGCATCGGCGAAGGCCTGCATGTAGCTGTGGATCTGCCTGTTGGAAGGGTAGTCCGGATAATCGTCCGGCATCGGGAAGTCGTGATAGTGCGATTGCGTCTTCGAGGAAATGAAATGCGCCGAGTCGTAGACCGGAGAGCCGGGATTCGACTGGTCCCAGAGCCCGCCGACATCCGAATGCCGCTCATAGACATCGAAGGGAATGCCGTGACGCAGGAAAGTGCGCGCAAGGCTGAGCCCCGCCGGTCCGCCACCTACCACGCAAACGCGTCCGATCTCGCCCATGACTTACCCCTGAAAAAAAGTGAATGATCCTCACATTTGTGATAAGTGATAAACCCTCATATTTTCCGGCGCAACGGAAAAGTGAACGGGACGAGACATGACCGAGACCTTGGGCATTCGCCGCCAGCCGACACAGGCCCGCGCCCGCGAGCGGGTGGAACGCATTCTCGCAGCCGCGACAGCGCTGATCGCCGAGACGGGGAGTGACGCCGTGCGCATGACAGAAGTGGCCGAGCGCGCGGGCGTGCCCATCGGATCGCTCTACCAGTATTTCCCGGACAAACCGGCGATCCTCCGGACGCTCGCCATGCGCGTGATGGAGCGTGTGCGCGATGGGTTGCGCCAGAACCTCGAAGGCCTGGAAGATGCAAAAGATGCCATCATGCGCGTCGACGCGACCATGGTCGGCTATTACGACCTCTTCCTCAACGAACCCGTGACGCGCGACATCTGGTCCGCAACCCAGTCAGACAAGGCACTGCAGGAACTCGATATCGAGGACAGCCGCGAGAACGGGCGCATCTTCTCCGCAGCGCTGAAACATCTCGTGCCGAAGCGCAATCATGCGCGGCTCGAAACGGCGTCCTTCCTGCTGATGCAGCTCTCCGGCTCTGCCGTGCGGCTCGCGATCGCCGTCGGCCGCAAGGAGGGTGACCGGCAGATCGCGGAATTCCGTAGCATCATGCGCCGCGAACTTGAAAGTCTGCTCGATGCCTGAGTGCGGCGTCCGCTTCCGGCTTGCCGGGAGAGGCCGTGCTTCCTAGAGTTCTCGCCGCGCCGGCGGACGGCGCTTTGCGGGAGGCGAGAGGTATGACGGAAGCGGCGATCCGGGTGGGCATCGGCGGATGGGTTTTCGAGCCCTGGCGCGGCACTTTCTATCCCGACGGCCTCGCGCAGAAACGCGAACTCGAATATGCGAGCTCGAAGCTCACGACCATTGAGATCAACGGCACTTATTACGGCTCGCAGAAACCGGAAAGCTTCCGCAAGTGGTACGCCGAGACGCCGGAGGACTTCGTCTTCTCGCTGAAGGGGCCGCGCTTCGCGACCAATCGCAAGGTGCTTGCCGAAGCGGGACCTTCCATCGAGAAGTTCTTCGAAAGCGGTGTGACGGAACTGAAGGAAAAGCTGGGCATCGTGAACTGGCAGTTCATGGGCACCAAGAAGTTCGATCCGGACGATTTCGCCGCCTTTCTCGATCTCTTGCCGAAATCCCATAACGGCGTGGCGCTGCGCCACGCGGTGGAAGTCCGCAACGACAGCTTCAAGACGAAGGACTTCATCGATCTCGTGAAGGAGCATGGCGTCGCCGTGGTGACGGCGGCGGATTCCGACTACACGCAGATCGGTGACGTGACGGTGCCCTTCGTCTACGCGCGCATCATGGGGACGGACGAGAAAGAAAAGCTCGGCTACTCGAAAAAGATGCTCGATACATGGGCCGCCCGCGCGAAGGACTGGGCAGAGGGCGAAGTGCCGAAGGGCATCGACGCCGTCTCCGCGAAGAAGACGGCGAAACCCGTGAAGGATGTCTTTCTCTATGTGATTTCAGGGGCGAAGGTCCGCAATCCCCTTGCTGCCATGGCGATTGCGGACCGTTTGAAATAATGTCCTAGAGCCCCGGCACCGCAAAGCGCGAGGTGAGCGCGCGCGTGCGTGCCGCGAGTTTTTCCTCGGCGATGCGATCGCCCTTGGCGGCGAGCGTCTCCGCGATGATGCCGCCGATTTCCGTCATCTCCCTTTCGCCCATGCCGCGTGCGGTGGGGGCCGGTGTGCCGAGACGCAGACCGGACGGCCTCATGGGCGGGTTCGGATCGTCCGGGATCACCTGCTTGTTGGTCGTCAGGCCGACGCGGTCGAGCGCCTCCTGCGCTTCCGCGCCATTGATGCCGAAGCTTGCTACCGTGTCGATGACGAGAAGGTGGTTGTCCGTGCCACCGGTGATGAGCTTCACCTGCCTCTCCATCAGGGCCGCCGCAAGTGCTTTTGCATTGACGGTCACCTGTTGTGCATAGTCCCTGAAGGCGGGCAGGGCGGCGAGACGGAAGGTGACGGCGGCGGCCGCTACCTGGTTCATGTGCGGCCCGCCCTGAAGGCCGGGGAAGACGGATGCGTCGATCTTTTTCGCGAATTTCTCTTTGCAGAGGATGAGCCCGCCGCGCGGACCGCGCAGCGACTTGTGCGTTGTCGTCGTCATCACGTCGAAACCGGCATCGAGCGGATTGCGCATGACATCGGCCGCAATGAGCCCGCCGATATGGGAAACATCCGCCATGGTGAGCGCACCCACTTCGTCCGCCACGCGCTTGAAATCCGCATAGTCGTAGTCGCGAGGATAGGAGGAATAGCCGCAGACGACGAGTTTCGGCTTCGCTTCCCGCGCGACGGCGAGTAGATGATCGAAGTCGATGGCACCGGTCGCCGGGTCCGTTTTGTAGCGCACGAAGTTGAAGAGGCGTCCCATATGACTGACCGGCGCACCATGCGTGAGGTGCCCGCCATGGCTCAAGTCCATTGCGAGGATCGTATCGCCGGGTTCGAGAAGACCGAGATAGACCGCCTGGTTCATCGGCGAGCCGGAAAGCGGCTGCACATTGGCGTGTTCCGCGCGGAAGAGCGCCTTCGCCCGGTCACGGGCGAGCGTTTCGATGCGGTCGGTGTTTTCCTGTCCGCCATAGTATCGGCGTCCAGGATAGCCTTCCGCGTACTTGTTGGTGAAAGCCGAGCCGAGAAGCGTCAGGACTTCTGGAAAGGCGTAGTTCTCCGACGGGATGAGTTCGAGGCCTGAGCGTTGGCGTGCTTCCTCGCCCTTGAGCGCCAGAAAGATTTCATTGTCGGTTTGCGCGAGCTGCGCCTTCTCCTGGGATGACGGCATGTGAGCCTCCTTCGAGCCAAAACAAAAAAGCCCGGCCAGCATCTTCATGTGCTGCCCAGGCGATCGGCTCGAAAGACCAGTCTCCGCGCTCCCCGATGGTGACCCATCTGATATCGCCAGTCGCGCGGAGGATATGTGCGACCGGAAACGAAGCGAGTAGAACGCCCTTTCCGGCCGCGAGTCAATTCCCTCGTCAGAGACCGAGGATTCGCTTGGCGATGATGTTCTTCTGGATCTCGTTCGACCCGCCATAGATCGATTGCGCCCGCGCGCCGAGATAGGACGCGACCGAGGGAGCTGCGCCGGCGGGAAGGGCAGTATTATCTGTCCATGCCGGTGCGACCGAGTCGGGAAAGGCCGGTTGCATGTAGGGCCCCCAGGCTTCCATGCCGAGTTCGGTAATGTCCTGTGCGAGTTCGGTAGCGATGATCTTCAGGATCGAGGACTCGTTTCCCGGCGCGCCGCCCTCCGCGACGGAGGAGAGCGTGCGGAGAACCGTTAGCTCCAGCGCGTCGAGCCGCGCCTCGAGTGAGGCGAGCTTTTCGACGAAGGAAGGATCTTCCAGCAGTCCGCGTTCCCGCGCGACGATGCGCGTGTTCGCGAGCTGCTTGCGCTTTCCCGCGACATGCGCGTAGGAAGTCCGCTCATGACCGAGGAGATAATTGGCATAGGTCCAGCCTTTGCCTTCTTCGCCGATGCGGTTTTCCTGCGGAACGCGTACATTGTCGAAGGTGACGCTGTTCAGCGAGTGCTTGCCGTCGATGGTGATGATCGGATGAACGGTGATGCCGGGGGTCTTCATGTCGATCAACAGGAAGGTGATACCTTCCTGCTTCTTCTCTTCATGGGAAGTCCGTAGCAGGCAGAAAATCCAGTCCGCATGCTGGCCGAGGCTCGTCCAGATCTTCGTTCCGTTGACGATGTAGTCGTCGCCATCGGAAACGGCCGAGCATTGCAGCGAGGCGAGATCGGAGCCCGAGCCGGGCTCCGAATAGCCTTGCGCCCAGAAGGTGGTGCTGTTCAGGATGCCGGGCAGGAAGCGCTTCTTCTGCTCTTCAGTGCCGAAGGTGTAGATGACGGGACCGACATAGAGGAGACCCATCGGCACGACGTTGAGCGCGCCCGCGCGTTCGAGTTCTTCGTCGAAGATATACTTCTCGTTGGCGCTCCAGCCCGTGCCGCCCGCCGATTTCGGCCAGTTGACCGCAAGCCAGCCTTTCGCCGCCATCGCGCGCTCCGAGCGTTGATAGTCGTCCTTCGAGGGCGAGGCGCCGCTCCCCATTTTCTCGATGATGTCGCGTGGATATTCGTTCTCGAAGAAGTCGCGGACCTTCATCCGGAACTCTTCGTCCTTCTCGGAGAATGAGAAGTCCATCTGCCGTCCTCCCGAATTTCGTTGGCGGGAGTGTAGCCGGGCCTGCGGGCGCCGTCAGCCGGTCCGGACAGCTGCCGCGACGTCAGCTCCCGTAAAAGTGAGAGGCAAAGCAAAAGGGCCGGTGTTTCCACCGGCCCTTCGCTTGTCTCTCGGATGAGAGGCGGACTTAGAAGTCCATGCCGCCACTCGAACCGGCTTGGCCGGGTCGAGCATCTCAAGTGATGGGCGGCTTTATGGACTTCTTCAGAAGTCCATGCCGCCCATGCCACCCATGCCGCCCATGCCACCGGGCATGCCGCCGCCAGCGGCGCCTTCGGCCTTCGGCTTTTCGGCAATCATGGCTTCGGTGGTGATGAGGAGGCCGGCAACGGAAGCCGCATCCTGCAGCGCCGTGCGCACGACCTTGGTCGGGTCGATGATGCCGGCGGCAACGAGGTCCACATATTCTTCCTTCTGCGCGTCGAAACCGAAATTGGGCTGCTTCGACTCGAGCACCTTCTGCACCACGATCGAGCCTTCCACGCCGGCATTCTCGACGATCTGGCGGATCGGCGCTTCAAGCGCGCGCTTCACGATGTTGATGCCCGCCTGGATGTCGCGACTCTCATCCGTGAGCTTCGCAACGGCCTTGGAGGCCATCAGGAGCGCCGTACCGCCGCCCGGAACGATGCCTTCCTCGACCGCGGCGCGGGTGGCGTTCAGCGCGTCGTCGACGCGATCCTTACGCTCCTTCACCTCGACTTCGGTAGCGCCGCCGACCTTGATCACCGCAACGCCGCCTGCGAGCTTCGCGAGACGTTCCTGCAGCTTCTCCTTGTCGTAGTCGGAGGTCGTTTCCTCGATCTGCCGCTTGATCTGGCTGACGCGGGCTTCGATGTCCTTCTTCTTGCCCGAGCCATCGACGATCGTGGTGTCGTCCTTCGTGATCGAGACGCGCTTGGCCTTGCCGAGCATGTCGAGCGTGACCGACTCGAGCTTGATGCCGAGGTCTTCGGAGATGACCTGGCCGCCCGTGAGGATCGCGATATCCTCGAGCATGGCCTTGCGGCGGTCGCCGAAGCCAGGTGCCTTCACGGCCGCAACCTTGAGGCCGCCACGCAGCTTGTTGACGACGAGCGTGGCAAGCGCCTCGCCCTCGATGTCTTCCGCGATGATGAGGAGCGGACGGCCCGACTGCACCACGGCTTCGAGAACCGGCAGCATCGGCTGCAGGCTCGTCAGCTTCTTCTCGTGGAGCAGGATGAGCGGCTCGTCGAGCTCCGCAACCATCTTGTCGGCGTTCGTGATGAAGTAGGGCGAGAGATAGCCGCGGTCGAACTGCATGCCTTCGACGACGTCGAGTTCGGTCTCGAGCGACTTCGCCTCCTCGACCGTGATGACGCCTTCATTGCCGACCTTCGCCATCGCCTGGGCGATCATGGCGCCGATTTCCTTTTCGCCATTGGCGGAAATCGTGCCGACCTGCGCGACTTCGTCGTTCGACTTCACCTTCTTGGAGCGCTTCGTGATGTCCTCGACGGCGGCGCGCACCGCGATTTCGATGCCACGCTTGAGGTCCATCGGGTTCATGCCGGCAGCAACGGCCTTTGCGCCTTCGCGAACGATCGCCTGCGTGAGAACGGTTGCCGTCGTCGTGCCGTCACCGGCCGTGTCGTTGGTCTTGGAAGCGACTTCCTTGACCATCTGAGCGCCCATGTTCTCGAACTTGTCTTCGAGTTCGATCTCCTTGGCGACCGAGACGCCGTCCTTCGTGGTGCGGGGCGCACCGAACGACTTGTCGATGACGACGTTGCGGCCCTTCGGACCGAGCGTCACCTTCACCGCATCGGCGAGAATGTCGACACCCTTGAGCATACGCTCACGGGCGCTACGACCGAATTTGACTTCCTTAGCCATGTTTTCTTGATCCTTCTGAATTCATGAATCGGATGGTCCGGCAGGGCCAATGAAAAAGGCCCGCAGCCGGCTTGTGTCCGGTTACGAGCCTTACTCGGCGGCGGCCTTCTTCTTCGCGGCGCCTTCGAGCACACCCATGATGTCGCTCTCTTTCATGATCAGCAGCTCTTCGCCGTCGATCTTGACCTCGGTGCCCGACCACTTGCCGAAGATGACGCGGTCGCCGACCTTCACGTCGAGCGCAACAACCTTGCCGTCATCGCCGCGGGCACCCGGGCCCACCGCGACCACTTCGCCCTGCGAGGGCTTCTCCTGAGCCGTGTCCGGAATGATAATGCCGCCGGCGGTCTTGGCTTCTTCCTCGACCCGGCGCACCACGACGCGGTCATGCAGAGGACGGAACTTCATCTCTGGCTTCTCCTGTGTCCCAACCGCTAAGTTGCGGAAATTTATGATATTTTGTGGCTGTTAGCACTCAAAGGCAGTGAGTGCCAATGCCCGCGCGACAGATAGGCGCTGCAAGGGCCGGTGTCAAGCGCGCCGAGACTCTTTGCCAGGTAAAACGGGCTCAGGACATAACGAGGACGGTACCGCCGAAGCGGCGCTTCAGATGGCCGAGCAGGCTTGCCGCAAAGAGCGTCGCTCCCATGATCTCCATGATCTCCTCGACACAGAAGGCGACCTGGTAGGGGAGGCTTGTTTCGCCATAAGCCGTCAGCAACTTGCCGCCCACGGCTTCCATCCCGAGGGCTCCGCCGACATAAAGCGCGCCCGAAAGGATGAACATGAACCGGGTGCGGGCCGGCAAGGCGAGCAGGAAGGGCAGGTAGAAAAGGCCGAAAAGTCCGACCAGGACCGCTCCGGGAATGATCCAGGCGAAGTAGAGAAAGCCGCCGAGATCGAGGCCGCTGCGGAGCGGCTCGATGACGACTTCATGGACGCCGGTGGCTTCGTCGATCGAAAGTCCGATGAAGACGGGAATGAGCAGCAGCCAGTGAAGCGGATGGCTGCCGCCGCCGCGCTTCTCGGAAAGGGCTGCAAAGGCGAGAAGCATCGCCGAGAGCGCGAGCAGGAGCGAGCTGTACCAGGCCGGAAGACAGTACTCCGCATTGAAGGCCAGGTGCCGGAGATCCTTGGCGACCGTCTCGAAACCGAACGTCGTGACGTACCATTCCCGGAACAGGCCGGCAAAGACGACCACTGCCGAGGCGGCCCAGAGTGATGCGGCGAGGCTGCGCGGCCTCACCCGAAAAACGCTTTCAGGAACAGCGGGTTGGCGAGCACTCGCAGCTAGGTCAACCATTTCTTAGCCTCCCGTTGTGACACTCGGGCCTCGATGAATTCTTTTTCCAAGCAAGATGGGGACCAGGCACTCTCATGCTCCTGTCGGCCGGCTTGAAATCCGGGCGCGCGCCATCTGCCGCGCTCCGTCTGGCATTGGCGCTTGCCTATGCCGCCAAGCCTGCGCGGCTGGGGCATCCGATCGGATATGTCAGACTGCTTGTCGAAAAACTCTTCCGCCCGGCGAAGAGTGTTTTTGCGCGCAGGCCAGATGAGGCGTTAACCGTCCCGGACGGGCTCGTCGATCTGGGCGGCGAGATGACCCCCGAACGGCTTCTCGCCGCCTATCGCCGAGGCATCTTTCCATGGTGTCACATGGGTCCCGTCAAATGGTGGTCGCCGTCGAAGCGTGCCGTCCTCTTTCTCGAGGAGAGCCGTATCGAAAAGAATCTCCGGCGGCTCATTCGGCAGGGCAAGTACCGCGTCTCCTTCGACGAGGCCTTCCGCGAGGTGATGGAAGGCTGCGCCGAACCGCGCGCGGGAAGCTACGCGCTGACCTGGATTTCGCCGCGCTTCATGGATGCCTATGCAAGGCTTCATGAGTTGGGGCATGCCCACTCGGTGGAAGTGTGGGACGAGGAAGGCAACCTCGCGGGAGGTCTCTACGGCGTCGCTTGCAATGGCGTCTTCTTCACCGAGTCCCAGTTCGCGCGGAAGCGGGATACGTCGAAAATCGCCTTCGTCGTATTGAACCGGCACCTTCAACACTGGGGTTACCGGCTCAATGACGGCAAGGACATGACGGGGCACCTCGCTGCCCTCGGCATGCGCGATATTCCGCGTGCGGAGTTCGAAGGAATTTTGCGGGAAAACGAAAGCGCTGGCCTGCCGCCCGGACCCTGGCGCATCGACCCGGAACTCGATGTGGCGGGGTGGAAGCCCGAGGCAGCCGCCTAGGCGCGCAAGCCCCGGAGCGTCACACGGATGATGGCGGCTAGTTGCGCCCGGAAACTCTTTTCGTCGGGTGCCTTCTCGGCTCCGCATGCAGCAGCGATCAAGGCTTCAGCCGCCTGTTCCTCTGTGAGGCCTACGGCTTTCGGATCGAGTTCACCTGCCTTCACGCCCTCGCGCACCAGATGCCGGACGGCATTGTGGAACTGATCGTGGACCTCGCCGAAAACATCTTCGGAAAGCCGCGAGCCGCTGTCGACGAGTTCGGCCGCATGGGGGCTGGAAAGAATCCAGCGATAGACGAATCCGAGCTTCGCTTCCATCAGCGCCGTAAGTTTGGGCTCCAGCGGAAGGTCGAGCGCCTCGGCCTTCGTCACGCCCTCCGCGACCTGTTCCGCGAGGGAGCGGCAGATCGCCTCGAAAAGCTCGTCCTTGCTCTTGAAGTAGAGATAGAGCGTACCCTTGGCGACTGCGGCCGCGCGAGCGATGTCTTCCATCGAGGTGCGCCGATAGCCGTAGTGACGGAAGAGATCGAGCGCGGAGGTGATGATCACTTCCCGCTTGTCCACCGTTCCCGCGCTCTTGCGGAGGGCGCTGCCCTGAGCCTTGGACATCTTGTCGAAGCTTTCCTCTCTCGCTGCCGCGCCTAGCGCCTTATGGTGAAGGGGCAGGTGCGCCCCACGGGAACCACCATCGTGCGCACGGTATCGCCGCAGGTGTAGTAACAGATCTTGCGGGCGCCGCTGCGCTGCTGGTTCGAGAGCGAGCAGGTCGCCTGCGCATATTGCTCATAGGCAGGTTTGCTGCTCATTTCCTTTTCCGTTTCGCCCGTCGCAAGCGCCGCGAGCAACATCATTGCCGTAAGCGTCATCGATCCCATAAGCCACCCCCCTTCAGCCTGGTTCGAAATCGCAGTCTAGCATCTTTGCGCCTCTGCTTTTCAAGACGTCGAGGCGAGGGCAAATCGCGGCATTTGTGCATTCGGCGCGGGGATGTAGGATGCCGCGCCTGTGGAATGACCGAGGGGAAACCGACAATGACGAGTGAAGCAGTGGAAGCGGCAAGGGCGCTGATCGGCATGCCCGGTTCGAGGGCGAAGATTCCCACTCCCGCGCTGGTGCTCGACCTTGACGCCTTCGAGCGCAACGTGGCGCGCATGGCCGAACACTGCAAGGTGAATGGCCTTGGTCTCCGGCCCCATGCGAAGACCCATAAATCCGTGACCATCGCCAAGGCGCAGGTAAAGGCGGGCGCGCTCGGCGTCTGCTGCGCGAAACTCGGTGAAGCGGAAGCCATGGCGAAGGGCGGCATCGAGAGCATTCTCATCACATCGCCCGTCGTGACGGCGCAAGGCATGGAGCGGCTGATGACGCTCAATGCGCGCATTCCCGATCTCATGGTCGTTGTCGACAGCACGGAAAATGCGCGCGCGCTGGCCTCGCGCGCCTCGGAAGCCGGACGCATGCTGAAGGTGCTCGTCGATCTCGATGTCGGCCTTCACCGAACCGGCATCCGGCCCGGCGAGGACGCGATGGAACTTGCCGAACTGCTTGACGCGGCGGAGTTTCTCGATCTGCGCGGACTCCAGGCCTATGCCGGACATCTGATGCACATTCATGATTTCGCGGAACGGCGCGAGAAGTCGCTTGCCGCGATGAAGGTGCTCGGCGAACAGCGCGACGCGCTGAAGGCGGCGGGCATGTGCTGCGACATCGTTTCGGGCGGCGGCACGGGCAGCTACAACATCGATCCCGAGGCGAAGGTGCTGACGGAGCTGCAGGGCGGTTCCTACATCTTCATGGACAAGCAGTATAATGACGTTGCACTCGGCAATGGCGCGAGCTTTCCCTTCGAGACCTCGCTCTTCGTACAGATGTCGGTCGTCTCGAACAATACGAAGAATCTCGCGACGACCGATGCGGGCTTCAAGTCCTTCTCGACGGACGCGGAACCGCCGGTGCTCTTTTCCGGCGCGCCGGAGGGGGCGGGTTATTTCTTCTTCGGCGACGAACAGGGCGGCATTCTCCTGCCCGACGGCGCGCATCTTCCATTAGGCAGTGTACTGACGGCCATGACCCCGCATTGCGATCCCACGGTCAATCTCTACGACAATTACTACGTGGTGAAGGAGGACCGGCTGGCCGATATATGGCCGATCGAGGCGCGCGGAAGAAGCGCCTGACAAGCCAGCTCTGCGGGGATAAATGGCCCCGAAAACGGCCGACCGTCATCGAAACGTAATAAAAACGTCACAAAGAGCCGGGATATCCCCGGCTCTCTTCCGTGAGCGGTTCCAGAAGACGGGGGGCGTGCGGAAAGGAGGGACGGGAAGGGTGCTTTCTTCGTCTCCGGTAAAAGAGCCTTCGCCGTGCCTACGGAACTTGTCCCCGGTTCGGGGGGCGGAAAAAAGTAATCCCCGGTTTCCGGCCGTCCTTCACCCGCGCCCCAGTTCCTTGTGAAGCTGCTCCCACAGCGGGCGGCAGTCGACGACCGTTCCCTCGCGCATGGCGCGGTCGGCGGCCATGACGGTGAGGCCCGCGACCATCGCATCGTAAACCTGGACCGGGAAGGGCGCGCCGTCGAGAAGATGGGCGGCGAGATCGCGGCCCATCTGTTCGTCGGAACCATAATGCCCCTCGACACTTGCCGGGAATTCCTCCGTCTGCGGATCGCCTGTTCCGAGCGCGTCCCGGAAGGTGAGGCGGTTGGTCACGAGGTCCGCTTCCATCGCGCCCTCGGTGCCCGCGAAATACCAGCGGCGCTGAAGGATGCCCGCATGAGTATTCGCATGGAAGGACATGCGGATGCCATTCCCGTATTCGATGATGGCAGTCTGATTGTCCACGACGTCGGCATCGGACCGGAAAGTGCTGTTGCCAGCGTTCCAGCCCGCGCGCCAGAGCGAATAGGGCGTCTCTCCGCCGGCATAGGTGCGTTCGGCAAGCGCTTCGTTCTCTGGCGTGAAAATGGAGCGCGCGCCGAAGCTCGCGACACGGACGGGAAGCGCGCCCGCAAAAAGGCGGTAGAGGTCGAAATCGTGACAGCACTTGTCGAGCAGGAAGGAGCCGCCGTGGCGCTCGTGGCGGCGCCAGTCGCGCATGAGAAAGGCACCGTGCTCGGGATGGAGATGCTCGTTACCCTCGAAGCTGACGAGGCGGCCGATGCCGCCCGCGCCGAGACGGCGCGTGACGGCGGCGACAAGCGGCGAAGAGCGCAGCACCAGCCCGACGATTACGGAAGCCTCGCCATGCGCGCGCAGCAGACGGGCCAGCTCCCATGTCTCTTCTTCCGTGCGCACCACCGGCTTTTCGGTGAAGACGCGGATGCCCGCTTCGAGGCCCGCGCGGATATGATCGAGATGAAGATGATTTGGCGAACCCACCATGAGGAGATCGGGCTTCGTCTCCGCGAGCATCTGCGCGACATCGCCGTAAGCCTTGCCGGTTTCGATGCCGCGGCGCTCGAGCATGGAGCAGCCCGTGGGCGCGGGATCGGTATGGGCGACGATCCTGATGTCGGGCGCCGCGGCGGCGAGATTGCGGATGACGGTCGCGATGCGCCGTCCGAGGCCCGCGACGGCGATCGAGAAAGTACCGCTTGTCTTCATGGGAGAGACTTCTAGCTGTTAGGATGCGCCCGGTGCGCGAAGCCCGATGAGGAGTGGGCAGTATACTCTCCAACCCTCCCACAGGGGGAGGGTGGAATGAGAAGGAAGTCGAAAGAATGCGGATCGGAATCCTGACGGGCGGCGGCGATGTGCCGGGCCTCAATCCCTGCATCAAGGCGGTGACGCGGCGCGCCATCGAACATGGCTGGGAGGTTCTGGGCTTCCGGCGCGGCTGGGCAGGCCCGCTCCATTTCGATCCCGACAACCCGGAAGCGGGCGAGGAGCATCTGATGCGCCTCGACAACGACGCGGTGCGCACCATCGACCGGAAGGGCGGCACGGTGCTGCATACCTCGCGCGTGAACCCGAAACAGATGAAGGAGGACCAGCTTCCCGATTTCCTGCAAGGGCGCTTTGCGCCGGGCGACGACGGCACGGTGGATTGCACGAGCCATGTGGAGCGCGTGCTGGAACATCTCGGCATCGACGTGATGATCACCATCGGCGGCGACGGCACGCTGTCCTACAATGCGCATCTGCATCGGCGCGGCGTGAAGGTCGTCGCGATTCCCAAGACGATGGACAATGACGTTTACGGTACGGACTACTGCATCGGCTTTTCGACGGCGGTATCCCGCTCGGTCGACTACATCAATGCGCTCCGCACCTCGACGGGAAGCCATGAACGGATTGCCGTGGTGGAGCTGTTCGGGCGCCATTCGGGCGAGACGGCGCTCATCGCGAGCTATCTCGCGGATGCGGACCGGGCCGTGATCGCGGAAGTGCCTTTCAACGTCGAGAAGCTCGCCGAGCTGGCCGCCGCCGACCGCCTGGAGAATCCCGCCCGCTACGCGATGATCGTCGTCTCGGAGGGCGCGAAGATGGTGGGCGGCAAGGTGCTGACGCAGGACCAGACGGATGAGGCCGGCCGCAAAAGGCTCGGCGGCATTGGCGAAACGATTGGCGAGGAACTGACGCGCCTCACCGGGGTCAACACGATCACGCAGTCACTGGGCTATCTGATGCGCGCGGGCGCACCCGACGCGCTCGACCAGATGGTGGCCAAGGGTTTCGGCACGCTTGCCGTGCAGCAGATCGCGGAAGGGCGCACGGGATTCATGACCGCGGTGCGCGACGGCAACTACACGACTGTACCGGCCGACACCTGCGTGACGGGAAGAAAGCGCGTCGATATCGATGCGTTCTACGATACGGGGACCTATCGCCCGCGCGTGGCGAAGGTGCTCGGCATGCCGATGTTCTTGTACTGAGAATTATGAAGAAGACGCGTCATTGCGAGCGACTGGAAGGAGCGAAGCAATCCAGGGGCGGCAGGCACGGAGCAAGCGGCCCCTGGATTGCTTCGTCGGCTTCGCCTCCTCGCAATGACGACGAAGGGGAAGAGCCGAACGAAGCCTAGCGCTTCAACTGCATTGTCTGGCGGCCTTCCTCGCCCTCGCCGCCGATGACGGTGAAGCCGAAGCGGTGATAGAGCGAATGCGCGTCGTTGGTGGACAGCATGATGCGCGAGACGGGAGCGAGCGCCGGATCGTTGACCATCGTCTCCACGATCCACTTGCCGAGCGCATTGCCGCGGTGAACCGGCAGGATGTAGACATCGCTCATCCAGGCAAAGCGCGTGTAGTCCGTGACCATCCGGCCGAAACCCGCCTGCTCGCCATCCGGCGAATAGAGCCCATAGGCGCGGGAATTCAGAATGCTCGTCCAGAGCCGCTCCGGCGACACGTCGCGCGCCCAATAGGTGGCGCCAAGCATCTTGAGGATCGATTCCCTGTCGAGGCGGGATTTGTCGGTGTTGATTTCGAAACCGTGTCGGCTCCAGGAAGAAATCTCGGACGAACTCATACGCTCACTCGTTTACTTTCTTCTTGTTGTTTCCGGGGCCCCTTAACTGGCCCCCGCGCGTTGGGCATAGGCCCAGGCTTCCTCCGCAAGCGGACGGACATTCGCCGCCATCTGCCTTGCATGTTCACTGGAAGCCGTACCGTCCCTCACCCGCCCCGCGATTCCCTGCAGGATACCGGCAAGACGAAAGAAATTATACGAAAAATAAAAATCGAGATTTTCGATACCCTTGGGACGGTTCGTCCGCTCGCAATACATGGCGATGTATTCCTCGAGCGTGGGGATGCCGAGCTCCTTGAGATTCGCCGTGCGGATCGAGCCGGTGCCGCCGCCCGTACCCTGGCCGGGCATCACCCATTGCATGAGGCTGTAGGTGAAGTCGCCGAGCGGATGGCCGAGCGTGGAGAGCTCCCAGTCGAGAACCGCGATCACCTTCGGCTCCGTCGGATGGAGGATCGTATTGTCGAGACGGTAATCGCCGTGAACGATCGATGTCGAATCGTCCTGCGGCACGTTTTCCGGCAGCCACTCCATGAGCTTGTTCATCTCGGGAATGGTTTCCGTTTCGGAGGCGAGATATTGCTTCGTCCAGCGCGAGATCTGCCGCGCGAAATAGTTGCCGGGCTTGCCGAAATCGCCGAGACCTATCTTCTCGTAATCGACCATGTGGAGGCTGGCCATCGTCTCGTTGAGCGACGAGTAGATTTTCCAGCGCGTCTCCTTGTCCTGATCCGGCAGCAGCGGCTCCCAGAGCACGCGGCCCTCGACCATGTCCATGATGTAGAACATGGTGCCGATGACGCTGTCGTCCTCGCAGAGGCACCAGGTGCGCGGCGCGGGAAAGCCCACGCCATGCAGCGCGGTGATGACCTTGTATTCGCGGTCGACGGCATGTGCCGAGGGCAGGAGCTTGCCCGGCGGCTTGCGGCGTAGCACATATTTGCGCTTCGGCGTGACGAGCTGATAGGTCGGGTTCGACTGGCCGCCCTTGAACTGCTTCACGGTGAGGGGGCCTTCGAAGCCTTCGACATGGGCGGCCATATATTCTTCGAGACGTTTCTCGTCGAACTTGTGGCTGTCCGCCACGTCCTTCGTGCCCGAGAACTGCTCCTGCCGGCTGGCGTTTGCGTCGCTCATTTCCGTTTCACTCCCCGTACCGGTTTCGTCGTTTTCTTTATGCGCTTTGCGTTTCGCGCTCGATGGCGCGGAAGCCGATATCGCGGCGGCAGAAGCCTTCCGGCCAGTCGATCCTCGCGATCGCCTCATAGGCGCGGGCCTGCGCCTCCGCCGTCGTGGCGCCCGTCGCCGTTACATTGAGCACGCGCCCGCCCGTCGCATAGATGCGGCCTCCCTCGGCCTTCGTGCCCGCATGGAATATCTGCACATCATCGAGCGCGGCGGCCTGCTTCAGTCCCTTGATTTCGGTGTTCTTGCGGTAGTCGCCGGGATAACCGGCGGCGGCCATGACCACGGTGAGCGCCACTTCGTCCTTCCAGCTTATCTCCGCCTTGTCGAGCGTGCCGTCATGGCAGGACTTGAGGAGGGGCACGACATCAGACGCGAGCCGCATCATCAGGACCTGGCACTCGGGGTCGCCGAAGCGCGCATTATATTCGATGAGCTGGGGCCCGGTTTTCGTGATCATCAGGCCGGCATAGAGGACGCCCTTGTAGGGCGCGCCCTTGTCGCGCATGGCGCGGACGGTGGGCTCGACGATCTCCTTCATCACGCGTTCGGTGAGTTCGGGCGTCATGACGGGGGCGGGCGAATAGGCGCCCATGCCGCCCGTGTTCGGACCTTCGTCATTGTCGAAGACGCGCTTGTGATCCTGCGCGGCGACGAGCGGGCGGACATGCTCGCCGTCGCAAAGCGCGAAGAAGCTCGCCTCCTCGCCTTCGAGGAATTCCTCGACCACGACTTCAGCGCCAGCCTCGCCGAAGCGGCCGCCGAAGATCGCGTCGATGGCCGTTTCGGCCTCCGGCATGGTCATGGCGATGATGACGCCCTTGCCGGCCGCGAGCCCGTCCGCCTTGACGACGATGGGGACGCCATGCGCGGCGATGAAGGCCTTTGCCGCGGCGGCATCCGAAAAGCGGCCGTAAGCGGCGGTCGGGATGCCGTATTCGGCGCAGATATCCTTGGTGAAGCCCTTGGAGCCTTCGAGGCGGGCGGCTTTGGCGCTGGGGCCGAAACTCGCAATGCCCTCGGCGTCGAGGCGGTCGACAAGGCCCTTCACCAGCGGATCCTCGGGGCCCACCACGACGAAGCCGATATCCTTCTCGCGGACGAAGGCGACGATCGAATCGAAATCATGGGCTGAGAGCGCCACGCATTCCGCGACTTCCGCGATGCCGCCATTGCCGGGGGCGCAATAGAGCTTTCCGCATTCGGGGCTCCTGGCGATGGCCCAGCAAAGCGCGTGTTCGCGGCCGCCAGAGCCGATGACGAGAATATTCATGAGGGTTGCCGTTCCCTGAGCTTCCGGAGACCGCGGCCGAGCCTTTCGGGCGAAGGGCTTGGGGCGCGAGGGGGTCCCTTGTAACATGGGGTCCCGCTCCGGCAAACCGGGGCGGCGATCCGCCCGAGACAGCCGAAAGAGCCCCATGACCCCTGCCGACCGCGCCGCAGGCGCCGCGCCGAACAATGCTCACGAATTTTCCGTAAGCGAGATCTCCTTCGCGCTGAAGCGGACGGTGGAGGAGACCTTCGGCCATGTGCGCGTGCGCGGCGAGATCACCGGCTACAGGGGTCCCCATTCCTCCGGACATTGCTATTTCGGCCTCAAGGACGACAAGGCGCGGATCGACGCCGTGGTCTGGCGCGGCGCGTTTCAGAAGCTGCGCTTCAAGCCCGAAGAAGGCATGGAAGTGATCGCGACGGGGAAGCTCACGACCTATCCGGGAAGCTCCAAATACCAGATCGTGATCGAGCATCTGGAGCCTGCGGGCGTCGGCGCGCTGATGGCGCTGCTGGAAGAACGGCGCAAGAAGCTCATGGCCGAAGGGCTCTTCGCGCAGGAGAGAAAGCGCCCGCTGCCCTTCCTGCCGGAAGTGATCGGCGTGGTGACGAGCCCGACCGGCGCCGTGATCCGCGACATTCTCCACAGGCTGCAGGATCGCTTTCCGCGCCATGTCATCGTCTGGCCGGTGCGTGTGCAGGGCGAGACGAGCGCGGGCGAAGTGGCCGCCGCGATCCGCGGCTTCAACGCGATGGAGAAGGGCGGGAAGCTGCCCCGGCCCGACGTGCTGATCGTCGCGCGGGGCGGCGGCTCGATCGAGGACCTCTGGTCCTTCAACGAGGAGGCCGTGGTGCGCGCGGCGGCGGAAAGTGACATTCCGCTCATCTCCGCCGTGGGCCACGAAACGGATACGACGCTGATCGACTTCGCCGCCGACCGGCGCGCGCCGACGCCGACGGCGGCCGCCGAAATGGCGGTGCCGGTGCGCGGCGAACTCGTGGCGGATATTCGCGACCGCGCGACGCGGCTCATGCGGGCGGAGACGCGGCTCGTCGAACGCATGCGCTCGGAACTGACGGGGCTTTCGCGGGGCCTGCCGAAGCTGGCGGATCTGATCGCGCTGCCGCGCCAGCGTTTCGACAATGCGGCTGAGCGGCTGCGGGGCGCGCTGTCGCGCGTGACGACGGTGAAGCGCGGCGAGCTGCACAAGGTGGGCGCGCCTTCGCTTGCGCCGATCAGGCGGAACATGGCGGAAGCAAGGAAGCGCACGGTCGAACTGGCGGCGCGCGCGAAGCAGGCGGAGACGCGGCATCTCGGCGATCTCGCGCGCAGGCTGGACGGACAGGGAAAGCTCCTCGAAAGCTATTCCTATCACGGCGTGCTGAAGCGCGGTTACGCGGTGGTGCGCGACGCGAAGGGCGCGCCGGTGCGCGCGGCGGCGGGACAGAAGGCGGGCGATGCGCTGGAAATCGAATTCGCGGATGGGCGGCTCGGCGCCGTGGTTGCGCCTGGAACCGCGGCGGGAGGGGCCGCGCCGCAGGCCCCGAAGAAGCCCGCGCCGAAGAAGGATGGCGGGAAGCAGGGCACGCTGCTTTGATCGCGAGCGCGCGACCGGCTAAGCTGCGCCGCAAGAGGTGATGGAATGAACAGGATCGACAAGATTGGCGGCGGCGAAGCGGAACTCGTCTATGGCGACGGGGAATTCCATATCGTGCGGCCGGGCGCCTATGTGAAATGCGCGGTGACGGGCGTGCATATTCCGCTCGACGAGCTGCGCTACTGGAATGTCGATCTGCAGGAGGCCTATGCGACGCCCGAAGCCTCGCTGAAGCGCATGCGCGAGAAGGGTCTCGCCGGATGATGCGCCGGATCGCGCTCCTTGCCTGCCTTCTTCTGTCATTCCCCTTTTCCGCCGAAGCGCTCGAACTGACGGGCGAGATGGAGCAGGGCGGTCTCGTGATCGGCCGCGCGGAGCCGGGCGCGAAGGTCTCGCTCGACGGCATGATGCTCGATGTCGACGAGAGCGGCACTTTCGCGATGGGCTTCGACCGCGATCACGGCGAAGGCGCGACGCTCAACATCGTTTATCCGGACGGCAGGACGGAAACGCGCGCGCTCGCCATCGCGAAGCGCGACTGGCAGATCCAGCGCGTCGAGGGCGTGCCGCAGAAATATGTGACGCCGCCGCCGGACGCCATGGCCGCGATCGCGCGGGGCACGAAGCTGAAGACCGAAGCGCGCAAGACGCGCGCGAATGGCGCCTGGTTCACGGAGGATTTCATCTGGCCGGTGACGGGCCCGATCTCCGGCGTCTTCGGGTCGCAACGCTATTACAATGGCGAGCCGCGCCGCCCGCATTACGGCGTGGACGTTGCCGCGAAGACCGGCACGCCGATCGTCGCACCGGCATCGGGCCTCGTTACGCTTGCCGATATGGACATGTATTTCGAGGGCGGTCTCGTCTTCCTCGATCACGGGCAGGGCGTGACGACGCTGATCATGCATATGAGCCGCATCGACGTGAAGGCGGGCGACTTCGTGAAGCAGGGCGAGGTCATCGGCGCCGTCGGCGGCACGGGCCGCGCGACGGGGCCGCATCTCCATTGGGGCATGTATTGGCGCGGCGCCTATCTCGATCCCCAGCCGCTCGCAGGGCCGATGCCGGAGAACGGCGGAGCGGCGGGCGGGAACTAGCCCGCGAGCCGTCCGCGGCGCGTCTTCTTCTGTTTCGTCCAGCGGCTGTGCAGCCAGAGCCATTCATGCGGGCGCTCGCGGATGCGCGCCTCGAGAAAATCGTTCAGCTCCTGTGTCATGCGCAGCGTGTCCTCGACGGGATCGGCGCCCGGCTTCGCGGTGATCGGATTGTAGACCGTGATGCGGAAACTCGCGCCCTTCACACGCTCGACGCAGGCGGGAACGATGGGCACATTGTAGCGAACGGCGAGCCCGGCCGGCGCCGGCGTCGTCATCGCGCGAAGACCGAAAAGCTTCGCCTCGACGCCGTCATTCATCTTCTGATCGACCAGCATGGCGATGAACTTGTCCTCGCGGAGAAGTTTCACCAGCGTGCGCGCACCTTGCGGTCCCTTGGGCACCTGAACGACCTGCGTCGCGCGCTCCCGCAGCGTGACCATCCAGTCGTTCACGTAAGGATTGTTCGCATGCCGGTAGACACCGCCGCCTTCGAGCCCCTCGAGCTGCATCACGAGGGGCAGGATCTCCCAATTCGCGAAATGGCCCGAAACGAAGATGCCCCCATTGCCCGATGCGGCGAGCGCGCGAAGCATCTCCGCATGGACGACCTCGATCCTGTGGCGTTCCTCCGGACGCGCGAAGACCGGCAGATGCGCATATTCCGCGATCGTCCGGCCCAGATTCTCCCACATGTCGGCGACGATCTTCTCGCGCTCGCTGCCTGAAAGCTCCGGCATGGCGAGCGCGATATTCTCGCGCGCCGTCTCCGTGAAGGGCAGACGCGGGCCGATACGCCGCGCGATCCGGCCGCCCATATCGGAGGCGCGGTCGAGCGACATCGCCCCGAAGAAGCCGAGCGCTGCCTTGAGCGCGGCATATTCCAGCAAGTGTATGAGTTTGCCTTTTCGGGCCATACGCTTCGGCCGATTCCCGTTTTTGTGACAGTTGGCTTATAGCAGCTTCAGCGCCGCCTTGCGCGGACGAGGGCATCCGCGATGAGCGCCATCAGCGCGTCGATATCGCCGACGAGCGCGCGCACGGGCAGGACCTGGGCCGCCTCGGCGAGCCGCGCCCGCGCGCTGCCCGAAGGCGCGTGGACGAGCCGCGCCGCATCCTTCTCGGTGGTGATGAGGGTCGCACCGAGTTCGCGCGCGCGAACGAGAAGCCGAAGCGCATCGTTTTCCCGAAAGGGATGATGATCGGGGAAGGCGACGGTATCGGCGAGTTCGACGCCGAGCTCGCGCAGCGTCCGGAAGAATTTTTCGGGGCGTCCGATACCCGCGAAGGCAAGCCAGGGCCCCTCGGCGAAGCTGGGGGGCGAGGCCGGCCGGACGATGGAGTTGAAGACGGGGATGGCTCTCGCTCGCGCACGCGCGGCGATGCCGTCCCCCGCATGGCCCCGGCCTGTGAGGATCAGCGCGTTCGTGCGCGACAGCGCGTCGTCCATCCTCTCTCGCAACGGGCCTGCCGGTATGAGGCGCCCATTGCCGAGCCCGCTCGCGGCATCGACGACGAGAATGGAGAAATCCTTTTCGAGCGAGGGATTCTGCAATCCGTCATCCATGACGATGAGGCCCGCGCCGCCCCGGACGGCGGCGGCGGCGCCTTCCGGCCTGTTCGCCGCGACCCATACGGGCGCGGTGCGCGCGAGGAGAAGCGGTTCGTCGCCGACATCTTCCGCGCCGTGATGAGCGAGATCGACGCGGATCGGCCCGGTTTCGCGCCCGCCATAGCCGCGCGTGAGAAAGTGAACCTTCTCGCCCGCCGCGATGAGGCGTTCTGCGATGGTGAGCGCGAGCGGCGTCTTGCCCGTGCCGCCCGCGGTGATGTTGCCGATGCAGATAACGGGAACGGCGGCGCGCTCCGGCTTCGTGCTCGCGCGCCGGATACGCCCGGCAAGGCCGAAGATCGCGCCCGCGGGAGAAAGAAGCCTCGCCGCGAGAGGCGTTGAACCGCGCCGCGCAGGATACCAGAAGCGGGGCTCACGCATGATGGGCCTCCCTCTTCCGCGCCGGGGGAAGCAGGGCGAGCAGCGCTTCGAGCGTGCGTTCGGTCGCGCCGCTGTCCTCGCTCGCCAGCCGCTTCGCCGCCGCGCCCATGCGCTTGCGCTCCGTCTCGTCATCGAGCAGGCGGCGAATGGCAGCGGCAAGCGCCGCGGCATCGCCGACGCGCCGCATCGCGCCCGCGCCCTCGAAATCGGCAAAGGTTTCGGCGAAGTTGAAATCGGATGGGCCCGCAAGAAGCGCGCAAGCAAAGCGCGCCGCCTCGAACGGATTGTGGCCGCCGGTGCTGTCGAAGGTGCCGCCCACGAAAACGATCTCCGACAGGGAATAGAAGAGGCCGAGCTCGCCAAGCGTATCGGCGAGGTAGATTTCCGTGCCCGGAGCGATGCCGTCGCCTGCCGCGCGGCGCGCAACGGCGAGCCCCATCTCCGCAAGCTCGGCGGCAATGGCGGGACCGCGCGCCGGATGGCGCGGCACGATGATGGTGAGGAGATCCGGATAAGAAGAGGCAAGCGCCTTGTGGACTTCGCCCGCCGCGCTTTCCTCGCCTTCATGCGTGTTGGTCGCGACCCAGACCGGGCGCGTTCCGATCATGGGCGCGAGATGCGCATGTTCCGCTTCGCCGACGGAAAGCGGGGGCGCGTCGTGCTTCAGATTGCCGGGTTCGAGGACCTTTCCCGCGCCAAGCTCGCGAAGCCGCGCGGCGGAGGCGCGATCCTGCGCCATGATGAGGCTGAACCGCGAGAGAAGACCGGCGATGAAGGCAGGAGCATGGCGCCAGTTATGCGCGGAACGGGCCGTGATGCGCGCATTGACGAGCGCGAGCGGGATGTCCTTGCGGCTGGCGGTGAAGATGAGGTTCGGCCAGAACTCGGATTCGATCCAGACCGCGAGATCGGGCCGCCAGTGATCGAGGAAGCGCGCGCAGTAGTCTGGATGGTCGAGCGGTACATACTGGTGGAGGGCGCCGGCTGGCAGGCGATCCGCCATGAGCTTTGCCGAGGTGACGGTGCCTGTCGTCACGAGGACATGGAGCCCGGGAACCGCGGCGAGAAGACGCGAAACGAGAGGCAGGATGGAGAGGGATTCGCCGACGCTCGCGCCGTGAAGCCAGACAAGCGGTCCTTCCGGCCTGTCTTGCGTCGGAACGCCCAGGCGCTCGCAAAGGCGCGCGGGGTCTTCCTTTCCGCGGGCCTCGCGTCTGCGCAGGAGGAGCGGCACAAGCGGGGAGACCGCGCGCGTCATCGCCCTGTAGCAGAGAAGCCCGAGGGATGGCGCTTTTCCCGTCATGCCAAAAAAGGGCCGCTCAATGCGCGACCGCTCCCTTGTCCCGAGGACGCGGCGCGCGGCCGCAGATTTCCTCCGCTTCGAGAGCGACCGCGTTCAAGCCGTTCTCGACGCTGAGACGGGCGGCCTCGAGTTCCTCCGGCGTGGCGTCGCGCGGCACATAGATCGGCTCGCCCCAGACGAGCGCACCCCGGGAGAAGGGCAGGTTGATCGTGAACTTGTCCCAGTTGTTGAGCTGGATGCGCGCGCGTGTCGTGGCTGCGACCGGCACGATGGGGCGTCCGGAAAGGCGCGCGAGCATCACGATGCCTTCGCCCGCCCGGCGCGCGGGGCCCGGCGGCAGGTCGGCGGTGAGGCCGATCGAGATGTTCTCGCCGAGCGCGCGCACCATGGCGCGCAGCGCGCCCGCGCCGCCCTTTCCCTTCTGCTTGTAGGCGCGTTCCTCGCCCTTGGGAACGCCCGCGCCGCGAATGGTGCTGACGCCGAGGAAATGCATGACGCCCGCGACGATCTCGCCGTCGCCATGCTTGGAGACGAGGATGCGCATCTCGCGCCAGTTGTGCCAGAAGGTGGGCAGGATCATGTTTTGCCCGTGCCAGGTGGCCGCGACGAAGGGCTTGTCCTCCGCCCAGAAGCGGGCGGCAATGTCGCCGCGGCGCACTTCGAAGCGGCCCGTGCGGCGAACAAGCCGGATGAAGAGGGCGATCAGCCAGGACAGCGCCAGCATGGCTGTTTCGTTCTTTTTCTTCCCGTCGGACATGAAACTCTATTCTCCCGCGACAGCCGCCGTTGAGGCGCCTTCCCGCGCGGTCTGCGCAGCGGCATCCGGTTCTTCGATAAACTGGGAACGCGACAATTCGGCATAGAGCCCGCCACGCGCGACGAGTTCCGCATGATTGCCTCGCTCGACCACGCGGCCCTCGTCGATCACGCAGATCGTGTTGGCGTGCTTGATGGTCGACAGACGGTGCGCGATGACGAGCGTGGTGCGGCCCTGCATCAGACGCGAGAGCGCGTTCTGCACCTGGATTTCGGAAGCGGTGTCGAGCGAGGAAGTCGCCTCGTCCAGAAGAAGGATGGCTGCGTTCTTCAGCATGGCGCGCGCGATGGCGATGCGCTGGCGCTGGCCGCCGGAAAGCTTGAAGCCCGCCTCGCCCACAAGCGTGTCATAGCCCCTGGGGAGGGCCTCGATGAACTCGTGCGCGGCGGCATTCTTCGCGGCTTCCTCGATCTCGGCGTCGCTAGCGCCGGGCGAGCCATAGGCGATGTTGGCGCGGATCGTGTCGTCGAAGAGGAAGGGTTCCTGCGTGACGAGCGAACTCGCCGCGCGCAGCGAACTGAGCGTTACCTCGCGCACATCCTGACCGTCGATCAGGACGCGGCCCTCTGTCGGATCGTAGAAGCGGGGCACGAGGTTGAGGATCGTGCTCTTGCCCGCGCCCGAGGGGCCGACAAGCGCGACCGTATGCCCTTTCGGAATTTCGATATCGATGCCGTTGAGCGCCGGCGTTCCGTCGCCGTAGTGGAAATGCACGTTCTCGAAGCGGATCGCGCCATCGGTGACCTTGAGCGGCTTCGCATCGTCCGGTGCGGAAATCGACGGCTCGATGTCGAGAATGGGGAAGATGCGCGCGGCCGCCGCGACGCCCTCATGCATGAGAGCCTGCGTGTTGGCGAGCTTCTTGAGCGGTTCGTAGGCGAGCAGCATGGCCGAGAGGAAGCCGCCGAGATCGCCGATGGTAAGGAAGCCCGTTTGCACGCTGCGCCCGCCGAAATAGATCACGGCCGCGATGCCGATGCCCGAAAGGACGCCGGTCACGGGGCTTGCCATGCTGCGGGCCTTGAGCGCCTTGATCGCATGATGACGGACGAGGTCGATGGCGCGGGTGGTGCGGTCGATCTCCGTCTTTTCCTGGTCATATGCCTTGACGACGCGGATGCCCTTGAGCGCTTCCGAAATGACGGCGGTGAGATCGCCGGAGCCTTCCATGTTGCGTTTTGCGGCCTTGCGTGTGCGCTTGCCGAGCTGGCGCACGACGATACCGACCACGGGAATGACCGCGGCGCCCATCAGCGCGAGCTGCCAGTTGAGCCAGAACATGGCGCCGACCAGCGCGATGACGGTGAGCAGATTCTGGCCGAGATCGATCACCGATGTCGTGATGGTGTCGCGGACGCGGTTCGCATCGTAGAGGAAGCCGGAGAGAAAACGGCCCGAATGCGTATTCGATACCCAGGCGAGGTCCGCATGCATGATGCGCGAGAACATGCGCTTCTGAACGGCGGCGACGATGCGCTGGCCGATGGTCGCCATGTTGACGCGCGAGATATAGGTCGCGATCGCCTGAACCGTCGTCGCGGCGATGGCACCGGCGGAAACGAGGAGCAGCATCCATGCATCCGTGCCGACGATATTGTCGAGCGCGAACTTGATCAGCACCGGAACGACGCCTGTCGCGCCCGCGACCACGATGCTCGCGGCGAGCGCCACGGCCGCCATGCGCCAGTGCGGCTTGAGATATTCCCGCGCCATGCGGGAGATGACATCGCCCATACCGATCTCGGCCGCGGGTGGCGGCGTCGCGGAATCGGGGAGAAGCGTCGCCCCCTCTTCCTTTCGGCCGGGCTGGGCGTCGGTGGTCTTGCTCGGCATTCTGGCCTGTCTCTGCGGGGCGCGCCGGGCGCGCTCCCTTGTCACTGGGGTCCGCTCACGCGGGCCGGGTCGTTCGGGATGGGGCGGACAATATCACGGGCGACGCCCCGCCGCTATAAAGCCCGGAAAAGGTAAATGCTTCATTCGATTGACCTTTTTCGGGCAGCCCTCAGTTCAGAACGGCAAGGCCGATGGTGAGATAGGTGGCGAAGAGGACCCATGCCAGATAGGGGAGGAGGAGAAGGGCCGAAAGCCGGTTGTAGCGGGCGAAGGAGAAAATGGTCCCCGCGACCGCAATATCGAGGACGACGACCTCGACGGCAGCGAGCGTCGGGTTCTTCAGGCCGAAGAAAAGGATGCTCCAGGTGAGGTTCAGCGAGAGCTGGGCCCCGAAGATCGCCAGCGGCGGACCGGAGCGGTCGAAGCTGCCCGTCGTGCGCCAGACCAGCCAGGCCGAGATCGCCATCAGGAAGTAGAGGAAATTCCAGACGACCGGGAAGACCCATGGCGCCGGCGTGAGCGGCGGCTTGATCAGGGTCTGGTACCAGTCGCCGACGCTGGTCGCGGTGACGGCGCCGCCAGCCGCGGCGGCGAGGAAGACGACGGCCAGAAAGGCGAAGAGATAGAGCAGCGATGTCAGCGTATTCGGGCCGCCCGAGGGATCGGCGGCGCCTTTGTCCTCAATGCTCATGCTTTCCTTCTTGTTCTTCTTGTTCCGGGTCCATGAGCCGATGCAGATGGACGATGAAGTAACGCATATGCGCGTTGTCGACGGTGCGCTGGGCGGCTGCCTTCCAGGCCTTGTGAGCTTCCGCATAATTGGGGAAGACGCCGACGATATCGAGCTTCGAGACGTCCTTGAACTCATGGGCATCGAGATGCGTGAGTTCGCCGCCCAATACGAGATGGAGAAGCTGCTTGGACATGAAACCCTCCGGGACAGAACCGCTCCGAGCACGGGATTGAAGTCTAGCACGGCTCACCCTCAGGGGCGACGCCTAGCCGCGCCGTGGCGGGAGCTGCAGCGCGCCGACCTTCGCGAAAAGAGCCTCGTAGAGCGCGGGACCCGCCGCGAGCAGACTGGGATGCCGGGTGGAAGCGCGATTGTAGAAATAGGGCGTGCCGTCATGCGCGGTCATGCGGCCGCCCGCCTCGTGAAGGATGATGTCGGCGGCGGCGAGGTCCCAGTCGCTCTTGCCGTTGAGCGCAAGGGTCGCATCCGCCTGGCCGCTCGCGACGAGCGCGACGCGATAGGCGACGGAATTGCGGTCCGATATCTCCATCTCGGGCCAGGGCTCCGGCCATGCCGGATGCTTGAACATGGGCGCGAAGGCGATCATGCGGCAGCCTTCGATGCTGCGGCAGTCGCTGACATGGATCGGGCGTCCGTTGAGCTTCGCGCCCTTGCCCTTCTCGGCCTCGAAGAACTCCTCCGTCGCCGGATTGAAGAGGACGCCGAGCACGGGGCGGCCCGCTTCCACGAGCGCGACGGAGATGACGAAATGCGGGCGGCCCTTGGCGAAGGCCCGCGTGCCGTCTATCGGGTCCACGACCCAGACGAGTGGCCGGGAGAGACGCGAACTGTCGTCCTCCGTCTCCTCGGAGAGCCAGCCATAGCCGGGACGGGCGCCGCGGAGCCGCGCATGGAGAAGCTCGTTCACCTCGATATCGGCTTCGGTGACGGGCGTATTGTCATGGGTCTTGGACCATTGCCGGTGGTCCGTCCGGTAGAAGCGCATGGCGATGGCGCCCGCTTCGCGCACCGCTTCCTTCATCAGCGCGAAATCGGCGGCCCGCCCCTCAGCTTCCGGCAACGGTCATGCCCTCGACGCGAATGGTGGGCGCGTTGGTGCCATAGCGGAATTCGAGATCGTCCGCAGGCGTCATGTTGAGAAACATGTCCTTGAGATTGCCGGCGACCGTGATCTCGCTCACCGGATAGGCGATCTCGCCATTCTCGATCCAGAAACCCGATGCGCCGCGGCTATAGTCGCCGGTGACGCCGTTGATGCCCATGCCTATCATTTCGGTGACATAGAGACCTTGGCGGATGTCGGCGATGAGCTCCTTCACCGAAAGACAGCCAGCCTCCATGTAGAGATTGGTGGTGGAGGGGGAGGGCGGCCCGCCCGTGCCGCGCGATGCGTGGCCCGTCGTTTCAAGACCGAGCTGCCGCGCCGTGGCCGTGTCGAGCAGCCAGGTGGTGAGCACGCCATCCTCGATGAGATGAAATCGGCGATTCATCACGCCCTCGCCGTCGAAGGGCTTGGACCGCAGGCCGCGTTTCATATGCGGGTCGTCGACGATCGAGATGCCCTTTGCGAAGACGGGCTTGCCCATCTCCTTTTTCAGGAAGCTCGTGCCGCGCGCGATGGCCGAACCGGAAATGGCGCTGGCGAAGTGACCGACGAGCCCGCCCGAAACGCGCGGATCGTAGACGATGGGCACGGATTGCGACTTGACCTTGCGCGGGCCGAGGCGCCGCACGGCCTTCTCTCCGGCGCGGCGGCCGATCTCCGCGGCGCTTTCGAGATCCGCCGCGTGGCGCCGGGAGGAAAACTCATAGTCGCGCTCCATCGCCGTTCCCTCGCCCGCGAGAACCGAGCAGGAAAAGGAAGAGGAGGTGCCCGCATAGGAACCCGCAAAGCCGCCGCTCGTGACGAGGGCGACGCCGGAGCGCCCGAAGCTCGCGCCCGCGCCGCTCGAATTCGTGACGCCGGGTACGGCAAGCGCGGCTTCTTCCGCCTGCGCCGCGACCGCGGCCAGCGCCTCCGCGGAAGGGGCGGGTGACTTGTCCTCTATGTCGAGATCGGGCCAGTCGCGCGCGAGCAGCGCCGGATCGGCAAGACCGCAGAATGGATCCTCCGGCGCGACGCGCGCCATGGCGACGGCGCGCTCGATCATGGGGGCGAGCGCCGCTTCGGAAAGATCGGTGGAGGAGACGGTTGCCTGTCTCTGGCCGATGAAGACGCGAAGCCCGATATCGCGGCCTTCCGACCTCTCGACATCCTCAAGCTTGCCGAGGCGCCAGGAAACGCCGAGCGACGTGCCTTCGACGACGAGCGCCTCGGCCGCATCCGCTCCGGCCTTCCGCGCGCGCTCGACCAGATTGGCCGCGATGTCGAGCGCGGTTTCTGTGGAGGCGGCGGTGGCGGGGATGCTCATGGGGCGGGTCCGGTGGTGAAAGCGTGATCAGACAAGCGCATACCACAGGCAGCCGATACCGGCGACCAGCAGTGCGATCCAGGTGAGGAGTGTGCCGACGAGGCGTGGCGGTGTCGACTCGCCGGTGCGCGAAACGCCGATCGCATGGAGGATGCGGCCGATGGTGAGCGCGAGGCCCACAATGTGGAGAACATAGATCGACGCGGCGAGAAGGTGCAGCACGACGAGGCCGATCAGCGCGATCGGCGTGTACTCCACATTCACGATATGGGCGCGGCTCGCATTATAGAGCTTCTCGTCCTCGCCCGTGCCCGTCATCACGTTGGAACGCACGCGGTTCGCCGATACGCGATAGGCGAGGAAAAGATTGATGAGGATGTTGAGGCCGGCATAGACACCGACGATGGCGAGCGACGCGGAATAAAAGCCCATGGGTTCCTCCCTTGCCATGCCGCGCAGACCGGCCTTGTCAGGCCATGCTTGTCTCGCATCCCGGGGCATGATTCGATTTGCGACGGGGAACGCTAGCACGGGATTTCAGACATGGCATCCGAACCGGTGATCTCGGTCGAAATCGGCGACATCACCAAGATGAATGTTACAGCCATCGTGAACGCCGCCAATGAACGCCTGGCGCCGGGCGGTGGCGTCTGCGGAGCGATCTTTCGCGCGGCGGGCGCGGGCCTGATCGACGAGTGTCAAGCCTGGGGCGGCTGTCCGGCGGGCGAGGCGCGCATCACCGGCGGCTACAACCTGCCTGCCGAATGGATCGTCCATGCGGTGGGTCCGGTCTGGCATGGCGGCGGGGAGGGAGAGGCGGCGCTCCTTGCTGGCTGTTATCGCAATGCGCTCGCCCTGGCATCCGATTACGGGATGGAGTCGATTGCCTTCCCGGCGATCTCGACCGGCATATTCGGCTATCCGCCGGAGGAGGCGGCGAAAGTCGCCGTCGCCGCCTGCCGGGAACATGCGCAAACGCATGAACTTCCGCGGCGCATTCTTCTCGTCGCTTTCAGCGAGGAACAGGCTGAGCCTCTGAAGGCGGCACTCGGCGCCTGACTCAGTCCTCGAAGGGACGCCGCGACCGGAGCTTCTTCACGGCGCCGCGCTTCACTTTTTCCTCGACACGCTTTTTCTTCGCGGCGCGGCTCGGCTTCGTCGGCACACGGAATTTCGGCTGATGCGCGGCCTCCGCGATCATCTCGACGAGGCGCTCTATGGCATCCTCGCGGTTCGCCTCCTGCGTGCGGAAGCGGTTTGCAGTGATGACGATGACGCCGTCCTTCGTGAGCTTCGAGCCAGCGATGCGCTCGAGCCTTTCGCGGATGCGGGCATTGAGCGAAGGCGAGTGCCGCGCATCGAAGCGAAGCTGCGCCGCGGTCGAGACCTTGTTGACATTCTGTCCGCCCGGTCCGCCGGCACGAATGAAGCTGATGGAGATTTCATCATCTTCAATCGCAAGCTTGTCCGTGACGGGGATCATGGAATCACTTCCAGATCGGCTTGCCCGTGCCGGGAAGGCCGAGCTTCGACCATTTCTTCGTGACGGCTTCGATCACCTCTTCGTCCATGCGGATCTGGCGGCCCCATTCGCGCTTCGTCTCGGGCGGCCATTTGTTGGTGGCGTCGAGGCCGATCTTGCCGCCGAGGCCGCTTTCCGGCGAGGCGAAGTCGAGATAGTCGATGGGCGTGTTCTCGATCATCGTCACGTCGCGCACGGGGTCCATGCGCGTCGAGATCGCCCACATGACATCCTTCCAGTCGCGCGCATCGATGTCGTCATCCACGACGATGATCCACTTCGTGTACATGAACTGGCGGAGATACGACCACGCGCCCATCATCACGCGCTTGGCATGGCCCGGATAGGCCTTCTTCATCGAGATGACGGCGATCCGGTAGGAGCATCCCTCGGGCGGCAGCCAGAAATCGGTGATCTCCGGAAACTGCTGCTGGAGCAGCGGAATGAAGACTTCGTTCAAGGCCTCGCCGAGCACGGAAGGCTCGTCCGGCGGGCGGCCGGTGAAGGTCGAGAGATAGATGGGGTCCTTCCGCATGGTGATCGCGGAGACGGTGAAGACCGGGAATTTCTCGACCGAGTTGTAATAGCCCGTGTGATCGCCGTAAGGGCCCTCGTCTTCATATTCATCGAGCGAGACGTGACCTTCGATGACGATCTCGGCGGTGGCGGGCACTTTCAGCGGCACCGTCTTGCAATCGACGAGTTCGACCTTCTGCCCGCGCAGGAGCCCGGCGAACTGATATTCCGACAGCGTGTCCGGCACGGGCGTGACGGCGGCGAGGATCGTGCCAGGGTCCGCGCCGATGACGCAGGCGGCGGGAAGCGGCTCGCGCTTCTCGTTCTTCCAGCGCGCGTGATGCTGCGCGCCGCCGCGATGCGCAAGCCAGCGCATGATGGTCTTGTTCTTGCCCAGAACCTGCATCCGGTAGATGCCGAGATTGAAGTCGTCTTCCTTGACGCCCTTCGGCCCCTTGGTGACGACGAGCGGCCATGTGATGAGCGGCGCGGGTTCGCCGGGCCAGCAGGTCTGGATCGGGAGCTGGGTCAGGTCGATGTCGCTGCCCTTCAGCACGATCTCCTGGCAGGGAGCGGAGGAGACGGTCTTCGGCTTCATCGCCATGACGGTCTTGAGCAGCGGCAGCATGGAGACGGCCTCGCGGAAGCCGCCCGGCGGCTCCGGCTGGCGCAGGAAGGCGAGGGCCTCGCCCACCTCGCGCAGGTCCTTCGGATGGCGACGCTCGACCTCGCCGCCGCCCTTGAAGGAGACGGTGACGCCGCGCGCGACGCGCTCCACCGTGCCGAAGAGATTGACGAGGACCGGCATGGAGGAGGGCTGGCCGTTCGCCATCTCCGCCTTTTCGAAGATCACGGCAGGCCCCTGCTCGGCCAGCAGGCGCGTCTGAATCTCCGTCATCTCCAGAACGGTCGAAACGGGCTCCTTCACCCGGGCGAGGTCGCCGGTCGCATCGAGCTTGTCGAGGAATTCGCGGAGGGAGGCATAGGACATGGGCGGGGGCTGGCTTTCTCTTCGGGAATGGCCGGTTCGGTCGGGCGAGAGAATGCCGCAAAGGCGGCCGATTGCCAAAGCGGGAGGCGGGAGGCGCGGCCTAATTTATGTGCCGATTTGGAGCCCGGTCTTAACGGGCCGCCAACCAATCCGGGCCTAAGGTTCCCTTCATCAGGTTTTCAGGGAGCCAAGGCTTTGACGTCCGGAGAGAGTGTGAAGCAGCAAAGGCGGCAGAAAAGGATATGGCGTGGCGGAGAGCTGGACGCCGATCCGTTCAATCTGCCGTCGCATGTTGCCGTGAAGGCAACCGGCCTTGTCGAGCGGGCTTTCGGCTTCATCCGCTTTGCGACCGTCTATGCGGACGCGATCACGGCTTATGACAGCTCGCCCATTCTCGGCCGTTTCGAGTGGTCGGAGCCGATGTCGGCCTATGACGGGGTGGCGCTGCGTGTGCTTCCCTGCGACCGGCAGGCGGCAAAATTCGTCGCTATCGTTGAATTGTGCCACGCTGGCAATTCGGCCCGGAACCTCGTGGTCTATGCCGGGGAAGACGGGGTGGACGCCTCGTCGCGCTGGCGCGCCTGGGGCAAGGCGCTGAAATTGCCGCTGCTGATCGAGGACCGGGAGGGAATGCTCCACCCGGCGGAGCGCCGCCTCGGCGCCATCCAGATTTCAGATCCGCAGCCCCATGCGGGCGCGAACCCGCTCTCGGCCCGCCGTCCGCTCACTTTCGGCCAGTCCGGCCAGCCGCGCCTCTGGGCAGGCCGCCTCGTGGTTGGCGGCCGCCCGCTCGCCTACTGATCACCCGGTCACTCCGCAGCCTGCATCGCCTTCGGCCCGTGATAGGGCGCCCGGTTCGCCTTTTCCGGGTAGCGCCCTTCCGCGCGCGCAGCGAGATAGCGCTGGATGAGCCAGACCGGCTCTTCCAGATGGCTGAGGCGGCCCCGCACCACCTTGCTCGACTTGAGGCCCCGCTGGACGGCGGCATTCATCACCATGTCTTCCGAGTGGAAGGTGTTGAGCATGTCAGTCTCGCTGACAAGCGCCTCGGCATAGCCGGGCGCCTCCTTCGCCTTCTTCGAGACGAGCGTCGTGGTGAGCAGCAGGCAGCGATCGGCGGCGACCGGCAGCAGCCGGTACCAGAGCGCGCGGTCATGCGTGGTCAGGAACATGAAGCAGGGAAAGCCGGTGAAGAGGCCCCATTCGAAGGCCTGATCCTCGCTGAGCCCTTCGATCCACTCGAAGCCCGGCACCTTCGGGCCGCCCGCCCGCGAGGCGCGCAGCTCTCCGCGCAGTTTCTCCGTATAGGGAAGATGGGCATGGACGAAATAGGGGTGCTCGGGTTCGCTCCATGTGAGCTCGCCCGGCATGCTGACATTGAGCGTCGTCGCATGGGTGCCGATATGGTGATAGGACTCCATCCAGTTCTCGACCATCACCTTCCAATTGAAGTCGCAATCCCATTCGAGCTCGATCGCGACTTCCATGTCCGCCGCGTTCCAGGGCGCGATGACACGGTCGAAATCGGCATATTGCTCGGATAGCGGCTTCGCATTGCCGTCGAAATTCACGAAGACGAAGCCGTTCCAGACCTCGCTGTGGAATTCGGCGAGCTTCCAATCCGCCTTGTCGAAGCCTTCGGCATTGTGCATCTGCGTGCAGCCACGCAACGTGCCGTCGAGCTCATAGACCCATTTGTGATAGGGGCAGACGAGAAGCCGCGTCTCGCCCTCGCGGGGGAAGGCGGGATCGTCCGGCATGATATCCATCGCGCGATGCGCGCAGACGCGCGAGAGGACGCGGATCGCGCCTTCGCGGTCGCGGATGACGAGAAGGGGCTCGTCGAAGAGATCGAGCGCGATGTAGCTGCCCGGGGTCTTCAACTGCGAAACATGGGCGAGGCACATCCAGTCCTTCTTGAAGATGTTCTCGCGCTCGAAGGCGAAATAATCCTCGTCCGTATAGGCCTCGCGCGGCAGCGTTCGCGCCTGCGAGAGGGGTAGCGCGGCGGTCTCCTTGATGCCGGTGAGGATCGCTTCGAGCTTCGCGGAGATTTCCGGGGATGCGGCGGCAGTCATGTGTCACCTCGTCTGGAGCGAGAATTCGGCGCTTATGGCCTCGGTGATGAGATTGACGTGATCGGTGAGAAGCCACTCGCCCTTCTCGGCGGTGGAGCCTTGCGCGCGGGCGAGCACGCCGGAAGCGGGCACGAGGCCGGGCGGTGTCGGGTAGCGGTCGAACTTCGGAAACTCGGCCGGGCCGTCATTCGGGATCTTCGACATGTCGACGAGATCCGGACGGACGAGGAGCATCATCGAGGTTTCGAGAAGGCTCGCATGTTCGAGGTCGATGCCGGGATAGCCATCGGGGAAAAGGCGATCGAGCGTTTCGGTCTGCACGAAGTCCCAATATTCGAGGCGGAGCGCGACCGCATCGTCGATGCCGTCACGGCGCAGTTCACGCAGCGCGAGGTCGATCCCTTCGATGACGGGCCAGGCATTTTCCACGTGACCGTTCACGACGACGAAGCGGCGTGCGCCATGAAGTCCGAGATCATGGATCACGTCGCGCACGACGAGGGTCAGCGTGTTCGCGGCGAGGCTGGTGGTACCGGGGAAGTGCTGGCCGCCGCCGGAGCGAGGCTGCGACTTGTAGCCATAGGGAATGGCGGGCGCGACGACGCCGCCAACGCGCGCCGCGACTTCCTTCGCGACATGGGTTGGCAGGAAGGCATCCGTGCCGAGGGGGAGGTGAGGCCCGTGCTGCTCCGTCGCGCCGACGGGAAGGAAGAAGGGCGCGAGCGCCTTCGTCTTTTCCTCGAAGGCGGGCCAGCTCATTTCCTGCATCAATACGGTCACGGTTTCACCTCATAGCGGCGCCGCCATCGACGCCGATGCATTGGCCGGTGATGAAGCCCGCCTCGGGGCTCGCGAGAAAGAGCACCGCGCCCGCGATCTCTTCCGGCTGGCCGATGCGGCCAAGCGGGTTCGATGTCTCAAGCGCCTTGAGGGCGGGGGGCATGTTCTCGAAATCGAGAAGGGCGGTATCGACGGGACCGGGCGCGACGGCGTTCACTAGAATGCCGGGCGCGAATTCGCGCGCCCAGGAGCGCGTCAGCGAGAGGATCGCACCTTTGGTCGCCGCATAGACGGAGGAACCCGCGCGGCCGAGATAGGCGAGTTCGGAGGCGATGTTGACGATGCGCGCCTGCGGGGCGAGATGCGGAAGCGCCGCCTGCATGACGAGGATCGGCCCGCGCAGATTGACGGCAAGCATGCGGTCGAGATCGGAAATCTGCAGCGCGTCGAGCCGCGAGGCGATCTCGATGCCGGCGCAGTTCACGAGAATGTCGATGCCGCCGAGCTTCTCCGCCGCGGCGGCGATGCTTTCGCGTACCGCCCGCTCATCCGCGACATCGGTGGCGATGACCGGATAGGGATGGTGGCCGTCGGAGAGAAGGTCGAGGCCGAGAACCATGGCGCCTTCATCGGCAAAGGCCTCGGCGATCGCGCGGCCGATGCCGCTTGCGGCGCCCGTCACCACCGTTCTCCGCCCCTCGAACCTCTTTGCCATACGCACGCTCCTTCACTGTGGAGAAGAGAGTGCCGGGCGGGGCAGAGAGGGCGAAGATGGAAACGGTCAATGCAGGGCATTGATCCCGTTTATGAGTGGGGCCAGACTGGGGCGAGGAGAGCTTCCTTGGCCAGTAAACCCTTCAGGGCCGACCCGGCGCTTTTTCAACGGATCGACCTCAACCTCTTCAAGATATTCCTCGAAATCTCGCGCGCGGGCGGGATCGGCGCGGCCGCGCGGCGGCTGAACCTGCAGCAGCCCGCGGTGAGCCTCGCGCTGAAGCGGCTCGAAGGGCATCTCGACACCGAACTCTGTATTCGCGGGCCGCGCGGCGTGGAGCTGACGCCGCAGGGGCGCATCGTGGCGGGCTTCGCCGAACATCTCTTCCAGCAGATGCAGGCGCTGCCGCGCGCCATGGCGGAAGTGGAAGGCGAGGTGGAGGGGCTGCTGACGATCCGTTCGGTCTCGGGCGTCGTCTCGCCCGAGCTCGACGCAACGCTCGATGCAATGCGCCGCCGTCATCCGCGCATCAGGCTCAGGATCGACATCGCGCCGAGGCGCATTGTGGTGGAGGCGCTCCTGAAGGATCAGGCGGAAGTCTGCATCGCCTTCGACAGCGCGCCGCGCGCCGACCTTCTCTATGAGCCGCTGATGCGCGAGTACCAGCAGCTTTACTGCGGGCGGGCGCACCCGCTTTTCGGTTCCTGCATCACCAATCCGGAAACGCTGGCGAAGGAGCGCTTCGTCGTGACGGGCTCGGACGAGCCGGACGACGTGCGCCATTTTCGCCTGCGCTACAGCCTCGGCGTCGATCCCGCAGGCGAGGCCGAGAACCTCGAAGAGGCGAAGCGCATGATCGGCGTGGGCGTCGGCATCGGCTTCCTGCCGACGGCGGTGGCCGAGGATACGGCAGAGCGTGACGCGCTCTGGCCAATCCTGCCGCAAGCCATGCTGCCGAATTACCTGCTCTACCTGATCACCAGGCCGGAAGCCGAGCAGACGCTGCCGACGCAACTTTTCCTCGCGGAAATCCGGCGGCGGCTCGCGGCGCTGGGCGGCCCGATCTGAAGGATCTCAGCCGAACTTCGAGAAATCGGGCTGGCGCTTCTCGAAGAAGGCGCTGATCGCTTCCTTCACCTCGTCCGAGCGAAGCTGTGCGGCGAAGATGCGGCCCTCGGTCTCGCGGGCTTCGCCGACGCGGGGGCGGTCATTGTCCTTCAGCAGGGCCTTGGTAGCCCGGACGGCATTCGGTGCCTTGGCGGCAAGAGCCTTGGCGCAGGCAAGCGCTTCCACCGGCAATTCATTATCCGGGAAGACATCTGCGACCAATCCGAGTGCTTCTGCCTTGGCTGCACCGATCTTCTTGCCGGTGAGGAAAAGGTCTGCCGCTTTCTGAATACCGATTTGCCGCTGAAGCAGGAAGGTCGAACCCGCTTCGGGTACCAGGCCCAGATTGACGAAGGGCATCTGGAAAGTTGCGCTCTCGCCCGCATAGACGAGGTCGCAATGGAGCAGCATGGTGACGCCCACCCCCACCGCGAGGCCGTTAACCGCCGCGACGATGGGCTTCCTGGCTTCCGCAAGGTTCTCGAGGAAACGCGTTACGTGCGGTTTTTCCTTGGGCTGCTCGTCGGCGGGCGCCGTTCCCGCCTTGGCAAAATCGCCTAGATCGTTGCCAGCCGTGAAAGAGCCACCGGAGCCGGTGAAATAGGTGACGCGGATGGCTGGATCGGCATCGGCCTTTTCGATGGCGTCGGCCATGATCCCGTACATCTCGGCTGTCAGCGCGTTCTTCTTGTCGGGCCGGTTCAGGGTAACGATCTGGACGCCGTCTTCGACGGTCACGAGCACATGGTCGGTCATAACGGTTCTCCGCTCGGCGGCCCCATGCCGCAATAAGTTCTTTTTCGGAATTAGCATCGCCCGCTACGTCAGGCAAAGCGGAAAAGGCGCGAGACCCTGTGCGCGGGATGCGGGACGAGTGAGCGCTTTTGAACAGCTCAGGCCGGAAGCAGGCGCCAGACGCTGGTGTTCCGGACGTCGGTATCCTCGAGTTCCCGCGTGGTTTTCACGGCGTAGGAGACAAGTTTCTCAAGGCCTGATTTCGGCAGATAGGTACGGCCGGGATCGCCGATCAGCACTTCCACGCCCTCGGCGGCAAGACGGCGAAGCCAGGCCTCGATCCGCTCGGCAAGCGGGCGCTCGTAGCACATGTCGCCGACGAGAATGACTTCCCAGCCGCGATTTTCCACACCGACAAGATCTTCGGCAGTGGCTTCGATCTGGACACCGTTGGATGAGGCGTTGAGCTTGATTGCCTCTAAGGCAAAAAGGTCGATATCGGCGGACAGGACCGGTTTTCCGCCGGATTTGGCCGCTGCAATGCCGATAAGGCCCGAGCCCGAACCAAAATCCAGCACGCTTTTGCCGCTGACGACAGCCGGGTTGTCGAGGATATAGCGGGACAGAGCCTGGCCCCCGGCCCAGGCAAAAGCCCAGAAAGGAGGCGGAAGGCCGGATTTCTCAAGCTCTTCTTCCGTCATTTGCCATATAGGCACAATTTCGGAGGCGAGATGGAGGCTTATTTCCGGAATGAGCGGCGGCTCATGGAGCGCCGTATTGCCACGGATGAAAGCGGCGGGATCCCGCGATGGCCGGGTCATCGGGCGGAGGGAAGGGCGGCGAGAATTTCCCGCGCCTTCTCGCTGTCCTTCGCGATCTGGGCCTTGAGGCTATAGAGCCCGTCGAATTTCCGCTCCGGGCGGATGAATTCGATGAAGGAGACGGCGGCATGGGCGCCGTAGATATCGCCCTCGAAATCGAAGATATGCGCTTCGAGGAGCACGTCTTCCTTGTCGAAGGTGGGGCGGCGGCCGACATTTGCCACGCCTCCATAGACGCCCTTGTGCGGCCCGTCCTCGATCTCGACCTTCACGGCATAGACGCCGAGGGCTGGTTCGACATGATCCTCAAGCGGCAGGTTTGCCGTCGGGAAGCCGATGGTCCGTCCGCGCTGATCGCCCTGCTGGATATGCGTTTCGACCGACCACCAGTGCCCGAGCAGCTTCGCCGCGCCGCGCGGATCGCCCTCTGCCAGAAGTTCGCGGATACGGGTCGAGGAGTAGGTGACGCCCCCATCCTGCACCTCCTCGACGATCGAAACGCCGAAACCTTCCATCTCGCCCATATAGGAGAGGGCGGCCGCATCGCCGCCGCGGCCCTTGCCGAAGCGGAAATCGTAGCCCGCGACCACGTGAACCGCATGGAGACCGTTCACCAGCACGTCGAGCACGAATTCGGGCGCGAGCTTCTGCGACATCTTCTCGTCGAAGGGAAGCGCGGCGAGCGCATCGACGCCGAGCCCTTCGAGAAGCCGCGCCTTGGCGCGAAAGGGCGTGAGGCGGAAGAAAGGCTTGTCGGGAAAGAAGAATTGCTGCGGATGCGGCTCGAAGACCAGCACACCGAGCGGCACGCCCATCTCCCGCGCGATCGCCGCCGCCTTGCCGATGACCTGCCGGTGGCCGAGATGCACGCCGTCGAAATTGCCGAGCGCATAGACCGCGCCCCGGAGACCGGGCGGTACCTGCTCGTAGTGACGGATGATCTGCATGGACGGGGGCGGGGCTCCGCGCGGGTGGATTTGGCCCAAGGTCATGGCGGATCGGCCCCGCAGCGTCAAGTATCGCGGGCGCGATATGGCGAGAACGCCGCGGCCGCCTACCAGACGAGGCGAGGCATGGCGCCTATCGCGGAAACGCCGGCGCGTTCCAGAACGTGGATGACGCGGGGTTCTTCCGGAGCTTCCGGCTTGTCCCCACAATCGGCGGCGGCGATACCGCCGGTGATGAAGAGAGCGTCTATGCCGGTATCGTTCGCGCCCTTGATGTCGGTGAGCGGTCCGTCGCCGATGGCGAGGATCCGCCTATCGGGCACGGCTTTGCCCGCGAATCCCGCAAGGCGCTCGCGTGCAATCCCGTAGACGGGCCCATGCGGCTTGCCGAAATAGATCGTCCTGCCACCGAGTTCGTCATAGAGCCGGGCAAGCGCACCCGCGCAATAGATGTGGCGCTCCCCGCGCTCGACCACGATGTCCGGGTTGGCGCAGATGAGTGGAAGCCCGCGCGCGGTAAGGCGCTCGAACTGCGTGCGATAATCTTCCGGACCTTCGACCTCGTCATCGAAGGGGCCGGTGACGAGAATGAAATCGGCATCGTTTTCGCCGACGCGCTCGACACCGGTCTGATCGAAGAGGGCAAGGTCGCGGTCGGGGCCGATGTGATAGCAGCGCGTTCCAAGTTCATGGCTTGCGAGGCAGAGCCGCGTCGCATCGCCAGATGTCAGGATGCCGTCATAGACATCATGCGGAATACCGAGATTTTCGAACATGGCTGGAAGAGCATCCGACGGGCGCGGCGCGTTCGACAGCAGCAGTACATGGCCGCCCTTCGCGCGAAAATTCGCCAGCGCTTGCGGCACGCCGGGATAGGCCTTCTTTCCGTTGTGAAGCACGCCCCAGACATCGCAGAGCAACGCGTCGTAATTATCGGCGATGGCGGAAAGGCCCGGGATCAGCATGTCGTCTCTTACTCGGCTCTCATGAAGATGATTTCGGTGTCGCGGTAGCGCCGCCGGTCGAGCTCCTCGAAACCTTCCGGCGCTTCGAAATCGGCCATTGCTATTTCCTCGACAACGCAGAGAGCCCCTGGAGCGAGCCAGCCGCCTTCCTTCGCGGAGAGAAGCGCTGCGCCGCCGAGCCCCTTGCCATAGGGCGGATCGGCGAAGACGAGCGAGAAGGCGGGGCCGACGCTGCCGGGGCGCGGCCCGAGCCGCGTTGCGTCGCGCTTGTAGATCTTAGCATTGCCGTTGAGGCCGAGGTGATCGAGATTTTCGCGGATCGCCGCGCGGCTTTCCGCATGATCCTCGACGAAGAGCGCGAAGGACGCGCCGCGCGATATGGCTTCTATGCCGAGCGCGCCGGTGCCCGCAAAGAGATCGAGCACGCGCGCGCCTTCGAGCGCGAAGTCGCCGAGATCGGCATGGGCCAGAATGTTGAAAAGGGCCTCGCGCGTGCGGTCGCTGGTCGGCCGCACGAGATCGCCTTTCGGCGCCGCGATGGGCCGTCCCCTATGAGCGCCGCCGACGATCCGCATTGGGACCCTTTCCCTTGTTGTCTCGCTTGTTATCCGGGCGCGCGTCTGGCCCCTTCTTCCCGGGTGCGCCTGCGCGGTGCGGCCGCGGCGCCTTGCCTTTGGGGGTGGGGCTTTTGGGGGCCGGAACCTTGGGCGAAGGCCGGTCCTTGCGCGGCTGGTCCTGCTTGCCGCTGCCGCGCGCCGGGCTTGCCTCTGTCTTGCGCTCGAACTGGGCCGCATGAGCGCCGAGCTGGTCCATCAGCACGCGGTTCGGCACCTGCTTCACTTCGCCGGGCTGCATGTCGCCGATCTGGAAGGGGCCGAAGGAAAGCCGGATAAGACGGTTCACCTTCAGGCCGAGCGCGCCGAGCACACGCTTCACTTCGCGGTTCTTGCCTTCCTTGAGGCCGAGCGTCAGCCAGACATTCGACCCCTGCACCTTGTCGAGCGTGGCCTCGATGGGACCGTAGCGCACGCCCTCGACCGAGATGCCCTCTTTCAGCCTGTCGAGATCCGGCTGACCGATGCTGCCGAAGGCGCGCACACGGTAGCGTCTGGTCCAGCCCGTGGAGGGGAGTTCGAGAAGGCGGGCAAGCTCGCCATCATTGGTGAGAAGGAGAAGGCCTTCGGTGTTCACGTCGAGACGCCCGACGGAGACGACGCGCGGTATGTTGCCCGGCATCTTGTCGAACACGGTCGGGCGGCCCTCGGGGTCACGCGCCGTGGTAACGAGGCCTGCTTCCTTGTAGTAGCGCCAGAGCCTGGTCGGCTCCTGCGCGGGAAGCGCCTTGCCGTCGACCGCGATTTCCTCCCGGCCGGTGACGTTGAGCGCCGGGCTCGTGATCACCTTGCTGTTCACAGTCACGCGGCCATCGGCGATGAGTTTCTCCGCCTCGCGGCGCGAGCATATGCCCGCCCGCGCGATCACCTTCGCGATGCGGTCGCCTTCGGGCGTGGAGGGGGAATTGGCGTGGCCGGATGTCATGGGCCTCTCTTTAGCAGGAGCCCCGCCTTACAGGAAGCTGGCAGAAAGCAGGCGCTTGCCAAGAGGGCGGCGGCGCGGCACGGTCCAGCCCATGAATGCCGAACCGGAAACCGCCATGCGCCCCATGGATCTCGCCTTCGCCGAAGCCGAGGCGGCGGGCGCGCGCGGCGAGGTGCCCGTGGGGGCAGTGATCGTGGACGGGGCGGGGCATGTCGTCGCACGGGCGGGCAACCGGACGCTGGAACTGAAGGACCCGACGGCCCATGCCGAGCTTCTCGCGATCCGCGAAGCCTGCGCGGCGCTGGGTTCCGAGCGGCTCATCGGCTGCGACCTCTATGTCACGCTGGAACCTTGCCCGATGTGTGCGGCAGCGATCTCCTTCGCGCGGATTCGCAGGCTTTATTACGGCGCATCCGACGAGAAGGGCGGCGGGGTGGATCACGGCCCGCGGATTTTCGCGCAGCCGACCTGCCATCATGTTCCCGACGTCTATGGCGGGATCGGCGAGAGCCGCGCATCGGCGCTTTTACGCGATTTTTTCGCAGTGCGGCGAAGCTGAGACCTCCCAGGCCCCGGCGGCTTTGTGCGTGATTTGCGCTCCTCGACCCGTTAGAGTGCCCGCATTCGACATTGAGACGGGAGCTGCGGTTCCCGGCCGGAAAGAACAAAGGGGAGATCGATGAATTTCGACCATAACGAAAAAACCAAAGAGCTGATTGCGCGTCTCGAACGGTTCATGGATGAGTACATCTATCCGAACGAGAAGACCTATAACGATCAGATGGACGCCTTCCGCAAGGCGGGCGATCCGTGGCAGGTGCCGCAGATCCTCGAAGATCTGAAGCCGAAGGCGAAGGAAGCCGGACTCTGGAACCTCTTCCTGCCCGAATCCGAGCGCGGCGGCGGCCTGTCGAACCTCGAATATGCCTCTCTTTGCGAGATCATGGGCCGCGTCGGCTGGGCATCGGAAGTGTTCAACTGCTCCGCGCCCGACACCGGCAACATGGAAGTCATCGAACGCTACGGCAACGAGCGCCAGAAGAAGGAATATCTGGAGCCGCTGCTCGAAGGAAAGATGCGTTCGGCCTTCCTCATGACGGAGCCCGATGTCGCTTCCTCGGATGCGACGAATATCTCCACCCGCATCGAGCGCGACGGTGACGAATACGTCATCAACGGCCGCAAGTGGTGGTCGTCGGGCGTGGGCGATCCGCGCTGCAAGATCGCGATCCTGATGGGCAAGACCGACCCGAAGGCCGACACCTATCGTCAGCAGTCGCAGATCCTGGTGCCGATGGACGCACCGGGCATCAAGGTCGTCCGCATGCTTCCCGTCTTCGGCTATGACGACGCGCCGCACGGCCATGCGGAAGTCATTCTCGAAAATGTCCGCGTGCCGGCAGAGAACCTGCTTCTCGGCGAAGGCCGCGGCTTCGAGATCAGCCAGGGCCGCCTCGGGCCGGGCCGCATCCATCACTGCATGCGCACCATCGGCGTTGCCGAACGCGCGCTGGAGATCATGGTGAAGCGGCTTCTCACCCGCGAGGCATTCGGCAAGAAGATTGCCGAGCATTCGGTCTGGGAAGAGCGTGTGGCTCGCGCCCGTATCGACATCGAGATGGCACGCCTTCTGACGCTCAAGGCCGCCTACATGATGGACACGGTGGGCAACAAGGTCGCCCGCGCCGAGATCGCCATGATCAAGGTCGCGGCGCCGAACATCGCGCTCAAGGTGATCGACGATGCGATCCAGGCGCATGGCGGCGGCGGCGTGACGACCGACTTCGGCCTCGCCAAGATGTATGCCGGCATGCGGACGCTCCGCCTGGCGGACGGGCCGGACGAGGTGCATGCCCGCACCATCGCCAAGCTCGAATTCAAGAAGCATCAGGCGAAACTTCGCGCCGCGGCCGAGTGATCATGAAGCGCCTCGGTGTCGCTCGCGGGCTCGTTGCCCGCGTCTGACATGAAGACAAGGACGGCCGGTTCCCCGCCAGGGGACCGGCCGTTTCATTGCGACAGTGAGTAGGGACGGGGAAAGCCCATGGGCATCACGACCGGCATGAAAATGTACAACGCGCAGCTCTCGCCCTATGCGGCGCGCTGCCGAATGGCCATCTACGCGAAGGAACTCGACGTCGAGTTCCTCGACATGCCGAACCCCGACCTTGAAGAAGAATTCAACCGGCTCGCGCCCATGCACAAGGTGCCGCTTCTCGTCGATGGCGGCATTGTCGTGCCCGAGTCGGAAACCATCTGCGAGTATCTGGAAGACAGGGGACTGGGCGTTCCTCTCCGCCCGAAAGATCCTGCCGCCGCTGCCCGGATGCGCCTCTTCGGCCGCATTGGCGACCTCTATCTCATGGATGCCATGGGTGAGCTTTTCGGCCAGATCAATCCGGCGGGACGCGATGCGAAGCTCGTGGCGCAGGAAATGGCCGAATTGCAGAAGGCGATGGGCTGGCTCGAAGCCTATCTCGCGGGGGGCAAGTATGCGGTGGGTGAGAGCCTGACGCTTGCCGATTGCGCGCTTGTGCCGGTGATCTTTTTTTTCGAGGAGATCGGCCCCATGTTTGGCAGCGTGAACCCGCTACAGGCCTATCCGAAGACCGAGGCCTATTTCAGCGCAATTGCGGAGGAGCCTTCGGCAGCGAGAGTGCTTGAAGAACTTGGTACCGCTCTTCGCCGGATGATGGCGGGCTGATTCAGCCGGCCACGACGCTTGCCGCTGGAGAGGCTTCTTCTTCGGGTGCCGGCACTTCGCAATAGGGAATCTTCGGCAGCGTAACCGTCACGCTTGTTCCCTTGCCGAGTTCGCTTTCGATCGCCATTCGTCCGCCATGAAGTTCGGCGAGGGAGCGCACAAGCGCGAGCCCGAGGCCCGTTCCCTGCTTGCTGAGTTTGGCATCGGTCGCAATCTGCTCGAATGGCTGGCCGAGCCGGTCGATCTGGTCCTTCGGTATACCGCGGCCTGTATCGCGCACGACGAGCCTGACCTCGTTGTCCTCTTCGGCCACGTCGACCGAGATTTTACCTCCGGCTGGAGTGAACTTCACCGCGTTGGAAAGCAGGTTCAGCATGATCTGCTTGAGAGCGCGCTCGTCTGCCACGATTTCCGCGCCATCGTGACAATCGATGGAGTGGTCCATATGCACGCCATTGTCTTCCGCTTTCCCGCGCACGAGGCGCACGCAGGACTCGATGAGAGCGGCGATATCCAGCACTTCCGGGTGAAGATCGTATTTTCCCGCCTCGATCTTCGACATGTCGAGAATGTCGCTGATGAGATCGAGAAGGAGTGCGCCGCTCTCGTTGATGAGTTGCGCATATTCCGAATAGCGCTCGTGGCCGAGCGCGCCGAACATCTCCATCCGCAGAATGTCGGAAAAGCCGATGATGGCGTTGAGCGGAGTCCTGAGTTCGTGGCTCATATTGGCCAGGAAACGGGATTTGGTGCTGTTCGCGGCTTCGGCGCGTTCCCGCGCTTCGAGAAGTTCCATTTCGTGGCGTTTGCGTTCGCTGATATCGCGGGTGACGCCGACCACCTCCGCGGTTCTCATGCCGTCTGCGTCGAGCGCGCTCCGCATCGTCGATTCGAGCCAGACGTAGTGGCCGTCCTTGTGCAGGAAGCGATAGTCGAACTGGACCTGCTCGCCTTTCAGCACGCACTGGGTAAAGGCGTTCACGGCGCGAGGGAAATCCTCCGGATGGATGAGGTCCTCGGATATCTGCTTGCCGATGAACTCCTCGGGACCGCGGCCGAGAATGGCTTTGACGGCTGGCGAAATGAACATGACATGCGCGTTCGCGTCGTAATGCGCCACGACGTCTGATGCCTGTTCTGTGAGCAGGCGATACTTCGCTTCGCTTGCCTTGACCGCCAGTTCCGCCTCGACCTCTTCATGAACGTCCTCGGCAAGGCCGACCAGTGCCCCGATTTCATTGAAGGCGTCGGTTTCGGCATAGGCATAGGTCTTGATGTAGCGGTAGCAGCCGTCGCCGCCCCGAAAACGGGTGACGGAGGTGGCAGGTTCATGCGTCTCGAATGCGTCGAGAAACTTCGACAGCAGTTCGTCGCGATCCTCGGGATGAACGAGATGCTCGTACCAGTCGCCATCCGCCGGGAGTTTGTCCTCGTCGAGGCCGAGAATGCGGGCCACGCCCCGCGACCATTGCGGCGCGGGGGCGCCCTTGACCCAGCGCCAATGACCGAAGCGCGCGAGCTGCTCCGCCTCGCGAAGCTGATGTTCGAGCCGGTAGGTCTCGGTGACGTCGCGCGACACGCAGAGAATTCCCGCGACATTCGGATCGGCCAGCAGGTTGCAGCCGCGCGTCTCCACGCGGCGCCAGGTTCCGTTTGCATGGGCGAGACGGATAACCTCGAGCACTTCCGCGCCGGGCATGCGCACGCATTCCTCGATCTTGCGCAATAGACGCTCGCGGTCGTCTGGATGAACGAGATCGGCGATATGGCGTCCGATCAGTTCGTCTTCGCGGACATCAAGAGCCTTGCGGATGGCAGGGCTCTGGTAGGTAATGACGCCGCCCCGGTCGAGAATGGTGAGAATGTCGCCCGCATTTTCAACGAGCGCGCGGTAGAAACTCTCGCTGCCGGACGCAACTGTGCCGCCCACGCAAGGTGCGCTTTCCGCTACCCGCGGTCCCATGCTGGCGGGACGGCCCATGTCTTCTCCCCACTTCCCGTATTCCGCTCCCGAGCAGGAAAACGAAATACTTCCCTGAATATCGGGAAGGGTAGGGGGATTTGTTTAATGTTCCCTTGAGTGGCCATACGCCGTTTACGGAGCGTTAGCCATATTCGCGTCGGAAATCCGCGACTTCAGGGGCGCTGTATGATCTGCCATGCATGTTCGGCGAGGTTTCTGCAGGCGTCGCCGAGCGTTTTTGCCCGCTCCGAACTCGCATTGCCGTCAAGGCCGCGCTTGTAGACGCCCTGGCTGATGGAAGCGAGACGGAACATCGAGAAGGCAAGATAGAAGTTCCAGTCGGGGATGCCGTCGCGCCCGGCATGCCGGCAATATTCGGCGACGAATTCCTCTTCCGTCGGGACGCCCGGTGTCTTCGTCCGGTCGATGGGTTCAGCGCCGCCTGCCACGCCAAGGAGGTCGTACATGCAGGTATAGGCAACATCCGCAAGCGGGTGGCCTATGGTGCAGAGTTCCCAGTCCAGAACCGCGATCATGCGCGGTTCGCTGGCGTGGAACATGGTGTTGCCGAGGCGGTAATCGCCATGCGCGATCGTCACCGAAGGCTCGTCGGGAATATGCTTCGGGAGATAGTCGATGAGTTTTTCCATCGCCGGCACATCGGCGGTCTGCGCGCCGCGATATTGCTTGATCCAGCGTCCGATTTGCCGCTCGAAATAATTGCCCGGCTTGCCGAAATCGGCGAGCCCGACTTTCTCGTAGTCGACTGCATGCAGCTTTGCGAGATTTTCAGCGAGGTTCGCGTACACGGCGCGGCGCTCCGCCTCATTCGATTCCGGCATGACCGACTCTCGGAAGACCCGACCTTCCAGGTACTCCATCACGTAGAAGGAGGTGCCGATGATGCTGTCGTCTTCACATAGCGCATACATGTGCGGCACGGGCACGTCCGTATCGGCGAGTGCCTTCATGACGCGATATTCGCGGTCGACCTGGTGGGCGCTTGCGAGAAGCTGCCCGGGCGGCTTCTTGCGCATCACATAGCGCTTGCCGCCGCCGGGGCCTGTGGTCGTGAGAAGGAAGGTCGGGTTCGACTGGCCGCCCTCGAACTGACGGACCTCCAGATCGCCGCCGAAACCTTCGACCTCTTGCTGGCAAAAGGCTTCGAGACGCTTCACATCGAAGCGGTGCGCCTCGCGGATGGGTGTCGTTTCCAGATCGCCTTGCGCGGCCTCGGACATCTTCCTCTCCCCGGAATTTTCCTGTCTGAGGGGAGACTTAGCATGCGCGCCGCGACCGGCAAAGACAGCAGGATCGGACGCAAGGGAAGCCTTGAATGTTTCAGGCCGCGTCCTGGTTTTCCTCGAAACCTTCAGACGTCACGCCGGAAACGCGGCGGCGCCGCGCGTTGTGAATGACATCGCCGGGGCGGTCTTCCGTGTCGGGCCGCGATGTCGCCATCCGAAGGACCTCAGCATAGCCCGACTTCGTTTCCATCCGCTCGCCGAACCCGTTGGCGATAAGGAAGCGCCGCGCCATGGGCAGGTTGTAACAGGGAATCCACATCATCAGGTGGTGTTCGACGTGGTAGTTCACCCAGTAGGGCGCGACGAGCGCGCGCTCGATGAGATTTGCCTTGGTGGTGCGGGCATGACGGAAGGGATCGTCATTGTCGGGGACCATCGCATGCTCGGCAATATTGCGGATGCGCGTGATTGCCTGATGCCAGGTGAGGAAGGGCACGAGCCAGAGAACGAAGTAGAGATACCAGTGACCGCTGGCGGCGAGCACGGCAAAAACAGCGAGCTGCGCAAGCGTCGCGCGGCCGAGTTTCGCCCAGTAATTCTTCAGGCGCTGCTCGAAGGGCCATTCGGACTTGCCGAGCGCGTTCAGGATCTGCGCCTTGCGCTGCTGATAACCGGTCTGACCGGTGATGTCGCGCACCATCTTGCGCCGGAAGCTCTTGCGCGTAATGGGGAAGGGCGCGGAAAGAACGAGATCGGGATCTTCCGGCTGCTGCGTGTTCGCGTGATGCTTCAGGTGATAGCGGCGATAAGCGCCCGTCTCCGCCATCATCGGATAGGCACAGAACCACTGGCTGAGAAATGAATTGAGCTTCTGGTTCTCGGTCAAAATGCCATGCGCGCCATCATGCATCGGGATCGCAAGGCCGAGCTGGCGCGCGCCGATCACCATGACCGCGAGAATGTAGGTGAGAGGATTGGGGAAGGCGACGAAGACCGCCATCGCACCGAAGATGACGGCCCAGGCATGAAAGACGAGCCATGTGCCGCGCAGATCGGAGCGCTTGCGCACCAGCGCGAGTTGTTCCGGGGTCAGGAGATCCTTTGCCAGCGCGCTCATGCCGTCTTCCTCCGTTCGGTGGTTTTCTGTTGGGTCTGCGGCGCGGCGATGCCAGCGCCTGCGAGACAGAACTTCACGATTTCCGCGACCACGCGGTCGGGGTTGCTGTCGAGCTCATGGCTTTCAGGCGCGAGCGGACCGATAAGCGCTGTCGGAATGGCGCCCGCTATGCAGGCGGCTGCAATGCGCACATCGGTCTTCGGCAGTTCGCCGTTCTCGATTCCGTCTTCAAGGATGCCTGCGAAAATTTCCGCATGCGTGCGGCGGAAGAAACTGCGCTCCTCGGCGAGGTTCACGTCGAGTGGCTCCGCAAGCAATGCATAGGCAAGACGGCGTCCCTGAACGGCGCGCCCGGCAAAGGTCTCGAGCACCTTCACAAGCCGCTCGCTCGCGGCTTCGTCGCCAGAGGCGATTTCGGCGAGCTTGCCCATCTCGCGGGCTGAAACCTCGCGAAAGACATGACGGCAGAGCGCTTCCTTGGACGAGAAATATCGATAGAGAGTGCCGGTTGCGACACCGGCCTTCTTCGCCACCTCGCTCATTTGCACTGCAGCAAAGCCGCCTTCCGCCACGAGACCGCGCGCGGCATCGAGGATGCTGCGCCGCGTATCGGCGAGGCGGGCCGCCACCTTGTCTGTCTGCCTGTAAGCCAAGATATGAACCTCCATTCACTCACAAGGAATGAACCACGGTTCACGTTCTTGGGTCAAGAAGAACAAGCGCCCCGGCGAGAAGCGGACAGCAAAAAGCCCGGTCCTGCGCTTTCTTCAAAAGTGCAGGAAACCGGGCTTTTGTGAGCGGTAACTGCTCAGTCGGCGGCGCGCAGCGCCTCGCCGAAATCGCGATCCTTCTCGGCCTTTTTCGGCTTGGCGGTGTCGTCATTCGCGACGGCATACCAATGGGCCTGACCCGTAAACAGCTCAGCGGCGAGAGCGGCGTCGTGAAGCCACTGCTTGTATATCTTCTTCATCTGGACCTCCTTACGGAGAATGTTGCGTTGCAACATATGTAACACCGTCATGACGGGATTCAAGCAGCGAGACCTGCGGCAAAACGACTTGCAAGGAAAGGAGGCGACTTCGCGGACGCCATGCGGCATACAACCGCCGAAGGAACGCAGCTATGACCGACTCTCGCGCAGAAGCATCCGAAGACACGACCGCCGGGTTGTTCCGCCTGCGCGATTTCAGGTTCTACATTTCAGGACGCTTCCTCGGCACGCTCGCCATGCTGATCCAGTCGGTCGCGGTGGGCTGGCAGGTCTATGACATCACGGAGAGCCCGCTCGCGCTCGGCTATGTGGGGCTCGCGCAGTTCCTGCCCATCGTGCTGCTGACGCTGCCCGCGGGCGACATCGCCGACCGCGTGGACCGGCGCTACATCGTGGCGGCGGCGGGGGTCCTCGAAGCGGCGGCGGCGGGCTGGCTCATCATCCTCACACTGACGCATACGGGCGACGTCACGTGGTTCTACGCCGCGCTCGCGCTGTTCGGATGCGCGCGCGCCTTCATGGCGCCCGCCTCGCGCTCCTTCGTGCCGCTCCTCGTCTCCGCCGTGCAATTGCCGCGCGCGGTGGCGGTGAGCTCCTCGACCTTCCAGGTCGCGGTGATCACGGGCCCCGCCATCGGCGGCGGGCTCTACCTCCTCGGACCCGTGATCGTCTATTCGGTCTGCGCGGCGCTCTTCATGGCTGTCGCCGTAGCCTTCCTGATGATCCGTACGCGTCCGCCTGTCGCGCCGCACGCACCCGCGACCACGGCCTTCGCGCGCGTCACGGCGGGCATCGCCTATATGCGGCGGACGCCCATCGTGCTCGGCGCGATTTCGCTCGACCTCTTCGCGGTGCTGCTCGGCGGCGCGGTTGCGCTGCTGCCGATCTATGCGCGCGACATATTGCATGTGGGACCGGAGGGACTGGGGCTCATGCGCTCCGCGCCCGCCGTCGGCGCGATCGTCATCAATCTCCTGATCATCTGGCGGCCCATCCGCAAACGCACCGGCCACATCATGTTTGCCTGCGTCGCCTTGTTCGGCGTCGCGACCATCGTCTTCGGCCTGTCGGAACATTTCTGGCTGACGCTCGGCGCGCTCGCCGTCATGGGCGCATCCGACATGGTGAGCGTCAACATCCGCTCGACGCTCATTCCGCTCGCGACGCCGCAACAGATGCTCGGCCGTGTGACGGCGGTGGAAATGCTTTTCATCGGCGCATCGAACGAGCTGGGCGAGTTCGAATCCGGCGTCACGGCAGCCTGGTTCGGCACGGTGCCCGCCGTCGTGATCGGCGGGCTCGGGACGCTCGGCGTCGTCGGCATATGGATGTGGCTCTTCCCGGACCTGCGCAAGGTCGACAAGCTATCCGACGTGAAACCGCAGAGCTGAAGAAAGCCTTTATCGGCAGTCTTTTTCGTCATTGCGAGGAGGCCGCGAGGCCGACGAAGCAATCCAGGAGCCGCTTGCTCAGGGTCTTGCCGCCCCTGGATTGCTTCGCTCCTTTCAGTCGCTCGCAATGACGACAATGGTTTTTACGCGATCTGTCCGGCGACGATGGCGGCGAAGACGATGAGCCCGAAGTCGCGATTGGAACGGAAGAGACGCAGGCACCGCGCCGGATCGTCGATGTCGAGCGTGACGATCTGCCAGACGAGAAGCGCGGCGGCGAGCGCTGCCACGGGATAGAAGAAGAAACCAAGCCCCGCCACGGCGGCAGAGGCGACAAGCGCCGCCATCATCGCGCCGTAGAAGGCCCAGAGATATTTCTTCGTGGACGCGCCGAACTTCAGCGCCGTCGACTTCACGCCGATCAGCGCATCGTCTTCCTTGTCCTGATGCGCATAGATGGTGTCGTAACCGACGGTCCATGCAATCGCGCCGAGATAGAGAAGTATGGGCGCGAGCGAGAGTTCTTCTTCCACAGCGGCCCATCCCATCAGCGCGCCCCAGTTGAAGGCGAGGCCGAGCACGAATTGCGGCCAGTAGGTGATGCGCTTCATGGAGGGATAGATCGCGACGAGGATGAGCGACGAAAGCCCGAGCCAGATCGCGAAGCTGTTGAAGGTGAGGAGCACGCAAAGCCCGATGAGGCATTGCAGGAGAAGGAACGCCCAAGCCTGTTTGACGCTGACGGCGCCAGACGGAATGGGGCGCGAGCGCGTGCGCGCGACGGCGGCGTCTATGTCGCGGTCGACAATGTCGTTCCAGGTGCAGCCCGCGCCGCGCATGGCGACGGCGCCGATGAGGAAGAGGACGAGAAGAACAGGCGAGGGCCAGCCTTCGCTCGCCAGCGCGACAGACCACCAGCAGGGCAGCAGCAGCAGCCACCAGCCGATGGGCCGGTCGAGCCGCGCGAGCCGCGCATAGGGCCGCAGCGACGCGGGCGCGTGAGCGTCCACCCAGTTTTTGGGCGGCGCATCGGCGACGCGGGATCTGTCTTCGGCTCTCTCTTCCATCTCTTCCTTTGGAGGCTTTCCGGCGTGGATGTGGCGGACGGCAGGAGGCTTTGAGACGCCTTGCCGGGTGGCGAGATTATCCCCGGACGAGGCGTTTTGCACCCGCGAGAGGACGAGGCGCGCCTGGGGATAAAAGCGCCGGATTCGGGCCGACCGTCACATGAACGTCATTAAACCGTTACAAAGCGCGCGCTTATCCCCGTCAGGGCGTAATGGCCAGGGGCGAAGCGGGGATATCTCCGGCGATCAGCGCCGGGAGATGCTGCACCAGCGAAGTGGGGAAGATGAGTTCGGTGGTTTCCCGCAATTCGCCGAGGGTCCACCACTTCATGTCCTGGATGACCTCGCGCTCGAGAGGGGTCCACCCGCCTCGGTTGAGGACGGTTGTACCGGTGCGGGCGAGCACGAAGGTTTCCTGAAGAAGCCGGTTCTTGCCATGGACGCAAAGCACATGCTCGGTGGTCCAGACCGGAGGGCCGATCCGGGCATCGGCAAGACCGGTCTCTTCCGTGAGTTCCCGCCTTGCCGCTGTGGCAATATCCTCTCCCGGCTCCATCTCGCCGCCAATGGTGACCCAATAGGCGCGGGAGAGCACCTTGCCGGACGCATCGCCGACATTCGGGTCATGCATCCGGATGAGGAGGAGGCGGTCCTGCCCGTCGAGCAGGAGGACGCGCGCTGTCTTGCGAGGGAGCATTCTGAGTTCCAATTCTGCCGAACTGTTTTAGGCGTCATTGCGAGCGACTGAAAGGAGCGAAGCAATCCAGGGCGGCAACCACAGTGCTCGCGGCCCTGGATTGCTTCGTCGCGGCCCTCGGGCGCGCCTGCGGCGCGAGTGGGCCGCTTCTCGCAATGACGATGGTGGTGAAACCCGCGATACTCGCCCCATGAAGAATCGGGAAGACGAAAACGCCGACGAGAACCCGCGCTGCGCGAGCGGCAAGGCGCGTCTCTATATAGAAGAGAGCCTCGCCGGGGCGGGTGCGCATCTGACGCTCGAAAAGGAGCAGTCGCATTACCTCGTGAACGTGCTCCGCATGGGCGAAGGAGCCCAAGTGCTGCTCTTCAACGGGCGCGACGGCGAATGGGCGGCGCGGATCGCGGAGGCGCACAAGAAGAACTGCGTGCTCGAACTCGTCGAGCGGACGAGAGAGCAGGAGGCCCTCCCCGACATCTGGCTTCTCTTCGCGCCGGTGAAACGCGCACGGCTCGACTTCATCGCCCAGAAGGCGACAGAGATGGGCGCCGCCGTGATCCAGCCCGTCTTCACGGAGCGCACCGTGGTGACGCGGCTGAAGGACGAACGCCTGCAGGCGAACGCGGTGGAGGCGGCCGAGCAATGCGGCCTCGTCGCGGTGCCGGAAGTGCGCGAGGCGGAGAAGCTGGCGCGCCTCATCGCGAAATGGGATGAGCACGCGCCGGGACGCCTGATCCTCTTCTGCGACGAGAACGAGGGACCGGGCGCGACGCGCGCGGCGCTTGAAAGGCTGGCAAGCGAGGGCGCGAAGGGAGCGCCTCTCGCCGTGCTGATCGGACCGGAGGGCGGCTTCTCGCCGGCCGAACGCGACATGCTGCGGAGGCGGAGCGACACGCTCGCCATTTCGCTTGGACCCCGCATCATGCGCGCGGATACGGCGGCGATTGCCGCGCTCGCCGTGGTGGGGCTGATGCTGGGAGATTGGTGAGGGAACATTGCTTTCCCACCCACCCTCCCCGAGGGGAGGGTGGGTGGCCGGCGCTTGTACATGGAACTCCGATGGAACCCGAGGGAACCTGCCGCGTTGTTTTTCCGAACCGCGGCTGCCCGCGACAGGAGACTGCTCGTATGGGGGCGCGGCTTTGATTCAGCGGAACGGGAAGGAAAGGAACTCGCGTCATGCGCGTGCTGGTCGTTTATTGCCATCCGAAACCCGACAGCTATGTCGCCGCGATGCGCGACGCCGCGATCGAAGGGTTGAAGCAGGCGGGCCACGAACCGCAGATCGTCGATCTCTATGCGGAAGGTTTCGATCCGCGCTTCAGCGCGGAGGAACATGCGGCCTATGAAAACCCGGCGGAGAACGGCAAGGGCCTCGAACACTACACGCAGCAGCTTCGCTCGGTGGAGGGGATCGTCTTCGTCTTTCCGACCTGGTGGTACGACATGCCGGCGATGCTGAAAGGATGGTTCGACCGCGTCTGGCTGCCGGGAGCGGCGTTCGATCTCGGCGCCGGCAAGATGATCGAGCCGCGCCTCCGGAACATCCGCTTCATGGGGGCGGTGACGAGCTGCGGCGCGCCCTGGTGGTGGTCGAAGCTCGTGGGTGAACCGCATCGCCGAGTCCTGATGCGGGGCATGCGCGCGCTCTGCGCGAAAAATTGCCGCCAGCTCTGGCTCGGCTGCTACCAGATGGACAGTTCGACGCCGAAGAAACGCGCGGGCTTTCTCTCGACGATTCGCCGCCGCATGGCGCGGGTGGGGTGAGGGAGCATCCTCTTCATCAACGATGCAGTTGCCGTCTGGACCACCCGCCCGCAGGGGGAGGGTGGTCCGGATAGCGAGGGGGAGGAAAAATACTTCGCATCTCGCCCGACGCCGCTCCCCCAAGAATTGAATCGATACAAACTGCTTCCCTCCCTGTCCTCCGGCGGCGCTTCGCTGTTACTTTTTGAACCGCCATTCGCGCTTGCCATGCGCGATTTGCGCTCCTACATCTGGGCGGCGCCGCAGTTCGTACCGGCGCGCCGACGGACCGGCCGAGCGGCGGATTTGAGAGTGCCGCAAGCGGCAAGGTCCATGGGAGGAAAGGGGCTCGAATGAGCATTCTCGTTGCAGGGCCCGAGCCCATCACCGACCGCCGCGATCTCGTGGCCGCGCTGGAGCGCGGGAACAAGCCGCGCGATGAATGGCGCATCGGCACCGAGCACGAGAAGTTTCCCTTCTGTATGAAGAATCTGAGCCCCATTCCCTATGGCGGCGATCACGGCATTCGCGCCATGCTCGAAGGGCTGACGCGCTTCGGCTGGAAGCCGGTGATGGAAGGCGAGAACATCATCGGCCTCGAGAGCGACACCTCCGGCAATATCTCGCTGGAGCCGGGCGGACAGTTCGAGCTTTCCGGCGCGCCGCTCGAAACGCTGCACCAGACCTGCGCGGAGCTGCACGACCACCTGGCGCAGGTGAAGGAAGTGGGCGGCGAACACGGCATCGGCTTCCTCGGCCTCGGCTTCACGCCGAACTGGCGGCGCGACGAGATCCCCGTCATGCCCAAGGGCCGCTACAAGATCATGACGGAATACATGAAGAAGGTCGGGACCATGGGTCTCGACATGATGTACCGCTCCTGCACGGTGCAGGTGAACCTCGACTTCGCCTCCGAAACCGACATGGTGAAGAAGCTGCGCGTGGGCGTGGCGCTGCAGCCGCTGGCGACCGCGATCTTCGCCAATTCTCCTTTCACGGAAGGAAAGCCGAACGGCTATCTCTCCTATCGCAGCCATGTCTGGACCGACACGGACAATGAGCGCGCGGGCATGGTGCCCTTCATTTTCGAGGATGGCTTCGGCTTCGAACGCTGGGTGGACTATGCGCTCGATGTGCCGATGTATTTCGTCTATCGCGACGGGAAATATATCGACGCGACGGGGCAGAGCTTCCGCGACTTTCTCGACGGACGGCTTCCCGCGCTTCCCGGCGAAGTGCCGACGCGGGGCGACTGGAACAACCATCTGACGACGATCTTCCCCGAGGCGCGCATCAAGAACTATATCGAGATGCGCGGCGCCGATGGCGGGCCCTGGGCGCGGATCTGCGCGCTGCCTGCCTTCTGGGTCGGACTTCTCTACGATCAGTCATCGCTCGACGCGGCCTGGGACCTCGTGAAGGACTGGACGGCGGAAGAGCGGCAGGCGCTTCGCGACCGGGTGGCGAAGCACGGGCTGAAGACGCCCTTCCGGGGCGGCACGCTGCTTGATGTGGCGCGCAAGGCGGTGGCGATTTCGCGCGCCGGACTTGAAGCGCGCGGCAACGGCGACGGCGTGGGCGCGACGGAGGCGATCCATCTTCGCGCGGTGGAAGAGATCGTCGAGAAGGGCCAGTCGCCCGCGCAGGATCTGCTCGACCTTTATCATGGCCGCTGGGGCGGCAAGGTGGAGCCGGTCTACAAGGAGTTTGCGTTTTAGTTTTCCGTTTTGCGTCATTGCGGGCGACCGTCAGGGAGCGAAGCAATCCAGGGGCGTCTGGCTCCGGCAATTGCGGCTATGGATTGCTTCGTCGCTTCGCTCCTCGCAATGACGGCTGAGGGGAGGAGAGACACCCATGTTCAGTCACGTCACCATCGGATCGAGCGACCCGGACAAGGCGGCGGCTTTCTATGACGCGGTGCTGGCGACGCTTGGCATCGCGCCTTTTTTCAAGGCACCGGGGCTTGCCTCCTACGGCACGGCGACGGGCCCCAAGGTCTTCATCCTGAAACCCTTCAACGGCGAAGCGCATGTACCCGGCAATGGCGGGCATGTCGCCTTTCTCGCGCCGAACCGCGCAGCCGTCGACGCCTTTCACGCGAAGGCGCTTGAAATGGGCGGGAGCGACGAAGGCGCGCCGGGGCTTCGCCCGCATTACCATCCGAATTACTACGGCGCCTATGTGCGCGACCCGGAAGGCAACAAGTTGCAGGCCGTCTGCCACAGCAAGAACGGATAGGCTGTGCGGCGCATTCTCCTGATCGGCAGTCCGGGTTCGGGCAAGTCGACGCTTGCCCGGGCGCTCGGCGCGCGCTTTCACCTGCCCGTGACGCATCTCGACCGCCTGTGGTGGCGGCCCGGATGGGTGGAGCTTGGGGCCGAGAAGTTCCGCCCGCTCGTCGCGGAGATCGTGGCACGGGACAAATGGGTGATCGACGGCAATTACAGCAATACATGGGATTTGCGCATGCCGCGCGCGGACACGATCGTCTGGATGGATCTGCCGCGCCGCGTCTGCCTGTGGCGCGTGTTCCGCCGCGCGGTGACGCAATATGGCAGGGTGCGCGGGGACATGGCGCCGGGCTGCCCGGAGCGCTTCGATCCGGAATTCTTCCGCTATGTCTGGAACTTCAAGGCATCGCATGACGAGAGGATCATGGAGGCGCTGCGCCGCCACGGCCGTCATGCACGAATCATCCGTCTGCGGAGCGATGAGGGAGTGGTGAGATTCGTCAGCGGGATCTGATGCCGCTCAGGTGAGCAGGCAGATGACGTAGAGGCCGATCCAGACCGGCAGATAGATTCCGAGAAAGATGCCCCATTGCATGAGGCGCTCGTCTTTCTCTCCGGGCTCCGGCGCGGGGAAGAGCGAGGTGGCGACGAGCTTGAGCGCGAGCGGATCGGTGCGCGAGAGAAGGCCTTGCTGCGTGACGCCGTAAAAGGCGGCGATGAAGGCGAGCGAGGCGGCAAGGTCGTGATCCGCGCGGGCGAGGAAGACGCCCGCGGTCGCGACATGGCCGCAGAGCGCGAGAATGCCGAGCTTCGCCGCGAGATGGAGAAGGAGCGTGGCGTGGCTCCAGGCCCGCGTTTCGCCCGCCCGCCAGAGATTGAGCCTGATCTGCATATAGGCGCAGAAGAAGAGAAGTGCCGGCCCAGCGATGAAGGCGAGCGGCAAGAGAAGCGGCGCCTTGTCGAGAATGACGATCCAGCCGGGCGCGGCAAAGCCCGCAAGCGCGATCATGAATGACGAGAAGAAGGCGACGGCGTAGAGGGCAAAGAGCGCCGTCGCCGCCGCCACGCGCTTCCCGCGCGGCATCTCCGCGATGTGTGTGAAGAAGGCGTCGATACGATCGGTTGAGGGGCGCGCGGGGAGGGCGCTTTCCGTCATGTTGGCCTCGCATGGCGAAAAGAATGACGAGAAAGACTAGCCCCATTCGCCAAGTGCGGAATCGCTCATTTTCGCAATGACGCGCCTCATGCGCGCAACGGCTTACGCCGCTCTTGCCGTGCCGCCGACGGTGAGGCCCTTGACGAGCAGCGTCGGCTGGCCGACGCCGACGGGGACGCCCTGACCGCCCTTGCCGCAGGTGCCGATGCCGGGATCGAGTTTCATGTCGTTGCCGATCATGGCGACGCGGGTGAGCACGTCCGGTCCGTTGCCGATCAAGGTCGCGCCCTTCACCGGCGCGCCGATGCGGCCATCCTCGATCATGTAGGCTTCGGTGCAGGTGAAGACGAACTTTCCGCTCGTGATGTCGACCTGGCCGCCGCCGAAGGAGACGGCGTAGAGGCCCTTCTTAACGGATGAGAGAATCTCGTCCGGTTCGTGATTGCCCGACAGCATGTAGGTGTTGGTCATGCGCGGCATGGGCTGATGCGCGTAAGACTCGCGCCGCCCGTTGCCCGTCGCGGCCATGCCCATGAGGCGCGCATTGAGACGGTCCTGCATATAGCCCTTGAGGATGCCGTCTTCGATGAGGACGGTGCGGGACGTCGGCGTGCCCTCGTCGTCGATGGTGAGCGAACCGCGGCGGTCGGCAAGCGTGCCGTCATCGACCACCGTGATGCCGGGCGCTGCGACGCGCTGGCCGAGAAGACCGGCGAAGGCGGAGGTCTTCTTGCGGTTGAAATCGCCCTCGAGCCCGTGGCCGATCGCTTCGTGCAGCAGGATGCCGGGCCAGCCCGGCCCGAGCACCACATCCATCTCGCCCGCGGGCGCGGGAACGCTTTCGAGGTTCACCAGCGCCTGGCGGAGCGCCTCGTCGACCTGCGCCTGCCATTTGAGAGGATCGATGAAGGCCTCGTAGCCCATGCGCCCGCCGACGCCGAAGGAGCCCGATTCCTGCCGGTCGCCGTCGCCCGCCACGATGGCGACATTGAGCCGGACGAGGGGGCGGATGTCGCGGAGCGAGGAACCGTCCGCGCGGACGATCTCGACCGCCTGCCACTCGCCCGCGAGCGAGGCGGAAACCTGCTGCACGCGGCTGTCTTTCGCGCGCGCATAGGCGTCGATCTCGGCAAGGAGCTTCACCTTCTCCTCGAAGGACTGGGCGCCGAGCGGATTCTCGTCCGTGTAGAGATGCGTGTTGGTGCGGGCAGGGCCCTCCGCGACGACGCCGGTGTGACCGGTCTTCACGGCCTGAACGGCCTCGCTCGCGCGCTTCAGCGCGGCTTCCGAAAGCTCGGAGGCATGGGCATAGCCGGTCGCCTCGCCCGCGACGCAGCGCAGGCCGAAACCCTGGTTGGTGTCGAAGCTCGCCGTCTTGAGGCGGCCATCGTCGAAGCCCAGCGCTTCGGACTGGCGAAACTCCATGAAGAGTTCGCCGTCATCCGCGCCATTGAGCGTATCGGCGACGAGATCGCCGACGCGGCCGCGGTCAAGCCCGGTGCGGGTGAAGAAGAGATCGTCGGGGGATGAGGTCATGACGGCTGCCCGTGAAGGATGAACTAGCGCGCCAGCCATTCCTCGACCGGCACGAGCCTGCGCGGCAGGCCCGAAAGGTCGCAGGGAACGACCTGCGGCGCGCAACTATATAGCGGATATTGCGTGACCTTGAGCGAGGCAAGGTCCACGAGGAAGACACCGTTGATGCGGCCGAACCATTCGTCCCATTCGACGAAGCGCCAGTTCTCCCAGCCGGGCGGCGGCGGGCCCACGACATCGCCGACGAGATCGGGATGGGCGGCGCAGAAACCGACGACGCAGCGGCCGGGATCGCGCGTGTCGAGCCAGGGCGCGGCCTCGGAAATGAGCTCGGGCGCGGCGCCGCCATTCTGGGGCAGGAGAAGCCCCGCCGAGATGCGGCGGCCGAGATGAAAATGAATGAGCGCCTCGTCGCGCATGAATGCGAATCCTCCGCAACAAATATCCAACCGATACTGTAGGACATTTCGGCGCCTGGAAAAGGGCCGAACCGCTGTTTCATGATCGCGCGCGGGCGCAATTCTCCCGGTTATTGTGGCAAAACGTCGCAAAACCGTGCGCGCAGTGTGGTTTGTCGCCGCACCGGGGCTATACTGACGTCCGCGAGTCGTCAGCCGGGCGGAGCGCTGCGCCCGCCGGGGCGGCGGCCTCTTCCGGCGGACCGCAACAGGGGGATGCCGCCGTCAGGCAAAACAACGAAGAGAAGGCGCGGCGGAGCTTGCGGCGGGAAGCGCTTTATGGTTTCTGGCGCACATCTTCCTCTTTGGTCACGGGCATCCGGGCAAGGCCCGGAAAGCGAATTGAATAGCTGGGGATAAGCATGCGGTTTTCGAACTTTTTTGGCCTCTTCGCGACGGCTCTTGCGATGGGTCTTCTTGGCGGCGGCTTCGTTACGGCCGCGCATGCGACGCCGGTGGACGGCGGTCTGGGTCTCCAGGAAGCCGTGACGCCCGTCATGCACGACGTCATCGCCTTCCATTCGATGCTGCTCTGGATCATCTCCGCGATCGTCCTCTTCGTGCTTCTCCTCCTCATCGTGGTGATGGTGCGCTTCAACAGCCGCGCCAACCCGACGCCCTCCAAGACGACGCACAACACGCTGCTCGAAGTCGCCTGGACGGTGCTGCCGGTGATGATCCTGGTCGCGATCGCGATCCCCTCCTTCCGCCTTCTCTACAAGCAGGTCGTCATCCCCGAAGCCGAACTGACGGTGAAGGCGGTCGGCTACCAGTGGTACTGGGGCTATGAATATCCGGACAATGGCGACATCTCGCTGATCTCGAACATGGTCGAGGATGCCGATCTTGAGCCCGGCCAGCCGCGCCTGCTCGCCGCGGACGAGGCGATGGTCGTTCCCGTCGACACCACGGTGCGCGTGATCGTGACCTCCGCCGACGTGATCCACGCCTTCGCGGTTCCGCAATTCGGCGTGAAGATCGACGCCGTGCCGGGCCGTCTCAACGAGACGTGGTTCCGCGCCGAGAAGACCGGCATGTATTACGGCCAGTGCTCGGAACTCTGCGGCACGCGCCATGCCTTCATGCCGATCAACGTGAAGGTGGTCAGCAAGGAAGAATTCCAGGCCTGGGCCGAACAGCAGCAGGCGGATGCCGGCTCGGACGGCAAGGTTAAACTGGCACAGGCCGCGGACGCGCGCTGAGCGCCTCCGCTACCGCTGAAGCAACATCGCAAGATCGTAAGAACGAAGGGTTAGAGAGATGGCAGGGCAAGCTGCGGGTGCACACGCCGATCACGCCGATCACCCCACCGGGTGGAAGCGGTACGTCTATTCGACGAACCACAAGGACATCGGCACGATGTACCTTGTCTTCGCGATCATCGCCGGCATCGTGGGCGGCGCCTTTTCCGTGCTGATGCGCATGGAGCTGCAATATCCCGGCGACGGCGTCCTGCAGGGCGACCACAATCTCTTCAACATGCTGGTCACCGCGCATGGCCTCATCATGATCTTCTTCATGGTGATGCCGGCCATGATCGGCGGCTTCGGCAACTGGTTCGTGCCGCTGATGATCGGCGCGCCGGACATGGCCTTCCCGCGCATGAACAACATCTCGTTCTGGCTGCTGCCGCCCGCGCTCGGCCTGCTCGTGATCTCGATGTTCGTGCCCGGCGCCCCCGGCGGCACCGGCGCTTCCGGCGGCTGGACGATCTATCCGCCGCTCTCGACCACGGGCGCTCCCGGACCGGCGATGGACTTCGCGATTCTCTCGCTGCACATCGCGGGCGCTTCGTCGATCCTCGGTGCGATCAACTTCATCACCACGATCTTCAACATGCGCGCCCCGGGCATGACGCTGCACAAGATGCCGCTCTTCGTCTGGTCGGTGCTCGTGACGGTCTTCCTGCTGCTGCTCTCGCTGCCGGTTCTCGCCGGTGCGATCACCATGCTGCTGACCGACCGCAACTTCGGCACGACCTTCTTCTCGCCCGAAGGCGGCGGCGACCCGATCCTGTTCCAGCATCTGTTCTGGTTCTTCGGTCACCCGGAAGTCTACATCCTGATCCTGCCGGGCTTCGGCATCGTCAGCCAGATCATCTCGACCTTCTCGCGCAAGCCCGTGTTCGGCTATCTCGGCATGGCCTATGCCATGGTCGCGATCGGCTTCGTCGGCTTCATCGTGTGGGCGCACCACATGTACACGGTCGGCATGTCGGTCAACACGCAGGCCTATTTCGTGGCGGCCACCATGGTCATCGCGGTGCCGACCGGCGTGAAGATCTTCTCCTGGATCGCGACGATGTGGGGCGGTTCCATCCAGTTCCGCACGCCGATGGTCTGGGCGATCGGCTTCATCTTCCTGTTCACCGTCGGCGGCGTGACGGGCGTCGTGCTCGCCAATGCCGGCGTCGACCGTGCGCTGCACGACACCTATTACGTGGTGGCGCACTTCCACTATGTGCTGTCGCTCGGCGCCGTCTTCGCGATCTTCGCAGGCTGGTACTACTGGTTCCCGAAGATGTTCGGCTACATGTACTCCGAGTTCTGGGGCAAGCTGCACTTCTGGGTCACGTTCGTCGGTGTGAACCTGATCTTCTTCCCGCAGCACTTCCTGGGCCTGCAGGGCATGCCGCGCCGTTACTCGGACTACCCGGACGCCTTCGCGCACTGGAACTACATCTCCTCGATCGGTTCCTACATCTCCGCCTTCGGCGTGCTGATCTTCCTGATCGGCGTCGCGCAGGCCTTCATCAAGAAGCAGAAGGCCGCCGACAATCCCTGGGGCGAGGGCGCGACGACGCTCGAGTGGACGCTCTCTTCGCCGCCGCCGTTCCACCAGTTCTCCGAACTGCCGCGGATCAAATAAGAACCGCTCCGGCCGGGGACGACCCGGCCGGAGCCCCTTTTCGGGCGGAGTGCCCTAACTCCGCGACACGCAACGAAGACAAGTCGAGTTCATGTCCGATACGGCGATCAGCAACGAACGCGAAGGAGCCCTGCCCGATGGCGGCGCGGGATCCGCGCGCGATTTCTTCGAGCTGCTGAAGCCGCGCGTGATGTCGCTCGTGATCTTCACCGCGCTTGTCGGCATCGCCGTTGCGCCGGGCGGCATCCATCCCGTGATCGGCTTTACCGCGCTTCTCTGCATTGCCGTCGGCGCGGGCGCGTCCGGCGCGCTGAACATGTGGTATGACGCGGATATCGATGCGCGCATGTCGCGCACATTGGGCCGCCCGATTCCCGCCGGGCGCGTCACCCCGAGCGAGGCGGCCGCCTTCGGCGCGATCCTCTCCGTCTTCTCCGTGATGACGATGGGCGTGCTCGTGAACTGGGTCGCGGCGGCGCTGCTGGCCTTCACGATCTTCTTCTATGTGGCGATCTACACGATGTGGCTGAAGCGTCGGACGCCGCAGAACATCGTGATCGGGGGCGCGGCGGGCGCCTTCCCTCCGATGATCGGCTGGGCGGCGGTGACGGGCGGCGTCTCGCTCGAAAGCGCGGTGCTCTTCCTCATCATCTTCATGTGGACGCCGCCGCATTTCTGGGCGCTCGCGCTTCGCAGCAGCGGCGACTACGAAAAGGTCGGCGTGCCGATGCTTCCCGTGGTCGCGGGCGAGAAGGCGACGCGGCGCCAGATACTGATCTATTCGGCGCTGCTGGTGCCGGTGACGCTTTTGCCGGGTGTGATGGGATTTGCGGGCGCCCTCTATATGGGTGTGACGGCGGCGCTTGGCGCGGGCTTTCTCTGGCTCGCTTTCGTCCTCGCGCGCACGGCGCCGGGCGCGGCGCAGGAGAAGGCGGCGATGCGCCTCTTCGGCTATTCCATTCTCTATCTCTTCCTCATCTTCTCCCTTCTTCTGGCCGAGAAGATATTCGGGCTCGCCGCGCTCCCCGCGGGTGCGCTGCTGCAAGGCATGTGAGGCGCGATGGACGGGAACAAGGACGAAAGCGAACGCCACAAGATCGAGGCGCCGCACTGGACGGAAGAACAGATCAAGCGACGGCGGCAGCGCAATCTCGCGATCGCCTGGGCGCTGGCGGGGTTCATCGCGCTGTTCTTCATCGTGACGATCGTGAAGCTCGGGGGCAATGTGGCGAACAGGCCGATCTGAGGCCGCGCCCGGCGCTTGCCGAATGTGTATGATTGCCGGCGCTTGCCGGAGGAAAATCTGGTTGGTTGCAGACCCCGACGCGGGCTGCGCTGAAGTGGAGAAGAGGGGACATGGCTGACGCCCACGCCAAACATCACGACTACCACCTGGTCGATCCGAGCCCCTGGCCGGTCGTCGGCTCGATCGGCGCCTTCGTGCTCGCGATCGGCGCCGTTCAGTGGATGCACGGTTCCGCGCCGTGGATTTTCTATATCGGTCTCGCGATCGTGCTCTACACCATGTTCGGCTGGTGGCGCGACGTGGTGCGCGAGGCGAACCGCGGCGACCATACGCCGGTCGTGCAGCTCCACCTGCGCTACGGCATGATTCTCTTCATCGCCTCCGAGGTGATGTTCTTCGTTGCCTGGTTCTGGGCCTTCTTCGATGCAAGCCTCTTCGCGGGCGAGCACATCCAGGCCGCGCGCTACGAATTCACCGGCGGTCACTGGCCGCCCCAGGGTATCGAGGTCTTCGCCCCCTGGCACCTGCCGCTCTTCAACACGATCATTCTGCTGACCTCGGGCACCACGGTCACCTGGGCGCATCACGCGCTTCAGCATGGCGACCGCAAGGGTCTCATTCAGGGTCTCACGCTGACGGTCGTTCTCGGCCTCTTCTTCACGGCCGTGCAGGCCTATGAATATGCCCATGCGAGCTTCTCCTTCGCGGGGCACATCTATGGCGCGACCTTCTTCATGGCGACCGGCTTCCACGGCTTCCATGTGATCGTCGGCACGATCTTCCTGATCGTCTGCCTGCTGCGCGCAGTGAAGGGCGACTTCACGCCGAAGCAGCATTTCGGCTTCGAGGCGGCTGCCTGGTACTGGCACTTCGTCGACGTGGTCTGGCTGTTCTTGTTCTTCGCGATCTATATCTGGGGCTCGGCGGGCGCCGTTCCGGCCGCGCACTGAGACCGGCGAAGAAGAAAGCAACTGTTGGGGGCGGGTGCGCGCAAGCGGCCCGCCCTCGGCCTTTTCGGGAGTGTGAAGCATGAGCGAAGCGGGAGAGGGCGCACCGTCCTCCATCGAGGTGGGGTTGAGAGGCTGCTGTCCGCGCTGCGGCAAGGGCAAGCTCTACAAGGGGTTCCTCGATCTCGCGCCCCGATGCGAGGTTTGCGGGCTCGACTATTCCTTCGCGGATTCGGGCGACGGGCCGGCGGTCTTCATCATGATGATCGCGGGCTTCGTGATCGTCGGCCTCGTGCTCTGGGTGGAGTTCACCTGGTCGCCGCCCTACTGGGTTCATGCGGTGTTGTGGATTCCGCTCACGCTCGCGCTCACGATCGGTCTCATCCGGCCGCTGAAAGGCTGGCTCGTCGCGCAGCAATTCCGGCACAAGGCGGAAGAAGGACGTTTGGAGAAATGAGAAACAACCGCTTCTTCCGTCCGATGCTCTGGCCGACGGTCATGACGCTCGCGGCGCTGCCCGTGCTGATCGGGCTTGGGCTGTGGCAGGTGGAGCGGCTGCAGTGGAAGGAGGCTTTGCTCCAGCGGATCGATACAAGGCTTAATGGCGAGGCGGCGCCGATGCCCGCGCCCGGCACATGGGACGCGTTCGACGCCGAAGCGGAGGAATACCGGCGCGTGAAGCTGACGGGGCGTTTTCTTTCGCGCGAATTCCATCACTTCACCCAAGACGAGGGCGGCGCGGCCGGATATGGCATTGTCTCGCCACTCGAAGTCGCCGAAGGAGCGGTGGTGCTGGTCGATCGCGGCTTCGTGCCCGCCGCGCTGAAGGAGGCGCATGGCGGCGTGCCCGAAGGCGAGGTGAGCTTCACGGGCGTGCTGCGCGCGCCGCAACGGCGCGGCCCCTTCGACGGGCAGGACGATACGCAGAAGAATGTCTGGATGGTGCGCGACCCCGCCAGGATGGGCGCTGCGCTCGACGGCATGAAACCCGCGCCTTTCATCGTCGAGGCGGAGAGGGGAAGCTTCCCCGGCGAGTGGCCGAAACCGAAGGGCACCCGCGTCGACATTCCGAACAACCATCTCGACTATGCGCTGACCTGGTTCGGCCTCGCGGGCGTGCTGGCGGTCATCTACATTGCCTATCACAGGTCGAACGGACGGATCGGACGGGAGCGGAAGAAGGCATGAGCGAACGCAACTCGACGGCGGCCTATGACGCATTGAAGAGCCGCTTCGAGCGGCTTTCGGCGCTTTACGGCGCGCAGGCCGTGCTGCATTGGGACCGTGCGACCATGATGCCGGAAGGCGGCGCCGGGGCGCGCGCCGAACAGCAGGCGGCGCTGTCGCTCATCGCGCATGAAACGCTGACCGCGCCGGAAGTGGCGGAGCTTCTCGAAGCCGCGCATGAGGCGGACGGGCTTGGGGAATGGGACCGCGCAAACCTCTCCGAGATGGTGCGCGTCCACGCCCATGCGACGGCGACGCCCGCCACGCTCGTCACGCGGCTGTCGCGGCAGAAGTCTCACACGGAGATGGTCTGGCGAAGGGCGAGGGCGCAGAACGACTATGCGAGCCTCGCGCCCGAACTCGACAGGCTGATCGAACTGGTGCGCGAACAGGCGGCGGCGAAGGCCGATGCCTTCGGCCTCTCGCATTACGACGCGCTGCTCGACGGCTACGATCCGGGGCGCCGCTCGGCCGATATCGACGCGCTCTTTGCCGATCTGGAGAGCTTCCTGCCGGGGCTGCTGCGCGAGGTGATGGAACATCAGGCGAAGGGGCCGGCCCGGCTTCCGATCGAGGGACCTTTTCCCGTCGCGCTTCAGGAGCGGATCGGCCGCGAGGTGATGGGCCTCATCGGCTTCGACTTCGCGCATGGCAGGCTCGATGTGAGCCATCATCCCTTTACCGGCGGCGTGCCGGACGACAGCCGCATCACCACGCGCTACGACGAGGCGGACTTCACCGAAAGCCTGATGGCGGTGATCCACGAGACGGGGCATTCGCTCTATGAGCGCGGGCTTCCGGCGGAATGGCGGAGCCAGCCTGTCGGCCGCGCGCGCGGCATGACCATCCATGAAAGCCAGTCGCTTCTTTTCGAGATGCAGGCGGCCCGGACGGAGAGCTTCATCCGCTTCCTCGCGCCGCGCCTCAAGGCGGGCTTCGGCGGCGAAGGCGCGGCCTGGGAACCGGAGAACATTCTCCGCCACTACAGGAAAGTCGCACCGGGCTTCATCCGCGTGCAGGCGGACGAGGTGAGCTATCCGCTCCATGTGATGCTGCGCTACCGGCTGGAGCGCGCGATGATCGCGGGCGAGTTGAAGGCGGCGGACCTGCCCGCCGCGTGGAACGAGGGCATGGAGAAGAGCCTCGGCATCGTGCCGCCGGACGATGCGACGGGCTGCATGCAGGACATTCACTGGCCGTCGGGCTCGTTCGGCTATTTTCCGACCTATACGCTTGGCGCGCTCGCCGCCGCGCAGCTCTTCGCTGCCGCGAAGCGGGAGCATGATGGCCTCGAAGAGGCGCTTGGCGAGGGCGATTTCACGCCGCTGCTCGGCTTCGTGCGGACCCATGTGCATGGGAAAGGGGCGAGCCGGACGCCCGACGAGATCATCCAGGAGGCAACGGGGGAGCCGCTCGGCACGGTCGCCTTCAGGGCCCATATCGAGGCGCGATACCTGTATAAGTAGCTGAAATATAATGCATTTTTGGCGCGGCATGATGCCGATTGCCTCTGCCCGCGCCCGGGGCTAGGTTACGCCCGTCCGGCGCCGGGCCCAATCCGTCCGCCGGTTATCCTGGAGATTATGGTGAAATACGTCAGCACGCGGGGCCGCGCTCCGGAGCTTGAATTCGAGGACGCTTTGCTCACCGGGCTGGCGCGCGACGGCGGACTCTATGTACCTGCCGAATGGCCGCGCTGGAGCGAGGGCGAGATCGCGAGCCTTGCCGGCCTCTCTTACGAGCAAACGGCCTTCCGCGTGATGCGGCCCTATCTGGGGACGTCCATTGCCGACAATGACCTGCGCGACATGATCGGCGCGGCCTATGCGACATTCCGGCACGAGGCAGTTGTGCCGCTGCGGCAAATGGCGGCGAATGACTGGCTGCTCGAACTTTTCCACGGGCCGACGCTCGCCTTCAAGGATGTGGCGATGCAGATCCTCGCCCGGCTTTTCGACCATGTGCTGGCGGCGAAGGGCAGGCGCATCACGGTCGTCGGCGCGACTTCGGGCGACACGGGCTCCGCCGCCATCGAAGCCTTCCGCGGCCGCGACACGACGGACATTTTCATTCTTCACCCGAAGGGGCGCGTGTCGGAAGTGCAGCGCCGCCAGATGACGACGGTGCTGGACGCCAATGTCCACAACATCGCCGTCGAAGGCTCCTTCGACGATTGCCAGGCGCTGGTGAAGGCGATGTTCAACGACCACGCCTTCCGCGACGAGGTCAGCCTTGCGGGCGTGAATTCGATCAACTGGGGCCGCGTGATGGCCCAGATCGTCTATTTCTTCACGAGTGCGGTGGCGCTCGGCGCACCGCACAGGCCCGTATCGTTTTCGGTGCCGACGGGGAATTTCGGCGACATCTTTGCCGGTTTCGCCGCCGCGAAGATGGGGCTTCCCATCGAGAAGCTCGTGATCGCGACCAATGTGAACGACATCCTTGCGCGCACGCTCGAAACCGGGCGCTACGAGGTGGACAAGGTCGTCCCGACGATCAGCCCGAGCATGGACATCCAGGTCTCGTCCAATTTCGAGCGGCTCCTCTTCGACGCCTATGGCCGCGATGGCGAGGCGGTGTCGCGGCTCATGCAGAGCCTTTCGCAGTCCGGCGCCTTCGAGGTCGATGCCGAGCAGATGTCGGAGATCCGCGAGCGCTTCGCCGCCGCCCGCATCGACGAGGCGGAGACCGCGGAGACGATCCGGCGCACGCTGGAAGAGACGGAAGAACTGGTCGATCCGCATTCGGCGGTCGGTCTTGCCGCAGCGGCAAGACTGCGCGGAACGCCCTCCGTGCCCATGGTGACGCTGGCGACCGCGCATCCGGCGAAGTTCCCTGATGCGGTGAAGAAGGCGACGGGCATCCACCCCGAGCTGCCGCCCGCTATGTCCGATCTCTTCGAGCGGGAGGAGCGGCTTGCCGCCCTGCCGAACGATCTGGGCGCCATTGAGGCCTTTATCCGCGAGCGCGCCCGTTCCCTTACCGTTTGATGCCGTTGTTCCCGAGTCCCGTGTGTGAAGAAGGAGTGTGCCCATGTCCGTTGAAGTGACGCGCCTTGAAAACGGTCTCACTGTCGTGACCGACAGCATGCCCCATCTGCAGACGACCTCCGTTGGCGTCTGGGTGAATACCGGCGCGCGGCACGAGCGCGCCCGCGAGCACGGCGTCTCGCATATGCTGGAGCATATGGCCTTCAAGGGGACGGAGCGCCGTTCGGCGCTCGCCATCGCCGAGGAGATCGAGACGGTGGGCGGGCACCTCAACGCCCATACGACGCATGAGGCGACGGCCTATTACGCGCGGGTGCTGCGCGAGGACCTGCCGCTTGCCGTCGATATTCTCGCCGACATCCTGCAGAACTCGGTCTTCGACCCGGAAGAGGTCGAGCGCGAGCGCGGCGTCATCATTTCCGAAATCGGCCAGGCGCATGATACGCCGGACGACGTGGTCTTCGACGACCTGCTGGAAGCGGCCTTTCCCGGCCAGCCGCTCGGCCGCTCGATCCTCGGCACGGTGGATACGGTGTCGGGCTTCGGCCGCGACGACCTGCACGGCTATATGGGCGAGCGCTATTCCGCGCCGGGCATGGTGCTGGCGGCGGCTGGCGGGCTCGACCACCAGGCGCTTGTGCGGCTCGCGCAGGAACGCTTCACGAAGCTGCCGGGCCAGAGGAACAACGGCGCGCCGAAGGCGCTCTTTCAGGGCGGCGAAATCCGCAAGGAGCGCGATCTCGAGCAGACGCATCTTGCGCTCGCCTTCGAGGGCCCGACCTATGCCGATCCGGACTACTACACGGCGCAGGTCTTCTCCGGCGTGCTGGGCGGCGGCATGTCCTCGCGCCTCTTTCAGGAAGTGCGCGAGAAGCGCGGCCTCTGCTATTCGGTCTTCGCCTTCTCCTGGTCCTTCGCCGATACCGGCGTCTTCGGCCTTTATGCAGGTACGGCGCCCGAACATGTGGCGGAACTCATTCCCGTCCTTTCGGGCGAACTGGGCCGCATCGGCGAGGACGCGAACGAGGCGGAAGTCGCGCGCGCCCGCGCCCAGATAAAGGCCGGGCTGATGATGGGGCTTGAAAGTTCGTCTTCCCGCGCGGAGCAGATTGCACGGCAATACATGATCCATGGCCGCGTCCTGCCCATCGACGAGCTGATCGAAAAGGTCGAGGCCGTCGACGCCGCCGCCGTCCGGCGCTACGCCGACCGGCTTCTGCGCGGCAAGGCCTTCGCGCTTTCGGCCATAGGCCCGCTGAAAGGTGCAGGCGGCGGGCTTGAATCCTACGACCGTCTCGCGGCAAGATTCGCCATCTAGGGACCGCGCTTCCGCGGATCCGGGGAGGGGGCGCCTCGCGGCCGTCCCTCGCTGACGAGGGCCAGTCGCTCATGGCGTTTCTCCGCTCGATATCGAGACCCGACGTGACGCCCATGGTGCTGGGCGACGGGGTCTATCTGCGGAATCCGCAGATCGGGGATTATGAGGCCTGGGCGGAGCTGCGGGAGAAGAGCAGGGCCTTCCTCACCCCCTGGGAGCCGACATGGGCGCCGGACGATCTCACCAAGGCATCCTTCCGGCGGCGGCTGCGCCGCTATCAGCGCGAAATCCGCGAGGACCACGCCTATCCCTTCTTCATCTTTCGTGAGGAAGATCATGTTTTGCTTGGCGGATGTACGCTTTCGGGCGTACAGCGCGGCGTGCAGCAGAGCTGCACGCTGGGCTACTGGGCGGGGGAGCGCCATGCCGGGCGGGGCTATGTGACCGCGGCGGTGCGCGCGCTCATTCCGTTCGTGTTCGAGGAGTTGAAGCTGCACAGGCTGCAGGCCGCCTGTCTGCCGGAGAACGAGCGCTCCCGCGCAGTGCTCCGTAAATGCGGTTTCACGGAAGAGGGGATCGCCAGGGGCTATCTCAGGATCAACGGGGCATGGCGCGACCACGTCGTTTTCGCCATTCTGCGCGACGACCGGCGCCGTTAGCCGCCGGAAAACACCAGACGAGGGGAGCTGTCGAAGGGATGCGGCGAGGGGGCCAGATGATGACGCGCATGAAAGGCGCGTCCGCCGCGCTTGCGCTGGCGTTGGGATTGCTTTTCGTACCGGAGGCGAAGGCGCTGGACGCGGTCGCCATGGACGATGCGCATCCCGTGATCGACCTCACGCCTTATGTTCACGATTATTCCGCCTCGGGCACGAAGCTCACCATCGAACCGCCCGCGATCGGAGAAGACGCGATTGCCGCCGAAACCTTTCCTGAAGGCGAGGCGGTGGAAGAGGGCGAGCTCGAGGATGGCTCCATCGTGCTGTGGAGCGGCGAGGAAGAGGACAGCGGCGTCTGGCGCGTTTTCGCGCTGAGAAACCGGGGGGAGGAACCGGTGACAAGGCTTCTCGTCGCCGACCGGCGCGGCGAGGGGCTTGGCGCCTTTTTCTGGCCGCGCCCGCAAGTATCGTTCGATCGCGCCCTGGCCGCGGGCGGCGAGGATCCGTCCGCCTCGGACATTCACGCCTGGCCGGGTTTCGAGGTCTATACGCTGACCGGCGATGCGCAAACGAGCGTTGCCATCGCACTCCATGCGGACCGGACGACGGAAGCGGGAATTTATCTCTGGCATGAAGAGGCCTGGAACCGCTTCACGCAGCGCCTTTCGCTCATCGAAGGCGGCATGCTCGCCGTGATCGCGGCCTTCGGCATCTATATGGCGGCGCTTGGCATTCTGACGCGTGCTGCCGCCGCGCAGGCGACGACGGCAATGCTCGGCACGGGCTTTCTCGTTCTTCTTGCCGAATTCGGATACCTCGCCTCAATCTTCTCTCTATCGCCCTGGTGGGACCTCGTCGCGCGCACCATCGCGCTGACGTTCTTTGCTTCCTCCGTCTTCATGCTGGAACGCTTCTTCCTCGACAGTGAGCGGCATTCCGCCTCGCTTGCGCGCGCGACGCGGATGCTTGGCTATGCCGTGCTCGCGGGCATACCGCTCGCCTTCATTTCGGTGTCGGGCGCGGCGCTCTTCGTTCGCGTCTTCCTTGCGGTGGCGCTGCTCGGCGGGGCGCCGCTCGTCGTCATGGCGGCGCTTCGTGGCGTGCGGCCGGCGCAATTGCTGATCCCCGGCGCGGCTCTTTTCGGGCTTGCCGGATTTCTGGCGGCCTTCAATTCCATGGGCTGGATGGGGGGCGCCTTCACGGGAACGGTTTTCGCGAGTGGCGTCTTCACCACGGCATTGGCGCTCTTCGCCTTCGCAGCCGCCTATCACGCACAGGGCGGCCGCCGCCGGACGGATATCGGCACGCTTCGCAGCGAACAGCGCCATGCCTTCGCACTGACCGGCGCGCGCATGGGTGTCTGGGACTGGGATATCTCGAACGACCGGCTATATGTCTCCCCGTCGGTCGAGGCCATGCTCGGTCTTGATGCAGGCACGCTGGACGGCAACGAAGTCGCCTGGCGCGAACACATGCACCCCGCCGATCGCGAGACATACCGAAACGCGCTCAACGCCTATATCGGACGTGGCAATGTTTCCTTCTCGCTCGAATTCCGCATGCGCCACTCGGATGGCGTCTTCCGCTGGGTGGCGCTTTCGGCGAGCTGCGTTGCGGGCCCGGAAAATTTCGCGACGCGCTGCATCGGTACGGTGCGGGATATTTCCTCCCAGAAGCTCGCCGAAGAACGGCTAATGCATGACAGCGTGCATGACAGCCTGACGGGACTGCCGAACCGCGCGCTCTTCATGGACCGCATGTCGCGGGCGATCCGCCGCCGGGGGCTCCTCGAACGCCCGCGAGCGGCGCTTCTCCTCATCGATCTCGATCGCTTCAAGACGGTGAACGACAGCATCGGCCATTCGGGCGGCGATGCGCTGCTGATCGCGCTTGCACGCCGCCTCGAGTCGCTCGTGACGCAGGACGACACGGTGGCGCGGATCGACGGCGATGCCTTTGCGGTGCTGCTGACGACGCGGACGGAGCGCGAGGATGCGCTCGCGTTTGCCGAACAGGCAAGCGAGTTTCTGCACCAGCCCATCGAGGTCGCGGGCCATGAAATCTATCCGACATGCTCGGTAGGCGTGGCGATCTGCGAGGATGCGCATGAACATCCAGAGGAGTTGCTGACGGAAGCCGAAATCGCGATGTATCGCGCCAAGCGTTCCGGCAAGGCGCGGATCGAGCTTTTCGAACCGGGCATGCGCGCGGAAGCAGACGATCACCTGACACTCGAAACGGATCTGCGCCACGCCATCGAGCGCAAGGAAATGGAAGTCTACTACCAGCCGATCATGTCGCTGACCGACGGCACGGTGCGCGGTTTCGAGGCACTGATCCGCTGGAACCATCCGAAGGAAGGGCTGTTGACGCCCGACAATTTCGTGCCGCTGGCCGAAGAGCTCGGTGTCATCACGGATATAGGGCGCTTCGCCCTTCGCGCCGCGAGCGAGGAACTGGCGACATGGCAGAAGCTCTTTCCGATGGAAAGGCCGCTTTTTGCGAGCGTCAACGTGTCGAGCCGCCAGCTTCTCCGTCACGATCTGATCGACGATGTGAAGCGGGTGCTGAACCGCATCGATATCGAGCGGGGCTCGCTGAAGCTCGAAGTGACGGAATCCCTCGTCATGGAAAATCCGGAATTCGCCGCGAACATGCTGGGCCGTTTGAAGGCGCTGGGCGCTGGGCTTTCGCTTGACGATTTCGGCACAGGCTATTCGAGCCTTTCCTACCTGCAGCGCTTCCCCTTCGACACGCTGAAGGTCGACCGTTCATTCGTGGCCGGTATGTCCGCGGATCGCGAGACGCCGCTCATCATCCGCTCCATGGTGACGCTCGCGCATGATCTCGGCATGGAAGTCGTGGCCGAAGGAACGGAAAGCGAGACGCAGGCGGCGGATCTCGCGGCGATGGGCTGCGACTACGGTCAGGGCTATTATTTCGGACAGCCGATGCGCGCGGCCGAGGCGCTCGACTTCATTGCTCATTATTGGCAACGCTGATGCGTCGCCGGGGCCCATTACCGGCAGCGCTGATCGCGGTCAGGCGTGGCCCGCTTCGGCGGAGAGCAGCGACAGGTTGATGCCGAGTTTCGCCAGAGCCGAGTGATATTTCGCTTCGAGATTGAGGCCGAAGAGAAGCTCCGGATCGGGATCGCAATGGAGCCAGCCATTGGCCTGGATCTCGGCATCGAGCTGACCCGGCGCCCAGCCCGCATATCCCAGCGCGAGAAGCGCGCGGCTAGGCCCGCACCCGGTCGCCATGGCGCGCAATATGTCGACGCTCGCCGTCAGGCCGACATTCTCGTCGACGGGCAGCGTCGATTCCTCCGAGAAATAATCCTGGGTATGAAGGACGAAGCCGCGGCCCATTTCGACCGGACCGCCCGCGAGAACGGGACAGTGGATTTCGTTCGGCAGGCGCGTGCCGGGCACGCGGATGGAAAGCCGGTCCAGAAGGTCGGGAAAGGTGATGTTATCGGCGGGCTTGTTCACGACGATGCCCATGGCGCCGTCGGGATTATGCACGCACATATATATGACGGTGCGATCGAAACGGTCGTCGCCGATCGTCGGCATCGCGATCAGCATCTTGCCCTCGAGAAAGCCGTCGTCCTCGGGGCGATAGCTCAGATTCGACGACATAGAGCTCATGACAGAACCACCTCCACGTCGATAGGGCGCAATAAACGCAGCCATTTTGAAATCCTGCACCCTTGTGCGGTGGATGTCACGCCTCCTTGAGGGTAAATCTGTCACGTCTATTTGTACGGAATGTGAAGAGCGTGTGATGCTAGCTTCGGCGGAAATGGGTGACGCTTCGGCGGATGCAGGAGAGCGGGAGATGAAATGCGCATGAGAGCGGCGGTCCGCTTCGGGTTTTTTCTTCTTTGTGTAAGCTTCCTCATCGCTCCGGCGCCTGCATCGGCAGCGCCGGAAAAGGGCGTGCGGTCTCTTGAACTCGCCGCCGCGACAGCTGCGCATGACGGCTCGGCATTCCTTGCGGGTCTCGATCTCCAACTGGCCGATGGCTGGAAGACCTACTGGAAGCAGCCGGGCGATTCGGGCATTCCGCCTTCCTTCGACTGGTCTGCCTCGGAGAATGTGGCGGGCGTCGAACTGCGCTGGCCTGCGCCCGAACGATTCGACGCGCCGGGCGACATTACCTTCGGCTATGGGAACGGCGTTCTCTGGCCGCTTCGCGTGGTGCCGGAAGACGCGTCGTTGCCTGTGACGCTGCGCCTTTCCATGTATTACGGCATCTGTTCCGACATCTGCGTACCGCGCCAGGCGGAGCTCGAACTTGTCGTGCCGCCGGCTGCGGCCGGGGAGACGCCGGAAGAGACACTCTTTGCGAACCGGCTTCGCGCCGCGCTTGCCCGCGTGCCCGTGCCGCCGGCCGACCCCGATCTCATCGATGTCAGATGGCGCGAAAACGAGGCCCCGACGCTCGAAGTGCGCCTGCATCATTGCGGACCCGGCTGCAAACCACCGCAACTGATTGTCCAATCCTCGAGCAACACATGGTTCGGTACGCCTCGTGTGAAGCGCGAAGGCGATGTCGTGCGTTATGCGATGGAGGTCGAGGTGCTTTCGCCCGCCATGCTGGATGGCGAGGAGCTGACCTTCATTCTTTCGGGCCCCGAAAAGGCCTATGTGATCAGGAAGACGATGTAATCCACAAGACAATGTGATCCGGGGCAAGGCGGGCGGGCTGGCACTCGCCGCCGATTGGCGTTTAAATGCCGCCCAACATCGCATGTCGGGCCACGCGGCCCGCGCAACAGGAGGAGGCTCAAATGGCCATTAATGTCGGAGACAGGATTCCCGAGGCGACGCTGATGAAGCTGACCGACAAGGGCCCGCAACCGGTAAAGACGGGCGAGTTCTTCAAGGGCCGCAAGGTTGTCGTCTTCGCGCTGCCCGGCGCCTTTACGCCGACCTGCTCCAATCAGCACCTGCCCGGCTTCATCAACAGCTCGGATGACATCAAGGCGAAGGGCGTGGACGAGATCGTCTGCCTTTCCGTGAACGACGCCTTCGTCATGGGCGCCTGGGGCAAGCAGCAGGGCGCGGACGGCAAGGTGACAATGCTCGGCGACGGCAATGGCGATTTCACCAAGGCGCTCGGCCTCGATTTCGACGGCTCGGGCTTCGGCATGGGCACGCGCTCGCTGCGCTATTCGATGCTGGTCGATGACGGCGTGGTGAAGAGCCTCAACAAGGAAGAAAATCCCGGCGAGGCGAAGATCTCCGGCGCGGAAAACATGCTGCAGCAGCTGAGCTGATTTCTGCCGCCGCAGGATAGTGAAAGGGCCTCCCGGCGGAGGCCCTTTTTCATTTGGGGAGACGAAGCGTCATCTGGAGAGATAAGGCGCCATGCCCTGACGCGCGAGTGCATCCGCCCGGTCGTTCTCCGGGTGATCGGAATGCCCCTTCACCCAATGCCAGGAGACATCGTGCCGCTCGATGGCGGTTTCGAGACGCTGCCAGAGTTCCGCGTTCTTGACCGGCTTCTTCTGCGCATTCTTCCAGCCGTTCTTCTTCCAGCCGTGAATCCACTTGGTGATGCCGTCCTTCACATAGGTGGAGTCGGTATGGACGCGCACCTTCACACCGCGCTTCAGCGCTTCAAGCCCCTGGATGGCGGCCATGAGCTCCATGCGGTTATTGGTGGTGGCGGGCTCTCCGCCGCAAAGTTCCTTCTCGTTGTCCTTGTAGAGCATGAGAACGCCCCAGCCGCCCGGTCCCGGATTGCCGGAACAGGCGCCGTCCGTATAGAGATCGACGACATCGCCGCTCATGCGTCGAGTCCGTAGCCGGCGGGGGATGAAACGCCGCGATGGAAGCGGAGTCTCGTCAGATACTCTTTCGGATTCTTGGGCTTCACGAAGGCGCCCGGTGGATGATTGATCCAGTCGTAAAGCCTTGTGAGCAGGAACCGCATGGCCGCGCCGCGCGCAAGTAGGGGAAGCGAGGCAAGCTCCTGCGCATCGAGCGGGCGCACCTGCGTGTAGGCCTGGAGGAGACCGCGCGCCTTGGTGATGTTGAAGGAACCATCCTCCTCGAAACACCAGGCATTGAGACAGACCGCGAGGTCATAGGCGAAGGCATCGTTGCAGGCGAAGTAGAAGTCGATGAGGCCGGAGAGCCGGTCGCCGATGAAAAAGACGTTGTCGGGAAAGAGGTCGGCATGAATGACCCCGGAGGGCAGGTCGCGCGGCCAGTCCCTCGCGAGCGCCGTCAATTCGCTGTCGAGTTCCCGCGCCAGACCCGCCTGCCAGGCATCGACCCCCTCGCGGCAGGATTCGAAAAGCGGACGCCAGCCGTCGACATTGAGCGCGTTGCGCCGCGAGAGTTCGAAATCGGCTCCCGCAAGATGCATTTGGGCGAGCGCGCGGCCTACCTCGACGCAGTGGCGCGGTTGCGGACGGCGTACCCATATGCCTTCGAGGAAGGAGATGATGGCGGCGGCGCGGCCCGCGAGACGTCCATAGAGATCGCCTGCGCGGTTCCTCACAGGCGTCGGACATTCGATGCCGCGCGAGGCGAGATGGTTCATCAGGCCGAGAAAGAAGGGAAGTTCGTCTTCCGCCACGCGTTTTTCATATAGCGTGAGGATGTAGGCGCCCTTGTCGGTATGCAGCATGAAGTTCGAATTCTCCACGCCTTCCGCGATGCCGCGATAGGACATGAGAGATCCGACATCATAGGTTTCGAGGAAGGCGCGCAGTTCCTCGTCGGTCACTTCCGTGTAGACGGCCATCTTTCCCCCGTCAGACGGCGAGCGCGCGCGGCAGCTTGAACTGCACGGATTCGCGCCGGACGGACGTTTCCTCGACCGTCACGCTGAAATGCTGCCGGAATGCGTCGATCACTTCCTCCACGAGAACATCCGGTGCGCTCGCACCCGCCGTCAGGCCGACGGCAGCGGGCTTTCCCAGAGCTTGCCAGTCGATGTCGCTCGCGCGCTGCACAAGCGCGGCGTAGGGACAGCCCGAGCGTTCAGCCACCTCGACGAGACGCATGGAGTTCGACGAATTGGGCGCGCCGATCACGAGCATGGCGTCCACTTTCGGTGCGATGCTCTTCACGGCTTCCTGCCGGTTGGTCGTCGCATAGCAGATATCTTCCTTGTGCGGCCCGGCGATGGAGGGGAAACGTCGCCGAAGCGCCGCCACGATTTCCGCCGTGTCGTCGACGGAAAGTGTCGTCTGGGTAACGAAGGCGAGCTTCTCGGGGTCACGGGGCGTGAAGGCTTCGGCATCCGAAACAGTTTCGATGAGGGTGACAGCGCCGTCCGGCAACTGGCCCATCGTGCCGATGACTTCGGGGTGGCCGGCGTGACCGATCAGCAGGATTTCAAGGCCGCGATTGTGAAGCCGCTCGGCCTCGACATGCACCTTGGAGACCAGCGGGCAGGTAGCGTCGAGATAGAAGAGTTCGCGCGCCTGCGCTTCGGCAGGCACGGATTTCGGAACGCCATGCGCGGAGAATATGACCTTGGCGCCGGGTGGCACTTCGTCGAGCTCCTCGACGAAGATCGCTCCCTTGCGTTCCAGTTCCTCGACCACATAGCGGTTGTGGACGATTTCGTGACGCACATAGACGGGCGGCCCGAATTTCTCGATGGCGAGTTCGACAATCTGGATGGCGCGATCGACACCAGCGCAGAAGCCGCGCGGGCTCGCGAGGAGGAGCGTCAGGGGGGGCTTTGGCTTTGTCTCGCTCATGATGCCGTTTCCGGGTAGCGCGTCCTGCGGCGCCTGCGGTCAGTGGTCCGCCGCACGGATACGCTCGTCCGCCTTGTGACTTCGGAACCAACCCGATACAGTTTGCGCGCTGCCGGGTGCGGTCCCGAGTCTCGACTAACCTTATGAATTGCAAGGCTTTCGAGACCGTTCATGGCGGTAATAGAGGGGCCCGCCAGGGGAAAGTCAAGAAAGCCCGGCCGCGTGTTCCACCTGCCCGCCGTCCTGCCGCGCCAACAGACCGAGTGACACAAAGATGCCGTTTTCGCCTGCGCCGATCCGCCCGACGAACCTTGCTTCACGAGCCCGCCGGGGAGTGCCCATGCTGGCTACTCTCGCCGCGCTCGCACTCTCCGGTTGCGGCATGTTTGGCGGAGGCGACCTCAAGGAAGGCGGCACGACGCTATATCCTTGCCCGGCGGTCGGCGTTCTGAACGAGACCGATCACGTGACCCTGCTTTCGGGATCCGGTACCGATCTCACCGATATCGTCGCCAAGGCGGAAATCGGCAAGGTGGTCTCGCGATGCGAATACGATACCGAAGAATCGACGATTACCGTCGACATCGCCTTTGACGGCATCGCGGAGCTTGGACCCGCCGCGTCCGCCCGGGCGCTGACACTCAAGACTTTCGTCGCGGTGACGCGCCGCTTCAACGCCTTCGACAAGAAGCAGGTCTACGAAGTGCCCGTGGTCTTCGAGCCCGGGCAGCGCCAGGTTCGGTTCGTGAAGACGGTGGACGGCACGGTACTGCCCTATGGCGGGCGGGCCGATGGCAGCATCTATCAGATTCTCGTTGGCTTCCAGCTGACCCCCGAGCAGCTGGAATATAACCGCCGCGTGGCCTACAGCCCCATCCGTTGAGACCGAAAAACCGCGCGATTCGGCGCTTTTTCCACCCCGGCCGGCTTATGTCATTTGACTCTGGCGGGCCGCCACATATGATCACTCCTACACAGACGAACCCTGCGGGAGAGTTCGGGACCGCCGATGCGCGGAAACCCGGCGCCGAAGGAGCAACCGCCCCGGAAACTCTCAGGCATCAAGGACCGCAGGGGGATGAATCTCTGGAAAGCAGGCCGGAAACCGATTTTCCGGCCTCACCGAAGGGCGTAAGCGGCGAACATTAATCTCGTTCGACGCGAAATCTCTCAGGTTCAGCGACAGAGTGGGGCGCTACAAGCGGAGTGATCCGCCGGGTAGCGGTCCATATCGATTCGCATTTTTTCCCGCACCGGGAAGAACCTGGAAGGCCTATGTCGGAACCCGCAGCCGGTCCTCTCAAGAAGACGCCGCTTCACGCGCTCCATGTCGAGCTCGGCGCGAAGATGGTGCCCTTTGCAGGTTACGACATGCCCGTGCAATATCCGGCGGGCGTGCTGGCCGAGCACCTTCATACGCGTGACGCGGCGGGACTTTTCGACGTGTCGCATATGGGCCAGGCCTGGCTCGAGGGCCCCGATCATGCGGCCGTGGCCGCCGCCATCGAGGCATTGGTGCCGGGCGACATCCGCGATCTGGCGCCGGGCGCCATCCGCTACACCCTGCTTCTGAACGAGAAGGGCGGCATCCTCGACGATCTGATGATCACGCGAACCCGGAAAGACGGCGTGCTCTTTCTTGTCGTCAACGCCGCCTGCAAGGATGCCGACTTCGCGCATATCGAGAAGCACCTCCCGGAGAATGTGAAGCTGAAACGCATCGAGGACCGCGCGCTGATCGCGCTGCAAGGTCCGAAAGCGGCGGATGTCTTTGCGCGTTTTGCGCCGACTGCGCCGGACCAGGCCTTCATGACCGGTGAGGAAATGGATGTCGCGGGCCTTGCCTGCATCGTCAGCCGTTCGGGCTATACGGGCGAAGACGGCTATGAAATTTCCGTGGCCGAAAAGGATGCCGTTGCGCTCACAAAAAAGCTGCTCGGCGAGGCGGAAGTGAAACCTATCGGCCTCGGCGCGCGCGACTCGCTGCGTCTTGAGGCGGGGCTCTGTCTTTACGGACACGATATCGACGAGACCACGACGCCTGTCGAAGGCGCGCTTACCTGGACAATTGCAAAGCGCCGCCGCGAGGAAGGGAACTTTCCCGGCGCGAAGATCATTCTCGATCAGATCGCCAATGGAGCGCCGAGAAAGCGCGTGGGGCTTCTGCCGGAAGGCAAGGCGCCCGCACGGGAAGGCACGGAGATTACCGACGCATCGGGAAAGAAGATCGGTGTGGTAACGAGCGGCGGTTACGGACCGAGCGTCGGCGGACCGATCGCAATGGGTTATGTCGAGGCCGGCTTCTCGAAAGTCGATACCGGCGTCGAACTGATGGTCAGGGGGAAGGGGCGGCCAGCGAAGATTGCAGCCATGCCCTTCGTCACGAAGCGTTTTCACAAGCCGGGCAAATGAGATCTTGCACCGCGTAACAGAAATCAGGGGATTTTCATGAGCGACATTCGCTTTACGGATCAGCATGAATGGGTGCGCGTCGAAGGGGACATCGCGACCATCGGCATCACCGACTATGCGCAGGAACAGCTCGGCGATGTGGTCTTCGTCGAGCTGCCGGAAGTCGGCAAGGAACTTGCCGCGGGCGACGAGGCGGCCGTTGTCGAAAGCGTGAAGGCGGCGAGCGAGGTCTATACGCCGGTGAGCGGCGAGGTCGTCGACGTCAACAGCGACATCGAAGCGACACCTGCCGGCGTCAACGAGGACGCAATGGGCGATGGCTGGTTCGTGAAGTTGCGTCTTTCGGACCCCTCCGAACTCGAAAAGCTCATGGACGAGAACGCCTACAACGAATTCGTGGAGAGCCTTCAGTAAGGCTCAGCAGCGCATCCGCCGGACGGAAATCCGCTCCCTGAAAGGAAAGCCCGATCATGCGTTATCTGCCCCTGACCGAAACCGACCGGCGAGAGATGCTGGGTGTCATCGGCGCCAAGAGCGTCGATGAACTCTTCCGCGACGTGCCGGAAAGCGCGCGCCGGGAGGGCCTTGTGGACCTGCCGCGCCGGAAAGGCGAACTCGAGGTGGAACGCGTCTTTGCCCAGATGGCGGCAAAGAACGTGGCTGCGGGCAGCGTACCTTTCTTCGTCGGCGGCGGGGCCTATCGCCATCATGTTCCGGCGGCGGTCGATCACCTTATCCAGCGTTCGGAATTCCTCACTTCCTACACGCCCTACCAGCCGGAGATTTCGCAGGGCACGCTGCAATATCTCTTCGAGTTCCAGACCCAGGTCGCGATGATCACGGGAATGGATGTGGCGAATGCCTCGATGTATGACGGGTCGACCGGCTGCGGCGAGGCCGTCCTCATGGCGCATCGCGTAACGAAACGGCGCAAGGCGGTGCTCTCCGGGACGCTGCATCCGCAATACGCGGCGGTGGTGAAGAACCTGTCGGATTTTGCCGACTACAAGCTCGAGATCATGCCGCCGCTTCTTCCCGGCAGCAGCGAGGACATCGCCGCGCGCATAACGGACGAAACGAGCTGTGTCGTCGTTCAGACGCCGGGTTTCTTCGGCGAGCTGCACGATCTGCGCGCCATCGCAGAAGCAGCCCATGCGAAGGGTGCGCTGCTGATCGCGGTCGTTCCGGAAATCGTCTCGCTCGGTGCGGTGACCCCGCCCGGCGAAATGGGCGCCGATATCGTCGTGGGCGAAGGCCAGTCGATCGGCAACGGCCTCAATTTCGGCGGCCCTTATGTCGGCCTCTTCGCGACGCGCGACAAGTATGTGCGCCAGATGCCGGGGCGCCTCTGCGGCGAGACGGTGGATGCGGACGGCAAGCGCGGCTTCGTGCTGACGCTTTCGACGCGCGAGCAGCACATCCGCCGCGAAAAGGCGACGTCGAATATCTGCACCAATTCCGGGCTCTGCTGCCTCGCCTTCACGATCCATATGTCGCTTCTGGGCGAGGACGGCTACAGGCAGCTTGCGCGTATCAACCATGCCGCGGCCGTCAGGCTTGCCGAAAAGCTTGCTTCCGTTCCGGGCGTCGAAATCCTGAACAAGGCTTTCTTCAACGAATTCACGATGCGGCTGCCGAAACCGGCGGCGCAGGTCGTCGATGCGCTTGCGGAGAAGGGCGTGCTGGGCGGTATTCCCGCCTCGCGGCTGTTGCCTGGCGTGAAGGAAGTCGAGGATCTTCTGATCGTCGCTTCCACGGAAATAAACACGGATGAGGATCGCGCGGCCTATGCGGCGGCGCTGAAGGAGGTGCTCTAAATGTCGGGCATGAACAAGCAGGGCCGTCCGACTTCGATCGGCGGTACGTCGGCGAACGGCGCGCGCGAGACCTTCACCGGCAACAAGGCGCTGGAGCTCGAAGAGCCTCTTCTCTTTGAACTCGACAATCCGGGCGCCTGCGGCGTCGACCTGGACGATCCGGGCGAGTTCGCCTCGCATCTGGGCAATTTCGAACGGCAGGGGCGGATCGGTCTCGCGCGCGTGTCGGAACCGGAAGTGATGCGCCATTTCGTGCGCCTCTCGTCGAAGAACTATTCGATCGATGCCGGCCTCTATCCGCTCGGCTCCTGCACGATGAAGCATAATCCGCGCCTCAACGAGAAGATGGCGCGCCTTCCGGGCATTAGCGATGTGCATCCCCTGCAGCCTCAGAAGACGGTGCAGGGTTCGCTCGAACTGATGAACGAACTCGCGCATTGGCTCAAGGAGCTGACCGGCATGCCGGGCGTGGCGCTGTCGCCGAAGGCGGGCGCGCATGGCGAGCTTTGCGGCATGATGGCAATCCGGGCCGCACTCATCGCGCGTGGCGAGGACGAGCAGCGGTCGCGCGTGCTGGTGCCTGAATCGGCGCATGGCACGAACCCGGCGACGGCCGCGCTTCTTGGATACAAGGTGGACGGTATTCCGGCGACGAAGGAAGGCCGCGTGGACCTGGAGGCCTTCAAGTCGAAGCTCGGCCCGGATGTGGCGGCGATCATGCTGACCAATCCGAACACCTGCGGCCTCTTCGAGCGCGACATCGTGGAAATCGCCGAGGCGGTCCATGAGGCGGGCGCCTATTTCTACTGCGATGGCGCGAACTTCAACGCGATTGTCGGCCGCGTCCGGCCGGGCGATCTCGGCATCGATGCGATGCATATCAACCTTCACAAGACCTTCTCCACGCCGCATGGCGGCGGCGGACCGGGCGCCGGCCCCGTGGTCTTTTCCGAAGCCCTCGCACCTTTCGCGCCCTTGCCCTATGTCGTGAGCGGCAAGGACGGTTTCCGTCTCGTCGAAACGGAAGACGACGCAAAGGCCGATGGCACGCAGCCCTTCGGCCGCATGACGGCTTTCCACGGCCAGATGGGCATGTTCGTTCGCGCGCTTTCCTACATGCTGAGCCATGGCTCGGACGGGCTGCGGCAGGTCGCGGAAGACGCGGTGCTGAATGCGAACTACGTGCTGGCATCGCTGAAGGACGATCTTTCAGCGCCCTTCGAAGGCCCGTGCATGCATGAAGCCTTGTTCGACGACCGCTTCCTGAAGGGGACGGGCGTCGAGACGCTCGACTTCGCCAAGGCGATGATTGACGAGGGCTACCATCCGATGACCATGTATTTCCCGCTGGTCGTGCATGGCGCGCTGTTGATCGAGCCGACGGAAACGGAATCGAAGCAGTCCGTCGATCTCTTCATCGCGACGCTGAAGGACCTCGCCCGCGCCGCGAAGTCGAACGACAAGGACCGCTTCACCGGCGCGCCCTACATGTCGCCGCGCCGAAGGCTCGACGAGACGGGTGCCGCCCGCAAGCCTGTGCTGCGCTGGGCGCCACCCGCACCGGCACAAGCTGCCGAATGAATGAAAGGCGGCCGCTCCTCGGGGCGGCCGCTCTTCCATAGGGGGGAGGGGATATGCGTTTCAGCGTGAGCCGGATCGCGCTGGCGGTGCTTGCGGCCGTCATTCTCGGCGTTGCGATTTTCGGCATCTTCAAGTGGCGCGAGATCAACCGAGTCCGCTTCGTGTCCGGCATGTTTTCGGGCGAGGAACAGGTAGAGCGCTTCCGGGCGATGGACGAGTATTTTCCCGTCCGTACCTTCGAGCGCTCCGGCCCTGTTTCCGGGTTGCCGGGTGGCGAGAAGATCGAACTCCCCGAAACCTACGAATATGCTGGTGAGACGAAGTCCGTTGAGGCCTTTGTCTCCGAGACGGATACGACCGGGCTGATGGTCGTGAAAGGAGATGGCGAAGTCCTTTATGAGAATTACTGGCGTGGCAACGACAGGGATACGCGCTGGATATCCTGGTCGGTGGGAAAGTCCTTCATTTCCGCTCTTGTCGGCATTGCGGTCGAGGAGGGGAAGATCGAAAGCGTCGGCGACCCGATCGTGAAATATGCTCCGGAGCTTGAAGGCACCGCCTATGACGGCGTGACCGTCAAGGATGCGCTTCAAATGTCCTCCGGGGTCGACTGGAACGAGGATTACAGCGATCCGGAATCGGACATTGCCCGTTTCGGCCGCGCGCTGGCCTTCGGCAGTTCCATGATCGATTTTGCCAAGACGCTGAGGCGCAGGCACGAGCCCGGCACCGTCAACTATTACAACAGTATGGACGCGCAGGTGCTGGGCCTCGTTCTTCGGAACGCGACGGGAATGAGCCCGACGGAATATCTCGAGGAGAAGATCTGGTCGAAGATCGGCGCAGAGCATGACGGCTACTGGGTGCTGGACGACACCGGAACGGAACTGGCGGCGGGCGGCGTCAATGTCGCGCTGCGTGACTATGCCCGTTTCGGTCTGCTTTATCTCAATGAGGGCACGTGGAACGGCGAACAGATCGTGCCCGCCGAATGGGTGAAGAAGTCGCACACGCCGGATGCCGAGCGGCTGTTGCCGGGTAAGCGCGAAACGTCGGACACGGTCTGGGGTTACGGTTATCTCTGGTGGCTGCCGCGCGAGGCGGATGGACCTTACTCCGCCGTCGGCATCTACAACCAGTTTGTCTATGTCGACCCGGCGAATGAGCTTGTCATCGTGAAGACCTCCGCTAACAGCGACTATGGCCAGACGAACGACGAGACAAGCTGGCGCGAGGACGAGACGGTCGCTCTTTTCGAGGCGATCGCGGCGGAAGCGCGATGAACGAAGCGCGGTTCATCGAACTCGCGCTGACGAACGGGGTGAACCGCGAAATCCTGGAGCGGCTGCCGGAGCTTGGCCTCGAAGACGCCTGGCTGGTCTCGGGCTCGCTTTTCCAGACCGTGTGGAACGGGCTCACGGGGCGCGCGCCCGGTTACGGCATCAAGGATTACGACATTTTCTATTTCGATCCGGACACGAGCTGGGAAGCCGAAGATGAAGAAATCCGTCGCGCGGTGGAGCGCTTTCACGATCTCGGCGTAGAGATAGAGTTGCGCAATCAGGCCCGCGTTCACCTCTGGTATGAGGAAAAATTCGGCCTTGCCTATCCGCCGCTTCGCTCATCATGCCAGGGGATCGACCGCTTCCTGGCACCCGCCTGCATGGTGGGACTGCAGGCGGATATGACCCTCTATGCACCGTGCGGGCTGGACGATATCGAAAACATGATCATCCGGCCGAATCCTGTGCCGAATTTCAATGCCGAACGCTATGAGGAAAAGGCGCGCCGCTGGACGGAGAAGTGGCCGGAACTGAAGGTTGTCAGCGCGCGGTAGCGAGAAGCCGCTCCTGAAAGAAGGAAATGACGCGCTTGGCGGCTTCCATTGTCGGTTCGCCCTCCTTGTCGACGAGATCGACGGTGAGGCAACTATGCGGCCGGGGCGCGGGCGAATCCGGATTGGCGTCCTTGTCGTCCAGTTCGATGCCCTCGAAAGCGTCGCCGAGTTCGCGGCGCAGCGTTTCGAATTTTTCGGGTGGCGACATGCGGTCACCCTTGAAGCGCAGGCCCAGCACCTTGCCGCCCTTGGCGCAGTAATCTTTCACGCACTGGAATTCTTCCGGCGAGACATGAAGCGCGGCGCGCCGTTCCGCTCCGAGAGGGAAGGGCATGGAAGGTTGCGAGAGAACGGGCGCCATCATCGCAGGCTCCATCATCATGGAGAGCGCGAAATTGCCGGAGAAGCACATGCCCACCGCGCCCACACCCTTGCCTCCCGCTTCCGCATGGGCGTGGGCGGCGAGGGCGCGAAGCCACTTGGTGACGGGGCTGGAGCGGTTCGACGCAAGAATGTGAAACTCGCGGCTGATGCATAGCGTCGCAATCGAGCGCATGACGTAAGCGGGTGTGAGCGGATCGCCGGCCTTGCCGATGAGGAGAGGCATGTAGACCCGAAATCCCGCGTCGGCCACCCAGTCCGCGAAGCGGATCACCTCCGGCGTTATCCCCGGTATTTCATGGATGACGATGACGGCGGGACCGGAGCCGCGGACATAGACGGGCTTCGTCACGCCTTCATGGGTAAAACTTGTCGCTTCGTACCTGTCGAGCATGAATACCTCCCGTGGTCCCGCTTGTTCATTGAACGTGAGGCGGCAGCGAAAAGGCAAACAAAAACCCCGCCGGGCCGGAGCCGGGCGGGGTTTTCGCGAAAGCTTGCCTGCTTCAGTGAAGCTTGGCCGCAAGTTCGGCGATCGACTTCTCGATCAGCTTTGCGTCCTGACCGGCATCGACCTTCTCGGCGATGACGCGGCGGGCAGCGCCGATGGCCACTTCCGCGGCCGCCGAGCGGACGTCGTTCACCGCCTGGGTTTCGGCCTGGGCAATCTTGTCCTCGGCGAGCTTTGTGCGGCGTTCGACCTGCGCTTCCATATTCGCGCGAGTTTCCTTCGCCAGCTGTTCGGCCTCGGCCTTGGCCTGGGAGATGATATCCTCGGCTTCCTTCATCGCCTCGCGCTGCTTGCGCTGATAGGAGGCGAGGAGCTGCTGCGCTTCCTCACGCAGGCGGCGGGCTTCGTCGAGTTCGGCCGCGATATCGGCGGCGCGCTTGTCGAGCGAGCCGGCGATGGTGCGGTGGACCTTGAAGTAGCCAAGGATCGCGAAGAACGCGACAAGGCAGGCCAGGATCCAGAATTCGGCTGTAGCGAACATGGGGGCTTGTCCTTCGCGTTACTTGAGTTCGGTGTCGACCGCGCGCTCGGAGGCGGAACGGTCCGCTTCGCCGAGGAGCTGAACGACGATGGCATCGGCCACATCCACCGCGACGCTGCGCACATTGGCAAGCGCCGCTTCCTTGGTGGCTGCAATCTGCTTTTCGGCTTCCGAAATCTTCTCGGCGAGCCGGGCCTCGATGGCCAGACGCTGCCGTTCCGTCTCTTCATGAAGACGGTCGCGCGTTTCCTGCGCGATCTCGTGAGCCTTGGCGCGGGCTTCCGCCAGCGCCTTTTCATAGGCCTCGATCGCTTCGTCGGTCTGCCGCTTGAACTGTGCGGCCTGATCGAGATCGTCAGCGATGCGGTCGCGGCGCTCTTCGAGCACCGTGGCGATGCGCGGCAGGGCCACGCGGGACATCAGGAAGTACAGGGCGAGGAAGCTCAGTACCAGCCAGACGATCTGGGACTCGAAGGTGTTAGCGTCGAAGGGCGGAAAGCCCCCCGCATGCTCGGCATCCGGGACATGTGTCTCGGCGATAAGCTCGCTACCAGGTTCTTGAGCCATGGCTTCGGCGATCATGTAGGTCTCCGGTCAGGCAAGTCGGCTGCCGCCGGCTGCCTCTTGGAAGGCAGCCGGCTGGCCGATCCGCTAAGGATCAGACGAAGAGCAGGATGAGCGCGACGAGCAGCGAGAAGATGCCCAGCGCTTCCGTCACGGCAAAGCCGAAGATGAGGCGGGCGAACTGGCCGTCCGCGGCCGACGGGTTGCGGAGGGCGCCGGCGAGGTAGTTGCCGAAGATGTTGCCCACGCCGATGGCCGCGCCACCCATGCCGAGGCACGCGATACCGGCGCCGATGAACTTAGCTGCTTCTGCTTCCATAGTTAGATGCTCCTTTTGGGGTCGTTTTGGAGAGTGGGAACGGCCACGGAGCCGCAACCATTTCTTTTTTCGGGACTAGACGTCCGCAACCTGATCAGTGACCCGGGTGCAGTGCGTCGTGAAGATACATGCAGGTCAGGATCGTGAAGACATAGGCCTGCAGCGCGGCAACGAGGAACTCGAGAGCCGTGAGGCAGACGATCATGAAGAGCGGCAGAATCATGCCGAGATAGCCGACCGCACCCATCGTCATGAAGGTGAGCACGAAACCGGCGAACACCTTCAGCATGATGTGGCCCGCCAGCATGTTGGCGAAGAGACGGACGGAGTGGCTGATCGGACGCGAGAAGTAGGAAATGACCTCGATCGCGACCACGAGAGGAAGAAGGGCCACCGGAACGCCGCTGGGAACGAAAACCTTCAGGAACTTCACGCCGTGAAGGGCAAAACCCGTCAGCGTCACGCCAACGAAGACTACGGCGGCAAGGGCGAAGGTGACGACGATATGGCTCGTCACCGTGAAGGCGTAGGGAAACATCCCGATCATGTTCGCGAAGAAGATGAAGGCGAACAGCGAGAAGATGAAGGGGAAGAACTTCATCGCGTCGTGTCCGGCATTGTCCCGGACCATGTTGGCGATGAAGGTGTAGAAGCTTTCGACCACCGACTGCATCCGCCCCGGCACCATCGCGCCCGAGCGCATGCCCAGCGTGGTGAAGAGGGTAACGGCGACGACCGTTACCACCATCCAGAGGCTGGCATTGGTGAAGGAGGCGTCGAGGCCGCCGATATTGAGGGGAATGAGGGGCTGCACTACGAACTGGTGCAGGGGGTCGACGGGGAAACCGCCTCCGGTTTGTTCGGCGCCTGTTGCCACTGGTTTGCCTCAGCCTCAGCTTGATCGCCGGATGGAGATCCGGCCGTTACGTCGCCGGGCTAGCGCCCGGATGGATCCTTTTTTTGCTCCGCCGCGGTCGCATTCATCGCCTGCGTCGCGCGAAGCACATTCTTTACGCCCGCTACCGTTCCGAGCCCGGTGAAAACCACCAGGAAGATCGGCAGCGTGCCGAATAGCCAGTCCAGGAACCAGCCAATGCCGGCCCCCAGCAGAACGCCGGCAACGAGTTCCGAGGAGAGCCGCATGGCAACCCCCATGTCGGAGGGTTTTCCCGTCGGCGCCGGCCTTGTTCCCTTCACTTCCGGGCCGCGATAGGCATCGCGCGCGGCCATGATACGGCGTTCCAGGAGATCGAGTTCTCTCTTCTGGGCGGCCTTGTCGCCATCCGTGGGAGTGCCGGCTTCCTCGTTCCGTTTCAAAGCGAAGCTCCGCCGTCAGAAATGCTCTTTCGGAGCCCCGCCCCGGATCGAAGCCGCGCGCACCCTACTGTCAGGGTAATAACCTGTCAAGGACCGCTGGAGGGGGTGTAAGTCATTGAATTGACGCTGTTTTTTCGAGCATTTCGCGGCTGCGTCATTCGGCCTCGCCGGGACCGCGCGGAGAGCCCCTGGCGAGTCCCTCCGCCTCATGAAAAAAGCCCCCTTGGCAGGGGGCCTTTCCGTTGCGTCATGTGGCTCGATATCCCGGTCAGGAGGCTTCGCGGAGCGTCTCGGCGACATCGAGATCGACCGAAACGAGAGTGGACACGCCACGCTCCTGCATGGTGACGCCGTAAAGGCGGTTCATGCGGGCCATTGTGAGCGCATGGTGGGTAATGATGAGGAAGCGGGTATCCGTGGTCCGCGTCATCTCTTCCATCAGATCGCAGAACCGCTCGACATTGGCGTCGTCGAGCGGCGCGTCCACTTCGTCCAGCACGCAGATGGGCGACGGATTGGTGAGGAAAACCGCGAAGATGAGCGACATGGCGGTGAGCGCCTGTTCGCCGCCCGAGAGCAGCGACATCACCTGAAGGCGCTTGCCGGGCGGACGCGCCATGATTTCGAGACCGGCTTCCAGCGGATCGTCCGATTCGGTGAGCTTGAGATGGGCTTCGCCGCCGCCGAAAAGATGTGTGAAGAGACGCGAGAAATTCTCGTTCACCTTCTCGAAGGCTTCCAGCATGCGCTCACGGCCCTCGCGGTTGAGGCTGCCGATGCCCTGACGGAGCTTGGCGATGGCGCTGACGAGGTCTTCGCGCTCGCTGGTCATGGTTTCGAGCTGCTCGGTGAGCTCGCGCGCTTCCTCCTCCGCCCGCAGGTTCACGCCGCCAAGGCTCTCGCGCTCGCGCTTGTAGCGTTCGAGCTTCGCGTCGATCTGTTCAAGGTCGGGAAGCTCGGCGCCCTCTTCGAGGTTCGCCTGCTTGATCGCCGCTTCCGGCTCGCATTCGAGCACTTCGCGGATTCGCTCTTCCGATTCGGCGCGGCGCTGGCGGGCGCCGTCCACGAGACCGTCGATACGCGCGCGTTCCTCGCGGGTCTCGCCGAGCTGGTGCTGCACTTCCTTTGCGTGCTTCGCCGCCTCGGTGAGCACTTTTTCCGCCTGGGCCAGTTCGTCGGCTGCCTGCGAACGGCCCGTTTCGGCCTCGGAAATATAGGTGAGCAGGGCCCGGCGCTTTTCCTCGATTTCAGCCGGCACGCCTTCAAGCGTCTTGAGTTCGGCCTCGGCCTCGTTCTTGCGCTCTTCAAGCGTGCCGATCTGCCGCTCCGCATTCGTCGCGCGAAGCTGCCAGGCATCGCGCTCCTGCGCGATGGCGGAGAGCCTGCGTGACCTTTGCTCCGCGTCGCGGCGAAGACCTTCATGTTCGGCGCGTGCTTCGGAAAGTTCGAGACGCAGCGCTGCCACCTTGTCGCGAAGCTCGGCGGCGCGGGCGCGCGGCTCCTCGTCGGGCTTCAGGTTCTGAAGTGCGACCTCGGCTTCCTCGAGTGCCCTTGCGGCTTCGCTCTTGTCGCCGGCAAGCCGCTCTTCCGCCTCGGCGAGCGCCGCGAGGCGCGAAAGCTGGGCGGAGGCGGCGCGCTCCGCCGCCTGCAGGGCGTCGCGGATACGGTTATGCGCGCCCTGTGCCTCGCGGAGAGCTGCCCGGCGTGCCTGTTCTTCCTGCATGGCCTGCTCGGCCGCGACATGCGCGGCGTCATAGGCCGCGCGCGCTTCGGCGGCCCTGGTACGCGCGTCGGCAAGCTCGGTCTCGAGATCGGCGAGACGGTTGCGCTGTTCTAGGCGGCGGGCGGAGGCTGTCGGTGCATCGGCGGCGGCGGTGTAACCGTCCCAGCGCCAGAGCGCGCCTTCCTTCGTTACGAGGCGCTGGCCGGGCGCGAGCTGCGCATGAAGCCGCTTGCCGTCTTCCGCGGAGACGACGATACCAATCTGCGAAAGGCGTCGGGCGAGCGATGCCGGGCCCTTCACGAAATAGGAAAGCGGTGTCGCGCCTTCGGGAAGGGCAGGCGGTGTGTCGAAGGGCGGCAATGCACCCCAGTGGATCGGGGCGGCTGCATCTTCCGGCACGCCGAGATCGTCGCCGAGCGCGGCGCCGAGCGCCGTCTCATAGCCATGTTCGACGGAGATGGCGTCGATTACCGGCGGCCAGAGGTCGCTCTCGCCGACCGAAAGCATGTCCGCAAGCGTCTTCGCCTCCGCGGCGAGGTCGCCCGCAGCGCGTTCGGCGGCCTGCATCGGTTCGCGCGCCGCCTTTTCGCGCTCCTGCGCGTTGCGGCGGGCTTCTTCCGCGTCGAGCGCGGCGCGCTCGGCATCGCTAACGCGCGTCGCCGCTTCGTCGAGTTCGGCCGACTGCAGCGCGATCTGCGCCTTCTTTTCCTCTGCATCGGACAGCGTCTCGCGTTCGCGCGCGATGTCGGCGAGCTGGCGCTCCAGCTTTTCGATGCGCTGACGGCCTGCCTCGATGGTACGGACGAGGCTGGTGCGCTCGGCGCTCAGAGCGGCGATTTCCTGGTTGAGCCGGTCGAGTTCCTGTTCGGTCGATTCAAGCGTGGTCCGGCTTTCCTCGACGCGAGCCTGCGCGGCGGTCTGCGCCTCGGCCTGGCCTTCCTCGGCGCCCTTCAACTCCTGCGCCTCGGCGTCGAGGCGGGAGATTGCGCCTTGCGTATCCGCGATCAGGTCGCGCTCGCGGGTCAGGTCCTGGCCGATCTGCTGAAGCCGCGCTGTGAGGCGGGATGCCTGTTCCTTCGCGCGCGCCTCTTCGGCATCGAGGTTTTCGCGTTCCACGGTGAGGCGGTGAAGACGGGCGGCGGCCTCCGCTTCCTTTTCGCGCAGCGGCGGCAGGCGGTCGGCTGCCTCGGCTTCCAGCGTCGTTGCCGCGGCGGCTTCGCGCGTCAGTTCGGCGACGCGCACATCGGTCTCGGCGAGCTTTTCCTCCGACTGCTTGAGCGACTCCACGGCCTGCGTCCAGCGCAGGTGAAGGAGGATCGCTTCCGTCTCGCGGATCTGGCCCGAGAGGTTGCGATAACGCACGGCCTGACGCGCCTGGCGCTTGAGGCTGGCGAGCTGGGATTCGACCTGTGCCACGACGTCGTCGAGGCGGGTGAGGTTCGTCTCGGCGGCCTTCAGCCGGAGTTCGGCCTCGTGGCGGCGCGTGTAGAGGCCGGTGATGCCTGCCGCTTCTTCGAGAATGCGTCGGCGGTTGATCGGCTTCGAGGAAATGAGCTGTGCGATCTGGCCCTGCCGCACGAGGGCGGGCGAGTGCGCGCCGGTCGAGGCATCGGCAAAGAGAAGCTGCACGTCGCGGGCGCGGACTTCGCGGCCATTGATGCGATAGGTCGAGCCCTGCTCGCGCTCGATCTTTCGCGAGACCTCGATCACCTCGCAGTCATTATAGGCGGCGGGCGCCGAACGGTCGGCATTGTCGATATAGAGCACGACTTCGGCGTGGTTGCGTGCGGGGCGGCCCGCCGTACCGGCGAAGATCACGTCTTCCATGCCCGAGCCGCGCATGTTCTTGAACGAGTTCTCGCCCATGACCCAGCGCATGGCTTCGAGCAGGTTCGACTTGCCGCAGCCATTGGGACCGACGACGCCCGTCAGGCCCGGCTCGATGATGAGATCGGTCGGGTCGACGAAGGATTTGAAACCTGAAAGCCGAAGGCGATTGAACTTCACTGTCTAATCTCGATCTTGCTGCGGCGCTTTTTCCTTTCGGATCAAGCGCTTGCGGTTATTCCTCTCCGGCGGGCGTGGCTTCGCCTGCGGACCCGGGTGTGATCGTCTGGCCTTCGAGGGCCTTTTCGATCAGCGGTTCGAATTCGTTCCAGGGCAACGCGCCCTCGACCTTCTCGCCATTGATGAAGAAGGTGGGCGTGGAGCGGACCCCGAAGGTCTTGGCTCCGCGCGTCGCGACGTCCTTCACATGATTGAAGATGCGCTCGTCTTTCATGCACTGGTCGAAGCGTTCTTCGGAGAAGCCGCCCTGCCGTGCGATGGCCTTGAGGTCTTCCATCGGCGTCTGCGTGAAGGCCCATTGCGCCTGCTGGGCGAAGAGCACGTCAACGAAGCCGAAATAGCGCTCCGGACCCGCGCAATGAGCAAGCATGAAGGCCGCCGTCGCAATCGGGTCGAAGGGGAAGTCCCGCAAGATATAGTAGACCTTGCCCGTCTCGATATACTGCTCCTCGAGCTTGGGCAGGGTGTTCACCCCGAAATCCGCACAGTGATTGCAGGTCAGCGAGGCATATTCGACGATGGTCACGGGCGCCATCGGGTCGCCCTTGGTCATGTCGCCGAGCGGTCCGGGAACCAGAAGTTCCTTCTCGAAGGCCGTATCCGGCGTGCCTGCGACGGGCTCGGAATTGCCGTTTCCGGCCCCGAAAAACAGGTAGCCGAGATAGGCCAGAACGAGGACCACAATGGCCGCGGCGCCGACGATGAGTGCTTTATTTTGATTCACGGGAGCTGCTTCCTACCAGATGTTGGGGCATTATGGCTTCGCTGAGGGGACCCCTCAACCAAACCTTTCTGTTGCCTTGGGCCGAGAATCGGGACTCAGGGCTTCAGCGTCGGCGCTCCGACCCGATGACCCTCTCACCGAGCCTTTCGAGCGCCTCCCTTAGCGCTGGTTCCTCAATCTTTTCAAGGTCTTGCGTGAGGAGCGTCCGCTCCTCGGGCTTCAGGGCGCGTATCCGCCGGAAACGGGGGCGGGGCTTCTGCGGTAGTGGCCCCTGGACGAGCTTCAGGCGGGCGACGGCGCCATATCCATAATAGGAGTTGATCCGTTCGATGATCTGCGGCTCGAGATGCCTGATCTCGACGGCGATGGGACCGTCCACGCGAATGGTGAGCGTGGCGCCGCTCCGCCTTGCCGCTTTCTGGGGGTTGCCGCCGTCATCCCCCGAACCCCTTGGAAAGACAAGCTTTTCCGGCGCGGAGAACTCCGCGAGCTGCGCGCCGACGATCTCCTGCCAGTGCGCGAGAACATGCGCCTCCTGAAAGCCGCGCTTCACGAAGGCCGAGCGCGCGGCCGCGAGCACTCGCGCGCCGATGGGCGGCAGGCGATAGCGCGAGGTTGCGACGGGACGGCCATATGGGGTCATGGCGCGCATTCTGACTCGAAATCGGCTTCCATGCGAATTGACGGAGGGGAGGCTCGCAGGCGAAGACTAGGGCATGTCCGCACGAACGAAAAAAAACCCGAAAAACCTAAAGGAAAACAGCAGGAAAGCGGCCGCCGTGCCGCTGCTCGCCTGGTATGACCGCCATGCGCGCGTGCTGCCCTGGCGGGCCCGCAGGGGCGAGCAGGCGGACCCTTATGCCGTCTGGCTTTCCGAGATCATGCTGCAGCAGACGACGGTGGCCACCGTCGGCCCCTATTTCATGCGGTTTCTCACGCGCTGGCCGACGGTGGAGGCGCTGGCCGCAGCGCCGCAGGAAGAGGTGATGAAGGAGTGGGCGGGGCTTGGCTATTACAGCCGGGCGCGGAACCTCCACGCCTGCGCGAAGGTTATATCGTCCGACTACGGAGGGAAATTTCCCGATACGGTGGAGGGGCTTGGGAAGCTGCCGGGGATAGGTCCCTATACGGCGGCGGCGATTGCCGCGATCGCTTTCGGACGCGCGGCGACGGTGGTCGACGGCAATGTGGAACGCGTGGTGGCGCGGCTCTTCGACCTGCGGACGCCGCTGCCGCAGGTGAAGCCCGAAATCCGCGAGAAGGCGGCGACGCTGACGCCGGAAAGCCGCGCGGGCGACTTCGCGCAAGCCATGATGGATCTCGGCGCGACCATCTGCACGCCGAAGAACCCTGCCTGTAATCGCTGTCCGATCAATGACTTGTGCGATGCGCGGGCAGCGGGCACGCAATCCATATTGCCCGCGCGCGCGCCGAAGAAGCCGAGGCCGACGAGACGCGGCGCCTGTTTCTGGCTGACGAAGGGCGAGGAAGTCTGGCTCCGCCGGCGGCCCGAGAAGGGGCTTCTCGGCGGCATGATGGAAGTGCCGGGCACGCCCTGGGACAAGCGGGATTTATCCCCGGGGGAGGGGATAAAGCGGGCCGACCGTCATCGAAACGTCATCGAAACGTCACAAAGCGTGGCGGCCGGGGATAAGCCGGGTACGGACGATATGCTCGCCCATGCGCCGCTGGAGGCGGAGTGGAAACTTGTCCCCGGTCTGGTGGAGCACACCTTCACGCATTTCCACCTGGAGCTCGAAGTCTACACCGCGACGACGCGGAAAAAACTTGTCCCCGGGGAGGGCGCATGGGTGCCGCTCGACGAAATCGCGGGCGAGGCGCTGCCGACCGTGATGCGGAAGGTGGCGGCGCATGCCATGCCCGATGCCGGACCGCTATTCGCGAAGCGGTAGGAATAAATCAAATAAGAATAAATTATATATAGTCTTTAAGAGTGCGAAACTGCCCAAAGTCCAGAATCAAATCTCTATTGGTATCTTTGCTTGAATTCAAGAAATTGCCTCTTATTTATGACGCGGCAATAACGCGGAAAATTTTGAGGCAGGTAAAATGCTCCCCATCAGAACCACCGTCGCGGATATTGATGCGCTGTGCGGCTATCTGTTTACAAAGCCCACTGGCGCAACAACTTCGGATGCGAAAGCTGTCTTGGATAGCAAAATCTTGGATGGGCGGAAGCTCACGGCAATCAAGTTTTGGGGGCTAGTGGAAGACAACGGCGGCAAGATGCGCCTTACAGAAAGGGGAAGGCTCGCTGTACGCGACAAGGGGGTGCACAAAGCCGAGGCGCTCAGAAATGCAATCGCTCAAGTTGCTCCCTATAGGGCGATAGTTGAACGAGCTATTCACCGGAAAGAATTCACTTTGACTGCGACCGAAGTAGCGGCGCATTGGCACCAGCATTTCAAGTCCGACGTTTCCGACAGCGATAAAATTCTCAACGATCAAGCGGTATGCTTTTTTCAGATCGCGGAAGGAGCCGATTTGGGAACGGTAACCATCGGGAGGAGAGGTGCGCCTACTAGGTTCGATTTTGACGAGCAGAATGCGCGTGCTTTTGTTGAGGGAGGGGCTTTCGAGAGCTCAGTACCCCGCAACGTTCCCGACGAGAATGAGGGCAATGACGAAAACGAAGACGAAGACGCGGTAGATTCTCCTATCGCACAAATTCAGGCACCGGAGAAAGGAGCGAAGCTCGGCAACCGTGTCTTCATCACTCACGGCAAGAACAAAAAAATTCTTGAGCAAGTCAAAGAATTGGTCGCTTACGGAAAATTTGAAGCGGTAGTTGCTCAGGAGCGGGAGACGGCAGCTAAGCCCGTCCCCGACAAAGTGATGGACGATATGCGTGGGTGCCAGGCCGCCGTCATCCATGTCGGAGTTGACGGCGTTCTCTTCGACAATGAGGGGGCCGAGGTCGCTCAGATAAACGGGAACGTACTGATCGAAATTGGCGCGGCAATGGCATTGTACGGTCGAAACTTCATTCTTCTGGTGGAAGAAGGGGTGAAGCTCCCGTCAAATCTTCAAGGGCTCTATGAATGCCGCTATAGCGGTGACGAGTTGAACATGCCCGCAACGATGAAGTTGTTGAAAGCATTCAACGATTTCAAATAGGCAAAAAGCTGCCGCGCCTTCTGGATTGCCGGGTCAAGCCCAGCAGTGACGAGTAAAGAGAAGAGCGCTCGCAATGACGAAGGAGGTGAAGCCTAAGCTTCCCCCATCTCGGCGCGCACCTTCTGGCGCAGTATGTCGATGGGCTTCAGCTTCCCGTCCGTCTTGAAGTGCCAGAAGGTCCAGCCGTTGCAGGCATCGAGGCCCTGCACATGCGCGCCGATCTTGTGGATCGAGCCCGTCGCGTCGCGGCAGACGAGCGAGCCATCGGCGCGGACGCGCGCGGCGTGGCGGCGCTGCGGATCGTAAAGCGTCGCGCCGGGCTCCAGCAGCCCGCGCTCGATGATGGTGCCGAAGGGCACGCGGGGCTCGGCCTTCTTCGAGGTCGTGACCTTCAGGTCTTCCGCCGCGCCCGGTTTGATCTGGCGGATGCGCTCGCGCGCGACCTTGATGTAGCGCTGCTCGCGCTCGATGCCGATGAACTTGCGGCCGAGCTTCTTCGCGACGGCGCCCGTCGTGCCGGTGCCGAAGAAGGGATCGAGCACGACATCGCCCGGATTGGTCGTCGCGAGAAGCACGCGGTGGAGAAGGGCTTCCGGCTTCTGCGTCGGATGCGCCTTGCCGCCTTCGCCATCCTTCAACCGCTCGCCGCCGGTGCAGATCGGCAGCGTCCAGTCGGAGCGCATCTGCAGGTCGTCATTGAGCGCCTTCATGGCGTCGTAGTTGAAGGTGTATTTCTTCTGGTCCGCATCGCGCACGGCCCAGATGAGCGTCTCATGCGCGTTGGTGAAGCGCGTGCCGCGGAAATTCGGCATCGGGTTCGACTTCCGCCAGACCACATCGTTCATGATCCAGTAGCCGAGATCCTGCAGCGTCGCGCCGACGCGGAAGATATTGTGATAGGAGCCGATGACCCAGATCGCGCCGGTGTCCTTCAGGATGCGGCGCGCGGCATTCATCCAGTTGCGCGTGAATTCGTCATAGACTTGGAAGCTCGCGAACTTGTCCCAGTCGTCATTGACGGCATCGACCTTGGACTGGTCGGGCCTTGTCAGGTCGCCGCCGAGCTGGAGGTTGTAGGGCGGGTCCGCGAAGATGAGGTCGACCGACTTCTCGGGCAGCGCGTTCATCGCCTCGATGCAGTCGCCCTGGATGATGATTTCGGCCGGATTTTCTTTTTTCGTGCCGGACTTCTCGCCGGACCGTTCGCTCACGCGCCCCACTCGCCTTACCCCTCGCAAATGACAAGGCGGCGATCATGAGTCAGCGGCGATTCGGGGTCAATAATTCTTTTGAATCAATAAGTTAACGGATTCGTCCGACACAAGATCGAGTCCCTCCACGAGATCGGGACTCAATATCTTGCGTATGGGCGCGAAGCTGCGGCGGTGAACGGGAGAGGCGCCGAGACGCGAAAGCGCATCGAGATGCGCAGGCGTTCCGTATCCCATGTGATTTTCGAAGCCGTAACCGGGATGTGCTTCGGCGAGCGCTGCCATCATCCGGTCGCGCGTGACCTTGGCCGCGATGGAGGCCGCCGCGATCGAAAGGGCGAGCCCGTCGCCGCCGATGACCGCGCGGGAGGAACAGACGAGGCCAGGCGGGCAGCGGTTGCCGTCGATGAGCGCGACATGCGGCGCGCGGGGGAGGCTCGCGACGGCGCGCGTCATGGCGAGCATGGTCGCGTGGAGGATGTTGACCTTGTCGATCTCCTCGACGCTCGCAATGCCGATGCCGATTTCCGCGCATGTTTCGAGTTCGGCAAGGAGCGCCTCGCGGCGGGCGGCATCGAGCTTCTTGGAGTCGTTAAGCCCTTGCGGGCAGTTCGAGATGTCGATGATGACGGCGGCCGCGACGACCGGCCCCGCCAGAGGGCCGCGCCCCGCCTCGTCGACGCCGCAGACGAGACGCGCGGGCGCGCCTTCTTCCGTCTCGATGGCGTAGTCCGGCATCGGGACGACAAGCTTCGCCTTCGGCTTCTGCTTCGGCTTTAGCTTCTGGGGCTTCTTTTTCGGGGCGGGCGGCATGGGCCGGAGTGTGCCGCGAGTCACAGCAAGGGGGAAGGGGGCAAGTTTTGAGAAGCCTTTATTTCTCTGACTCTGTTCAAAACCAAGGTGTCTTCCCGGCGAAGGCCGGGACCCATTGGCCGTGCCTCACGTACATGAAGAGTTGAGAGCAGGGCCTGACGGGAAAGGCGTCGCTGAATTTCCGGCACCGGCATTCTCCATATCACCCGCTTCTACAAGCTGACTTGCGAGTGGGTCCCGGCCTTCGCCAGGATGACACCTCTTGTTTAGCTAATGATTGAGCGAAACGTGGAGATCATCCCATTCGGGATTGCTACGCTCGACAAGCCGCACCTTCCACGACCGCTGCCAGTTCTTCATCGCCTTTTCCCGGCGAATTGCCTCTTCGACGTCTTCATGCATCTCGGAATAAACGAGGCGATGGACGGCATATTTACGTGTGAAGGACGAAGCCTTGCCTTGACGGTGCTCCTCGACGCGTCTCGCTATGTCATTGGTGACGCCGATATAGAGCGTTCCGTTTTTCCGGCTGGCGAGGATGTAGACGAAGTAGCTCATCCCGCTTTATCCCTCACAGCAACGCCAGTTGCTTGCCTCTTCCGGGGACACGGAACTGCGAGCAGTCGAGAGCGACGCCGTCGCGCGAGCGATAACCGAGGCCGAGTTTCTTCGACTGGATTTCGAAGCGCCGCGCGATCTGCCAGGCATAGGGCCCGGTGCCCGCCTGACGCTCGCCCCATTTGCTGTCGTAATCCTTGCCGCCGCGCATCTGGCGGATGAGCGACATGACACGGGAAGCCTTGTCGGGCGCATGTTCGTTGAGCCACTCGACGAAGATGTCGCGGATTTCGAGAGGCAGGCGGAGGATAACGAAGTTCGCATCGCGCGCGCCTGCATAAGAGACGCCGGTGAGAAGCTTCTCGATCTCCATGTCGTTCAAGGCCGGGATGATGGGTGCGATCATCGCGCCGACCGGAATGCCGGCATCCGACAGGAGCTTGATCGCCTCGATGCGGCGCGCGGGCGTGGAGGCGCGCGGTTCGAGCGCACGGGCGAGCTTCGCGTCGAGCGTCGTGACCGAAAGCGCGACGCGCACGAGATTGCGCTCCGCAAGCGAGGAGAGAATGTCGATGTCGCACACGATCCGCGCTGACTTCGTGAGGATCGTCACCGGATGGTTGTAGGCCGACAGCACTTCGAGAATGCTCCGCGTGATCCGGTAGCGCTGCTCGATCGGCTGATAGGGGTCGGTATTCGTGCCCATGGCGATGGGCGCGACTTCGTAACCCGGTTTCGCGAGCTCCTTTTCGAGAAGCTGCGCGGCATTGGGCTTCGCGAAGAGCTTGCTCTCGAAGTCGAGGCCGGGAGAGAGGCCCATATAGGCATGGGTCGGCCGGGCGAAACAGTAGACGCAGCCATGCTCGCAGCCGCGATAGGCATTGATCGAGCGGTCGAAGGGAATGTCCGGCGAGGAATTGCGCGTGATGATGTGGCGCGCGCTCTCTTCCGTCACATGCGTCTTGAGAGCGGGCACCTCTTCGAGATTGTCCCAGCCATCATCGACGAGTTCGCGGGATTGCGGCTCGTAGCGGCCGCTCTTGTTGGTCAGCGCGCCCCGGCCACGGCGGCCACTCTCGGGCAGATAAGGCTCGCGGACGCTCGGGGGTACGAGGGGCGCCCCGCAGGGGACAGGGCGATGGTCCGTGAGCCCGTGGGGCCGCTTGGCCGCGCGGGAGCCGACCGGGGAATCGGCTGAGGGCGCGGGGTGGCCGGGGGGCGCTGTTTCGCGACTCGTCTTCATGGCCATGAGTATATCCAATCATGAGAACAGAACAAGAACATTGTTCATGGCTGCCATGCCATCTAGACTGGCGGCTGCTCGCGGAAACGGAAAAGGGAGGCGGCAATGAGTGCGCTCGATATGTCGAAGAACCCGGTTCATCTCGGCCCGGGCGGGAAGGCGGCCGTGCAGCCGGACTTCACCGGCGGCATGGACTGGTACATGGCCTATGGCGAGCGGCATGACGGCGACGGCGTGGAAGGCCGGCTCGTCGCCATGCACAGCTTCACCGCGCCCTGGGACGGCTGGGAGATGCATCCGAAGGGCGCGGAAATCGTGCTCTGCGTTTCCGGGCGGATGGTGCTGCATCAGGAGACGCCGGAAGGCACGCGGACGATCGCGCTGGAGCCCGGCCAATATGCGATCAACGAGGCGGGCGTCTGGCACACAGCGGATATAGAAGGGACGGCCACCGCCCTCTTCATCACGACGGGCCTCGGCACGGAACACAAGCCGCGCTGAATGGGGCGGCGAGGCCGATTTTGAAAAAGACCGGCCAGCCGCTATCTTGCGCGCCATGTTGAGCGTCATCATTCCGACCCTGAATGCCGAAGAGACCCTGACCCGGACGCTGGCGCCGCTGGTGCCCGGCGCCGTGCGCGGGCTCGTGCAGGAAGTGATCGTGGTGGATGGCGGCTCGTCGGACGAGACGCTGGAGATCGTGGAGGCGGCGGGGGCGAAGCTCGTGCGCGCGCCGAAGGGGCGGGGGCCGCAGCTTGCCGCGGGCGCGAAGGCCGCGAAGGGCAACTGGCTGCTCTTTCTCCATGCCGACACGGTGCTCGAACCCGGCTGGATCGCCGAGGTGGAAAAGTTCTTCGAACAGATCGAGGCGGGGCGCTTCCGCGACGGCGAGATGGCGGCATCGTTCCGCTTTGCGCTGGACGATTTTTCCGGCTGGGCGCGCATCATCGAGAAGATGGTGGCGCTGCGCTGCGCGCTGATGAAGCTGCCCTATGGCGACCAGGGGCTGCTGATCAACCGGCGGCTCTATGAGAAGGCGGGCGGCTTTCGCGACCTGCCGCTGATGGAGGATGTGGACCTCGTGCGGCGCATTCCGCGGCGCAGGCTCGTGATGCTCCGCACGCTCGCGGTCACGAGCCCCGCGCGCTACATCAGGGACGGTTTCGCCGCGCGCGCCTTCCGCAATCTTTTCTGCCTTGCACTTTATTATCTGCGCGTGCCGCCGCGGGTGATCGTGAAGGTCTATCAATAGGTGGCGCTCGATCCGCAACTCGTGATCATGGCGAAGCAGCCGCTGATCGGCCGCGTGAAGACGCGACTTGCGAGGGACATCGGACATGCGGAGGCGCTGCGTTTCTTCCGCTCGGCGAGCGAAAGCCTCATCCGCCGCGTCGGCCGCGACCCGCGCTGGCAGACGGTGATCGCCGTCTCGCCGGACCGCGCCGTGCATGAGCGGGGCATCTGGCCCGATGACCTGCCGCGCGTGGGGCAGGGCGAGGGCGATCTCGGACATCGCATGGGAAGCCTCTTCCGCGACCTGCCGCCGGGGCCCGTCATCATCATCGGTGCGGATATTCCGGCGATCGGCAAGAAACAGGTCGCGGCGGCTTTCGACGCACTGGGCAGGAGCGACACGGTGATCGGCCCGGCCGAGGATGGCGGCTACTGGCTCATCGGCATGAAGCGGCGGCCGCGCGTGCGTGAGATATTCGAGGGCGTGCGCTGGTCGAGCGAACATGCGATGGAAGACACGCTGAAGAACATCCGCAGGCAGAAGATGAGCGTGACGACGCTGGAGCGGCTCCGCGACGTCGATACCGGCGCGGACCTCGCGCGGTGGAGAGCGGCATGAGCGATCTCGATCCCTTCAAGGTGTTCCTCGAATTGCAACTCGGCTTGCCGCGCAACGGGCCGGGAAGCCGCGCCTCGACGGAGGCCGCCTTCGCGATGCTGCCCGCGCTGCCGGAAAAGCCGGAGATCGCCGATCTCGGCTGCGGGCAGGGCGCCTCGGCCTTCGAGCTCATCAGGCTTACCGATGGAAGGGTGACGGCGGTCGACCTCTTCGAGCCTTTTCTCGACAGGCTGAAGGCGCGCGCGGAGAAGGAGGGCGTCAGCGAGGCGCGGCTTCTGCCGGTGCGCGGCGACATGGAAGCGCTTTCATTCGATAACGAGAGCTTCGACCTCATCTGGTCGGAAGGCGCGATCTATCTTCTGGGCTTCGAGCACGGGCTCAAGAGCTGGCGGCGTTTCGTGAAGCCCGGCGGCTTCGTCGCCGTGTCGGAATGCACATGGCTGACGGCGACGCCTTCGCAGGCCGCGCGCGATTTCTGGGACGCGGCCTATCCGGCGATGGGGACGATCGCGTCGAACTGCGAGGCGATAGCGCGCGCGGGCTACGAACTCATCGGCACGCATGTGCTGCCGCCGGAAGACTGGTGGGCGGAATATTACACGCCGATGAGGCAGCGGATCGCCGAAATGCGCGAGACATATGGCGAGGCGGCGGAAGAGGTACTCGCCAATGAAGAGGCCGAGATCGCTCTCTTCGAAAGCAATCCCGGCCAGTATTCATATGTGTTTTATGTGATGCGGCGGACGGATTAGGACTTCGCGCGGAGAGCGTCGCGGATTTCCTCCAGCAGCACTTCCTGGCGCGGCGGGGCGGCGGGCGGCGCGGCTTCGCCCTTCGCGATGCGCGCCTTCAGCCGGTTCATCTGGCGGATGACGAGGAAGAGCGCGAAGGCGACGATGGTGAATTGCAGGATCGCATTGATGAACTTGCCATAGGCGAGCGCGGGAATGCCGGCCGCCTGCGCTTCGGCGAGTGTCGCCGGGGCATCGCCCGCGGTGAGCGCGATGAAATAATCGGAGAAATCGACGCCGCCGAGCATCACGCCGATGGGCGGCATGATGATGTCGTCGACAAGCGACTTCACGATGGTGGTGAAGGCGGCGCCGATGATGATGCCGACCGCCATGTCGAGCACATTGCCCTTGAGGGCGAATTCCCTGAATTCCTTGAGCACGTTCCGGCCTCCCGCATTGTTGATTCCCACTCGGAAGGGAATCGTGCCGCGCGGGAGCGGAAGGTACAACGGAAAAACGTCACTTCCGCTGCTTGTGCTCTTCGAGGCGGGGCATGATCTCGACGAAATTGCAGGGGCGGTAGCGGTAATCGAGCTGATGGACGAGGATCTCGTCCCATCCGTCCTTGCAGGCGCCGGGCGAGCCGGGCAGCGCGAAGAGATAGGTGCCTTGCGCCACGCCCGCCGTCGCGCGCGACTGGATGGTGGAGGTGCCGATCTTCTCGAAGCTCACGCGGTGGAAAAGGGCCGAGAAGCCGTCGATCTCCTTGTCATAGACGGACTGGAAGGCTTCCGGCGTCACGTCCCGGCCGGTGAGGCCGGTGCCGCCGGTGGAGATGACGACATCGATCCGGTGGTCGGCGATCCAGGCCTTGAGCGCGGCGCGGATGAGGCCCTTGTCGTCCGGCACGATGCGGCGCGCGGCAAGTTTGTGGCCGGCCTTTTCGATGCGTTCCACGAGGATGTCGCCGGACTTGTCGTCTTCGGGCGTGCGCGTGTCGGACACGGTCATCACGGCGATATTGAGGGGAATGAAGTCGCGCGTTTCGTCGAGGGGCATGGGAAGGCCTTTCTTCAGCGCAGTGCTTATAGCGGAAAAGGGCCCCGAAGTCGCGGGGCCGAAGACAAGGTGCCGCCGCACCGTCAGCCATGAAGACGGCGCGGCGGCGGGACCACGCGGATCAGGAGGCCGCGTGGCTCGATGTGTGGGGATGAGGGCCGTGGGGAAGCGGTCCGTCCATATCGAGCGCTTCCCCATGCTGGCGGAGGGGACGATTGCCCGTGAGCCGCCGAAGAAGCACGTAGAAGACGGGCGTCAGGAAGATGCCGAAGGCGGTGACGCCGAGCATGCCGAAGAGAACGGCGATGCCCATGGCGTTGCGCATTTCCGAACCCGCGCCGGTCGAGATGGCGAGCGGCAGCACGCCCATGATGAAGGCGATGGAGGTCATCAGGATCGGACGGAGCCGCAGACGGCTCGCCTCGATGGCGGCTTCGACGGGCGTCCTCCCTGCGAATTCGAGCTCGCGCGCGAATTCGACGATGAGGATTGCATTCTTCGCCGATAGCCCGACCAGCACCATCAACCCGATCTGGGTGAAGATGTTGCTGTCGCCGCCCGTGAACCAGACGCCGGTCATGGCGGCGAGAAGGCTCATCGGCACGATCATGATGATCGAGAGCGGAAGCGTCAGGCTTTCATACTGCGCGGCGAGCACGAGGAAGACGAGAAGGATCGCCACGGGGAAGACGATGAGGGCGGAATTGCCCGCAAGGATTTCCTGATAGGTGAGCTCCGTCCATTCGAAGGCGAAGCCCTTGGGGAGCGTCTCCGCCGCGATCCGCTCCACCGCCGCGCGCGCCTCGCCGGAGGAATAACCGGCAGCCGCATTGCCGCTGATATCGGCGGAGAGGAAGCCGTTGTAACGCATGGCGCGTTCGGGCCCCGCGGAGGGCTCGACGCGGACGAGCGCGGACAAGGGCACCATCTCGCCCGAGTTGGAGCGAACCTTGAGCTGGCCGATATCTTCGGCGCGAGCGCGATAGGGCGCATCCGCCTGCACGCGAACCGAATAGGTGCGGCCGAACTTGTTGAAGTCGTTCACGTAGAGCGAGCCGAGATAGATCTGCATCGTCTCGAAGACGCTTGTCACGGGAACGCCGAGCTGGCGCGCGCGCGTGCGGTCGAGATCGACATAGAGCTGCGGCACGTTCACCTGATAGCTCGTGAAAAGCCCTGCGAGTTCGGGCGCCTTCTCCGTCGCGGCCAGGAAATCCTTCACCACGCGGTCGAGTTCCGCATAGCCGGCGCCTGCGCGATCCTCGATCTGCAGCTTGAAGCCGCCGATCGTGCCGAGGCCCTGCACGGGTGGCGGCGGGAAGATCGCGATATAGGCATCCTGGATCTGGCCGAACTTCTCGTTGAGTTCGTCGGCTATCGCAAAGCCGCTGAGGGAGGCGTCTTCACGATGCTCGAATTCGTCCAGACCCAGGAAAACGATGCCGGCATTGGCGCTGTTGGTGAAACCGTTGATGGAGAGGCCGGGAAACTGCACGGCGTTCTTGACGCCGGGCTGTGCGAGCGCGATGTCGCCCATGCGGCGGATCACGTCTTCCGTGCGGTCAAGCGTGGCGCCGTCCGGCAATTGCGCGAAGCCGACGAGATATTGCTTGTCCTGTGCGGGCACGAAGCCGCCCGGCACCGCCTGGAACATCACGTAAGTCAGGCCGACAAGGGCGAGATAGACGCCCATGACGACGGCCTTGCGTGACATGGTGCCGGTGACGCCGCGGCCATAGGCTTCCGAGCTTGCCGCGAAGAAGCGGTTGAAGCGGCGGAAGAACCAGCCGAAGGCGAAGTCCATGCCCCTTGTGAGACGGTCCTTCGGCGCGTCGTGACCCTTGAGCAGCAGGGCGGCGAGCGCGGGCGAGAGCGTCAGCGAATTGATCGCCGAGATCACCGTCGAGATGGCGATGGTGAGCGCGAACTGGCGGTAGAACTGGCCGGTGAGGCCGGAACTCATGGCGAGCGGCACGAAGACGGCGACGAGGACGAGCGCAATGGCGATGATGGGCCCGGAGACTTCGCGCATGGCGCGATAGGCCGCATCGAGCGGCGCGAGGCCGCGCTCGATATTGCGCTCGACATTCTCCACCACGACGATGGCGTCGTCGACGACGATGCCGATGGCGAGGACGAGACCGAAGAGCGAGAGCGCGTTCACCGAGAAGCCGAAGAGATACATCACCGCGAATGTGCCGACGATGGAGACGGGCACGGCGAGGAGCGGAATGATGGAGGCGCGCCATGTCTGCAGGAAGACGATCACCACGATGACGACGAGGATGACCGCTTCGACGAGCGTATGGATCACGGCGTCGATGGAGGCGCGGACGAACTGCGTCGGGTCGTAGACGATGCTGTAGTCGACGCCTTCGGGCATGTTCTCCTTCAACTCGGCCATGGTGGCGCGGACATTGTCGGAAATCTCGATGGCATTGGAGCCCGGCGCCTGGAAGATCGGAATGGCGACGGCGCTGTCATTGTTGAGAAGGGAGCGCAGCGCATATTCGGCGGCGCCGAGTTCGATGCGCGCCACGTCGCGCAGGCGCGTGACTTCCCCGTTCTCGCCCGTCTTCACGATGATGTCGCCGAACTCTTCCTCGTTCTGAAGGCGGCCTTGCGCGTTTACCGGAAGCTGGAGATCGATACCGGGGAGCGTCGGCGAAGCGCCGATGATGCCGGCCGCCGCCTGCACGTTCTGCGCGCGGATTTCGTTCACGATGTCGCTCGCGGAGAGACCGCGCTCGGCAATCTTCTGCGGATCGAGCCAGACGCGCATGGAATAGTCGCCGGAACCGAAGAGATTGACCTGGCCGACGCCGGGCAGCCGCGCAAGCCGGTCCCTCACGTTGAGGACCGCATAATTGCGCAGATAGGTCATGTCGTAGCGGCCGTTCGGCGAGGTAAGATGCACGACCATGGTGAGGTCGGGCGAGCTCTTGATCGTGGTGATGCCGAGGCGGCGCACTTCTTCCGGCAGGCGGGGCTCGGCCTGGGAGACGCGGTTCTGCACGAGCTGCTGCGCCTTGTCCGGGTCCGTGCCGAGCGCGAAGGTGACAGTGAGCGTCATCAGCCCGTCCGTCGTCGCCTGGCTCGACATGTAGAGCATGTCCTCGACGCCGTTCACCGCTTCCTCGATGGGCGTGGCGACGGTTTCGGCGATGACCTTGGGGTTCGCACCCGGATATTGCGCGCGCACGACGACGGTCGGCGGCACGACTTCCGGATATTCGGAAATGGGCAGGTTCGGAAGGGCGAGAAGGCCCGACAGGAAGATGAGAACCGACAGGACGCCTGCGAAGATCGGCCGGTCGATGAAGAAGCGGGAGATGTTCATGGCAACATTCCTCTGTTCGGGCCTCTCGCGAGGCTCGTTGCCGTGTCATTCGGAGATGGGAGGCGGCAGGCCGGTCCTGAGCCGGCCTGCCTTGATTGCCTGGCCTAGCGGACGCTTGCGTCCGCGTATTGAGAGGGCGCGCGCATGGCGACTTCCTGCGCCTCGACCGTGTCGCCGGGGCGCACGCGCTGGAGGCCGTTGACCACGATCCGCTCTCCCGCCTTGAGGCCGGAGGTGACTTCGCGCAAGCCACTGACGGTTGCCCCGAGCTTCACTTCGCGCCAGACGACCTTGTTTGCATCGTCCACGACCAGAACGAACTGCTTGTCCTGATCCGTGCCGACGGCGCGCTCGGAAATCGCGAGCACGGGGCGCGATGCCGCCTCGCCCATGCGGAGCCGGGCGAACTGGCCGGGGATGAGGCTGCCGTCTTCATTGTCGAAGACCGCGCGGACACGCACCGTGCCGCTCTGCGCATCGACCTGATTGTCGATGAGCTGGAGATGGCCTCGGATCGGCGTGCCTTCGGTGGCGGAGGTCCCCATCTGCACGGGGATCTCGGCGACGCGCGTATGGGCATCGGCGCCGGGCAGGTCCTTCAGGGCGCGGGCGACGACGCGCTCATCCGCGTTGAAGCTCGCATAGATGGGGCTCACCGAGACGAGCGTGGTCAGCACCGGCGCGCCGGGCCCCGCCGAGACGAGGTTGCCGGAGGTGATCTCCGCCTTGCCGACGCGGCCCGCGATGGGCGCGCGAACTTCCGTGTATTCGAGGTTGAGGCGCGTCGTCTTCAACGCGGCCTCGGCGGCATTGAGCGCGGCCTGCGCCTCGCCGAAGAGATTTTCGCGCTCATCGAGCGTGCGCTTGGAGATCGTGCCCTTCTGCACGAGCTGGCGCGCGCGGGAAAGGTCCGTCCGCGCGAATTCGTAGCGCGACCGCGCGGAAGCGAGTTCCGCTTCGGCGCGGGCGACTTCCGCCGCATAGGGCTCGCGGTCGATGGTGAAGAGAAGGTCGCCCTTCTTCACCAATGCGCCTTCACGGAAATGGACATTCTCGATGAGGCCGGCGACGCGGGGGCGAACCTCCACGCGCTCGACCGCCTCGAGACGGCCCGAGAACTCGTTCCAGGCGGTGAGGTCGCGCGCTTCGACGCGGGCGACGGAGACGGTGACCGGACCTTGCGCTTCCTGCGCGGGCGCCTCGTTCTCGCTGCCGGAGACGGCGGCGGCACCGAGGCCGGTTGCGACGATGACCGCGGAAAGGGCGATGCCGGCGCCAAGGAGCCGGCCGGAGAAGGAGCGGGGGAGAATGCGGGTCATGGACTTCATTCCTTGGACGCGGGGGGGCCGAAAGGCCGTTACAGGGGGTGGGACCGGCCGGCGAGGGGAGAGGAGGGGGGAACCGGCCGGCCCCGGGGATCGTTCGGGAGAGGACTTCTGTAGCGACTTGTTTAGCGATGACTACGCATATGGGCCTTGAAGGTGACCCTTCAAGATGCTTATGTAGTGGAAACTAAAAAAATTCATGGAGGACGCATCATGGCCATGGGCAGGCCCCGTGCCTTCGACGTGGACCAGGCACTCGACAAGGCGCTCATCGTATTCTGGGAAAAGGGATATGAGGGTGCGTCGCTATCCGAGCTGACGGCTGCCATGGGCATCAAGCCGCCGAGCCTCTATGCCGCCTTCGGCAACAAGGAAGGCCTCTTCCGCCGCGCGCTCGACAGATATGAAGAGATGAAGGGCGGCTCGATGGACGAGGCGCTGGCCGCGCCGACCGCGCGCGAGGCCGTGCAGCGGCTGCTTTGCCATGCCGCTTCTTCCCAATGCGAGAAGGGCTCGCCGCATGGCTGCATGCTGGTGACGGCCGGTCTTTCGGGCGGTGAGGAGAGCAGCGCGATCCGCGAGGAACTCGCGCAACGCCGTCAGGCGGGCTGCGCCAAGATCAGGAAACGCTTCGAGCGGGCGAAAAAGGAAGGCGACCTGCCGGAGGATGCGGACCCCGCCGCTCTCGCACGCTATGTGACGGCGGTCATGAACGGCATTTCCGTTCAGGCGGCCGGCGGCGCGACGAAGAAGGAATTGCAGCAGGTCGCCGACATGGCGCTGAAGGCCCTGCCGGTGTGAGGTGAAGGCTGGGGCTCTGTTATTATTGAAGATAGAGGTTTCTCAGCCTTCGGTCAGGCCCCCCACAGGGGGAGGGTGGTCCGGATGGAGAGTCTGGAAGCCGGGGTTTGCTCTAGCGCGCCGGACGGTAGACGGGCCAGGCGCCGGAGGCCGATGCATCGAGCGAACCGACCGGCTGGCCGAGACGGTCGCTGTAGATCCAGTAATTGGTGACGACGCGCTCGATATAACCGCGCGTCTCGGCGGCGGGAATGCTCTCGATGAAGAGGAAGGGGTCGCCCTTGAAGTCCATGCTGGCGAGCCAGCGGTTCAGGTTCCCCGGACCGCCATTATAGGCCGTGGTCAGCATGAAGAGATTGCCGTAGGGCTCGCCCGATCCCATCAGCTCCGTGAGATAGTCCTGACCAAGCGTGATGTTGAAGGTCGGATCGAGAAGCTTGTCCTTGTTCGCGCGGGCGAGCGAGCGGTCCTGCGTGATATGGCTCGCGGTCGCCGGCATGATCTGCATGAGGCCGCGCGCGCCGGCCCATGACATGGCGTCGGGACGGAACTTGCTCTCCTGCCGCATGAAGGCGAGGAGAAGCGCACGGTCGACCTTGTAGCCGGTGCTCGGCTTGTAATCCGGCACGGGGAAGAGGCCCGCATTGAGCGCGATGCGCCCGCGCGGCGCGCGCGAGGCCGGCACATAGGCCGCGTTCGCCACCTGAAGCTCGATGGCGGGCAGATCGTAGAAGGAGGCGAGCGCGATCATCGCCTGATCGAGCGAAGGCTCGATGAGCGCATGGGCGCGGATGAGTTCCTCGCGCGCGAGGTCGCGCTTGCCGATCTGCATGAGCGCGACGGCGCGGGCCACGGCATCCGTTTCCGTCAGTGAACGGAAGGACGCCTCGTCTAGGCGCGGCTCCACCCAGTCGATGTGCAGTTCGCGGCCGAGTTGGCGCGTGGCGAGAATGCCGTAGAAAGTGGCGCCCGTATCGGCGGCAAGTTCGAGCAGCGGGGCGACTTTCTCCGGACGCCCCGCGGCGAGCCAGGAGCGCGCCGCCCAGAAGCCGCCCGCCGCCTTCGTCCAGGGCGAGATGCGCGCCATCGCCGAGAGCCGCTCGAAATGACCGGCGGCAGCGGCGTAGTTTTCCATGCGCCATGCGGCAAGGCCCGCATACCAGTTGGCGAGCGGCGTGCTCGCGCCATGCGCCTGCAATATGTCGGAGGCGAGCGTATAGGCCTTCTCGTCCTCGCCTTCGAGGAAATACGAGGCGACGATCCGTTCGCGCACCTTGTCGTATTCGAGATTGGTCAGCGCGCCGCGCACATTGCTGCGGCGAAGCCAGGCCTGCGCGCGTTCCGCCGTGCCGCTCGAGACCATGCGGCGCACTTCGCGGTCGATCTCGCGGAAGCGCGGCGACGGGCTTTCGAGCGCGCCGTCATCGACGGCATAGGCCGCATGCATGGGCTGGCGCCAGCGCCGCGGCTCGGGCTTCGCGGGCCAGGAGGCGGAGCCACGCTTCCGGAGCGCGAGCTTGTAGATGTCGGCCGCGCCGGGATGGTCGTTATATTCGGCAAGCCAGGCCTTCAGCTCCGAATAGCGCGTCGTGTAGTGGGGCCCCATGTATTTCACATGAAGGACATGACCCATGAGGCGCTTGTCCTTGAGCCTTGCCGCGAGCTTGTCCGCCTCGTTGAAACGTCCGCGCTCCGTCGCCGCGAAGATGTCGCGATAGAGTTCGCGGTCGGCGCCGCTCAGGATTTCAGGGCTCCAGATGCGGGTCGGCTGCTGGCCGCTCGCCTCGGCGACGAGAATATTTCCGGCATTGGCGGGCGAATATGCGGGGATAAGAAGCGCGGCGCCCATCATTGCATAGATGGCGATCGCACAAAAAAATCGTCCCGCCGCGCGCGCGACGGGGAGATGCTGAGCCCCCCGGTTCATGAAGGCCATCTTAACCAGCGAAACGGCGCTCAGGAAGCGCGGATCGAACCGCGTGTCCCGAAATTGGACGAATTGGTTAACGCAAGGGCGGATTTCAGCCTGGGGGATCGAGCCGCATCTTGAGGGCGAGAAGGTCGCGGTAGGCGAGACGCTTCTGCGCGGGCTGGCGAAGGAGATAGGCGGGATGGAGCGTCGGAAGGGCGGGAATGTCGCGCTCGCCGATCCGCACCGTCGCCCATTTGCCGCGAAGCCGCATGATGCCGGTCTCCGTCTGCAGAAGCTGCTTCGCCGATACGCCGCCCAGGAGCACGAGGACTTCCGGCTGGACGAGTTCGATATGCCTTTCGACGAAGGGCATGCAGACGGCATGTTCGGCAGGCGTCGGCGTGCGGTTGCCGGGCGGACGCCAGGGCAGCGTGTTGACGATGTAGACGGAAGTCCGGTCGAGGCCGATCGAGGCGAGCATCCTGTCGAGGAGCTGGCCCGCGCGGCCGACAAAGGGAAGGCCCTGAATGTCCTCGTCGCGGCCCGGCGCCTCGCCGACCAGCATGATGCGCGCTTTCGGATTACCGTCCGCGAAGACCAGATTCTTCGCCGTGTAGCGGAGCGGACAGCCCTCGAAATTCGCGAGCGCCTCTTTCAGTTCATCGAGCGACGAACAACGCGCGGCGGCAATGCGCGCGCTTTCGGCGGCCTGCGCGTCTTCAAGCGGAATGGCGGAAGGCGCGGCAGGGCGTGGCGCGGCGGGCTGCGGCGCCGTCTCGCCGCGCGGATCGGGACGGGGTCCGCGAGGCGCTTCTCGCGCTTCGACACGCGCTTCGGCGGCGCGCGCGGGTTCGGGCGTCGCGGCGTCCTGCAACGCATACCGGTTCACCGGCTCGTCGCAGAAGACGTCCTCCACGCCCGCCTCCACATAGAAGGCGAGAAGCGCGGCGGCTTCCCCTGCGCTCGTTTCTTCTCCATTGCCGGAGCGGTTCATCTGCGCCCTTGCGTCCTTCGGGTTTGAACAGAGTGCGGATGCGATGCGATTTGACGGTCACAAACGCAAACCTACACTCGTTCTACATTCGCCGGGCTCGCGCGTCTTGTTGAGAATGACATGCAACTGGAAGCGAAGCCCGCCGAAAGGCCCAATATATTGACCCGAAAGGGCATTCGCACCATAACGGAGCCCGGTTTTCTGGCGGCGGTCCGGCGGCGCGAAGAGCGCGATAGGCGCCGGACAAGGAGAGGATGAATATGAGCGAGGCGGCAGTCGAACGCGAGTATATGGAATATGACGTCGTCATCGTCGGCGGCGGCCCGGCGGGCCTTTCCGCGGCGATCCGTCTGCGCCAGCTCGCGGCGGAAGAGGATTTCGACATTTCGGTCTGCCTGATCGAAAAAGGCTCGGAAGTCGGCGCGCATATCCTTTCCGGCGCCGTGGTCGATCCGATCGGCCTCGATGCGCTGATTCCCGACTGGCGCGAGAAGGGCGCCCCGATCGATACGGAAGTAACGGCGGATCACTTCATCTATCTGGGCCCGGCCGGCGGCATCCGCATTCCGAATTTCCTTTTCCCGCCGCTGATGAACAATCACGGCAACTACATCGTGAGCCTTGCGAATGTCTGCCGCTGGCTCGCGGAGCAGGCGGAGGCGCTCGGCGTCGAAATCTATCCGGGCTTCGCGGGCGCGGAAGTGCTCTACGGCGAGGACGGCTCGGTGCGCGGCGTCATCACCGGCGACATGGGCGTGGCGAAGGACGGCAGCCACAAGGACAGCTATACCCCCGGCATGGAACTGCGCGGCAAGTACACGCTCTTCGCGGAAGGCGTGCGCGGTTCGCTGTCGAAGGAACTGATCCGCAAGTTCAAGCTCGACGAAGGCCGCGAGCCGCAGAAGTTCGGCATCGGCCTCAAGGAGCTCTGGGAGATCGATCCTTCCAAGCACAAGAAGGGCCTTGTGCAGCACACGATGGGCTGGCCGCTCGACAATTCGACCGGCGGCGGCTCCTTCCTCTATCACTTCGGCGAGAACCTCGTGTCGGTCGGTTTCGTGGTTCACCTGAACTACAAGAATCCCTACCTCTCGCCCTTCGACGAGTTCCAGCGCTTCAAGCATCACCCGGCCGTGGCCGACACTTTCGAGGGCGGCAAGCGCATCGCCTATGGCGCGCGCGCCATCACCGAAGGCGGCTTCCAGTCCGTGCCGAAGCTCACCTTCCCCGGCGGCGCGCTGATCGGCTGCTCGGCCGGTTTCGTCAACGTGCCGCGCATCAAGGGCAGCCACAACGCCATGCTGACCGGCAAGATGGGCGCGGAAGCGGTCTTCGAGGCGGTGAAGGACGGACGCCAGGGCGACGAACTGACCGCCTATGCGGAGGCTTACGAGAAGAGCCCGGTCTACAAGGACCTGAAGCGCGTGCGCAACGTGAAGCCGCTCTGGTCGAAGCTCGGCACGTTCCTCGGCATCGGTCTCGGCGCCGTCGACATGTGGATGAACAATCTCGGGATCGGACTGCCCTTCACGCTGAAGCACGGCAAGGCGGATTACGAGTCGATCAAGAAGGCGAGCGAATGCAAGCCGATCGACTATCCCAAGCCCGACGGGAAGATCTCCTTCGACAAGCTTTCCTCCGTGTTCATTTCGGCGACGAACCACGAGGAAGACCAGCCAGTCCATCTGAAGCTGAAGGACCCGGCAATCCCGATCGCCTACAACCTGCCGAACTACGCCGAACCGGCGCAGCGCTACTGCCCGGCAGGCGTGTACGAGGTGGTGCGCGACGACGACGGCTCCAACCCGCGCTTCCAGATCAACGCGCAGAACTGCGTCCACTGCAAGACCTGCGACATCAAGGACCCGGCCCAGAACATCAACTGGACGGTGCCGGAAGGCGGCGGCGGCCCGAACTATCCGAACATGTAGGACCGCTTCGCGGCATGGCGGGCGCCGCGGCTTTTGGTTAGTGTGGTGGCGGCCCGCCCTTCCGGCGGGCCGTGAATCAGAAGGCACGGAGGCCAGCCCCCGGATGGAATCTGTCGATACGGCGTTTTCGCGTAAAGCGCCGGTTCTGCGTATCGGGAGCGTGGCGAAGAAGCTGGCCGTGCTCGCTATCCTGGCGCCGGCGCTGGCCGGCTGCGCGGGAACGGGCTTTTCGAGCGGCCTCTTTTCCGGGGGCGAACCCGAAACGCCCTTTGGCGCCTATCTTGCCGGCCGCCACGCGGCTTCGGTGAACGACAATCTGAAAGCAGCCGACTATTACGACAAGGCCCTTGCGGGGGAGCCGGACGATCCGGTGATCCTCGATCGCGCCTTCATGTCGGCGCTGGTGGGCGGCGACATGGACCGCGCCATAAGGCTTGCGAAGAAGCTCGTCGCACATGATGCGGGTGAACGCATGCCGCGGCTGACGCTTGCGCTTGCCGACCTGAAGCGCGGCGACTATGCGGGCGCGCGCGAGGAAATAGCTGCCGCGGCGCCTGGCCCCTTCACAGCGCTTGTCGGCACGCTGACCGACGCATGGGCGGCGGTGGGCGAGGGCAACCGGGAACTCGCGCTGGAGCGGATCGGCGCCTTCGAGGGGCGCGCCGCCTTCGCGCTGTTCCGCTCGTTCCACGAAGCGCTCATGCTCGAAGTGCTCGGCGACGACGAAGGCGCGGGCAAGGCCTATGCGGAAGCGATGGAGACGAGCGGCGGCGGCTCGATCCGCATCGTCGAAGCCTATGCGAGCTATCTGCAGCGGCAGGGCCGCACGGACGAGGCGCGCGCCGTCATCGAGAGCTTCATGGAAATCTCGCCCGAGCATCCGCTGGCCACCGATGCGCTGGCGCGGCTGAACCGCGGCGAAACCCTTCCCCCCCTTGTCGCCAATGCGGCGGAGGGCACGGCGGAAGCGCTTTACGGCCTCGGCAGCGCGCTTGCGAGCGACACGTCGGGCAATCTCGCCGAACTCTATCTGCGGCTCGCACTCTATATGCGGCCGGACTTCGACATTGCGCAGTCTCTGCTCGCAGGCTCCTACGAACAGCAGAAACGCTGGGAGGACGCCATTGCGGCCTATTCGAAGGTGGATGAGGACTCGCCGCTTTATCTGAATGCGCGCATCCAGACCGCGATGGCGATGAACGAACTCGACCGGCAGGACGAAGCAATCCGCGTTCTCGATGCCGTGTCGAAGCGGGATCCGCAACGCGTGGAACCGATCGTCGCAATGGGCGATATCTATCGCGCGAAGGAGAGCTACGCGGAAGCCGCCATGCAATATGAGCGCGCGATCATGCTGTCTGGCGAGCCGGACTCCGGCGACTGGACGCTCTATTATGCGCGCGGCATCTGCCTGGAACGGCTCGGCCAATGGGACAAGGCGGAGGACGATCTTCTTCTCGCGCTCGAAATGTCGGGCGAACATCCTCTGGTGCTGAACTATCTCGGCTATTCCTGGATCGAACAGCACCGCAATCTCGACGAAGCGCTCGCCATGATCGAGAAGGCGGTGGAGCGCCGGCCGAATGACGGCTTCATCGTCGACAGCCTGGGCTGGGCGCGCTACCGGCTGGGCGAATATGGCCTTGCCGTGAAATATCTCGAACGCGCGGTGGAACTCGAGCCGGGCGATCCGACGATCAACGAGCATCTGGGCGATGCGCTCTGGAAGGTGGGCCGCAAGATCGAGGCGCGCTTCCAGTGGAGTCACGCGCTGGCGATGAACCCGGAGAAGAAGCGGGAGGACATCCTGCGCACCAAGCTCGAACTCGGCCTGGAAGCGGGCGAGCGCGCGGAGAACGAGTTGAAGGGCACGCTTCCGGCGGGCGCGGCGGGTTCCTGAACCCATGCCGGGGCCGGTCAGGGAAAACGCCTTTGCCAAGATCAACCTGACATTGCGCATTCTTGGCCGCCGGGAGGACGGCTATCACGAACTTCGGAGTCTCGTCGCTTTCGCGCGGATCGGCGACAGCGTGACGGCGGAGAAGGCCGATGTGGTGGGGCTTGGCGTGACGGGACCTTTCGCAAAGGCGCTCGAAGCCGAAGCGGACAATCTGGTTCTGCGCGCTGCGCGGGCGCTTCGCGGTCTGACCGGAGTGGAGGCGGGCGCGCATATCACGCTGGAGAAGAACCTGCCTGTCGCATCCGGCATCGGCGGCGGTTCGGCGGATGCGGCGGCGGCATTGCGCGCGCTGATGCGGCTCTGGCAGGTGAGGCCGGACGAGGCGGCGCTTGCGGAACTCGCCGCTTCTCTCGGCGCGGATGTGCCTGTGTGCCTTGCGTCCAGCTCCGCGCTGATGTGGGGTATCGGCGAAAGAACTGCGGAACTGACGTTGCCGCCCTTCTGGTTCGTGCTGGCAAACCCAGGGATCGAGGTGCAGACGGGCAGGGTCTTCAGGGAACTGGCCGCCCCTTCGCTCGCCGGACATCCCGCGGACCCCGAACTGCCTTCATTCGCCTCGCTCGACGAACTCGTGCGATGGGCGGCGGAAGAAGGGAACGACCTCGAAGCGCCGGCGATCCGGCTTGCGCCGCAGATCGGCGATACGAGGGCGGCTATTGCCGCGACCGTGGATTGCCGTCTCGCCCGCATGTCGGGTTCGGGGGCGACCTGTTTCGGCCTCTATCCCTCGGAGGAGGCGGCGAAGGAAGCAGCCTATGCCCTCGGGCTCGCGCATCCCGGCTGGTGGGTTGCGGCGGGCAAGGCGCTTTGACCGGCTCTCTTTTCGTTCGCGCCCGGCATCGCTCAGTGTCCGGACTCAGTGATTGCGATTGATGCAGAATTCGACAAGCGCGGTGAGCGCGTCGCGATAGGGGCTTTCGGGGAAGATCGCCAGCGCGTCGGTCGCGATGGCGCCATAGTGCCGCGCGCGCGAGGTCGTATCCTCAAGGGCGGAGTGCCGGTTCATCAACTCGACCGCCTTTTCGAGATCGCCTTCCTGACGGTCGCCCTGCTGCAGCGTGCGCTGCCAGAAGGCGCGCTCCTCCGCATTGCCGCGCCGGAAGGCGAGGACGACGGGAAGAGTGATCTTTCCTTCGCGGAAATCGTCGCCGACATTCTTGCCGAGCGAGGCCGCGCGTCCGCCATAGTCGAGCGCGTCGTCCACGAGCTGGAAGGCGATGCCGAGATTGCGGCCGTAGGATTCGAGCGCCGCCGCCTCGCTGCCGTTGCGCTCGGAAATGACGGCGCCGATTTCGGTCGCGGCGGCGAAGAGCGCCGCCGTCTTGGCGGAGATGACGCGCAGGTATGCGTCTTCCGTCGTGCCCGTATCCTTCGCGGCGGCAAGCTGCATCACCTCGCCCTCGGCGATGATGGACGCCGCATCCGCGATGATTTCGAGCGCGCGGAGCGACTTCGTCTCGACCATGAGCTTGAAGGCGCGCCCGAGCAGGAAATCGCCGACAAGGACGCTCGCCTGGTTGCCCCAGATGGTGCGGGCGGTCTTCTTGCCGCGCCTGAGGTCGCTCTCGTCCACCACATCGTCATGAAGGAGGGTGGCCGTGTGCAGGAATTCGACGGTGGCGGCGAGCTTGATATGGTCCTTGCCCTTGTAGCCGCACATCTTGGAAGAGGCGATGGTGAGCATGGGCCGGAGCCGCTTGCCGCCCGAATTGATGAGATGGCTCGCAAGATCGGGAATCATGGGAACGTCGGAAGACATCCGTTCACGGATGAATTCGTTGACGGCTTCCATTTCGTCCGCCACCAGCGCCTGAAGCTGCGCTACGGCATTCTGGCCGCGGCCACGATCTTCCTCCAGGGGAACAACAACGCCCACTCGCTACTCCTGATTTGAGAGCCGGGCTCCCGCTGGAACCCCGATTTTCCACATACGGCTTGTGTTATCCTGCCGTCATAAGGGAGCATAGGTTGGGGTGCCGGGGGCGGCAAGGCCCGCAGGCCATATGCCGCAGTGTGGCGCGGCGGCAGGGCGGGGCGATGCAAGGAGAAAGGCAGCGCGTGAAAGAGCTGATTCGAACCACCGATCCCGTCCTCATCTCGTTTCTGAAGCACAGGCTGAGGGAGGAAGGCATAGAGCCATTCGAATTGGACACCCACACGAGCATTGTGGAAGGCTCGCTCGGCATTCTGCCGCGGCGTATCATGGTTGCGGACGAGGAACATGAGCGCGCCCGGAAGATTCTCGACGAGGCCAGAGGGAGCGAGACCCGATGAGCGGAACGGCGACCGGCGAAGAAATCACGGATGACGGCTTTCTGGACGGGAGGCTCAAGGTCCTGCAGCCCGCGAAGGGCTATCGCGCGGGGCTCGATGCGGTGCTGCTCGCCGCCGCCGTGCCCGCAAGGGCGGGCGAGCGCGTGCTGGAAGCGGGGGCGGGCGTCGGCGTTGCGAGCCTCTGCCTCGCCTCGCGTGTGAGCGGGCTTGAAGTTGCGGGCATCGAACTGCAGCCGGAACTCGTGCGCCTCGCGGGCGAGAACATATCCCGCAACGGTTTCGGCGATCGTATCTCCATCGTCGAGGGCGATATCGGTCACCCCGTGCGGGACCTCTCGGCGATGGGTCTCGAGCCCAATGCCTGGCATCACGTCTTCGCCAATCCGCCGTTTCACGATCCCGCGGCAAGCCCCGCCTCACCCAATGCAAGCAAGGCGCAGGCGCATCTCACGCTCGGCTCCGATCTCGACGACTGGGTACGGTTCGCCTGCGTGATGGCGCGGCCGAAGGGCACCGTGACCTTCATTCACAGGGCGGAGGCGCTGGGCGATCTTCTTGCGGCCATGTCCGGACATCTCGGCGGGATCGAGGTCTTTCCGCTCTGGCCGGCGGCGGGAAAATCCGCCTCCCGCGTCATTGTGCGGGGCCAGCGGGGCTCGCGCGCGCCGCTGGCGCTGCGCCCCGGCCTTGTGCTCCACGGGCGGGACGGGCGCTTCACGGACCGGGCGGAGGCGCTGCTGCGCCGGGGCGAGGCGCTGCTGCTCGATCAGCCGGCCTGACGGCATGGGGGCGGACTTCTTGCCCCGGCCCTGCTTCCCTCCTATCTAAGGGATCATGAAAAACCGCATAGCGCCTCTCCTTCCCCCGCCCTTGCGCAAAAGATTGCTGCCCGGATGGGAGCCGAAACCCGTCGTCGCCGTGGTGCGGCTTTCGGGGGTCATCGGCCCCTCGCAGCCGCTGCGCGGCGGGCTCAACCTTGCTTCCGTCGCCGGGCCGCTGGAAGCCGCCTTCTCGCTGAAGGGCGCGAAGGCTGTGGCGCTGCTCGTGAATTCGCCGGGCGGCTCGCCAGTCCAGTCCTCGCTCATCTACAAGCGCATTCGCTCGCTGGCGGAGGAGAAGGGCGTTCCCGTCTATGCCTTCGCGGAAGATGTCGCGGCATCCGGCGGTTACATGATCGCCTGCGCGGCGGATGAGATCTATGCGGATGAAAGCTCCATTATCGGCTCCATTGGCGTCGTCTCCGCGGGCTTCGGCTTTACCGGGCTGATCGAGAAGCTCGGCGTGGAGCGCCGCGTCCACACGGCGGGCGAGAGCAAGGCCATGCTCGATCCCTTCCAGCCGGAGAAGGAAGACGATGTGCGCCGCCTCGAGGCGCTGCAGAAGGATGTCCATGAGAACTTCAAGAAGCTCGTCCGCGATGCGCGGGGCGACCGGTTGAAGGCGGACGATCCGGCGATCTTTTCGGGCGAGTTCTGGGCGGGCGAGGGCGCGAGGGAGCGCGGCCTGGTCGACGGCATCGCCGATGTGCGGGGCAAGATGCGCGACCTCTTCGGCAAGGACGTGAAGCTGAAGCTCGTGACCCAGCGGACCCCCTGGTGGCGGCCGGGAGGCGGGGTCGGCTTTACCGGCGGAACAGGCGGTCCGGAGCGCCTTTTCGGGCAGTTGGGCGCCGGATTCGCGGCGGAAATCGGGGAGGGACTTATCGCCGCGGCGGAGAGGCGTTCCCTTTGGAGCCGTTTTGGCCTTTAATGCAGGTTCCGGTTCCCCATCGGCAGTCGGGGCCCGGCAGTTCGAAAGGGCGATGACATGACGAAGATCGTCTTCGCGGCCGTTTTCATCGCGGTCTGCTATGCGGCTTACAACGCGCTCAATCGCGCCGCCCAGCGCCAGCGCGAGGCCTTTGCCCGCGCGCAGAGCCGCAGCCGCATGGAACCGCGCGACCTCGGCACGCTGCGCGATGGCGGCGACGGTATCTACGTGCCGGAACATTCGCGCCGCGACCGCTGAGGCGGGACGCGAAGAAAACGATTCGCCGGCGGGCAGCCTTGCATCGGCTGCCCTTCGCATTGCCAATGCACAAACCGCTTTGCCTGCCTTCAGCTTGACCCTCCCAGGACCGGCGGCTAGGTTGCGCGCGCCCGGGGCACTGATTTCCCGAGTGCCCTCAATCGCTTGAAAGCGCCTCACTCCATGACGGCGAAGCCCGACAATTCGTTCCAGTCCCTTATCCTGAAACTGCAGGCTTATTGGGCGCGGCAGGGCTGCGTCATCCTGCAGCCTTACGACATGGCGATGGGGGCGGGCACGTTCCACCCCGCGACGACGCTGAGGGCGCTGGGGCCGAAGCCCTGGAAGGCGGCCTATGTGCAGCCCTCCCGCCGCCCGACCGACGGGCGCTATGGCGAGAACCCGAACCGCTTCCAGCACTATTACCAGTTTCAGGTGATCCTGAAGCCGAACCCGGACAATCTTCAGGAGCTCTATCTGGAGAGCCTGAAGGAACTCGGCATCGACGCCGCGAACCACGACATCCGCTTTGTCGAGGACGACTGGGAGAGCCCGACGCTGGGCGCCTGGGGCCTCGGCTGGGAAGTCTGGTGCGACGGCATGGAAGTCTCGCAGTTCACCTACTTCCAGCAGGTCGGCGGCGAGGACTGCTCGCCCGTTTCGGGCGAGCTCACCTACGGCCTCGAACGCCTCGCCATGTATATTCAGGGTATCGACAACGGCTACGAGCTCGACTTCAACGGCGCCGAGGGCGAGGACCGCGTAACCTATGGCGATGTCTTCCATCAGGCGGAAGTCGAATTCTCCGCGCATAATTTCGAGGCGGCGAACACGGAAATGCTGTTCCGCCATTTCGAGGACGCGGAAAGGGAATGCGCGGCGCTGCTCGATCGCGAGAAGCCGCTGCCGCTGCCGGCTTACGACCAGGTCATCAAGGCGAGCCACAATTTCAACCTGCTCGATGCGCGCGGCGTCATCTCCGTGACCGAGCGGCAGGCCTATATCGGCCGCGTGCGCGCGCTGGCGAAGCGCTGCGCCGAGGAATGGCTGAAGACGCCGGCCGGGGGCGGGGCATGAGCGAGTTGCTGCTCGAACTCTTCTCGGAAGAAATCCCTGCGCGAATGCAGAAGCGGGCGGGCGAGGACCTTGTGCGCCTCGTGACCGACGCGCTGAAGCAGGCGGGCGTCGAGGGAAAGAATGCGCGCGCCTATACGACTCCGCGCCGCCTTGCGCTCGTCATCGACGGGCTGCCGGAAAAGACGCCGGATGTGAAGGAAGAGCGCAAGGGCCCCAAGGTCGGCGCGCCGCAACAGGCGATTGACGGTTTCCTCCGCGCGGCGGGCTTGTCCTCCATCGAGGAAGCGACGGTGCAGGAAGACAAGAAGGGCGCCTTCTATGTCGCGGTGACGGAGAAAAAGGGCCGGGCGACGGCGGATGTCATCGCCGAGATCGTGCCCGCGATTGCGCGCGCCTTCCCCTGGCCGAAATCGATGCGCTGGGGCTCCGGCACGCTCCGCTGGGTGCGCCCGCTTCATTCGATCCTCTGCATTCTCGGCGGCAAGGTCGTGCCTTTCGAGGTGGATGGCATCAAGTCGGGCGACAAGACGCGCGGCCACCGCTTCATGAGCAGCGCGGAATTCGCGGTGAAGGACTTCACCGATTACGACATGAAGCTCTTCGACGCCAAAGTCGTTCTCGATCCGGCGAAGCGCGCGAACTTCATCCATGAAGGCGCGAAGGCGCTGGCATCGGCGGAAGGGCTGACGCTTGTCGAGGACGAGGCGCTGCTGCACGAGGTGGCGGGGCTCGTCGAATGGCCCGTGCCGCTGATGGGTTTTATCGACGACGAGTTCATGTCCGTGCCACAGGAAGTGCTGACAAGCACGATGCGCGCGAACCAGAAATATTTCGCGCTGCATGACGCACATGGCAAGTTGGCGCCGCGCTTCATCGTGGTCGCGAACCTTGAAGCGGAAGATGGCGGCAAGGCAATCGTCAACGGCAATGAGCGCGTGCTGCGCGCCCGCTTCGCCGATGCGCGCTTCCTCTGGGATCAGGATCGCAAACAGACGCTGACGAGCCGCTTGCCGAAACTGCAAGAGGTCGTCTTCCACGCGAAGCTCGGCACAGTTCACGACAAGGCCATGCGGATCGGCAAGCTCGCCGAGGCGCTCGCGCCCTTCGTGCCCGGTGCGGATGCCGAAAAGGCGCGTGTCGCGGGCGAACTGGCGAAAGCCGACCTCACCAGCCAGATGGTCTACGAGTTCCCGGAACTGCAGGGGCTCATGGGCGCTTACTATGCGCGCAATGACGGCCTCGGCGACGACATCGCGGATGCGATTGCCGAACACTACTCGCCGCTCGGGCCTTCCGACGATGTGCCTTCCACGCCGCTCGGCAAGGTGGTCGCGCTCGCCGACAAGATCGATACGCTTGCCGGTTTCTGGGCTATCGATGAAAAGCCCACGGGCTCGAAGGACCCCTACGCGCTTCGTCGCGCTGCGCTTGGGGTGATCCGTGTAGCACTCGAAACCAATATTCGGCTAAGCCTCTCCCAGGTATTCTACGAGGCGGTCAAAAGCCACGGTGAAGTGGGTGACGCCGCTATCCAACGATGGTTCGGCGAAGGCAGAAAGAACGTGACAGCCAGAGACTCTCTGGATTCTGCTTTCAATGCAGTGAGAGTGTCAGGGTTGCTCGATTTTTTCCGCGAGCGGCTAAAGCAGCAGTTGCGCGACCGCGGCGCACGGCACGATCTCGTGGATGCGGTGTTCGCCCTTGAGGGGCAGGACGATCTCGTGCTCATCGTGAAGCGCGTCGAGGCGCTGTCCGATTTCCTGTCGACGGAAGACGGCGCGAACCTGCTCGCCGGTTACAAGCGCGCGGTGAACATTCTCCGCATCGAGGAGAAGAAGGACGGCACCTCCTACGACGCGGCGCCGGACGCGAAGCTCCTCGCGGAGCCGGAAGAGAAAGCGCTCGCCGCCGCCATCGAGACGGCTGCCAAGGATGCGAAAGCCGCCGTGGCGAAGGAAGACTTCGCCGCCGCCATGTCGGCGCTGGCCAATCTCCGTGCGCCGGTCGATGCCTTCTTCGACAAGGTGACCGTGAACGCGGACGATGCGGCGGTGCGCGCCAACCGTCTGAAGCTTCTGGCGCAGATTCGTGCGGCCTTGCACGAGGTCGCCGATTTTTCCAAGGTCGAGGGATAACCTTCGGCCGTTCTCCTGTTCGCCTCAACAAAGGCAAGTGCGATGGCTGAAAAGAAGTGGGTCTATTCCTTCGGTGACGGCAAGGCGGAAGGCGCGGCGGAAATGCGCAATCTGCTTGGCGGCAAGGGCGCGAACCTCGCCGAGATGTCGAATATCGGCCTGCCGGTACCGCCCGGCTTCACCATCACCACGGAAGTCTGTACCGCCTTCTACGAGAACGACCGGCAATATCCGGACGGGCTGAAGGGCCAGGTGGAAGAGGCGCTCGCCCGCGTCGGCAAGGCCGTGGGCATGAGCTTCGGCGATCCGGAGAACCCGCTTCTCGTTTCCGTGCGCTCCGGCGCGCGCGCCTCCATGCCCGGCATGATGGATACGGTGCTGAACCTGGGGCTGAACGACGAGACGGCGGCGGGGCTTGCGAAGCGCGCGGGCGACGAGCGCTTTGCCTATGACAGCTATCGCCGCTTCATATCCATGTATTCGGACGTGGTGCTCGGCGTCGAGCATCACAATTTCGAGGAGATCCTCGAATATTACAAGGAAGAGCAGGAATATAATCTCGACACGGAGCTTTCCGCCGACGACTGGAAGGACGTGATCGCGCGTTACAAGGAGCGCGTCGAGGAGGAACTTGGCCGGCCCTTCCCGCAGGATGTCAACGAGCAGATCTGGGGCGCGATCGGCGCGGTCTTCGGTTCCTGGGGCAACCGGCGCGCGGAAACCTACCGCCGTCTGCACAATATTCCCGAGAGCTGGGGCACGGCGGTCAATATCCAGGCCATGGTGTTCGGCAATATGGGCGAGACGAGCGCGACGGGCGTCGCCTTCACGCGCAACCCGTCGACCGGCGAGAAGGCCTATTACGGCGAGTTCCTCGTGAATGCGCAGGGTGAGGACGTGGTGGCGGGCATCCGCACGCCGCAGAGCCTGACGAAGAAGGCGCGCATCGAAGGGGGCGACAAGAAGCCCTCGATGGAAGAGGCGATGCCCGAAGCCTTTGCCGAACTCGCCGCCGTTTTCGAGCGGCTCGAGAAGCACTACACCGACATGCAGGATGTCGAATTCACCGTGCAGGAAGGCAAGCTCTGGATGCTCCAGACGCGTTCCGGAAAGCGCACGGCGAAGGCGGCGCTCAAGATCGCGGTCGACATGGTGGCCGAAGGCCTCATCTCCGAGGAAATGGCGATCGGTCGCGTCGATCCCGCCTCGCTCGACCAGCTTCTGCATCCCACGCTCGATCCGGATGCGCCGCGCGAGGTGATCGCGACGGGCCTTCCCGCATCGCCCGGCGCGGCGAGCGGAGAGATCGTCTTCAGTTCCGACGAGGCTGCCGCCATGCGCCAGGCGGGCAAGGATGTCGTGCTGGTGCGCGTGGAGACGAGCCCGGAAGACATCAACGGCATGCACTCGGCCGTGGCGATCCTGACGACGCGAGGCGGCATGACGAGCCACGCGGCGGTGGTCGCGCGCGGCATGGGGCGTCCTTGCGTTTCCGGCGCAGGTTCGATCCGCATCGACTACAAGGCCGAGACGATGACGGTTGCGGGCGTGACGCTCCAGAAGGGTGAGGTCATCACCGTGGACGGATCGACCGGTCAGGTCATCAAGGGCCGCATCCCCACGCTGCAGCCCGAACTCTCCGGCGATTTCGCGACGCTGATGGAATGGGCCGACAGGCACCGCCGCATGGAAGTGCGCACCAATGCCGAGACGCCGCATGACGCGGAGACGGCGCGCAAGTTCGGCGCCGAGGGCATCGGCCTTTGCCGCACTGAACACATGTTCTTCGAGGAGGACCGCATCGTCGCCGTTCGCCAGATGATCGTGGCGGCGGACGAGAAGGGCCGTCGCGCGGCGCTTGAGAAAATCCTGCCCATGCAGCGCGACGATTTCCGCCAGCTCTTCGAGATCATGCATGGCCTGCCTGTGACGATCCGCCTGCTCGATCCGCCGCTGCATGAATTCCTGCCGAAGGGCGATGCGGAGATCGAGGAATTCGCGCGCGAGGCGGGCATGGACGCGGAGAAACTTCGCCGCCGCCTCTCCGAACTGGAAGAGACGAATCCGATGCTCGGTCATCGCGGTTGCCGCCTCGGCATTTCCTATCCCGAAATATACGAGATGCAGGCGCGCGCGATCTTCGAGGGCGCGGCGCTTGCCGCCGAAGAGACCGGCGCGGCCGTGATCCCCGAGATCATGATCCCGCTTGTCGGCATGAAGACGGAACTCGATTTCCTGAAGGCGCGCATCGTTGCGGTCGCCGCGGAAATCGAGAAGGAGAAGGGTGCGAAGCTCGAATACACCATCGGCACGATGATCGAACTGCCGCGTGCCGCGCTGATGGCGCGCGAGATCGCCGAAAGCGCCGAGTTCTTCTCCTTCGGTACTAACGATCTCACGCAAACGACATTCGGCATCAGCCGCGACGACGCCGCGCACTTCCTCAACGACTACATGGGCAAGAAGATTCTGGCCCAGGACCCCTTCGTCTCGCTCGACCGCGACGGCGTCGGCGAACTCGTGAAGATCGGTGCGGAGCGCGGACGCGAAACCAGGCCCGACATCAAGCTCGGCATCTGCGGCGAGCATGGCGGCGACCCGGCTTCCATCGCCTTCTGCGAGGAAGTGGGGCTGACCTATGTCTCCTGCTCGCCCTATCGCGTCCCCATTGCGCGTCTCGCGGCCGCGCAATCCGCGATTTCGGGCGCCAAATACGCCGGCACGGCCTGACCGTTTCGGGATTCATCCGTATGCGAATTGTCCCGATGGGGGATTGATGTGTGTACGGAGTGTTAACGAATAAGGCAAAATTGAGTCTTTTGCGTTAACGCATTGAGTCGACGTGAAATGACGCCGATGTCGCGTTTCAACACACTCACACAGTGTTGTTTCATGCTGCGGTGCGATTTGTCGCACCTGAATAATCGTTATTTTTCAAACAGATAACGGCAACGGTAAACAATACGACAATTATGACGTTGTTGAGCCGGATTCCCGGTGTTATCTCCGCTCGGCTGATTAACGAGTAGAGATTGCCCGGGTGTCGAAGCGGCATCGGGCTCTGGCACGTGCGGTGCTGTCCGTAGTCCATGAAGGGTCCCTCCGGGGGCCGGACCTGAACCCTCACAAGAAGGGGCGGTTCCTTGGGCTGCACAACAAAGCAGACGGGTTTAGAGAACGATGCGTAGATTGTTTCAATGGCTCGACCTGGGCCATCTTGTCTCCAGGGCTGCGCAGACGGCCGCGGCGGTTGTCTGCCTCGGCGTTGTTTCGGGCGCGGTGCTCGATGCCATGACGACGCCCGATCCCGTCACGCCTGTCCGCAAATATGCGCCCATGACCGCCTATGCGCCTTCTCATGGCCGCGATCTCGCCGGCGCCTTCTCGGGCGACAGCTCACTGATCGAGAACGCGGCGCAGACGGCCAGCATTCTCATGCCCGCCCCCGGCGTGCCGATGGATGTCGACACGCCGCTGGTGCGCGTGAAGGCGAGCGTGATGGAGCAGGAGCGGCGCTGCCTCGCCGCCGGCATCTATTTCGAGGCGCGCGGCGAGTCGACCGAGGGGCAGCTAGCGGTCGCGCGCGTTATCCTCAATCGCGTCAGCTCCAAGCATTACCCGGACAGCATTTGCGGCGTCGTCTATCAGGGCGCGAGCCGCAAGACCGGCTGCCAGTTCTCCTTCACCTGCGACAATCGCCTGAGCAAGAAGCCGAGCGAACGCCGCGCATGGGCGAAGGCTCGGCGCACGGCCGAGTTCGTGACGCTGGGCCGCCTGGACGACACCAAGGTCGCGCCGGCGATGTTCTATCATGCGGATTACGTGCAGCCCTATTGGGCCTCGAGCATGGTGGAAGTGGCGAAGATCGGCCGCCACATCTTCTACAAGCCCGCGCGCGAAGGCCGCTCGTAAGCCGCCTCCGCGCGAGGTCGCAAGAGCAAGTGAGGCTATGAAGGCTCTCAGCCCTTCTTCGCCTGTTCTTCCATCATCTTGAGCATCGGTGCGATGGGCCCGGTGGTCGCGATCTGATCGCGCACCATTTCGGGCGCATTGCCTGCCGCCTTGTCGAGCTCGACGAGTTCCGGCGGCACATACCAGTGCAGCTTGTCCGAGCCATAGGCCTCCCAGACGACCTTCGCGACCTCAACGGGCGGAATGGCGCGGAACATGCCTTCCTTCGGCGCATTGGCAGCCGCGCCCTCAGGCAGGATGGGGGTGTCGATGAGGCCGGGCAGAACGTCGGCCGCGCGAACGCCGATGAGGCGGAATTCGATGGAGAGCGCCTCCGTGAGCCCCTTCACCGCATGTTTCGTTGCCGAGTAGACGGCGATACCTGGCATGCCATAGGTCGCGGAGGAGGACGAGGTGGTGAAGCAGAGCGAATTCTCCGTCGCCTTCAGGAGCGGTAGCGCGGCATGAATGCCGTTCAGCACGCCGACGAAGTTCACCTGCACGACGCGCATGTTGTCCGCGAAATCCATGTCGGCGAAGAGGCCGCCCGCGCCGATTCCGGCATTGTTGTAGAGGATGTCCATCTTGCCGCCGGTCGCCTTGCCGAAGCTGGCGACCGCCGCGTCATAGGCTTCCTTGTTCGTGACGTCGAGCCGCGCCACGATGCAGTTATCGGCGCCGATTTCTTCTTCCAGCGCCTTGAGCCCCGCCTCGTTGACGTCATAGCCGCCGACGAACCAGCCCTTCGAGTGGAAAAGCCGCGCCGTCTCGAGCCCCATGCCCGAGGCCGCACCCGTGATGAAAATGGATTTTCGTCCGTTCGCTTGTCCCATGGACCCGCCTCCCTGTGGTTTTGATTTTCTGGACCGTAGTCCAGTTCCAGGGGCGGGGAAAGCGGGAAGGCGCGTCAGGACGCTGTCAGACTATCGAAGTCGAGGCCGATATCGAGACAGGGCGCGGAATGCGTGATCCAGCCGCAGGAAATGAGATCGACGCCCGAGGCGCCGATGGCGGGTGCGGTCTTCGCGGTGATGCGGCCCGAGGCTTCGGCGATGGCGCGTCCATCGATGCGACGGACGGCTTCGGTGAGCATCTCGGGCGTCATGTTGTCGAGAAGGACGGCATCGACACCCGCCTTGAGAGCTTCGTCGAGCTGCTCGAGCGTATCGACCTCCACCTCGATCTTCACCATGTGCCCGCTCGCCGCCTTCGCGCGGGCGATTGCGGCGGCGATCCCGCCGGACACGGCGATATGATTGTCCTTGATGAGCACGGCATCGTCGAGGCCGAAGCGATGGTTCATGCCGCCGCCGGCGCGCACGGCGTATTTCTCGAAAATGCGGAGCCCGGGCGTCGTCTTTCGTGTGCAGCAGACATGGGCTTTCGTGCCCTCTATGGCGCGTGCGATCTCGCGCGTCGCCGTGGCGATGCCCGACATGTGCCCGAGAAAGTTCAGCGCCACGCGCTCGCCGGTGAGGATGCCGCGCGCGGGTCCCTCGATGGCGGCGATGGTGTCGCCCGGCTCGACATCGGAGCCGTCGCCCTTCACGACCGCGACCTTCAGCGAGGGATCGACCAGACGAAATGCCATGCGCGCGCAATCGAGCCCCGCAATGCGGCCGCTCTCTCGCGCATTGAGAAGCACGCGTGCCTTCGCTTCTTCCGGCACGGTTGCCTGCGTGGTGATGTCGCCCGCCCGGCCGAGATCCTCGGCGAGAGCGGCGCGCACCGCCGGTTCGATCATCAGGGCGGGAAGGGGCGTCAGCGTCATGCGCTTACCTGCGTTTCTTCTTTCTGCGCGGCGGGAAGGGCGGCGATGGCGGCTTCCGCGATGCGGTTTGCTTCCTTCAGCGTCACGAAGGTGCGGTGCCGCCAGGGAGCGCGAGGTTCGGTGAAGTCGGTGCGGTAATGTCCGCCGCGGCTTTCCTCGCGCGCATAGGCCGAAGCGGCGATGAGTTTCGCTGTCGTCGCAATATTGCGGAAGAGACTTGCAGGGCCCGCCGCGCGTTCAAGCCGCGCGATCTCGGTCAGCGCATGGGCAAGCCCCGAACCGTCGCGCTCGACGCCCACATGCGAGGCCATGATCTTGCGAAGCTGGTCCACGAAGGGCGTATCCGGCGAGGAGGCGGAGCCGATGACGGGCGGGGCGATGTCGTGGCCTGCGCGGCCTTCGGGCACGGAACCGTCGATATCGGCGGCGATGCGCGCGCCGAAGACGATGGCTTCGAGAAGAGAATTGCTCGCGAGCCTGTTCGCGCCATGCATGCCGGTGGAGGCGACCTCGCCGCAGGCCCAGAGGCCTTCGACCGTGCTGCGGCCCCGCGCATCCACAAGGATCCCGCCCATGTGGTAATGCGCGGCGGGTGCAACGGGGATCGGCTCTCGCGCCGGGTCGATGCCGAGTGAACGGCAATTCTCGTAGACGGTCGGGAAGGCATCCGCGAAGCGCGTTCCGAGTGCGGCGCGCGCATCGAGGAAGGCGCCGCGGCCGCTCGCGATCTCGCGGAAGATCGCGCGGGCGACGATATCGCGGGGACCGAGTTCCGCATCCTCGTGGATTGCGGTCATGAAGCGCTGGCCCGCCTTGTTGACGAGAATCGCGCCTTCACCGCGCAGAGCTTCCGTGACGAGGGGAGCGGGGTCGCGCGTGGAAGCAATGGCTGTCGGATGGAACTGCACGAATTCGGGGTCGGCGATGATGGCGCCCGCACGCGCCGCCATGGCGACGCCTTCGCCGCGCGCCTGCGTCGGGTTGGTCGTGACGGCGAAAAGCTGGCCGACGCCGCCCGAGGCGAGAACGACGGCCCGCGCCTTGATGAGAAGCGGCTGCGGCGCGGTCGCCGCATGGGCGGGCCGCGCGAAAACGCCTGCGGCGCGCCCGTTCTCGATAGCGAGTTCATAGGCCGAAAGTCCTTCCATCACGCGGATGGAGGGGCAGGCGCGCACCGCTGCGACCAGCGCCTGCATGATCGCCTTGCCTGCCTGGTCGCCCTTCACATGAACGATACGGCGGTGGCTATGCGCCGCCTCGCGGCCGACAGCGAGCTTGCCCTCGATGTCCCGGTCGAAAGGAACGCCGAGCCGGAGCAGATCCTCGATGCGCGTCGCGGCTTCGCGCGCGATGGAAAGCGCGGCCTCCTCGTCGACCGTCCCTGCGCCCGCTGCGATCGTATCGGCGGCGTGGGACTCGGCCGTGTCGCCGGGCTCGATCGCCGCCGCAATGCCGCCCTGCGCCCAGGCGCTCGACGCGCCGTCGCCTATGGGTGCGCCGGCGAGCACGGTGACGGGACGGGGGCTGAGCTTCAGCGCCGTGAAAAGGCCTGCGAGACCCGCGCCGACGATCAGAACGTCGCCGGCATCGACGATGTTGCCTTGTGCCATGACGGTACCTCCGGTGTGGAGTCGCGGCTCAGTTGCCGAGATTGATCATCCGTTCCACGGCGGCGCGCGCACGCACGGCTACCGCCGGATCGACAGTCACTTCCTCGCGCATATAGACGAGGCTCTCGAGAATGTTCTTCAGCGAGATCCGCTTCATATGCGGGCAGAGGTTGCAGGGCCGCACGAATTCGACATTCGGATTTTCCACCGCCACGTTGTCGCTCATGGAGCACTCGGTCACCATGACGACGCGCTTCGGTTGATGTTCCTTCACCCAGTTGATCATGCCGGAGGTCGAGCCGGAGAAGTCCGCTTCCTCCACCACGTCCGGCGGGCATTCGGGATGCGCGATGATGACGATGTTCGGATCGTCCTTGCGGTACTGGCGCAACTCTTCCGCCGTGAAGCGTTCATGCACCTCGCAGTGGCCCTTCCATGTGAGGATCTTCACATCGGTCTGCTTCGCGATGTTCTTTGCGAGATATTCGTCGGGGATGCAGAGCACGCGGTCCGTGCCGAAGCTCTCGACGACCTTCAGCGCATTGGAAGACGTGCAGCAGATGTCGCTTTCCGCCTTCACGTCGGCCGACGTATTCACGTAAGTGACGACGGGCACACCGGGAAACTTCTCGCGAAGCAGGCGAACGTCGGCGCCCGTGATCGAGTCGGCAAGCGAGCAGCCCGCCTTCGAATCCGGAATGAGAACGGTCTTTTCCGGATTCAGCAGCTTCGAGGTTTCCGCCATGAAGTGCACGCCGCACTGGACGATGACGTCGGCATCGACTTTCGCCGCTTCCTTCGCGAGCTGCAGGCTGTCGCCCGCAATGTCGCTCACGCAGTGGAAGATTTCCGGCGTCTGGTAGTTATGCGCGAGCACGACCGCGCCGCGCTCCTTCTTGAGCTTGTTGATCGCGCGGATATAGGGCGCGAAGAAAGGCCACTCGATGGAAGGGATGACGTGTTTCACCTTCTCGTAGAGCGGGGCCATTTCCCTGGCGAGGCCGGGCGTATATTCGAGTTCGGGCATCTCCAGCGGCTTGAACTGACGCGCTGCGGGCTTCGCTTCGCCCGTCTTCCGCTGCATTTCACCTGCGAGGGCCATATCGACCTCCCTTTCTCGCCACAATATGCTCATTATGAGTATAAAGGGGCTATCAAAAACGCCGGCACCCATCTTCACGTCTCTCAAAGACCGGAAAGGGGGCCGGGCCTCATTTCGGGCTTATGCTACGACTGAGCATTAATCCCGTCAACGGCTTTATGATGGGGTTGTAACGGCGGATTTCAAGCGGGGAGGGTGCCGGAAACCGGCCCCGGTTCAGCTATTCGCCCGGCTGCGGGAGGGCGCAAGCCTGAGGCCGGGCGCCGGGCGTTCGTTCAGCACCTCGCGGCGGAAGCGGAACTGTTCGGCGGGCCGCCCACCCGTCCTTGTGGACATGCGCCCTGTCCGTTCGACAAGGCCCGCATTCTCGACGAGGCGCCGGAAGTTCTGCTTGTGGACGTGAAGCCCGAGCAGTGCTTCCACGGTCTTCTGCAATTCATAAAGAGTGAAGGTCGGCGGCATCAGCTCGAAGGCGACGGGACGATATTTGATCTTGGCGCGAAGACGGCTCATCGCAGTCGCGAGAATGCGGCGATGATCGAACTGCATAGGCCGGCCGAGCTGCGGCGCCTTTCCCTTGAGGAGATGTTGTGCATTCGGCCGCCCGTCGCGCGCCGCTTCGAGCAGCAGGCCTGCGCTGTAGAGAAGCTCGTAGCGCTCCAGCGCCTTCTCGTCGTCCCAGGCGACGCCATCGATGCCGAAACAAAGTCGCATCCGGTCGCGCCTTTTCCCGCGTGCGAGTTCCTCGGGCGAGGCATCGGATTGCTTCGCCGCCCATTCGCGCAGCAGCGGAACGATCATCTGGTCGATGATGGGCGGCTTTCCCTCGCGCCAGTCTTCCCAGGGGAAGTGCTGATACCAGTCGCGCCAGGCAGCGCCTTTCATCGTTTCGTCATGGCTGCGCGTGAGGGCCAGATAGCCGACCGATACGACATGTTCGCCCGGCTGCTCGATTTCGAGCGAATGCCGTCCGCGATCGCCGAAGGTGTAGAGCTGCTCGACATAGCCGAGCTCGAGCTGCGTCTGTTCCTGCACCCATGAGCGCAGGCCGATTTCGAGCGTGCGGTGCTGCATCGGATTGAAGGGGCCGAAAGGAAGCGCATCCCATCCGCCCGTCCCGTCCGCTTCGTCATGCGGCACGACGAGAATCTTCGGTTCGTAGTCGGAAACGGTGACGATGGCGGCGTTGAGCCCGATGACGACTGCCTTGTCGGCGCGCATCGCGGCCTCTGCGGCGGACTGGATGGAAGGCTTTGAGGGTGCCTCGGCCATCGCGCCTCAGCCTTGTCGCGGTCGAAGGGGAAGGGAGAAGAGTTCACCCTCCCAGCAGGCACGCCCCGGTCCGAGCGCATCGACGGCGGCGGACATGCGCCCCCCGCGCTTCAGAAGACTGTCCGCATGACGCACCATCAGGCGGTTCGGATGGGCATGGGCGCCGCGCATGCGCACGAGCTTCGCCAGTTCGTCTTCCGGGTGGCCTTCGTTGAGCGCGCAGAGCGCGATGAACGCGGCCGCTGTCGAACGGCTGATCCCCGCCCAGCAATGAACGAGCAGGGGGCTTTCCTGGTCCCAGTTCCTGATGAAGTCGATGAGCGAGGCCACATGCTCGATGCCCGGCGGCACCAAATCGTCGATCTCCTCGGCGATATCGTTCACCGACAGGCGAAGATGCTGCGCGGGGACGATGCCTTGCGGCGTGTCGATCATGGTTTCCGGGTCGAGCAGGCTCACCAGATGCGAGGGCTTCAGGTCCCTTATCGCATCCGCGACCGCACTCAGGGGGCTGACATAAATCATCATTCGCTCGAATCGGGCGTAGCGGAACTCGCGGCCCCTTGCCGGGCCTTTCTCGGAATCGACTATACGATCCTAATAACACAGATTTGTGCAAAGTCGGGAGTAAATCGAAGGGAGACGGCTACTTATCGGTGTCCCGCTTCTCCGAAAGTTCCCGGAATCGGGCGAGGAACTGTGCCTGCGCCTTCCTGGTCGGCAGGGGTTCGATCCGGATCGGCGTGAGCCCGCGCGGCCGCCCGAAGAACTGCGCCGCCTCTTCGTCCGAAAACCCTGCGATCTGCGTCGCCTCGAAGAAAGCGGAGGCGTGGTCCGCCCGCTTGATCAGATCCTCGACCGATTGCGGCAGTTCCGGAGGGAGCCCGAACCGCACATGGATCGCCGCCGCGAGCCGGTGCTCGAAGGCCTTGTAGTCGATGCCGAGCGCCGCCTTGAACGGGCTGATCATGTCGCCGATCACATATTCAGGCGCATCGTGGAGCAGCGCCGCGAGCCGCCACCTGGCGGGCCAGCCGGGCCGGAACCGCGCGCAGATATCGTCCACCAGCACGCAATGTTCGGCGACTGTGAAGGCATGGTCGCCCTTCGTCTGCCCGTTCCAGCGGGCGACGCGGGCAAGCCCGTGCGCAATGTCGTCGATCTCCACGTCGAGCGGGGAAGGATCGAGCAGGTCGAGCCGCCGCCCGCTCAGCATGCGCTGCCAGGCGCGCGGCTGCTGCGCTGACTTTGCGGGAGATTTGTGTTTCGGTGACGCCATGGGAGGCGAAATCTAAGGGCCTTCCGGTCTCCTGTCGATTGCGGGGAACGAAATTGCCTGCGCGGAACTGTCCGATTGTGGCCAAGGGCCCGCTTTGTCCATCATGCTCATGGGGATAAGCTCGATGCACGCCCGGCCCGGACAAGAGACATAACGAGACCCAAAGAGGCAAGACCAGCGCAATGGCCGTCGATCCCCTTCCTTCCGAACTTCTCTATCGCGCCTGCGACACGAGCCAGTTCGACTTCGAGACCACCGCAGAGCTCGAGGATCACACCGGCCTTGTCGGTCAGGAGCGTGTTCTCGATGCGTTGCGTTTCGGCACCGCGATCCGGCGTCAGGGCTACAACATCTTCGTGCTGGGCCCCGACGGCGCCGGCAAGCACGAGGCCGTGCTGCGCTTTCTTGCGAGTGCCGCGAAGAAGGAGCGTGCGCCCTCCGACTGGGTCTATGTCAACAATTTCTCGACCCCGCACAAGCCCACCGCGCTCGAGCTGGGCGCGGGTACGGGCCGTGTGCTGAAGGAGGGGATGGACCGCTTGGTCGAGGACCTGAAGGTCACGATTCCCTCGATCCTCGAAAGCGAGGAATATCAGAACCGCCGGCAATCGATCGACGAGGAATATCAGGAACGTCAGGAGCAGGCCTTCGAGGAACTTCGCGGCAAGGCCGAAGCGCAGGAGATCGCCCTGCTGCGTACCCCCGCCGGTTTCGCCCTCGCGCCCGTTCATGACGGCAATGTCGTCAAGCCCGACGAGTTCAACAAGCTGCCCGAAGGCGAGCGCAAGCGCGTCGAGGCGACGATACAGTCGCTGCAGAAGGAACTCGCCGAAACCATCGAGCGTATTCCGGGCTGGGAAAAGGAACACCACCAGCGCATTCGCGATCTCAACCGCGAAGTGGCCGAGCGCGCCGTCACACAGTCGATGCGCGACCTGCGCGCGCATTTCGAAGGGCTTGCCGCCGTTTCCAGATGGCTCGACGAAGTGACCGCCGATCTCGTCTCCAATATCGGCATGTTTGCGAGCGGCGGTGAGGGCGAGAGCGAACAGCAGCGCATTGTCGCCGCGATGCAGGCCATGATGCAGGGCCGTGCGGGAGGCTTCGCGCAGGGCGATCCTTTCCGCCGCTACGAAGTGAACGTCGCGGTCGACAACAGCGCCGAGGCGCGCAAGGGCGGCGCAGCGACCTCCCGGGCTCAGGATATTGCCGATGCGGGCGGCTATATCGGCGGCGGCGCACCGATCCTCTATGAGGATCATCCGACAATGGCGAATCTCCTCGGGCGTGTCGAACACATGCCGCAGATGGGTGCGCTCGTCACCGACTTCATGCTCATCAAGCCGGGTTCGCTTCACCGCGCGAATGGCGGTTATCTTCTGATCGATGCGCTCAAGCTTCTGCGCGAACCGCTCGCCTGGGATGCGCTGAAGCGCGCGATCCGCCGCCGCAAGCTCGTGATCGAAAGCGCAGGCGAGTATCTGAGCCTCGTCAGCACCGTGTCGCTGGAGCCCGATCCCATCCCGCTCGATGTGAAGGTGATCCTGCTCGGCGACCGCTACCTCTATTACATGCTGAGCAATCTCGATCCGGATTTCGGCGAACTCTTCAAGGTTGCAGCCGATTTCGAGGACGAGATCGATCGCGAGACGGAGAACGATCTCTTTTATGCGCGGCTTCTCGCAAGCACCTGCCGCGAGGAAAACCTGCTGCCGCTCGACCGCTCCGGCGTCGGCCGCGTGATCGAGCGCTCCTCGCGCCAGGCGGAGGATGCTGAGAAACTTTCGATGGTCATGCGCCCCATCGTCGATCTCGTTTGCGAGGCGGACCATATCGCCCGCAGTGCGGGCGCGATGACCATCACCGCCGCCCATGTCGATGAGGCCGTGGAGGCGCAGATCGCGCGCGCCGACCGCCTGCGCGAGCGCAGCCTTGAAATGATCACGCGCGACATCGTGATGATCGATACCGAAGGCGAGCGTGTCGGCCAGGTGAACGGTCTTTCGGTCCTCGCGATGGGAAGCGTCACTTTCGGCCGCCCGAGCCGCATCACGGCGCGTGTGAGGATGGGTCTCGGTTCCGCCCGCGTCATCGATATCGAGCGTGAAGTGTCGCTCGGCGGCCCCATTCACACCAAGGGCGTGCTCATTCTCTCGGGATATATCTCCGGCCAGTTCCTGCCCGAAATTCCGCTATCCATGAGCGCGAGCATCGTCTTCGAGCAGTCTTATGGCGGCGTCGACGGCGACAGCGCTTCCTCGGCGGAACTCTATGCCCTCATTTCAGCGCTTGCCGAGGCGCCCATCGCCCAGGGGCTCGCCGTCACGGGTTCGGTGAACCAGCTCGGCGAAATCCAGGCGATAGGCGGCGTGAACGACAAGATCGAGGGCTTTTTCGATATCTGCATGCGCCGCGGCCTTACCGGCGATCAGGGCGTTCTCATTCCCGCTGCCAATGTCAAACACCTCATGCTCCGTCAGGATGTGCTGGATGCGGTGGATCGCGGCATGTTCGCGATCTATCCTGTCGAGCATGTGGAAGAAGGCGTCGAGTTGCTGATGGGCGCGCCCGCGGGTGCGCGCGGCAGCGATGGTCATTTCCCGGCTGGCACCATCTATGCCCGGGCGGAAGAACGGCTCGCCGCCTTCGCCGACAACCAGCGCCGCTTTGCCCAGCGTTCGGACGAAGGCAATGGCGCCGCAAACAGGAAGGGCTCCTGATGGCAAGCCCCCTGAGCAGGGAAAATGGCGCGCCCGGAGGCGAGAACAAGGATGCCGAACAGCCGCGCATCGTGATCGGGCTCGACACATCCTTCGTCGCGCGTGAAACGCTCGCGCTCGCCGCCCGTCTCGCCGCTTCCGTCGACGCGCGCCTCAAGGGCGTCTTCGTCGAGGATGACAACCTCATCGCCCTGGCGAGCCTCCCTTTCGCGCGCGAGATATCCTTTTCCGGCGATGTGCGCGCGCTCGATCCGGAGCGCATGCTTCGCGCCATGAAGGCGCAGGCGGAAAGCGCGCGGCGGATGCTTGCGCGCATCGCGGCGGAAGCGCATGTGGACTGGAGTTTCGATGTGCGCCGGGGCCGCCCGCTCGCCTCGCTTGCGGCGGGCGCATCGAGGGACGATACGCTGGTCATTCGTGCACCCGGCGAAACGGCGCGGGAGGTGGGGCGCGCCGTCCGCGCCGCCACGCATGAAACCCGCGCGGATGTTCTGCTTGTTTCGCGCGGGGCGGGTCTCCGTTCCTCCCTGCCGCCTCGTATCGCCGTGCCCGCGCGCACGCCGTTGCAGCAGGTGCTGCCGGGCCGGCCCATCGCCGTGGTAGACGAGGGCTCGAGCGCCGCCGAGGGATGCTGCGCCTTCGCGCGGACGCTGGCCTCCCGCCTTGGCGCCGGTTTCATGCGCCTGCCCGCAAAGGGGGTGGGACCGGCCGATGTCGCAGCCGAGGCCCGCCGCTCTGGCGCCGGATTGCTTGTGGTCAATGCGGCCTGGCTCGGCGGCGACGAAGATGCCGCTCATTTATCCGCGGCGGCGGGCTGTCCCGTTCTGCTGCTCGGCAAGGAGCGGGCCCCGCTCCTTGAGCCGGAAGACAACAACAAAGGAGGCTGACAATGTCCGTCCGCAAGATTCTCGTTCCTCTGGCCGGAAGGGAAGAGGATGCCGAAGTGCTCTCCACGGCATTGTCGGTTGCGCGCGCCTTCGAAGCGCAGCTTGTCGGCCTCTTTGCGCGGCCAGATCCGACCGAGGCCTTGCCCTATCTGGGCGATGGCGTCTCCGGGCAGGTGATCGAGGATTTGATGCAGGCCGCGCGCGAGGGTGCGGACCAGGCATCGGGCCGCGTGAAGACGGCGCTGGCGAAGATCGCCGAGGACGCGGGCGTACCCGTCGCGGAAAAGGGTGGCGATGTCACGCTTCCTTCCATTCGTTTCCTCGACGTGACCGGACGTCGCGATGAGGTCGTCGCCACGCATAGCCGCCTTTCCGATCTGATCGTCTTCGGAGAGGGGACGACCGGCGTGGCCGGCGGTACCGCGCTCGAAGCGGCGATGATGAGCGCCGGCCGTCCTGTCCTGATTGCGCCGAAGAAGGCGTGGAACCCGGTCGGCGGTTCGGTCTGCATCGGCTGGGACGACAGTGCGGAAGCGGCGCATGCCGTCACCGCGGCCATCCCCTTTCTCGAACAGGCGAAGAAGGTCACCATTCTTTGCATCGGCGGCAAGGAACTCGATCCCGGCCCCGGCTCCACGCTTGCCGACTATCTGGAGCTCCACGGTGTCGTCGCCGACGTGCATCTTGTCGACGCGGCAGGCCGCGCGGCGGGCGAAGTCCTGCTGGAAAACGCCGAAAGGGCGAAGACCGATCTTCTCGTCATGGGCGGCTACAGCCACAGCCGCCTGCGCGAGTTCATCATCGGCGGCACGACGCAGCATATCCGCTCGCATGCCACCATCCCCGTGCTCATGGCGCATTGAGCGCTCTCTCTGAATCGAAGAAGAAGGAACGGAAGTCCGAATGACCCTCTATCACGTCCATATGAGCCTCGCCCGCAACGAGGAATATCCGAACGGTTCGCCCGCGCATGGTTATGATCTCGTGCTCCCGCTCGATGCGGAAATGAAGCTCGATCCCGAAGCCTGGAAGGCTCATTCGAAGGAATGCACGGTGCGCCGCTTCTGGGAGGGCGAGCCCGATCAGAAGGGGCTTCTGCGTCACATCGGACGCGGCTGGGCGATCGACTACGACGCATCGACGCCGGAGGCGGACGAACCCTTCTTCAAGCTCGACCGCCACGAGTTCAAGCCCGGCGAATATCTGTCGGTTCAGGAACAGGACGGCGAAATGCAGACCTTTCGCATCGTCACCGTCGAACCGTTGAAGAAATAAACTAGCCCAGGGCGATCTGGAAAAGGATGGCGCCGGCATAGATCGCGAGGACGAGCACGCTCTCGAACCCGATATTGCCGGCGCCGGATTTCTCCCGCCTCAGAAGGCCGAGCAGCAGCACCGCGCTCATGGCGAGTGCAAGCGCGATCAGGAAGATGTGGCGCCCTTCCATCGCGTGGTAGAGCGAGCCGTCTCGATAGGCGGCATCGGAAAGCGCAAGGAAGAGCACGTCATAGGTATTCCCGCCGATGATGCCGCCAACCGCGAGCTGCAATGCGCCGCGTCTCACCGCCGCCAGCGTCGTTACCAGTTCGGGGAGCGATGTCGCGACGGAAGTGAACAATGTCCCCATGATCGCCTGCGATAGCCCCGTTTGCGCAGAGAGAACGGTGGCTGTTTCAGCGATCACCCACCCCGCAATTCCCACCATGGCGATCAGCGCCGCGAGTTCGGTATAGAGCCATGCCGTCGCCGGCGCGTCCGTTCCCTCCTCTTCCGGCACGTCGTGCCGCGTTTCTGCCGTCTGCGTCGGCTCCCACATCGGTGTCGCTCGCACCTGCGCCGACAGTTTCAGCCCCGCCACATAGACGATCACGAGCACGAGCGAAGCCGGATGCAGCGCCCAGATTGTGAAGGAAGGCATCGAATAGGCGAGAAGCGGGATCGACAGCGTCAGCATCAGCAGCGTTACCAGCACGAGGTTGGTGAGCTCCGCCGCGGCATGTTCGAGGTTCGCGCGCCGGTAGGTAATGTCGGCTATGGCGAGAAAGGCCGTCTGCGCGGCGATCCCGCCCAGCGCATTGGAGATGCTGAGCGAGGTCGCGCCCTGAGCCGCGGCGGTGATGGAGGTGACGGTGCCCGACAGGGAGGTCGTCACACCGAGGAAAACGGCGCCCGCCACTGCTTCGCCGAGCCCCGTCCGGTCGGCCAGCATGTCCGCGCGCCGCGTGAGCGCCACGCCGGCCACGCCGATGACGAGGGCGGCGAGGAGGAACATGCCTCCATTCGCTGCGGCGGAGAGTCCGGAAAACAAGCTCTCTCCCTTCCGTTCCGCCGCATTGCGCGCGGCATGGATACAGGAAGAAAGCTAGCTGCCTCACGCGGGTCTTCAACCCGCGCGAAAGCGCGGGATCAGGCGCGCTTTCTCACCAGCACGTTACCGGCCGAATAGCCTGCGCCGAAGCTGCAGATGAGGCCGAGATCGCCTTCCTTCAGGTCTTCGCTGTACTGGCTGAAGGCGATGATGGAGCCTGCCGAACTCGTATTCGCGTATTCCTGAAGGATATTCGGCTGCTCGCCCGGTTCCGGCTCGCGTCCGAGCACCTTGCGCCCGATGAAGTCGTTCATGTTCTTGTTGGCCTGATGCAGCCACATGCGCTTCAGGTCCTTCGGGTCGAGCCCCTCATCGGCCATGTGGTCGAGAATGAGCTGCGAGACCATCGGCACCACTTCCTTGAAGACCTTGCGCCCCTCCTGCACGAAGAGCTTGTCCTTCGCGCCGATGCCTTCCGGCGTCGCGCGATTGAGGAAGCCGAAATTGTTGCGGATGTTGTTCGAGAATTTCGTGATGAGACGCGTGCCGAGAATTTCCCATGCGCCTTTCGCGGTGCAGGTCTCCTCGCGTTCGAGAATGATCGCGGTGCAGACGTCGCCGAAGATGAAGTGGCTGTCGCGGTCGCGGAAGTTGAGGTGACCCGAGCAGATTTCCGGATCGACGATCAGCACGCAATCGACCGAGCCCGAGCGCAGCATGTCGTAGGCCGTCTGGATGCCGAAGGTGGCCGACGAGCAGGCGACGTTCATGTCGAAGCCGAAGCCTTCTATGCCGAGCAGGTCCTGCACTTCGACGGCGATGGCGGGGTAGGGACGTTCGAGGTTCGAACAGGCGACGAGAACGGCGTCGATATCGGCCGGCGTCTTGTTCGCGCGCGCCATGGCCTTCTTCGCTGCATCCACCGCCATTTCGGCGAGGATGGAGGGTTCGTCGTTCGAGCGCTGGCGCAGCCGTGGCGCCATGATGTCGGGATCGACAATGCCCGACTTGTTCATCACGTAGCGGGATTCGATACCGGACGCCTTGACGATGAACTCGACGCTCGATTCCTGGAGCGGCTCCATCTCGCCGCGCTCGATCGCGGCGGCGTTTTCCTCATTGTACTTGCGCACATAGGCGTTGAAGGTATCGACGAGTTCCTCGTTGCTGATCGAATAGGGCGGCGTGAAAACGCCCGTCCCGCTGATGACGACTTTGGTCACTGTTCACCTGACTCTGATCTTGCTGCCGGCGCGCACCCCGGAATATGGGGTTTCTTTTGTCTGGGGTTTCCCGGATGCGCGATGCGGCTCCCCCGGGCCGCATAGATAAAATAGAACAGCCCTTCGGCCGATGCTACTGCCGAAGGGCGGAATGCCGGTGAATGGAGGCGAGAGAAAACCTTATGTCGGGAATGGAAATGCCGCAGGCCCTGCCGCCGCTGCCGGAGGCGCCTTTGGAGGGTGAGGCCTTGAGGAAGCTCGGGCTTGCCGACATGGCGGCGCTTGCCCTTGCCATGCTGCGTGAAGGCGCCATGAATGCCGCCTCGCCCCTGCGTAAACCGGCGCTTTCGACGATTTCGGCGGAGGGCGCGCCCACGCTTCGCACGGTTTTTCTGAGAGGCTTCGATCCTGCGGAGCGCCGCCTCGACATCTTCACCGATGCCCGCTCCCCCAAGGCGGCTGAAATCGCAGCCGAGCCGCGCGCCGCCATGCTCTTCTACGATCCGGTCCCGGATATCCAGCTTCGCCTTTCGGGCCGCGCCGCGGTTCACCGGCGGGGTGCGGCGGCGGATGCGGCATGGTCCGGCGCAGCATTGTCCAGCCGGCGCGCCTATCTCGTCACCGCGCCGCCTGCTACGCCGTCCCCGGAGCCGGTCTCGGGCCTGCCGTTGGATGTGGAGGGCATCATTCCGCCCCTGGAGCGGATCGAGGAAGGACGCGCGAATTTCGCGCTCCTCGAATTCGTCTTCGCGGAAGCCGATATTCTCGTATTGAGCCGCACAGGTCACCGCCGCGCGCGCATCCGCTTTTCGGCGGATGCGGCACAGGGAGAGTGGCTCGTCCCCTGAAAGGGGCTCCTAGATCATCGAGGCCGTGCGGCTCGAGCTGTTGCCGCTCGGGGAGCTGTCGTCGCTCTTCTTGCTTTCGTCCTTCGCATTGGACGAAGCGAGGCGCGGCTTTTCGGTGCCTTCTTCGCCGGAATCCGACCCGGCGCGGATTTCGCCGCTCACCTGGCCGCCTTGTTCGACCTTCAGCTCGCCATACTGGACGGTGCCCGTAACGCGGCCGGACGAATTGATCGTGAGGCATTTGCGAACGGTGAGCGTGCCGTCGAACTTGCCGTTGATTTCCGCCGCATCGACGGTTGCATCGCCGCGCACGTCGCCGGTTTCGGAAATCGTCAGCGTACCGCTTTCGATCGTCGCCTGAACGTCGCCTTCGATGACAAGCGAGTCACACGACTGGATCTTGCCTTCGAGCTTCAGTCCGCGGCCCACATGCAGGTTCGCCGCCGTCGGCGTCGAAGAGGTGGAGGAACTGGCGGTCGATTGAAGAGTGCGCACGGTCGGCTTCCTTGCTTGATATGATGGAGTGATGGAGCGCGCGCTGCTGTCGGCATCGCGATCTTCCGGGTTCACATCGGGCGGCGTCTGTTTTGGATCGACGCTCGCGGACTGCGTGCCGGAAGAACCCGGCGACGGCGATGGGTCGGTATCGGAAACACCCTTGGGGCGCTTGAACATTTCTTGAATCCCCTCCGCTGGCTGGAACGGAAGCAACGATAAGGGCGTAACGTGGCCCGCATGTGCCGACAATGTGGCGGAACATTGATCGCACGTGCGGAGCAACGCATAACGCTGCTTAATTATCGGTTTTGATTTCGCGCCAATACGGAGCAGGTCTTGTGGCGCGGACAGGTCACGAGATGATCGTTGACGATGCCGACCGCCTGCGCGAAGGCATAGACGATCGTCGGTCCGCAGAATTTGAAGCCGCGCTTCTTCAATTCCTTCGACATCGAAACGCTCATCGGCGTCTCGGCGGGCACCTGTTTGATGCTCTTCCACTTGTTCTGGATCGGCACGCCGTCCGTGAAGCCCCACAGGAAATCCGAAAAGCCTTCGCCTTTCTCCATCATCGCAAGATAAGCCTGCGCATTGCCGATCGTCGCTTCGATCTTGCCGCGATGGCGGATGATCCCGGGATTTTTCAGCAGTTTCTCGACCTTTGCGGGCCGGTAGCGCGCGATCGTTTCCGGCTCGAAGCCGTCGAAGGCCTCGCGGAAGCTCTCGCGTTTGCGCAGAATGGTGATCCAGGAAAGCCCGGCCTGAAATCCGTCGAGGATGAGTTTTTCGAAGAGCGCCCGGTCGTCATATTCCGGCACGCCCCATTCCTCGTCGTGATAGGCGACATAGAGCGGGTCCTCGCCCGGCCAGGGGCAGCGCCCCGCGTCACTCGTCTTCGGCGTCGCCATTCCCGGCCCCCTCCGCCATCTCGACCGGCAGCCATTCGGGAATTTCCGGCCGGATTTCCGCCGTTTCCGCTTCGAGCACTGAGCCCTTTATGAGGTCCAGCCGGATCAGCGCCAGCGCGCGCTCCGTCTCGGCATCGGTCGAGAAGATCGTGCCGACTTCCCGTGCGCCGCCCTTGACCGGCGTACCGCGCTTCGGCATCTCGCCTTCCACGTGGACCGGCAGCAGCCGCTTTCGCACGCTGCCGCGCCGCTTGGTGCGCGACGTCACTTCCTGTCCGATATAGCAGCCCTTGTGGAAATCGATTCCGTTAAGTTCGTCGAAATTGACCTCCAGGGGAAAGGTCCGGTCCGGTTCGAAATCTTGCGCCGCATCGCCGATCCCAAGCCCGATTCGGTGGCTGTGCCATGCGGTCTCGGGCGCCTGCTCCGCGCCAGCCGCCGTGATGGCCGCCTCGACACCGTCTTTCGGAAGGATCGCCCGCCGTCCCATCGCCGCGTGGCGGGGGTCGGGGAGGCCGGGGCCTTCGGGCATCGGGCTCCCGTCGCCGTTCCAGAAGGCGATCACGGCGAACTCGCCGCTCTTGTCCTCGATATCGACCTTCGCCCGGAGCTTGTACATGGAGAGCCGCTTGACGAGATCGCCCGCCCGCGCGCCGTCGCAATCGAGCAGCAGCGCGCCGGGCGCGGCCGGATCTTCCGAGATGAAGAAATCGAACAGGAATTTGCCCTGCGGTGTCAGAAGGGCGGAATAGACGGCCTGCGCGCCTTTCGCCTTCTCCACATTATTGGTGACGAGATTCTGCAGGAAGCTGCGCGCTTCCTCGCCCGAGACCCGAATAACCCCGCGCCCGCTCAAGACAGAAGCGAACCTGCCCGCCATTTCTTGTGCCTCGTTTCGTTCCGGCTTCCAGATTTAGGCGTCATACCGCCCTTCCGCAAGAGCACCAGCTTGGCACATGCTTCCCGGCCTCCTATAAACCGGCAGGGGCGCTTTTGCGGCCCCGCCGGTTTCATGCGCCTCGCGAATCCTGAATGCGAATTCTCTTCATTGCCTCCAACCGCATCGGCGACGCCGTCCTCTCGACGGGCGTCCTCGGCGGTTTGATGGAGCGCTACCCGGAAGCAGAGTTCTGGGTCGCCTGCGGGCCGCTTGCCGTTCCCGTCTTCGCTCACGCGCCGCGCGTCACCCGCATCATCGAGATGCGCAAGGAAAAGCGCATCGGCCATTGGCGCAAGCTCCTGAAGGCCACCATGTTCCGCCGCTTCGACATCGTGGTCGATCTGCGCGGCTCCGCCACGGCCTGGCTCCTCTGGACTTTCGACCGCCGGATTTTGAAGCCGGAACACACGCTCCACCGCGTCGAGCACAATGCGCGCACAGTCGGTCTCGATCCCGCGCCCTCGCCGCGTCTCTGGCCGGGCGAGGAAATGCTCGCAAAGGCCAGGCAGACCATCCCCGACGGGATGCAGGTCCTTGCGATGGGGCCGACCGCTGCATGGCCCGGCAAGATGTGGCCGGTGGAGCGCTTCGCCGAGCTCGCCCGCCGCCTTCTCGGCCCCGGTGGGCCAATGGAAGGCGCCCATCTCCTCGTCACCGGCGGCCCCGGCGAGGACGAGGCCTGCCGTCCTGTCCTCGAGGCGGTCCCGCCCGAGCGCCGGATCGATCTCGTCGGCGCCGGGATCGACGAAGTCGGCGCCTGTTTCTCCCGCGTCCGTCTTTATGTCGGCAATGATTCCGGCCTGATGCACCTTGCCGCCGCCGCCGGCGCACCCACCATTGGTCTCTTCGGGCCCACGGCCGATGCGATCTACGCGCCCTGGGGTCCGAAAGCCGTCACCGTCCGCGTCCCCCGTTCGCATGAGGAGATCAAGGCGGAGGAGGGCGGCGAGGTCACCTGGCATGTCAGCCGCAATCACATGGAAGACCTCGACGTCGCGACTGTCGAGCAAGCGGCCATCGCCCTGCTGGCGAAAACGGCCGCGAATGGCCAGAATGGCCCGTAGGCACTGATTTGGGGCGGTTGCCGACAAGGCAATGGTCGGCAAACTTGTTGGAACGGCCATGAATGAAACCGATATCGCGGTTCATGAGACCAGATGGGCAAACTGGTCTTTCGCGGTGGGCAGCGGTGTGTTTGCGCTTTTCGTCCTTTGGGGGTTCACGTTCGATTTCAATGTCTTCCAGATTGACGACTATCTGTCGAAAAATCTGTTCTCGGAAGCCTATCGGGTGGTGGGTTCCGAGCCGGATGCCGAAAGAAGCATCCTGATACTGCATCATGTGGATCATCAAACGAGCGTATTGATGATCTCGTTTTTGGAAGTCCTCGCTGCTGTGGTTTTCGTCATGATGACGGAGACAAGTTTCCTGAACGATCCCGGAAGGTTGAATCGGTATCGCGTAGGCAATTTGTACGGATTCGTTTTTTCTACATGTTTCTCGTTGGCTACGCCCTTCATTCTTGGGAGTGGATGTGCTTCTACAACGTGAATTGCAATCAGCTAAAAACAGAGCTGGAAGTGCCGATCTTCCATGCTGCCTCGTTCATGCTCATTGCGAGCGCTCCTTATCTCGGCCGGGTACTGTTGAGAGGTGTTGCCTCACTCGGGAATAGAAAATGAGGGGCGAAATGTCTTCGGCCAGCGTCTCTATGATTTCTGTAACGCCCCGTTTAGTGCTACTGCGCATTGTGGCGAAACCAGTCAGGAAGGATAAGCCCCGTGAGCGTCACCTACGATCTCATCTTCCGCCGCGGCACAATCGTCAATCATGACGGCATCGGTGAAGCCGACATTGCGGTAAAGGATGGCCGCATCGCCGCCATCGGCGATCTTTCGCAGGCCGATGCCGCCGAGATTGTCGATGTGAAGGGGCTTCATGTCCTGCCCGGCGTGGTCGACAGCCAGGTCCATCTCCGCGAGCCCGGCAACGAACACAAGGAAGACCTCGAGTCGGGCGGCCGCGCCGCCGCGCTTGGCGGCGTCACCTCGGTCTTCGAAATGCCGAACACCAAGCCGCCCACGACCACGCCAGACGCGCTCACCGACAAGGTCGGCCGTGCGCGTCACCGCATGTATTGCGACTTCGCCTTCTATGGCGGCGCGACCACGGAAAATGTCGACATCCTCGCCGACATCGAGCGCACGCCCGGCTGCTGCGGCATCAAGGTCTTCATGGGCTCCTCCACCGGCACGCTTCTCGTCGAGAAGGACGAGGATGTGCTCCGCGTGCTGCGCGCGATCAACCGCCGCGCGGCCTTCCACTCGGAAGATGAATTCCGCCTGCGCGAGCGCCGCGAACTCGCGCTGCTTGGCCATGTCGAGACGCATCCCGTCTGGCGCGATGCGGAAGCCGCCGTTCTCTGCACCACGCGCCTGCTCCGCCTTGCGCGCGAGGCGGGCAAGCGGATCCATGTGCTTCATATCTCGACGGCGGACGAAATTCCCATTCTGGCGAAGCACAAGGACATCGCGACGGTGGAAGTGACCCCGCAGCATCTGACGCTCGCCGCGCCGGAATGCTACGAGGCGCTCGGCACCTATGCGCAGATGAACCCGCCCATCCGCGGTCACGAGCATCGTGCGGGCCTGTGGGAAGGCATCGCCGCCGGCATTGTCGATGTGCTGGGCTCCGATCATGCGCCGCATACGACCGAAGAGAAGGAACAGCCTTATCCGAAGTCGCCCTCGGGCATGCCCGGCGTGCAGACGCTCGTGCCCATCATGCTGAACCATGTGAATGAGGGCCGCCTCACGCTGCAGCGTTTCGTGGACCTCACCTCCGCCGGTCCGCAGCGCATCTTCGGCATGTCGCGCAAGGGCCGCATCGCGGTCGGCTACGACGCGGACCTCACCATTGTCGACATGAGCGCGACGCGTGTGATTGAGGACAAGTGGATCGCCTCGAAATGCGGCTGGACGCCCTATAACGGCATGAAGGTGAAGGGCTGGCCCATCGGCACCGTCGTGCGCGGCTACCGCGCCATGTGGGAAGACGAGCTTGCATCGAAGGCAACGGGCGAGCCCATCGCCTTCGTCGAGGCCCTGCCGCGTCACTGAGACTAAACAGCATCGTCATTGCCGGGCACTCCTTTGAATTTTAAGGAGGTCGGCAATCTAGTGGCGCCACGCGACGACCCATCCATCAGGATCACCCTCCCCCTGTGGGAGGGTCTAAAAATCCGTCAGGATTTTTAGGGGAGGGGGAGACGTGGAAAGCAGGCGGGTCGCTTGCCGTCAGCGGAGAACCCCTCCCCGAAAATCTCGCTGCGCTCGCTTTTCGACCCTCCCACAGGGGGAGGGTGGGCTCCAAATCAACTCCGGTACAAACCGCTAATGAATCGCGCCCGTGAAGTCCGCGCGCACGAACTCGCTCGGATGGATCACCCGGCGCGTGCCCACACGCACCGAATGGATCGGCCCGTCGAGCTCGCGGCTCCAGAAATCGAGAAATTTGGAAAGCGCCGGATATTTCGGCTCCAGGTCGTAATCCTGCCAGATATAGCTCTGCAGCAGCTTTGGATGGTCGGGCATCCGGTAGAGAATTTCGGCCGTTACCAGCCGGTATCCTTCGAGGAGTTTCTTCAGTTCCGAAACCTGTCTCACGCTTGAACCTCCAGATCGTTTCAATCCAGACAGCAATGCCGCAACTCGCCCCGACTTGTAGGGCCTCATCACACGTGAATCGTAGTCGTGAAAAATTCACGCGTCGATATTGACAAATCTCGCTGAAGACCGATTCGGCGAATGAAAACAAGGTGTTAGCACTCACTTCGGGGAGTGAGTGCCAGAGAGGCATTGGCAGGGCCCGCCGCTGCTTGACCCGGCGGCTGATTTGGGCTCGTTTGTCGCCAACAGGGCATCAACAGGGCCGCAAAAGGCTCCGGAAAATAAAGTAGGACGGGAAATGACAGGGACGTTCCGCGCCATCCGCGCGTCGAAGGGCGAAAAGGCACCGCAGGTCGAATTCGCGAATCTCACCGAGGCCGATCTCATGGAGGGCGACGTCACCGTCGCCGTCGATTATTCGACCGTGAACTACAAGGATGGCCTCGCGCTCACCGGCGCGGCGCCGATCATCCGCGCCTGGCCGCTCATTCCCGGCATCGATTTTTCCGGCAAGGTCGAGAAGTCGGACAATCCGAAGTTCAAGCCGGGGGACCGCGTCGTACTGAACGGTTATGGCGTTGGCGAAGGTCACAGCGGCGGCTATGCGCAGAAGGCGCGCGTGAAGGGCGACTGGCTGGTAAAGCTGCCGGATGCGATTTCGAACGAGCAGGCCATGGCCATCGGCACCGCTGGCTACACCTCCATGCTCTGCGTCCTCGCGCTGGAAAAGAACGGCGTGAAGCCCGGCAGCGACGTCGTCGTCACCGGCGCCGCGGGCGGCGTCGGCTCCGTCGCCATCGCGATCCTCGCGAAGCTCGGCTACCACGTCATCGCCTCCACGGGCCGCGCCTCCGAAGCCGACTACCTGAAGGGCCTCGGCGCGGACGAGATCATCGACCGGGGCGAGCTTTCGAACCCCGCAAAGCCGCTCGGCAAGGAGCGCTGGGCAGGCGCCGTCGATTGCGTCGGCAGCCACACCCTCGCCAACGTCCTCTCCATGACGAAATATGGCGGCACGGTCGCGGCCTGCGGCCTCGCGCAGGGCATGGACCTGCCGGGCTCCGTGGCACCCTTCATCCTGCGCGGCGTCACGCTCGCGGGCATCGACAGCGTTATGGCGCCGATGGAAAAGCGCGAGGAAGCCTGGGCCCGCCTCGCGACCGATCTCGACATGAAGAAGCTCGAGGCGATGAGCTTCCGCGCGAAGCTCGACGACGTGCCGAAGCTCGCGCAGGAAATTCTCGCCGGCCATGTGCGCGGACGCGCCATTGTCGACGTGAACGCGTGAAGGGGAGCGCGACCGCCTTGGACCTGAATCTGCCGCCCTATCGCGATCCGCGTTACGTGGAGCGCAAGCTCGAAGTCGAGCGCCGCGCCGACGGCTCCATCGTACTGCGCAATCCGCATCCGCTCCGCCCCGTTCCCTCGAACCTGATCGAGCCGATCCGCAAATGGGCGGTGGAAGCGCCGGATCGCGTCTGGCTCGGAAGGCGGAAGCCGGCAAAAGAAGGCTTTGGTGAGTGGGATATTCTCACCTATGCGCAGGCGAATGCGAAGGTGAATGCCATCGCGCAGGCGCTGCTCGATCGCGGCCTCGATCAGTCGACGCCCGTCATGATCCTTTCGGGAAATTCCATCGAGCACGCGCTCATGACCTATGGCGCGATCCTCGCGGGCGTGCCCGCCGCGCCGGTCTCTCCTTCCTACTCGACCATGAGTTCCGATTTCGAGAAGCTCCGCTATGTCTTCGACCTGGTGGAACCGAAGCTCATCTTCATGCAGGAAGCCGCTCCCTTCGAGCGCGCGCTGAAGGCGCTCCCCTTGGACGGCGTCGAGATCGTCACCGTCGACGGCTCGCTCGGAACGCCTTTCTCCGCGCTCACCGAAACATCGCCGGGCAATGCGGTCGAAGAGAGCTACGCGAGCCTCAGCTTCGACATGGTGGCGAAGTATCTCTTCACTTCCGGCTCCACCGGCATGCCCAAGGCCGTCATCACGACCCAGCGCATGATGTGCGTGAATTCCGTCATGCCGCGCAGCGTCACCGTGGAAGAGGAGGGCGACGAGCCGCCCGTCCTGCTGAACTGGCTCCCCTGGAACCACTGCTTCGGCGGCAACGCGATCCTCAACAATCTGCTCGTCTCCGGCGGCACACTTTATATCGATGGCGGCCGTCCCGTGCCGGGCGGCTTCGCGGAAACGGTGCAGAACCTCCGGGAGATCGCGCCCACCGCTTATTCCAATGTCCCCGCCGCCTACACCATGCTGGTGGATGAGCTGGAGGCGGATGAGGCGCTGGCGAAGAATTTCTTCTCGCGCCTGCGCACGCTTGCCTATGGCGGCGCGGCCCTCAGCCAGGATCTCTATGACCGCATCCAGAAGGTCGCGATCAAGGCCGCAGGCGAACGCATTGCTTTCTCGTCCGGCTATGGTGCGACGGAAACCGCGCCGACGATCTGCAACGTCCACTGGCCGACGGAGCGCATGGGTCTTCTCGGCCTTCCGCTTCCCGGCGTCGAACTGAAGCTCGCCCCCGTCGGGCAGAAGATGGAAGTGCGCGTGCGCGGCGATTGCATCACGCCCGGCTATCACAAGAATCCGGAAAAGACCGCCGAGGCCTATGACGAAGAAGGGTTCTACCGTTTGGGCGACGGCGCCCGCTTCCTCGATCCGGAGCGCCCGGAAGAAGGCCTCGTCTTCGACGGCCGCGTGGCCGAAGATTTCAAGCTCTCCACCGGCACATGGGTAAGCGCGGGCAAGCTTCGCGTCGATGTCGTCGCAAGTTCGAATGGCGTCCTGTCGGATGCGCTGGTCGCCGGTCTCGACCGTTCGTATATCGGCCTTCTCGGCTTCCCGAACATTCCCGCCTGCCGCAACATCGCGGGCGATGCGTCGCTCGCCGTGGAAGACCTCGTGCGTCATCCCGCCGTGCTGGAACGTCTCGCCGAAGGCTTGCGCGCGCATAACAAGGGCAATCCCGGTTCGAGCACGCGCGTCGTTCGCGCGCTCCTGATGACGGAGCCGCCCAGCGTCGATGCGGGCGAACTCACCGACAAGGGTTACATCAACCAGTCGGTTGCGCTCGGCCGTCGCGCGGCGCTTGTCGAAAAGCTCTATGCCGAGCCGCCGGGCAATGATGTCGTGGTTGCCTGAGTGGCAGCCGCCGAAGAGAGACGAACAAGGGCATGATTGATTTCGGTCTGGTGGCGAACGGTATTGCGATCGGCCTTGCGGTCGCCGCGCCCATCGGCCCTGTCAATCTGATCGTCATTCGCCGCACGCTCCGCTATGGCCAGTTGAACGGTTTTCTTTCCGGCGCGGGCGCGGCCACGGGCGATGCGATCTTCGCCGCCATCGCCGCTTTCGGCCTCACCGCCGCCATCGAGCTCGTCATCCGCTTCGAGACGGCGCTGCAGATCGTGGGAGGGCTCTTCCTCCTCGCGCTCGGTCTGAGGACATGGTTCGTCAAGCCTCATTTCGACGATACTGCGGAAGAAAACCTCTCCGGCGCCATGGCCGCCGTCTTCGCCACGACCTTCTTTCTAACGATCACCAATCCGGCGACGATGCTTGGCTTCATCGCCATCTTCGGCGGCGTCGCGGGCCTTGCCGATGCGGGTGAGGATTATGCTCACGCCGCCACCATCGTCATCGCCGTCATGGCGGGCTCCGCGCTCTGGTGGGCCGGTCTCTCCGGCTTTGTCAGCCTCTTCCGCCAGAAGATGAACGATCGTCTTCTGGGCATCGTGAACCGCGTCTCCGGCGCGCTTATCATTATCTTCGGCGCCGTCGTTCTCGTGCGTGTCGCCTGCTCCTTTTTGCTTTAATCTTCGAACATCAAAAGAAACCTCGGGGGAGACCGGTCATGAATGGTGCGGAAAGCCTGGTGCGGACGCTGGTGAACTCTGGCGTCGAAGTCTGTTTCTCGAATCCGGGCACCTCCGAGATGCATTTCGTCGCCGCTCTCGACAAGGTCGAGGGCATGCGCGCCATTCTGGGCCTTTTCGAAGGCGCGGTGACGGGCGCGGCCGACGGCTATGGCCGCATGGCGGAAAAGCCTGCCGCGACGCTCCTTCATCTCGGGCCCGGCCTCGCGAACGGTCTTGCGAACCTTCATAATGCGCGCCGCGCGCAGACGCCCGTCGTCAACATCGTCGGCGACCACGCGACCTATCATGCGCAATATGACGCGCCGCTCGCCTCCGACATCATGGGCTTCGCGCGTCCCGTCTCCGGCTGGGTCCATTCCTCGACCAGCGCGAAGACCGTCGCCGCCGATGGCGCGCGCGCCGTCCAGGCAGCGATGCAGCCTCCCGGCCAGATCGCGACGCTCATCCTTCCTGCCGACACGGCCTGGCTGGAGGCCGAGCAGGCCGCGCCCGCGCTCCCGCGCATCGCGCCTGCCGCCGTCTCGTCGGATGCGGTGGACCGCGCCGCGAGCGCGCTGAAGAACGGCAAGAAGACCGCCGTCCTCGTGCGGGGCGCGGCGCTCAAGGAGAAGGGCCTCGCTGCCGCGGGCCGCATCGCCGCAAAGTCCGGCGCGCGCATCATGTGCGACACCTTCGCGCCGCGCCTCCAGCGTGGCGCGGGCCGCGTCGTCATCGAGCGCATTCCCTATTTCGCGGAGCAGATCGTCGAGACGTTGCAGGATGTCGAGCAGTTGATCCTTGTCGGCGCGAAGCCGCCCGTCTCCTTCTTTGCCTATCCGGGCAAGCCGAGCTGGTGCACGCCGGAAAGCGCGGAGATCGTCTATCTCGCCCATGCGCACGAGGATGGCACGGCCGCGCTCGAAGCCGTGGCCGATGCGCTCGGCGCGCCGAGGGAACCGGCGGGCGTCGCGCCCCTTCAGAAGCCCGACCTGCCGAAAGCGGGCGCCGCGCTCGACCAGTTCACCGCGGGTCAGATCGTCGGCCACTTCCTGCCGGAAAACGCCATCATCTCCGATGAAGCGGCGACCTCCGGCATCGGCTCCATGATCGCCACGGCAAATGCCGCGCCGCATGACCATCTCTCGCTCACCGGCGGCTCCATCGGCCAGGGCCTGCCGCTCGCGACGGGCGCGGCCGTCGCCTGCCCGGATCGCAAGGTCGTCTGTCTCCATGGCGATGGCGGTGCGATGTATACGCTGCAGGCGCTCTGGACGCAGGCGCGCGAGAAGCTCGACGTCGTGAACGTCATCTTCGCCAACCGCTCCTATGCGATCCTCAATATCGAGCTCATGCGCGTCGGCGCCGAGAATCCCGGCCCCAAGGCGCTCTCCATGCTCGACCTGCACAACCCGGAACTGAACTGGGCTTCGCTCGGTCAGGGCATGGGCGTCGAGTCCACGCGCGTCGAGACGGTGGAGGATTTCGTGGACGCCTTCTCCTCCGCCATGAAGCAGAAGGGCCCGCGTCTTATCGAAGTGATGATCTAACCATCCTCGTCATTGCGAGGCGCGCGGCAGCGCGACGAAGCAATCCAGGAGCCGCTTGCTCCGTGCTTGCCGCCCCTGGATTGCTTCGCTCCCTGACCGGTCGCTCGCAATGACGATGGAAATTCGGGAAAAGCGTCCGCCGTTCAGTTCAGCGTGCGGTGAAGCGTGAACTCGCCCTGGCGTACCCGGTCGGCAAGACCGTTCGCCATCTCGGCAACGGCTTCCTCGCCATAGGCTTCCACCATGTCGGAAAGCGCCGCGAAGATCGCGGTCGTGGCGAGAATATCGGCCTCGACGCCTTCGCCAAGCGCCTCGTCCCAGGCGTCCAGAATGTTCTGGAGCGCGACGCGGCGCTGCTCGGATTCCGTCAGCGGGGATGTCTCGTACCCGTCTTCGTCGAGTGGACCGAAACTGGCGTCTCTCGGAAAATCTTCGGCCATGGGTCCTTCTCTGTAAGTCTGTGTCTCCGGCCTCTCCGGGCCGGCGAGCCCCCGCAACTTCCGCCTTTGTAACATACTGACGGCGAATGTCTCCCGTTTCATGAAACGGAGGTTAATGGCTGTCACAATGGAGGAAACTCGCGGAATTCCGCCGTATCGCCCGCCGGGGTGGGTGTTCAGCGGCCAAGTCCGCTCGCGGCCAGCTCTTCGGCCAGCCGGTGTCCGTCGCGCATCAGCCTGTCGGCCTGGTTCGCCGCGGTCGGCGTGCAGTTCGGATAGGCGTTGCGGTAGCGGTAATAGGCATCGTTGAAATGCTTGATGAGCGCCTGTTTCTCCGCCTCGGCGGGACGCAGCGTTCCCATCATCTCGATCATCTTGTTGCGCCAGAGCTGCCCCTCATTGGTGCCGCATAGCGTCCTGAGATGATGAATGCCGCCAAGAACTTCCGCCAGTTGCGTCACACTGGCAGGCATCGCTTCGGCCCGTATGGTGAAGAAGGGAAGTGCGGCAAGCGCGGCCGCAAGGGCGAGCGGCAGCAGACGCCGCCTGCGTCTCTCCGTCCCGTTTCCGCACAGTTCCTGTGCCATATCGCCCCGAGGGCCCTCCTGCGAGCCAGTCAATCGCCTGTTCGGCAAACCTGCTGCAGGAAATGGGCCTTGTCGGGGCGCTGGGACGAGCGGGCCGGATCAGCCGAACTTCTTCAGCCGTTCCAGAACCTGCTCGGCTTCTTCCATCGTCTTCTCGACGATGTCCTTGGCGGAAAGCACTTCATGAATGCCGCCCGCGCCCTGGCCCATGGCGAAGCAGGAGCGGTCGCGCTCCAGGCCTTCGATCTGGCCGCCGATGCCGCCCATCACATTGTTCTGATGCGAGAGGATCGCCTGCTGCGGGAAGGGCTGGATGTCCTGCGGGCGGCTCTCCCAGTCCTGCACGTAAGGATTGTTGAACACGCGCATCGTCTTGCCGGAATAGCAGCGCGTCACGATCGTGTCCGTGTCCTTCGCTTCCACGATGACCTGCCGGTACATCTCGCCCGCGTGGGATTCCTTCGCGGCGATGAAGCGCGTGCCCATCCACACGCCCTGCGCGCCGAAGGCGAGAGCGGCGGCGAGCCCGCGTCCGTCGATGATCGAACCGGCGGCAATCACCGGGATCGTCTTCACCGCGTCCACCACCTGCGGAATGAGCGCCATGCCGGCCACCTTGCCGGTATGCCCGCCGCCTTCCGTGCCCTGCGCGATCACGGCGTCGAGACCGGCCTTTTCGCCCGCGACGGCGTGTTTCACCGTGCCGCAGACATTCATCACCTTCATGCCGGCCTTGTGCAGCTTCTCCAGAATGTTCGTCGGAACGCCGAGACCGGAGATGAAGGCCGTTGCGCCTTCCTCGATCATGATGTCGGCGGTCTTCTCGAGCGATTCCGGCACCGCGGCAAGAAGGTCCACGCCGAAGGGTTTGTCGGTGAGGTCCTTCACCTTCTTCATCTGTACACGGATTTCTTCCGGCTGAAGCCCCGCCATGCCGAGCGTGCCGAAGCCGCCCGCATTGGAAACGGCGGCGGCGAGTTCCGCATAGGACACGCCGCCCATGCCCGCCAGCATGATCGGATATTTGATGCCCAGAAGGTCGCAAAGCGGTGTGTGAATGGCCATGGAACAATCTCCCTGCGCGGTGCCGCTTGCTGCGGGCCCGTCAATTAGTTCGGATGCCTAACAAAAACGCCACCGCCCGGCTTCTGTCAAGCCCGGCTTCTCTCAAGGGAGAGGCTGGTCGCCGCCGCCGATCGCCATATTTTGGTCTTGGAGCTCCGCAAACCTGATCCTCCTTCGAACAAAGGGTGACGTATGGTCCGCCAGACTCTTCTCGCTTCCTCCTTCTGCCTCGCCGCCATGGCGGCCCCCGCGCTTGCCCTCGATGAGACATTCCGCACGGAAGAGGCGGAAATTCGGGTCGAAACCTTGGCCCAGGGGCTCGAACATCCCTGGGGCCTCGCCTTCCTGCCGGATGGGAATTTCCTCGTGACGGAGCGGCCGGGCTTCCTGCGGATCGTCACGCCGGAAGGAAAGATCGGAAATGCGATCTACGGCGTGCCGGATGTCGATGCGCGCGGGCAGGGCGGTCTGCTCGATGTCGCGCTCGATCCGGACTTCGAGGAAAACCGCCTCGTCTATCTGAGCTATGCGGAGAGGGGCGAAGGACCGGAAAACAAGAATGCGAATGGCACGGCCGTTGCCCGCGGCCGTCTCACCGAAAGCATGTCGCCGCAATTGCAGGATGTGGAAGTCATCTTCCGCCAGCAGCCCAAGGAGCCGAGCACGCTGCATTTCGGCTCCCGTCTCGTCTTCGACAACGAGGGCCATCTCTTCATCGCGCTGGGCGAACGCTCGAAAAAGGAGTTTCGCGGTCAGGCGCAGGATCTCGACTCTCATCTCGGCAAGGTCGTCCGCATCCGGCCGGATGGCGCCGTGCCCGAAGACAATCCCTTTATCGGTAAGGAAGGCGCGCTCCCCGAAATCTGGTCTTATGGCCACCGCAACCAGCAGGGCGCGGCGCTCCATCCCGAAACAGGCAAGCTATGGACGAATGAGCACGGGCCGCGCGGCGGCGACGAGCTCAACATGCCGGAGGCGGGCAGGAATTACGGCTGGCCCGTCGTCTCCTATGGCACCGAATATAGCGGCCTGCCTGTCGGTTCCGGCGAAAGCTCGGCGCCGGGCATGGAGGAGCCGGTCCATTACTGGGTGCCCTCCATCGGTACCTCCGGCCTCGCCTTCTACACGGGCGATGCCGTTCCCGGCTGGAAGGGCAATGCCTTTGTCGGCGGTCTCGCGCGCCCCGGTCTCTACCGTCTCGTTCTCGACGGCGAGAAGGTCACCCATGAAGAACCCATGCTGAGAGAACTCGGCCTGCGCATCCGCGATGTCCGGCAAGGCCCCGACGGCGCGCTCTATCTCCTGACGGATGAGGAAGACGGCCAGATCCTCCGCATCACGAAGGCTGAGTAGGCCAGCTACTTCTGCTTCACGCGATCGCGCTGCGGTCGATTTCCTTGCGGCTCGTGCAGCCCGTCAGCGCCATCGCCACATGCATTTCCTGCCGCATCGTGCCGAGCATGGCGGTGACGCCCGCCTCGCCGCGCGCCGCCAGCGCATAGACCCAGGGCCGCCCCATCAGGCAGGCATCCGCGCCCATCGCCAGCGCCTTCACGATGTCGAGCCCGCTCCTGATGCCGCCATCGAGAAGCACCGTCGTGGCGTCGCCCACTTCTTCGCGGACCGCGGGCAGGGCTTCGATGGTCGCGGGCGTCGAGTCGAGTTGCCGTCCGCCATGGTTCGAAACGACGATGCCGTCCGGCGCGATGGTCTTCATCGCGAGCCGCGCATCTTCCGCGTCCATCACGCCCTTGATGATGATCCGGCCCGGCCAGTTCTTGCGCACCCATTCGAGATCGTCCCAGGTCATCGAAGGGTCGAGGTTCTGCGCCACCCAGGCGCCGAATTCGCCGAAGCCGCGCGCATTCGGAACCGCCTCGCGCAAATTGCCGAAATCGAGCGGCCGCCCGCCAAGCGCCACATCCCTGATCCAGTGGACGCGCCGCGCGAAATCCGCCGCAACCTTCAGCCGCTTGCCGAGCGTCATCTGCGTGTTCATGCCGTTGCGGATATCGCGGTAGCGCGCGCCGAGCACGGCAAGGTCGACCGTGAAGACGAGCGCCGAACAGCCCGCCTCATGCGCGCGCTTCATCAGCTCCGCCGCATAGCCGCGATCCTTGATGACGTAAAGCTGGAACCAGAAGGGTTTCTTCGTCGCCTTGGCGATTTCCTCGATGGAGCAGATGCCGACCGTCGAGAGCGTGTAGGGCACGCCGAATTTTTCCGCCGCGCGCGCCGCCTGCACTTCGCCGCGCTTCGCATACATGCCCGCGAAGCCGACCGGCGCAAGGCCCGCCGGGATCGTCCATTTTTCGCCGAAAACCTCCGCGGACGTGTCGATATTGCTCACGTCCCGCAGCACGCGCTGGCGAAGTTTCAGCCGCGAGAAGGCTTCCACATTGTCGTGTAGCGTCCGCTCCGCATAGGAGCCGCCATCGAGATAGTCGAAAAGCTGCGTCGGCAGGCGTTTACGCGCCACCTCGCGATAATCCGACACAGACACCGGATTGAGATCGAGACTCATCGGCTCCCCCCTTCTGCTTCCTGCCCGGCGTCAGCCAGCATCCTCCACGAGCTGTTCCACCGTCTTCGGCGATGCGGTGGTGCTCCGGCTATCGATGATATAGGCGAGTTCGGAAAAGGCATCGAGCATGCGCTCCCGGTCCCCCGCTTCGATGAGCGAGGGGAGATAGCGTGCAAGCGCCTCCTCGAATTCGCGATGCTTCCTGAGCCCCTTCGCCGTCAGGCTGAGCTTCACGCTGCGCCCGTCATCCTTGTCGGGCTTGCGCGAGATGAGCCCGCGCTTTTCCATGTCCGCGATGAGGCCGGAAGCCGTGGGCTTCTGGATCGCCGCTTCCACGGCGAGCTCTCCCGCCCGTTTCGGTCCGCGTTTCAGAAACAGCAGGAAGCGGTATTGCGGGATGGTGATCTCCAGTTCCCGCGCGATCTTCTCGAACTCGCGGAACAGCACGACCACCGTTCGGGCCATGAGGATCAGCCGCCGGTCGATGCCGGCGTCTTCCTCCTCCGTGCTGTTCCGTTTGTCCGTCATCCGTCCTCAGAAGATCGCATAGCCGCCGTCGATGACGAAAGTGTCACCCGAATGATAGGACGAAGCGTCCGAGGTGAGATAGACCGCCACGCCGCCGAAATCGCCCGGCTCGCCCCAGCGCCTGGCCGGCACGCGCGGGATCACCTTTTCCGCGAAGGCGGGCGCGGCCTGCGCCTGCGCCGTCATGTCGGTCGCGATCCAGCCCGGCAGGATCGCATTGGCGCGCATCCCGTAGCGCGCATGTTCCACCGCGATGCTCTTGATCATGGAGATCACGCCGCCCTTCGTCGCCGCATAGGCTTCGTTGCGCGCCGCGCCCTCGATGGCGGCAAGGCTTGCAATGCCGACAAGCGAGCCGCCCGCATCGCCCTTCTTCGCGCGCTCGACCATGTGCCGTGCGCTTTCGCGCAGCGTCCAGAAAACGCCGTCGAGGTTCACGGCGAGCGTCTTGCGATAGACCTCCGTGGACATTTCGAGGAAGGAGGGCGCGCCGAAGCCGACGCCCGCATTGGCGAAGACCGCGTCGATCCGTCCGAGTTCCTTCACCGTCGCGCCGATGCCGTCCACGACCTGTTGCTCGTCGGAGACGTCCACCTTGCGCGTATAGACCTTCACGCCATGCGCGCGGAGCTGATCGGCAGCGTGTCTGTTCTTGTCCTCGTTCGTGCCCCAGATCGCGACATCCGCGCCCGACTGCGCGATCGCATCCGCCATGCCGAGACCGATGCCGCCATTGCCGCCCGTCACAAGGGCCACCTTGCCCGAAAGGTCGAAAGGCTTGTAGCTCATCTCCTGCTCTCCCTGATCCTGGATCTTTTCTTGAATTCGATACTAGAGCGCGTTGCCGAAAAGTGGACACCGGTTTTCGGAAAGAACGCGCGACAAAAAGAAACAAGAGCAAGTTACTCGACTCGCGTGTCGGGGAACTTGCTCTACCCGCGCAGCATCGGGGCCGCGCGGCTCCCGGTCAATTCCCTGTTTGGGGAGCCTCCGCCGGTTCCTCCGTTTCCGCTGCGTCGCGCGCGAGTTCCCGCAGTTCGGAACAGACGAAATAGGGCTCGAAATCGAGTTTCTCGGGATTGGGCGGAATCTGGCAGGAATAAACGGACGCCTTTTTCTGCAGGATGAGCGCCGTGCCGAGATTCCCGCGGATCTCGTAGCCGTCGCCGAGGAGATCGCCGAGCGATTTTTCCGTCGCGACGAAGGGCCCCGAGCGGGTGCCCGCGTGATATTTCGGGCTGATCGCGGCTGCGCCCGTCGCGGCGAGGAGAAGGCTTGCGCCGGCAAGGCACGCGATCGGGTTGGCAAGGCGGATCATCGGGGCAGCTCCGTGGGAAAGGCTCGGGACGGCGGCGATCCTAGTGCCTTTCGGGGCGAAGGGGAAACGGGTCTGCGTCCGTTCAGGCGGCACATCTCGCGCAGAGGCCCGAAATTTCCACCACCTTGTGCTCCGCCGAGAAATGCACGCGCTTCGCCGCCTGGTCGAGCGCCGCCTCGAGCTTCGGATCGACGATTTCCTCCGTCGCCCCGCATTGGCGGCAGATCAGGAACTGGCCGGAATGCGGCGCTCCCGCTTCCGTGCAGCCGAGATAGGCATTGAGCGATTCGATCTTGTGGATGAGGCCCTCGCCCATCAGGAAGTCGAGCGCGCGATAGACCGTGGGCGGACGGGCCGATTTGTGGCTCCGCGCGAGTTCGTCCAGCACATCATAGGCGCCCACCGGCTTGTGGCTCCGCCAGACTATCTGCAGCACCTTCTCGCGCAGCGGCGTGAGCTGCACGTCGCGCGCGGCGCAAATCTCCCGTGCCCGCGTCAGCGCATCGTCGATGCACTCGCGATGATTGTGGGACTGATGCGCCTGCGCCGTTGCAGGTCCCTTGTTCTGTGCCGCGCCGCGCGCTGCCATGCCGCCTCCTTTGCCGGGCGCAATGTTACAAGATAACAGCCCGTGTGTCGCCTCCCACGCGTGCAGCAAATCCCGACTCACCTTACTCTCGCGCCCATGTGCGGACGTTTTTCCATCACCACGCCACCCGAGGCGATGCGCTCTCTCTTCGGCTATGTCGACGAGCCGGCCTTCCCCCCGCGATACAACATCGCGCCTTCCCAGCCCGTGCCCATCGTCATCCGCGAACAGGACGGGCAGGGCGGCAGCCGCCGCCGTTTCCTGCTGGTGCGCTGGGGGCTCGTCCCCTCATGGGCGAAGGAAATGCCGCAATCGATCCTCATAAACGCGCGGGCCGAGACGATCGCCGAAAAACCCTCCTTCCGCGGGGCCTTCCGCCATCACCGCGCGCTCATGCCGGCGGACGGCTTCTACGAGTGGAAATCGCAAGGAGCAGGGCCGAAGCAGCCCTTCTTCATCCGCCGCCGCGACCGCAAGCCCTTCGCCATGGCCGCCGTCTGGGACATCTGGATGCCCGCGGGCGGCAGCGAGCTCGACAGCTGCGCCATCGTCACGACGGAGGCGAACGAGACCCTGAAAGCGGTTCATCACCGGATGCCCGTCATTCTGGACGAGAAAGACTGGGACCTCTGGCTCGACCCCGGCGCCACGGAAAAGGAGCTCCTCGCGCTTCTTCGCCCCGCGCCGGACAATCTCATGGAGGCGATCCCCGTCAGTACACGGATCAATCGCGTCGCGAATGACGACCCCTCGCTGCAGGAGCGCGCCCTCGCGGAAGCGGAGCCCGAACGCGCGCCCCGCCCGAAGAAGCGCGCGGAAGACACCCGTCAGATGGGCTTGTTCTGAGGCGCCCCCGCCCCGAAATTCGCTTCGCAAATTTCGACCCTCCCCGAGGGGAGGGCGGGCGGCAAGGTTTCGGCGAATAGCGCAGGCGTCGCGTCCCACCCGCCCTTGGGGGCGGGTCGATAAATTCGAGCAGCGCGAAGAATTTATCGGGGCGGGGGGAGGAAATACCCTCACACGATCGCATGCGGCATCGGCCGGAGCCGCTTCGACGTGAAGGTCACATCCTCCACCTCGTAGCCGAGCGAGAGATGGAAACCCTTCGACGCCTCGTCGCGCGCGGGCCTCACCTCGGTTGATTCGATTTCCATATTCGTCATGTGCTTTCTCTGGAGGCGCCGGAAAGCCGCCGAGACTAGCAAGATTTCGCCCCTGCCGCTTCCCCGTCGCCAGCCGCGCCCTTTGCCCCTATACTTCTCCCCCAGCCCCCGGGGACGCCATGCTCTCGAACATCATCATCCTGCTCGTTCTGATCCTCTTGAACGGGTTTTTCTCGATGTCGGAAATGGCTGTCGTCTCGTCGCGCCGTCAGCGGCTGCAGGCGCTCCTGTCGAAGCGCCGGAAGGGCGACGGCCCGGTCTCGGGTCCCGAGGCCGCGCTGAAGCTCCAGTCCGAGCCCGGCCGCTTCCTTTCCTCCGTGCAGATCGGCATCACGCTGGTAGGCGTCTTCGCGGGCGCCTTCGGTGGTGCGACGCTCGCCGGTCCGCTTTCCGAAGCCATCGCCGGCTGGCCCTGGATCGGCGCTTACGCTGAAGCCCTCGCCTTCGGTTTCGTCGTCGTCATCATCACCTATCTCTCGCTCATCCTGGGCGAGCTCGTGCCGAAGCGTCTCGCCCTGTCGAACCCGGAAGGCATTGCCTCCGCCATCGCCCGGCCGATGAACCGCCTGTCGAGGCTGCTCGGCCCCGCCGTCACCTTCCTCTCCTGGTCGACGGAAGCCGTGCTGAAGCTCTACGGCATCACCGGTCGCGAGGTGCCGAAGGTCACGGAAGACGAGATCAAGCATCTGGTGGAGGAGGGCGCCGCCGCCGGCGCCATCGAGAGCGTCGAGCGCGACATCGTCAATCGCGTCTTCCATCTCGGCGATACGCGCGTTGCGGAAATCATGACGCCGCGTATCCAGCTCGTCTGGCTCGATGTCGAGGAAGATGTCGAGAAAAATCTCGCCATGATCCGCGAGCATCAGAAGATGCGCTATCCGATCCGGCGTGGGCCGAACGGTCCCTTCATCGGCATGGTGCGGCTCGAGGATCTCTTCCTCAACCCTCGCTCGAACGATCAGCTTCTCGCGCGCATGTCGCCGCCGCTCTACATTCCGCGCACGGCGAGCGTGTTGAAGGCGCTGAGCATTCTTCAGTCCGAAAACATGTTCATGGGCTTCGTCATCGACGAATATGGCGATGTCGTCGGCACCATCACCATGTCGGAAATCTTCTTCGCCATGATCGGTGACATTTCCGATCACGCCGCGAACAACAATTCCGCCGTCGCGATCCGCGAGGACGGTTCATGGATCATCGACGGCGTCGTCTCCGTGGAGGAGGTGCGCCGCCTCCTGAAGCTGCATAAGCTGCCGGGCGATGAAAGCTCGGAGGTGAACACGCTCGCGGGCGTCATGTTCAACTGGTTCGGCCGCCTGCCGCGCGAGGGCGACTATTTCGCCTGGAACGGCTACCGTTTCGAAATCGTCGACATGGACGGCCCCCGCATCGACAAGATCCTCATCGTCCCCGCGCAGAACCTTCCCATCGGCAACGCGCTGGCGCGGAGTGCGGATTGAGACGCTAATTCAGCTAAAAACTCCGTGTCATCCCGGCACTTGTTGCCGGGACCCGCTCGCCGCTCAACAAGCGCAAGTCTATCCAATCGTCATTGCGAGGAGCGCCATGGCGCGACGAAGCAATCCAGGAGCGGGGTGCTCCGTGCTTGCCGCCCCTGGATTGCTTCGCTCCCTTGCGGTCGCTCGCAATGACGTTGAAAGAGAGCAGGGGAGGAACACTCCCCTCTAAACCACCTTCCCCGGATTGAGTATCCCCTTCGGGTCGAGCGCCTGCTTCAGCGCCCGCATCATGCCGATCTCGACCGGCGATTTCGTCGCCGCGATTTCGTCGCGCTTCAACTGGCCGACGCCGTGCTCCGCGCTGATCGAGCCGCCCATCTCGCGCACGATGCCGTGCACGATGCCGTTCATCTCGCTCCAGAGCGCGAGGAACTCGCCCTTGTCCATCTCCACCGGCTGGCTCAGGTTGAAGTGAACATTCCCGTCGCCGATATGGCCGAAGGGCACGGGGCGAATGCCGGGCAGCCGCTCGCTCACCGCCTTCGTCGCCCGCGCGATGAACTCCGCCATGCGCGACACCGGCACGGAAACATCATGCTTGATGCTCCCGCCTTCCGCGCGCTGCACATCGGACAGGCTCTCGCGCAAGCGGCGGAAGTCGTCCCGCTGCGTCTCCGATTGCGCGATGGCGGCATCGCTCACGAGTCCCGTTTCGAGCCCTTCGGCGAGTGCGGCTTCCATCGTCTCATCGAGCCGCGCCGTTTCCGTTCCCGCCGTCATCTCGATCAGCACATACCAGGGCGATGGCCCGGAAGGTAAAACGGGAAGCGGATCGCTCGCCCCTTCGAGATGCCGCGTCACGAATTCGACGCCGATGCGCGGCACGAGTTCGAAGGTCGTCACGTTCCCGCCCGATAGCCCGTCCGCGACGCGGAGCAGCTTCACCGCCGCTTCCACGCTCGGCACGGCCGCAAAGGCGGTTGAGACGGCGCGTGGCCGCGGGAAAAGTTTCAGCACCGCGCCTGTGATGATGCCGAGCGTTCCTTCCGAGCCCATGAAAAGATGGCGAAGGTCGTAGCCCGTATTGTCCTTCCGGAGTCCCGTCAGCCCGTTCCAGATGTCGCCATTCGCCAGCACCACCTCGAGCCCGAGCACGAGGTCGCGCGCATTCCCGTAGCGCAGCACCTGCGTGCCGCCTGCATTGGTCGCGAGATTGCCGCCGATCTGGCACGAGCCCTCGGAAGCAAGGCTCAAGGGGAAAAGACGGTCCGCTTCGCGCGCCGCTTCCTGTGCTTCGGCGAGCGTCACGCCCGCATCGACGGTGAGCGTATTGTTCTCCGCGTCGACGGCGCGTATCCGCTTCATGCGTGCGAGCGACAGCACGATTTCCTCGCCCGTCGCATCGGGCACCTGTCCGCCGACGAGCCCGGTATTCCCGCCCTGTGGCACGACATGGAGCCCCGTCTCATGCGCGAGTTTCATGATCGCGGAGACTTCTTCCGTGTTGGCAGGGCGCAGCACCGCTGCCGCGCGGCCCTTGTAGAGCTCGCGCCGTTCCACGAGATAGGGCGCCATGTCGCGCTCATCGGCGACAAAGCCCTTCTCGCCAACGATCTCCTTCAAACGCTGCAATGTCTCGGGCGTGGGTTTCATGGCAATGCCGCAATTTGGCGGCTGGTTCTTGTGCCACCGATGTAAAGCAAATCATCCGCTACAAAAAACAATGTCATCCCGGCGAAAGCCGGGACCCATTGGCCTATCGATTCAGAGACTCGGTCAAATCGTTCCACTCGGGATTTGCCTTCTCGATCAATTGCACTTTCCAGGCGCACTTCCATTCCTTGATCGCCTTCTCGCGCCTGATGGCTTCTTCTATATCATCATGAGTTTCCGCATAGACGAGCATATGGACACGATATTTCTTCGTGAAGCCGGATGCGGTGCCGCTGCGATGGTCCTCCACGCGCCTGCCGAGATCGTTCGTCACTCCCACATAGAGTGTCCCATGCTTGCGGCTGGCGAGGATGTAGACGAAATAGCTCATTGGTTGCAGCGCCGCTATTGGGTCCCGGCTTTCGCCGGGATGACACTTCTGTTTTAGGCGCGGTTAGAGGCAAATCCCCGCCGTATCCTCACTCCACCCGCCGATGCGCCCGCGCGCCCGTATGGAGATAAAGCGCGCGGCCTTGATCGTCCGCCTCGAGGAAGTGATAGGTCGCGGGCCGCGTATATCCCGGCATGGTGCCCACAAAAAGCGTCTCGGTAACGGGCTTGAGTTCGACGGCATATGTCCCCTGCAGCGCCGCGAAGTCCGGCGCGGCGCGGTGAAGCGCGACAAGCCCGCCTTCCTTCACTGAAACCTCGACCGTGCCGCTCGCCTTGCCATAGGTGCCGGTGAACCGCGAAACCTCCGGCATGCCCTCGCGGGCTGGGGCGGGCGGTTCCGGCGGCTGGATGCCCGCGGCGTCCGAGAAGATCGCCGCCAGCATTTCGTCGGCGAGCCCCTTGCCGTTGCCCCCATTCGTCAGCAGCGCCACCGCCGTCTCGCTCTCCGTGTGATAGCGCAGCCAGGCCGCCTGCCCGATCGTCGAGCCGTCATGGCCGAACACCTCATAATGCCCGTCGCCGTTCCAGTCCCAGAGGAAGCTGCCGAGCCCGATGGCGTCGATATTCATCTGCGGCGGGCAGGTCACGGTCCGCAGATGCATCTGGTGAACGCTGTCGGCGGCGAGGACCGGCGTTCCGTTCGCCGCCACACCGTCATTCATCATCATTCGCGCGAAGGCGATCACGTCGCTTGCACGGGCCATCGGCATGGAGCCTGCCGGCGCGTTCGACTGCGCGAGATAGGCAATGGGCGTGACGGCGAGCGCGCCGGGCTGTCCCACATGGCCGATTGCCGTCTGGTGCCGCATCGCCTGTTCCGGCAGCGTCGAGAAGGAGGGCGTGCCGAGCGGCTTCGCGATCCGCTCGCGCACCGCCTTGTCCCATGTCTTGCCCGTCGCCAGCTCGATCATGCGGCCCGCGACCACGAAGCCCGCATTGCAATAGGAGAACATCTGCCCCAGCGGGTGGATCTGCTTCACATCCTTCAGCAGGCGGACATATTTCTCGATCCGGTCCTCGCCGCGCCCCGCATCCTTGAAGAAGTCGCCGTCGATGCCGCTCGTGTGATTGAGCAGGTGGCGAAGCGTCACCCGGGCCGCCACCTCTTCGTCCGCCACCGCGAAATCGGGGATAACGTCCCGCACCGGCTTGTCGAGGTCTAGCTTCCCTTCCTCCACAAGCTGCAGGCAGAGCGCCGTCGTATAGAGCTTGGTGATCGAGCCGATCTGGAACAGCGTGTCCGCCGTCACAGGCACCTTCGTTTCGATATTGCAGACGCCCGCCGCCGCCTCTTTCAGTTCGCCGCCCGCCCACACGGCAATGGCGGCTCCCGGCACGCCATATTGACGGCTGAGCTCGTCGAAGATGGTGCGGAGGCGGGCAGCGGAGAGGGACATGGGTTTCGCCTTCTTGGCATTGGGCGGTGAGGGGCGATCTAAGCAAATGTGCCGCCCGCGTGAAAGCGGGGGGCGTGGGGGGCAAAACCGGGGACTATTTCTTTTTTCATCCGTATACGAATGAATGGAAGAGCCCTTTGTGACGTTATCATGACGTTTCGATGACGGTGACCCCCTGTTTATCCCCGCTCCCGGGCATAAATCCGGCGCAAAACCCGTTGCTTGACCCCATCTGGCGGCCTTCCCGGTTTGCCCCTAGAGTGCCGCCCCCGAATGCCGGAAAAGCCCTCAAATGGACTATCGCAAATGACTGAAGTAACGAGCGTCGACCACATCATCATCGCCGTCCGCGACCTCAAGGAAGCGGAGAAGAACTATACGGCGATCTTCGGCCGCGATCCCTCCTGGAAGGGTGTCCATCCCGGCGTCGGCACCGGTAACGTCTTGTACCGCCTCGCAAATACCTATGTGGAGCTCTACGCGCCGGTCGCCGAGGGCGCGAATGCCGACGCGCTGAAAGCCCATCTCGATGAGAAGGGCGAAGGCCTTTACGGCATCGTGCTTGGCGTCGACGATGCCGCTGCCGCCACCGCCGCCTTCCGCGCGCGGGGCCTCAAGTCCGGCGATCCCGTGGACGGCAAGGGCCGAGACGAGATCACGGGCGCCATCCGCGAGTGGCGCACCATCGCCATGCCGAAGGATGAAGTCCGCGGCCTTTTCATGCTGGGAATTCAACATCTTAGCCCTGCGGATGCGCTGCCGCCCGCGCCCCTGTCCGAAGGTGTGCGGGAGGCGGAGGCCGTCTCCGCCTGCGATCATGTCGTGGTGATGACCCCCGATGCTGAAGGCTGCAGGGCGCTTTTCGGGGACAAGCTCGGCATCCGTCTCGCCCTCGATCACACCAAGCCCGAATGGGGCGTCCGTCAGCTTTTCTTCCGTGTCGGCGGCCTCACCATCGAGGTGGTCGAGCCGCTCGACAAGGCAAAGGCACCGAAAGCCGAACATTTCTGGGGACTTGCCTGGAAGGCGGAGAATGTCGGCGCGGTTCGTGACCGTCTCGCCGCCGCCGGCCGCGATGTGTCGGAGGTAAAGCCAGGCCGGAAGGAAGGCACCGCCGTCGCCACCATCAAGCCGCCGACGAACGGCATCCCGACGATCCTCGTCGGGCCTCTCTAACTCTTTGATTCTCTTGGAGCAGCAGCTCTTTTCAGCCTGTCGTTGATCGCCTCGCCGAGCCCCGTCATGGGGATCGGCATGACGGCGATGCGCCGGCCCTCTGCCTCCGCGTCGATTGCGCGCAGCATCGCGAAGAGGTTCGCCGCCGCTTCCCTGAGGTCGCCCGAAGGCGAGAGATTCATTGAGGTTCTTGCCTCCGGCGCGTCGGGGCCGAAGGCGAGCAGCACCTCGTCTTCCGCCACCTCGCGGGCATCGAGCCTGATCGGCGAGCCCGGCGCATAATGGCTCTCGAGCTGGCCCGGCGAGGCGCGTCCCTCCTCGCCGCTCGCCGCGTCGGCATCCATGAGCTTCTTGCCCAGTACCTTCTCTATTTCTTCCCGCGCCACCGCGCCGGGCCTCAGAAGTGTCGGCGCGCCTTGAGGAAATCCGATCACCGTGGATTCGAGCCCGAGCGGGCAGGCGCCCCCGTCGAGCACCAAGGCAAGCTCCGGCGCTTCCCCAAGCCCCTCCATCACATGCGCTGCCGTGGTCGGGCTCACCTTGCCGGAAGGGTTCGCCGAGGGCGCGGCGAGAGGCCGTTTCGCCGCCTCGATGAGGGCGCGCGCCGTCTCATGTGCGGGTACGCGGATCGCCACCGTGTCGAGCCCCGCGCTCACCAGCAGCGAAAGCGGCGTTTCTGCCCTTCGCGGCAGCACCAGCGTCACGCCGCCCGGCCAGAAGGCTTTCGCGAGCTTTTCCGCTTCAGCGTTGAAAACACAGTGTTTTTCGGCTTCTTCGAAGCTCGCCACATGCACGATCAGCGGGTTGAAGCGGGGCCGTCCCTTCGCCTCGAAAATGCTCGCGACCGCCCTATCATTTGTGGCGTCGGCTCCGAGTCCATAAACGGTCTCGGTCGGAAAGCCGACAAGCCGCCCTTCCCGGATGGTCTTGCCCGCCCGTTCGATTGCTTCCGCCGTCGCTTTGAGGCACTGCGCCAAAATACCCTTCCTTCGCTCGGTACACAGGGGCGGGAGAATACAGTAAAAGGCCGGAAACGAGCCCTTTCCCGCCTCTTCCAGGTTTCAGGAGTGTTCATGACATATCGTCCGCCCGTTCGCGACATGGCTTACACGCTGAATGAGGTCGCGGGACTTGAAGGCCTGATGGGCTCGGGCCCCTTTGCGGACCTCTCGCCGGACCTGGTCGAATCCGTGATGGAGGAGGGTGCGAAGCTTGCGGCGGAAGTGCTCGCACCGTTGAACCGTTCGGGCGATGCCGAAGGCGCGAAACTCGGAAAGGACGGCGTTTCGGTGCCTTCCGGCTTCGCCGATGCCTATCGCAAATGGGTCGAGGGCGGTTGGGGCAGCCTCGCCGCGACGCCCGATTTCGGCGGTCAGGGCCTCCCCACGGCGCTTGCGGTCGCCATGCAGGAAATGTGGAACGCCGCCTGCATGTCCTTCGGCCTCTGCCCGATCCTCTCCCAGGGCGCTATCGAGGCGCTGACGGCGCATGGCGCCCCTGAGCTCAAGGACCGCTACCTGCCGAAGCTCATTTCGGGCGAATGGACCGGCACCATGAACCTCACGGAGCCGCAGGCGGGCTCCGACCTCAACGCGTTGAAAGCGAAGGCCGTTCCGCAGGGCGATGGCACTTACCGCATCACCGGCACCAAGATCTACATCACCTATGGAGATCACGACATGGCGGAGAACATCGTCCATCTCGTGCTCGCGCGCCTCCCCGATGCGCCGGCGGGCACGAAGGGCATCTCGCTCTTCCTCGTGCCCAAATTTCTTGTCGAGGAGGATGGTTCTCTCGGCGCCCGCAACGATGCCTTCTGCATCGGCCTCGAGGAAAAGCTCGGCATTCATGGCAGCCCCACCTGCGTCATGTCCTATGGCGAAAAGGAAGGCGCTATCGGCTGGCTCATCGGCGAGGAAAACCGCGGCCTCGCCTGCATGTTCACGATGATGAACAATGCGCGTCTCCTCGTCGGCACGCAGGGCGTCGCCATTGCCGAAGCCGCGTATCAGCATGCGCTGAACTACGCGAAGGAGCGCAAGCAGGGCCGCCCCGCAGGATCGGACCTTCCGCCCGGTGAAATGGCGCCCATCATCGAACATCCCGATATCCGCCGTATGCTCCTCACAATGAAATCGCTGACGGATGCATCGCGCGCGATCTGCTACGCAACCGCCGTCGCGATCGATTCTGCACATGCGGGAGACAGCGGGGATAAGAGAAGCGCCGCACAGGCGCGGGCCGACCTTCTCACGCCCATAGCGAAATCCTTTTCCACCGATATCGGTGTCGAAGTCGCCTCTATCGGCGTGCAGATTCATGGCGGCATGGGCTTCATCGAGGAAACGGGCGCGGCGCAATTCCTGCGCGATGCGCGCATCCTGCCGATCTATGAAGGCACGAACGGCATCCAGGCGATCGACCTTGTGACTCGCAAGCTCCCTCTCGGCAATGGCGATGTCGCGCGCTCTTTCATCGCGGAAATGCGGGACACGGCGAAGGGCGCTCGTTCCTCGAACGACAAGGTGTTGACCGGCATTGGCGCCGCGCTCGACGATGCGCTCGACGCGCTGGACAAGGCGACGGACTACATGCTCGCCAATTTGAAGGCTTCGCCAAACGATTGCCTTGCCGGTGCATCGCCCTATCTCCGCCTCTTCGGCACGGCGGCAGGCGGGCATTTCCTCGCGCGCGCCGCGTTGCAGGGCGGCGCGGCCGCGCACCGCGAAATCGCGCAGTTCTACGCGGCGAATATCCTGCCTTCCGCTCGCGGGCTTCTTGGTCCGGCGACGGCGGGTGCGGAGAGCCTCCTGACCCGCGATTCCGCCTTGTTCGCAGGGTGAAGGCACTGCTTTCCGCAGCGTCCGGCAGGCATGCAGAAAGGCCGGTTTGACCTCGCTTCGCCCTGCGCCTATCACGAACGGGTGATCTGCCTCCTTCGGGCGGCCCGTTTCGAGAGTTCAAATGTCCGATATTTCCCAAGCCCCGATTGAAAGCACCGGTCTTGCCTATCCATTCGACCGGGTGCCGGAGCCTGCGGAAATGATGGAAGTTGCGCCCGGCATCCATTGGGTGCGCATGCCGCTCCCCTTTCAGCTCGACCACATCAACCTCTGGCTCCTGGAAGATGGCGACGGCTGGACCGTGGTCGATACCGGCGTCGCCTCCGATGAGGTGAAGGCGCTATGGCGGCAGGTCTTTCAGACCGGCCTCGAGGGCAAGCCGGTGACGGGCCTCATCGTCACCCATCTCCATCCCGATCATGTCGGCCTTGCAGGCTGGTTCACGCGCAAATGGGGCATCGAGCTGCGCATGTCGCGCACCGATTTCCTCATGTGCCGAAATCTTGTGCTCGATACCGGCCGGGACGCGCCGCAGGAAGCGCTGGATTTCTACCGCGCGGCAGGGTTCAGCGAGCGCGGCCTTGAGAGCTATCGCAAGCGCTTCGGCAATTTCGGTGAGCGCGTCTCGCGTCTGCCCGATATTTTCCGCCGCCTGCGTGAAGGCGACGAATTGACCATTGGCGGGCGTAGATGGCGCGTCGTCGTGGGCTCTGGCCATGCGCCGGAACATGTCTGCCTCTATTGCGAGGAAGACAGGATTCTGATTTCGGGCGACCAGGTGCTGCCGCGCATCTCGTCGAATGTCAGCCTTCATCCGACAGAAGCCTACGAAAACCCGCTTGAGGACTGGATCGAGAGCTGCAAGCGCATCCGCGCGAACCTGCCGGGCGACGTCCTCGTCCTTCCCGCGCATAACGAACCCTTCTACGGGCTTCATGGGCGTTTGACGCAGCTTGTCGACGGCCACGAAGATGGCTTGTCGAAGCTCCTCGACATGCTGGACGAGCCGAAGCGGGCGATCGACGTTTTCCCCGCTCTCTTCAAGCGCAAGATCGGCCCTGAGGTCTTTTTCATGGCGACGGGCGAGAGCCTCGCGCATCTGAACTGCCTGATCGGCCGCGGCCTTGCCACGGTCAGCCGCGACGAGAAGGGTGTGAACTGGTACCGCCGCGCCTGAAGCCGGTCCGGCCATGTGCTAGGCTGAATTTATGACCACGCTCCTCGTCACCCATTCCGCCTGTCTCGAACATGAGACGCCGCCGGGCCATCCCGAATGCGTGGACCGTCTGCGCGCGGTCTTGGGCGCACTCGAAGCCGAGGAATTCGCGCTGCTCCAGCGTGTAGAGGCGCCGCGAGCGACGCGCGAGCAGATCGCACGCGTGCATCCGGAAGGACATATCGACTTCATCGAGGGCTCGGCGCCGCAGGAAGGCTTCCGCCGGATCGATGCTGACACCGCCATGTCGCCGGGCTCGCTGGAGGCTGCGTATCGTGCTGCGGGCGCTGTCGTCCACGCCGTGGACGAGGTCATGGCGGGCAGGGCGCGCAACGGTTTCTGCGCCGTGCGCCCGCCTGGACATCATGCCGAACCTGAAACCGCCATGGGCTTTTGTCTTTTCAACAACATCGCCATCGGCGCGCTTCATGCCCGCGCCATGCATGGCTGCGCGCGCGTCGCCGTGGTCGATTTCGACGTGCATCACGGCAATGGCACACAGGCTGCCTTTGAGACCGATCCCTCGCTTCTCTACATATCGACGCATCAATGGCCGCTCTATCCGGGCACGGGCAGGGCGAGCGAGCACGGTCTCGGCAACATCTATAATCGCTGCCTTCCGCCTGGCGCAGGTTCGGAGGAATTCCGCACCGCCATGTCGGACGCGGTTATCCCCACGATTGAGCAATTTCGCCCTGATTTCCTCTTCATTTCGGCGGGTTTCGATGCGCATATGGCGGACCCGCTGGCCAATCTCCGCCTCACCGACGAGGACTTCGGCTGGGCGACCGCCGAACTCGTGAAGGCGGCGGACAGGCTCTGCGGCGGCCGCGTTGTTTCCGCCCTTGAGGGCGGGTATGACTTGAAGGCGCTGGCGGCGAGCGCGGCGGCGCATGTGAAGGCGCTGATGCTCGCTGCCTGAAGATCGTGAAGACCCGCGCGAGAGGAGACGACCATGTCCGCCGCCAAAGCCGACGCCCATAAGGACATCGAAAAGCTGAGCTTCGAGGAGGCGCTTGCGCAGCTTGAGAAGATCGTCGGTCAGCTCGAATCCGGCGAGGCGCCGCTCGAAAGGTCGATCGAACTCTACGAGCGCGGTACGGCGCTGAAGGCGCATTGCGAAGCACGTCTGAAGGCGGCCGAGGCGAAGATCGAGAAGATCACTCTTTCCTCTTCCGGCGAGCCTTCGGGCACTGAACCGCTGGACGTGGACTGAGCGTCCGGCGCCAATGTCAGAACCCTCCGGCAAGGACAGATCATTCGAAACCGCGCTCTCGGCTGCGGCGGATGATGTGGCGCAGATGCTCGATCGTCTTCTGCCGCGGCCCGAAGGTCCGGAAGGCCGTCTGGCCGAGGCGATGCGCTACGCCGCGCTTGGCGGCGGCAAGCGGTTCCGTCCCTTTCTCGTCTGCCAGAGTGCCTCGCTCTTCGGGGTTGCGGCGGAGTCTGCCCTGCGTGCGGCCGCCGCCGCCGAATGTGTGCATATCTATTCCCTCGTCCATGACGATCTTCCCGCCATGGATGACGACGATCTCAGGCATGGAGCGCCCTCGGCCCACCGTGAATATGATGAGGCGACGGCGATCCTCGCAGGCGATGCATTGCTTACGCTTGCTTTCGATATTCTTGCCGATCCGCAGACCCATGAGCGGGCACGCGTCCGCGTGGAACTCGTGCGCCGTCTCGCGCGCGCGGCGGGGGCTCATGGCATGGTCGGCGGCCAGATGATCGATCTCGCAAGTGAAGGCAAGACGCTCGACATGGTGGGGATTACGCGCCTTCAGCAGTTGAAGACGGGGGCTCTCATCTCCTTCTGCTGCGAAGCAGGCGCCGTGCTCGGCCGCGCTTCGCCGGAAGCGGACCACGCCCTGCACGCCTACGCACACGATATGGGCCTTGCCTACCAGATCGCCGACGACATTCTCGACGTCGAGGCCGATGCGGCGACGCTGGGCAAGACCGCCGGCAAGGACGCGGCGGCGGGGAAGGCGACTTTCGTCTCGATTCTCGGGTTGGAACGGGCCCGCGCCCAGGCCCGGATGCTGGCCGACCAGGCTATCCAACATCTTGATTTGTTTGATGAAAGAGCCGATCTTTTGCGTCAGGCGGCTCATTTCGTTATAACGCGCCGCAACTGAGAGCGTCGGGATGGCACGCGATTTTCCGGCTCTCCATTCAGGGCCAGCTTTGGCCGAATCTGGCCCCCGCGGCCGAGGTGAGTATTGACCAGTCCCGTTACCCCCCTGCTTGACCGGGTAAACACGCCGGCGGATCTCCGCGCGATGAGTGAGGGCGATCTGCGCCAGCTTGCCGACGAGCTGCGTGCGGAGATGATCGACGCCGTCTCCCAGACGGGCGGCCACCTCGGTGCCGGGCTCGGCGTGGTCGAACTCACCGTGGCGCTCCACTACGTTTTCAATACGCCGGAAGACAGGGTCATCTGGGATGTCGGCCATCAGGCCTATCCGCACAAGATCCTGACCGGCCGCCGCGACCGTATCCGCACGCTCCGGCAGGGGGGCGGGCTTTCGGGCTTCACGAAGCGCGCCGAAAGCGAATACGACCCCTTCGGCGCGGCGCATTCATCCACCTCCATTTCCGCCGGGCTCGGCATGGCCGTTGCCCGGGATCTCAAGGGTGAAAAGAACAACGTCATCGCCGTTATAGGCGATGGCGCCATGTCCGCCGGCATGGCCTATGAGGCGATGAATAATGCCGGCTCCATGGACAGCCGCCTCATCATCATCCTGAACGACAACGACATGTCGATCGCGCCGCCCGTCGGTGCCATGAGCGCCTATCTGGCGCGGCTTCTTTCGGGCGGCACCTATCGGTCGATGCGTCATCTCGGCAAGCAGCTTGCGAAGCTCCTGCCGAAGCGGCTCGAGGAAAGCGCACGCCGCGCCGAGGAATATGCGCGCGGCATGGCGTCGGGCGGCGGCACTCTCTTTGAGGAGCTGGGTCTTTATTATGTCGGTCCGATAGACGGGCATAACCTCGACCATCTTCTGCCTGTGCTGAAGAACGTGCGTGACGCCGAGGGCCCGATCCTCGTTCACGTCGTCACACAGAAGGGCAAGGGCTATGCGCCCGCCGAAGCTGCCGAGGACAAGTATCACGGCGTTTCGAAGTTCGATGTCGTGACCGGCGCACAGGCGAAGGCGAAAGCCAATGCGCCGAGCTACACCAAGGTCTTCGCGGAAGCGCTGATCGCTCACGCGGAACAAGACGACAAGATCGTTGCCGTCACGGCGGCCATGCCTTCGGGCACAGGCCTCGATCTCTTCGGCGAGAAATTCCCGGCGCGCACCTTCGATGTCGGCATTGCCGAGCAACATGGCGTGACATTCGCCGCCGGTCTGGCGTCGGAGGGGTTCAAGCCTTTCGCGGCAATTTATTCGACCTTCCTCCAACGCGCCTATGACCAGGTCGTACACGACGTGGCGATCCAGCGGCTTCCCGTGCGTTTTGCAATCGATCGTGCAGGGCTCGTCGGTGCGGACGGCCCCACTCATGCGGGTTCCTTCGACATTACCTATCTTGCTTGCCTTCCGGGTTTCGTCGTCATGGCGGCGGCGGATGAGGCGGAACTGAAGCACATGGTTGCGACGGCGGTCGAAATCGACGACCGCCCATCCTCCTTTCGCTATCCCCGGGGCGAGGGCGTCGGCATCGAAATGCCGGTGATCGGCACACCGCTCGAAATCGGCAAGGGCCGCATTCTGCGTGAAGGCTCCAAGGTTGCGATCCTTTCGCTCGGCACGCGTCTGGCTGAAGCGCTGAAAGCGGCGGATCATCTGAATGCGCTCGGCCTCTCCACGACAGTTGCGGATGCACGCTTCGTGAAGCCTCTGGACGAGGAGCTCGTGGCGCGTCTCGCCCGCGAGCATGAAGTGCTGATTACCGTCGAAGAGGGCTCAATCGGCGGCTTTTCGAGCCATGTGCTCGATTTCCTTGCCCGTTCAGGCGCACTCGACCGGGGATTGAAAGTGCGGCCAATGGCGATGCCCGACATCTTCATCGATCAAGACAAGCCCGAGAAGATGTACGACGCCGCGGGCCTCAATGCGGCCCAGATCGCGGAGACGGCGATTGCTGCGCTCGGTCTCGAACGGCAGATCGCGGATTTGCGTGAGCTTGCGCCGCAGCCTCTGCCGAAACTCGTCTGAGCCATTTCATGCAACAGGACAAAATGCGCCTCGACCTCGCACTGGTCGAACGAGGTCTCGTCGCGACGCGCGCCCGCGCGCAGGCTGCGATCAAGGCTGGCCAGGTGCGTTTGCGGGGACAAGTGGCGTCGAAACCTTCCGAGATGGTGGCGGCGGATGAAGATGTCGAGTTCAGCGCGCCGGACAGGGCTTATGTGTCGCGCGGTGCCCTGAAACTCCTTCATGCGCTCGATGTGTTTTCGCTCGATCCCTCCGGCCTCGCATGTCTCGACCTCGGCGCATCGACGGGCGGCTTCACGCAGGTATTGCTTGAGCGTGGTGCGGCACAAGTTGTCGCCATCGATGTCGGCCACGGACAATTAGCGAAGGAACTCGCCGGAAATCCGCATGTGCGCTCAGTCGAAGGCCTGAATGCGCGCGATCTCACACGCGAACTTGTGCCCGAAAACTTCTCCTTCATAACCGCCGATCTGAGCTTTATCGGTCTACGGAAAGCGCTGCCGCCAGCGCTCGCTCTTGCGGAGCGGAATGCGCACCTTGTCGCGCTCATCAAGCCGCAATTCGAGGCTGGGCCGCAGAATGTCGGCAAAGGCGGCATCGTACGCGATCCTGAAATCCATGAGCGCATTTGCGGGGATATCTCGCGCTGGCTTGAAGATGAAATGAAGTGGCAGGTGCTTGGTGTCACGCCAAGCCCTATCGAGGGCGGCGACGGCAATCGCGAATTCCTGATCGTGGCGCGTAAAACATGACTGAGATCGAGGTCGATATTCGCGCGTTGGGTGCACAGGCAGACGGCATTGCCGAGATCGACGGAAGTACGCTCTACGTGCCTTACGTGCTGCCGGGCGAGCGTGTGCGCGTCGCGCTTGAAGAGGGCGACCGCGCATCCCTCCAGAAAATTGTGACACCATCGCATGAACGCGTCTCGCCGCCTTGCAGACACTTCACTCGCTGCGGCGGCTGCTCGCTTCAGCATATGGCGCAGGACGCCTATGGAACATGGAAGCGAGAGCAGGTGGAGGCGGCGTTGAGGGCTCGCGGGCTCGATATCGAGGTCTCGCCGCTCGTTTCGGCCGCGCCGCGAAGCCGCCGCCGCGCCACCTTCGCCGTCACGCGAACGAAGAAAGGTGTGACAATCGGCTACTACATGCGCGGCAGCCACGACATCGTGCCGCTCACCGAATGTCCGCTCGTTATCCCCGAAATAGCGAACTTCGTACCAAAACTGGGCGAGCTTGTTCTGCCGGGTCTGTCGCGAAGGACGCGCGCCTCCGCTCTCGTTACATGGACGCTGAATGGCCTCGACGTCGCGTTGAGCGGCGGCAAGCCGCTGGACGGGCCGCGTCGGGCGGAACTCGGCCAGCGCGCCCAAGCGGCAGACATCGCGCGCCTCTCCTGGGATGGTGAGGTCGTTGCCGAGCGTCGCGTGCCGGAGATCGATCTGTCCGGATTGCGTGTCGCACTGCCCGTGGGTGGCTTCCTTCAGCCGACGGGCGGAGGCGAGGGGGCGCTTGTCCGTCTTGTCCGGGAGGGCGTGGGCCATGCCCGCCGCGTTGTCGACCTCTTTGCTGGATGCGGTACCTTCTCAGCCGCGCTGGTGGAAAATGCGGCGGTCCATGCCGTGGAAGGCGAGAAGAAGGCCCTGGCGGCGCTTGACCGCGCGGTGCGCCGCCAGGGGCCGGAACTTGGCCTCAAGCCGCTCACCACCGAAGCGCGGGATCTCGCGCGTCGTCCGCTTCTTGCCGATGAATTGAACAAGTTCGACGCCATTGTCATCGATCCGCCGAGGGCAGGCGCTCTCGCGCAGGCGGAAGAAATTGCGAAGTCTGATGTGCCGCTCGTGGTGTCGGTGTCCTGCAATCCGGCAACCTTCGCACGCGATGCGAGGGCGCTTGTCGATGGCGGCTATCGTCTGGAAAGCGTGACGCCGGTCGACCAGTTCCTCTGGTCGGCGCATGTCGAGCTGGTGGGTATATTCCGCCGCAGCTGAAGTAGATCGGCCTATTTCTCGCCGACTTGTGCGCGGTGACGCATCAGATGATCCGCGAGGACACAAGCCATCATTGCTTCCCCGACGGGAACTGCGCGAATGCCGACACAAGGGTCGTGGCGGCCCTTTGTCACGATTTCCGTCGCCTCGCCGCTCTTCGTGACTGTCTTGCGTGGCGAAAGAATGGAAGAGGTGGGTTTGACCGCGAAACGAACGACGACGTCCTGTCCCGTGGATATCCCCCCGAGAATGCCGCCCGCATGATTTGATGAGAAGCTGAGGCCGTGATTGGTGGATTCCATCTCGTCCGCGTTCTCTTCGCCGGACAGTGCGGCAGCGGCGAAGCCTTCGCCGATCTCGACGCCTTTGACGGCGTTGATGCTCATCATCGCGCCCGCAAGGTCTGCGTCGAGTTTCCCGTAGATCGGCGCGCCGAGGCCAACGGGTACGCCCGAAGCGACCACTTCGATCACCGCGCCGCAGGACGAACCTGCCTTGCGCACGCCATCAAGATAGTTCTCCCATTCGGCGGCAGCTTTCGCATCAGGGCACCAGAAAGGGTTGTTCTCGGTCTCTTCCCAGTCCCAGTTTGCACGGTCGATCTTGTGCGGCCCCATCTGCACCAGCGCGCCGCGAATGGTAATGCCCGGAAGCATGGCGCGCGCAATGCCGCCCGCCGCAACACGTGCCGCCGTCTCGCGCGCGGAGGAGCGTCCGCCACCGCGGTGGTCGCGAATGCCGTATTTCGAGAAATAGGTGAAGTCGGCATGGCCGGGACGGAACTTCTCGACGATGTCCCCATAGTCCTTCGAGCGCTGGTCGACATTCTCGATCATCAGGGAAATGGGTGTACCCGTCGTGAGTTCGATGCCGTCTTCGACAAACGTACCGGAGAGTATCTTCACCGTGTCGGGTTCGCGCCGCTGTGTCGTGAAACGCGAGGTTCCCGGACGCCGCCGGTCAAGCCAGCGTTGGATATCTTCGGCTTTCAGGGGGATGCGCGGTGGCGTCCCGTCGACGACGCAGCCAAGCGCAGGCCCGTGGCTTTCACCCCAGGTCGTAACGCGGAAGATATGACCGAACGTATTGTGCGACATGGCAGTCAGTCCGGCTCCGGAGAGCCTTCCCTACGCAGTGAACCGGCAGGAACAATACAGGAGATCGTCAGACGATGCTCATATCGGGCGCGTCTTCGGCCTTCATGCCGACGACGTGGTAGCCCGCATCGACGTGATGAACCTCGCCCGTGACGCCCGAACCGAGGTCGGAAAGGAGATAGAGCGCGGTATTGCCCACTTCCTCGATGGTGACCGTGCGCTTGAGCGGCGAGTTGAGCTCGTTCCACTTGAGGATGTAGCGGAAGTCGCCGATGCCCGATGCCGCGAGCGTCTTGATCGGGCCTGCCGACACGGCATTGACGCGGATATTGTTGCGCCCGAGATCGACCGCGAGATAGCGGACGCTCGCTTCTAGAGCGGCCTTGGCAACGCCCATCACATTGTAATGGGGGATAACCTTCTCCGACCCGTAATAGGTCAGCGTCACGATGGAGCCGCCATCCGTCATCAGCTTCTCGGCGCGCTGGCAGAGCGCGGCAAGCGAGTAGCAGGAAATAGCCATCGAGGCGGTGAAGTTCTCGAGCGTCGTATCGACATAGCGCCCGTCAAGTTCTTCCTTGTTCGAATAGGCGATGGCGTGAACGAAGAAGTCGATCTTGCCCCATTCCTTCGAAAGACGGTCGAAGACGGAATCCATGCTGATCGGATCCGTCACGTCGCAGGGCAGGACGAGCTTCGAACCGACGGATTCGGCGAGGGGGAAAACGCGTTTCTGCAGCGCTTCCCCCTGATAGGTGAAAGCGAGTTCGGCGCCCTGTTCGGCACAGGCCTTGGCGATGCCCCAGGCGATTGAACGATTATTGGCGACACCCATGATGAGGCCGCGCTTGCCCTTCATCAGGTTGCCCTTCACGGCAGGGCTCGTGCTGGTGATGGCTTCGCTCATCGCTTCCCCATGAACTGTCTTGGCCGAAAATCGAGCCGCATCCTACACAAAAGCCCTAAGCGGTCTAACAAAAAAGCCGTTCTTGCAGAATGGGCTTTCTTCACGATTCGTGTCGATTCGTGACCGTTCAGTTTTGCGAAAAAGCCTTGCGTGGATTGTGTTTGAGGCCTTCTGCCCAACTTGCGGCAAAGTCCTTGAGAGCGCTGTCCGGCGCTTCCGGCAGCACCAGCGACAGGGTGATGTACTGGTCTCCGCGTCCCTTGCCGTCCTCCTCTGCGACCCCTTTTCCCTTGAGTCTGAGCCGTGTGCCTGAATTGGAACCGGCCGGGATCGTAAGCGTCACCGGTCCGGAAACGGTCGGCACCTCGACCTTCGCCCCCAGAACGGCTTCGGGCAGCGTAACCGGGAGGGTTAGGTGAATGTCGCAGCCCTGGCGGATGAAGAAGGGATGCTCCGCGACTTCGACGGTTACGATCGCATCGCCGGCGGCCGCGCCGCCATGACCTTCACCGCCCTGACCGCGCATACGTATCTTGCCCCCGTCCCTCATGCCGGGAGGAACGGCCAGTTCGATCGTCCTGCCGTCGCCGAGCTTTACTCGCTTCCTCGCGCCGGCTGCCGCCTCCATGAAGGTGATCTGCAGGCGATAGCTGTGGTCTTCGCCGCGGGCGCGAAAGACGCGCTTGCCTGCGTTCTTGATACCCTCGAACAATTCGCTGAAGACATCGTCACCCGTATCCGCAGGCGCCGCGGATGCGGGGGCGGGCGTTTCCTCGAAAGAGGGCTGAGGCCGGGAGCGTTGGCGTATAGCCTCGCTCAGTCTCTCCGCCTCGAAACGGCGTCGCGCGGACTCGTCCTTCAGCTGATTGTAGGCGGCGGTCACTTCCTGAAAGCGCGCGTGGAGAGCGGTTGAGCTGCCGCGTGTATCGGGATGCAGCTCCTTGGCGAGCCGGCGATAGGCGGCCTTGATATCCGCATCGCTGGCACCGGGTCCGACACCGAGGATTTCGTATGGATCGCGCAAGGGCGCACTCCCTCAATCTTCCGAAGAAGGCAGATTAGGCGGGCGAGCATACGAATTGGTTAAGGCGCTTCGTGGTCGAGAAGATCGAAATCCGCAGGCGCGGGTGGGGGCGCCGTGCGGGAAACCGCGGCGTCCTCCTCGCTGGGCGGGGGCGGGCCCGGAAGGCTTGGCACGAGTTGCGTTAACCTTTCGAGGGCCAGTTCATGACCGGCGCGGGCCGCCAATGTATACCAGGCTAGGGCGCGGGCGGGGTCTTGAGCGACGCCCAGTCCCTTCTCGTACATGACGCCGAGATTGTACCGGGCGGCGGGGACGCCTGCGAGCGCGGCGGCATGAAACCAGAAGGATGCGGTCTTGTAATCCTGCGCTATGCCATCGCCCTCCAGATACATGAAGGCGGTATTGAGCTGCGCGGAAACGAGGCCGCCCCGGGCGGCGCGCTCGTAGAAATAGAGGGCGCGTTCCGGGTCGCGCTCGACGCCGCGCCCTTCGCGCAGGAGAAGCGCGACGTTGCGCATCGCGGCGAGATCGTCCCGTTGAGCAAGCGGAAGCCAGATTTCGTAGGCGCGAGCGTAGTCGCCTTCATCATAGGCGGCGACGCCCTTGTCGAAGCGCGCCCGCTGTTCGGCCTCGGAGGGACCGGAGGCCTCGATCTGACCCTGGACGGTGACGCCGGCTGCATTGACCGGCAATACCGCGATCATCAGAAGCGCTGCCGGCAGCAAGACGCCGGACAAAAGAGTGGACCGAGGGAACTGCATCGTTTTGTCGGTCCACCCTTTAGTGCCGGTCAGTTCTGAATTTGCCAGGAACCGTCTGGCTGACGGCAGGCCGTGCCGCGGGCGGTTTCGCTGCGGCCGTCGATATAGACGGTCTGCGTGTATTCCCGGCAGTTGTAGTTGCCCTGCTGGTAAGCGGGGTAAGGCGTTACCGTACCATAGTGACCGGTATCCGGGTTGGTCCAGCGGACGCTCTGATTCGATTGACCGCTTTCCAGAGCGTTATAGGTGGTCTGACCCATATAGGCGCGGTCCGCGCGATCCAGCGACTTGCCGATTTCGCTGCCGATCAAGGCGCCGAGAAGGACGCCGGCGCCGGTTGCCCAGAGCCGGCCTGTGCCGCTGCCGATCGCCTGACCGGCGAGGCCGCCCGCCACAGCGCCACCAACCGTGCCAACGGTCTGTTTGTTGATGCCGCCGCCATTGCCATACATGCTCTGGTCACACGCGGCGAGCGACAGCGCTATCGCGCCGATGGCCATGCCCTTGATGAATTTCATGATCAATCCTGTGCTTTGGTCGCCCCCAAGCGATATAAGACTTACCTATATAGAAGCGCGATTGTGGCAAGAATGGAGCGGATCGCCGCGGCTGAAAGCCCGGAAAACCGCGCTTTTCAAAGCGATGCCACGAAATGGACGGAACATGACTGAAGCAGCGAGCGGAGTGGATGACAGCCGGATCTTCGAGGGTGAGGAACCCATCGCCCTGTTTCACGAGTGGATGAAACGCGCGAAGGAGACCGAGCCGGAGGACGCGAACGCCATGGCGCTGGCGACGGCGGACAAGGACGGCTATCCCGATGTCCGCATGGTGCTGCTGAAGGACGCGGACGAACGCGGCTTCGTTTTCTACACCAACCTCGAAAGCATCAAGGGATTGGAATTAAAGGAGAATCCGCGCGCCGCGCTCTGCTTCCACTGGAAGAGCCTGCGCCGGCAGGTGCGCGTCCGGGGTGAGGTTGTCCCCGTGAGCGAGGAGGAGGCGGATGCCTATTTTGCCTCGCGCGCGAAGGACAGCCAGATCGGCGCCTGGGCCTCGAAGCAGTCCCGGCCGCTCGCGGGGCGTTTTGAGCTTGAGAAGCAAGTGGCTGTTTTTACAGCGAAATTCGCTCTCGGCAAGGTGCCGAGGCCACCTCACTGGAGCGGCTTCCGTATCGTGCCGCGGCGCATCGAATTCTGGCGCGACCGGCCCTTCCGGCTGCATGACCGCCTTGTTTTCAAAAGGGAATCGCCCGCGGACCGGTGGCAAACCGAACGTCTTTACCCCTGACCGTCATCGTAATGTCATCAAACCGTCACAAACACGGGCGCGGAGTCATCCGGGAATGAGCGAAGCCGGAATCGCAAAAAAAGTTCTCCCCGAAAAGGGCGAGCCCGGGGAAGGGAACGGCGTCGCGCCCGAATATGAGCGGCTGATGCGGCGCGCGACGCTTGCCGCCGTCGCGGTCGCCGTCATCCTGATCGGCCTCAAGGGCGTGGTGTTCTGGGCGACGGGCTCCATCGCCATGCTCGGCACACTGACCGACTCGCTCCTCGACGGCGCGGCTTCGCTCCTCAACCTCTTCGCCGTGCGCGCCTCGCTTGCCCCCGCCGACCGCGAACACCGCTTCGGCCATGGCAAGGCGGAGGCGCTGGCGGGGCTCGGCCAGTCGATCTTCATCTTCGGATCGGCGGGCTACATCGTCTACGAGGCGGTGACCCGGCTGCTCAACCCCCAACCCGTCGGCTATACGGGCGCGGGTATCGCGGTCGTCGTGGTGGCGATCGGCCTCACCCTCGCGCTCGTCTCCTATCAGCGGCATGTCGTGCGGCAGACGCGTTCGGTGGCCATCGAGGCGGACTCGATCCACTATCGCGGCGACCTCCTGATGAACCTCTCGGTGATCGCGGCGCTCGTACTCTCGGGCTTCTTTGGCTTCCACTGGGCGGACCCCCTCTTCGGCATCCTGATCGCGGCGCTGATCGCCTGGAGCGCGGCCAAGATAGTCATGAACGCCTTCGACCAGCTGATGGACCGCGAATTCTCGGAAGAGGGCCGCGAGCGCATCAAGGAGATCGCGCGCAGGCACCCAGAGGTCACGAACCTGCATGAGTTGAAGACGCGCACCTCCGGTATCTACAGCTTCATCCAGTTTCATCTCGAACTGGACGGCAATATCACGCTGCAGGAAGCACACCGGATTTCAGACGAGGTGGAAAGGGAAGTGCTTGAAGCCTTCCCCGGATCGGAAGTGATCATTCACCAGGACCCCGCAGGCAACGAGAAGCTGACGAAGTTCCAGCGCAGCTGACGAAAGGCGGAGTGTGTCCGAAGGACAGCAGGAGATCGTCGAGTTTCTTTCCGGGCCGCAAGCCTATGGCCTTGGGGCGGGCGAAACGGTCGGGCATGTCGAGACACATGCCTCGCATATCTTTCTGGCGGGTACGCGCGCCTACAAGATGAAGAAGGAAGTGAAATTTTCCTTCCTCGATTTTTCCACGCTTGAAAAGCGCAAGGCCGCCTGCGACCACGAGGTGCAGCTCAACCGCCGCACCGCGCCTGACATCTATCTCGGCGTCGTGGCGCTGAGGCGAAGCGGCGGCAGGCTCAGCCTTGGCGGCGAGGAAGGCGAGGCGGCCGAATATCTCGTGGAGATGAAACGCTTCGAGAGCGGCGGGCTTCTCGCGACGCTGGCGGAGAAGGGCGAACTCAGGCGCGAAACGATCGAGGAACTGGCGCGCGATGTCGCGGCCTTTCATCGCGCGGCGGAGGTGACGCCGCAGTTTGGCGGCGCGGACGGCATCGCGCGGATCGTCGCGGGAAGCGCGGAGGACATGGAGCCGGTGCTCGGCCGCGTTCTCGATGCGGATGAAGCAAGGCGCGTGACGGCGCAATGCATATCGCTCATCTCGCGGCATCATGAACTGCTCGACGCGAGGCGGAACGAAGGCTTCGTCCGCCATTGTCACGGCGATCTCCATCTCGGCAACGTCACGATGGTGGAAGACAGGCCCGTCATCTTCGATTGCATCGAGTTCGACGACCGGCTGGCGCGGATCGACGTGCTCTACGATCTCGCCTTTCTGCTGATGGATCTTTCCTTTCGCGCCGTGCGCGACCCGCGCCTTGCGGGTTATGCGTCGCGCGCCCTCAACACATGGGCGGACAGCCTGACGCAGGAAGAGATCGGCCCCGCCATGCGCGGCCTTGCGCTGCTGCCTCTCTTCATGTCGATGCGCGCGGTGGTACGCGCCAAGGTGACGGCGGTGCAGGTGAAAGGCGAGGGCGATGCGGGGAAGCGAGAGACGGCGCGGGCCTATCTCGATTTTGCCGAAGATGTGCTCGGCGAAACCCGCCCGGTGCTCGTCGCGACGGGCGGTCTTTCCGGCACGGGGAAATCGACCGTCGCGAAGGAGGTCGCGGCGCGGATGGGCGGGCCTCTTGGCGCGCTGCATTTGAGGTCCGACATCATCCGCAAGCGGATGTTTGGCGTGGGCCCGCTCGACCGGCTGCCCGAGGCGGGCTATGCGCCGGGCGTGGGCGAGCGCGTCTATGAGGAGATGCGCAGGCTGGCGCGGACCGCGCTCGAGGCGGGGGTGAGCGTCGTGCTCGACGCGGTCTTCGCGCGGGAAGAGGAACGCCGCTCCGTGGAGGCGCTGGCGGAGGAGGCGGGAGTGAGCTTCCGGGGGCTCTGGCTGGAAGCGCCCGCCGAGGTGCTGGAGGCGCGGGTCGCCAAAAGGGAGCGCGAAGGCCGCGACCCTTCGGACGCAGGCGTCGAGGTGCTGAGAAAGCAGCTTTCCTACGATCTCGGAGAGATGATATGGGGGCGGGTCGATGCGTCGGGGACGCCGGGGGAGGTGCTTGAAGGGGCGATGGGGCGGCTGGAACCGGCCATGAAATAAATCCGTCATTGCTTCGTCGCCACGCTTCTCGCAATGACGGGAAAATTATGAGGCGCGGGGTGACACCGGATTGGTGGCGCTGGCGCATATGAGGCACTTCCTCTAGATTGCGCGCATGACACAAATCGATAATTCAGAGCGGAAGACGCTGATCCTGACCGGCGCAAGCCGGGGTATCGGCCATGCGACGGTGAAGCGCTTTTCGAGCGCGGGGTGGCGCGTCATCACCTGTTCGCGCCATCCCTTCCCCGAAGATTGCCCATGGGAAGCAGGGCCGGAGGACCACATTCAGGTGGACCTTGCCGATGTGAAGAACACGGAAGCCGCCATCGCCGAGATGCGGGAGCGGCTGAAGGATCAGGGCGGGCGGCTCAACGCGCTCGTGAACAATGCCGCGATCTCGCCGAAGGGCGAGGGCGGCTCGCGGCTTGGCGTTTTCGATACGGGCGTCGATACCTGGTATCAGGTCTTTCAGGTCAATTTCTTCGCGCCCGTCATGCTGGCGCGCGGGCTGGTGGAGGAACTGAAGGCCGCGCAGGGCTCGGTCGTCAATGTGACCTCCATCGCGGGCGAGCGCGTGCACCCCTTCGCAGGCTCGGCCTATGCGACGTCGAAAGCCGCGCTTGCGGCGCTGACGCGGGAAATGGCGTCGGAGTTCGGACGTCTCGGCGTTCGCGTCAACGCGATTGCGCCCGGCGAGATCGACACGGCGATATTGTCGCCGGGGACCGACAAGATCGTCGCGGAAATTCCGATGCGCCGCCTCGGCACGCCGGAGGAAGTGGCGCGCACGATCTATTTTCTGTGTACGGATCAGTCGAGCTACGTCAACGGCGCCGAAATCCAGATCAATGGCGGCCAGCACGTTTAGAGGCGCGGTGTCCGCCTTTGGCTTCTTTCCTTTGCCACAAACAGAAGTGTCATCCCGGGATTTATTCCCGGGACCCATTGGCCTTTCGTTTTGTTGAGACGTGGATTGGGTCCCGGCAACGAGTGCCGGGATGACAGTTTTGTTTTGGTTGGCGTAGTCGAATACCAACTTTCGCGGTAGCCCTTCACATCGTGAAGATCACCGCGCTCTGGCTGTCGCGGATCGTGGCGTCCTCGCCGACGGTGAAGGTCGAGACGATATAGCCGGTCGCATTTTCGAAGATGCCGCTGCCGCCCTCGACCTGGCGGATGACGCAGCCTTGCTGCGTCTCCTCCTCGACGGTCTCCTCGATGAAGCCCTCGCCGCGCGTCGAATAGCGGATCGCGCCCGCGGCGAAGGCAATCTCGCCCGTCTCGGTGAAGCCGCCATAATCGTCCGTGTCGACAAGGGCGGCGAGAACGGCGGACCGCCCGCCCTGCGTGAGCGCGGGGTCGAGCCCGGCGGGAATGATGGCCGCGGATTCGATGCGCATCTGACGGCCCATCTCGTCCTCCGGCGATACCTTTCCCTCGAAGGTCATCTGGTAGCGAAGTTCGGGCATGGGGTCAGGCGGCGCGAAGCCCCTCCTTCTTCACATGCGCCTCGACCTCGTCCAGCGCCTTCGTGACGGCGGCGAACATATCGTCGATCTGTTCGGCCGCGATGATGAGCGGCGGACAGAAGGCGACGATGTCGCCCGCAAGCGCGCGAAGGATGAGCCCGTGGCGCTGCGCGGCGGCGACGACGGCGGCGCCGATGCCGGCCTTGGGATCGAAGCTGCGCTTGTCCGACTTGTCGGCGACGAGCTCGATGGCGCCGATGAGGCCCTTGGCGCGCGCATGACCGACAAGCGGATGATCGGCGAGGCGCTCGACATGGCCCTCGAAGCGGGGCGCGAGGCTGCGCACATGGCCGACAATGTTGCGCTTCTCATAAATCTCCAGCGTCTTCGCGGCGACGGCGGCGCCGACGGGATGCGCCGTATAGGTGAAGCCGTGGCCGAAGGTGCCGATCTTTTTGCTCTCATCGATCATCGCCTGATACATCTCCTCGCCCACCGTGACGGCGGCGATGGGGAAATAGGCCGACGACAGGGCCTTGGCGACGGAGATGGAGTCCGGCTTCATGTTGAAGCTCTGCGAACCGAACATCTCGCCCGTGCGCCCGAAGCCGCAGATGACCTCATCGGCGATGAAATAGATGTCGTATTTCTTCAGCACCGCCTGGATCTTCTCGAAATAGCCGGCGGGCGGAATGACGACGCCGCCGGCACCCATGATCGGCTCGGCGATGAAGGCGGCGACCGTATCCGGGTCCTCGCGGATGATCATGTCTTCGAGGTTCTTTGCGAGGCGCGTGGTGAACTCGTCTTCCGTCTCGCCGGGCTCGGCATAGCGGTAGTAATGCGGGCAGTCGGTGTGGAGCATGCCGGCGATGGGCAGGTCGAAATCGCGATGGTTCGCGGGGAGGCCGGTGAGCGAGCCCGACGCGACCGTGACGCCGTGATAGCCGCGCTGGCGCGAAATGATCTTCTTCTTGTTCGGGCGGCCAAGCGCGTTGTTGTAGTACCAGACGAGCTTCACCTGCTGGTCGTTCGCTTCCGAGCCCGAACCGCAGAAGAGAACCTTGGAGGCCGCATGCGGCGCGATGGCCTTGAGCCGCTCGGCCGCTTCCGCCGCGCGCTCATGGCTCTTGCCGCCGAACGTATGCGTGAAGGGGATCTGGCGGAACTGCTCCATCGCCGCGTCGATCAGCTCCTGCTCGTTATAGCCGAGCGAGGTGCACCAGAGGCCGGAAAGCCCCTCGATATATTTGTTGCCGCCATTGTCGAACACATAGATGCCTTCGCCGCGCTCGATGATCATCGGGCCGGTTTCGCGGAAGCTGTCGAGATTGGTGTAGGGATGGATGACCGTCTCGATGTCGCGAACGGCGGCGTTGGAAAGGCTCATGGGAGAGCTCCTCGGGTTTCTTGTGTCGGGCTTGGCGGCATAATGAGAGGGGTGGGGGACGGTGTCAAAGGCGGGAGGTCTGGCAATGCCTCTCTTCCCACCCGCCCTTGGGGGCGGGTCGAGAAATTCGAGCTTTGTGAAGAATTTCTCGGGGCGGGGGCATAACGCTTTCGGTTCCCCCGCCCCGAAATTCGCTCGCTGACGCTTCGCAAATTTCGACCCTCCCCGAGGGGAGGGTGAGCGGATAGGTGAGTGTTACCACCCATTGGGCGGTGTAAACCCTCCGAGGATTTCCTCGAACATGCCCGCGACCTCGATGGTCGTGTAGTCCTCGAGATGCGGGCCGATGATCTGGATGCCGACGGGCTTGCCCGCGCTCGTGACGCCGACAGGCGCGACGGAGGCGGGGAGATAGGAGACGACGGCGGGGCCCGCCCAGATCAGCACGTCCATATAGGGACGCATGACGCCGTTCACCTCCAGCTCGCGCTTGTGCCAGTTCGACTGGTGATTGTGCTCGAAGGCGGGACGCATGAGCACCGGCGACAGCACGACGTCGTAGCTCTTGAAGAAGTTGTGCCACTTCCAGCGGAGCTGCGCCTGCACTTCCTTCCAGACGGCGCGCTCGGCGAGCGAAAGCGTGCCGCCGATGGCCTGCAGCGCGGCATGGCTCTTGTCGTTCGGTGCGAAGCCTTTCTTCATCTCGGCCCAGTGATCGCGGATGCTTTGCGGCATGCCCGCGCCGATCTGCGAGTGGAGCAGGATCAGATAGCATTCGGTGATTTCGGCGAGCGTGAAATCGGGCCGTGCATTCCAGTCGACATTGGCGCCCGCATCCTGAAGCGCCTTTGCGGCGTTCCTGAGCAGGTCCGCGCTTTCGCGGTCGATGTCGCAGAATTCATCGTCGATCCAGACGGCGGCGCGAAGCTCGCGCGGGGTTCTGGCGCGGGCGGGCGGCAGGTCGAGCTTCCAGCCCGCGGCATCCGCCCAGTCGGGCCCGGCGGTGAGCGAGAGGAGCAGTTTCAGGTCTTCGGCGCTGCGGGCGAGCGGACCCGCCACCGAAAGATCGCCTTCCGAGAGAGAGCCGGGCGGCGGCGAGAGATGGCCGCGCTTCGGCACGATGCCGAAACTGGGCTTGTGGCCGAAGACGCCGCAGAGATGGGCGGGCGTGCGGATCGAGCCGCCGATATCGGAACCGTATTCGGCCGCCGTGAAGCCCGCGGCGAGCGAGGCGGCGGAACCGCCGGACGAACCGCCGGGGCCGCAATCGAGCGCCCACGGATTGTTCGTCGTGCCGTAGACGTCGTTATAGGTCTGGAGGTCGCCCGAGAGATAGGGGACGTTGGTCTTGCCCATCACGATGGCGCCCGCGCGCTGGAGGCGCTCGATGGCGGTGGCGCTGCGCGTGGGGACGTGGTCCTTCCAGACGGGCGCGCCGCCCGTCGAGACGATGCCTTCGACCTCATAGGCGTCCTTGATGGTGAAGGGGAGGCCGTGCAGCGCGCCGAGGCTCTGGCCACGCGCCTGCGCCTCGTCCGCTTTCTTCGCGAGGCTCATCGCGCGGTCGAAATCGCGGGCGACGACGGCGTTGGTCTTGCCGTCGAGCTTCTCGATCCGGCCGATGAAATGGCCGGTGAGTTCGGCGCTCGAAATCTCGCCCCTGCGGATCATGCGTCCGAGATCGGAGGCGGAGCGGAAATGAAGCTCGGTCATGGAAACTCCCCGTTTTGATGTTCTTTGCCGCCCATTAGAGGGGGCGGCGGGGCGCGAGGCAAGGATTCGGACGGCTTGTTATGGGGAGCGTTGTTCCTCCGGCCCATCGCCGCTAGACTGCCCCCAAAACGGGGAAAGGCCGGGAAAACCCGGCGTCATTTTTCAGGAAACGAGGAAACGAGACCCATGCAGGGATTGATGCAGGACTGGCCGCTGCGCGTGACGACCATCATCGACCACGCCGCGCGTTTTCATGGCGACCGGGAGATCGTGACGCGCTCCATCGAAGGCCCGATCACGCGCACCACCTATGGGCAGGTTCACCTGCGCGCGCGCAAGGTGGCGCAGGCGCTGACGAGGCTCGGCATCAAGGAAGGCGACATCGTCGCGACCATGGCCTGGAACACGGCGCGCCACCTCGAAGCCTGGTACGGCATCATGGGGATGGGCGCGGTCTGCCACACGCTGAATCCGCGCCTCTTCGCCGAGCAGCTCATCTACATCATCAATCACGCCGAGGATAAGGTCATCTTCCTCGACCTGACCTTCGTGCCGATCCTCGAAGGCATCGCCGACAAGCTGCCGAATGTGAAGAACTACGTCATCATGACGGACCGGGCGCATATGCCCGAGACGAAGCTGCCGAACGCGCTTTGCTTCGAGGAGATCGTCGAGGCCGAGGATGGCGATTTCAAATGGGCGGAAGTGGACGAGAATGCCGCCTGCGGCCTCTGCTACACCTCCGGCACGACGGGTAACCCGAAAGGCGTTCTCTATTCGCACCGCTCGAACGTGATCCATTCCATGGCGGCGAACATGGGCGACGCGCTCGGCATGAAATGCGCCGATGCGATCCTGCCCGTGGTGCCCATGTTCCATGCCAATGCCTGGGGCATCGCCTTCGCGGCGCCTGCGGTGGGCGCGAAGATCGTCATGCCCGGCGCGCAGATGGACGGGCAGAGCATCTATGAGCTCCTCGACCAGGAAGGCGTGACGGTGACGGCGGCGGTGCCGACGGTCTGGCTCATGCTGCTGCAGCACCTCGAAAAGACCGGCGCGGAACTCCCCAAGCTCGAACGCGTGGTGATCGGCGGCTCGGCCGCGCCGCGCTCCATGATCGAGGTCTTCGAGAAGAACTACGACGTGAAGGTCTTCCACGCCTGGGGCATGACGGAAATGTCGCCCATGGGCACGCTCGGCGCGCTGAAGGCGGGCATGGAGGACTGGCCGCTCGAAAAGCAGATCGACGTGAAGGTGAAGCAGGGACGCGCGATCTACACGGTCGAGATGAAGATCACCGACGACGACGGCAACGAACTGCCCTCCGACGGCAAGGCCTTCGGCCACCTGATGGTGCGCGGACCGGCCATTGCCGGCGCCTATCTCAAGGGCGAGGGCGGCAACATCCTCGACAAGGATGGCTGGTTCGACACGGGCGACGTCGCGACCATCGACCCGCAAGGCTACATGCAGATCACGGACCGCGCGAAGGATGTCATCAAGTCGGGCGGCGAGTGGATTTCCTCCATCGAGATCGAGAACCTCGCGGTCGGCCATCCGAAGGTCGCGGAAGCCGCCGTCATCGGCATCGCGCATCCCAAATGGGATGAGCGCCCGCTCCTGATCGTCGTGGCGAAGGAAGGGCAGGAGCCGACCAAGGACGAAATCCTGCGCTACATGGAAGGCAAGATCGCCAAGTGGTGGATGCCGGACGACGTCGTCTTCGTCGACGAAATTCCGCACACGGCGACGGGCAAGATCCAGAAGCTGGCGCTGCGCGAGAAGTTCAAGGACTACACGCTGCCCACGGCGAACGCCGCCGAGTAGGCAAGCGCGCCGGGCAAGGCAACTCATATCCCGGCGGACAATGCGTCCGCCGCAACGGGAGAACGGAACACCATGAACGGTGAAAAGTCGCGGCTTGCCGCGTGGGGGCTCAGGATCGCGATCCTCGGCCTCGTTATCCTCGCGCTCGGCATTCTCGCCCAGCGCTTCGAGCTGGTTCATTTCCGCCTCGCGCTGATGGGCCTTGCGGGCGGCGCGGCCATTGGGCTGATCGGCGCGGTGATTTCCGCCATTGCGCTCGTCATCAGCCTCGTCTCGTCGCGGAGCGGCGTGCGCTCGGCGATTGCAGGTCTCGTGATCGGCCTCCTCGTTGCCGCGCCTGTCGGGCAGGCGATGATCGCCGGATCGAAGGTGCCCGCCATTCACGACATCACGACGGACCTTGCGAATCCGCCCGCCTTCGACGCGGTGATTGCACTGCGCGGCGAGGATGCGAACCCGCTCGACCGGGCTGAGCCAGCGGACCTCGCCGAACTCCAGCAGCAGGCCTATCCGGACCTGAAGACGCTTGAAGTGAGCGAACAACCGGGCAAGGCCTACGAGGCCGCGCTCGAAACGGCGCGCGAAATGGGCTGGGAAATCGTGTCATCGAACCCGGAAGCCGGGCTGATCGAGGCGACCGCGACCACTCGCATCATGAACTTCAAGGACGATGTGGCGATCCGCGTCAGCGAAAGCGGTGAAGGAGCGGCGGTGGATGTCCGTTCGGTCTCGCGCGTCGGTATCAGCGATATGGGCGCGAATGCGAACCGCATCCGTACCTACCTTTATGCGCTGCGTGCGAAGCTCGGCGTGGAGGGGTAGTCTTCCTCACTTCGTCATTGCGAGGCCGCAAGGCCGAAGCAATCCAGGAGCCGCAAGCATAGTCCTGCCGCCCCTGAATTGCTTCGTCGCGCCTGCGACGCTCCTCGCAATGACGTGAGGGACTAAGCCAGCCGGTAGTCGCTCGCGAGCGAGGGCTTGCCGTCGGTTGCGACTATGCCCGTCGCCACCAGATGCTCCATATGCGCGAGCACGGAACGCGCGGCGGCGGGATAGAGCCGCTTGTCGACGGCGGCATACATGATGGGCACCATGTCGGCGATCTTCGTGCGGCCCGCTTTCAACTGCTCGACGATCTGGCGCTCGCGATCCTCGCGATGCTCGATGAAGGAACGGACGAAGGGTTTCGGGTCCGTGATGGCGGGGCCATGCGTCGGCCAGTAGACCTCGTCGTCCCGCTCCAGGAGAAGACGGAGCGAAGCCATATAGTCTTCCATGTTGCCGTCCGGCGGGCTGACGATGCTGGTGGACCAGCCCATGACATGATCGCCCGTGAAGAGCACTTTTTCCTCGAGCAGGGCGAAGCACATATGGTTCGAGGTGTGGCCGGGCGTGTAGACGCATTCGATGGTCCAGCCATTCCCCTCGATGATGTCGCCGTGCCGGATCTCGACATCGGGGACGAATTTCATGTCGCCGTCTTCTTCGACCTGCACATCGTCCGCACCCTGCTTCTGTCCCGAACCATGCGGCCCATAGGCATAGGTCTCCGCACCTGTGAGCGCCTTCAGGGGCGCGGCGGCGGGCGAGTGATCGCTATGCGTATGCGTGATGAGGATATGCGTGACGGTCTCGCCTTCGAGCGCGCGCAGCAGCGCATCGAGATGCGCGTCGAGAAGGGGGCCGGGGTCGATCACCGCAACTTCGCCATGCCCGACGATATAGGTGCCGGTGCCCATATAGGTGAAGGCGGACGGGTTATGCGCGACAACGCGGCGGATCAGCGGCGAAAGCTCGTCGCAATCGCCATACTCGAACTCGATCTCGCGGACGTAGGGTATCTGAACTGCCATCTCTCCTCCGTTCGGCCGAAGATGGCGGTTCGGCGGGGCCGACGCAAGCGCGAGTTGGCGCATTGCAGCGCGCTGGCGCCGGCTTCCTGCTGAGGGAAGTCAGGCAAGGCCGGGGCGGCGGCTCTTGCGAAGGACGGCGATCAGCGGCAGCGCCGGTATTGCGAGCGTCGCGCCCGGGATCATCGCCTGCTTTGCGAGCGTGATCGCATTGCCAATGCCCGCGACGGCCGGGGAGACGTCCGGATACTGCGCGAGCATGATCCAGAGACCGACATTCTCGAAAAGATCGAGCGTGCCGAACATGACGGGACAGAAGGCGGCTGCAACGACGAGACCGCTGCGCCGGAAAGCGAGCGGCGCCCAGAGCGCGCCGCTGAGAGCGACACCGAGCGGCCAGATCGTGTCGAAGAGCGTGGTCTTTGCATAGAAGCTGCGGCCCTCGGCGCCCAGCGTACCGAAATACGCCAGCACATCCGCGAGCATATAGCCGCCGAAACGGATGTCGAGATGAACGGCGCCGCCGCCATAGTCGCGGAGCGGCTGGATGTAGTCGAGATAGACCGCAAAGAGCAGGATCGTCGTCGCGATCGTGACAGAGGCGGCGCGCCATGTCGTGACGCGATTGAGGAAGTTGGCGATGTTGTCGAGCATGTGGGTCAACCGGGGGCAGGAGCCGATATGGGAGAGGCGGCGCCCCGGCCGCCTTTCGGGCAAGAAAACTGACACATGTGTCGAGATTTATCAACATGAATGTCGTATCATGCCGTTCTTTCAGGAAGAGGCCGCATGAAACCGCCGAAAAGCGCCCAAACCATCCTTGAGGTGAAGAGCCGGAAGGGCCATCGCGCGCGAGAGGCGATATTCGAGGCGGCCATTCGCGTGGCAGGGGCCGAAGGGCTGGCCGCGCTGAATGTCAGCCGCATCGCCGAGGTGGCGGGGATCGGGCGCGCGTCCTTCTACAATTATTTCGACAGCGTCGACGATGTCGTGGCCGAGTTGATGAAGCGGCTGCAGGAGGAACTCGAGGAGGCGCTGACGGAAGTGCATGGCGAGTTCGACCGCGGCGCAGCGCGCTTTGCCGCCTGTGTAGGGGAGGTGGTGAAGCGCCTTTCGGAGGATGCGGATTTCGCCAATCTGTGCCGCGAGGCGATGCGGGGATCGGAGGAGGTGCGCGAGCAGTTTCGCAAGGCGTCCCGACCCGAGATCGAGGCGGCGATTGCCGCCGGCGCCAGCACGCTGAGCCGCGAAGAGATCGACCCTTATCTCGATCTCGTCGGGCTCGCGGTCTTTTCCGGCGGCGCGGAGGCGAAGGCTTCGTCGCGGCGGCGGCAGGTCGATATCCTGCTTCGTGCCGCGGGCATGGCCTAGCGGTTCCCGGCCGCGGGAGAAACAGCGGCGGGCTTGCTTGCCTAGCGTGCCCTCACCTTTGCAACATGCCGGGAGAGCTTCTCCAGCGTCTGCCCTCCATATTCGACAGCGCCGAAGCCGATCGTGCCCTCCCGCTGCTCTCTGGAGGGATGCATCTGGCGGAGCGTGATGACGGTCTTGCCGTTGCTCTGCTCATCGAAGGTGACGAGCATCCTGAACTTGCACGGGTCGTTATCCTCGTCCGAGCCGTGCTCGACCTCGATCTGCAGCGGCGCTTCCATGCGGAGGAAAACCATCCGGTTGCTGTAGCGCGTGCCATCGTCGGCGACCATGTCGAAGCGCCAGACGCCGCCGGGTTTGAGATCGATCTCCTTCGTTTCGATCACCATGCCTTCGGGCCCGAACCATTCCTGTATCTGAGCGGGGTCGGACCAGGCGGCATAGACGAGATCCCGCGGTGCATCGATGACACGGCTGATGACGATCTCGCGATCGAGCGGCCAGTCGCGCCAGGCGGACTCGGTGTTGCTTGAAGTGCCCATGGTATCAATTCTTCCTCTTCATGCGGTGGATATGCGCTTCGAGGCGGTCCAGCCGTTTCTCCCAGATGGAGACATGGCGGTTTATCCACGCCTCGGTCTCCTGAAGCGCATGCGCGTCTACCTTGCACGTCCGTATGCGGCCTATCTTCTCGGAGCTGACAAGGCCGCTCTCTTCAAGGACACGGACATGCTTGAGCAGCGACGGCAGAGCCAGATCGAACGGCTCGGAAAGTTCGCTGACGGATTTCGGTCCCTCGCACAACCGGCTGACGATTGCCCTGCGCGTGGGGTCTGCCAGTGCGGAAAAGGCCTTATCGAGATCGATTGAAAACTTAGCCATGTGGGAAAGTATTGGCTCGTGCGCGGCGCCGGTCAAGAAAAACTTTCACTACCGGCTAAGTATTGGAAAGAGTCTCGATGCCGCGGCGGCGCGAGCGGCTAGTCGAGATGCGCGGCGGCAGCCTGTCCGCCCTGCGACGAGCCGCTCCTGTTCACCCGGAGGAGAAACAGCAGCGGCAGGGCGAGGGGCGTCATGTACATCAATCAGCTTGAAGTTGCGCGCGAAAGCGCTCGCCCGGTCTCGCGGACTGCTCGGGCATTTTTTCTAGCTTGCCTTTCTGAACACGTTGCGGCTGCGGGGGCCGCCCTGTGCGAGGCGCGCCAAATTGCTGCGCATGCGGACGAGCATGTCGATGAAAGCGGTCCGTTCCTCGTCGCTGAAGCCCGCATAGGCCTCGTCGAGGATCTCGTCGCCAGCTTCCCACATCTGGTCCAGCAGCGGCTGCGCCTTTTCGGTGAGGAAGAGCTGCTGCGCGCGCCTGTCATTCGGATCGGGGCGACGCTCCACCACGCCGAGCGAGACGAGCTTGTCGATCATGCGCGCTACGGTGATGGGCTGGACTTCGAGCAGATCGGCAAGGCCGACCTGGTTGAGGCCTTCATGGCGCGAGAGCTGCGCCAGCGCGCCCCATTGCGCCTGGGTGAGACCGCTGACGCGGTCGTTGAAGGCGACCTTCATGAAGCGGGAATTGTCGCGCAGAAGGAAGCCTGTGCTGCGATCGGGATTCTGGTTCTTGTTCATGCTCGCTCTTGCCTCCCTACATTTCCAAACATAGGTAGCCTGCCTGCCACTTAATAAGGAATGCTTATAATATGGGTGTGCGTCTAGTTCAGGCAAGATGATTATGGTGTTCAGGAACAGGTGAAATTGACCTGTAGGCGCGGCGGAGGACCGCCGCGCCCGGAATTCGTGCCGCCGCGCGGGAGGGATCAGTAGATGGAGGCGATATAGACCAGGAAGCCGAGGGCGTAGAGCGAAAGCAGCGTATAGCCGCCCGCCGTGACCGCTTCGGAAGCGCTGAAACCGTCCGTGGCCCTGGCGGCGCCGGACTTGCCGGCGGTCCAGAGACGCCCGGCATGGGCGGCGATATCGGCGCTGAGGGACCTGGTATGCGCCGCGACGTGGGAGGCGAGATGCTGTGCGGAAGTCATGGGCTTACCTCGTTGCTTCGAATGACACTCAGTCCGGCCCGATCGTTTCCACCCCCTGAGGGGGCCGCCGCCTTGCAGGCGATTCTTCTGTCTTTCTGAATCAAAGATATGCTGCATTGCACAAACTGACAAGATGTCAGATTGTAAAAATATTGCGATGCAGCAGGACATTCCGCCGCATCGTCGCTGAAAAAAAGGGGCAGAAAACTGCCCCTTTCCGCTTTGCCGGATGTCCGCTTTTTCCGGGTAAACGTCAGATGCGACGCCCGGCCGCTTCCCAATAGGGTTCGCGAAGCTTCCGCTTGAATATTTTCCCGGAATCCTCGCGCGGGAGGTCGGAGCGGAACTCGACCTTCTTCGGCACCTTGTAGCCGGCCACCCGCTCGCGCAGGAATGAGCGGACATCGGCCTCCTTCAGCGTGACGCCCGGCTGGGGCTGCACCACGGCGCAAAGGGATTCGCCGAATTCCTCGTCGGGGATGCCGAAGACGGCGCAATCGCCGACGCCAGGCATCTTGTGGAGTTCGGCCTCGATCTCGGCGGGATAGATGTTCACGCCGCCGGAGATCACCATGTCCTTGGCGCGGTCGCAGAGATAGAGGAAGCCGTCCTCGTCGAGATAGCCGACATCGCCGAGCGCGATGAGCCCGGCCTTTTCGGACTTGCGCCGTTTCTCGTCGTCGCCGTGATAGGTGAAGTCGGGAATGGTCGAGGTGCGGCAGACGATCTCGCCGGTCGCGCCGCGCGCCAGCTCGTTGCCATGTTCGTCGATCACGAGAACCTTCGCATTGTCGATCGCCTTGCCGACGGTGCCCGGATGGGCGAGGTACTCCTCGGAGTTGCAGAAGACGACGGCGCCCGTTTCCGTGCCGCCGTAATATTCGTTGATGACCGGGCCCCACCACTCGATCATGGCCTGCTTCACATGGACCGGACAGGGCGCGGCCGCATGGACGACGAAGCGGAGCGAGGAGAGGTCGTATTTCTTCTTCACCTCGTCGGGGAGCTTCAACAGGCGCACGAACATGGTCGGCACCATGTGGAGATGCGTGACCTTGTGGCGCTCGATCATCTCCAACAGCTCTTCCGGATCGAAGCGCGGCTGCAGGATAATGTTCGCGCCGACGCGGAAAGCGTAGAGCCCATAGGCATTGGGCGCGGAGTGGTACATCGGGCCGGTGATGACGGTGACCATCTCCTGCGGCTCGCCATAGGCCGGATTGAAGCCCATCACCTTGCCGATGATCGACGCCCAGGCGACCGCCTGTTCGGGCGTCGGCGGCGAACGGCGCACGCCCTTCGGGTGCCCGGTCGTTCCCGAAGTGTAGATCATGGAGCCCGGCGCTTCGGCGGGGCCTGCCTCGATGGGCGGGAACTGCGCGAGCCATTCATCCCAGCTTGTCGCGCCGCCGGGAAGTTTCGCATCGGCGGGCGACAGCCCATAGGCGGAAACGATCTCGGGCGGCGTTTCGACCACGAAGACGGGCACGTCCGCCGGGATCGCCTTCTCGATGCCGCGATAGAGGTCAGCATGGATCACGATCGCCTTCGCGCCGGAATTCTCGAAGATGTAACGCGCCTCGTCCGGCGAATTGTGCCAGTTGACGGGCGTCGAATAGGCGCCGACCAGGCCCGCCGCGGCTGATGCTTCCATGAAAGGAAAGTCGTTCCTCAGATAGACCGCCACCACATCGCCCGGCCCGATGCCGAGGCTCCTGAAGCCGCTTGCCGCACGGGCCGCCCGCTCCTGAAGCGCGGCATTCTCCGCCACACGCGCGCCCGAAATGATCTTTGCTCCGCCCATCGTCTCCTCCCCAGGTGACTCTGTTGTTTGAGATGAGTGTAGCAGCAGCGGCGTCCCGGAAAACGTCAATCGGGGCTCCGCACGCCGCAATCGGGAGGGAGCGGAAACGGGCAGGCCTTCCCTTGCGTCAGGCACTTTATGGAACCGCGATGGAACCCGGATGAAAACCGGGCGTTCTCATTCCCGACCCGGCACGGCGGCAGGCCGCCTGCCTTCAAAGTCCCGGCGCCTTTCGCGCCGGACCTGTCACAAAGGACGGAGACCATCCATGTTGCGCAAGACTCTCTTCGGTATCGCCCTCATCCTCCCGCTCGCGGGCGGCCTGGCGGCGTGCGACGACGAAGGCCCGATGGAAGAAGCGGGCGAGGAAATCGATCAGGCCACGGATCAGGGTTCGATGTTCGACGACGGCCCGGCCGAGGAAATGGGCGAGGACGTGGACGACGCGACCGGGAACTAATCGGCCTGCTGCACGTTTTTCATGCGTCCCCGATGGCTGGTTGCGTATGAGTAAGAGAACCCGCTTCTCCTCCCCCCGGAGAGGCGGGTTCTTCTTTCCGGAATCATCGGAGTTCGCCCGGCTAGCGTCCGGATGCCTTGCGGAACGCGGCGGCGCCGTTGTCCGGCTCGCTCACGGGTTGCTTGGCCAGAATGGCTTTGAGGATTTTCGTGTTCTCGGCAATCAGCGAGGCATAAGCCGGATCTTCGGCCAGATTGACGCTTTCGTCCGGATCGGATTCGAGATCGAATAATGCGTGTACGTCATATCCCGAGTGCCAGATGTCCTTGAACCGGCCTCGCCGGATCATCGGCCACCCTTCGAGAGTGCCGGAAAAGACGGGACGGTCATTGTCGGGTGCGGCGCCTTTCAGCAGGGGAAGGAGGCTGGCCGACTCCATGTCGGCTACCGGAGGCTCCAGCGCCGCGTATTCGAGGGCCGTCGCCACATAGTCGAAACTCTGCACGGGTTCCCGGATACGCCTTCCGGGGGTAACGCCTGCGCCCACCGCGAAAAATGGCACATGGATCAGGTCATCGAAGGGAATCCAGGGGGTCTTCCCTAGTAGACCGCGATGGCCGCCATAGTCTCCATGATCCGACAGGAAGAAGACGATTGTGTTGTTCAGATCGACCTTCTCCATCACTTCGCCGATTGCAGCGTCAATGCAGTTGATGGAAGCGCGAATGGCGGCCAGCACCTCGCGCACGTGCAATTCCGTGTGTTCCTTTACACGCCGCGGCGTGAGGGACCGCCGATTTCCCTCGGCCATGACCGCGTCGAGAAGGGGGGCAGGCAGGCCTGCATTGACCTCAATGCCCTTTGCGGGGATTTCCTGCTCTTCCGGCCGGTACATGGACGCATAGGGTTCCGGCGGATCGTAGGGTGTGTGCGGAGCGGTGAAGGAAATGATGGCGAAATAGGGAACGGACGAATCCCGATTGCCAAGGAAATCGAGACTGTGTCTCTTTATCCAGTTGGTCGGGTGGTATTCCGCTTCGTAGGGGAAAGGTCTCGGCGTCGAAGCCCGCACGAAACGGGTATCTTCGCGACCGGTCGATGTCAGCCACTTGCGATAGTCGTCCTCGGCGTTTTCGGCATAGCCGGCAGGAAGATGTTCGCACATATGCATCACGTCGAAACCGTGATCCGCATGCATGGGATGGAAATGCATCTTGCCGAAAAGAGCGGTCTCATATCCTGCATCGCGCAGGGCCCGGGCAATCGTCCATTGCCCGGGTTTGAGAGATAGACCCAAGCCGGCCGATTTCCGTCCGTTGGAATCCACGGTCGGTACGCGGTGCGGCAGCAAACCCGTCATCAGGGACGAGCGGGCCGGAACGCAGGAGGTCGAGCTGCTATAGGCATTCTCGAAGATCGCGCCTTGCCGGGCCAGCCGGTCGAGATTTGGGGTGTCGGACGGCTTGTTCCCGGCATAGCCCATCGAGTCGGCACGCTGCTGATCGGTCATGATCATCAGTATGTTCGGCGTTTTCATCGGTCCTATCCCGGTAATGGCCTCCATCCGGAGCGCTAGCTGTAGCGCGCTTCGCGCTTCTTGCCCTCGTTACCCGCCTTTACCTCGCCGAGCGCCCATTCGAGATCGGAGAGGTAGGTGCCGGTCACGCTCTCATGGAAGGGCGAGAGCATGAGATGGAGGCCCTTGGGCTCGGTGGTGAGGCTGGTGAACCAGCCGCGCTCGAAAAGCTTGCCCCAGACGGCGAAGGGATCGACTTCGTCATGGGTGAAGGAGACGATCCCGAGTTGCGGACGGCCGAGCACGCGGAAGCCGAGCCTGGCGACGCCTGCCTCCACGGCCTCGCGCGCATTCGTCACCTGCCGGTGCTTCGCGCGGTAGCCTTCCTCCCCGAGGAAATTCATCACCGCCCATGCCGCGGCGATGGCGCCGCCCGGCCGCGTGCCTGCGAGCGTCGGCGTGACCATGCGCCCGCCCGGCCAGTCCGCGCAATCGAAGATCATGTGCGAACGCAGTTCTTCGGAGCGGAAGAGAACGGTAGACGCCCCCTTGGCGCAATAGCCGTATTTGTGGAGGTCGGCCGACATGGACATGACGTCCGGCACCTCGAAATCGAAGGGAGGCACGTCGCCGCCATTCATGCGCACGAAAGGCGCGATATAGCCGCCGACGCAGGCATCGACATGAAGCCAGAGCTTCTTCTTCTCGGCGAGTGCGCCGAGCTTTTCGATGGGGTCGATGAGGCCAAAGGGAAAGCAGGGCGCGGAGCCGACGATCATGATGGTGTTGCCGTCCACGGCGTCTTCCATCGCAGCGACATCGGCCAGAAGATCGGTACAGGGGACGCGCCTGATCTCGATCTCCATCATCTTCGCCGCCTTGTCGAAGGCGGGATGCGCGGACCAGGGCGCGACGATGTTGCACTGGCCCTGAACGCCACGCTCGGCGCGCGCAAAGTCGCGCGCGGTCTTCACGGCCATGGTGATCGAGTCGGTGCCGCCGGAGGTGATGTTGCCCGCGGCGCCTTCCGGCCCGTGGAGAAGGCCGAGGCCCATCTGGACCACTTCCTCCTCCATCTGTTTCAGGCTCGGAAAGGCCATCGGGCCGAGGCCGTTTTCCGACATGAACATCGTGTAGGCCTCTTTCTGGACCTCCGCGACATCCGGACCGGCATTGAAGACGTAGACGGCGGTCTTCCCTTCACGCCATTTGACGTCATGGGAGCCGCGCGTCTCCATCTCGGTCTTGAGCTTGCTCCATTCGGTGCCCTGTTTCGGCAGCGTCGCGCCCATTGCTTTCCTCCTCATCATTCGTCTGGAAGGAGACTAGCAGATAGGTACGGGGAAGCATCAATGGTGATGGGTGTGAGCATCCCCCTGATGCAGCATCAGCGAAGGCGCGGGACGCGCCAGCGAGTGCGGATCGGCGCCGGGCGCCGGGAATTCGTCCCAGGCGGTGGAGCCTTTCGCGCAAGTCTGCTCCACGGGGAAGAAGAGCATCATCGTCTCCTTGTCGTCGGGCAGCTTCATCATGAGCGCGAATTCGTCGAACATGTCGTCCGGAAGGGGGCCGCCCTCCCATGTGACCCTGACCACGCCCTCCGAGATCTGCTTGCCATGATTCTCATAGGATTTCGCGTAAGGAGCGGTTTCCGTCTTCACCGACCAGCCCTGCTTGGGCTGCGGCTTCACGGAGATGACGCCTTCCGGAATGCGGACCGAAATGGAGGTGGTCGGCGATCCTTCGCAGCCATGCGGGACGCGGAAGACGGCCTTGTAATAGGTGCCTGCATTCGCCATCGGCTGGTCGAGGACGACATGCGCCGCGGCGGGCGAGACGAGGGCAAGAGTGCCCAGCAGGGAAAGCGAGAGCTTAGAGAGTTTCATCCGGTTTCTCCATTTGCATCATTGCGAGCGAGCATGGCGAGAGAAGCAATCCAGGGGCAGCGAGTTCAGAGCAAGCGGCTCTGGATTGCTTCGTCGGCTTCGCCTCCTCGCAATGACGGTTGTTGTTGTCAGAACGCGACCTTCAGGCCCGCGAACACGCTTCTGCCCTCGCCGGGATAGAAGACGTTGGTCGCAGCGAGCGCCGCATCGGTGATGTTGCTGTATGTCGAGATGTAGTTGCGGTCGGTCAGGTTGCGGGCATCGACGAAAAGACGAACGCCCTTCGCGAGGTCCACGCCGCCTTCCACACCGATCGTCGTGTAGCCGGGCGCTTCGAGGCGGTTCGCATAATCGACATGGCCGCCATTCGGCACCCATTCGACTTTCGGCGCGATGTCCCAGCCGAGACCGTTTGCGCCGATCGACTTGTAGCGAAGTGCGGCGACATAGACGTGAGGCGGCATGCCCGCGAGCTTGTTGTCGCCATAGGTCGCGTCGCCATCGAAGGCGAAGTCGCTATACATGTAGGCCTGTTCGAGCAGCAGCCGGTCGCTGCCGAGAACCTTGCGCAATCCCCACGCGCCGACATCGAGCGTGAGCGAGGCCTCGATGCCCTGATGGATCGTCTCGTCCGCGTTGAAGGTCGAAGCGGGAATGCTGGGGCTCACCGTGTAGTTGATGAGTTCGCCTTTCACCCAGGCGCGGTAAAGCGCGACATCCCACGCGACATTCTTCGTCGCGCCGCGCGTGCCGATTTCCGCCGTGACAGCGCGTTGCGGATCGAGCGGAACGAACTGGAAGACCGTCGCCTGTACGAGTTCGGAGAAGGTTGGCGGCTCATAGCTGCGCGTGACATTGCCATAGACCTGCGCCGTCTCCGCCACGTCCCAGAGGACGCCTGCCTTGGGGCTCAGCGAGGAGAAGTCCGTCGCATCGCTCTGCGCGGGCGTGAAATCATTGGTGAACTTGCGGTAGGAGTGAATGGCCTGAAGGCCGCCCACAAGCGCCACATCCTCCACGACATAGAACTTGTTTTCCGCATAGAGCTTGAAGTTCGCGGCCGATTGCGTGCCGCTGGCGACAAGACCGGCGCGCGAGCCGCCGACATTCGTATATTGCTTCGCCTCCACTTCGCCCCAGGAAAGATCACCGCCGATGGTGAGGATGTTACGATGGCCGGCGAGACTTCCTTCCGAGTTGTAGCGGGCGAAGAGGCCGGCGAGCGGCCCGCGATAGTCGAGCACGCGGAAGATCGGGTGATAGAGGCGCTTGTAGCCGACATAGCCGCCCAGATCGAGGGTCGAGCTCTCATCGAGTGCGAATGTCGTCTTGTTCGCGAAGCGGACGGAGCGGACATTGCGTTGCTGGTTGAGGGCTATGTTGCCGGGATTGGCTAGCTCCGGATCGCTTTCGGCCTGGGCGAGCGTCAGTGTGCCCGGCATTTCCTGATCGACGATGTTGGTGGTGAGATAGAAACGCGTCTCCACCGCCTCGTTGAAACGATGCCCGAGATTGCCCGAGAAGCGGATACTTTCTTCCGTCTCCTGCTGACGGAAGCCATCCACGTGATTGGCGCTCATGGCGGCGAAGAAATCCGTATTGCCGACGATGCGCGCGGTTTGCGTATGGATGCGGGCGGTGCCGTAGCTGCCGCCTTCCAGGCGAACGAGGTTTTCCGCTTCAGCCGTATAGGCCGTGGGCGTCACGAAGTTGACCGCGCCGCCAAGCGTCGCCGAACCGAAGCGTAGGCCGTTGCCGCCTTTGTAGACTTCGATGTGCTGGGCGATGAGCGGATCGATCTCCTGAAAGTCGGCCGAGCCGTCCGCGAGGTTGTAGGGAATGCCGTCCTGCAGGATTTCGAGGCCGCGCATATGGAAGGAGCGCGAGAGCCCGGAGCCGCGAATGGAGAGGCGCACCTCCGCGCCGAAGCGCTTGCGCGCATAGACGCCGGGCGTGAAGTCCATCACGTCCTCGAAATTATGCGCATAGAGGTCCTGATAACGCGCGGCCGGAACAACGGAGACGGCGCCCGGAATGAGCGACATTTCGCGCTGCGCTTCCGCGACGCCAGGCACGGTGAGCGTGCCATGGGGAAAGGCGGGATCGGCGAGGCCGGAGAAGGGGTTGGTGAGATCTTCGCCCTCAACGACGATCTCGGGAAGGGCGACGGCTCCTTCGTCCACCGCCTGTGCGGAGGTGACGAATGCGGAAAGGAGCGCGGCCAACGCCACGCCCGAACGCCGGATGGAATTTTTCATGTTGCCTGATTCAATGATGCGAGCCCGCTAGCGGCGCGCGCTGCAGGCGTCGTTGTGAAGGGATTGTGGAAGCACGCGCCGGATCAGGCGGGCGGCGCGCGGGAATGCTGGCTGGAGTAAGCGTAGCCGGAAAGTGCGGCATATGCGGCGCGAAGCGGAGCGGGAAGCGTCCATTGCGGCGCGGGAAGGGCGAAAAGGGCCGTGAGCGCCGCAGCGCCGCAATGATGGACGCAGGATTTGCAGTCATGCGCTGTCGAACCGGGGGTGGCCGGTTCGACAGGATTCCCATCCTCGTCGATATAGACCGTCTTCGCGACGCCGCCGGAGCAGATAACGGTCTGCATGAGCCCGTCCACGGATGGACCGGCAAGCTGGAGCGCGAGCGGGGAGGCGATATGGAAGAACATCGCAATGAGCGCCAGCGCCTGAACGGCGCCGAGGCGGGCGAGCGGCTTCTGGCCATATGTGCGTGTGTTCCCCATGCGAAAAACCATACGCCGGGAAGGGCCGGAATACCACGACTTCGTCGGGAGCAGTTTGTCGCATGGGGTTGCCTTCGGCCATACTTGCCGAAAGGCGGAAACAGCCGAAGAAGGGGAGGAGAAAATGAGCGCTTATGAAGACCTCACATATGAGGTGAGGGACCGCGTGGCCGTGCTGACGCTGAACCGGCCTGAAAAGCTCAACGCCTGGACGGCGGCGATGGAAAAGAGCGTTAAGCAGGCGATGGCTGCCGCTGTTGCCGACGACGACGTTCGGGTGATCGTGGTGACAGGCGCGGGGCGCGGCTTCTGCGCCGGCGCGGATATGGGGCTCCTGCAGCAGATCAAGCCCGACAGCTGGGAAGAGCGAGAGCTTGCGACGGCATCGCGCGAGGAAGCGTTCGATTTTGCAAGCGGGCTCGGCCCCGATGTGAGCCCGCATTATGGCGGACGCTTCGGCTATCTCATGCAGGTCAAGAAGCCGGTCATCGCCGCGATCAACGGCCCGGCCGCGGGGCTCGGCCTCGTTTTCGCGCTTTATGCCGATATGCGCTTTGCCGGATCGGAAGCGAAATTCACCACTGCATTCGCAAGCCGCGGCCTCATCGCCGAGCACGGCATTTCCTGGCTGCTGCCGCATCTTGTCGGCCCCGCGCACTCGCTCGACCTTCTCATGTCGGCGCGCAAGGTGCCCGCGGCGGAAGCGGAGGCGATGGGCCTCGTGAACAAGGTCTTCCCGCAGGAGAGTTTCATGGCGAATGTCATGGATTATGCGCGGATGCTGGCGGAGACGGTTTCGCCGCGTTCCATGGCGGTGATGAAGGCGCAGATATGGAAGGCGCTCTTCCAGAATTTCAACGAGGCGCTCGAAGTCGGCGACAGCGAGATGCAGAAGAGTTTCGCGAGCGAGGATTTCAAGGAAGGCGTCGCGCATTTCGTGGAAAAGCGCACGGCGAACTTCACCGGTCGCTGAAGCAGAGAGCGGGAACGAAAAAAGGCGCGGGATCGCTCCCGCGCCTTTTGTTGTTGTGACGAAGCGTGATCAGAAGGTGACTTCCACGCCCGCCAGCGCCTCGATGCCCGGCGCCATGAAACCGTTGGCCGGTTCATACTCCGTATCGAGCAGGTTGTTCACCCGCGCCGTGAGCTTCACATTGTCGGTGAGGCGGTGCGAAGCGGCGACGTTCACGACCGTGTAGGGCCCGGGATCGACATAGAAGCCGAAGCCGTCGCGCGGAACATCGCGATAGATGTCTATCCATTCGGCGTTGGTCGAAAGAACGGTGCCTGGGATGACTTCCCAGCTCGCGGTGAAACCGATGAGGTGCCGGGGGCGGCGCACCATCGTGCTCGCGAACTGGTCGGATTTCAGTATCGTCAGCGTGTAGTCGATGCGGGCGGTCAACTCGTCGATTGGATTGATCTCGACGAAGGCTTCAAGCCCTTTTGTGTCGAGCTTGTCGATATTGATGGCGGTCGAGTTCACGCCGACGAAAACGATGGAGATTGCGTCTTCGATCTCCGTATCGAACCAGGTGGCTCCGGCAAGCGCCCTGCCGCCGAGGAAGCCCTGCTCGATGCCCGCTTCCCAGCCCTTGCTCTTCTCCGGATCGAGATTCGGATTGCCGCGATAGACGCCGGAGGGAAAGCCGCCAAACGTATTCACGTCGAAACCGTAGCGCTGATAGAGCGAAGGCGTCTTGAAACCCGTACCGTAGGAAACGGTAAAGCGCGTATCCGTCTCCGGATGGTAGTAACCGGGGGCAAGCGTGAAGGTGAAGCGATCCTCCATGTCTTCGGGCATGTCGTAGCGCGCACTGGCAGTTGCGAAGAAGCGATCGCCGAATGTCATGTGGTCGCCAACATAGACGGCGAAGGCGTCCGTCTCCGCGTCCGACGCCTGCGTGATGACGAAGCCGCCGAGATCGCGATAACCACTCGATTCGAATTCATCCCGCGTATAACTCGCACCGAAGGTGAGGAGGTGTTGGTTCGACAGGTCGAAGGCGTTGTCGAAGGAGGCCTTCAGCGTCCGGCCTTCATTCGCGGTCCGGTCGAGATAGACCGAGCCGCCCGCATCCGGATTGTCGCTCGAGTCCGACTGCTGGTCGGTGTAGCTGAGAGACAGCTTCGGCCGCCACTTGTTGTCGAGGAACTTGCCGGAGAGATCGCCGCCGACAAAGAGGCGCGTCGACTCGAAGATGCTGTCGAAATTCTGGTAGACGCTGACGAATCCGGCGGTGGAACCGTCGGCGTCCGTGTCGGCTTCCGCTTTCGTATATTGAACGAAGAGGGAGCCGCTCACATTCTCGTTGAACTGCGTACCGATGCGGCCAGAAGTCGAGATTGTCTCCGTGCCGTCTTCTTCCTCGCCTCGGGCGTCACGAAGGCGGGCGGGCGTGATGTCGTTGCCTGCAGTATCCTCACGCGAGATAGAGAAGAAGTAGTCGGTCGAACCGAAGCTGCCACCCGTGCTCGCATAGGTGTTGAGCGTACCGAGCGTGCCGCCTTCGACACGCGCCGTGACGGAGGGCTCCCCCTTGCCGGTCTTGGTGATGATGTTGATCACGCCGCCGATCGCCTGGCTGCCATAAAGCGCGGATTGAGGCCCGCGCACGACCTCGATCCGTTCCACATTGTCGAGCGGAATGCCGGCGAGGTTCGCCGCGCCGTTCGGAAAGGATGGATCGTTGAGCGGCATGCCGTTGAGCAGCACAAGCGTCTGGTTGGAATTGGCGCCGCGCGTGAAGACCGTCGTGACCGTGCCGCGTGCGCCTGAAGGTACAACGTGAAGCCCCGGAACGGAGCGCAGCGCGTCGGTAATGTCCTGGTACTGGAACTTCTCGATCTCTTTCGCCGTGACGATGGTGAAGGAGCTCGAGACTTCCTTGGTGGGAATGGGTTCGATGCCGGCGGAAACGAGCAGCTCGTCCGTCACGATCGGTGGTTCTTCCGCGTGTGCGGAGGTGGCGGCGAGCGCCGCCAGTGTCAGGGCCGCGCAGGCCCCCCAGCCTTTGATGGTCATTGAATTCAGAGTCCTGTCTCTCTTGCGCGGCCACCCCGGCCGCATGGCGCCGGTGCGCGGGGAAAGAGACATGGAAACGGAAACCCGGACGGCCTGATGTCCGAAGAAGGACAGAGTGCCAGCGGATCGACGCCCCCCTGGCACACCCCCGGCCACGGCAGATGACGAACCCGGTGGCAGGTCTCCTGGCTCGCGGGGCACGGGCCGCGTTCCGTCTTCCCGGGATGCCAGCCCTCAAACAAGGACCGTGGCAGCCAGTGACATGCTTGGAACGAGGCCTCGCCGCTTACAGTTGCGGGGGCAGCCAGGGCTTTGGCGCGAGCCTCACCCTGTTCCCTCTTGCCTCCTCGAAATGTCCAAACGGACATCCCTCGGAACCATCGAGTGGCCGCATCATAGGGGCGAGAGACGCCCTGTCAAATTCGCGGTTTCAGGATTTGGCGCTGGGCCGGGCCGAAACGGCGGCATGCCAGCGCAGAAGGTCTGTGTGCTCGGGCTTTGGCTCGTGCTTCACCCATTTTGCGAAATCCACGCAGACAAGGGCCGTGATGTCGGCCAGCGAGAAGCTGTCGATGGCGATGTATTCGCGGCCCTTCAGACGCTCGTTCAGCATGTCGAAGAAGCGCGTGAGGCGCATCGAACCGCGCTCGGCAAGCGCGGGAATCTGCTCGAGATTGACCGGGCCGGGCAGGGCGCGGCCAACCATGCCCTTCGACGTGTTCCGCAGAACCTCGGCGATCGGCATGAAACCTTCGAATTCGATTCGCGCGTTCCAGCTGAAAACGAGCCCCTTCTCCGCGGCGGTTGCGCCGAGGAGGCGCGGCTCCGGCTTCGCTTCCTCCGCCCAGGCCGCAATGCCGATATTCTCGGTCAGGATAGTGCCGTCCTCGAGCTTCAGGGCGGGAACCGTGCAGGCCGGATTGATCTGGCGATAGGCCTCGCCGAGCTGCTCACCCTTTGCGAGATCGATTTGCACGGTCTCATGCGCGATTCCCTTCTCGGCGAGCAGGATGCGCGCGCGGCGGGGGCTCGGCGCTGCGGTGAAGTCGTAAAGGGTGACGGCCATCGTGAGTCTCCTCGGATTTTCTCGTTAACGGTGCCCCGTTCGCGGCGCGGTCTGCATTTTGCTCACGGTACCGGATGCTACTCAACAGCTACAGGGGATGTCTCGCTATGAAACTCTTTCGGCTGACCCGTCTCAAAATGACGGCCTCCGCAGCCATTCTCGCGCTGGGTGCAGGCTCAGCGGCATTCTTCATGAGCACGAAGCCGGTCTATGCCTGTTCGCCCGGCGGCGGCGGCGCCATCGGCTCATGGCTCGACTTCCTGGGCGGTCTGCTCGGCTGGTAAGCCGCGCCCGGCCATTTACCGGAAGCACCGGAAAGAACAAAGGCTCCCGCGCAATCCGCGCCGGGAGCCTTTATTGTCATTGCCGAATGGTCGGAGTGGCAGGATTTGAACCTGCGACCCCCTCGTCCCGAACGAGGTGCGCTACCAGACTGCGCCACACTCCGCGCGGCAATTCGAGGCGGCGTTATAGCTGCCAAAACCTGGGGCCGCAAGCGGGATCGGGGACCGGTAGCCGCTCTTTTCCGTGGATTCCATCCGGCAGGTGCCCGGTTGCGCCACAGGGGGGATGCCGGTATGTTCCGCCGCGTTTCGCGAGGCCGCCCGCCAAGGGCTTCCAGGCCCTGCTGGGGCGTAGCCAAGTGGTAAGGCAGCGGATTTTGATTCCGCCATTCGGAGGTTCGAACCCTCCCGCCCCAGCCAGATTTTCGGGCCTCAGGGCCTCTGCGCGAACTGCCGGCCCGCACGTCAGCTTGCCGATATGATCCGCCCACTGAAGAAATTTCGAGCCGGTTCGCCTGAGCCGCTGCCCGATTGCGCTGCAATGCAGCATTTCCCTGCGTCAATTTGGTGTGCGTGAGGGTAATTTAGGGTATTGACCCTAGGTTTCAGGGTCTCAAGATAGGGACATCGAAATCCGGCGACCCAAGAAGCGCCAACTGAGGAAAGTGAAGGAAATGGCAGGGACAGAAACGCTCACGAAACCGGCCGCAGCGCAGAAAACCGAGCACTTCGACGTGCTGATCGTCGGAGCGGGCATTTCCGGCGTCGGCGCCGCCTATCATCTCCAGGAACAGTGCCCCGAAAAGACCTTCGTCGTGCTCGAAGGTCTCGACAGTTTCGGCGGCACCTGGCACATGCACCGCTACCCCGGCATCCGCTCGGACAGCGATCTCTACACCTTCGGCTATCGTTTCAAGCCCTGGACGGGAACGCCCATCGCAACCGCGGAAGAAATCCTCACCTATATGAAAGAGGTGATCGATGAGAACGACCTCGATCGCCATATCCGATACAACCACCGCATTTCGACGGCGAAGTGGTCGAGCGAGGACAATCTCTGGACGGTCTATGCGACCGACAAGAAGACCGGAGAGGAACGCCGCTTCACCGCGAATTTCCTGTGGATGTGCCAGGGCTATTACCGTCACGCGGAGGGCTACACGCCCGAATGGCCCGACATGGACAAGTTCAAGGGCGAGATCGTCCATCCGCAGACATGGCCGGACAATTTCGACCTCAAGGGCAAGAAAGTCATCGTCATAGGTTCGGGCGCGACGGCGGCAACGCTTGTGCCCGCTATCGCAGGCGACTGCCAACATGTGACGCTTCTCCAGCGCTCGCCGACCTATTTCATCCCCGGCCGGAACGAGAACGAGCTGGCGGACAGGCTGCGTCAGCTCGAAGTGGACGAGAAGTGGATCCACGAGATCACGCGTCGTGAAATCCTGCACAATCAGGCCGAGTTCGCCCGCCGTTCCTTCGAGGAGCCGGAGGAAGTGCGCAAGGAACTGCTCGACGCGGTGCGCCTCTTCCTGCCGGAGGAGACGGTGCAGAAGCACTTCACGCCGCGTTATCGCCCTTGGCAGCAGCGCGTCGCCTTCGTGCCCGATGGCGATATCTTCCAGGGGATTGCTTCGGGCAAGGCTTCGGTAGAGACGGACGAGATCGAACGGTTCACGGAGAAGGGCATTCTGCTCAAATCAGGCAAGGAGCTTGAGGCCGATGTCATCGTCACCGCGACCGGCTTCAACCTGAGCGTTCTCGGCGACATCGACTTCGATATCGACGGGAAGCCGCTCGACTTCGGCGAGACGGTCACCTATCGCGGCATGATGTTCACTGGCGTGCCGAACATGGTCTGGATCTTCGGATACTTCCGTGCGAGCTGGACCTTGCGCGTCGACCTTCTGGGCGATTTCGTCTGCCGTCTGCTCAAGCATATGGATGAGAAGGGGGCGAAGAAGGTCAGCGTGGCGCTGCGCAAGGAAGACAGCAACATGCCTCTGCTTCCCTGGATCGATCCGGACAACTTCAATCCGGGTTACCTGATGCGGAGCATGCACTTGCTGCCGAAGCGCGGCGACAAGCCTGAATGGCAGCACACCCAGGACTACTGGAAGGAAAAGGACGAACTGCCCGCCATCGATCTCGACGGCAGCGAATTCGTCTACGAGTGATCGAGGGGAAGAAGCGGACGCCGGACCCGGAAACGGGTGCCGGCGTTCGTGTGTCCATCGCCGCGGACGTCCGGTCCGGCCACTTTCAATTCTGATGCGGTGCAACACTTCTTACGGTCTCTCTCCTCTTGTGCATCCCGCATCCCCGTCTAGAGTCGGGGTAACAAGAAAAGAGGGAGGAGAGAAATGGCTGCTCAGGGAGAAGGCGCGCCCGCGCGCACGGAATCTGGACAATTCGATGCGGTGATCGTCGGAGCTGGGTTCGCCGGCATGTACATGCTGCACCGGTTGCGCGCACTCGGCCTAAAGGTGCGGGTTTATGAGGCAGGCGAGGGGGTCGGCGGTACCTGGTACTGGAACAGATATCCGGGTGCGCGCTGCGACGTCGAAAGCCTCGAATATCAATACGGATTCTCGGACGAAATTCAGCGCGGCTGGAACTGGAGCGAACGCTATGCCGCGCAGCCGGAAATTCTCCGCTATCAGAACTATGTTGCGGACAAGCTCGATCTGCGGCGCGACATCCGCTTCGAAACGCGCGTGATCTCCGCGGCTTATGATGAACCTGCCGGATTGTGGGCGGTCGAGACGGACAAGGGCGACCGCGTATCCGCCCGGTTCTGCATCATGGCGACGGGGTGTCTCTCGGCCGCGCGTGTTCCCGATTTCAAGGGCCTCGAGGATTTCGGGGGCGACTGGTATCACACGGGCGGATGGCCGCATGAAGGCGTGGACTTCACCGGCAAGCGTGTTGCGGTTGTCGGCACGGGTTCGTCCGGCATCCAGAGCATTCCGGTGATAGCCGCTCAGGCAAAACATGTCACCGTGTTCCAGCGCACCGCGAACTTCACGCTTCCCGCCGGCAACCGCCCGCTGAAGCCGGAGGAGATCGCCCGTTCGAAAGAGACGCTTCTCGAGGACCGCCGCCACGCACGCGAGACGCCGGGCGGCATCATCTGCTTCGAATACAATGAGGCGCTTGCGGAGGAGATGACGCCGGAGGCAATCGCGAACGAACTTGAAACCCGCTGGAATCAGGGTGGCTTCGCGTTCCTCGGTGCCTATGGTGACCTGATGGCGACGCATGAGGCAAACCACATTGCCGCCGAATTCGCCCGTGCGAAGATGCGTGCCTCCGTGAAGAACAAGGAGGTGGCGGAGAAGCTCCTTCCCTTCGATCATCCTGTCGGCGTGAAGCGGCTCTGCCTGGATACGAACTATCTCCAGACCTTCGACGAATCGCATGTGGACCTGGTCGATATCCGCGAAAAGCCTATCGAGCGAATCTCGAAGAAGGGCGTCGTTTGCGGAGGCAAGGAATACGAAGTGGACGCGATCGTCTTTGCCACCGGTTTCGACGCGATGACGGGCGCACTTCTTTCCATCGACATCAAGGGGCGCGGCGGCGCGGCGCTCAGGGAGAAATGGGCGGCGGGACCGCGCACCTATCTGGGCCTCGGCTCGGCGGGTTTTCCGAATCTCTTCTTCATCACCGGGCCCGGCAGCCCTTCGGTCCTCTCCAACATGATCGTTTCCATCGAACAGCATGTTGACTGGATCGCCGACTGCGTGAAGCGGCTGACCGAGGGCAACATCCGCTCCATTGAAGCGACGAAGGAAGCGGAGGACGAGTGGGTCGCGCATGTGAATGAACTCGCAAGCGAGACGCTCTATCCGCAGGCGAACTCCTGGTACATGGGCGCGAACATCCCGGGCAAACCCCGCGTTTTCATGCCCTATACGGGCGGCGTCAACGTCTACGGGGAGAAGATCGCGGAGGTGGCGGCAGCCGACTACGAGGGTTTTCAGCTTGGCGCCTGACATGTCCTGACAAGGAGGCCGCTCCAGAACGGACCTTGCCACGCTTTTCCGGGGGAGGGCAGTCGTCGAGACTGTCCTCTCATCCGGGAGGGACGCGAGGGACGAAATGGCGGTCAACGCGAAGGAAACGGCGACGCAGGATCTCGACTATCGCCGTGTGTGGCGTCGCGCGGACCGCCGCGTCATGGAAGATGTCATCGCGATGTGGAGGCGCGAAAATATCCTTCCTGCGGGGATCGCGCCGGAGGAGCGCGCGATGGAAATCGTCATCGCCATCTATGACGGCGATGAGATTGCCGGCTGTCTCACGGCGGATATCCACGTTCTCCCGCGGCTACGCGCGAAATTTGCCTTTTGCCGGAGCTTCATTGTCCCTGCCTGGCGGGGACGGCGGCTTACCGACCGCCTGATGATTGACGGTCATGACGAGTTGCGCCAATGGGCGGAAGCGCATCCGGAAGAAGGCCTCGCCGGTTGCGCGGCGATCTACGAGAACCGGGCGCTGGGCAGACACCCCGTCGAACCCTCGGGCCTCTGCCTGATCGGATATACGCCGCAAGGCCGGCAGCTTCGCGTCCTGTGGTTCGACAGCTACCGGCTCCCGCAAACACGCACGGGTCAGAGGCCGCAGCTATAGCTGCCATAGCCGTTCTCGACTGTCATATGTGCGTGGAGGCTGTCTCGCGCGCTGCGATTCATCTCCGTGACCGACACCACGGCTTCGCCATTTTCCTCGATCACGAAATCGCCACCCTGTTGCACTTCCGATGTGCCGCCCGAGCCCGAGCGCTCCATCGACATGCGATAGGAGCCCGTCTCGCCGGGCGCGCCATAGACCACGCTTTCGAACCTGAGACCCGCCGGGGTCTCGATGGCCCTGATTTCACAAGCCTCGGGAGCGGGCGGCGACGCAGTGGCCGCCGCGCAGCCGAAGACGATGGGTACGAGTACCAATGAGGTCCATTTCAGTCGCATTGTTCTGCTCCCTTTCAGATTGAGGGACGTCGCGGGAGGCGGCACTCGCCGCCTCCCGATGAAGCCGCTTAGTAGCCGCCCTGGATGACGACCGAGGTATTGCCCTTGCCGGTCTGGACGGTGTGCGCCTTCTGGCCGTTGCCGACCTGGATCGTGGCGGAGGTGTTGTTGGAACCCCACTGGTCGGTCGTGGCCTTGTGGTTGTTACCGATCTGGGCGATGCCCGAGGTGTTGCTGCGGCCCGTCTGGATCGTCGCCGCCGAGTTGTTGCGGCCTTCCTGCCCGGTCACGGCATAGTTGTTGCGGCCGTACTGGTCGGTAAGGGCGGCGTTCCGGTTGCCGAGCTGCTGCTGGTAGAGGTAGTTCCACTCACCCTGCTGCGTGGCCTTCGAATAGTTGCCGTGGCCGTAGGTGTCGATCGTGCCCTTGTTGTGATAGCCGTTCTGCGTATAGACGCCAGTGTTGTGCCGGCCGCTCTGATAGACGGAGGCTGAGTTGCCCGCATTGGCGCTCGTCACGCCGACCGCGATCAGGGCTGCGATGGTGCTCGTCGTCAAAAGAAACTTCTTCATTTTGCATCTCCTGTTTTGGATCGGCCGCTGCGGCGCGTCCTGTTGACGATGCAAGTTCTAGCGGGGAGCGGCTGAGCGCTGCCTGAACCCGCCATTCATTTTCCGTTCACCGACAAGGTTTCTTTGTGGCGAGGCCGGAGCCGGCGGTTCGCGGCGCATGATCCGTGAGGATGAATGAATCTGAACGCTGCATGAACGCCCGCTTCAGGCGGCGATCAGCACGCGCCTTCTAGAAAGGGCTTCAGTGCTTCCGTGGAAAACACCGGAACAGGAGAGGCAGATGAAGAAGATGAAATACACGTTCGCCGCAACGTCGTTCGCCGCCATGATTGCTCTGGCCGCACCCGCCGCATGGGCGGGAAGCGGCGCCAGCGTCACGCAAACGGGAGACCAGAACTACTCGATCGTTCTTCAGCGCAAGAACAAGACGGTTGTCGAAAGCTGGACCGCGACGACGCCGATCGAAAAATTCAAATCCGACGTCAAGATCATGAAGGCCGCCAAGCAGGGCGCAAGACCGAACCAGACACGAAGCAGATACCAGAACATAAGCTGCAGCCCCTTTTTCAATGGCGGCAATGCGGCTTTCGCCTCGCAGAACGGGAGCGGAAATTCCGCCTATGCGAGTCAGCAGGGCGCCGGCAACTATGCCGGTACCGTTCAGGATGGCAGAAACAATACCTCCTATGTCATCCAGAAGGGCAACGGACACGAGGCGATGGCCGGGCAATATGGAAACAACAATACTTCCCTGATCGTTCAGCGCTGCTGACGATCAAAGCCCCGAAGTGTTCTGCACCTGCAGTTCGTAGAGCGTCTTGTAGAGGCCGCCGCGAGCCATGAGTTCTTCATGCGTCCCGAGCTCGCGAAGCTCGCCATTGGACAGGACGACAATGCGGTTCGCCTCGCGGATTGTCTGAAGCCGATGCGCGATGATGATGGAAGTGCGCCCTGCGGTTACCTTCGCCAGTGCGTCCTGAATGATGAGTTCGGTTTCGGTGTCGATACTCGCCGTTGCTTCGTCGAGAATGAGAATTTCGGGATCCATTGCCAGAACGCGGGCAAAGGCAAGCAGTTGTCTTTGTCCGTGGCTCAGATTGCGTCCTCGCTCCGTGAGCAGCGTGTCGTAGCCCTGGGGTAAAAGCCGGATGAAAGGGTCCGCGTGAACCAGTCGGGCGGCCCGCCGCGCATCTTCCCGGGTGACGTTCGGATTGCCGAGAATGATGTTGTCATAGACCGTGCCGGAGAAGATGTGGAAATCCTGGAGCACGACGCCAACCCGCTTTCGAATTTCCGCGGGCTCCACGTCCATGATGTCGATGCCGTCTATCAGGATGCTGTCCGCAGGTACGTCATAGAAGCGGCATAGCAGCCTGATGAGGCTCGTCTTTCCCGAACCCGTCGGGCCGACGATCGCAATGCGCTCTCCCGGCGCAATGTCGAATGTCACGTCCTTCAGGATGGCCGAGCCAGGGGCATAGCCGAAGGTCAGGTGGTTGAAGCGCACATGCCCTTTCAGGTCGGCGGGCAGGGATTTCGGCTCCGCAGGCTTCTGCAGCGATTCCTCCCAGTCCAGCGCCTGGAAGATTCGTTCGCAGCTCGCCATGGCGCGGAAGACGACGTTCCATTGTTCACCCATGGCGACAATGGGACGGAACATCATGTCGGCAAACTGCGCGAAGAGAATGACGCTGCCAAGCGTCGCCGCGCCCGACAGGACGTGATGTCCCCCGAACCACACGATGGCAGCCATGGCGAGAAAGGCCATGCTGTCCATCGCCGGGCCGTAGTAGCTTTCGATCCGGACAGCGCGGTCTTCCTGATCGCGGTTTTCGTCGTTGATCGCGGTATAGCGGTCATAGTTGATCTTCTCCCGTCCATAGAGCTGCACGACCTCCATGCCGGAGAGATTCTCCTGCAGGTTTTCGTTAAGCCTGGAAAGGCTCGAGCGGATACCCCGATAGACCTGCCGTGAAACGCGCCGGAATATCCATGTTGCGAGTGCCGCTACCGGCAGAAGCAACATGAGCTCCAGAGTGAGCGCCGGGTTGAGCGCGAACATGACGGAGACGGCGACAAAGAAGGGTACGAACTCCCCGAGCAGCACGCCAAAGCCAGCGAGCAGCTCGAACAGGGTTTCGACGTCATTCGTCAACCGCGTCATCACCCGGCCGACCGCGACGCGGTCATAGAAGCTGGAGGGCAGGTTCTCCAAATGGGCAAAAAGGTCGCGGCGGAGATCGCGCAATCCGTTCAGAACGGTGCGCGCCAGCATGGTCCGGAAACCATGGCCGAAAAGGGCCCAGAGAAGCGTCCAGACGCCGTAGAGGATGCAGGCCGAAACGATCGGGTGTAGCGACAGGAAAGCGGAAAGCCAGCCATTGAGTGCCTTCTGGCCGAAATCGGGCGCGCCCTCGTTCGACGCGGGAAGAAGAATGCCGTCTACCACCACGCGGCTGACGACCACCGGCGCGAGCACTGCCGCGCTCGCCGCGAGCAATACGAAGAAGAGCGCCAGAAACCCCATGCGGCGATAGGGGCGCATCCAGCCCATCAGGCGGAGGAGAAGAGAGAAGTCGAAACCTCGCATCTCCATCTCATCGTCGAATACGGAATGATCCCGGCGGATAGGGTGCGGGGGCTGCATGTCGCTCATGAAGCGTCCTCCGCATCCGTCGAAATCGTCTTCTCCAGTTCCTCGCGACGGCCCTGCTGGCGTTCGAGCGTTGCGTAGAGGCCATTTCTGGTAAGGAGTTCGGCATGCGTGCCGACTTCGGCAATCCGCCCTTCATCCAGAACCACGATCCTGTCTGCATGCCGGGCAGTCGAAACGCGATGAGACACCATGATCGTGGTGCGGCCGCGGCGGAGCTCCTTCAGGCGCGAAAGGATGAACTCCTCCGTCTCCGTGTCGACGGACGAGAAACAGTCGTCGAGAAGAAGAACCGGTGTTTCCCGGATGAGCCCGCGGGCAAGGCTCGCGCGTTGCTTCTGTCCGCCTGAAAGAGTCACGCCGCGCTCGCCCACCAGCGTCTCAAGGCGTTCGGGGAAGCGGCGGATCGTTGCCTCGAGGTCGGCGCTCTCCGCCGCGCGCCAGACTTCCTCTGTCGTCCGTTCGGGATTGTCGTAGGAAATGTTCTGCGCGATATGCGTGGCAAACAGAAACGGGTCCTGCGGCACCATCGCAATCTGACTCCGTACCTGGGCCACAGGCAGCATGCGGATGTCGCGTCCGTCGAGATAGACCGTGCCGGGCGGAGGATCGAGCAGACGCACGATCAGCCGGAGAAGTGTCGATTTGCCCGAGCCCACGCGGCCGAGTAGCGCGATCATCTCGCCTTTGTTTATTTCGAGCGTGATGTCATTCAGTGCAGGCCAGCCACCATCGCCGCTGCTTGCCGGGTGGGTATAGGAGAGATGATGCAGCGTAATCGCGCCACCGATCTCGTCTAGCGGCGCCGCCTCCGGCGCATCGCGAATTTCCGGTTCATGATCGAGAACTTCGAAAATGCGCGCTGCCGCCGACCCGCCGCGCTGGAAAAGCGTGACCATCACGCCGCCTTCGCGGATGGGTGCGAGCATCATGTTCAGATAGAAGATGAAGGCAGTGAAGGTGCCGAGCGTGATCGTGCCGTCGATCACCTGCATACCGCCATAGCCGACGACCAGAAGGGTGGTGAACCCTGTGGCGACCAGCATGGCGGAAGTCAGAGCCGAGTTCAGGAACATCAACTTGTAGTAACCGCCGGCATAGGCATCGGACGTTGCCTCGAAACGCTCGGTCTCTCTTTCTTCCTGCGCATGTGTCTGAATGGTGCGTATCCCGTTGAGGTTTTCCTGCACCTGCGCGGAGAGTGTCGAAAACCCCTCCTGGACCTCGGTTGACTGCGTGAAGATACGCTTCGCGATGATCCATCCGACAATGGCGAAAACCGGGAGGGCGGGGAGCAACAGCAGAGTCAGCCATGGCGACTGATAGAACATGAAGATGAAGGCGATGATGCCCGAGAATCCGAGCACGAAGAGAAGGCGGGTGCCCATGCCCACGAGTTGGCGGATCAACGTGATGTCGTTGATCGCGCGAGCCATGAGGTCGCCGGTGGTGTAGCGGGAGAAGAACCGCGGTCCCTGAAGCTCCAGATGCCAGTAGAGCCGCTGCCGGAGTTCATAGGCGACGGCGACGCCCACTTCGCGCACATAGCGCCGCCCCAGATTGAAGGAGATGTAGCGCAACACCATGAGGCCGAGAATGGCGAGAGCAGGCAGTGCGAGGCGGTAGTCGCCAGCGGCGATCCTGTCGATACCCATTTTCAGGAAGAGAGGCATGAAGGCTTCGAGAAGACGGCCCGCATTGATGAGCGACATGCCGCCCCAGAAACGCCATTTGTGGCGATGGACAAGCGGCACCAGCCGCCAGAGCGGATTTGGTGCGGAAGTGTTGTCCGTCCGGAGCGTGGGCGCGCGCGAATCCACGGGGATGACATCCGGGTTTTGGCAGGCGCTGGGCCTCGCCGAATGGGCTGGGCGTCTTCCTGAGCCGTTCCGGCGAAGTATACCGGTCTCGGCGGAAAGGAGGTGTTTCCTGGGGTTTTTCAGTTCGTTGCTTCGACTATACGCCTCTCTTTCCGATTCGGAAGCCGCTCTGTCGCGGGACCGTCATGCGAACGTCATCCAAACGCTGTAGCAGCACTCCATGCCGGATGAAAACGCACCGGCGAGCTGCAAACGGAGTTACCCCTTGTCCGACACGACAGCTGAAGCAACTGGCGAAACGCTTGCCGAAGGTACCGTAGCATCGCAGGGCCGACGCGATATCCGCCGCCGCCTGAGCGCCGCCGTTCACCGTCACAAGGCGGTTTCGCGCGAAGGCCTGACGGAACGGCTTTTCACCTGGCTCTTCACCGGTCTTGTTTATCCGCAGATATGGGAAGACCCCGAGGTCGATATCGCGGCGATGGACCTGAATCCGGGCATGAGCACGGATACGAGGATCGTCACGATAGCCTCCGGGGGCTGCAATGCGATGTCATATCTGACCGCGGCGCCTGTGCGCGTGACCGCGCTGGATCTGAATCCGACACATGTCGCGCTCGTGAAGCTGAAACTCGCAGGAGCGGCATATCTTCCCAGCTACGACCACTTCTTCCGCTTTTTCGCCCGTGGCGCGGCCAAAGAGAATATCGCCGACTACGAGCGCTTCCTGCGGCCCCAACTCGATGAAACGAGCCGGAGCTATTGGGACAAGCGCCCCATGGGATTTCGCCGCCGCATCTCCCTTTTCTCGCGCGGCTTCTATCGTCACGGACTTCTGGGTTATTTCATCGGCGTTGCGCATCTCGCGGCGCGGGCTTATGGCGTCCGCCTAGCAGATCTTCTCGAGGCGCCGACGCTGGACAGCCAGCGCCGCTTCTTCGACGAAAAGCTCGCACCTCTCTTCGACAGGAAATTCATCTCCTGGCTGACCGCCAAACCTTCCACCCTCTATGGTCTTGGTATCCCGCCCGCGCAGTATGAAGCCCTGTCGGGCGGCCGCGAAATGAGGCTTGTCCTGCGCGAGAGGCTGGAACGTCTGGCCTGCGGGTTTCCGCTGTCTGAAAACTACTTCGCCTGGCAGGCGTTCGCGAGAGCCTATGCGCCGGGCGAGAATCCGGCGGTTCCGCCTTACCTGAAGCGGGAGAATTTCGCCGCGTTGCAGGCGCGCGCCAGAGGAATGCAGGTTCTGAATGCCTCATTCACGGATTATCTGCGAGACAGCGAGGATGCGAGCCTTGACCGTTTCGTCCTGCTGGATGCACAGGACTGGATGACCGATGCACAACTTAACGATCTCTGGTCACAGATCACGCGCACCGCACGCCCCGGTTCCCGCGTCATCTTCCGCACGGCGGCGGAGCCCACTCTGCTACCAGGCAGGGTGGATGAGGAAATTCTTGCGCGCTGGGACTACCGCGCGGAAGAGTCGCTTGCTTTCACCGCCCGCGACCGTTCGTCAATCTATGGCGGCTTTCACCTCTACATGTTGAAGGAGTAGGGTGGTGAGCGCGATCGAACATGGCGGAGACAACCATGCCGATCTCATGGACCGGACCTACCGGTATCAACGTCACTTCTACGATCTCACCCGGCGCTATTATCTGCTGGGCCGCGACCGCTTGATCGCCGAACTCGATGCGCCCGAAGGTACGACGGTGCTGGAAGTCGGCTGCGGCACAGGCCGCAATCTCGTGCACGCGGCGCGTCTTTACCCGCAAGCCTTGCTCCATGGGATGGACATTTCGGACGAAATGCTGGCAACCGCGCACAAAACCGCGGTGCGGCATCATGCGGATATTCGCTTCGCACAGGGCGACGCAACGAGGTTCAATCCCTATGCGGCGTTCGGCGTCAGCCGCTTCGATCGCATCTTCATGTCCTACACGCTTTCCATGATTCCCGACTGGCAGAAAACCCTGGCACAGGGGATCTGCAATCTGGCTCATGGAGGAAGCCTCCACATCGTCGATTTCGGTGGACAGGAACGCCTGCCTCGCTGGTTTCGGGCGCTTCTGCGGGCCTGGCTCGCGAAGTTCCACGTAAGCCCGCGGGATGAACTGGAACGCGTCCTTCGCGCGCTCGCGGCAAAGCTCGGGGCGGAGCTTGAGTTTCGCTCGCTCTATGGCGGTTATGCCTGGTACGCGGTGCTGCGGCTTCCTGCCCAAGCCGGCTAGGCCGGTTTTTCATTGCGGCGCGGCATGACTGCCATGAAACTGATCTCCGGCCATTCGTTCCGGGACGGTTGAGGCGTTGACGTTTTTTAGGATTACTGCATCGGTTACCACGCACGGTACGGCAGGATGCGTGGGCCTCATTCTCGCATTCCTGTTCTGCTTGCCCGGAATGGCGCGGGCGGACTGCAGCAATCTCGTCGCAGATGTTTCCCGGGGAAACGAACAGGCCGAAGTCAAAGCCTTTTATTATGCCTGGGGCGAGGGGTGCGCCTGGAAGGAATGGAGTGCCTCGGAACTCCTTGAAAGAATCCTCCGTTCAGAAGAAGAAGGCATCGACCCCTCCACCTTCGATACGCGGTCGATCAGGGATAAGCTGAGGCGTTCTAGCTCAGACCCGGACATCCGCGACCTTCTGTTGACCCGGATCGCAATTTCCTATGCTCGTGCGATGCAGTCGGGCCGCGTCGACCTTGCCTCTACCGGGCAGGACATCGCTCTGCCGCGCCGCAATTCGCGCATAGGCGCGCAACTCGCGGAGGCGTTGAAAGAGGGCAGTCTTGCCGAGTGGTTGGCTTCGCTTCCGCCTTCTACGCCTGAATACAAGCGGCTGAAGCAGGCGCTGGCCTTCTACAAAGACCTGGCGTCGAGAGTGAGCTGGCCATCGCTGGGACTCGAACCTGGGCGAAGGTCCGTGAAGCCGGGCGAAGTATCACCCTCCATGCCGGCAATCAGGGAACGCCTCTTGTTGCTGGGCGATCTTCATGCCCGAAGCGGAGGTCACACGCTCAACCCGGAAACGGTCAGCGCAGTCATCCGCTTTCAGTTTCGCCACGGGCTGGAACGGGATGGCATCGTCGGCCCGAAAACTCTGGCGGCCCTGAATGTTTCGCCTGCGGAGCGCGCGGAAGCCATTGCGCTCAACATGGAGCGTTATCGCATCATGTTCCATGCGATGCCGGCAACGCGCGTGGAGGTGAATGCCGCCGGAGCAACCGCTGCGCTCTACGAAAACGGCGTGCAGGTGTTTGGTATGAGAACCATCGTCGGCAAGCCCTCGACGCCGACACCGGTTCTTTCGAGCTTCATAAACAAAATCATTCTCAACCCGCCATGGGTCATTCCGCGCTCGATCTATGTTGGAGAAATCGCTCCTGCAATGGAGCGAGATCCGGACTATCTGGCGAAGCACGACATGTTTTGGGAGGGTGGACAGCTGGTGCAACGTCCCGGCCCGAAAAACTCGCTTGGACGATTGAAGTTCGAATTCGCGAGCCCCTTCGCAGTCTATCTGCATGACACAAACGCTCCCTCGCTCTTTGCGCGGGACAATCGCTTCCTCAGCCATGGGTGCATCCGGCTTGAGAAACCTCTGGAACTCGCGGCGCAGCTTCTCGGCCCATCTGGCGGAACCAAGGAAGAAATCGAAGCCGCAATCGCGGAAGGAGAAACGAAGCGTTTCGAACTTTCGCGCTCCATGCCGGTCGTCGTCGCTTACTGGACAGCCTTCGCCAGCTCGGATGGCGTCTTTCATTTCCGTGACGACATCTATGGACGTGACGCGGCATTGGCGGCGCTTCTCAGGGGCGAGAGTCCGCCCTCACAGGCCGCGGGTTCATGCGGCAGCTGAGACCGCGTTTCCCATAATAATCGCCTTGAATCAATGACTTGACGGCAAACCCTCCGCAGGCAGAATTCGGTTCTACAGTTCATGTGAGGGGAATTATGGTGTTTAGAGTGACGCGGCGTGGCCTGCTCGGATTCGCCGCGGCTGCGGCCACCAGCGTTGCCGCCGACAATGCTTTCGCGGCCCTGAGGGTTCCGCTTGCGAGGCCGGGAATGCTGGCAACGCCGGGAAAGCAGGCCGGTGTTGCTGCGCGGGAGCTCCATCTCATCAATACGCACACGGACGAAAAGTTGAAGATCGTCTATTGGTCGGAAGGCCGATATCTGCCCGATGCACTCACGGAGATCGACCGTCTTATGCGCGATCATCGCTCGGGGGAGGTTCACGAAATCGACCGGGCCTTGCTCGACACATTGCACGCCATGAAAACGAAGCTCGATACCAGCGAAGCCTTCCACATCATTTCCGGTTACCGGTCACCCAGCACAAACGCACAGATGCGCGAGAACAATGCCGGCGTCGCGAAGAAGAGCTACCACATGCGCGGCATGGCGGTGGACATTCGCGTGCCCGGCCGCGAGCTTTCATATCTGCGAAATGCGGCGCTCGATATCGCCGCCGGGGGCGTCGGCTATTATCCGCGTTCGGACTTTATCCATGTCGATGTCGGGCCGGTGCGCCAGTGGGGCATTCGCAGCGCCTGAGTCTCTTGCACATGAATCTGCGAATGAGTAGCGGTGCATCTGCGACAAGATGCAGGCTGGCCGCATATCATGCGGAGCGGCCATATTCCGGGCGGGGCTCGGATATGGTTGGTGTCAAATGTCGATGTTTCACAAGATCAGGCTCTATCACGCGGCGCTCGCTCTTCTTGTCACCGCAGCTTATCTCACAGGCGACGAACTCGAAGGTCTGCACAACTGGCTTGGATATGCCGTTGCCACCATCATCCTCTTTCGAGTTCTCTGGGCGGCGGTCGGTCCGCAGCAGCTCGGCATCTCCCGGCTCTTTCCCGATCTCATGAAGCTTGCGAAAGTCCGGCGCCTCAATCATCCGATGATCAACCGGGCGCTTCTAGCGGGCATCGTCATCACGCTCCTGCTCACGACAGGAACGGGGCTCCTCATGGAGCCGCCGCCACTCGGTCAGTTCGCCGCTGAAGTGACAATTGCGCCGGCCTTTGCGGACGACGACGGGGAGCGCGAGCACGACCGGGAGGGTAAGGAGAACGAAGCGCTCGAGGAAGTTCACGAGACGACGGCGAACCTTCTGGTTCTCTTCGTCGTCTTGCACGTGACCTATCTTCTGACCTTCAAGCGGCCCATGGCCCTCTTCATGCTCTTTCTGAGGGGGGCCGGCGCACCCGCCGCCCGTCGGGCGGCGGATTGAAGGCCGTCGCTCAAAAGAATGCCTGAATGCCCGTTTGCTCGCGGCCAAGGATCAGCGCATGAACGTCATGCGTGCCTTCATAGGTGTTCACGGCTTCGAGGTTCATGACGTGGCGGATGACGTGATACTCGTCCGACACGCCATTGCCGCCATGCATGTCGCGCGCGACGCGGGCGATGTCCAGTGCCTTGCCGCAATTGTTGCGCTTCATGAGCGAGATGGAGGCGGGTGCCGCCTTGTTTTCGTCGAACATCCGGCCGAGCTGCAGGCATCCCTGAAGACCCAGCGCGATCTCGGTCTGCATATCGGCGAGCTTTTTCTGGATGAGCTGGTTCGCGGCGAGCGGCCGGCCGAATTGCGTACGGTCCAGTGTATATTGCCGCGCAGCGTGCCAGCAGAACTCAGCCGCGCCCATCGCGCCCCAGGCAATGCCGTATCGCGCGCGGTTCAGACAGCCGAAGGGACCGGCAAGACCCCGTACATTCGGCAGCATGTTTTCGTCAGGCACGAAGACGTCCTGTAGCGAGATTTCGCCCGTGATGGAGGCGCGCAGCGAGAACTTGCCCTCGATCTTCGGCGTGTCGAAGCCCTTGAAGCCGCGTTCGACCACAAAGCCGCGGATAACATCGTCGTCGGTCTTGGCCCAGACGACCGCCAGGTCGGCAATCGGCGAATTGGTGATCCACATCTTCGCGCCATTCAGCACATAGCCGCCATCGACCTTCTTCGCGCGCGTCTTCATCGAGCCGGGGTCGGAGCCGTGGTCCGGTTCGGTGAGACCGAAGCAGCCAACCCATTCGCCGGTTGCGAGCTTCGGCAGATATTTCTCGCGCTGCGCGTCCGAGCCATAGGCGTAGATCGGATGCATGACGAGCGAGGACTGCACGCTCATCGCCGAGCGATAGCCGCTATCGATCCGCTCCACCTCGCGCGCGGCGAGGCCGTAGCAGACATAGGAAAGACCGGCGCAGCCATATTGCTCCGGCAGCGTCAGACCGAGCATGCCCTGCGCGCCCATCTCGTTCATGATCTCGCGATGGAAAATCTCGTTGCGGTTCGCTTCCTTCACGCGCGGGAAAAGCTTTTCCTGGCAGTAAGCGCGGGCACTGTCTCGCACCATGCGCTCTTCCTCGGTGAGCTGATCCTCAAGAAGAAGCGGATCCTCCCAGTTGAAGGGCGCGAGCGGCGGGTTCGGTTTTTCGCCGGTCTTTGCGGGATTGGCTTCAGCGGCTTGCGACATGGAAGATCCTCGAAACGCAGGGGAAGGCTTGTCTTCGGAGTGATATAGCAGGCAAGGGCGAAAGGGGCGACAGCTTACTTGGAGAAGGACTTTCCTTTCGTTGCGGGCTGGCCGGACCGGGCATAGGCGCTCATTTCCTCTACCAGATGGTCGAACATCAGGCGCATCCTACGGCTCGTCTTGAGGTCCTCATGCATGACGATCCAGACATCGAGCTCGAATTCGATTTCCCCCGGCAGCACGGGAACGAGATCGGGATAGCGCTTGGCAAGGGGGTATTGGCACATGCCGAAGCCAACCCCGGCCTTGAGCGCCGAAAACTGTCCAATGTCGCTGTCGCAGCGAAAGGCGAAGAGTTCCCGGGATAGCGGAAAGCCTCCCAGATATTTGAGGCGTCTGATCGAGGATTCCCGGTCGAAGCCAATGATCGGACAGTTCTTCAGATCCTCGACGCTGGCCGGCATGCCGAAGCGCTGAATCAAGCTCTTGTGGGCGTGAAGTCCAAGGCCAAGCACGCCGACCTTGCGCGCCACGAGCGAGGATTGCGTGGGCCTGATCATGCGGATGGCAATATCCGCATCCCGGCGAATGAGGTCGTCGGTGCGGTTCGACAGCACGAGTTCGATGGCGATGCGCGGATGTTCCTCGCGGAAGCGGGCGAGAATAGGGGGTAGCACTTCCGTCGCGATCATTTCGCTGGCCGTGATGCGCACAGTGCCGCGTTCTTCCTCGGCCTCGCCGGAAGCGGCACGCTGCAACGCTTCCGCGGCCATGGACATGGCTTCGGCGTGAGGCACAAGCGCCAGCGCCAGCTCCGTCGGCGTGAGTCCGCCCTGCGAGCGGGTGAAGAGGCCCGCGCCCAGTGAGGCCTCCAGCGCGTCTATGTGGCGGCCTACCGTGGGCTGCGTAAGGCCGAGCAGGCGAGCGCCGCCGGAAAGGCTTCCCTCCCTGACGACCGCTAGAAAGGATCTGTACAGTTCCCACCCGGGCGATGTATTTACCATACAGAAACGTATACACATTCATTGATTTTCGCCAATTTATATTCATGCGTGAATATCCCAATCTCCAGTCAACGAAACGGCAACTGGAGACGGAAACATGGCCTCGACGGCTCTCATTCTAGGCGCGACGGGCGGCTTTGGCGGCGAAATGGCGCTGGCGTTGCATCGCCACGGCTGGCAGGTCCGCGCCCTGCACAGGAACCCGAAGCAGGCAGCCCGGCGGATGGCGGACATGCCTTTCATCGATTGGGTGAACGGGGACGCCATGAAGGCGGAGGAAGTACTTGAAGCGGCGGTAGGCGTCGATCTTGTCGTCCATGCCGTGAACCCTCCCGGCTACCGCAACTGGGCGGGGACGGTGGTCCCCATGCTCGACAACACGATTGCGGCTGCGAGGGCGGCGTGCGCCCGCATCCTTTTTCCCGGGACGCTCTACAATTACGGGCCTGATGCCTTTCCGTTCATTCCGGAAGAGGCGCCGCAAAATCCGAAAACACGGAAGGGCAATCTTCGCGCCGAGATGGAGCGGCGGCTTCGGGCTGCGTCGGAGGAGGGCGTGAACGTGCTCATACTGCGAGCGGGCGATTTTTTCGGCGGCCGCAATGCGGGCAACAACTGGTTCGCGCAAGGCCTTGTAAAGCCGGGGAAGAAGCTCCGCTCGGTCGTCTATCCCGGTCCCCACAAGGTCGGCCACAACTGGGCCTACCTGCCGGACATGGCGGAGACGGCGGCGAGGCTTCTTATGCGCGCCGATGAGTTGCCCCGTTTCGCGGCTTTCCATTTCGGCGGTCATTGGCTCGAACAAGGGATCGAGATAGCGGATGCGGTCCGCAACGCCGCGCGCAATCCCGACCTGCCGGTGAAGCGTCTTCCCTGGTTCGCGCTAATGCTGCTCTCGCCCTTCGTGGAGACGTTCAGGGAGATGCGGGAAATGCGCTACCTCTGGAAAGAGCCGGTGCGCCTCGACAATTCGAAGCTCATTGCTTTCCTCGGCCACGAACCTCACACGCCGCTCGACGTCGCCGTCCGTAGGACGCTTGCCGATCTCGGCTGCCTGCCGGACGAAGCGGTCAGGCAAGCCACTGTCCTCGCGTAACGCCTACCTCGAAACCCCGCTTTCATCGAAAGGAAACATCATGTCCTGCAACAACCGCATCGAACAGTTCTTCTCGTTCTCCGCTCTCGCCACTCTCGTTATCTACGCAATCGAACTCTTTCAGGTAACAGCAGAGAATTATCTCATCTGATGCGATCGAAATACCGGGCCAGATCGGCTGGAATGGGCATCGGCTTGATGGCGCTGACATTCGCCCGTCCTGTGTTCCCGAGGGGCACGGCGCCGACAAGCGATCCCGCCGAGCCGACGATACGCACGATCTGGCCCAGAACCTCGCGCGCATCGCTCTTGCGCCAACCGGCCTTCAGCATCCACCAGTGATTGATGACATGCGGGATGTAGTTCCGTTGGCCAAGAATATGGGCGCGTTCTAGGTGCATGAAGCAGCGATCGTAATCCCGTTCACGGTAGAGTGACTTGGCGATGGACATTTCTGCATCATAGGCAGCACGCAAATCCCTGTTCATGGATCGCCTCCTTATTGTCCCGAGGTCAATCTAGGAGTTGCTTTGCGGATCCGCTTGAACGAAGCGGCTATGCCGCGCCACCGCCTGCGGGTTGATGCCGAACATCTCCCGGCATGTGCGGCTCAGATGCGCTGAATCGGAAAATCCGGAAGCATGGGCGGCTTCAGTGAGCGAGGCGCCAGAAAGTGCTCGCGCCATGGCATTGCCGAGCCGCAGCCAGAGCATGTAACGGCGCAAGGAAACACCGGTTTCCTGCTTGAAGAGATGCGTGAGGCGGCTTTCGGAGAGCCCAAGCTCCGCCGCAAGGTCAGCAAGTGCGACGCGTTTTTGGGGAAGGGTGCGCAGTTTCTCCTGCAGACCGGCGATCCGCGGATCGAGCGCTCGCGGTGACGAAGGGCCAGTTGAGATGGCGGAAAGCGCCTGCGTTGGCGAGGGTAGATCTTTTTGAAAGCAGAGGGCGCGAAGCTTATCCGCCATTTCGGCCGGAAGGGGCGCAAAGGGTCTGTCGCCGAGGAGCCGCCCTCTGGCTTCGCGCACCGCCCCAAGTTCGGGTTCCAGGAGAAGGACGGCTACTTCGCCGCCAAGGCTGTCGAGGCGATGCGGCGTTTCGGGCGCCACGATGATGCCGTCGAACATATTTGTGGTCTCACGGCATTCAAACTGGAAGGGACCGGCAGTCCCCACCGCTATCTGAAGCGCATGATGCCGATGCGGCGCCACATCGATCGTCGCGCCCCGTATGAGCAGCGACATATCCTCCCGCGAAATGCGCAAGCCGGAGAGACGCGGTGTTTCTGTCATGCCTCAATTCACTGCAACGCAGTTCGGCCTGGCAAGCCCATAAAAACGGCGGGATCGCTCCCGCCGCTTTCGCTTGTTTTACTTTAAACGGTGCTATTCCGCCGCCACCTTCGCGGCGGTCAGGGCTTCGGCCGGCATGCGTGCGGCGAATTCGCGGCAGGCCTGAACATACTCCCGCTTCATCCGCTCGATCAGTTCTGCGACCGGCGGCGCATCCTTGATCTGGCCGATGCCTTGTCCCGAACCCCAGATATCCTTCCAGGCTTTCGACTTCATGTTGCCGCCCGAGCCGAAATTCATCTTCGACTTGTCGGCCTCCGGAAGGTTCGCAGGATCAAGGCCCGCAGCCGCGACGGACGGCGCGAGATAGTTGCCGTGAACGCCGGTGAAGAGATTGCTGTAGATGATATCTTCGGCTGCGTACTGGATCAGGCTTTCCTTGTATGCCGCATCGGCGTTCGCTTCCTCTGTCGCGATGAAGCGCGTCCCCATATAGGCAAGATCGGCTCCCATCGCGAGAGCGCCGGCGATGCTCCAGCCATCTGACATCGCGCCGGACAGGATCACCGTGCCCTCGAACCATTGCTTTACTTCGCGCACGAGGGCGAAGGGCGAGAGCGTACCGGCATGGCCGCCCGCACCGGCGCAGACGAGAATAAGACCGTCCACGCCCTGTTCCGCCGCTTTTTTCGCGTGCTTCACATTGATGACGTCGTGGAAGACCTTTCCGCCATAGGAATGTGCGTTCTCGACGACCTCGGCAGGCGGACGGAGCGAGGTGATGATGATGGGCACCTCAAATTTCGTGCAGACATCGATGTCATGTGAAAGGCGATCGTTCGATGCGTGGCAGATCTGGTTGACGGCGAAAGGCGCGACCTTCTTCTCGGGATGCTTTGCCTGATACTCGCCAAGTTCTCCCTTGATCCGCTTGATCCATTCTTCGAGGACATGAGCGGGGCGTGCGTTGAGCGCGGGGAAGGAACCGACAATGCCCGCCTTGCACTGGGCGATCACGAGCTCGGGACCGGAAACGATGAAGAGCGGTGAGCCGATGACCGGCAACTCCAGCTTGTCTTTCAGAATATCGGGCAGGGCCATGAATTTTTCCTCCGGAATATCGTCGCGTTCATAATGGCGCGGAATGCGAGATGGTGCTTGTTCAGTGCTGAAAATGCTTGTGTTCGCGCGCGTTCAGGCGGGGAGGCGTCCGGCAAGTCTGTCGCGATCGATCTTCGCCTTCTCGCCGAGAAAATCGATGACTGCGCGAACCGGAGCCGTATCTCGCAGGTCGGGATGGGCCAAAAGCCACATTTCCGTGCCATTGGCGAGCTTCTGCGGCGCGATGCGAATGAGGTCGTCGTAGTGGTCGCCGGTGAGGCAGACCAGCGTGGAAATGCCCACGCCCGCGCGCACTGCCTGCACGAGGTCCGCGTCCGAAAAACACCGTAGGGCAACGCGCGCGCCCTGCGTGACATGGGCTAACCAGTCGGCAAGTTCGACCTCGGCGGCGCGGCCGCCAAAGCCGACGATGCTGTGATCCTTCCACTCCTCGCGCCGGGAGGGCAGGCCGAAGCGTTCGGCATAGGAGCGCGATGCGTAGAAACCGACGCCGATGCGCCCAATCTTGCGTCCGACGACGTTTTCCCGTCCCGGCCCATAGGGACGGATCACGATATCCGCATCACGGCGTTTGACCGAAACCTGTACGACCTCGTTCACGATTTCGATCTCTATGCCAGGATGTCTTTCCTGGAATTCGGCCAGATAGGGCATGAACCAGTAGGAGGCGAGGCTGTGCGGGATCGCCACGCGGACGAGACCCTGCGCTTCGCCATCCGCGCCCGATGCGGCATGAAGCGCGCGCTCGGCAGCGAGCGACATGGGCTCGACCTCAGCCCTGAGCCTTTCACCCGCCCCGGTCAGCGCATAGCCGGTCGGCTCGCGCACGAAGAGCTTGGCGCCGAGACGTTTCTCCAGGTTCGCAATATGCCTGCCCACCGTTGCATGGCTGAGCTTCAGCCGGCGGCCCGCGCCGGAGAGGCTTTGCGTATCCACCACCGCAAGGAAAATCCGGTAGGCGTCCCAATTGGCATCGTTGTTCATGCTTGAACAATCTGTTGTTTGATCTTGGATTGGGAGATTGCGCCGGTTTTCCCTGCAATTCAAGCATTTGAGAAGCCTTGGGAGACGTTGCGGCAAGGTGTTTTTCCATGCTTTGCGTCCTATTCGCGGCGTGCAATGGGCGCGGCGCTTCTGCTAAAACCGGGGCATCGAAGAAATTGGGAGAGCCGGACCGCGAAGGCCGCCGGACCTCATCGAGGGAGAGAGAAAGTGATCAAAACCAGATTCACCGAACTGTTCGGGGTCGAGCACCCGATCGTCCAGGGCGGCATGCAGTGGGTCGGCCGGGCGGAGCTTGTCGCCGCGGTCGCGAATGCAGGCGCTCTCGGCTTTATTACCGCGTTGACGCAGCCGACGCCGGACGACCTGCGCAAGGAAATCGAGAAGTGCAAGGGTCTCACCGATAAGCCGTTTGGCGTGAACCTCACCATCCTTCCGGCACTGAAGCCGCCGCCCTATGCAGAGTATCGCCAGGCGATTATCGAGTCTGGCGTAAAGATCGTCGAAACTGCAGGCTACAAGCCGCAAGAGCATGTTGACGATTTCAAGAAGCACGGCATCAAGGTCATTCACAAGTGCACGGCCGTTCGTCATGCGCTCTCTGCTGAACGCATGGGCGTCGATGCCATTTCGATCGACGGCTTCGAATGCGCGGGTCATCCGGGCGAGGATGATATTCCGGGCCTGATCCTCATTCCGGCCGCAGCCGACAAGGTAAAGATTCCGATGATCGCTTCGGGCGGCTTCGGCGATGCGCGCGGCCTTGTCGCCGCGCTCGCGCTCGGCGCCGAAGGCGTCAACATGGGCACACGCTTCATGTGCACGAAGGAAAGCGCCATTCACCAGAAGGTGAAGGAGCAGATCGTCGCCAATGACGAGCGTCAGACGGACCTCATCTTCCGCACGCTGCACAACACGGCACGCGTCGCGAAGAACTCCGTAAGCCAGGAAGTCGTCGCCATCGAGAAGAAGGGCGGCGCCAAGATCGAGGATATTGCCCATCTTGTTGCGGGTGCCCGCGGTAAGGTCGTTTATGAGCAGGGCGACCCCGATTACGGCATCTGGTCGGCCGGCATGGTCCAAGGCCTGATCCACGATATTCCCTCGTGCCAGGAACTCGTGAGCCGCATGGTTCGCGAGGCGGAAGAGATCATCCGCACACGCCTCAATCGCATGGCAGGCATTTCGGTGGCGCAGGCGGCCGAATAAGCCTGACGGCATTTCCCGTTGGAAAGCCCGCTCCGGAAACGGTGCGGGCTTTTCATTGTGTGGTTTCCATCGCAATACGGTGGAGCCCGGCCGGATCGAGGACGCGGATGTGTCGGTAGCCGGTTTCGATAAGCTTTTGCCTTTCGAAATCCCGCAGCACGAGATTGACCGTCTTGCGCGACAATCCCATTAGTTCGGCGAGTTCCTCCTGCCGTACCGGTATCGTGGCCGCGCCGCCGCCACCCCAGGGAAAGGTGTAGCCATGGAGCCGGCTTGCGATCTGTGCACGTGGTGAAAGGCGGACAAGTTCGGCATAGCCGCGCACCGCCCAGACAAGCTGCTCGGTCGCGAGTTCCGCGAAATGAAGCCAGAGGGATGGCATCTCCTGCACCATCGCGGAAATCGCATGTTGTGGCACGAAGATGATTTCGCTGCGCTCACGGGCGATCACCGTCGTCACGCGTTTGCCGCCCAGCACCTGCGCCGCATAGCCAAAAATCGAGCCCGGCCCCGAAATGCTGACCGGTACGCTCTCGCCATTGTCGAGCACGACATGGCTGGTGACGGAGCCCGAGAGCACGCCGTAAAGCCCTTCCGCTTCGTCGCCCGTGTCGTAGATCCAGTGTCCGGCCTCCGCCGTCGAGACCTGCGCCAGTGCGATGAGGCGGGCCTTGAGCGCGGCTGGACGCTTTGCAAACCAACCATTGCGGGCGAGTGTTTCACCGAGGCGGTCATGGAGCGGCTTCGGGGCCATGAATCTTCCTGAATTGTTACTGGTGTAACAATCTAGCCACGCGGCGCTCCTAACCTCAAGTGCAGGAAAACCCGCCGGGAGGAAAACCATGGGTCTCGAAACCACGATCGTAAGAAAGTTGACGCCGGGCTGTGGCGCCGAAGTGCTAGGCGTCGATCTCGCCAATCCGTCGAACAGCGACATGGAGACGATCCGGGCCGCCTATCGCGACTATGGCGTAATCTTCTTCCGCGACCAGAATTTGACGGCGGAAGAACACATTGCCTTTGCGCGACGCTGGGGAGAGATCGACATCAACAAGTTCTTCCCCGCAAATGGAGGCCATCCCGAAATCGCCGAAGTGCGCAAGGAGAAGAACCAGCTCGTCAATGTCGGCGGCGGCTGGCACACGGACCATTCCTACGACCAGGAACCGGCGATGGGTTCGATCCTCGTCGCGCGCGAACTGCCGGACGCGGGTGGCGACACGCTTTTCGCCGATATGTACAAGGCATATGAGGCGCTGTCGCCCGGTCTCAAGAAAACGCTGGAGGGTTTGCGCGCCGTGCATTCCAACGCGCATGTCTTCGGCGCGGCGGGCGCTTACAAGTCTTCCGATCAGGCGGCAGGCTTCAAGGGTGAAAATCTGGTTGGCGAGGCGGTGCACCCAGTTGTCATCACACATCCACTTAGCGGCCGGAAGGCGCTCTATGTGAACCCCGCCTTCACCACTCATTTCGAGGGCTGGACCCCGATGGAGAGCAAGCCGCTTCTCGACTATCTCTATGTCCATGCGTCGCGGCCCGAATTCACTTGCCGTTTCGAATGGCGCGATGGCTCGGTTGCCTTCTGGGACAATCGCGCCACCTGGCACTTCGCCGTGAACGACTATCACGGTGAAAAACGGTTGATGCACCGCATCACGATCGCGGGCGGCCCGCTCCAGTAAACGGGTTCTTCCCCGCGCGGCGATATGGCACTCTCTCTCGAAGCCCCATCGAGAGGGCAGGGAGGGAAACCATGTCGCAGACTGCCACGCGCACGAGCCGCATTCACGTGAAGCCGAACGAAAGCGGCTTTGGCGCCGAAATCACCGGCCTCGATCTTTCGCAGCCGCTGCCGCCCGATGCGCTGGCGGAACTGAAACAGGCCTGGGCGGATCATGCCGTGGTCTGGTTTCCGGATCAGCCGCTCACGCATGACCAGCTCGAAGTATTCACTCTCCAGATTGGACCATTCGGTCAGGACCCGTTCATCGCACCAATGGAGGGCCGCCCCCATATCCTGGAGCTTCGCCGAGAACCGGACGAGAAGGCGCGTAATTTCGGCGCAGGTTGGCACTCGGACTGGAGCTTCCAGGAGGCGCCGCCGGCCGCCACGATCCTTCACTCCAAGATTGTTCCGCCCGTCGGTGGAGACACACTCTATGCGGATTGCACACGAGCCTATGAGGCGTTGTCGCCAGTCATGAAGCGCCTGCTGGAGGGGCTTGTCGCAATACACAGCGCCGCGTTGCCTTACGGCACCAAAGGTGTCTTCGCTCAGGAAAAAGAAGCCCGGACAATGAAAATCATTGTCAGCGAGGAAGCGGAGAAGACTTGTCCTCATCCGCTCGTTCGTACCCATCCGGTCACAGGCCGCAAGGCACTCTTTGTCAGTCCGGTCTACACGGTCGGTATCGAGGGTATGACGCAGCAGGAATCTGCGGCATTGCTTGGCTTTATTTACAAGCATGTGACTAGTGACGAGTTCGTGTACCGCCATCGCTGGCAGCCCGACATGCTCACGATGTGGGACAACCGGTGCACGCTGCATTTTGCGGATGGCGGATATGACGGACATCTGCGCGTCATGCACCGGACGACCGTTGCCGGTGATGTTCCCCATTAGATTGCCCGCATTTTGGAGGCAGTTTTCATGCGTTTCCGAGCGCTTTGTCCCGCAGCGGGACAGAGATGGTAGAATCGTGCGTCTACGGACGAATCTTCTTTCCCGCCGGTTGGGACTGATCTAGAGTTTTTATATCGGGTTGCGTCCGGTTCATTTGCCCCCAAGCCCCGGCCGGACGAAATCCGATAGCTGTTCCAGCTTGATTGATGAAACCCGATCTGGATCTCAGTGGCGGACGGTCCTCCCTTCCCGCTCCGGTTCCATATCGGTCCCCGTCGGTGCGCACCCGAGCGCACCCTCGCGGTGGACACGGGAGAGTTGCCGGCGACCCCTTGCCCCCCACGCTGCGGCAGCTCGCCCAACCGTGACCACCCATACTCCCCGGGGCCGGCATTCGCCGTGCCCCGGGGACGAGGGGCAGTTCAGCGGGCCAGAACCAAAAGCAGAATGCCGCCGATCACGAGAGCAATGCCGATAAGTTCGAGTGCTTTCGTCTTTTCGCGAAACAGAAAATGCGAGGAGATGAAGGTGAAGACCAGTTCGATCTGGCCAAGCGCGCGTACATAGGCGGCGTTCTGGATCGTCATCGCCGTGAACCAGCCGACAGAAGCAAGAGCTCCCGCAAGACCGACAAGCCCGCTCACCTGCCACGTGCGAAATGAGGCCGACAGTTCGGCAGGGTGGCGAATAAATAGCCAGGCGGTCATCACCACGGTCTGGATGAAGAGCACGGTGACGAGCGTATATCCGGCTGAAACCAGAAAGTTCGGCTCGTGAAGCGAAAGCGAGGCGGCACGGTAACATACGGCTGCGATGCCGTAACACGCGCCTGAACCGATTCCCATCAGCGTTGGTCGATCGCCAAGCGACCGCCAGAAGGCCGCGAGCGTCAGATGTGATTGCGCGACGGAGATCGCAACGACACCTGCGAGCGAAATAAGGATTGCCGCTAGTGCTCCTGGGCTCAGGTGATCGCCGAGAACGATGATCCCGAAGAGGGCGGTCTGGATCGTCTCCGTCTTGGAATACGTCGTGCCCACCGCGAAGTTGCGATAGGCGAACAGCGCCACGAGCAGCACCGTTCCCCAGATCTGCACGACGCCGCCGATGATGGCGTAGAGCACGAAGAGCGCGTTCGGATGCGGCATTGGCGCGCCGCCGAAGACGATGAGTAGCCAGAGATAGATTGCGGCGACCGGCAGACCATAGACGAAGCGGACATAGGTCGCCCCTATGGCCGAGAGCTTTCCGGTCAGCTGTTTCTGCAGTGTCGAACGCAGATTCTGCAGGAAGGCCGCCGCGATCGTCAGCGGAATCCAGAGAGACATGGGGAGGGATGCACCGCTACTCGATCACGGCGCCATAAACGAGTTGCTGCAGCTGAGGCCGGAAAGGATAGGTCGAGGAGGGATAGAGTTGCGTCATGAAGATCGCAATCATGTCTTCCTCCGGATCGATCCAGAAATAGGTCGATGCCGCGCCGCCCCAGGAGAAATTCCCGATGGAGCCTATGGCCTGCGATTCCGCGGGATCGAGCGTGACCTGGAAGCCGAGGCCGAAGCCTGCGCCTTCCGCCGCCAGTTCGCTGAAGGCGGAGATCGACATTTCCTTCATGGTTTGCCCGCCCGGCAGGTGGTTCATGGTCATGAATTCGATGGTCTTCGGCGAGCAAAGACGCACGCCCTCGAGCTCACCGCCGTTAAGTAGCATCTGACAGAAGCGCCAGTAGTCCGTGATGGTCGAGGTGAGACCGCCGCCGCCGGAGAGGAAGCGCGGCGGTTTGGCATAGGAACTCGTTTCGTCTCCGACATCCATGATGCCGGATTTGCGCGTCCTTGGGTCGCGGAAATAGTTTGTCGCGAACCGATTCAGTTTTTCCTTCGGCACGAAGAAGCCTGTGTCATTCATGCCGAGGGGCGCAAAGATGCGCGACGCGAAGAACTCATCCAGCGGACGGCCAGAAAGAACTTCGACCAGATAACCGCAGACGTCCGTCGCGACGGAATAGTTCCAGTGTGTGCCCGGCGAGAAGAGAAGGGGAATGCCGGCCAGTGCATCCACCGTTTCCTTTAGCGTCATGCCCACCGTGTTCGCGCCTTCGATCCCCGCTTTTCGGTAGAGCGCATCGACCGGATGTTCATACATGAAGCCATAGGTGAGGCCGGATGTGTGGGTGAGCAGATCGCGGATCGTCATCTCGCGCTCGCAGGGCTTGGTCTCGTATTTTTCTGCGGTCCCCCCAGCCCAGACTTCCAGATTCTTGAAGGCCGGGATGTAGCGCGACACCGGATGGGTAAGCTGGAAGTGTCCCTCCTCGTAGAGCATCATCAGGGCGAGGCTGGTGATCGGCTTCGTCATCGAGTAGATGCGGAAGATCGTATCTTTTTCCATTGGCAGGCCGCGTTCGCGGTCGCGCTGTCCGGCCGTCTCGAAGTGAGCGATTTCCCCGTGCCGGGAGATAAGGGTCGAGAAACCGGCGATCTTGCCCCGGTCCACATAGGACTGGAAATAATTGGTGATGTTCGAAAGCCGGGATGGATCCAGACCGACATCCTCAGGCTTCGCGATACGGGGCATGATGTTCATTCGGTTCTCCCTTGGATATCTTTCTGTCTGTTCAGTCCTGGCAGGGCGAGGGGAAAAGCGCACTGAAAAGCGCCCGGGCGCTGCGCCCCCGCGCCACCACGGTGCCTGCGTCGTCCGCGCCTATCGAAATCGCTTCCCAGCCCTCCGGCGTCTTTCTCAGACGAAAGCTGGGCCGCAGGTGTCCGCAGCGTGTCAGGTAGGGTGCGAGAACGCCCTGCGCATTCTTGCGGAACTCGAGATCGAACGGGGACCCCTCGGCGGCCTGTGTCAGCCGCCGCCTGTCATGTTCCGTGATGAGATCGCCCGGAAACCGGACCACGCTTCCCAACGCCTTGCCCCTTCTGGTTCGTGGAGTGAAGTCTACACGAGAGCGAACGGGAATTGGCTCTCGTAAATCTCGGACTGTGGTTCTGTCGGCATTATCCTGCCAGCCATAGTCTGAGGTCATGGAACGGACGATTTTTCGAACAGTTTGCGGGCTTTTGACGGTTTTTGCGCTGGCGAACGCAATCCGCATGATGCTCGATCCCCTGGGCTGGTTTGCCGCCATACCGGAACTCGCGCTAACGGGAGCGGCAAACGCTCATTTTATCCGCGACATCGGCACGGCCTATCTGGCTTCTGCGGCAGGCCTCGCTCTAGCCGCATGGCGCCCGACGGGCTCGGTCGGAGCCCTGCTCGTGACCACCATCTTCATGGCCGGTCATGCGGTCGGCCATCTGGTCGATATAGCGGAAGGTTGTGCCGCTGCTCCCGGCGGCACGCCGACCGACTGGTTGGGTGTGATCCTGCCGGGTACGGTCACGGCGGGGCTTTGCGGCTGGAGTTTTCGCTTCAGGAGGGCCTGAAACAGTCCACCACCTCCGCGATCCATTTCTTCGGATTGAGTTTTGCTTCGAGCGGAGTCTTGCCGTGGCGGACCAGCACCATGTCGAGTTCGGGCACGACCACTGTGTACTGGCCTTCATAGCCGTTCGCCGAAAAGCTGCCCGGACCTGCAATGTCGAGCCACCAATGTGCGCCATATGGGCCTTCCTCGACGCCCGCCTGCTGCCATGTCGGTGTACGCGCATAATCGACCCAGCCTTCGGGAAGGAGACGTTTTCCTTCCCACATGCCGTCTCGCAGATACAGGTATCCGAAGCGTGCAAAGTCGCGCGGCGTACAAAAGCAGAAGGAAGACCCGATGAAGGTGCCTGCTGCATCGAATTTGGGTGTGGCGCTCTTCATGCCCAGTGGATGAAAGAGCCGCTCCCGCATGAAAGCCTCGAAATCATTTCCGAAAGCGCCAGCGGCACGCGCAGCCGCGCGGGCAACGATATTCGTCGTGCCGCTCGCATAGGACCAGTAGCTCCCCGGTTCATGCTCCAGAGGGAAACTAGCGGCGAAATGTGCGACATCGTCTTTGCCGGCCCCCCAGAGCATCTCGATCACGTCGGAAGGATGTTCCGGCACATAGTCCTCGCGAAAGGCGATGCCGCTCGACATACGAAGCAACAGGTCGAGAGTGATCGGGTTTCGCGGATCGCTCTTGTCCGCCCATTCCGGCACGTCGGCGGGGGCATGAATATCCAGTTTTTCCTCGCCCGCTAGGATGCCGACCAACGCATGCGTTATGCTCTTTGCCTTCGACCATGAAGGGCAGGTGACATCGGGGCCGAACCCTGCCCAGTAGCGTTCGTGAACAAGCTTCCCGCCCTTGACGATCACGACGGCGTGGGTCTCGCCGAGATCGGCAGGCGCCTTCTCGGCAAAGGCGTGATCCATCAGCATCTTGAGACGCTTTACATCCGTACCGTGGGGAAGATCGCCTTCTGGCCATTCCCTCGTCGGCCAGGCGACACCTTCGGGTTGTGCCGGTAGCGGCGGCAGTTTCTCTCTTGTCGGTGCGTTCACGTCTTTCGGGCTCCCCATTCTCAAGGGCCCGATGGTGCCTCCTTGGGGCCGGGGTTGCAAATCCTGCGCTTGTGTCTGTTCCCCGCCGCCACACCCCGTTATCCTCGGACAGGGAAAATGGGAGGACGATATGGCGTTGCCGCGGCTCGATATCGATGGGGAATGGTTTCGGGATGCCGAGGGGCGGACGCGCCTCTTGCGCGGCGTCAATCTGGGCGGTGACTGCAAAGTGCCATTCACGCCGAACGGGCATACGAACATTCCGACTGATTTTGCCGATCACAGGACCGTTTCCTTCGTTGGGCGGCCTTTTCCTCTCGCGGAAGCCGATGAACATCTCGCCCGCCTGAAGGCTTGGGGTTTCAACTGCCTGCGCCTCCTTACGACATGGGAAGCGGTCGAACATGAGGGGCCGAAACGCTACGACGAAGCCTATCTCGATTATTTCGCCGCTATCTGCCGCAAGGCCGACGACTACGGCATGTATGTCTTTGTCGACTTTCATCAGGACGTATGGAGCCGGATGACCGGCGGCGACGGCGCTCCGGGATGGTTGTTCGATGCCGTCGGCCTCGACTTCACCAGGTTCCATGCGGCTGGTGCCGCCCATGTCATGCAGTACAAGTATGACTTCGCGCGCGGAGGGAGGCAGGAAGAAAACTACCCGACCATGACCTGGTCGCAGAATTACAAATATCCGGCAAACGCCATCATGTGGACGCTGTTCTTTGCCGGAAACACCTTCTGCCCCGATTTCCTGGTGCATGGCCGGCCGGCGCAGGATTTCCTGCAAGAGCACTACCTGGGCGCGATGGAAGCCGTGGCGGAGAGGGTGAAGGACCTCTCGAATGTCATCGGCTTCGATTCGTTGAACGAGCCGGGCTCGGGCTATGTCGGCCTTTCGATGAGCTATCGTCATCTGGGGCCGAGCGAGAAGAACCCCTTCCCGGCGCGGCCGGGGCTTGCATGGTCGCCGCTGGATGGCTTTGCCGTGGCGCGCGGCCTTGCGAGGGAAATCCCCGAAATGGGGATCGACTGGGAGCAGCGCGCAGTCGTGAGGAAGCGCGACGTACTGGTCAATCCGGATGGCGTGTCGATCTGGAAGGAAGGGCGCGCCTGTCCCTTTGAACGCGCAGGCGTCTATCGTCTCGCAGGCGGCGAAATCGAGGTGATGGACGAAGAGTTCTTCCTCGAGCGAAACGGGCGGCGCTTCGAGATGGAGAAGGACTTCATGGGGCCGTTCTTCACTCACGTTGCCGAGCGCGTTCGCGCGATCAACAAGGACTGGTTGCTCTTCGCCGAACTCGATCCCGGTTCGGGGCTTGGGCACGGCTTCCCACCGGATACGCCAGAGCGGACTGTGAATGCCAGCCACTGGTACGACATCGTTACGCTTTCGACCAAGCGTTTTGATTTTCCCGTGAAGATCAATCCATATACCGGACGTACGACGGAAGGCGCGGATGCGATCGAAGCCTCCTATGTGCGTCAGCTCGGTCGTCTCAAGGATGCATCGAGGACGCTCAATTCAGGCACTGGCGCACCTGCGCTTCTCGGTGAATTCGGTATCCCTTTCGACTTGGACGATGCTGCCGCATACAAGGCGTGGGACGCGGGAGACAGGTCGGAAGGTCCCTGGGAAAAACACATCATTGCACTCGATCTCATGTACAACGCGCTCGATCAGTTGCTCATGAACTCGACGCAATGGAATTATACGGCTTCCAACAGGAACGATCAGGCGGTCGGCGACGGCTGGAACCAGGAAGACCTGTCCATCTACAGTATCGACCAGCGGAGCGATCCGGCCGACATCAATAGTGGAGGTCGCGCTCTCAAGGGTTTTGTCAGACCCTACGCGCGGGTTGTCGCGGGACGCCCCCTTAAAATGAAGTTCAAGCGGGAAACGGGGACTTTCCGTTTTGTCTATGAAGCCGAAGGGAGGGGCGAGACCGAAATCTTCGTGCCCCGGCTGCAATATCCGAACGGATATGATGTGGAAGTCGAAGGCGGCGAGGCAATGCGCGACGAGGAAAACCAGCGTCTCCTGGTTCATGCCGTGGGTTCGGACAAGGTGGCGGTGATGATCACGCGCCGCTGAGCACCATCCGCTGATGCGCTGCGGCGATCGCTTTTGCTGCATTTTGCATCGCACCGAGATACCGCTTTGCAGCTTCCGCTTCATTCATCGTCGATCCCAGATACCGCATGGTGATGCAGGCAGCGACCCTCTCTCCCTCCATGACCGGGACGGCAATGCCCATTGCGGAATCTCCGCGCATCGGTGCGGTTGTTGCGTAGCCTGCCCTTCTGACGCCGGCGAGCAGGGACGCGACATATCTCTCGTCTCTCGCCTGCGCATTCATTGCCGCCTTGGACGTTCTCAGAATGGCTAGGATAAGGCGGCGCTCTTCTTCCGGGCAGAAGGCTAGATAAGCCCGGCCAAGTGCGGAAAGCAGCATGGCGAGCCGCCGGTTCAACCAGTCGGGATCCGTGCTCAATGGGCTCTCATGCCGTGTGGAGATGCGCACCAGCATGGCGTCACGGTCGAGGGTCGCAAGGGCGACCGGCCATTTGTGTTCTGCCGTAATTGCGGAAAGGAAAGGGCGCGATGCTTCGACGACAAGATCTCCGTGTCTGAAGCCGCTCGAAAGCCGGAGTACGCGTTCGGTCAGCGTATAGCCCGCGTTTCGCGAGATGCGCCGCACATATCCGCCCGCTATCATCGTGTCGAGAAGCCGAACCAGTGTGGGTTTTGGCAATCCGGTCGATTCATGCAGCTGCATGAGCGTTGCCGTTCCCGCCGCATTCAGCGCTTCAAGAACGGCAAGGCTGCGCAGGACAGGTTGCACTCCTTCGATATCGCCGGGCGAGCGCGGCATGGGACATCTCCAATCCACAAGGCGTCATTCTAATTCCGCATTGTGGAATTGCCAAATTTAGAGGGCGCTTGATGTCTTTCGGGCCGCTAGGTTTTTCGGCGGGGATTAGAGTATCCGCAAGGGAGGACGATCATGAGCCAGGCAGCCGTGCGGTCGAGAACGGCGGCACTTTCCATCGCGCCACTGACACCGACGATCGGTGCGGAAGTTTCCGGCATCCACCTGTCGAAACCCGTGGATGAGGAGACGCGGGCAGCGCTTCGCGAAGCCTTGCTGGAATGGAAGGTGATCTTTTTTCGTGAGCAGGACATAACCACCGAGCAGCACCTGGCATTTGCACGAAATTTCGGTGAGCTCGAGGTGCATCCCTTTGCGCCGCACAAGGATGGTTTTCCGGAAGTGCTCGCCATCACGCATGACCGAGACCGGCCAGGCAAGGAGAACAAGTGGCACAGCGATGTGACCTGGCGCGAATGTCCCTCGCTTGGTTCCGTTCTCCGCGCGGTGGAAGTGCCGGAAGTGGGCGGGGATACGCTCTTCTCCGACATGTATGCGGCCTATGACGGGCTTTCCGACGAGGTGAAGGAGAAGATCGAAGGTGCAGTCGCAGTCCACGACTTCGCACACTTCCGTGTGCTGATGCAGAAGAGGGGAAAGACGCCCGAGGAAATCGAGGCCATGAACCGGAAATATCCGAAGGTCGAGCATCCCGTGGTACGGACACATCCGGAAACGGGTCGCAAGGGCATCTATGTGAACGTCGCCTTCACTCAGCACATTGTTGGCATGGAGAAGGAGGCGTCCGATGCTTTGCTCGCGCATCTGTATGCACAAGCGGCGATCCCCGAGTATCAGTGCCGCTTCCGCTGGAAGGCGAACTCGATCGCTTTCTGGGACAATCGCGCCTGCCAGCATTACGCTGTGTCGGACTATTGGCCGGCGCTGCGCAAGATGGAACGCGTTACCATTATTGGCGACCGGCCTTACTGAAAAGAAGGCCTGGGCGCTTCAGGGCCGCGCTTCGGGGAGGGAGCGCGGCCCGCGCCGCTTTCAGGGGCCGAGAAAGCGTTCGAGCACGTTCAGAGTGATCCTTTCCACAAAGGGGTTTCGTGCCTGAAGCCCGTAGGCCCACTCGGTCGTACCCGCATTGAAGATTTCTCCTTTGCCGCGTTTGAACGTGGCCATCACGGCGTGACCGCGCATCATACGGGCGCGGTTTTCAGGTGAGTCGAAACCCGCATAGGCGCGCGTCAGCGGTCCCCAGGCTTCCGGAGGCACGACGCCGCCATATTCCGATTCCGGTTCGCCGAGCGTTGCGGGCGCCGTCGCGATGATTTCCAGATTTTCAGGGACACCGAGCCGCGGTACTGGGCGGGGTAACCCGTCCTCGCCGAAAGTAAGCGGGCAGCCGTCATTCTCGTAGCCGACGAGGCGGCAATCGTCCCCGAACACGTCGCCCCAGTAGAGATCGGCGTCCTTCAACGTCCAGTGATCCTCGCGCCAGACCGTATAGCCTCCGATGCCGCGCGCGGTGCACAGTCCGAAACGGTGATATCCACCGAACAGGAATGAGAGACCGGTAATTTGCGCTTCCGGCGCCCCGGTCCAGGGTGCCGACCAGACACCCGAGGTGAGGTGCCGCTTCGCCGGGTCGGCCATGAACGGATCCTCTTCCTCCGCGCGGCCCTTGTAGGCCACATATGTGCGGCCATCGTCTTCCCATCGGCATTGCCAGTAGCAGGTATTGCCCGAGAGAATGGCGGCATTGCCGCCCTGGTCGACGAAGCGTTCGACTTCCTCGCGCTGTTTCCGGCTCCAGTATTCGCTGTGGCCGACAAAGAGCGCCGCCTTGTAGCCATCAAGCGTCCGGGGCTCGGCTTCGAGGTCGTAATCCGTCAGATAGTCGAGCGCGATACCTTCTGCCTCCGCCCAGTTGACGAACGCGTGTTCCCATTTGTCGGTGAAGCCGGCCGGACAGTCCCAGCCATTTCCGCCTGCCTTCACTTCGTGAACAACTTCGCCCGGCTGAGCGCGCTCGCGGAAACCACGCCTCTCCTCGTTCACGATGCGGTGCTTTGGCGAAGCGGGCTTCATCAATCCGGCCGAGAAGGGCCTCTCCGAAGAAAGCCGCGCTGCGACGACATGCTGTGCTGGGTCGGCGGGAATAGGCGCAGGAGCAGGTCCGCCGATCCAGACATAGGTGTTCGCGCCGCCCCAGGAGTTGTAGGCGTGATAGGTATTGGTCGCGAGGACGATGACGGCCTTTGCGGATGGTTTTGCAGCCTTCACGCAGAGCATGTGCCGCCCCTCTGTGCCGTCCACCGCTCTTAGCAAAATCTCGTAATAACCCGGACGCCAGTCACCGACAGTGAAGCGGAATGCTTCCGGCCAGCCGCAGCCATGGATATGTGCATTCTCCGGCGTGTCATGGCGCTCCACATTCACTCCCGCCTGCGTGAACACGACGTCTCGTGAAGCCGAAAGCCGGGCGATCTCGATATCGCAGCTTCCGCTTGTCGCCGAGATATGAAGAGCGACGCTTTCTCCGGGCCTTGCGCTCAGACGGTCCGAATAGCACCAGATCCATTTGCTCAAGATCTTGCCCCCTTAATATGAATATTCCTCATATTAGAGAGGCTCGGTGTCCCCGATGCAACGGTTCGTCAGGCCTTTTCCGTCACCGCAAGTGCGAAAGCGTAGACACGCGCCACTTCTTTCAGCCGCTCGAAGCGTCCCGAGGCGCCGCCATGTCCTGCATCCATGTTGATATGGAGCAGCGTGATAGCGTCATTCGTCCGGCACTCACGAAGTTTCGCGACCCACTTCGCCGGCTCCCAGTAGGTCACGCGCGGATCAGTGAGACCGCCCAGTGCGAAGATGTGCGGATAGGACTGTGCCCGCACATTGTCGTAAGGCGAGTAGGAGGCCATGTATTCATAAGCTTCCCGGCTCTCGATGGGATTGCCCCACTCGTTCCATTCGGGCGGTGTAAGCGGCAATGAAGCATCGAGGATCGTCGCGAGCACATCGACGAAGGGAACCTCCGCGACGATACCCTTGAAGAGATCCGGCGCCATATTGGCGACCGCACCCATCAGCATGCCGCCGGCGCTGCCGCCATGGGCGACGATGTTTCCGCGCGAGGTGAAGCCTTCCTTCGCGAGATACTCGCCCGCCGCGATGAAGTCGGTGAAGGTGTTCTTCTTCTTCAGCCTCTTTCCGTCCGAGTACCAGCGATAGCCCTTCTCCTTGCCCCCGCGAATATGTGCGATCGCATACACAAAGCCGCGATCCACAAGCGACAGGCAGGTGGTGGAGAAAGAAGCGGGAATGCTGATTCCGTAAGAGCCATAACCGTAGAGCAGACAAGGGGCGCTGCCATCGAGCTTCAGATCGAGCCTGTGGACGAGCGATACAGGAACCTGCTCGCCGTCAGCCGCTGTCGCGAAGATGCGCCGTGTTACATAGTCGGCTGGATCGTGACCTGAGGGTACTTCCTGTCTCTTGCGCAGTACGCGTTCGCGTGTTTCGAGGTCGTAGTCATAGACCTCGGCGGGCGTCGTCATCGAGCTGTAGGAAAAGCGCATGGTTGGGGTTTCGTATTCGTAACCCGCTCCCATGTTGAGATCGTAGGCTTCTTCCTCGAATGAGATTTCATGTTCGGTGCCATCTGTGATCCGACGCACCGTGATGCGCGGCAATCCCTCCTTGCGCTCGAGCCGGACATGGAAATCACGATAGGCGACGTGGTGCAGCACGAGTGTGCCGGGCCGGTGGGGAACGATGGCACGCCAGTTCTCGCGCCCCGGCGAATCCTCCGGCGCTTCGACGATCTTGAAGTCTTCCGCCCCGTCCGCGTTCGTCAGGATGAGAAAGCGCCTGCGCGGCGCGTCATGCTCAAGATCGTACTCGACACCTTCTTCGCGTGGGGCCACGAGCTTTGGCGGCGTCTCCGGCGCATCGGCCGGGATCAGCCAGCATTCGCTGGTTTGGTGGTCATGGGAAGAGATGACGAGCCACTTACCGCTCTGCACCTTGCCGACACCGACAAAAAAACCCTCATCCTTTTCCTCATAGACGAGCTTGTCCTCGCTCGCGGGGGTTCCGACGACGTGACGAAAGACCTTGAGAGGGCGGTGTTCTTCGTCCACCTGCGTGTAGAAAAAGCTCGTTCCCTTCGCATCCCAGGCGATGCCCGGCGAGGTGTCCGGCACTTCGTCAGGGAGGTCCCGGCCGGTTTCGAGATCGCGCAGCCGTACGGTGAAATACTCAGATCCCTTGCGGTCGGCTGACCAAGCGGCCAGCCTGTGCGTCGGCGAATGGTCCACATCGCCGATCTTGAAGTAGGCCTCGCCTTCCGCTTCCCTGTTCGCGTCGAGGATGATCTCTTCGCCCTCCTCGGCGTCGCGCGGACGGCGGCAGAAGAGGGGATGCTGCGCTCCTTCGACGAAGCGTGTGTAGTAGGCAAAGGGCCCGTCGGACGAGGGAACCGAGCTGTCGTCTTCCTTGATCCGCCCCTTCATTTCGCCGAACAGCGTTTCGCGCAATTCGGCAAGCGGCGCGAGCGCCGCTTCCGTATAGGCGTTCTCGGCTTCGAGGTAGGCCCGGATGTCCTTGTCGAGCACCTCCGGATCGCGCATCACCTCGCGCCAGTTTTCGTCGCGTAGCCAGGCATAGTCGTCAACGCGCGTGACGCCGTGATGCGTGTCCGGCTGCGGCCTCTTTTCGGCGCGCGGCGCGAAAGCGGGAGGTGTCAGCTTCATCGGTGAGTCAGTCGGCGTCGGGCTTGAAATCGAGCGCATGTCCATTGGTGCAATAGCGCAGTCCCGTCGGGCGCGGCCCGTCGGGAAACACGTGACCAAGATGCGCATCGCACTTTGCGCACAGGATTTCGATGCGTCTCATGCCGTGGCTCAGGTCTTCCTTCGTGGCGATCGCGCCGGGCTCGATCGCGTCGAAGAAGCTCGGCCAGCCGGAACCGCTTTCGTATTTCGTGTCCGAACGGAACAGAGGAGAACCGCAGCACACACAGACAAAGGTGCCATCCCGTTTTTCATCGAGCCAGGGACCCGTGAACGGGCGTTCGGTTGCCGAACAGCGAGTAACGGCAAATTGCTCGGGTGTCAGCTTGCGTTGCCACTCGGCGTCGTCCTTTGCAATCTTGTCGTCGGCCATCTCGTTTTCCGGTCGGGTTTCGGCTTGCGAAGGATATGGGGCTCGCGCGCCGCCCGGACAAGCCGGACGGCGCGGAGGCTTTTCTTATTCGAAGATCAGGCTGATCGTTTCGGCGACCATGGCAGGCCGGTCATGGCCCTCAATCTCCATCGTCACCTCGTTGATGACCTGCGTTCCCCCCGCCTTCGGCGTGGCGTCCTTCAGTTTGACGCGGCACCGGACCCGGCTGCCTACGGGAACCATGTTCGTGAAACGCACCTGATTGGAGCCGTAGTTGATGCCGCGCGTTGCGCTCTTCACCGTGCTGATCTTGCCCATGAGGTAGGGGAGAAGAGAAAGCGTCAGATAGCCATGGGCAATGGTGCCCATGCCGAGTTCCTTCTTGGTGCGTTCGGGATCGATGTGAATCCACTGATGATCGCCGGTTGCGTCTGCGAAGAGGTTCACTCTGTCCTGGTCGATGGTGACCCAGTCGCTCACGCCGATCTCATTGCCCTTTTCGGCGACATAGTCAGCGACCGTCTCGAAAACACGCATCTCGTTCTCTCCATTGCGATTTCTGGTTTATGCGGCCGCGCCGCCGGTAGGGCCCAAAGTTAGCGGTCCCGGGCCGATATCTCCACTCATAATCCGGGTTTCGAAAGGTCCTGGAAGATTACCTTGAAAGGCGAATACGGACGCGGCGGTCTTCTTCGGCGTCCCAGGTCAATGTTTCTTCGAGCCAGCCCCATGCCTCGCCCTCGGAGCTGATGGCGATTTTGGAGGCGGGCCAACCAAGCGCGACAAAGGCATCGGCCACGTTCCGGGCGCGCTTGCGAGACAGTTCGGCATTGGCCGCGGGATTGCCGACCTTGCTGGCCTTGCCGAACAGACAGATTTGTTGTGCGTTCTGACCTTTCGCGAGCTCGTAGATGCGTTCGAAGTCTTTCTGGTATTTCGGGTCGACACGGCTCGAATTCGTGTCGAAATAGACATAGTAGTTTTTGTCGAAGAGCTTGTTCGATGTGCCGAGGTTGCGGCACTGGTGACCTTGCGTGTGCATTTCGGAGGTTTGGGCTCCGGCCTGGCCGGTGGGGACCAGCGTACCGATAGTGGCTGCCAGAACCAGGGCGCCGGGGAGCGCGATGCGGAATCTACTGCTCATCTCTTGCCTCCAGTGGGGTGAATCGCCCCAATCTAGCACACAACATCCGGGGAGAGCCGAAAGCTGACGTTGCCCAACGGAAAACGGGCGCCGAGGTGGCGCCCGTCTTGTGTTCACATCTTCTTTATCGCGATCATACGATCTTGCTGTCCCGGTTGCCCCAGTAGCGGTCGCGAATGAGGCGCTTGTAGAGCTTGCCCGTCGGATGGCGCGGCAGTTCTTCTTCGAAGTCGATGGAGCGGGGGCATTTGATGGCGGAAAGATGCTTCTTGCAGAATTCCATCAATTCCGCCTCGAGAGCAGGCCCCGCTTCGGACCAGTCGATCGGCTGCACGACGGCCTTCACTTCTTCACCGAAATCCTCGTTCGGCACGCCGATCACCGCCACGTCGGCAACGGCCGGGTGCATCACCAGCACGTTCTCTGCCTCCTGCGGATAGATGTTCACGCCACCGGAAATGATCATGAACGCCTTGCGGTCGGTGAGGTAGAGATATCCATCCTCGTCCACGCGCCCGATATCGCCGAGCGTCGACCAGTTGGGATGTTCGGGGTGCCGGGATTCCTGCGTCTTTTTCGGATCGTTGTGATACTCGAACTGGCTGTCGCTCTCGAAATAAATCGTTCCCGATTCGCCGACGGGAAGCTCCTTGCCCTCCTCGTCGCATATATGCGCGATGGCGTTCAGCGGCTTGCCGACCGAGCCCTTGTGCGCCAGCCACTCTTCTGAGTTGAGCGCAGTGAAGCCGTTACCTTCCGAGCCGGCATAGTATTCGTAAATTACCGGTCCCCACCACTCGATCATCTGCTCCTTCACAGGGACGGGGCAGGGCGCGGCGGCGTGAATTGCGACCTTCATCGAAGAAACGTCGTATTTCTTGCGCACATCCTCCGGCATTTTCAGCATACGCACGAACATGGTCGGAACCCATTGGCTGTGGGTTGCCTTGTATTTCTCGATGAGTTTGAGGGCTTCCTCTGCGTCGAAGTGATCCATCACGACGACGGTGCCGCCAAGCCGTTGAACCGTCATCGACCAGCGCAGCGGAGCTGCGTGATAGAGCGGCGCAGGCGAGAGATAGATCGTGTTCTTGTCCATGCCATAGAGCAGCATGGCAAGCCCTTCGAGCGCTGTGTCCTCGTCGATCGCGCCACCGGTCAGCGGATGCTTCACGCCCTTGGGACGGCCGGTCGTGCCGGAAGAATAAAGCATATCGGTGCCGGCGGTTTCGTCGGCGATACGTGTGGTCGGAAACTGCGCCCGTGCATCCTCGAAATTCTCGTAACCGGGGATAGCGCCGCCCACGGCAAACACGCGCTCCACGCGTGCGGGCATGTGTCCGCCTTTGAGCAGCTCCTCGGCCACGGAGGAAAGAGCCGCCGAGGTGAAGAAAATCCGCGCGTGACAGTCGTCGATGATGTAGGCGACTTCACCCGCCGTAAGGCGTGAGGAGATGCAGGTGTAGTAGAGTCCGGCCCGTTGCGCCGCCCAGCAGATTTCATAGAACCTGCCGTTATTGTCCATGAAGATGGCGATGGAGTCGCCGGGCTTCAGGCCTGCATCCCTGAAGAGGTGGGCGAGCTGATTGGAGCGTTCGTCCAGCTCCTTGTAGCTCACGCTTTCGCCCGTTGCCGCCATGATGTAGGCGGGTTTGTCGGGCGTGGTACTCACATGGGATGAAGGATGCATCGCTCGTCGTCTCCCCGGCATGGAACTGAAGAACGGAGCTTTCGCCCCGCCCGGATTTCGCTTTTTTGCGAGTCCGTTGTTATATCTGGGCTCTTGAAATCTCGAGCCTCTCTGGCGCAAAGACACAGCAAGATGACGTGCTCGTCAACTTCCTTTGCCGGTGATGAAGTTGACGTAAGGGCGCTGCGAGACAGGCTGCCGCAGGACAGAAAATCGGGTTATGCAAACCAACAGGGAGCGAAGAAATGGCCTATGAGACGATCAAATACGAGGTGAAGGACAACGTCCTCACCCTGACGCTGCACCGCCCGGACAAGCTGAATGCTTTCACCGGTCAGATGATGTTCGAAATGATCGATGCCTTCGACAAGGCGGATGCGGATGACGATGTACGGGCGATCGTCGTCACCGGCGAGGGGCGCGCCTTCTGCGCCGGCGCCGACCTTTCCGCGGGTGCCAAGACCTTCGACTATGCCGCTCGCGAAGACCGGCCCGAAAAGGCGAACACGCCGGTCATGGCGAATGGAGATATTGACTGGAGCCATGAAAGCGTTCGCGATGGCGGCGGCCGCCTGACGTTACGCATCTTCGAGAGCATGAAGCCGGTTATCGGCGCGATCAACGGTCCCGCGGTCGGCGTCGGTGTCACCATGCAGTTGCCGATGGACATTCGCCTCGCCTCCGAGAATGCGAAATTCGGCTTCGTCTTCGCGCGTCGCGGTATCGTGCCGGAAGCCTGCTCGAGCTACTTTCTCCCGCGGGTGGTGGGTATCAGCCAGGCGCTCGAATGGACCTACACGGGCCGCGTTTTCGGCGCAGAAGAGGCGCTGAAGGGTGGCCTCGTCCGGTCGATCCACAAGCCGGAGGAACTCCTTCCTGCCGCATACGAAATCGCCCGCGAAATCGTCGATAATACGGCGGCCGTCTCGGTTTCGCTGACGCGCCAGATGCTCTGGCGGATGCTCGGCGCCGACCATCCGATGGAGGCGCACAAGATCGACAGCCGGGCCATCTACGCCCGCGGCGCTTCGGCCGATGCGAAAGAAGGTGTGATGTCATTCCTTGAAAAGCGCCCCGCGAATTATCCCTGCAAGGTGTCGAAGGACATGCCTTCCTTCTATCCCTGGTGGCAAGAGCGCAAGTACAGCTGAGCGCGAAAGCACGGATGAGAGTCAGGGGCGGGGATAAATCCCCGCCCTTTTTCAATCCGGCAGTTTCGGTTTCATTTCCTTGTCGAGATCGGCCTTGGCCTGCTCAACAGCGGAAGATTCCTGATCTGTCTTGTCCGTCGGCGGCTTGACGAGATTCGCCACCTGCCATCCAGGTCCAGCCTTGAAGGTGCGGTCGTCGGCAAAAGGATGGACGACCCTGTCGCGCGAAACGGCGTAGAGCGGGATCGCGTCTCCGTCCTGCTGCTCCATTGCTTCCTTGAAGCCGTATTCTTCGGTGAGCTTCGTTACCTTGATCTGCCACCCTTGCTCGAGCAATGCCTGCAGCTTCTCGAGAGTCGTTCCTTCCTTGAAGAGAATGCGGCCCTCAATCGCTGCGACGTTCTCGGCCTGGTCCGCAAGCCGGATGCGAAACACGGAACCCGAGCCGAATTCCCTCGCGTAGCGCAGGCAGGCGAGCGTGTTGAGAGGGGCGCGGGTCGAAAGAGCGAGAAGCCGCCCGATGCCGACAAGATCCAGCCGGCGGTCCGCATTGTCCGAGACGACATTGCCGAAATAGGTGCGGATACCCGCCATGCGAGCCTTGCGGGTGAGGTCCCAGGACGTATCGGCGAGCACGACGTCGAAATCGAGCTTGTGAAGGCTTGTCGCAATGGCAAGCGCGACGGGGTTGCCTCCAACGATGAGGATGCCGCGCGGTTCGGGATCCGCGACCCCAAGCAATCGCGCCAGCGGCCGCGCCGTGAGGCTCTGCAGGAGGACCGTCGTCACGATCACGGTGAATGTGAGTGAAACGAGCGTCTGCGCGCCTTCCACACCGGACCGGTTGAGTTGAATGGCAAAAAGGGCGGACACAGCTGCCGCAACGATGCCGCGCGGAGCTATCCAGGAAAGAACCGCGCGCTCCCGCCAAGGGAGCGGGGTCCAGATGGTCGATATGAAGATCGAGAGCGGCCGCGCAATGAAGAGGATGATGCCCATCAATGCCGCAACCATGGTCCAGTTGGCGGTGAAGGCCTCGATGGGCAGGCGTGCGGCCAGCACGATGAAGAGAATGGAGGTGAGAAGTACCGTCAGGCTTTCCTTGAAATCGAGAATATCCACGACATCCACGTCGCGCATATTCGCAAGGAAGATGCCCATCACGGTCACGGCAAGGAGACCCGACTCATGGGCGATCTCGTTGGAGGCAACGAAGACAGCGAGAACGAGTGCCAGCGCCGCCACATTGTGGAGATAGTCAGGCAGGACATGCCGGCGGAGCAGCCAGCCGAAGGCATAGCCCGCACCGGCGCCAAGCACCGTGCCGGCGGCAAGTATCTCGAATACAAGCAGAAGATTGCCCGGGTCGGCCGCATCGATGGCCACGAACTGGAAGATCACGACGGCGGCCAGTGCGCCAAGCGGATCTATAATGATGCCTTCCCACCGCAGAATATTCGCTGCGTTCTTGCTTAGACCGACAGATCGCAGGATGGGGATGATGACGGTCGGTCCCGTCACGGAGACGAGTGCGCCGAAGAGGAGTGCCACTTCCCAGCTCAGGAGGCCGAGGCCCCACGCGCCGAGAGCAGCCACGAGAATGGTGCTCAGCGCGCCGATCGTTACGAGCCTTGTCACGATCTGCCCGTGACCGCGTATTTCCTCGAATTTCAGGGTGAGGCTTCCCTCGAAGAGGATCACGGCGACGCCGAGCGATACGAAGGGAAAGAGCAGGTCTCCGAACATCGCGTCCGGATCGAAAAGCTGGAAACCCGGTCCGATGAGCAGCCCGGTGATGAGCAGCAGCAGGATTGCCGGCAGTTTCATCCACCAGGAAAGCCACTGCGCTGCCGCTCCGAGCAGGACGATCAGTGCGGCGGCAAGCGCTGGATTTTCGTTCATATGATGCTCGAAACCTGTTTCACCGGAGAGAACGCCGAGAAAGCATACACGTTTCGACCGTGTCGCGGGTTCATCGCGGCGCCTCGATCCGCCACAGAGGCGTCAGAAAGAAAATCGAGGCCCATAGAAAGAGCATCAGTCCGGCAGGAACGAGGACGGCATCCAGCGGGCCCATCCATCGCAGGACATAGCCTGTGAGAAGCGATCCGATAGGGCCGCCGCCCATCGTGCCGAGGTTGAAACCGGCAAGCATTCGCGCCCTGAGGGCATCGGACGCGCTTTCCTGAACGATTGCCCTCGACTGGCTCATCGATACGCCCGCCGCGAGCCCCCAGCACAATGCCAGCAGATCCACACCCCAGATCGGGGGGTGAAAGTGGATAAGCACCATAACGATCGAGCCGGTACACATGGCAATCATGATGGCGCGTCCCTGTCGGCGAATGGGACGGAGCTGCGAGAGCACGAGGGACGAAATACCGATCCCTCCGAAAAAGGACATCAGGACGAAACCGATTTCGCGCGAACTGCCTTGATAGACATCGCGAATGAGGATCGGAAAAAGCACCATGAAAACGCCCATGAACAGGATGCCCGAAAAGAACATGAGAAGCAGAACGGGGCGTATCCGGTCGTCCTTGATGACGGCGACGAAGCCTTCCTTGACGTCCTTGAAGGGTTGACGGCGGGCGTTCTCTCGCGGCGATGGCGGGGCGGGCATCAGCCTGGTCGTCGTGAACATGGCAAAGGCGAGAAGCGAGCTTTGCAGGATCAGTAGAGGCCATGCGCCGACATATTCCGCCGGGCTGCCGAGCAGATAACCGCCGACCTGCCCCAGAAATTGACCGGCCATGGCGAGCGCCACGGCGCGCTGGATGTTTCCCCCCATGCTGCGCATGGCGACACGCGAGAGCATGGAGTCGCGCGCGGGCATGATGTAGCCGCCGAGTGTGGAGAGTGACAATACATAGAGGATCATCAATTCGTAGGTGATGATGCCGTTATAGATGAAGGCCGCGAGTATGAGGGGAGGCAGGATGGCGATCGTCTGCAATCGCATGAGGTGGCTGCGGAGTTCCGCGCGGTCCGCCGCCGCTCCTCCGAACAGGCCAAGCAGCAGCATTGGCAGCATGGAAAACATCTGTGCAATGCCGAGGCGCTCGGAACTTTCGTGAAGGACGAAGGCGATGATCCACGGAAAGAGAACGCCCTGGATGCCGGCCGCGAGGAAGTAGCCCCAAAGGCCCGCCATGTACCAGCGATGGTCGGCCCGGTGATCGCGCGCCGGCGTGGTCATCCCCCGAATCCCTCGAAGAAAATTTCGTTCGGGAACCTTACTACACTCGCGGCTCGGGACCGTCGCCCCGCCGTTTTCCGGGTCGTCTTGTTCAGCTATGTTCAGGGCAGCTTGAACGGCGGTGCGCCCTACTTACTTTTATGTAAATTAGATGGTGCATTTCGTCGCAGTTCCGGGTAGGAATTCGGGACGAAAACCATGTGTGTCCCTACGTCAATCTGGAGCCTTGCTGATCCATGACGGTTGAACATTTCGACGTACTGATTGTCGGTGCGGGCCTTTCGGGCATCGGTGCGGGCTATCACCTGCAACAGAACTGCCCCGGCAAGACTTATGCGATCCTCGAAGGCCGTGAGACTATCGGCGGTACGTGGGACCTTTTCCGCTATCCGGGTATTCGCTCGGACTCGGACATGTACACGCTCGGCTATTCGTTCAAACCCTGGACGGAGGCAAAGGCGATCGCCGACGGCCCATCGATCCTGAACTATGTGCGCGAGACCGCGCGCGAGAACGGCATCGACAGGCATATCCGCTTCCAGCACATGGTGAAGAATGCTTCCTGGTCGAGCGAGGACGCGACATGGACCGTGGAAGCGGAACGCGGGCCCGAGAAGGAAAAGGTTCGCTACACCTGCAATTTCCTTTTCATGTGCAGCGGTTACTACGATTACGAGAAGGGATACACGCCTGACTTCCCGGGAAGGGACCGTTTCAAGGGCGACATCCTGCACCCGCAGAAATGGCCGGAAGGTTACGACTATTCCGGCAAGCGCGTGATCGTGATCGGCAGCGGCGCGACAGCAGTGACGCTTGTGCCGGAAATGGCGGCGGACGCAGCCCATGTCACCATGCTGCAGCGAACGCCAACCTATGTCGTTTCTCGCCCGGCGGAAGATGGCATCGCGAACTGGTTACGCCGCAATCTGCCCGCGAAACTCGCTTACGGCATCACACGCTGGAAGAATGTGCTGCTCGGCATGCTCTTCTTCAACATGAGCCGCCGGAAGCCCGAAAGGGTGAAGCGGATGATCCTGCGCGGCGTGCGCGAGCAACTCGGGCCGGACTTCGATGTGAAGACTCATTTCACGCCGCCTTACAATCCGTGGGACCAGCGCCTTTGCCTTGTGCCGAATGGTGACCTTTTCGATTCCATCAAGGAAGGCCGTGCTTCCGTGGTCACCGATCACATCGACACCTTCACCGAGAAGGGCATCTTGCTGAAATCCGGCAAGGAGCTGGAAGCGGATGTGATCGTCACGGCGACAGGGCTTAATCTCAAGGTTCTTGGCGGTATCGACCTCACGGTCGATGGGCGCCATGTCGATTTCTCGCAGACCATGAGCTACAAGGGCATGATGTATTCGGACGTGCCGAACTTCGCTTCGGCTTTCGGCTACACCAATGCGTCGTGGACGCTGAAATGCGATCTCACCTGCGAGTATGTCTGCCGTCTCATCAATCATATGGACGAGACGGGAACCAGGCAGGCGACGCCGCGCCTGAAGGATGGTTCGGTTGAGGAGGAGCCTTGGCTCGACTTCACTTCCGGCTATGTGCAGCGCTCGCTCGACAAGTTTCCCAAGCAGGGGTCCAAGAAGCCCTGGAAGCTCTACCAGAACTATGCGCTCGATATCATGGCGCTCAAGTTCGGCAAGGTGGATGACGGCGCGATGGAATTTGCGCGCCCCTCGAAGGCGCATCCTCCGGCCCAACGTGAGCCGGAACGTCTGGCAAGCTGAACCGCTGAAAGAACAGATTGAACGGGCCGGCATGATCGCCGGCCCGTTTTCTATTGGCTTTCCGCCCGGTAGGTCCAGATCGGCGTCACAAAATAAAGCAGCGCCAGTATTCCGATCATGATGGTGGCGGGTACGAGTACGGCGTCAAAAATGCCGAGCCAGCCAACGAGAATACCCATCATCAGCGAGCCGAGCGGTGCTCCACCGGAGAAGCCCAGCTGATAGGCGGCAAGGACGCGCGCACGATGGCTCTCCGACGCGGCGACCTGCACGATTGTCCGGCCCATCGTCATCGTGGTTCCAGCACCTATGCCCCACCAGAGAATGAGCAGGCAGAGCAGCCAGAAGGACATGTGGAAATGGAACAGGGCGAGAATGATCAGGCCGCTGGTGAGCGAGGCCATCATCACCCTTCCGCGATGCCTGATATGGCCGACCCGGAAAAGCGCAAGATTGGCGATGATAGTGCCGCCCCAGAAGCAGATATTGATGACCGCGAAATCGCGTGTGAACTCCGCGGGCGTGCTCTGGTAGACGTCACGCAGCATGAGCGGCAGTACGACGAGAAAGCTGCCGACATAGAAAAGACCGACCGCGAAATTGAGCGCGATGACGGTGGCAACGATGGGCGTCGCCGCCGCGGACCTGATTCCATCCGCGATCTGCACGAAGCGGTTGGCAGCAGAGGCGGTATTGGTCGGCGGAAGCGGCTCAAGTCGTGCCGATGCCCAAAATCCGGCAAGCATGACGATCGCCTGGAAGATGAGGAGCGCGGGCGTGCCCGTGATCGATGCGAGCGCCGCGAACAGCATGCCGACAAGCTGAGAGCCCATCTGCACGCCCATGGCCATCGTCACTGCCTGCTGAATATTCGTGCCGGCGACGCGGGTAAGGGCGCTATCGCGCGCGGGAATAGCGAAGGCGCCGAGCGTTCCCATCACAAGGGCATAGACGATGAGCGAGGTGTAGGTGAGGTTGTCCGTCAGGAAGACTGCGGCGAGAACAAGTGGCGGCACCGTGGCGAAGAGATGCACGCGAATGAGAATGCGGCGGGCATCGCCATGGTCTGCCACCGTCCCGCCAAGCAGCATGAAGAGAAGCGACGGGATCATCAGCGACATCTGCGCGATGCCGACACGGGCCGCGGGCTCGTGAAGCACCTGCGTCACCAGAAAGGGAAAGATGACGAACTGGATGCCGAGGCTGATGAACCAGCTCGCCTGTCCACCCAGATAGAGCCGCAGGCGCAGTTGTCGCGCGGCCACCGCTTCAGCATCCTGGCGCAAGGCCGACTCCGGCCCTGTCATGCGCTGCGCCTCGCTTGCGCGCCCATTTCTGCCTCCTCCAAGGTCAATTCGTTTTTGGAACTCTATCACAGGCCACAGGATTTATAGCGCTGCATAATGCTGGATGGCGTCATAAGCGTGGATAAGTATCCCTTTGGCGTCGCTGCGTGCCGCGCCGCGCATTCCGCGGGCAAGCGTCTCGCCTTCTATCGAACGGTAGGGCCGGGCGGGCCCGAGCATCAGCGGATTGAGGAGAGGGGCGAGCGACATGCCGATGCCTTCGAGCATCCGCCGCTCCGCGCGCTCGCCTAGGAGAAGGCCGGGCCGGAAAATGTGGAGCGCCTCGAAGCCGAGCGCGGAAACGTCGCGTTCCGTTTCTCCTTTGACGCGGGAATAGAAGATGGAAGACGAGGCGTCCGCGCCGATCGCGGAAACCAGCATGAAGCGTCTTGCGCCCGCAGCCTTCGCGGCGCGCGCGAAGGCGACGATGTAATCATGGTCGACCTTGCGGAAGGCAAGCTGGCTCCCGGCCTTCTTGATTGTGGTGCCGAGCGCACAGAAAGCATCATCCGCCGCGACGCCGGCCATTGCCTCCTCAAGCGCGTCGAAATCCGCGATGATCGTTTGGAGCTTGGGTGAGTTCACGCCGTCAAGAGGGCGCCTTGCGAGCACCACCACTCGCGCACAGGCCGGATCCTCGATCAGTTGACGGACGAGGTGCCCGCCCACGAGGCCCGTCGCGCCTGCGACGAGTGCCGTTTTTCCTTCGCCCATTCGGGTTTTCCTCCGCCCCTTCGTGACAGTTTCGTGAAATCTACAGGTGAACCGCCAGGTTTTCAGCCTCCGTTAAGCGCATCACGCGGATAAGTGAAGTCACTGTTTCGGTATCTGTCAGCTCCCGGTATCCGTATGACACCGCCTTCCGCGCGCGACCTTGCTTCCCATGTGACGCCCGTATCGCCCGACACACCCTGTGCCGAGGTTTTCGATCGGCTCCTGGCGGACCCGGAAACGAGAAGCATTCCTGTGGTGCGCAACGGGCGGCCACTCGGCCTTATCAGCCGCAAGAATTTCCTGCTCACCTATGTGCGGATGTATGGCGCGGAGCTATACGGCAGGAGGCCCGTGGCGCAACTGATGGAGCGTGACGTTCTCATCGTGGATGCGAATACCAGCTGCGAAGAGATCAATGTGAGGGCGAGAAACGCCTTTGGTGACATGCGAATGCGTCCCTTCGTAGTGACCGAAAACGGAGTCTATGCGGGCATCGGCAATGCCGAGCAGTTGATGATGGTCATGGCCGATCTTGCGACCGCGCGCGCGGCGGAGCTGGAGGAGCAGACACGCCGCGCGGAAGCTGCGAGCGCCAGCAAGACGCAGTTTCTCGCCAGCATGAGCCACGAATTGCGCACGCCCTTGAATGCGATCATAGGCTTTGCAGACCTTATGCGTTTGAAGACGCTGGGGGAGATGCAGCCGCCGCGATATGGCGAGTATGTCGAGGACATCCACAAGAGCGGCGTCCATCTTCTCAACATGATCAACGAGTTGCTCGACATGGCGAAGATCGAGTCAGGCCATGTGGAGCTGCGTGAGACGGTCTTCTATCCCCTGGATGTCGGCCTTGAAGTGCTGCGCATGCTGCGGCAGTCCATGGTCGAGGCGCATCTGCAGCTTCGCGTCGATGTGGCGGACGGCTTGCCGCCGATCCATGCGGACCAGCAGCAGATCCGCCGTATCCTGATCAATCTTCTTTCGAACGCCATCAAGTACACGCCCGCGGGCGGCACCGTGACGCTCTCCGTCTGCATCTGCGAGGAAGGCGATGGTTGCGGCGTCGAGGGCATGCTGCTGACGGTGGAAGATACGGGCATCGGCATACCCGGGGACAAGCTGGAGAAAGTGCTCGAACCCTTTGAACAGGTTGAAAATTCCTTCACCCGCACGCGCGCCGGCACGGGGCTTGGTCTTGCGCTCACCAAGGCGATGGTCGAGGCGCATGGCGGCAGGCTCTGGCTCGAAAGCGAAGTGGGGAAGGGTACCAGGGCGCATGCGCTTCTGCCGCCGTCGCGCATCGTGAGGGAAGAAATGGCAAGGCGGCGCGCGGGTTAGCGCGGAATTTCGCCCGTATAACGCGCGCGGGGGCGGATCATCAGGCCCGTGCGATATTGCTCCATCGCATGACCGATCCAGCCCGCCGTGCGGCCGAGCACGAACATGCTGAGCCCCGCGCCGCGCGGCAGATGCAGCACCGCACCGACGGTCGCAATCGCGAAGTCGATATTGGGCCTGAGACCGCCCGCCTCCGCCATCACGCGGACGATGCGCTGAACGCGCAGGAAATTCGCGTCGTCGCCATACTTCTCGCCGACCATTTCGATGAGCGCCGCCGCGCGCGGATCGCCGTCTGGATAAAGCGGATGGCCGAAGCCCGGGACTGGATCATTGTCCTTAAGTCGTTGAACCACCGCATCTTCCACGTCCTGACGGTTCGACATGTCGAGCAGCAGCCCTTCGACGCGGCCGGAGAGCCCGCCATGCCGCGGCCCCTGCGCGGCGCAGATGCCCGCCTGGACGGCGGCATAGAGCGTGGCGCCCGTGCCCGCGACGCAGCGGACCGTGAAGGCGGAGGCGTTGAGCTCGTGATCGGCGGAGAGCACGAGGGCCGCGCGGATGAGTTCCGAGGCGGGTTTCTCGCCTTGCGTGAGCGCACGGGTGAGCACCTCGTGGACCGGTTTGTCGCTCGGCGCCTCGCCCGCAATGACGGCGGCGACGTAGCGCAGCAGGCGCGCGCCCGTGGCGGCGGGGCCGCGATCCGTCATGTTGTAGACAGCGGCATCCTCCAACGCTGCCTGTGGTAGCAGCGAGAGGCAGCGCTCGATCCGGGGCACGCGCGAAAGCGAGGCGGCGAGCGCGGAAAGACGCTCGGAAGGGCGGAAAACCGCGTCTTTCGTGAAGGGCTGGATGTCGCGGCAACCCCAGAGAAGGGCGGCGACCTGCTCGAGGCTCGAACTGCGGGCGAGCGCCGTGGCGTCCGAGCCCCGATAGTGGAGACGGCCATCGGCGATCAGCGTGATGGCGGAATCGAGCACCGGCTGGCCGAAGGAGAGCGTTCCCGGCGCGCCGCTAACCTCCTGATTTTCCTGCGATCTGCGCCGTTTCAGCGCCCGGACGTCCTCCGCCCGGTAGCGCTTGGCGCGGCTGTCCGGCACGGGCTCGGAGCGGATCAGATCGCGGCTCACATAGGCATAGAGGGTGGGGAGCGAGATGCCGAGTTCGGCGGCCGCCTCGCGCGCGGAAAGATAGAGATTCTCCGGGTTTTCGGCCATGACGCTCTCTTTTCTATACATTGATTATCTTAATCAAGATTGACCAACAATCAACCTGTCTCCAGCTTGAAGGGCAAGGAGGCCCCCGCATCGCGCGAGGGCCGGCACCGGGAACGAGACGCCAAGCCATTGGAATGGCTCAGCTTTCTGGACCCGAGCAAGAAGGAGAGATGAAATGTCGGGCAACGTGACGCTGAAGAGCGAGATGCCCGCCGTGACGGCAAGCGGCCTCGACAATGTGGTGGCTGCCGAAACGGCGCTGAGCCATGTGGACGGCGAGGCGGGGCGCCTGATCGTGGCGGGGTATGACGTCGAAGACCTTGTAAAGGCTTACGATTTCGAGGGCGCGGCGGCCGCGCTCTGGAGGGCGGCAGGCTGTGAGCCCGCGCCGTCCGAAGGGGAGGTCCGGGAGGCGCTGGGACGCGCCCGCGAGGCGGCATTCGGGGATATCCCGGCCTTACTGTCATCGAAACGTCATCAAACCGTCACAGAAGGACTCCGCACCGGATTGTCGATGCTGGCGGACGAGCCGGGCGAGGACACGGGCGAGCGGGATATCCCCGCCCATATCCGCGCATTGGGAGCGGCGGCGGTGATAACCGCGGCGCTCGTCCGGACGCAAGCGGGGAAATCTCCCGTCGCGCCGGACCCACGCGCCGGTCACGCCGAAGACTTCCTCCGTATGCTGAGGGATGAAGCGCCCTCTGCCGCGGAGGTGGAGGCCTTGAACGCCTATATGGTGACGGTAGCCGACCACGGCATGAATGCCTCGACCTTCACGGCGCGGGTGATCGCGTCCACCAGGGCGGGGACAATTTCGGCGGTCGTCGGCGCGCTCTGCGCCCTGAAAGGCCCGCTTCATGGCGGCGCGCCCGGCCCCGTGCTCGATATGCTGGACGAGATCGGCACGCGCGAGAATATCGAACCCTGGCTCGAAAGGGAAATCGCGGGCGGCGCGCGGCTGATGGGCTTCGGTCACCGCGTCTACCGCGTGCGCGACCCGAGGGCCGATGTCTTCAACAAGGCGGTGACGATCCTGACCAATGGCAATGAGCGCGTCCGCTTCGCACGCGAGGTGGAAGTCGCGGCGCTGAAGGCGCTCCGCGCGGCAAAGCCCGGCCACCGGATCGACACCAACATGGAGTACTACACGGCGGTGTTGCTGGAAGCGCTGGGCATCCCGCGCGACGCGGTGACGAGCGTCTTCGCCATGGCGCGGATCGCGGGCTGGACCGCGCATGTGATGGAGCAGGAGCGCGTCGGACGGCTGATCCGCCCGCAGTCGCGTTATGTCGGCGGCTGGCCGGAAGACGAGGCGGCGGCGTGAGTTACACCGTAGGCAGATGATTTGGTCCCACCCTCCCCCTGTGGGAGGGTGAGAAGAACGGAAAGTTTCATGTCCAACCACATCCGTGATGACTTCGCGCGGCAGGCGCTGGCCTGCGAGTTGCTCGGTTCGCCCTTCAACGCCCGCGTCTGCCGCCTTCTCGGCGAACGATTGAACGACACATCGTCCTTCGGTGCGCGCGTGCTCGGCTGGCAGGGCCATCCGCAGAACGACGCGCTGCCCCTGCGGGCGGCTGGCGGCTTCCACGCGCTGAAGCGGCAGGGCGATGACGTGCTCATCGCCGCCTATCCGCCGAACGAAGTGGATGACGAGGCGCTGTGGCGCGCGCTCGAAAAGGCAATTGCCCGCCACGACGCATTCCTCACCCGCTTCCTCGACAGCGCGCCGCAGACGAACGAGGTCTCGCGTTCGAGCGCTATCCTGGGGGGCATGCTGCATGTCGCGGCGCGCACGGGCCTCCCGCTCGGCGTCTACGAGATCGGCGCGAGCGCGGGCCTCAATCTCGGCTTCGATGCCTATGGCTATGAGCTTGGGAACGCGCGCTGGGGCGATGCGGCGAGCGCGGTGCAGATCGTTTCGGAATGGCAGGGGACGCTTCCGCCGCTCCATGCGGAACTGCGCGTCGCCTCGCGCAAGGGCTCGGACCTGAACCCGCTCGATGCGTCTGATGCGGCGCTGTGCGAGCGGCTCCTCTCCTACATATGGCCGGACCAGACGGCGCGGCTTGCACGGATCGAGGCGGCGCTCGCGGCGACGGCGCGCGCGGGGACCGTGATCGAGAAGGCGGATGCGGCGGACTGGGTGGAGCGCGCATTCGCGGGGAAGGGCGAAAGCGGAAAGGCGCGCGTGCTCATGCATACGATCATGTGGCAATACCTGCCCGATGCGACGCAGGCGCGCATCGAAGCCGCGATGGCGAAGGCGGGCGAGGGCGCGACGAAGGATGCGCCGCTTGCCTGGCTCTCCGTGGAGCAGGATGAGAAGGACAAGGTGTCGGCCAGCGTCCGTCTTCGGATGTGGCCGGAAGGCACGGACGAAGAACTCGGCCGCGCCGATTTTCACGGGCGGTGGGTGAGGTGGGGGTGAGGCCCGATGGATTGCTTCGCTCGCAATGACGGGAGGGTAGGGATGTGCGTTGTGCAGACCGCACCCTCACCCGATCCTCGCTGTCGCTCGGATCACGCTCTCCCCGGAGGGGAGAGGGGAGGGGCCGCCGATGTGGCGAAGCTGTGAGGTGGGAAGGGTGAGGGGGCGCCTCACACCTTCAGCTTGTAGCCCGTCCTGAAGATGTACCAGATGGCGCCGGAGCAGAGCGCGAGGAAGCCGAAGATGGCGAGGAGGCTCAGTTCCACGCCGACATCGGACGAGCCGTAGAAGCTCCAGCGGAAACCCGACACGAGATAGACCACCGGATTGAAGAGCGTCACCGTCTGCCAGAAGGGCGGAAGCATGTTGATCGAATAGAAGCTGCCGCCGAGAAAGGTGAGCGGCATGACGATCAGCATGGGGACGATCTGCAGGCGCTCGAAACTGTCGGCCCAGATGCCGAGGATGAAGCCGAACATGGAGAAGGTGAGCGCGGTGAGAACGAGGAAGGCGGCCATCCAGAAGGGATGCTGGATCTCGTAATCCACGAAGAAGCGCGCGGTGATGAGGATGAGCACGCCGAGAATGAGCGACTTCGTGGCCGCCGCGCCGACATAGCCGATGACGGTTTCGAGGCCGGAAATGGGCGCGGAGAGAATCTCGAAGATGGTGCCCGAATATTTCGGCATGTAGATGCCGAAGGAGGCGTTGGAAATGCTCTCGGTGAGAAGCGAAAGCATGATGAGGCCCGGAATGATGAAGGCGCCATAGGAGATGCCGTCCACCTCCTGGATGCGTGAGCCGATAGCCGCGCCGAAGACCACGAAATAGAGCGAGGTCGAAATGACGGGCGAAGCGATGCTCTGCATCAGGGTGCGGAAGGTGCGCGCCATCTCGAAGACATAGATCGCGCGAATGGCGTGGAGATTGAGCGTCATGCGCGGGCCCTCACAAGGCTGACGAAGATTTCCTCCAGCGAGCTTTCATGCGTGCGGAGATCGCGGAAGTCGATGCCGATCTCGCCGAGCTTCTTCAGGAGTTCGGGAATGCCGCTTTCGTCCGCCTGCGCGTCGAAACTGTAGACGAGGGTGTGGCCGTCATCGGCGAGTTCGAGCGGGCGGCCGGAAAGCGCATCGGGAATGGCGGCGAGCGGCGCGCGCAAATGAACCGCGAGCTGCTTCTTCCCGAGCTTCTTCATGAGCCGGTTCTTCTCCTCGACCACCACGATCTCGCCGTGATTGATGACGCCGACGCGATCGGCCATCTCCTCGGCTTCCTCGATGTAATGCGTGGTGAGGATGATGGTGACGCCGCTCGCACGGAGACCGCGCACCATTTCCCACATATCGCGGCGAAGCTCGACATCGACGCCCGCGGTCGGCTCGTCGAGGAAGAGAATGTCCGGCTCGTGGGAGAGCGCCTTGGCGATCATCACCCGGCGCTTCATGCCGCCCGAAAGCTCCATCACGCGATTGTCGCGCTTGTCCCAGAGGGAGAGGTCGCGCAGCACTTTCTCGATATGTTGCGGGTTCGGTGCCTTGCCGAAAAGACCGCGGCTGAACTTCACCGTGTCGATGACGCTTTCGAAATGCTCGACGGTGAGTTCCTGCGGGACGAGGCCGATGAGCGAACGCGCGGCGCGGAAGTCGCGCAGGATGTCATGTCCCTCGACGAGCACCTGGCCCGCGCCGGGATTGACGATGCCGCAGACGATGCTGATCAGCGTCGTCTTGCCCGCGCCGTTCGGCCCGAGCAGGGCGAAGATTTCGCCCTTGCGGATTTCGAGATCGACATTCTTCAGGGCCTGAAATCCGTCGGGATAAGTCTTGGAAAGACCTCGGACCTCGATGGCGGGGAGGGGGGCATGCATGGGGTTATGATTGCTTGCGGCTGAGGAGGGACCAGTGCGGAGCATATAGGGGAGGTTTAGTTTGAATTAAACCCTTCCGCGACTCCGAAATGCCGAAACTTTGATGAAGGGATGTCAGGAACAACCGGTTTCAGGAACAGGGGGGCCGGTCGGCGAAGGCCTTGTGGGCAAGATCGTAGGCCCCGCCATCCAGAAGATCGGGGTTCCATTCGGCGGTGCGCACGACCTGCCGCGCGAGCTGGCCGAATGTGCGCGGTCCGTCGAGATTGAGACAGGCATATGGATCGTCGCCCGCGGGCGCATAGACGCCCTTGCCGTCGTGATCGTCGTGAAGGACGCGCAGCGATTCGAAATAGCCGGTGAGATATTGCCGGCAGAAGCGCGCGAGCCGCGGCGTCGGCGGCTCCGGGGCGAGCGACCATTCGGCGAGGACCGCGCAGGCCTCCTTCAGGTCATGCCCCGTCTCGATGCGCACCCGCGCCTCGGCGGGGCCGGGAGCGATACAGACGGCGCCAAAAAGGCCGAAAATTAACGCTACCGCGCGGAATTTGCCGCCGCGCGGGACAGTTGCCGGGCTACGCATTGCGAACACTCCTCCCTCTCCGTAACAATGACTTATTGCAGAGGGGTTCGGAAGCCCGTTGGGCTGCGCCGGACCTGGCTGGGAAAGACCCGGCTGGGGAAGAAAATGAAATCGCGGATACTCGTCTATGGCGTCGACGGCTTCATGGGCGCGCTGACCTCGCATGCGGCGGCGCAGGCCGGGCTTGCGCATGTCGCGGGCGGTCGGGCGATCGCGGGCGTGGCGCAACATGCATCGGCGCTGGCGAAGCGGAAGGGAAGCGCGCTGGCGGAACCGCGCACCTTCACGCCGGGCAATGCGGAGCGCATCGCCGGGCAGCTCGACGATGTGGGCGTTCTCGTCAATTGCGCGCCTCTCGAAGGCGAGGACTTGCGCTCGCTCACCGTCGCCTGCATCGCGACGGGAACGCATCTGATCGACATGTCGGCGGACCGTGCGCGCGTGGCGGCACTCGCCGCTTTCGACGAGGCGGCGGCGAAGGAAAAGACCATGCTGATGGCGGGCGCGGGCTTCGACTTCGCCGCGGTGGACGCGGTCGCCATGCGGCTTGCGCAGATATTGCCGGGCGCGCGGGCGGTGACGCTCGCCGTGAAGCGCGGGTCGCGCACGATGGAGGAGGCGGCGCGCCTCGCCGCGGCCATGCGCGAAGAAGGCGAGACGCTGAAGAACGGGCAGTTCGTGCCTGCGCGGGCGGGCGAGCGGGTGATCGAGGTCGATTTCGACGAAGGGCCGGAAAAGGCGTACCTCGCGCCCTGGCGCGGCGAGGCGATGGCCGCGCGGCATCGCGGCATCTATTCGACGATGGAGACTTTCGAGGCGCTGCCGGAAAAGGTGGCGCGGGCGCTTGAGCAAGGCACGATGGCGCATCGCTTCTTCAGGCGCGGCTGGGGGCTGAAGCGATTGGAGCGGCGGCTTGCTGGCGGACGGCTGACGCCGGGCAAGGCGGAATTGACGAAGGGACATGCCGTCGTCTGGGGCGAGGCGCGCCATCCCGACGGGCGCGTGCGCCGGGCGCGGCTCGTGACGCCGCAGACGCATGTCTATTCGGCGGAAGCGGCGGTGCTGCTTGCGCGCCGCGCGCTCGACGCGGCAAAGCCCGGCTACCAGTTGCCTTCGGCAGTGGCGGGCGCGGCGCTTGTCGAGGAAATCCCCGGCGTGCAATGGCGCGAGATCGTGGAACGCGCGGAGGAGACGGTGGACGAGGACGGACGCCCCGTCACGCCGCAGGCGGAGCCGGAAGGCGCCTGAGGATCACTCCTCGCCGGACGTCCAGTTTTCCCAGAGCTTTTCCGAACATTCCCGCGCCGTCATCTGGCTGGTGACGAGCCGCATGGAATTTTCCATCGCGGGCGGCACTTCGTCCGGGTCGTTGCCGACGAGTTCGGCGAGCGGCCCATAGGCCTCATGCGCCATGTCCGTGGCGAGCATGCGGCAGGGATCGACCTCACCGTAATAGACGACGGGGATCGCGAGGACGATGACGGCGAGCAGGACCAGTCCGAGGATGACGCGCATGGGATTTTCCTGTTTTGAAGGGCGGCGCTAGCGCACGCCGGTGCCGCGCTCGGGCATGTCGGGCATGCCCATGGAGCCGGAACGGTCGCGGATGACGCAGGCGTTGTAACCGGCCTTCCAGCCGGCGCGGTAGGCCTCGCTCGATTTCCAGGCCTCCTCGTTGCGGGTGATGCTTTCAGGGTCGCCCGGCACCTGGGATGTGGCGGTCCAGCAGCCGTCCGAATGGCCGGCCTTGTAGTCGGGATCGTCCGCATATTCGCTGCGGCCAAGGCCGCAACCGGCCAGGACCAAGGCGAGGGCCAGAAGGGCGGGCATGAAAGGGCGGCGCATGGGCTTGTCCGGCGGTGTTGCGGGTCCGGGCAAAGGATAGGGCGGGGGCGGGGGAACCGCAAATCGGGCGGGAGCCCCCACACCATGCTTTACGCGCCGTTAACGGCGGGGTGGTGTGATGGAGCTTCGGAAAAACCGCCGGGACATGCGAAATGGCGCTGGAGAGCTACAGGACCGCCGGGGAAGAGCCCCTGGGCGCGCGCGACCGCGACACGCTGTTGCGCGGCCTGGCCGATCTTGCGCTGCTGCCGTCCTCGCTCGTCTCGCCGCAGGAACGCAGCATCCTCGACTCCATGCTGGCGACGCTCGTCGCGCGGCTCGATCCGCGCATGCGCGCGCGCCTTGCCGACCGGCTCTCGCAGCATGTGGACACGCCGCGCGAACTCGCCATGGCGCTTGCGCTCGACGAGGACATGGAGATCGCGCGCCCGCTTCTCGCGGAGGGGCAGACGCTGAAGGGCGGCGACCTCATTCATGTCGCGCGCGAGGGGCTTGCCGCGCATCGCGAGGTGCTGGCGGGCCGCAAGGACCTGCCGAGCGCCGTTTCGGACGTGCTGATCGAAATGGGCGATGCCGGCCTCATCTGCAAACTGCTCGAGAACCGGACCTCGCAGCTTTCCTGCCGCGCCGTCGAAACGCTGGCGCGCCGCAGCGCCGCCGAACCCGAATTGCAGGCGCCGGTGCTTGCAAGGCCGGAACTCACCGTGCGTCTCGCCCAGCTCATGTTCTGGTGGGTGCCGGCCGAGATGCGCCTCGAAATCCTGAACCGCTTCACGGTGGAGCGACGCCACATCCATTCGGCGATGGAGGGGGTTCTGGACGGGCAAGGCACGGGCGATGCGGTGCTCGACGCGGCGCTGTCGCAGGTGCGCCGCCCGCGCCCGATCGACAAGCAGCGCCTCGCGCGGCTTCTCTCCGCGCAGGGAGCGGACAGGGAGGAGCTTCTCCCCGCCGGACTTGCGGCGGAGACGGGCCTGAGGCCCGAAACGATGTTCCGTATCCTGAACGATCATGGCGGCGAACCGCTCGCCGTCTTCGCCAAGGCGGTCTCGATGAACCGCAAGGAATTCGGCGACCTCATCGTCGCGGCGGTCGATATGCGCCGGGGGGGACTGCCGACGAAGAAGGATCTCGAAAGGATCGGGACGCTTTTCGACACGATCTCGACGGATCGGGCGGACCTCGCCCTTCGTGCCTGGGATGCGGCGCTCGCCAACGAGATCGTGGCGGCCGGTTTCACCGTGGCGGAAGCCTGAGCCTCACTCCGCCGCGCTTTGCGGCGACCAGCGGATTTCCTCGTCTCCGGAAGGGGGAGGCGGCGGCGCCGTGAAACGGAAGCCGGGGCCCGAGACGATTTCCTCAAGCTCGCGCCGCGCCTGACGCGCGGTGCCGATGATGTCGCCCTCCGCGCGATCGACGAGATCGAGCACGGCGCGCGCACCTTCCAGAACCTCGCCGAGCCAGTCTTCGGCATGCGGTTCCTGCGCCTTGAGGGATACGGCATCTCCGACGAGCGTCGTGACCGCACGGCGCACAGCGCCCGTGTCGAAGGCCGAAGGGCCGGTGACGAGCGCGACGATCTTCCTGATCTGCGCACGCACGCCATCGACAAGCGCGGCGCGCTCGCGCGCGCGGCGGTCTTCCTCGTCGGCGGGCGGGGCGAGATCGTCCAGCGAAACGCAAAGGACGGAAGCGATGGCCGCCATGGTGCGGAAGGTGCCGTCCTTTTTTCCGGTCTCGATCTCGGAGAGATAGGGCGCGCTCATGCCCGCCGCGCGGGCAAGCTCTATCGCCTTCATCCCGCGATATTCGCGCCAGACACGGACCGGATTCTCTCCGTCGGCGATGCGATGGGCGACAATGGCGGGAACGGGCGCCGGACCTTCCGATCCAAGCGCGAGCGTTGCGCCCGCCGCACGCAAATCCTCGATATCGTCGGCGGCACGGCAGAGCTCATCATATTCGGCGGCGGGCACGAGAACGAAAAGCGCCTCGCCATCCGCACCGAGAATCTTCTGATGATCGCGTTTCGCCCGGCTCATGCGGCCCTCCATCCGGTAAGGGCGAGCACGGAGGCGGCATCGGCCTCGCGCGCGAAGACGACGCGCAGGCCCGGCCCCACATCGGCGCTGAATATGCCCGGTGCGATTTCGCGCGTCGCGGCGGAGCGCGGCGCAAGGCCGACGAGACGGCGCGTATCCGGATCGAGCTTCAGAAAGACGTCATAGGCGGCGCGCGAAAACACGACCTCGCCCGGCGGCGGGTTTGTCTCTGCCTGTTGTTCCTGGAGCATTTCTTCCTGCATCTCCGCGAACCCCTGACCTGCCGTCCGATTTTCCGGGCGCGGCACCTTCGCTGCCTGCTAGCATCGATCTTCGGAAAGCGTCGCGGCACGCGAATCGGTGTGTGAACCAATCATAGGGGGGAATGAATGCCGAAAGAAGGCAATGGCATCGAAATCGGCCGTCTGAAGGAACTCATCCGCGCTCGTGCGAAAGCGGGCGAGGGCATGAGCCTCGAGGATCGCCGCAAACAGATGGATGGAAACGCGAATCAATTCCCTGTTCCCGAGGGAGTCGAGATCGCCAGGGCCGATCTCGAGGGGCTCGGCGGCGAATGGAACATTCCCGCAGGCGCGGAGACGGCGCCCGTGCTGCTTTACTTTCACGGCGGCGGCTATGTGCAGGGCTCGTCGGTTTCGCACCGCCACCTGACATCGCGCCTCGCGCTTGCCGCCAAGGCGCGCGTGCTGAGTGTCGACTACGCGCTCGCGCCCGAAGCGCCCTTTCCGGCGGCTGTGCGGGACGGCGTGAAAGCCTATCGCTGGTTGCTCGACAATGGCGTCGAGCCGAAGGCGATTGCACTGGGCGGGGACTCCGCCGGAGGCGGCCTCACCGTCGCAACGCTGCTTGCCGCAAGGGAGGAGGGCCTGCCCATGCCTGCCGCGGCGATTGCCATCAGCCCCTGGACGGACCTGACCTGCGACACCGGAGCCTATTCCTCTCGGGCGGATGCCGACCCCATGATTCAACAAGCCGGTATCAAGCAAACCGCGGCGCTCTATCTGAACGGCGCGGACGCGCGCCATCCGCTTGCATCGCCGAACCATGCCGACCTGACCGGCCTTCCGCCGATGCTGATTCATGTCGGCAGCGATGAAGTATTGTTCGACGATGCCGCGAATTTGTGCAGGAAGGCGCGCGATGCCGGTATCGATGCGGAACTTGAGGAATGGGAAGACATGATCCATGTGTGGCATGCCTTCTACCAGCTTCTTCCGCAGGGCGAAGAAGCAATAGAACGGCTTGGAAACTACCTGTCCGCGCGCTGGAAATCCCGAAAGACGTAGCGGTTACTCGGGAAAATGCTCGACTCGCCCGGCTGGAAAACAAATACGGGAGTGAAAGTGAAACCCGAAAATTGAGCCTTTATTTGGAGCCTGTCTACGCATCCGGTCTTGTCGGTTTTGCGATGAACTTATCCACAATCGAGGAGCAAACTTGATTGTGGGATTGTAAAAACTGAAAAGGACAACTGAACTCTTGATTGTTCAACAACGAGAGAGATATAGAATCTTTTGAATATTGAATCTTTTTCCGGCCTTCTTTTTCAGTGCCGTTAAAAGCGACCGAGACGAATGGATGAGGTCCAGGTGGCGGGCAAGCCTGATTTGATCGACATGACGGCCGATATCGTATCTGCCTATGTCGGACACAACACGATCGCACCGGAAGAATTGTCCGGCCTCATCAATCGGGTATATGCGGCGCTGAACAGCGCAGCCGGCGGTGTGGCCGGAGGAGGGACGGCGGCTGCTGAACCTGCCGTTCCCGTTCGCAAGTCGATAACGCCCGACTATCTGATCTGCCTCGAAGACGGCAAGAAATTCAAATCGCTGAAGCGGCATCTTCGCAGCCACTACAATCTGAGCCCGGAAGAATATCGCGAGAAGTGGGGCCTGCCGCGCGATTATCCGATGGTCGCGCCGAATTATGCGCAGGCGCGTTCCCGGCTCGCAAAGAAGATGGGGCTGGGGCAGGGCGGACAGAAAAAGCGCCGCGGCTCGCCGAAATAATCCGCTCCGGCGTGGGCGGGCGTTCTATCCGCACCCACTTCTTCCAAATTTCTTGCATCGCAACGCACACACGCACAAACTTTTTTGCGTTGATTCGCAATGTGCGGCCCGCCGCCCCCGTCGAGGACGATCCGCTGACACGCGCAGACCAGGCCATACGCGCCCAACTTATCGTGCCCGAGCAGCGCGATGTGTTCGATTACTGGCTGTCGAAGGCGCCTGAAGGCGGTTATCCGACGCGCGCCGATATTCAGCCTGCGGAACTGCGCCGCATTCTTCCTTCCTTGAGCCTTGTGGATGTGACGGAGGACGATGCGCCCCGGCTTCGCGTGCGGCTGGCGGGTACCCGGCTGCGGGACTATTTCGGTGTCGAGCTCACGGGCCGCTATCTCGACGAATTCGACTTCGGCGACCAGACCGATTATTGGGACGCCGCCTATCACGAAGTCGTGCGCGGCGGACGCCCTGCGCAAGGCGTCATTCCGCTGACACCCTGGAGCCAGCCCCACATCTTCCAGTTCTGGCTGCGCCTGCCGCTCGCGAACGAGGAAGGACGTATCGTCATGGTGCTTGGCCATGACGCCTTCCTACTGTCGGAGAAGGCGCATGCGCTGGCGGGCAAGGCAAATCTTCGTATCGCCTGACCTCCTTCATGAGCTGTCGTTGATCGCGGTTGCCATGCGGTGCAGACTGATGCCGGGGGCAGGACAGGGAGGCGGCCGATGCCGGTTTTAGATATTTCGCGGACTCTTTTCGTCCGGACTTTTTCCATGCGGACAATGTTCTTGAGGATTGGGCTCGGCGCGGCGATGCTTGTCGCTGCAGGCACAGGCGCCCATGCGGCGGAGGCAAGGCTCGAAGGCGGCACCGTGACGCTGACGCAGGGCGAAAGTGCGACCTTCCCCATCAGCGGCGGCGGCAACGGCCCCGCGAACCTCGACGCGCAATGCGACATCTCCGATGTGAGCGGATCCGCGAGTATCACTTTCGATGGCGAATATTATGTCCCCCTTTCATCGCCCGCCGTCGGCGATGTCATCACCCTCTCGCGCGGTGACACACGAAGCTATCAACTGGCGGGTGTCGTGGACTCGCAGGGGAGGGATGCCTATGTGGCATTCCGCTTCGGCGGAGCCGCCGCCGCGATGTGCTTTCCGGGAATGGATTGCAGCGGCGCGGAAGGCGAGGCGGGGAGTGTGACCATTAGCTGCCGCAATGCTTCCTGAGGGCAAGGCGCCGGCGGGTGAGGCCCTGCGCGAGGACTGTCAGAAATCCGCACTCGCGATCTTCAGCGGCGGATAGTTTCTTATCAGAGTGACCACCGGCGCGATCCAGTTCGGCGACGCCACTTCGCAAGGCGGCGCGCCCGCTTCCGGCGGCATGAGGATGCAGGCATCCGCAGCGAGCGATATGAGGCGGCCGAAGCGGAAACCGCTCTCCGCGCTGCCGGCGAAACAATCGCGCCCGATCGCGCATCCGGCCTGTGCGGCCGACAGACAATCCGCAATCAGAAGATCGCCCTTCGCATAGGGACCGAGTGTCTCGCCCATTCGGAAGAGCATCGGTTCGCGCGCGCGCGAATGCAGGGAAGCGGACGGGAAAACGGGTGCCGCGAGAGCGATGACCCTGCCATCGCGCTCGACATTCCCGATACAGGCGAGAGCTTCTTTCGACGGCGCATCCAGAAGATCCGTCACCGGCACATCGAGTTCACCCGCGATCCGCTCGAGCCAGCCGGTCGAAACCGTCATGTCCGCGGTTTCGAGGCGCGAGACGGTCGCAGCCGTCGTGCCGAGCCGCATGGCCAGTTCGGTCTGGGTAAGACCGCGCTGCTTTCTGAAATGCCTGATCCTGGTCCGCACGAGACACCCCTTCGCCGCGCGAAAAACTTACGACACTTTATCCCCGATATGTACGAAATATGCAAATCTTGCGTCAGAACAAGTCTTTCATTTCAGGCGCTTGTCGTTGGGGTGGGTTGAATATGCAGGAAGTCTACAGATCGGAAGACGCAGGGCTTGCGAGGATAAAGCGCGCGATCAGGGAACGGGAACAGGCCGCGAAGGTGGCCTTGATGCAGGAGACGGTGGCACGCGCCTGGAACGTGCCGATCGGGGAAATGCGATCCCCGACCCGCAGGGCTGCGCCGGTGGCGCAGGCCCGGCAGGTGGCGATGTATCTCACCCATGTGATCTATGGGCTCAGCCTGTCCGCGGTGGGGCGCCATTTCGGCCGCGACCGTACGACCGCCGCGCATGCCTGCCGCCTGATCGAGGACCGGCGGGATGACGAGAATTTCGACATGCTGCTCGACCGGCTGGAAACGGCGCTTCGCCGCGCGGGCGGTCAGGGACGGGCGCAATGAAGGGAAGGGGCGGCGAGCGGCAGTTCGAACGGGAGGTGCGGCGCTTCTTCCGCCGCTTCGTGGAGCCCGGCATCCATGCGGCGCCGGTACAGGACGGGCGGATGGGGCTTTTTCAGGAAAAGGGAAAACACCCGATCGCCACGATGGAGGCGCGCTTCTGGGCAGAATGCGAGGCGCGCGATCTCGTGGAGCGCGTGGAGGGCGCGCCGGAGACGCGCTGGCGCGCAAGCGATGCGGGCCGCGCGCTCTACCGCAGGCTGACGGCGGAGGCGGAGCCCTTTCGCGCGCAGCACCAGCTCGGCGGTGAGCGGCGCTTCAGAACCGGGGAAGGCGAGATAACGCTTGCGGTGAATGAAGGGGAGACGCCGCTCGGCTGGCTGCGCCGCCGCAAGGGCGCGGACGGAAAGCCGCTCCTGAGCGAAACGCAATTCGAGGCGGGCGAGAGACTGCGCCGCGATTTCACGCTCGGCCAGATGACACCGCGCGTGACGGCAGACTGGACGGCCATGGGCGGAAGAAGCGGGGCGCGGCGCGGACCGGCTCGCGATCCGGCGGAAATCGCCACTCATGCGCTTGCCGCCCGCGAGCGCGTGGCCCGCGCCATCGAGGCGGCGGGGCCGAAGCTTGGCGACATATTGCTGAGCGTCTGCTGCCACCTCGAAGGACTGGAGGCGGCGGAGCGAGGCTTCGGCTGGCCGAAACGGTCGGGAAAGCTCGTCCTGCAGATCGCGCTCGACCGGCTTGCCGGCCATTACGGCATGGAGAAGGAGAAGAGCGGCTAGGCCGACGCGGCCTCGGCGGCGGATTTCGCATCCGCCTGGATGCGTGCGACCATGGAATAAAGACCGTTCGAGCGCTGCGGCGTGAGATGCTCGTTGAGGCCGAGCGAGGCGAAGACGGCGCGGGCGTCGATGGCGAGGATTTCATCCGGCGTCTTGCCGGAATAAAGCCGCATGAGGATGGCGACGAGACCGCGCACGATATGGGCGTCGCTGTCGCCGCGAAAATGGACGGTCGTCGCGCCGGAGGAATCCTTGTGCAGCTCGCTTACCAGCCAGACCTGGCTGACGCAGCCCTCGACCTTGTTCGCGGGCGAGTGCTCGGCCTCGCTGAGCGGCTCGAGTTCCTTTCCGAGTTCGATCACATAGCGATAGCGATCCTCCCATTCGTCGAGGAATTCGAAATCGTCCACGAGATCCTGAATGCTCATGCCTTGCTTTCGGTTTCCGGCCGGATGTGCTCCGGCCAGTGCAAATTCGGGCGGGTAGCGACCCGGTTCTCTGCTCAGGAGATAGCGAACGAGACCTGAAAGGACAAGCGCCCCGCAGGCCTGGAGGTGGCCGCGGGGCGCTCGGGCTGCCGGCACACCCTAGGAAGAGTGCCGGGAACCGACAGGGGCTCCGGTGGGTGAGATCAGGCACCTGTCATATAGTCGTCTTCGGTCGCGGGGCGCGAAAGGGCGGGCGGCGCGCCTGCCGCGAGATCCTTTTGATGCTCCCTGGCCTTGTCGGTCAGCCAGGTGAGCGCCATGCCGCCATAATAGGCGGTCTGGCGGGCGACATGGCCGACAATGGCATGCCCCTTGTCGCAGATGTCCGGGTTCCGGTCGCAGAAGCCCATCACGTCCTGCGCGGAGCGGGCGGCAAGGGTAAGGGCCTCGCCTGCGCCGATTTCCTCGGAGGCGGCGGCGTCGCTCACATAGGCGGCGTTGGAGAAGCCGTCCATGCCGGCGGGCTGGGGAGTGGTTTCATATCCGGCGGCCGGCAGCAGGAAAGCCAGCACGGTCAGCCAGAACGCGGCTCTCAGAATAAACGACATGCGACGGTCCTTTCCCGGCGGTTGTTCGCTTGCTTGAGGGGAGGCTAGTCGTCGCGCACTGCCGCGCAGTTAATCGGATAGATAAAATGCAAGTAGAAATGGGGTTTGATTTGATGAAAGACTGCGATGGTTGATTTGGATACTAGAAAATACAAGTATTTATATTTTAAATGTAATAAAAACAAAGAAAAATGCGCCTCAAATTTGAGACGCATTTCACTCAAATGCCCGCGGCATTCAATTCAAATTGTTACGGCCGGTTTCGGTCCGCCGCGGCCTCGCGCTCAGTTGGCGAGCGTGGAGGAGGGCACCGCTTCCGCCCAGCAATTGCCGACTTCGGCCAGCGCATGCTTGCCGGTGCAATAGGCTTCCTCGGAGGGGAAGTGAGCGGCGGCGATGCACTGGGCGAGGTTGAGGCGCGCCCAGTTGAGGCAGCGCCCTGTCGTGGTCCGGGCTTCGCCGAGACCCTTTTCCATCGATCCTTCGATCACCTGATAGGCGCCGAGGGTCAGGATGCGGTTCATGACGCTGGGCGAATAGGCCTGGGCGGCGGAAACGGGCGAGAGGGCCGCGAGAACGGCACGCGCCTTGTCGGCGAGGCCTTCTTCTTCGTCGTGGGCGGCCGTCTTCGTGACGCTCATGCCGGGCATCGGCTCAGACATGCCCCATTTCTGCTTCTGGAACTTGTAGGCCGTGTCGATGAAGCGGTCGGCGAGACCCTTGATGCGCTCATGCTCGTTGCGGATCGACACCGCGACGGCGGCGGAGGCAGAACTCACGCCCGGCAGCTGCATGATGTAGTTCTCGTCGGTCGAAAGCGCCTCGAGGACGGCGGTCTTGCCGCGGGAGCGAACCTCGGCGCGGACGCCCTGGGCGAAGAGGGGATCTTCGGCTGCGATCATCGCTCTAGTGGCATACCAGCCTTCGGCGAGCGCATCCGGCTGGTCAAAGCGGAGCGCGGCAAGCGCGCGGCGGACATCGCCCGGCGTGCGAAGCTTGTTGGCGTCGGCCGCGGCGACGGCCGAACCGTAACCAACATAGACACCCGCGAAATCCTGCATGGCCGGACGCGAAGCGAGCGCGGATACGCCTGCGGAGGGGTCGATCGAGGCGACCTGCACCGGGCTCGCGCGGCGCGGCGCGGGAAGCGGGATCGGAATGCCCGATGAAGCGACGGTCAACGGATGCTCGGCCGAGATCGCCCGATTGGCGAGAATGACGGCCTCGCTCGCCGACAATTCGGTCTTGTCCTTCGCGGGCTGGGCGGAGGAGGCGGAGCCGCCTTCGACAACCGTGCAGCCCGAGATCAGAAGTGCGGCGGAAAAGGAAAGGCCGGCAAGGCGAATGCTGTTCCGGAAATTCAGAGCCAAGTTCTTACCCCTCATGGCAACCCCGCTGCCCCCAAAGAAGACAATGCGCTTTCCCGATCGGCCGGTTTCTTGCGCCCGGCAATTTGTCGTACTTAATGAAGTGTTGATGAGTCTAATCCCGCATGGAGCCTGCCGCAAACGGGAAACGCGTTAAGGATGAATCCCGAGGGCCAAAAAGGGCCCATTTACCGGGAGTTACGGCGACAAACGAATACAGGGACCATAGAAACGACAATGGACGCGGTGCCGAGGCTGAAGGCCGAGATATGGGTGAAGGCGCTGATCCGCCGCGCGGAGACGGGCGGTGCGGCGGCAATGGTCGTGCGGCGTGGCGATGCGACCTCGGGAACAGTGCTGGTGAAGGTGAGCACGCTCGATGGGGAGGCGGAAGTCTTCAGCCCGGCGCGGGATGGGGACGGGGCGCTGATCTGGCTCTCGAAGGGCCGCCAGCCGGAAGCCGACACGGACGCTTATATAGAGAAGCAGCGCAGCTTCGACCCGGACATCTGGGTGGTCGAGATCGAGGACCGGGCGGGCCGCCACTTTCTGCAGGAGAAGGTGGGCTAGACGGCCACCAACCCGACCCCGTTCACGGCCGCATGAACATCCCGACCCCGTTCACGGCCGCATGAACATCCCGAGGCCGTTCACGGCCGCATGAACATGAAGTCTTCGTCCGGATCGAGATGATCGGCGGCTTCCATGAGTTCCGCCTTGATGTCTTCCGGGGCGCGGACGTCGCGCCAGATATGCAGCACCTTTTCGAACATGATGCGGGCCATGGCGTCGGAAGAAATCTTCTTTTCCGCCGCCTCGGCGAGCGCCGCCTCGATATGAGGCTCGATGATGTCGCGTGCAGTGGTCATTTGTCTGTCTCGTTCATGAATAGCGAATGGTACATGGTCGCATGGGGCGCGGCTGCCAAGCATTGGCCAGTTTGTCGCGCTTCATTGTCGAGGACGTGCCTTTTTGTCGCGGGCGGCGCAGACTGTGGGCACAGGACGGAGCGAAGATAGAATAGGGGCCGCAAAGATTTTACAATGAAGCGCAACGGGTGATGCATTCGCTGTCCATCGATAACCGGGCGACTCCATGCTTAGTGTCCTGACAAACGTCACGTACCGTCGTCTTTTCACGGCTCAGGTCGTGGCTCTCGTGGGCACGGGCCTCATGACCGTCGCGCTGGCTCTTCTTGCCTATGACCTTGCGGGCGAGAATGCCGGGGCGGTGCTGGGAACGGCCCTGGCCATCAAGATGGTGGCCTATGTCGTGGTCGGGCTTCTGGCAGGCGGTGTGGCGAATCTCGTTCCCAGACGGGTTTTTCTCGTGTCCCTCGATCTCGTCCGTGCGGCGGTCGCCGTGGCGCTGCCCTTCGTCGATCAGGTCTGGCAGATCTATGTGCTGATCGCGCTGCTGCAATCCGCGTCGGCTGCCTTCACGCCGACTTTTCAGGCAACCATTCCCGACATCCTTACCCGCGAACGGGACTACACGAACGCCCTGTCGCTTTCGCGCATCGCATACGATCTCGAAAATCTGCTGAGCCCCATGCTGGCGGCGGCGCTGGTGGCGCTTGTCGGATATCACTGGCTGTTCGCCGGGACGGTCTTCGGTTTTCTCGCGTCGGCGGCGCTCGTCCTTTGCGTCGTTCTTCCGGCGAAGGTTTCTGCAGCCGCGACCGAGACGGCTCTGGGACGGATAACGCGCGGCTCTCGCATCTATCTCGCGACGCCTCGGCTTCGAGGGCTGCTCGCGCTCAATCTTGCCGTTGCTGCCGCCGGCGCCATGATCATCGTGAACACGGTCGTGCTGGCGCGCACGACGTTCGGCCTCGGCGAAGCCGACGTCGCCATAGCGCTTGCCGTTTTCGGCGGCGGGTCGATGCTCGCGGCCCTCGCATTGCCGCGCGTGCTGGACGCCCTCGGCGACCGCTCCGTGATGACCGTTTCGGCGGTAGCGGTTGCCTTTCTGCTATGCGGGCTGGGCGCCGTTCTCTGGATAGGCGAAGGACCGCACTTGTGGAGCGTCATGCTTCTGGTCTGGGGACTTGGGGGCATCTTCTACTCGGCAATGCAGGTTCCGACGGGAAGGCTGCTCCGGCGCTCGGCCCACGAGGAAGACAGGCCCGCGCTCTTTTCGGCGCAGTTTGCCCTCTCCCATGCTTGCTGGCTCGTCACCTATCCTCTGGCCGGCTGGCTCGGCGCTACGGCAGGCATGCCGGTAACACTCGCCGCGCTTGGGGCAGTCGCGTTCACCGGTGCGCTTGCCGCCATTCTGCTCTGGCCGAGTGACGATCGTGACGTCGTTCCGCATCAGCATCCGGAGCTTCCTCCAAATCATCCGCATTTGAAGGATGCCGGCCGGGGGCCGGTTCATGCGCATGCATATGTGATCGACGATCTTCACCGCCGCTGGCCGGCGGTGTCAGGGTGATGGACTGGTTGAGCCGGACACAGGGCTGGATCCACCAGTCGGTGCGCGACCATCTTCTGGCGTTCGCCGCGGGCAGCGACTGGGCAGCCTTTGCGGCGATTCTCCCACTCGGCATGCTCTTCGGCATGATCCATGCGCTGACGCCTGGCCACAGCAAAACGCTGCTCGCGACTTATCTCGTCGGCTCGGAGCTCTCATTGATACGGGGGCTGAGCGTCTCGATGGTGCTGTCTGCGATGCATGTGCTTTCCGCCATACTCATCGCGCTGTTTGCGACCGGATTGCTGTCACGAGGAATGACCGATGCCGGGAGTTTGCCTGTCGCCGAGTGGGTGAGCCGGGGAGCGCTCGTGCTCATCGGTCTCTGGATAGCCGTTCAGGCCGTGAGGGGACTGCCTGTTCATCCCCGCCACGAAGGCACCGCCTTCGGATTTCTTGCGGGTCTCGTTCCGTGCCCTCTGACCTTGTTCGTCATGGTGATGGCGAGCGCGAAGGGCATTCCGCTGGCGGGGCTGGCCTTTGCGGCCGCGATGTTCGCCGGGATCGCGACGACGCTGGCTGCAGTTGCATCACTGGCCATTACAGGCCGGACAGGCGTCAAGGCGCTTCTTGCCCGCTACGGAGCACCGCTTGACCTGCTGTCGCGTGGGTTGGCGCTTCTTGGCGGTATGCTGTTGATGGCGGCGGGCCTGTACGAACTGAGTGCATAGCTGGCCTGCGGTCCTGCGCTCATAGCGGGTGGCGCAAATTCCGGCTATCGGCTAGTGTCCGCCGCAAATTCCTGAGGAGTTCCAAGTGAGTTCGACCGAAACCGCCGCCCGGCCGGGCGATGTGGAATCGGAGGTCCAGCACCGCCGGACCTTCGCCATCATCTCCCACCCCGACGCCGGCAAGACGACGCTGACCGAAAACCTGCTTCTGAAGGGCGGGGCGATCCGCCTTGCCGGTCAGGTGAAGGCGCGCGGCGACAACCGGCGGGCGCGCTCCGACTGGATGAAGATCGAGCAGGACCGCGGCATCTCGGTGACCTCGGCGGTGATGACTTTCGAATACAAGGGCGTGATCTGCAACCTGCTCGACACGCCGGGCCATGAGGACTTCAGCGAGGACACCTATCGCACGCTGACGGCGGCCGACAGTGCCATCATGGTGATCGACGCGGCCAAGGGCATCGAGGCGCAGACACTGAAGCTTTTCGAAGTCTGCCGCCTGCGCGACGTGCCGATCATCACCTTCATCAACAAGATCGACCGCGAAGGTCAGGACCCCTTCGAGCTGATGGACGAGATCGCCTCGAAGCTTGCGCTCGACACGGTGCCGATGATCTGGCCGGCCGGCATGGGCGGGCTGCTGCGCGGCATCTTCGACCCGGAGAACAACCGCTTCATTCCTTATGCGAAGCCGGGCAGCGAACATGCGGACGAAGAGCCGCCGAGCCTCGACGGCGACAAGATCGCCGAATATGCGGGCGCGGAAGAACTGGCGAGGTTCCGCGAGGAAATGGAACTCGCGCGCGAGGGAAGCGCGTCATTCGACATCGAGGCCTATCGGGCGGGACACATGACGCCGATCTATTTCGGCAGCGCACTCAGGAAGCTCGGCGTGCGCGAACTCCTCGACGCCGTGGTGCGCTTCGCGCCGCCGCCGCGCCCGCAGCCTTCGGCGACGCGCCTTGTCGAGCCTACGGAGCCGAAAGTATCGGGCTTCGTCTTCAAGGTGCAGGCGAACATGGACGCGAACCATCGCGACCGCATCGCCTTCATGCGCGTCTGCTCGGGCCGCTTCAAGCGGGGCATGAGGCTGAAGCTTTCAAGTAGCGGCAAGACCATCGGCGTTCACAACCCGATCCTCTTTTTCGCGCAGGACCGCGAATTGCTGGACGATGCCTATGCGGGCGACATCATCGGCATTCCGAACCACGGCACGATCCGCGTGGGCGACACGCTGAGCGAGAGCGAAGACCTGACCTTCACCGGCATTCCGAACTTCGCGCCGGAAATTCTGCGCCGCGTGCGCCTCGACGATCCGATGAAGGCGAAGCATATGCGCCGTGCTCTCGAAAGCCTCGCGGAAGAAGGCGTGACCCAGGTCTTCAAGCCGGAGATCGGCGCGAACTGGATCGTCGGCGTGGTCGGCCAACTTCAGCTTGAAGTGCTCGCCTCGCGCATCGACAGCGAATACGGCATCAAGGTTCATTTCGAACCCGCACCCTACGAGACGGCGCGCTGGGTGAGCGCGGAAGATCCCGCGGAACTCAAACGCTTCGTGGAGGCGCATCGCGGCAACATGGCCACGGACCGCGACGGTGCGCCCGTCTTCATGGGCAAGAGTGCATGGGAGCTCGGCTATACGCTGGAGAAATGGCCTAAGATACGTTTCTCGGCGACGCGCGAACGCGCACCCGTGGCGGCTTGAACAAGCAGGCTTGATATATGCAGGGCGTGATCGGAAATTTCGAGGATTACTGGGAACTGGTGAAGGATGTCTGGCAGACAGGCGTTCTCGGCCACAGTATCGGCGACATTCTGGTCGCTGTTGCAATCTTCGGTTTCTTTTACGTGCTGCGCGGGCTCTTCACGCGCTTCGTGCTTGCCATCGCCGACCGCTGGGTGGAACGCACGGAAACCAAGCTCGACGATTATATTCGTGACGCGGTCAAGAGCCCCTTGCGCTTTCTCTTTCTTGCGCTCGGATTCTTCTTCGCGACCGAATATCTGGATTTCGGCGACACGGCCGGCCTCATCACGGAAAACCTCAATCGCTCGCTCATCGTCATTGCGATCTTCTGGGCGCTTTACAACTGCGTGGGGCCTGTCAGCCAGGGCATCAAGAAACTTGAACGGGTTCTGACGCCGGAAATCCTCGACTGGCTCATCGCGGGTGCAAAGACGGCAATCGTGCTTATTGCCATCGCGACAATTCTCCAGACATGGGGCATTCAGGTCGCGCCGATCATCGCCGGTCTCGGGCTTTTCGGCGTCGCGGTCGCGCTTGGTGCGCAGGACCTTTTCAAGAATCTGATCGGCGGCATGTCGATCCTGATCGAACGCCGTTTCGGGTTCGGCGACTGGATCAAGGTAGACGGTGTGGTGGAGGGCAATGTCGAGAGGATAGGTTTTCGTTCGACCCTGGTCCGTCAGTTCGACAAGGCGCCGGTCTATGTGCCGAACCAGCATCTCTCGGACAATGCGGTTACCAACTACACGGCCATGACCTATCGCCGGATTTCCTGGATCATCGGCGTCGAATATCGCACCACGCATGAGCAGCTCCAGCGGATCGTGGACGACATTCGCAGCTACATAGAGACGACGGACGATTTCGTGCAGCCGCCGCTTGCGCCGCTCTTCGTGAGGATCGACAGCTTCGGCGCATCCTCCATCGACATCATGGTCTACTGCTTCACCAGGACAACGGTCTGGGGAGAGTGGCTCGCCGTGAAGGAAGCACTCGCCTACCGCATCAAGCAGATCGTGGAGGGTGCGGGAACGGGCTTCGCCTTCCCCTCGCGTTCCATCTATGTGGAAACGATGCCGCCCTCTCCCGAAGAGATCGTCGCGGCACGGAAGGAATAGGCAGCCCGACTTCCCATCAGGTCTTCTCCGTGACCGTTTCGACGCTTCTGCGCGCGCTGGCGAGAGCGCTCCGGGTGGGATATCCCGCGCGAAAGACGAAGGTCGGTTGCCAGCTCGCATCTTTGGTGATGGCGGTGAGACGCGCTTCCGATTTCGCTTCCTTGCCGAGTTCGCGCTCGCGGTCGATCGTCTCGACCGGCTGATTGAGCGGATGCATGGCAATGCTGGCGGCACTTGCCTCGAGATGAATACGCTGCCAGAGGCGGCCCGCCGCAAGCGACTGCGGACGATCATACCGGTTGCGGACGGAGATCACGCCCAGAAGCGCGGCGCTTGGAACGTGGCTGTCGCGCGTCTGTCCGAGCCAGGCGGCGTGACTCTGCTCCGCGGGAAGCGCAGGCAGGAACTTGGCGGCGGCAAGAAGGGCAGGCGAGAGGCCGGCCGTATCGAGCGCAAGGCCGCTGCGTTCCTTTTCCATCTCGTCCGGACCGTCGCGGAACCAGGCATGGCTATCCTCGATCATTGCATGATCCGCCACGATTTCCTCCGTTGCCTCGATGATGGCCCGGCCCAATGCGTCGAAGGCCTCCCCTTCGGTGAAGAGAGACAGCGCGACATATTCATTGCCGGAGGCCGCGGTGAGACGGCGCAACAGGTCTTCGGGGAAGCCGCGCTCGCGGTCATAGGCATAGCGGTTGGTATGCCGCAGGGGGATCGCGTCATAGAGCGGATCGGCCCGGTCCTGCATGTCGACGAGGCGGATCGTCGCCGCATGGACGAGGCCACTCTTCTCGATTTCGAGAAGCGAGCCTTCCTCGAAGAGGACTTCCGTGCCGTATCCATTGGCGGGAGCTGCGAGCACCATATTCTCGATGGCGCAGCCGAGGCCGATATGCATTTCGCGCAGGTAAGGATCGAAGCTGCCAAGATTGCGCGACGTGTCGGCGAGAATGTCGATCTGCTTGTCGCTTAGCCGGAAAATCCAGGGCTGCGTATTGTGCGGATTGGAGGCGAGAATCCCCGCAGCAACGAGAGCTACGGGTGTGTTCTTGTATTCGGAGGAGTTCCAGAGCGTCCAGGGATCGTAGGGAGCACCTGAAGGCGTGACGAAGACCTCGCGGTCATGCGCCCGCCAGATGGCGCCGCCCACGGCGAGAAGGGTGATGCCGCCTGCGGCCTGCAGGAAACGGCGGCGTGTCGGAGAGCGTGTCATGTCTTTCTCCTCTTCGGCCTGCCTTGGGCCGGGATGCACAGGACGCCGTCGATCATGGCGTCGATGGTCGCAAAGATACGGCTCCAGTCTTCATCCGTTCTGATGCCGACGCCGCCATAGACGCGGATCTTGCGTGCGCGGGCGGCGAGATAGCCGATGGCGGCGGCAAGAAGTCCGGTGAGCACCGGGAGGTCGGCCTCTTGCGGTATTGCGAAGCGCGCAGCGATCCGCTTCATGAGTTCGAGAGAACGCCGTTCGCGCACCTCTTCAAGCGCGACGACAAGCGGCGTGCGGTTTTCCGGTTCGGCGGCGATAACGGCGAGGGTTACCGGTCTTTTCTGCATTTCCCGCAGGTGGCGCCGCACGCCTGCCTTTAGGGCATCGGCGAGGCTTTCCGCATCCTCGAGACCTTCGAGCATGTCCTCGACGGACCACCAGAAATCTCCCCGTTCGGAATAGGCCCGATAAACGCCGTCGAGATCGCCGAAATAGCGGTAGATCAGCACCTTGTCGGCGCCCGCCTCGCGCGCGAGCGCATTGATGCCGACGCCGGACAATCCATCGCGAAGGATGAGGCGGCCGACAGCATCGAGAATGACTTTCTCGGTCTTCTCGCGGTCGCGGCGGCGGGGCGCCGAAGATGTCTTCTCATTTGTCACCATACGGTGACATATATGGGAAGCCGCCTGCGCCGTCAAGACCGCGGCCCTTTTGCCGTCGCCAAACCGTCGGCACTTTGATAGGGCTTGGGGCGAGGCGGCCTCCCGCCGCAACGACCCGAGGTTTCGATCCCGTGCATGCGATCGTCGTCGGCGCCGGCATTGCCGGTGCTTCCACTGCCTATGAACTCGCGCTTCGCGGCGCGCAGGTCACCCTGATCGATCAGCGCGAAGGGGCAGGGTTCGGCACGAGCTATGCGAATGGCGGCCAGCTTTCGGCCTGCGAGGTCGCGCCATGGGCGGGCCCGGAAATTCCCTGGATGGTGCTGAAATGGCTGGGCCGCGACGACGCTCCTTTCCGGCTGAGGCCGAAAATGGACCCGGAGCAATGGCTCTGGCTCATGCGCTTTCTGATGCGATGCCGCGCTTCGGCGCGGCGGGAAAGAATTGCGCCCAACCTGGAGCTTGCCCTGCTCACGCGTTCAAGGCTCGCCGCCTATGAGCGGGAATTCGAGCAAGCGGGAATGCCGCTCGACTATCGCCGGAAGGAGAGGGGCATTCTCCGCATCTTCCGCGAGGAGCACGCGCTAGCCGAGGCCGAACAGGAAGCAGGGCCCCTTGCCCGGATGGGCGTGGGGCAAGAGCGACTGACGCCCTCAGAATGTATTTCGCTCGAACCGGCGCTCGCCTCCGCCATGCAACGCGGCGACATCGCGGGCGGGCTTTATGCGGCGTCCGACGGGAGCGGCGACGCCCATCTCTATTCGGTGAAGATCGCCGAAGGCGCGGAGCGGCTCGGCGCGCGCTTCATGCGGAACGCCGATGTGCGCCGCCTCGTTGCCGAGGGCGCCAGCGTGAGAGGCGTCGAGACATCGCAAGGCATCATCGAAGCCGATGCGGTCGTGCTCGCGGCGGGAACGGGAACGCAGGCGCTGCTCCGTCCGTTCGGATATCGAAGCTATATCTACCCGGTGAAAGGCTATTCCGTGACCTTGCCCGCACCCGAAGGCAACGCGCCGGAAGTGAGCATTACGGACGAGGCGCGGAAGATCGTCATCAGCCGGTTGGGCGACAGGCTGCGTGCGGCGGGGCAGGCGGAGGTGGGCGGCTACGATATGACGCTCGAACCAGGGCGGGCGAAGTCCGTGATGAACGCGCTTGAGAGCCTGTTTCCGCAGACAGGGCCGGCGCGCGGCGAGGCGGAATACTGGTGCGGTCTCCGGCCCATGACGCCCGACGGAAGCCCGGTTCTGGGTGCTGTGCCGCAATTCGGGAATCTCTTTATCAATAGCGGCCATGGCACGCTGGGCTGGACGCTGGGCGCGGGAAGCGCGGCGGCGGTCGCGGATATGGTCTGCGGCAGTGCGCCGCAACTTGACCTAAGTCCTTTTTCTATAAAGAGATTTTAGTCGCCTCCTAAAGGAAAAACGCTATTTTTTGTGCGTTGCACAAAAATTACTTGACGCTAGGGCAGGGGCAAATTATCTCATTGTGCAGCGCACAAATCCGGCGCGCCGGTATGTGCGGGGAAACGCTCGCAGCCTCCATGCGAGCGGCCACGCGATACAGGAGATTGAAATGACCGAAGCGACCCCCAAAGCCAAGACGACGAAGGCGAAGCCGCGCGCCAAGAAGGCGACGGCGAAGACGACCGCGGCCAAGGCCGCCCCCAAGGCCGATCCGAAGAATGCGTTCGAGACCGCCTCTGGCATCATGGTGACGCTGGCCCGTACCAATTTCGAGGAAGGCGTCGAGACCGCCCGTGCCGTGATGAAGTCCGGCAGCATCAAGTCGGCGGTGGAACTCCAGAACGAATATGTCCGTTCGACGCTGAAGCGCAACATCGATGCGGCCCGCGAGCTCAACGAGCTCACCGTTTCGACCGTGCGCGAAGCCGTCGCCCCCTACGCGACGAAGTTCACGGAAGCTTTCGAGAAACTCCGCGCTGCGTAATAGCGCGGATTACTCCCCCCACCGCGCATAGCGGTTTGTAGGTTGCGTAGTTGCGTTGAGTATTGAAAAGCCCGGTCCTCTTTCGAGGCCGGGCTTTTTGCTGTCCGAACGGCCGGGGAACGATCAGGCCGTCGCTTTCTCCCGTGCGCGCGTCGCGAGACGCTGGCGCAGGGAGAGCACGGTTTCCTTCCCGTCTGCGGCCGGCTGATAGAAAAGGCTGAAGGAACCGACATTCTCGGCCCAGATTTCCGGTGTGATGTTGTCGGCCACCTCGAGCGCATCGAAGCCGCAGCGGATCATGAACTGGAACTGGTCGCGCAGCACATTGCCGACGGCGCGCACCTCGCCCTTGTAGCCGTAGCGTTCGCGCAGGAGCCGCGCATAGGAATAGGCGCGGCCATTGCGGTAGACCGGGAACTCGAGCGCGACGACGTCGATATGATCGAGGTCTTCCGCAATGGGGCTGGGCTCCTGGCCGCTCTGTAGTTTGACACCGATGGGTGCATTGCGCGCCCGCAACGTCTCGCGCTCGGCCTGCCAGCGTTCGAGGCTCACAATGGCAGGACCCTCGGGGAGCGCATCCTCGTCGCCGACAGTTGTGAAATTGTCCTCGACGAACTCGCCGTTTCTAATGAGTTTCATAGAGGCTCTCCTTGAACGGATCGACGCCGACCCGGCGATAGGTGTCGATGAAGCGCTCGCCATCCTTGCGGATGCCGATATAGGTCGTGACGATGGTCTCGATCGCGTCGACGATCTCATCCTCGGTGAAGGCACGGCCGACAATGTCGCCGATGGCCGTCTTTTCGTCCGCCGCGCCGCCCAGCGTCACCTGGTAATATTCGACGCCCTTCTTGTCGACGCCGAGAATACCGATATGGCCCACATGGTGGTGGCCGCAGGCATTGATGCAGCCGGACGTGTTGATCTTGAGTTCGCCGATTTCGTGCTGACGCTCGATATCGGCAAAGCGCTCCGAAATCTGCTGCGCAAGCGGGATCGACCGGGCATTGGCGAGCGCACAATAGTCGAGACCGGGGCAGGCGATCTGATCGGTGATGAGGCCGATATTCGCCGTCGCGAGATCATGGGCCTTCAGCGCCTCATAGACCGCGTAGAGGTCCTTCTTGCGGACATGCGCGAGCGTGAGGTTCTGCTCATGCGTGACGCGCAACTCGTCGAAGCTGAACTTCTCGGCGATGTCCGCAATGGCGTCCATCTGGTCCGAGGTGCAGTCGCCCGGCACGCCGCCGATGGGCTTCAGCGAAATGTTGACGATCGCATAGCCCGGCACCTTGTGCTGCGCCACGTTCGACTTCACCCAGTTCGCGAAGGCAGGGTCGGCGACGACCGCCTTGTTGAGCTCGGTGCTTTCGTCCGGCAGGTCTTCGTAAGCCGGTGGCTGGAAATAGGCTTCGATGCGCGCAATCTCTTCCTCGGGAAGATGCAGCGTGCCGCTCTTGCGGATTTCGGCGAACTCAGCCTCGACCTGGCGCTGCATTTCCTCGACGCCGATCTCGTGAACGAGGATCTTGATGCGCGCCTTGTAGATGTTGTCGCGGCGTCCATACATGTTGTAGACGCGCATGATCGCCTCGAGATAGGCAAGCAGGTCCGCCTTCGGAACGAAGCCGGAAATTTTCTTGCCGATCATCGGCGTGCGCCCGAGACCGCCGCCGACATAGATTTCGTAGCCGATTTCGCCCTGGCCGTTCTGCACGATCTGGATGCCGATATCGTGCACGCGGATTGCGGCGCGGTCGTCAGGCGTGCCGGAGACGGCGATCTTGAACTTGCGCGGCAGGTAGGAGAATTCGGGGTGGAAGGTAGACCACTGCCGGATGATCTCCGAAACGATGCGCGGATCCTCAAGTTCGTTCTTCGCGGCACCAGCATACTGGTCCGAGGTGACGTTACGAATGCAGTTGCCGGACGTCTGGATGCAATGCATTTCGACGGAGGCGAGATCCTTCAGAATGTCCGGAACGTCCTTCAGTGCCGGCCAGTTGAACTGAAGGTTCTGACGCGTGGTGAAATGACCATAGCCGCGATCGTATTTCCGGCCGATATGCGCAAGCATGCGCAGCTGCTTCGAGGACAGTGTGCCGTAGGGGATCGCGATGCGAAGCATGTAGGCATGAAGCTGGAGGTAGACGCCGTTCATGAGACGAAGCGGCTTGAACTCGTCTTCCGTCAATTCGCCGGTGAGCCGCCGGGCCACCTGGCCGCTGAACTGCGCGACGCGCTCGTTCACAAGCTGCTGATCGAATTCGTCGTAGCGATACATGGACTGTGCCTTTGCTTGTTTCCGGCTTGCGCGAACTCAGCGATGAACGCCGGCAAGCTCCGCCTGCTTGCCGAGATCGCGCCGGACGGTCGGACCGGCCTGGCGAATGGTCTCGCGGACGCTGACCGCGCGAACGCTTTCGTCTTCAAGTGACACTTCGAAGAGATAAGGCTCGACCACTTCGTTGGCTTCGACCGAGGGGGCGGCGCGGGCGAGCAGGGCCTCTCCGGCTTCCTTGCCCTCCGCCACATCGGCGTCCTGAAGGGATTCCGACCAGCGGTCCTCCCTCGTGAGATAGACAACGATGCCATCGCTGAGCCGGTTCGCCGTCAAAGCCTGGAACTGGGCGCCCTTGCGGGTGTGCTGGGCCATTCGGAACTGTCCTCGATTTGCGTGATAGGCCCGGTCATACAGCCCTTTTACGGGCAAAGCGAGCCATTCACCCGCCGAAAACCAACGGGGCTATTTGCCGGACAAGATGGGTTTTTTCACAAAGATCGTCAATAGTTGTGTAAAACAATATATATAACAAAAAATTATTGTATAAATGGAAAATACGGCGGATTTCTACGAACTTTTCTCAAATCTCGCGACGTATGGCGCTTTCATGCCAATTCCGCAGGAGCCTTTGCTCGAGGAGTGTCAGAGCGAAGAAAATGCATATACCGAGTGTGGAAAGGAGAAAGAGAGCCGCGAACATGCGCGGAATGTCGAGACGGTTGCCCGCCTCAACGATCCGCCATGCGAGACCCGTCGCAGCGCCGGAACCCGCTACGAATTCGGCGACCACCGCCCCGATCAGCGCGAGTCCGCCCGAGATCTTCATGCCAGCCAGAATGTAGGGCAGGGCGGAAGGAAGCTGGAGTTCGCTCAGCACCTGCCAGCGGCTTGCCCCATAGAGCCGGAAGAGGTCGCGAAGATTGTGGTCCGCTGAGCGCAGCCCCAGTGTGGTGTTGGAGAGGATCGGAAAGAAGGCAACGATCCAGGCGAGGATCAGCACCGCTATTTCGACCCGGTCATAGCCGACCCAGATGATGATGAGCGGCGCGATTGCGACGACGGGCGTTACCTGCAGGGCGACCGCATAGGGAAAGAGTGCGGTCTCCAAGAGGCGGTTCTGCGAAAAGAGGATGGCGAGGCCGATCCCGCCCACCACGGCGAGCAGAAAGGCGGCGAGCGTGACGCGAAGCGTTGCCCAGAGCGAGGTCATGAGCGATCCGAAATTCTGGGCGAGGCTCTCCGCGATGACAGAGGGTGCAGGCAGCACGAAAGGCGGAATGTCGCTCGCACGGACCAGAAGTTCCCAGAACCCGAGAAAGACGAGCCCGACGATGAGCGGCACGAGGAGGCGCATGCTGCGCGATGAAGGTTCGCGATTCACCGGGACACCCCCTCGCGAAGGGCAGCGCTGACCCGCGCGCAGGTCTCGACGTAGGGCGTGGATTCGCGGAAGGCGCGGCCGCGCGGGTAGGGGGCCTCGATGGCGATATCGGCAAGGATGCGGCCGGGCCTCGCGCCCATCACGAGAACGCGTTCCGAGAGATAGATAGACTCATAGATGCTGTGGGTGACGAAGATGGTCGTGAACTTCTGGCTGGTCCACAAGTCGACAAGATCGTCGTCGAGCTTCTCGCGCGTGAATTCGTCGAGCGCGGCGAAGGGCTCGTCCATCAGGAGGACCGGTGGCTCGGTGACGAGCGCCCGCGCGATCGATACGCGCATCTTCATGCCGCCCGAGAGTTCGCGTGGAAATGCAGAAGCGAAATCGGCAAGCCCCACACGGGCAAGCGCGTCGCGCACGCGCGGCATCGCTTCGTCCTTCGGGATGCCCTTGAGCTTCAGCGGCAGATAGACGTTTTCCGCAACGCGCGCCCAGGGCATGAGCGTTGCATCCTGAAAGACGAAACCGATATCGGAAGGCCGAGTGCCCGAGGCGGGCCATGAGATCTGTCCGCGATCCGGCGCAATAAGTCCGGCGACGATCCTGAGCAACGTGCTCTTGCCGCAACCCGACGGGCCGACAAGCGAAACGAAGCCACCCTCGCGCACCGATGCATCGACACCGCCAAGCGCGACCGTGCCGCTACCATAGGTCTTGCCGATGCCGGCAAGTTCGATGAGCGGCGGCGTGCCGGTCATTCGCCCGTCAATTCCTTCTTGAGGTCGAGACCGACGCCCTGGTTCACGAATTCGAGCGTGTAGGCGCTGTGGACGCTGAGGCCGTCGTCATAGACGCCTGCCATTACCATCTCGTCGTGGAACTTCTGCCAGCGCTCATTCGTCATGGCGCCGACGCCGAGAGTGAGCGTCTCGCCGGAATCGACGATGCCGTTCTCCTTCATCAGCCTGATCGCATTGGCGATGATGTCGTCCGTCATTTCCGGATTGTCGCGCTTGATGAGTTCGTTCGCGGGCGAGGGATCGCCATAGACATAGTCGACCCAGCCCTTGATGCTCGCATCGACGAAAGCCTGCACGATTTCCGGCCGCTCCGCGATCATGCGGTCGCTGGCGAGAATGAAAGCGGCATAGCCGGGATAGCCGTAGTCGGACAGAAGAAAGACCTGCGGCTCCACGCCCTGCTCGCGGATCATGTAAGGCTCGGAGGAGAGATAGCCTTGCTGGATCGCCTTCTCGTCGGTGAGGAAGGGCGCAAGGTTGAAGGTGTATTTGCGGATCTGTGTGTCCTCGAAACCGTATTTCGATTTCAGCCACTGCCAGAAGGCGCTCACGGTCGCGTCCGACACCATGATGGGCTTGCCTTTCATGTCGGCGATGGACTTCACGTCGTCGCGCGGATGCGTGATGAAAACCTGCGGGTCCTTCTGGAAGGAGGCCATGACGGCCTTGGCGCCCGCATCGGCCGCGGCCATGTTGAGCGGAATGAAGCTGTTGGAGCCGAGACCGAAATCCACCGAATGCGCGGCGAGAAGCTGCGGCACGTTCACGCCGGGGCCGCCCTGCAGGATTTCGACGTCGAGCCCCGCTTCCCTGTAATAGCCCTTGGCCAGCGCCTGATAGAAGCCGCCATGCTCGGCCTGTGCTTTCCAGTCCGTCGCGAAGGTGACATGCGCGAGATCACCGCCCGTCCCGCGACCCGGCTGGAGCACCAGCACGATGGCGACGGCCACGGCAATAGCAGCGCCAATCATACCGAGAATGATATTACGGTTCATGAAAGCATCCCCCGGAAAGCGCGGGGCCCCGCGCGTCATCGAAGGAATGGTAGCAGCGAGCGGCCCGGCGGGCTACTGCCGGGCGGGCATCAAAGCGGCTCGCAATTCGCCTCGCGGCGTTTGGCGTCGATTTCCTCGCGCAGGTCTTCGGAAGGGACCAGCGAGCGGAAGAGAACGATGCCCTTGCTGCTCGGCGCAACGATGACGGGAATGCCCTGGCCGCTGCCAGCCTCTTCATTGGCGGCAAGAATGATCTCTATGCGGTTCGATTTCACCTCGCGGTCGTTGACGACGAAGAAATTATCGGTGTTCGACGCGAAGGTGGAAAGCGACCAGTAGGTGTCGGGCACGGGCGAGCTGAGCTTCACCGGCTGCACGCTGACGTCATAGACGCAGGCCGTATAGAGAAGATCGGGACTGGGACGCACGATACCACGGGACTCCGCCGTCGCGCGTTCCGGATAGAGCGGCTTGTTGACACCGCCCGCCTGCGAAGCGATCCCGGCCATTGCCCGGTTCATGATACCATAGGGCAGGCCGAACACGGTGAGGATGTGAAAGACGGCCGCGAGGGCGATCGTGCCTGCGAGCCAGATAGGCCAGGTTTTCATGATTGACATGTCTCCTTGGCGATCCGCGGCAGCGCGATCGCGGATGGATCGCGCACGGCGTCCGGCTCGGGATTGTAGAGCCGGAGAGTAAGGGAAAATGTGTCACCCGTTTGACCGCCGGTCGGAATCCAGTTTCTGTCCGCTTCTTCCGGACCGACCGAGATGACGAAGCTGCCATCTTCCTCACGCACGACGCTGTCGCCTCCGTAGGAATAGAGGTTCTTCGGATTGGAAACGAGATAGTGATCTTCGCCATATAGGGTCACGCTCCACCAGCGTGCCGGCAGATCGGAGCCGGTCACCTTGTAGGTGCATCCGGAGCGGAGAGCCTCTCCGTCATCGTCGTCTGCCGCGGTAAAGTAAATCGTTTCGTCTCGATTGAGAGCGAGAAGACCCGCGACGGCGACGCGCGCCCGCGTGTAGGGGTCCGCCTGTGTGCTGCCGATGGTGAGGCTCGTTACCCATGGGCCGACCGCAATGTCGCCGCCAAGCCCGAACCCGCGAATGACGAACAGCGCCGAGCCCGCGCCGAGTATCAGCGCGACGACGACGACCGCTACCAGCTTCAGGGCCAGCTTCAAGCAAATCCCCCCAATGGAGCCCCGCCCCGGGACCCATGGATTTCAACTGAACCGGTCCGCCACACCCCTGAGCGAATCAGTGCGGACACCATCCAATCGTTTCAAACCGCGACAGTCAAAGGGATAATGTGTGTGTAGTTAATCCAGCCGCAGGGAGCGACCGAAATGGCTAGTTTCCGGCGAGTTCCTCGCGCTTCATCTCGAGTTCCAGCCAGAGTTCCTCGGCTTTTTCGAGCTCGGCTTTAAGTGCGTCGTGGCGCTCGGTCGTCTTGTGGAACTTGTCGGGATCGCGCGCATAGAGATCGGGATCGGCGAGAGCCGCTTCGAGCGCGGCGATCTCCTTCTCGAGCGCTGGCATACGGGACTGCAGTTCTTCGAGTGCGCGCTGATCCTTGTAGCTCAGCTTCGTTTGCGCCTTGGCGCGTTCCTGCTTCGGCGCGGTGGAAGACGAGGTTTTTGCGGCGGAAGAAGCGCGCGCGTTTTCTTTCCGCTGCCTCAGGTAGTCGGAATAGCCGCCCGGATATTCCTGCGCCTTGCCGTCGCCTTCAAGCGCGATGACGGAGGTAACGATGCGGTCGAGAAAATCGCGGTCATGACTGACAAGAAGAACGGTGCCGTCATAGTCCGACACGATTTCCTGCAGGAGATCGAGCGTCTCCATGTCGAGGTCGTTCGTCGGCTCGTCGAGGATGAGAAGGTTCGACGGTTTGGCAAGCGCCCGCGCGAGAAGCAGGCGGCATTGCTCGCCGCCCGACAGGGCTTTCACGGGCTGGCGTGCCTGCGACTCGCGGAAAAGGAAGTCGCGCAGATAGGAGACGACGTGGCGGGGCTTGCCGCGAACGATCACCTGGTCGCCGCCGCTTTCGCACAGCGTGTCCCAGAGCGTGGCTTCCGGGTCGAGCGAGCTCCGCGACTGGTCGACATAGACAGGCGTGAGGTTCGTTCCGAGGCGGATGCTGCCGCTATCGGGCGCGAGGACACCTGTCAGAATTTTCAGGAGCGTCGTCTTGCCCGCACCATTCGGCCCGATGAGACCGATCTTGTCGCCCCGCATGATGCGCGTCGAAAAATCGCGCACGGCAATGCGCTCCGTCCCGTCCGGTTGCGGCCAGACCTTGGTGATGTTCTTCGCTTCGACGACGAGCGAGCCGGAAGCCTGACCGCTTTCGACGGCGAGATCCGCGCGGCCCGTCTGCTGCACGCGTTGCGCGCGCTCCGACCGCATCGCATGAAGGCGGCGTAGACGGCCCTGGTTGCGCGTGCGCCGCGCGGAGATGCCTTCGCGCGACCACTGCGTTTCCTGCTCGATGAGCTTATCGAGCTTGCGCTGCGTGACTTCTTCCTCGGCGAGAATTTTCTCCGACCACTCCTCGAAGGCGCCATAACCTTTGTCGAGGCGGCGGATCGCGCCACGGTCGAGCCAGAGGCAGCCTGCCGCGAGACGGCGCAGGAAGGCGCGGTCATGGCTGATGAGCACGAAGGCGCCGCGGAATTGCGAAAGGCGCTCTTCCAGCCATTCGATAGAGGGAAGATCGAGATGGTTCGTCGGCTCGTCCAGAAGAAGGATGTCCGGTTCTTCCGCAAGCACGCGGGCGAGCGCCGCCTTGCGGCCTTCACCGCCTGAAAGCGTTGCCGGATCGGCGGCGGGCGAGAGGCCGAGTTCATCGAGCGCGGCCGCTGCCTTGTGCTCCTCCGCGCCGCCCGCTGTCGCGTAGTCGATGACGCGCTTCGCGCCGCCGAAATTCGGCACCTGTTCAAGATAGGCAATGCGGGTGCCGGGCTGGCGGAATATCTCGCCGCCATCCGGCTCGGCAAGGCCCGCCGCGATGCGCAGTAGCGTGGACTTGCCGCTGCCGTTCCGTCCGACAAGGCAGAGCCTGTCGCCCGGCGCGAGCGCGAAGCTCGCCGCCGCGATCAGGACCTGATCGGCAAAGACGACGCGAATGTCGCGCAGGGCAAGAAGGGGGGCTGCCAAGTTCAATATCCCTCAGAAAACTGGCCGCCTGTATGGCGCATCGCGCGGATGCGCGCAATCTCGCGAAGAAGAACTAACGCCCGCCCATCCGGAAATCGGGGGCGCCCGCACGGCCGGAAGGCCCTCCCTCCAGTTTCGGCGCGGCGTCGAAAAGGTCGGCAAGCTCCGCGAAGAAGCCGCTGCGTGGTGCGGTGGCGCTAACGAGCGGCGCATCGCGGTAGCGGACGGCGCCCGGCAGCGGTGCGGCAGGCATGCCCTGTTCGGCGGCCGTCATGTAGTTGCGCCAGGCAAGGGCCGCGAAATTGCCGCCTGCGGCGCCCTCCGTCGGCGAATTGTCGTCATTACCGAACCAGACGCCCGCGGCTTCGTTGCCTGTGTAACCGATGAACCAGGCATCGCGATTGTCCTGGCTCGTGCCGGTCTTGCCCGCTGCAAGACGTCCGGAGAGAGCGGCGTTTCGGCCCGTGCCTTCGGCGATCACCTGATGAAGCATGTAGGTCATGTCCTGCGCCTGGTTGCGCGTCATGACCTGTTCGGGCGTCGCTTGGTGAGCATAGAGCGTTTCGCCGTTCTCCGCTTCGATGGAAACGATGCCGTAGGGCGCAGCGCGGCGGCCTGCGTTGCCGAAAGCCGAATAGGCGGAGGTGAGTTCCAGCAGCGTGACTTCCGCGCTGCCGAGCGCAATGGAGAGATTGCGCGGCAGCGGGCCTTCGATGCCGAGATCCTGAGCGGTCGAAAGAATGCGATCCATACCGACTCGGTCGCCGACCTGAACGGTGATGGTGTTGATGGAATTCGCGAGCGCTGTGGCAAGGCTCACCGTTCCCCAGTTGCGCGAAGATGCATTGCGCGGCGACCAGTCGCCCATGGAAACGGGCTCGTCTGTGACGGGACTGTCCGGCGTGTAGCCGGATTTGAGTGCGGCGAGATAGACGATGGGCTTGAAGGCGGAACCCGGCTGGCGTTTAGCTTGGATCGCACGGTTGAACTGGCTTTCGACATAGGAGCGGCCGCCGACCATCGCGCGCACCGCACCATCCGGCGCCAGCGCAATGAGCGCGCCCTGCGTGACGTTGCGATCCTTGCCCATGTCGGCCAGCGCCTTTTCGACTGCTTTCTCGGCTGCCGTCTGGCGGCGAGGGTCGAGCGTGGTGCGAACAGTGACGCGGCCCGTCGCATCGGGAAGGAGCGTGCGTACTTCTTCCGCAACCCAGTCGATGAAATATTCGCGTCCCGCTTCCGTCGAATGGGTCAGAACCTCGGCGGGATTTTCGCGCGCGCCGACGACATCCTTTTCGCGAAGGCTGCCGGCATCGACCAGCCGGTCGAGCACCTGGTTTGCGCGTGCGCGGGCGCGTTCGAGATCGTTGGCGGGCGAGAAGCGGCTGGGAGCTTTCGGAAGGCCAGCGAGGATTGCCGCTTCGGCGAGCGAGACATCGCGTACCGACTTGCCGAAATAATAACGCGCGGCGGCATCCATGCCGTAATTTCCAGCGCCCATATAGATGCGATTTAGATAGAGCGTCAGGATTTCATCCTTGGTGAGATTGTTCTCCAGCCACATCGTGATGAGCGCTTCCTGCGCCTTGCGCCAGATGGTGCGGCTGTTGTCGAGATAGAGATTCTTCGCGACCTGCTGTGTGATGGTCGAGCCGCCTTCGACGAAACCGAAGGATTTGAGATTGGTCCACATCGCACGAGCGATGCCGCGCGGATCGAAGCCGTTATGTTCGTAAAAGCGGCGATCTTCCGTGGCGAGCACGGCCTTGATGAGATAGGGCGGCATTTCCCCTAGCGGCACGGTAGGAGCCGTGCGCCGTCCGCGTATGCCCAGCTCATCGCCATTCGACGCGAGGACCGTGATCGACAGGGATTCCGTCTGCGCCGTTTCGAGCGTGCGCTTGAGGTCGGGCAGGGTGATGAAAACGAGCGCGATGAAGCCGACGATAAAAGCAGTGATGCCGAAAGAGACGAAGGTGAGCGCACGGGCAAAGCCACCGGCCTGCCTGTGCGACGCGCGCTTGGGCTTCGGTTCTGTCTCGAACTCTTCCGGCGGCGGCAGGTCGCGCGACATCTGTGCGTGGCGCAATTGCGAACGCATGGGATAGTGCGGATCGATATCGTCGTCGTCGCTCAAGGTTAACCGCCTCGTTGAACCCAATCCGGGCGTAAGCCGGGAGCCGATTTCATGCGAGTGTCGTGCCAGCCCCTTTGGACCAAAACGAGACTTACCCAAGTTTGTGCATGGAATAGGGCGGGATCGGGGCAATGCGGCGGCAGTGTGAGGCTTTGACAAAATCTTCGCGCCGATGTTCTGTCCCGGAATGACCGGTAGCCCCGAACCCTTCTGGCGCGTGAAGCGCCTCGATGAGATGACCCGCGAGGAGTGGGAAAGCCTTTGCGACGGCTGTGCGAAGTGCTGCCTGGTCAAGCTCGAGGACGAGGACACGGGCGAGATCGAATATACGGATATTGCCTGCCGGCTGCTCGATGCGGAGACCTGCCGTTGCTCGGACTATCCGAACCGCTCGACCCGCGTGCCGGACTGCGTGACGCTGACGGTCGAGAACCTGGAAGATATCGATTGGATGCCGCCCTCCTGCGCCTACAAGCTGATCAAGGAAGGAAAGGATCTTCCATGGTGGCACCCCCTCGTCTCCGGCGAGTACGAGGCGGTGCGGCTTGCGGGCATGTCCGTCTACGGACGGTTTCTCTATGAGGACGAGGCGGATATGGAGGACCTCGAAGAGCGGATCGTCGACTGGCCTCTGCTGCCGCCGGAATGAATGCTGTGTGATCCGGCCTTGTTTCCCTTGCGTAGAAGGCTGAAACGGGAGGGTGATCAATGACCTATCTCTTCGCCTATATTGGAAGCGCGGTCGTCTTTCTTGGACTCGACTATGTCTGGCTGAGCCGGATCGCGCGTGACTTTTACGCCTCTTCGATAGGAAGCCTGATGCGCGAGGCGCCGGACTTTCTCGCGGCGGGCGTCTTCTATCTCTTCTATATCGGCGGCATCGTCTTCTTCGCGGTGATGCCGGCGGAGAGCTGGAAGGGCGCGCTTCTGAGGGGCGCTCTGCTTGGCCTTCTCGCCTATGGAACCTATGACATGACGAACCTCGCCACGCTGAAGGGCTGGCCCTGGCGCATGGCAGCGGTCGACATGGCCTGGGGAACGGCGCTGACGGCGCTGGCCGCGCTGGGGGGATATCTCGCCGCCAAGGCGGCCTGACCGTCATCAAAACGTCAAAAAAACGTCACACAGGGTAGGCTTATCCCCGTCGAGATGCTAAACGCTCCCCCCGGCGAGTTATGCCCGGATCTTGGCCGAATCGTTGAGGGAGCCCCGTGCCGAAGAGTGCGCTCGACAAGGACCTGAAGAAGGTCGTGAAGCTCGAGGAGGCGACGCACGACCTGTCGCGCTCCATCGCCGCCCCCGGACTGGCGGTCCTCTTCCTCGTAGCGATCTTCCTGGTCATGAGCGGGCTCGCCCCGTCCGGACCGCTGAGCTTCTTCGTGATCGCGGGCGGCGTCATCGCCGGCTACATGGCGCTGAACATCGGCGCCAATGACGTCGCGAACAATATGGGCCCCGCGGTCGGCAGCCGTGCGCTGCCGCTAGGCGCCGCGCTCCTCATAGCGGCCATATGCGAGGCGGCGGGCGCGATCCTCGCGGGCGGCGACGTCGTCAACACGATTTCCAAGAACATCGTCGTGCCCGGCCAGGGCTTCGAGGTCCGCGACTTCGTGATGCTGATGATGGCGTCCTTCCTTGCGGCGGCAATCTGGATCCACCTTGCGACATTCCTCAACGCGCCCGTTTCGACCACGCATTCGATCGTGGGCGGCGTGCTGGGCGCCGGCATCGCGGCGGCAGGCTTCGGCATCGTCAACTGGCCGACCATGGGCGCCATTGCGGCAAGCTGGGTCATCTCGCCCGTGATGGGCGGCGTGATCGCGGCGGCGCTGCTCGGCTTCGTGAAATGGCAGGTCCTCTTCAAACCCGACCGCGTGACGGCGGCGAGGCGCTGGGTGCCCGTCCTCATCGGCCTGATGGCAGGCGTCTTCGCGATGTATCTCGCGCTGAAGGGCTTTTCCAAGATCTGGAAGCCCTCGGCGGGAACCGTCTGGCTGCTCGGCCTTGTTTTCTTCATCGCCGGAACGCTGGCGACGAGACCCTGGGTCGCGCGCCGCGCGGCCACGCTCGAGAACCGGCGCAAGCATGTGGCGGGGCTCTTCACGCTGCCGCTCGTCTTCGCGGCGGGCCTTCTCTCCTTTGCGCATGGCGCGAACGACGTCGCGAACGCGGTGGGCCCGCTCGCAGCCATCGTGGCGGCGGCGGAAACGGGAACGGCGACGGCGGGCAATGTCGCGCTGCCCTTCTGGGTGCTCGCGATCGGCGCCATCGGCATATCCCTCGGCCTCGCGCTTTTCGGGCCGCGCCTCATCCGCACCGTTGGTACCAAGATCACGAAGATGGACGCGCCGCGCGCCTATTGCGTGGCGCTCGCCGCCGCGATCACGGTGCTCATCGCCTCGGCGCTGGGCCTGCCCGTTTCATCGACGCATATCGCCATTGGCGGCGTCTTCGGCGTCGGCTTCCTGCGCGAGCAGCTCGCCAATCTCGGCCTCAAGGCGGACGGACCGAAGCCCGCGAAGCCAACGCCGAGCGAACCTTCCTCGCTGACCAGAACGCCGGAAGACGCGATCAAGAAACAGATCAAGCGCGAAAAGCGCCGCCTCGTGCGCCGCCGCCATGTCCTCGGCATCGCGGCGGCCTGGGTCATCACGGTGCCTGCGGCGGGCGGCCTTGCCGCTGCCCTTTATGCGCTGATGAAGGCCGTTTCGGATTTCTGAGCGGCGCTACTTCAAGTCCCTGAGCATCATCACGAGATCGCCGAGGCGCGGATCGGAGAGAAGCTTGCGCGCCTCGCGCACGCCTGCCCAGTGCCTGCGGCGCTGATGCTGCTCTTCCCATGTTTCATGCTGCTGCGTGACGAGCAGCGGATACATGTCGACCTCGATGGGCTTCACGCGGACGCCGCGCCGCTTGATCGTGCGCCATGCGCCAAGCGGTTGATCCCCGACGATACCCTCGACACCCGCTTCCTCCAGCGCTTCCTGCGCGGCGGCCTCATGCGGATCGAGCCCTTCCATGAGCCCGCCCTTGGGAAAGATCCAGCGGCCCGTGCGCCGCGAGGTGATGAGCAGGACCGCGACCTGACCGTCCACAAGCGCATAGGGAATGGCGCCCGCCTGCCGCTCGATCGCCGACTGGCGTGCGACGAAGCGGAAGCGAAGCGAAGTCGCGATTCTCTGCAGCATGGTCCTCCCCGGCGCGGTTTTGCGGGAGTTTGCCGCGACTCGGGAGGAAAGGGGAGTCGGAAGAAGACGGTTGAGGCAATGCGTGAGACAAAAATGCCGATGTCATCCCGGCGAAAGCCGGGACCCATTGGTTCCCTTAGCAAGAGCGGTTTTGCTCGAAGCACGCTGAGGGACGGCGTTCAACCTTGATTGCTGCGGCAAGTTGAATTGCGAGTGGGTCCCGGCTTTCGCCGGGATGACACTTTTGGTGGGTGACAAGTAGTGCCCGCCCGCGAACAGCGCTTCAGACTCGGTGAAAGCGAAAGTTCCGAGATATCCCCAATTGTCAGCGTCACGCTCGCTCCCTACCTTACGTCCATCTCCAGAATTGTGCGGATGACGATGACGAAAGCGGCGGCGAAAGAGCCGGTGGCGGATGCGCCGCCGCGCGCAATGGCGGATGAGGAACTCGACTGGGAGACCATCCGCGCCGAATACGAGATCGGCAAGCGGCGTCTTTCCGAGATCGCCTTCGATCACGGCATTCACTGCAACCGCATTCTCGCGAGAGCGAAGACCGAGAACTGGCCGAAGCGCGGCGAGGTTGCCGAGGAACAGCGCCTCGAAACCGAACTGCCGCAGGATGCGGAGGCGCTGGCCGCGCGGCTGACGAGGCTGATCGCCCGCGAAATTGCGGACATAGAGCGGCAGCGAAAGACGATGCGCGACGAGGCGGAAGGCGAGCGGCAGGCACGCCGCCTCGCGACGCTGGTGCGCTCCATCGACAAGCTCCACGAAATCGAAAAGGCGGCGCGGCTTGCCAAACGAAACGACCCCGAGGCCGACAAGGCAAGACGCCGCGCGGAGGACGAAAGCATCCGCGCCGAGCTTGAGAGCAGGCTTTCTCGCCTCGCTGGCGGCGGAGGCAAGGGAAGAGTTCCTCAAAAGCCTGACGCCGCGAGAGGCGCGGCTGCTCCACGCTGACTGGCGCTTCTGGGCGCGGGACGACCAGCTCGCGCCGGAGGGCGAGTGGACGACATGGCTGGTGCTGGGCGGGCGCGGCGCGGGCAAGACGCGCGCGGGCGCCGAATGGGTGCAGGGGGAAGTCGATGCTGGCCGGGCGGGGCGGATCGCGCTTGTCGGCGAAACGCTCGGCGATGTGCGCGAGGTGATGATCGACGGGCCTTCGGGGCTCAGGAGCATTGCGAGGGAAGGCGAGCGGCTGCGCTATGAAGTTTCGCGGCGGCGGCTTCTCTGGCCGAATGGCGCTGTGGCTCATGTCTTTTCGGCGGGCGAGCCCGAAAGCCTTCGGGGCCCTCAATTCGATGCGGCCTGGGGCGACGAGCTTGCGAAATGGCGCTATGCGGAAGCGGCCTGGGACATGCTGCAATTCGGATTGCGGCTGGGCGAGAACCCGCGACAGGTGATGACGACGACGCCCAGGCCCGTGCCCGTGCTCAAACGGCTGATCGCGGACAGGCGAACGGCGGTGACGCGGGCTTCCACCCATGCGAACCGCGCGAACCTGGCGGACGGATTTTTCCGCGCGGTGATCTCGCGCTACGAGGGCACGCGGCTCGGGCGGCAGGAACTCGACGCCGAACTGATCGAGGACAATCCGGATGCGCTCTGGAACCGCGAGCTGATCGAGCGGGGCCGGATCGAGCGCGCGCCCCTGCTCGTCCGCGTGGTGGTGGGCGTCGACCCGCCCGCGACGGGCGGCGCGAAATCGGACGAATGCGGCATCGTCTGCGCCGGGATCGGCGAGGACGGTCAGGCCTATGTGCTGGACGACCGCTCGCTGGGGCGGCTCTCGCCGCTCGCCTGGGCAAAGCGCGTGGCCGGCTGCTACCGCGCGCATGAGGCGGACAGGATCGTCGCCGAAGCGAACATGGGCGGCGAGATGGTGGAAAGCGTGATGCGGCAGGAAATGCCGGATGCGCCGATCCGGCTGGTGCGGGCGACAAGGGGAAAGCGCGTCCGCGCGGAACCCATCGCGGCTTTATATGAGCGCGGGCTCGTGCATCACGTGGGCGGGCTCGCGAAACTGGAAGACCAGATGTGCGACTGGACGCCCGGCGCGAAAAGCCCCGACCGGCTCGATGCCTTGGTGTGGGCGCTGACGGAGCTGATGCTCTCCGGCGAGGCCGGGGAGCCGAGGATGCGAAGGTTGTAAGGGGAGCGTCAGGAGGGTGCTCTTCTCTTCACCTCCCCCTTGCGGGGAGGTCGATCCGCAAAGCGGATCGGGTGGGGGGCTCCTTGCTGAACTTCTTCCTCTTTCCTCTGCTGGAATGAGCCGTCCTGCGGGAACTTGATTTCGCCATCACCGGTTGCCTCACTGCCCGGAACCCCCACCCGGGAAATTCACGGGATCCGCGAATTTCCCGGCCTCCCCGCAAGGGGGAGGCGAAGGGCAACCCGGTGAGCCGGGGCGACACGGACTTTACAATCGGAGAACCACATCCATGCCCAATCCGCTTGCCGCGCTTCTCGGCGCGATGCGCGGGCGCGCGCCCGTGCCCGAAAAGAAGGAAAGCCGCGTCGCGCCGATGATCGCGCTGCATATGCAGGGGCGGCCCGTCTGGACGCCGCGCGACTATGCGGCGCTGGCGGACGAGGGCTACCGGCGGAACGCCATCGCCTATCGCTGCGTGCGCATGATCGCGGAAGCGGCGGCAAGCCTGCCCTGGCTTATCTATGACGGGGACAGGGAGCTGAGCGAGCATCCGCTGCTCGAGCTGATCGAGCGGCCGAACGAGGGGCAGTCCGGCGCGGATTTCTTCGAGAGCTGGTACAGCTTTCTGGAAGTCGCCGGGAACAGCTACATGGAGCTTGTGGAGGTGGAGGGCGCGCCTCGCGAGCTTTATGTGTTGCGGCCCGACCGCATGAAAGCCGTGCCGGGCCGGGCGGGCTGGCCCGAGGCCTACGAATATTCCGTCAACGGACGGATCGTGACGATCCCTTGCGGGACGCGGAGCCCGGTGCTCCATATGCGGCTTTTCAACCCGGTGGACGACTATTACGGGATGAGCCCGCTGGAGGCGGCGGCCTGCGCCATCGACATCCACAATGCGGCGGGCGGCTGGAACAAGTCGCTGCTCGACAATGCGGCGCGGCCTTCCGGCGCGCTCGTCTACAAGGGCGGCGAGACGGGGCAGAACCTGTCCGAAGACCAGTTCGAACGGCTGAAGCGCGAACTCGCCGAGAACTACCAGGGCGCGGCGAATGCCGGGCGGCCGCTGCTGCTCGAAGGCGGGCTCGACTGGACGAGCATGGGGCTTTCTCCGAAGGAGATGGATTTCATCGAAACGAAGCACGCCGCCGCGCGCGAGATCGCGCTCGCCTTCGGCGTGCCGCCCATGCTGCTCGGCATTCCCGGCGACAACACCTACGCGAATTTGCGCGAGGCGAACCGGGCCTTCTGGCGCGGGACCGTGCTGCCGCTTGCGGGCCGCACCGCGCGGGCGCTGACGCATTGGCTCGGGAGCCGCTATGAGGGGCGCCTGCGGCTCTGGTACGACGCGGACGGCATCGACGCGCTTTCGGCGGACCGCGACGCGCTCTGGGCGCGGGTCGGCCGCGCGGACTTCCTCAGCGACGAGGAAAAGCGCGAGGCGGTGGGATATGGACGAGGGGTGAGCGGTGTCAGGTCGAGGAGCGTTTCGACTTCCTGATGTTCTGCACGGCGACGATCACATCCACGAAGCCGAAGACCATGAAGACGAAACCGAGGCCGATGCCGCGCATCTGCCAGGAGAGATAGATCAGCATGACCGCGATGACGAGGCTGAAGGCGCTGTGCGGCGTGATGCGATAGCCCTTGATGGTGACGAGGGCGGGCACGGAAGCGCCGCGCGCGCGCGTGCGCTCTTCGAGCCATACGAGGAGCACGGGGCCACAGGCAAGCGCCATGCCCATGATCAGGATCATCCAGAGGTCATTCGTCATATCGGGTCTTTCGAAAGGGGCGAGCCGGTGGAAGAGACAGCATACACGAAAGAGGCGCCAATGGGGACGATGGACCGGTGGGCAATCGACCGGCGCGTGCCGCTCGCCGTGATCGTCACGATCCTCGCGCAGACGGCGGCGGCGCTTCTCTGGGCGGGCGCGGCGAACGAGCGGCTCGGCGCGCTCGAGGCGCGGACGGAGCGGATCGGCGAACTCGTCGAGCGCACCGCGCGGCTGGAGGAGCAGACAAAGGCCGCGAACGCGGCGCTGGAGAGGATCGAGGAGAGGCTGGGGAGGTGAGGCCGCTTCAACCCCCAACTGTCATCCGGTGATCCCGGCTTTCGCCGGGACATGAGCCGGGATCCATCTGACTCTCCAATTCTAATCATCGTCCCATGGGCCCCGGCTTTCGCAGGGGTGACACCTGTGGGTTGCGAAGGCGCCTCCGGGCGCCTTTTTTGTTGCGCGAAACATCCCCATACGGAGGAAACGAGTGAGAGAACCCGTGGAGAATGCGGCGGGCGAGCGGAAGGCCGCGCGCTTCGAGGCGAAGGCGGTGAAGGCGGATGGGAGCTTCGAGGGCTATGCCTCGCTTTTCGGGACGGAGGATCTGGGCCGCGACGTAGTGATGCCCGGCGCGTTCCGTAAATCGCTGCTGAAGCGGGGCGCCCGCGGCGTGAAGCTTCTCTACCAGCATGAGCCGAACGAGGTGATCGGCACCTGGGAGGAGATAAAGGAGGATGCGCGCGGGCTCTTCGTGCGCGGGCAATTGCTCACCGATGTCCGGCGCGCCCGCGAGGTGCTGACGCTGATGCGGGCGGGCGCCGTCGACGGGCTTTCGATCGGCTATCACGTCGTGAAGGCGGAGACGGACCGCGCGAGCGGCGCCAGGCGGCTGATCGAGGTGGACCTCTGGGAGATTTCGGTCGTGACCTTTCCGATGCTGCCCGCCGCGCGGGTGAGCGCGGTGAAGGAGGGGCGGCCCACGACACGCGAATTCGAACGCTGGCTCACGCAGGACGCTGGGTTCAGCCGGATGGAAGCCCGCACGATCATCCAGCGCGGCTTCAAGGCGCTGCCTGCCCCGCGGGAGGCGGGAGGCGGCGACCAGGCGCTCGCCCGCGCGCTGCGCGCGGCGGCCCGGCTTTTCACGAACTGAACCCGAAACACAATCTGGAGACGACACATGTCGCATTGGAATGACGGCGTGCCGCGCATCGGCGCGTCGCTGAAGGAAGAGGCGCGCGCGCCGGAAACGAAGAGCGAGCATGCGCGGAGCGCAAGCGCACATGAAGTGCGCGACGCGATGGACGAGTTCCTGTCGTCCTTCGAGGACTTCAAGTCCGCGAATGACGAGCGGCTCGGCGAGCTGGAACGCAAGCTCTCGGCCGACGTGCTGGCGGAGGAAAAGGTGGAGCGCATCAACCGCGCGCTCGACATGCAGAAGAAGAAGCTCGACGAACTGACGCTGGCCGCGCGCCGCCCGGAGATCGGCGGGGGCGCGGAGACGGGCGCGGGCGCACGCGAACACAAGCGCGCCTTCGAACGCTATGTGAGGAAGGGCGAGGCGCATGAGCTGCGCGGGCTGGAGGCGAAGGCGCTCTCGGCGCAGTCCGATCCCGATGGCGGCTACCTGGTGCCGGCGGAGACCGAGCGCATGATCGACCGCATCGTCTCCGAGGTTTCGCCCATCCGCGCGATTGCGGGGATCAGGCAGATCGGCGCGGCGAGCTACAAGAAGCCCTTCTCGAAGGGCGGGCTGCAGACGGGCTGGGTCGGTGAAACGGAAACGCGGCCGCAGACGGCATCGCCGACGCTCGCCGAACTGGAGTTCCCCGCGATGGAGCTCTATGCCATGCCGGCCGCGACGCCGACGCTGCTCGACGATGCGGCGGTGAATATCGATCAGTGGCTCGCCGAAGAGGTGCAGACCGCTTTCGCCGAACAGGAAGGCGCCGCCTTCGTCACGGGCGATGGCGAGAAGAAGCCGCGCGGCTTCCTCGACTATGAGCGCGTGGAAGAGGGCGACTGGGAATGGGGCAAGCTCGGCTTCATCGCCAGCGGCAATGAGGGCGGCTTTCCCACATCCAATCCGGGCGACAAGCTGATCGACCTCATCTATGCGGTGAAGGCGGGCTACCGCGCGAACGGGCGCTTCGTCATGAACCGCGCGACGCAGGCCGCGATCCGCAAGTTCAAGGACATGGACGGCAACTATCTCTGGCAGCCGGCACTCGCGGCCGGGCAGCCGCCGACGCTGCTCAACTATCCGGTGACGGAGGCCGAAGACATGCCCTCCATCGCGGCGGACGCGCCCGCCATCGCCTTCGGCGATTTCAAACGCGGTTATCTCATCGTCGACCGGCTGGGCGTGCGCGTGCTGCGCGATCCCTACAGCGCGAAACCTTACGTGCTCTTCTATACGACGAAGCGCGTGGGCGGCGGCGTGCAGAACTTCGAGGCGATCAAGTTCCTCCAGTTCTCGGCGTGAGGTGCACGATGCGCGATCTGCACAGCAACCTGAAGACGGTGCTGACGCTCGATCCGAAGCTGACGGCGGAAACGCGCTACGGCGCGCCCGTCGACAGGCGCGGCTTCGGCGCGGTGGAACACATCGTCTGCATCGGCACGGCCGGCGACGAGCTCTCGGACGAGGTCTCGATCGCCTGCGTGCTGGAGGCCTCCGACGACGGCGCGACATGGATGCCGGTGACGGCGGCGCATGAAGTGCTGGGCGATGCGCCGGACGAGACGGGCACTTTTGCCCGCCTCGATGCGGACGGCCAGGACATGCGCGACTATCGCATCGGCTATGCGGGGCCCGCGCGTTACACGCGCGTGGGTGTCGTTCTCGAAGGCGAACACGAGGAGGGAACGCCCATAGCGGCGCTCGCCCTTCTCGGTGCCGCGCAGCTGAAGCCGGTGGAGTAATCAGCTCTTGCCTCTCTGCTCACCCGCCCCCAGGGGCGGGTGGGACCTGAGTCTTCTGTTCAATAGGAACCACACATGACCCTGACCCTTCTCAGCGGCCCCGCCGAGGAGCCGGTGTCGCTCGCCGAAGCGCGGGCGCATCTGAAGCTCGACGCGACGGAGGAGGACGCGCTCTTGACGGCGCTTCTGACTGCGGCGCGGGCGGCGCTCGAAGCGGAAACGCGGCGCGCCTTCGTGGAGCAAAGCTGGCGGCTGACGCTGGACGACTGGCCTTCGGGTCCGCTGGCAATTCCGCTCGCGCCGGTGAGCGAAGTGATGGCGGTGAAGGTCGCCTCGCTGAGCGGCGCGATGCTGCCGCTCGATCCGGCTTTCTACGAGGCGGAGACGGGCGAGCATCCGCGCATTGCCGTGAAGCGGGGGCAGGCCTGGCCCATGCCCGCGACGCGGCTTGCAGGCATCGTGATCGACTTTCGCGCGGGCTATGGCGCGGTGGCGGATGTGCCCATGCCGCTCCGGCAGGCGGTGCTGATGCTCGCCGCGCACTGGTTCGAACATCGCGAACCTGTCGGAGATGGCGCGAAACTGCCGCGCACGGTCTCCGCGCTGGTGAAGCCTTTCCGGAGAATGCGGCTGTGACGGGCATTGCGATCGGCGAGATGCGCGAGCGCGTGACGCTGCAATCGCCGCAGCGGACGCCGGATGGAGCAGGCGGCGCGAACATAACATGGACGAGCGGCGCGACCGTCTGGGCGAAGGTGGAAGAAAGGCGCGGGCAGGAGAGGCTCGCCGGCGGAAGGCTGGCCGCACATGCCGCCCTCACGCTCACCATCCGCTACCGCTCGGGCATCACCACGGAAATGCGCGTGCTCTGGAAGGAGCGTGTGCTGAACATTACGAGCCTCCGCGACCCGGATGGACGGAAGCGCTTTCTCGAACTCACCTGTGAGGGGACAAGATGAGCGCCGACCTCGAACTGCAGAAGGCGATCTATGCGCGGCTTGCGGGCGATGAGGATCTTGCCGCGCTCTTGGCCACGCGCATTTACGACAATGTGCCGGGCGATGCGGGGTTCCCCTATCTCGCCATCGGCGAAAACGAGACGCGCGACTGGCCGGGCGGCATGGAACACCGGCTCATCTTCCATGCGTTTTCGCGGGGCGGCGGCCGCGCGGAGGTGAAGCGCATCATGGGCGCGGTGAACGCGGGGCTTCATGACGTGGCGCTGACGCTTGAGGGACATGCGCTCGTCAATCTTCGTTTCCTCGACGGGACGACGCGGCGCGAGGCGGACGGCATCACCTGGCGCGGCACGATCCGCTTTCGCGCGGTGACGGAAGAGCTTTAGGCATTTTCTTTTACCCCCCACCCAACCCTCCCCCTCAAGGGGGGAGGGCTAACGAGCTGCAACGCTTTACCTCCCCCTTGAGGGGGGAGGTCGCCGCGAAGCGGCGGGTGGGGGTGAACATGGGAGACGATGAATGACGGCCCAGAAAGGCAAGGACCTGCTGCTGAAGCTCGACGGCACGGGCGAGGGGAGTTTCGTGACCGTGGCGGGGTTGCGCTCGCGCGCCATCGCCTTCAATGCGCGGGCGGTGGATGTGACCCATGCGGAATCCACGGGCCGGTGGCGTGAGCTGCTGGAAGGCGCGGGCGTCCGCTCGGCGGCGATCACCGGGCGCGGCATTTTCCGTGACGCGGCGTCGGATGCGAGTGTGCGCGAGATCTTCTTCGCGGGCGCGATCCGCCGCTGGCAGGTGGTGATCCCCGATTTCGGCACGGTGGAAGGACCGTTCCAGATCACGGCGCTGGAATTTTCCGGCGACCATGACGGTGAAGTCGGCTTTGACCTCGCGCTCGAAAGCGCAGGCGAGATTTCCTTCGCGGCGATGTGAAGCTAGAGCGTGGGGTATGGCGCGCCGGGTAAATCCGTGCGTGGCAGGACGACCTCTCCGGTCACGCCGTCTTCAATCCAGATCGTGAAGGTAAAGATACGCGTTTCTCCGGACCTCTTCAGCCGATAGTCGACGTTCGCGACATATGAGGCATTGGGCTTCACATCGAGAAGTATCGGCAGATACCGGCTGGTCACTCCAATCTTGGCCTGTATCGCGATGGCGCGCATACCCGGCGCCAGCGCGACCGGCTTTGTAGGTTCCCATCGGGCGGTAACCAGCAGGTCCCTTTCCCGGTCTTCCTTTACGATCTGGCCGTCCACCGCAATCGGGTAGACGGACACACCATGGGCATTGACGGTGCCGCGCATCGTCCCGACATCGGGACCGGACGGAGGCTGATATCGCCCTTCTATAGATTGAATGACATCGGGGACTTTCGGTACGGCGATCTCGCCGGTCTTTTCCTCCTCGATATAGAGCCAGGTCCGGATACGGTCGTATTTCAGGCCATCCAGCCAGTCCGTGTCTTTCGAGCGTTTGACGACATAGCGGCCGCCGGGCTTTGCATCCAGCATGACAGGGATCGTATCGCCGTAGCCGCTGTCCGAATAACCGATAGTCAGTGAATGAGTGCCGGGAGTTAGCGAGATTGGCGTTGCGAAGCCTCCCTTGAATGCCGTCTTCCCATCGAGGGCGAAGACGCCAACGGCGCGTGAGGTCTTGCCAAGTATATCGGTGTTTTCGACGTAGCTTCCGCGGATCGTTGCGGGCTCGGCGATGCCGGAGAGGTCCGGCTCGTAGGGCTGGAATTCCGCAGTCTGCAGTTTTGCCAGATCGGGAGCGCATGCCGCGAGGGACAAGGCAAGAAGTACCAGGGAAAACCTGACGAAGATTCGCATGAAAACTCCCGATTGGAATTTGGAATAAAGATACTTCTTGTATCAATCGTCCCGTTCACACCATTGCTTCTTGCGCGGCGGGGACCGTTTCAGTTGGCCGTTTTTCTCAGGAAGAGATGTCTGCGTGTCGTAGGAAACTCCGGCGAAGTAGGTGACACCGCGATTGATGACGTTGAGTGCGACAGGGAGGTCTGAGACGATATCCTTGCCTGCTGTCTCATCATTGATTGAAACGACCACCTGTCCCTTGAAATTGCCCGCGCGGATCGATCCTGGCCGGATCACATAGCTGTGCCCCGGTTCAAGTTCGAGAAGCACGGGAAAGACCTGCCACCAGCCGAACGATCCGGATGGCGCGACCACCAGCGGTTGCATTGAAACCGGGAATGCCGACGACGCATGCGAGATCATGAAGCTGAGGGCACGCATTCCCGGCTCGACGGCGGCGGAGGTTGTCTTGTCCGAAAACCGGGCTCCGTCAATCGTGTAGAGATAGGCGCTTCCCTTGTCGACCGCCCCGCCAAACAGGGTTTCGATTTGCGCCTTTTCTATTCTGATGGTCGCCGCATCAGCGTTGCCCGACGTGGATGCTTTCTGCAAAGGCGAACCATCGCCGGATGTGCGTGACGTCCGGAAGACAGTGGTACCGGACTTTGTCTCCTTGATTAGAACGCCGCTCTCGTCGGTGCCCTCTACAATGTAGACATCTCCTGCCGCGACATCGAGACGAAGCGGGAGAAGCGCCTTGCCATTGGCGACGACAATCGAATGCGGGCCGGGCGTAAGGTCATGCCGGGCGCAGCTCTCCTCGGGTCCATAGATCGTCTTGCCGTCTATAGCGGCGATGCGCGTGCCGGAGGTGCCGAAGAAGCCGCCTATGACGTCGCCGCGTATCGTTGCGACGGAAGGGTCCTGCGGAGGCGGCGCGGGCTCGCGTTCCTGCGCGTGAGCCGATGTGACGGCGAGCAGCACGAAAGCAACGACAAGACTGAATTTCACGAATGGCCCCTTCGCTTCGGCGCTTCCCCCTGAAGCGCCGCCCCGGGGGAGAATAACGGTTTTCCAAAATGCAAATCCAGCGCGAAGGAAAGCAAATGGCGAACAGGCACAGGGGCGAGATCGAGGCCGTGCTCGATGGCGAACGCGTGACGCTGGTGCTGACGCTCGGCGCGCTGGCGGAACTGGAGCAGGCATTCGGCGGCGAGGACATGCTGGCGCTGGCAAGCCGCTTCGAGACGGGACGCATCGCGGCGATGGACGCGGCGCGCATCATCGGCGCGGGGCTCCGGGGCGCGGGCTACGAACGCACGGACGAGGATGTCGCCCGCATGACGGCGGAAGGCGGCGCGGCAGGCTTCATCGCCATCGTGGCTGACCTTCTCTCTGCGACGTTTGGGGGCGCTTCGTGAGCGGCTCGCGCTTTCCCTGGGAAGAGGCGATGAGCCTCGGCCTCGGCACGCTGCGCATGCCGCCCGAGATCTTCTGGCGCATGACGCTGCCGGAACTCGCGGCAGCGGCACGGGCGATGAGGCCCGATGTTCGGAAGGCGATGGGACGCGAAGAGTTCGACGGGTTGATGATCCGATATCCCGATGGTGCCGCGCGCTAGCGAAACTCCGCGACGACTTCGATTTCGCCGACGATTGCTTCATTGAAGGCAGAAAGTTCTTCCGCGGGAATCCAGTATTCGCGATGTGCGCTGCCACCCGCTTCCTCGACGCGATAATTGTCGAGGAATGACTTCCTCACCTCGAACTTCGTGACGAAGCCGGACCCGCTCGCCGGTACGTTCCAGTCGCGCGCGATCTTGACCGCATATTCCTCGGTGGTGACCGGGTAGAAGATCGGTTGATCGGGCAGGCGCGGCGGAAAGGCGCGCATGCCGGACTGGCGGATCAAATCGAGTTCCTGCGGGCCCACGGGGCGCCAGAGCGTGACAGTTTCCATGGATGGCACGCTAGCGTTTCGAGCGGCTGCCGCCAAGACGATACGGAGTTTGAATGACAGACAGAGACCCGGAAGAACTCGCTGCTGCGATGGAGCAGGCGAGCGAGGCCGCGCGCGCCTTCGCGCTCGATGCGGAGCGCTCGCTGAAAGCGGTGAGCGACGAGATGCGCCGCGCGACGCGCGAGGGGCGCGACTTCGGCAATGCGCTGGGCAATGCCTTCGAGGGGGCGGCGCTGAAGGGGCGCTCGCTTTCCGACGTGCTGAAGAAGCTCGCGCTCGATCTCTCACGCGTGGCGCTGGACCGGGCAGCGCAGACGATCTCGGGCGCGGTATCGAACGGCATTGGGACCATGCTCGGCAGCGTGACCGCAAACGCCGACGGCAACGCGATTGCCGATGGCCGGGTGCTGCCTTTCGCGAAAGGCGGCGTGATATCGAGTCCGATGCTCTTTCCCCTGCGCGGGGGGACGGGGCTCGCGGGCGAAGCGGGGGCCGAGGCGATATTGCCGCTGCGGCGGGACGCGGACGGGCGGCTCGGCGTCGCCACGGAAGGCGGCGGCGCAACGAACATCATCTTCAATGTGACGGCTACGGACGCGGCGAGCTTCCGCCGCTCGGAATCGCAGATCGCCGCGATGCTTGCACGCGTGGGCGCGCGCGGACAGAGAAACATGTGAGGCGCGCATGGCATTTCACGAAGTGAGATTTCCACTTTCGATTGCGCTCGGCGCAAGCGGCGGTCCGGAGCGGCGCACGGAAATCGTGACGCTGGGCTCGGGACGCGAGGAGCGGAACAGCCCCTGGGCGATGTCGCGGCGGCGCTACAATGCGGGGCTCGGCCTTCGCCATCTCGACGACATTCACGAGGTGATCGCCTTTTTCGAGGCGCGGCATGGAAGGCTGCACGGCTTTCGCTGGAAGGATCGAGCCGACTGGAAAAGCTGCGCGCCGCAGAGGGACATGACGCCGCTCGACCAGACGCTCGGGGAAGGCGACGGTGAACGCAGGGCGTTCCAGCTCGTGAAGAGCTATGCCTCGGGCGGGGCGAGCTACACGCGCGAGATCGCAAAGCCCGTTGCGGGAACGGTGCGCGTGGCGCTTGCCGGCGCGGAGATGGAAGAGGGCGAGGACTTCACCGTGGATCACGCATCAGGCATCGTCACCTTCGCCGTTGCGCCGGGCGAAGGCGTGGCGGTGACCGCGGGATATGAGTTCGACGTGCCTGTGCGTTTCGATACGGATTTTCTCGATATCGGCTTCGGGGCTTTCGAGGCGGGAAGCGTGCCCGACATTCCGGTGATCGAAATCAGGATCTGATCCATGAAAAATCTGTCTCCCGAATTCGCCGCGCATGTCGCGAGCGGAACGACGACGCTTGCCTGGTGCTGGAAGCTGACGCGGCGCGACGGCGCAACGCTCGGCTTCACGGAACATGATCGCGATCTCGTCTTTGGCGGCGTGACCTACGAGGCGGCGGGCGGCTTCACAGCATCGGCGCTTGAAAGCACGGGCGGGCTGAACGTCGACAATCTCGATGTGACGGGTGCGCTTTCCTCCGCGCGGCTCGATGAGGGCGATCTCGCCGCCGGGCTCTACGACAATGCGGAAATCGAGATCTGGCGCGTGAACTGGCAGGATGTGTCGGGGCGCGTGCTGATGCGGAAGGGAAATCTGGGCGAGGTCTCGCGGAGCGGCGCGGGTTTCACGGCGGAGCTGCGGGGGCTCGCGCACAGACTGAACCAGCCGGTGGGGCGGCTCTATCAATATGGTTGCGACGCCGACTTCTGCGATGCGCGATGCGGGCTCGACGCATCGGACTGGACGGCGGAAGGTGCGGTCGAACACGTGAGCGGCAATCGCGAGATCGAGGCGATGGGGCTCGGCGCTTACGCCGCCGGATACTTCGCGCGCGGAAAACTAACCTTCACGAGCGGCGCGAACGAAGGCGCGGCGATGGAAGTGAAGGCGCATGAGGCGGGAAAGCTCGAACTCTGGCGGGCACTGCCGCGCGGCATCGCGCCGGGCGACAGCTTCACCGTGACGGCGGGATGCGACAAGCAATTCGCGACCTGCCGCGTCCGCTTCGGCAATCACGAGAATTTTCGCGGCTTCCCGCATATGCCGGGAAGCGACTTCGTGCTCGCGCGGGCGGGAGATTGAATTGACAACGCGCGAGGAGATCGTCACCGCGGCGCGCGGCTGGATCGGCACGCCCTATCGCCATCAGGCGAGCGTGAAAGGCGCGGGTTGCGACTGCCTGGGTCTTGTGCGCGGCGTCTGGCGCGAGGTGATCGGCGCGGAACCGGAAACCCCGCCTGCCTATACGCCCGACTGGGCGGAGCTGCCGGCCGGCGCAGCGGAAGAAGCGATGGCGGAGGCGGCGCGACGGCACATGAAAGAAGTGAGCGTGGACGAGGCGCGCGCGGGCGACGTTCTGCTTTTTCGCATGCGCGCGCATGGACCGGCGAAACATGCCGCGATCCTGAGCGGGGAGAACCGCATGATCCATGCATGGTCGGGCCGTGCGGTGGTGGAAACGGCGATGGGACGCTGGTGGCGCGCGCGTGCGGCGCATGCGTTCCGCTTTCCGGGGGTGGAGGACTGAGATGGCGACGCTAGCCCTTTCGAGTGTGGGTTCCGCGCTCGGCAATACGCTGATGCCGTCGGGCCTCTCGCTTTTCGGCGCGACGATTTCAGGCGCGGCGATCGGCAGCGCTGTCGGCACGCTGGCCGGCTCCTATATCGATGCGCGGCTTTTCGGCTCCTCCGCGAGCGCGGAAGGACCGCGGCTCGGCGATCTCCATGTGATGGCTTCGACGGAAGGCGCACCGATACCGCGCGTCTATGGCCGTGCGCGGCTCGGCGGGCAGGTGATCTGGGCGACGGACTATGTCGAGCACCGGCAGACGCGCTCGGCGGGCGGCGGCAAGGGTGGCGGCTCGTCGGCGAGCGTGACGGAATACAGCTACACGGTCTCCTTCGCGGTCGCGCTCTGCGAAGGCGAGGTGACGCGGGTAGGGCGCGTCTGGGCGGACGGGAAGCCGCTCTCGCTTGCGAATGTGACGTGGCGGCTTCATCGCGGCGGCGAGACGCAAGAGCCCGATCCGCTGATCGAGGCGGTGACGGGCGAGGCGCCCGCCTATCGCGGCACGGCCTATATCGTCTTCGAGGATTTCGACGTCTCGCCTTTCGGCAATCGCATTCCGCAACTGAGTTTCGAAATCTTCCGCACGCTCGACGATGTGGAAGGGCTGGTGCGCGCGGTGACGGTGATACCCGGCGCGGGCGAATTCGCCTATGACACGGTGGCGCAGCGCGAAATCCGGAGCGAAACATCGAGCCGCGCGATCAACACGCATACGATGGAGGGCCGCGCGGATTTTTCCGTGGCGATGGACGAGCTCGAGGCGGCGCTGCCCAATGCGCGCGCGGTCTCGCTCGTCGTCTCCTGGTTCGGCGACGATCTGCGCGGCGGCGAATGCAGTGTGAAGCCGAAGGTCGATACGGCATCGAAGCTCACCTCACCCGACGCATGGAGCGTGGCCGGGCTGACGCGCGCCGCGGCCGAGACGGTGAGCATGATGGAGGGAAAGCCTGCCTATGGCGGCACGCCATCCGACGCGAGCGTCATGCGCGCGATAGCGGATCTGAAGGCGCGCGGGCTCGCCGTCACCTTCTATCCCTTCGTGATGATGGACATGCCCGGATATCCCTGGCGCGGGCGCATCGCGCCGGAGGGTGACGTGGCGGAGGAGGTGGCGGAGTTCTTCGGCAGTGAGGCGCCGGGCGCGAGCGAATGGAGCTACCGCCGCATGGTGCTGCATTATGCGCGGCTCTGCGCGGCGGCGGGCGGCGTCGAGGCTTTTCTCATCGGATCGGAACTGCGCGGGCTGACGCAGGCACGCGACGGCGCGAGCTATCCGGCCGTAGCGGCCTTGCGCGCACTGGCAGCCGATGTGCGCGCCATATTGGGGCCGGAGACGAAAATCTCCTATGCCGCCGACTGGTCGGAATATCGCGGACACGATCTAGGCGGCGGCGATTTCCGCTTTCACCTCGATCCGCTCTGGGCGGATGCGAATATCGACTTCATCGGCATCGACATGTATGCGCCGCTGACGGACTGGCGCCACGGCGCTACGCATCTCGATGCGGAGGAATGGGGCTCGATCTACGACCTCGACTATCTCCGCAGCCGCATCGCGGGCGGCGAGGGTTACGACTGGTACTATGCGAGCGAGGAAGACCGCGCCGCGCAGAACCGCACGCCGATCACGGATGGCGCTTACGGCAAGCCATGGGTGTGGCGCGCGAAGGACCTGAAGCGCTGGTGGTCGAACGCGCATTACGACCGGCCGGGCGGCGTGGAGGCGGCGGCGCCGACTTCATGGGTGCCGAAATCGAAGCCGGTCTGGTTCACGGAGCTTGGATGCCCCGCCATCGACAAGGGGACGAACGAGCCCAATGTTTTCGTCGATCCGAAATCCTCGGAAAGCGCATGGCCGAACTTCTCGCGCGGCACGCGGGACGATTTCATCCAGCGCCGTTTCATCGAGGCGGAAATGTCCTATTGGGATGAGACGCATCCCGATCATACGGAGGGAACGAACCCCGTTTCAACCGTTTATGGCGGGCGCATGGTCGATGCTTCGCGCATCTTCTTCTGGACCTGGGATGCGCGGCCTTTCCCTGCCTTTCCGGACAGGCGCGACATCTGGTCGGACGCGGAGAACTGGCGGCTCGGCCACTGGCTCAACGGGCGCATGGGCGCGGCCCCTCTGCCTGCGCTGATGCGTGCGATCCTCCGCGATGTGGGCTTCGCCGATTTCGACGCGGAAACCCTCACGCGCGTGGTGGAAGGCTTCGTCATCGACCGCATCATGAGTCCGCGCGCGGCCATCGAGCCGCTGATGCTTGCCTGCTTCTTCGATGCGGTGGAAACGGAAGGGACGATCCGCTTTCGCCACTTCACGGACGAGCCTTGCGCGACATTGGCGGCGGGCGATCTCGCCGTGGCGGAAGAAAGCGCGTCGCCCGGATGGAAGCTCACGCGCGGACAGGAAACGGAACTGCCTCTGTCCGCGAAGCTCACCTATATCGACGGCAATGGCGAGTACCGCCAGGCGGCGGTGGAGGCGCGAAGGCTCGCGGGCGGCAGCGAACGTGTCGCGACCACCGCGCTGCCGATGGTGCTGACGCAGGCGGAAGCGCAGATCGTCGCCGATGTCTGGCTGCAGAAGGTCTGGAGCGAGCGCGAGCGCGCGGAACTGACGCTGCCGCCAAGCCTGATCGCGCTCGATCCGGGCGACCATGTGACGCTCGACCTCGGTACGCGCGAAGCGGTCTACCGGCTGACGGGCGTGACCGATGCGGGCGCGCGCGAGGCAAGCGCCGTTGCAAGCGAACGGAGCCTTTTCGGCGCTTATGCGCCCGGTGTGGAACGCGAACCCGCGCCGCAGGAGATCGTGAGTTGGGGAAAGCCGCTCGCCGTCTTCATGGATCTGCCGCTGCTGACGGGCGAGGAGACGCCGCATGCGCCGCGCATCGCCGCCGCGGCCGATCCCTGGGGCGGCGTCGCGGTCTACAAGGATGTGGGGGCGGGGCTCGTGCTCGACCGCGTGCTTCGCGACGAGGCGACGCTTGGGCGGACGTTGACGCCGCTGATGCCCGGCCCTGCGTCGCGCTGGGACGAGGCGAACCGGCTCTCGGTCCTGCTGTCGAGCGGGACGCTTTCAAGCGTCGAAGCCGCCGCCGTTCTTTCGGGCGCCAATCGAGCAGCGCTCGAAACGCCGGAAGGCGACTGGGAAGTAATCCAGTTCCGGGAGGCGGAGCTCATCGCGCCCGGTACTTACGAACTGCGCGGATTGCTTCGCGGACAGGCGGGAACGGAAGCCGCCATGCGGAGCCCGCTCGAGGCGGGCGCGCGTTTCGTGCTGCTCGATGGAAGCGTGACGGAGCTTGGCGTCGGCGAAGCGGAACGCGGGCTGGAACGTCTCTGGGTGTTCGGCCCCGCCGCTCTGCCTTACGACGATCCGGCTTATACGAGTGTGACGCGCGCCTTTGACGGTGTGGGTCTTCGGCCCTTGAGCCCCGCGCATTTGAAGGCGCGGCGAGACGCGACGGGCGCGATCCATCTCTCATGGATACGCCGCACGAGGCTCGACGGTGACAGCTGGGCGGGGCTCGACGTGCCACTTGGCGAGGAAATCGAAGCCTATGAAGTGGAAATCCGCGAAGGCGATGCCGTGAAACGCGTCATCGCCGCTTCTTCGGCGCAAGCGATCTACGCGCCCGCCGATCAGGCAGCGGATTTCAGCGGCACGGATTTCAGCACGCTCGACATCACCGTCTATCAACTCAGCCGCGCTTTCGGCCGCGGCACCGGAAGGAGCGCCACTCTTCATGTCTGACACATTCCATCTCGGTCTTCCCTTCCTCGAAGCGGCGCAGGCGCAGAAGCATGTGACGGTGAACGAGGCGCTGCGGAGGATCGACGCGCTGCTGCATCTCTCCGTTGTCTCGCGGCTGACCGGACCGCTGCCGGAGGCGCCCGTGGAGGGCGCGCGCTACATCACGGAGGAGGGGGAGGTCGCTGCCTTCATCGACGGTGCGTGGATTACCTTCGCGCCGAAGCCGGGCTGGCGCGCCTGGAACGAGGCAACCGGCACGCTTCTCGTCCATGACGGCCACGGCTGGACGGTTCCTTCCAGTGGCGGCCCGGCGCTGCTCGGGTCGAGCGGCGCGGAGACGCGGCTCACCATCGTGGAAGGCGATCACGAAGTGGGGACGGGCCCCTATTCGGAAACGGGTTTTCTCATTCCGGACCGCGCCATCGTGCTTGGTGTTACCGGGATCGTGATCGAAGCGGTCACGGGGGCGGCATCCTGGAAGCTCGGCGTGGCGGACGATCCCGCGCGCTATGGAAATTCCCTAGGCGTCGCGGAAGGGAGCACGGTCATCGGCCCAAGCGGAACGCCCTGTGCCTATTACGGCGCGACGCCTCTCCGCGTGACCGCGCAAGGCGGCGATTTCACGGGCGGCAAGCTGCGGCTCGCCATTCATTGCCTCGAACTCGTCGGACCCGCTGCCTGATCTCTTGACAATGTTCCTATCTTGTTCTTATATAGGAATATGATCCTAGAAGAGCAAAAGAGCATCATGTGCGAGGGCGGCGACCCAGACGCGGCGGAGCGCGACATTCGGGGGCTTATCGGGCTTGCGCTGAGGCTTTGCCGGCTGGCGCGGGAGGAGGATGGAGAAGGGCGGGCGGCGCTTGCCTGGGCGCTGGCGAACCGGATCGCGCCTGAGCGCGCAGCCGACCGGGAATTCCTGCTCGCGCTGGCGGCGCTCTGTAAGGCCTTCGCGGGTGAGGACGCCGACCCGACTGAGGGCTCCACACACTTCCATCCGCATACGGAAAACCCGGACTGGGCCGCGCGGGAGACGCCGCGGGCGCTGGTTGGCGGACATTTCTTCTATGCGCCCCGGCGTGCGGGGCATCACGGCTGAAAGGAGCTGGATATGGACTATTTTCTGAACGGAATTCTGGGTGGCGCCTTTGCGGAGTGGGTTGAGGCGCTCCTCGCGGTCATCGGCGCGGCTTCTGCCGTGGCGGCGGCCACGCCGACCAAGAAGGACGACACTATCGTCGGCACGATTTCGCGCGTGGTTGATCTGCTTGCCCTGAATGTCGGCCATGCGCGCCGAAAATAGACTTCCCATGCGGGCATTTAGATAGAATTCGAGGTTTCAGTTTTAGCATTCGGTAAACCTTGAAACTTCATAATCGCCATAACTACCCCTGACCGGGCAGATAGCCCGATGGCACTCACGAGAGCATGAGGGGCGAAAATGGCGAGGAAGATTTTCTACAACCGCAGGTCCCGCCGTCGCGTCCTCGTCGCGGCGGGATTCGCACTTTCCCTTCTTGCCTGTTTTTCGGCAGGCCTCTATGCGGGCGTTGCTCTCGCCCCGCTGTTCAACCCTTCCCTGACGGCGAGCGCCGATGAACCGGCGCCGAGACTTGCCGCAGCGGAATTCTGACTTCCCAACTTCCTCCCTCGCGATCCTCCCTTTTCCTGCCCCTCTCATCGCCCTTCCAGACCGGACAGGGCCGCGCATTGCTGCTAGAAAAGCCGCCCGGATAAAAAGAAAACGGTGGGGGCGAAGCGGCATGGACCTTCAGCTCAACGGCAAGCGGGCGCTCGTTTCGGGCAGCCATCGCGGCACGGGCCGCGCCATCGCGCATGCGCTCGCCCGCGAAGGCGCGCATGTTCTGGTTCATGGCTTCGAACTCGATGCGGCCGAGGCAGTAGCCGCGGAAATCCGCGAGAAGGGCTTTGGGGCAAGCGCCGTTGCCGGCGACATAACGCGCGACGAAGGCGCGGCCAAGGTCGCCTCCGAGGCGGGCGAGATCGACATCCTCATCAACAATTACGGCACCGCGGATGCGGGAAGCTGGACCCGGACGGAAACCGACGGCTGGATCGACGCCTATGAAAAGAACGTGCTGTCGGCGGTGCGCCTGACGCGCGCCTTCATGGGCGGCATGAAGGAGAAGGGCTGGGGCCGCATCGTCATGCTCGGCACCATCGGCTCGACGGAACCTGCCGCGCGGATGCCGCACTATTATGCCTCCAAGGGCGCGCTTGCGACGATGACGGTGTCGCTTGCCAAGGAACTTGCGGGAACCGGCGTGACCGTGAACCTCGTTTCGCCGGGGCTCATCCGCACGAAGGAAGTGGAAGAGCGTTTCCTTGCGCAAGGCCGCGAGCGCGGATGGGGCGAAACCTGGGAAGAGGTCGAGCCGCATGTGCTGAAGAATTTCATGGGCAACCTCACCGGCCATATTCCGCGCCCGGAGGAGATCGCCGATCTCGTCGCCTTTGTCGCGAGTCCGCTTTCGGGCGCGATCAACGCGCTGAACATAAGGATCGACGGCGGCACCACGGCGCTTGTGACCTGAAGCGCGAAAAGAAACGTAGGAACAGGAAAAGAGAGACTGGGAGAAAGAGATGCAGCCTTTCAGGTTCGATCTGTGCGAACTGCCCGGCGAGACGGAAGGTCTCCGGCAGGAGATCCGCGCGTTTCTGGCCGAGGAACTGAAACAGGTGCCGAAGGTGACGCGGGCGCAGACCTGGTCGGGATCGGACCCGGAGTTCAGCCGCAAGATGGGCGCGAAGGGCTGGATCGGCATGACCTGGCCGAAAGAATATGGCGGGCATGAGCGGAGCTTTTTCGATCGCTACGTCATGCTGGAGGAAATGCTCGCGGCGGGCGCGCCTGTGGGTGCGCACTGGATCGGCGACCGCCAGTCCGGCCCGCTGCTGCTGCGCTTCGGCACGGAAGAGCAACGCCAGAAGATCCTGCCGCGCGTGGCGAAAGGCGAATGCTATTTCTGCATCGGCATGTCCGAGCCGGACTCCGGCTCCGACCTTGCCGCGACGCGAACCCGCGCCGAGAAGGTCGATGGCGGCTACAAGGTCAACGGCACCAAGCTCTGGACCTCCGGCGCTCATCACGCGCATTACATGATCGCGCTTTTCCGTACCGACTTCTCGCCCGAGGCGAAGCATTCCGGGCTGACGCAGTTCCTGGTCGATCTCAAGAACACGGATGGCATCACCATCCGTCCGATCAAGGACCTTGCGGGCAATGCGCATTTCAACGAGGTCGTGTTCGAGGATGCCTTCGTGCCGGACAACATGCTGGTTGGCAAGGAAGGAAGCGGCTGGGGACAGGTGACGGCGGAGCTCGCCTTCGAACGCTCGGGGCCCGAACGCTATCTCTCGAGCTTCCTGCTGATGGTCGAGATGATCCGCGAACTTGAGAATCGGGGCGGGCAGGAAGGTGCAAGCGAGATCGGCCGTCTTGTTGCGCATCTCGTGACGCTTCGACAGATGTCGCTCTCGGTCGCGGGCATGCTGGAGAAGGGCGAGAACCCGGCGCTCGAGGCATCCGTCGTGAAGGATCTTGGCGCGATCTTCGAGCAAGACATGCCTGTGCGGGCACATGAGCTTCTCGGCATTGCGCCAACGGTTGGCGGCGGAAGCGACTTTGAAGAAGTGCTCGGCTATCTGACGCAGACCGTGCCGAGCTTTTCGCTGCGCGGCGGTACGCGCGAAATCCTACGCGGCATCATCGCCCGCGGGCTTGGATTGCGCTGAGGGAGGGAACCATGAACGAACTGCAGACGATCCTTTCCGACAGCGTGAACGGGCTTCTTTCGGAGCGCGTGACGAAGACGCTGGTACAGAAGGCGGAAGAGGGCGAGTTTCCGGCCGCGCTCTGGAGCGAAGTGGAAGCGAACGGGCTGACGCTTGTGCTCGTGCCCGAAGAACAGGGCGGTGCGGGCGGCACATGGGCCGATGCGGCCATCGTGCTGAAGGCGGCGGGCGAACATGTCGCGCCGCTGCCGCTTGCCGATGCGCTGCTCGCGAACTGGTTTCTCGTACAGGCGGGGATCGAGGTGCCCGAAGGCGTAACCACGCTGCTCGACGGCGACTTCACGCTGGAAGGCGGCAAGATTTCGGGCGAGGCGCCGAACGTCCCTTACGGGCGCAATGCGAAGCAGGGCGTTGCCATCGTGAAGGGCGAGGTGGTTCTCGTGTCTCTTGATGGGGCCGAGGTCGAAGAGCGCATCAACGTCGCGCGCGAACCGCGCGACCGCGTGGTGCTGAAGGGGCAGGCGGCGACGGCGAAGAAGGCGCCGCTTCCGGACAATGCGATGAAGCTTTATGGCGCGCTTGTCCGCGCTTGCCAGATGGCCGGAGCGCTTGGCTATCTCTCCTCGCAGTCGGTGGCCTATGCGAATGAGCGCACGCAGTTCGGCAAGCCCATCGGCAAATTCCAGGCGATCCAGCAGCAGCTTGCCGTGCTGTCGACGCAAGCCGCGGCCTGCAGCGTGGTGACGGATCATGCTTGCGCGCAGGCGGACAAGCGAGGCGCAGACGCAGCATTCGAAATCGCGGTGGCGAAAATCCGCGTCGACGATGCATCGAGCATTGCGACCTCGATTGCCCATCAGGTTCATGGCGCCATCGGCTTCACCTATGAACACGGGCTTCATTTCGCGACGCGAAGGCTCTGGTCGTGGCGCGCGGAATTCGGCGCGGGCCGCGAATGGGCCGCCGAGCTTGGCCGCGCGACCATCGCCGCCGGGGCCGATGCGCTCTGGCCTCACGTTACCGCCCGATAGAATTCGCAATCCGAAGGACAGTCTCATGAATGTTTCCGAAGCGCTCAAGACCCGCATCACCTGCCGGGCCTTTCTCGACAAACCGGTGCCGGAAAAAACGGTGCGTGAAATTCTCGAAGTTGCGAAATACGCGCCCTCCGGTGGTAATCTCCAACCTTGGCACGTCTATGTGCTGACGGGCGACAAGCTGAAGGAATTTCTCTCGATCATCGAGACGAAGCAGAAGGACAATCCATTCGGCGAGGGCACGGAGTACGACATCTATCCGAAGGGGCTGACCGAGCCCTACAAGGGCCGCCGCTTCAAATGCGGCGAGGACATGTATGCGACCATCGGCGTCTCGCGGGAGGACAAGGCGGGCAGGCTTCAGCAATTCGCCCGCAACTTCCGCTTCTTCGACGCGCCCGTCGCGATGTTCTTTGCCATCGACCGGCAGATGGGGCTCGGCCAGTGGTCCGACCTCGGCATGTTCATCCAGTCGGTGATGCTCGTGGCGCGCGAACATGGCCTGCACACGGCGCCGCAGGAGGCATGGGCCATCTGGTACAAGACGGTTTCGGAGTTCGTGCAGATGCCGGAGGAGCTGATGCTCTTCTGCGGCCTCGGCCTTGGCTATATGGACGAAAGCGCGGCCATTAACCGTTTGCGCACGGACCGGGCTCCGCTGGAGGAATTCGCAACGCTTGCTGGATTCTGAGCGTCACTTCCTGAAGGATAGGCGCAGGCCCCGTTCATCCGGGGTTCAGCGTCTTTGACTTAGGTTCGGGGGCATGACGCAGAAATCCACATGGATCGCCCTGACGATCGCCTTGTTTCTCGCCCTGGGGCTCTCCCCGGCGCGGGCGGGCGATCTTCTCGTGCCTGCTCAATGGGGGTATCACTCGGAGCAGGACAGGGCGCGCGATGCCGTGCGCTCGGGTCAGGTGGTCTCGCCGGGGCAGGCAAAGCAGGCGGCGCTTGCAAGCTATCCGGGCCGGTTTCTCGATATGAGTTTTGGCGGCAACGCCTATTACGTGAAGATCATGACGCCTCAGAACCGGGTCGTCGTCGTGACCGTGGACGCGGCTTCGGGCCGCGTCATGGGTGCGCGATAGGCCCGGATAAGCGAGGAACGGAGAAGACCATGCGGTTGCTCGTTGTCGAGGACGATCCCGATCTCAACCGTCAGCTCGTGACGGCGCTCGAGGAAGCCGGCTATGTCGTGGACAGCGCCAAGGATGGCGAGGAAGGTCATTTCCTCGGCGATACCGAACCCTATGACGCGGTGATCCTCGACCTCGGATTGCCGGAGATGGATGGCGTAACCGTACTCGAAAAATGGCGCCGTGACGGGCGCATCATGCCGGTGCTGATCCTTACCGCCCGTGACCGCTGGAGCGACAAGGTGGCGGGCTTCGATGCCGGCGCGGACGACTATGTCGCCAAGCCATTCTACATGGAGGAGGTGCTGGCGCGGCTGCGGGCGTTGCTGCGCCGCGCGAGCGGCCATGCGACAAGCGAACTCGAATGCGGGCCCGTTCGCGTCGATACGCGAAGCTCCCGCGTCACCGTGAACGGGCGCGCGATCAAGCTCACTTCGCTCGAATACCGGCTGCTTGCTTATCTGATGCATCATCAGGGCAGGGTGATTTCGCGGACTGAGCTCGTCGAGCATCTCTATGACCAGGATTTCGACCGCGATTCCAATACGATCGAGGTCTTTGTCGGCCGCCTCCGCCGCAAGCTCGGCAAGGACGTGATCGAGACCGTGCGCGGCCTCGGCTACCGCCTGGTGGCGCCTGAAGATGCGGTCTGACAGCCTTGCATTCAGGCTGGTCGCGGGCGCCGCGCTCTGGAGCGCCATCGCGCTCGTTGCAGGCGGACTCATCCTTTCCGCCATCTTCCGCAATTCGGTCGAACGCAGCTTCGACTCGCGGCTGAACGTGCTTCTGCACAGCCTGATCGCGACCACGGAAGTGAACGAACAGGGCGAAATCGTCCGGCAGGGCGGTCTTTCGGAGACGCGCTTCGACTTGGCCTATTCGGGCTGGTACTGGCAGATATGGCCGGTGGCGCCGCGCCCGGCGCTGCGCTCACGCTCTCTTTTCGACCAGTCGCTCGATCTTTCGCCCGCCGAGAAGGTGGAGCGCAACCAGATCGGCCTGAAGATTTTCGACACACAGGGGCCGGAAAACCAGCCGCTTCGCGTCGTCGAGCGCCGCGTGACGCTGCCGGGATATGATGTTCCCGTCTCCTTCGCGGTGGCAGGCGACCGCTCCGAAATGAACGCCGAAATTCAGGGGTTCAACACCTGGGTCTTCATCGCGATGGGCGCGATGGGTGCGGGGCTTCTTGTCGCGCTGCTGATCCAGGTGCGCTTCGGCCTGAGGCCGCTCGAACGCGTGCGCAATTCGCTGGCGCAGATCCGTTCCGGCCGCGCGACGCAGCTTGAGGGGGAGTTTCCGGCGGAAATCCAGCCGCTCGCCGACGAGCTGAACGGACTCCTTGAGGGCAACCGGGAAGTGCTGGAGCGGGCGCGAACCCATGTCGGAAATCTCGCTCACGCCCTGAAGACACCCCTCAGTGTGCTGACCAACGAGGCGCGTACGCATGACGGCCCGTTCGGCGAGACGGTGACGCGCATGACGCGCCAGATGCGCGAGCAAATCGACCATCACCTCGCCCGCGCCCGAATGGCGGCCTCCGCCAATGTGCTTGGGGCGCATACGCCGGTTGAACCGGTGCTTGAGCGCATCTCGCTGGCTTTGGAGCGCATCTACCAGGAGCAGGGCATTGCGATCGAGCTCGACTGTCCGGACGATGCGGGATTTCGTGGCGAGGGACAGGATCTGGAGGAAGTGGTGGGCAACCTGCTCGATAATGCCTGCAAATGGGCGAAGTCCCGCGTGCGCGTAACGGTGATACCGGATGCGGCAACGCGTAAGGCGCGGCCTTTCTTCTGCCTGCGCGTGGAAGATGACGGCCCGGGCCTGCCTGAGGAGGCCCGGGCCGCCGCACTGAAGCGGGGGACAAGGCTCGATGAATCGAAGCCGGGTTCGGGCCTCGGGCTCTCCATCGTGACGGAAATTGCGGAGCTCTATGGCGGCGAACTGAAGCTCGAAAGCTCCAGCCTTGGCGGCCTGCGTGCCGAGATCTACCTGCCCGCGGCTGCTTCCTGACGGAAAAGCGGGGCGTTGAGCCCCGCAAGCTGAACGCCAGATGAATGGCGCATTCAGCGCCTGCTCAAGGGCGGTTTTCTATCTTCATGACCATCGGATCAACCCATCACGAACGGGGTACGTGTCATGAAGATCAAAAGCACTCTTATTGTTGGCGCCCTTGCCGTGGCGCTTGCCGGTTGCCAGACCGGAAATCCCTATGGCTATAGCGGCGGCCCGAAGGAAGGCATCGGGACGCTGGCCGGCGCGGTTGCGGGCGGTCTCGCAGGCTCCCAGATCGGTGGCGGTTCCGGCCGTCTCTGGGCGACAGGCGCGGGCGTTCTGATTGGCGCACTGGTCGGCAACAATATCGGCCGCAGCCTTGACCGCGCCGACCAGGCCTATCTGCAGAATGCCTCCTATGGCGCCTTCCAGACCGGCCAGCCGACACGCTGGAGCAATCCGCAGAGCGGCAACTATGGCTATGTCGAGCCGGGCCGCTCCTACCAGTCGGGCAATGCCTACTGCAGGGAATACAGCCAGACCGTCTATATCGGCGGACGCCCCGAAAGCGCTTACGGCACGGCGTGCCGTCAGCCGGACGGAAGCTGGCAGATCGTGAGCTGAAGAAGATAAGGCCATACCGATGAACGGCTGAAAGGCCGTTCGGCCTCACCCTTGGTGAACCCCGGCCCCCGAACCGCGCCTGGGTGAGGCCACCTACAAGAGGGGATTGCCGTGCTGGACGTGAAAAGGCCGCCGCTTTCCATCTGGAAGGCGGCGGCCAGTTCGGAACGGCAGCGACGCGGTCTCCATTATTTTATGTGCAGGACCGCCCCGTTTGCACCAATCTGTCTCGCTCGAAGAGTCGCCGCGCCATCACTGGTGCGGCGATGAAGGATAAAGGCTCAGGCAGAAAGACCCCCGGAAGTGTCCGGCTCTTCCTGCCTCGCCACACGACCCTCTATCGAGATCGAAACTTTGGCGATGGCAAACGGTGTCAGCAGACCGTTAGACATCGGATCACCTCCTTTCAATTGTTGAACCAAGGATCTTCAGCGTGAATCCGCGCGGCGGTCGCGTCAAGAGAATGTGTGTGAAACTTCGACACATACCGCATGAGGTGGCCTGACCCGCAGTTTATCGAGCCTTTTTGGCGACGATCATGTGACCGCGCGAGCCGGCTGGACGGCGCGCCAGCGGTTTCGAAATCGAGTTTTGCCATAGGCACGAATCAAGTCGTTAACGCGCGGCAGGTGCGGAGATCGATTTCTCCGGCTCGCTTTCGTCCGCCGAAATGAGGGAGGCGATGGTCAAGGAGTCGACCACTTCCGCCTGACGCTGGTCGAGTTTCTCGAAGACGGCCTCGATACGGGGCTCATGAGCGAGCGTTCCGTCGGCGATGCTTCGGCTGTGCCGTTTGGCGCGAACGGCAGCGAATATGTCCGCGAGGGTCGTCTTGCCTGCGGGGCGTCCCGGGACGAAACGGCTCGGTGTGCCTGTGCTGAAGGTGAGAAGGCCGGCTTCGCAAAGCGCCGCCGAAATTTCCCCCATCGACTCCATCGGCACATGAAGCCTGCGCGCAAGGGCCTCCTCGGTCCAGGGAGTCTGGCCGCGCTCGAATGCCTCGTGCACCAGCAAGAGAGCCTGAACGGCCATCCGGTCGAGCTGTCGCAATGTCAGCAAACTGACCCCCGCATGAGGCGAGAGATAGGCCCGGTTCTGGTAGTAGAAGGCGATGGAGCAGCCGCCAAGCAGGATAAGCCAGGCTGCATAGAGCCAGATCATGAAGAAGACGAGGCTCGCGAAGGCGGAATAGATCGCGACATACTGGGCGGACTTCACGACGAAGGTCGCGAAGGTCCAGCCTGCGGCGCCCCAGGCGATGCCTGCGACCGTCGCGCCGACGGCCGCCGCATCGAGCTTCACCCGCGTGTTCGGGATCATGAGATACATGAAGCCGAATGCGGCGATGAGGACAGCATAGGGCAGCAACCGGCTCGACTGTTCGAGCACGTAACGCACCGCCTCATATTCCGCGAGCCCGCCTACGAACGAATTCGAAACGGCGCCCGCCATGATGCCGAAGACGGTGAGGACGAGGAGCGGCCCGAGGACGCTCATGCTCACGATCTCGGTGAACTGCCTCGCAAAGGAGCGGTTCGACTCCACGCGCCAGATCGAGTTGAAAGCGGCCTCGACCTTGTTGATGAGCGAAATCACCGTATAGAGCAGGAAGGCAAAGCCGACCGTACCGAGAATGTTCACATTCACCCGCTGGACGAACTCCATCATCTGCTTCGTGATTTCCGATCCTTGGTCGCCGAGCGGCGCCAGGAAGTCGGCAAGCAGTTCTTCAATCCAGCTGTCGAAGCCGAAGGCGCGGAAGATGGCGAAGGCGATCGCAAGCGCCGGCACGATGGAGAGCAATGTCGTATAGACGAGGCTCATTGCGCGCAGGCTGAGCGCACCGCCGAGAAGGTCGCGCACGACGGACCAGCCGATCCGGGCCGAGAGGAAGAGCGACCTTTGCCAGAAGGGCAGTTCGTTCAGCGGGCGGTCCCAGACGAAGGCGTGGGCGCGTTCCAGAAGCGTATAGGGTCCGAACATGGGTTCATGCTAGTTGCCTGCAGGCGCTTCGGCTAGCATCGGCAAGACAAATTGAGGTCCGTAACGAAAAGGCCCTCCGCCGGTCAGGGGGAGGGCCTTGAACGTCTCAGCGCGGGCGCGGCCGCACTTGCTGATGCCGGTATTAGCCGAGAACCAGATTTTCGGCGGAGAAGCGGCCATTGCGCCCCTCGACCAGTTCGTACTGGATCTGCTGACCTTCCTGCAGGGATTTCTGGCCGGCGCGCTCGACGGCGGAGATGTGGACGAAGACGTCCTTGCCGCCATCCGCCGGCGCGATGAAACCATAACCCTTAGTGGCGTTGAACCACTTCACGACTCCGCTAGCCATAGTGCCTTGAATGCCTCGTATAGAAGTAAAAGACGGATGCCACAGCCTGACGATGACACCCGGAAAAAAACGCTATCACCGAATTTTGCCGCGGCCTATCGAAAATCGCGGGTTTGGCCACCAGTTTTTAGGTGCTGTCTACAGGGCATATCTGTGGATTATGACGGGGCGGAACCAAATTTTAAGCATGGCCGGATAGCCTGAGCGGGTCATGAAACCTTTGCGGAACTTCCGTCACGCTCCCCATAGGGGCAGCGGATTTCCGCCGAAACCATCGATTGCACCGCGAAAGCCGATGATGACGGAACAGCAAGCGTCGATCCGCCAGAAGCTCGCAAGCTACCTGGCGCAGCTCCCCCAGCCCGCAGTGCTCAAGCTTGCCTCGGGGCTTGAACGGGAGCGGCTGCGCGGAAACTCGGGTCTGCCCTACGACATGATCCTCTCCGGCCTGCGGCCCCTGCTTGCCTCTTTCAAGGGCAAGCGGCCGGGCATGCCCGATGCGCTTCGTCAGTTCTGCCGCCCCTTCGAGGATCTGTTGGTCGACGAGGACGAGGACGGCGTGCGGCAGGGCCGGATCTCCCGCGCTTCCGTTATGCGTGTCTGGTCCTGGCTTGAAGACGAGTTGATGCCCGATGCGCTGCCCGACCTGAAGAAGCGGATCGCAGATCATACCCTCAAGGGAGATGAGATTGCGCTGGAGGCTGCCGTTTCCGTCATGCACGCTTCGGCGGCCGCGGCTATTCGCGCGGCGATTTCCTCCGCGCGGCAAGATTCATCGAAGCGTTCCCAAGCCGAAAAGCGCCTTGGTGGCGAGAGCGGATTCGAGGATGCCTGCGAAATCGCAAGTGTTCTTGCGGTTGCGCCTGCGATGCTCAGACTTCAGGCGGCCTTGCCGAAACACATAGACGACTTCGACGACGCGATGGTGGCGACGATGAAGGAAATCTATGAAGAGGTGGAAGAGACGGCGCCGGAAGAGGCGCTCTATCTTCCATTCGCGGCAATGGGCCGGCTGAAGGAGCCGTCCCAGATATTGCGCTTCGTGCGCAAGGTCGCGCATCAGCGCAACGACAAGGTCATAAGCCGCTGCGAACTCGCAGTCTTCGGCGAACAGTTGCTTTCCGACATGGAAAGCATTGCGCATAGCGCCGAGACACTTCGTCCGGGCCACACCGACCTCGATGCCTTGCTCGAGGATGTCCGGCGGTTCGCACATCTGTCGAGAGGGTTCACGGCCGAAATCGATCTTCGCCGCAACGGCGAATGGGGCCAGCGGCTTCTCGCCGCGCGAGCACGGCTTTCTGCGGCGATCTCACAGGAAATGTCACGCTTCGAAACCGAACTCGTGCGGGCCCTGCCTTTCCATCAATTCGGCCAGTATGGGCGCGGCGGTCCGATGCGGCCCGATCTAGCAAAGGCACCAGATGGTGCGCGCATCGAGAAGGTGAAGGCGTGCTTGCGTTTCGTGAACGGCGTGATGCCGATCTGCGAACCTCTCGGCGCGCAGAGCCATTGCCGCAGTATCCGTCAGCAGATCGAAACCTACCTCGCGTCCTATGAAGACCGGCTGCTTGAAGAACTGCGCGTGGCGACGGGAACAGCGCGCGGCAATGCCGAGGAATTCGTGGAGGCGGCCGCTCGTCTTCATGAAGCGCTCGGCGAGGACCGTCAGGCCGAAATTCTGCGCCGCCGCGGGCAGGTTGCCGCGCGAGGCTGAAGGTCAGCTGGTCCGGAACTCTTCCTCATAGGCGAAGAGACCGGGCATGCCACCAGTGTGCAGGAAGACGGCGGCCTCCACATCCGCATAATTTCCTGCTTCGATCTGGCCGATGAAACCCGACATGCCTTTGCCTGTGTAGACCGGGTCGAGGAGAATGCCCTCCGTTCGTGCCACGAGCTCGACCGCATCGCGCATCGCCGCGGTCGGCAATCCGTAGCCCTCGCCGAGCCAACCGCCGACGAGATCGATGGCACCGGGAGAGGGCGCGGAGGTTTCCAGAAGGGCCGCAGTCTTCGAGGCGAGGGCATGAATGCTCTCAGCCATCGCTTCGTGGTCCTTGCGATAAACATTGATGCCGCTAACCGTTGGACCGGAACCGCGCAGCTGCGAACCCGCAATGAGACCGGCTTGCGTACCGCCACTCGACGAGGCATGCACGAGCGCCGTCCGGCTCAAACCCAGGGCGTCGAGCTGGCCGGAGATTTCCAGATAGGCATTGACGTAACCGAGAGAGCCGGTGGCGCTCGATCCGCCGACGGGAACGAAATAGGGTTTGTTGCCCTTGGCTTCCAGTTCCTGGAAAAGCTTGCTGAAGACCTCCGCCGCATCCGCATCTGCGCTTTCGATGCGAACTTCCGCACCGAGGACGCGGTCGAGCAGCAGGTTTCCCGAGCGGCGATAGAGGGCGCCCCGATAAGGTACGGTATCGAAGAGAACCAGGAGGCATGAGAGTCCGGCGGCGGATGCCGCAGCAGCCGTCTGTCTTGCGTGGTTCGATTGCAGTGCGCCTGTCGTGACAACCGTGTCGCAGCCCTGCGCGAGCGCCTCTCCAATCAGATATTCCAGCTTTCGCGTCTTGTTGCCGCCAGTGGCAAGGCCGGTGCAGTCATCACGCTTGATGAAGAGCCTGGGAACGTGGCGTACTCCCCGCGCCCGGAGCGCTTCGCGCAGACGATGCATTTCCGAGAGCGGCGTCGGCAGATGGGCGAGCGGCAGGTGAGGAAAATCATCCAGCGCCTTCGGCATGGTTCAGATCACTCCCTCGGACCGGAAGGACTCTATCTCCTCCGTCGTGTAGCCGAGTTCGCCGAGTATGGCGTCGGTGTGCTCGCCGAGAAGCGGCGCCCGTTCGCGAAGACTTGCCGGCGTGCGGGAGAAACGTAGCGGCGTTTCCATGACGGGTGCGGGGCCGGGCAGGCCGGGAAAGGGCAAGGGCTTCAGATATCCCATTTCCTGGATGTGTCTGTCTTCCAGTGCCTGTTGCGGCGAGTAGACGGGACCGGCCGGAATGCGCGCCGCCTCGAGTTCGGCCAGAGCTTCTTCGGTGGTGCGCGTCTCCGCCCAGCGTTGCGTCCGCTCGGAAAGAATTTCCCCGTGATCGCCGCGCGAGAGATCGTCCTTGAAGCGTGGATCGGTGAGCCAGTGATCTTCGCCCATGAGCCGCGCCCAGCGCTTGAACAGAGGCATACCGATCACCTGCACGAGTATCCAGCCATCCTTGGTGCGAACGATGTCCGCCGGACCCGCATAGGGCGAACGATTGCCGATGGCAACACGGTTCGTCTTGCGCAGCTCCTGTTCGATCAGGTGGAAATTGAAATAGGCAAGGGCGGTCGACAGGAGAGATCCTTCCACGACCTGCCCCTTGCCGGACTTCTGGCGCTCCATCAAGGCAGCGAGCGTGCCGAAGGCGGAGAGCGACGCCGTTCCGAAATCGACCCAGGGCGCATAGCTCTTTACCGGCTCGTCGGGATGGCCGGTGAGATAAGCCGCGCCGACCATCGACTGGGCCACGCCGTCGAAGCCTGTCCGCTCGCTGTAGGGGCCGCCATGTCCGAAAGCGGAGACGGTGGTCAGGATGATGTCGGGCTTCACGGCGGTGAGGCTTTCGTAGTCGAGGCCCATCGCCTTCAGCGTTGAGGGGGGCAGGTTGGCGACGACCACATCCGCGGTGGCAGCCAGGCGGCGGACGATCCCGCGGCCCGTTTCCGTCATCGGATCGAGCGTGAGGCCACGCTTGTTTCTGTTCATCTGAAGGAACATCGCCCCTTCGCCGCCCTCACCGGGTCCGGCCTCCGGCACGATTGGCTGAACGAAGCGGTCTTCAGATCCGTCGCGCCGTTCGATGCGGATGACTTCGGCGCCCAGGTCGCCGAGCAAAGCGGCGCAATAGGGGCCGGCGATATAGCGGCCGAAGTCCAATACGCGGACGCCTTCCAGAATGCCGCCGCTCTCTTGCCCTCTCATGACGTCTTCCCTTTCATTTTCCCTGTCTCATTTTTGCACACCGGACAGATGCGCAGACGATAGGCAAGGCCCCTCGAATGAGAAAGGCCGGACAGGCGAATTTTGCATTTTATTTAGTGTTTGATCCCTACTCTACGCGCACTGGGATCGCGGGAGGAGCGTCCCCGGACGCTGGGAACGAAGATGGGGACGTTGGCGTGACGTGGTCTGCTGACACGACTGGAGAGGCTATATCCGAACTTCGCCGGGAGGCGAACGAAGGACCCGTCTATCGCTGGACGGGTGAATTTGCCGACCCGGTTCTGGAGGACAGCTATCTCAGGGCAAGCTGGAGCGAAATCCACTCGCGCCTTCGCGGCGTGCTGATTGCTGTCTATGTCTTCGTCAGCTGGATGGTCTTCGACTTCATCACGTTGGGCTTCACCTGGCCTTTCGTCCTTCTCGCTCTCGGTCGTCTTGCCGCACTCGGCGCTATACTGGCGGCGCTCAGGTTTTTCCGCTCGCCCAGCGATCGCCGCGCCTTCATGACGTGCGCGCTGGTCACCCAGTTGCTGGTCGCGCTGATCTCGCCCGTCTCCCTCACCCTGGGGCAGGTCGATTTCGCTGCGGCGTTGTTGAGCGTGGTCGTCATTCTTTTCGCCTTCTATATCGGTGTGCCGACTCGTCTTGCCGCAAATCTCACCCTGGCGTTGGCACTGTGCATCGGCTTCGTTCTGATCACGCCTTCGCTCGCCGACGTATCGGCGATCACATTGATAGAGATATGCGTTCTCTTCGGTGTAGTGAACGCGATTGGCGTCGAGATGGTGCGGGCGGCGAACCGTCTGAGAAGAGAGGGATTCGTCACGCTTCTTCGGCAGCAGGAACTTTATGATGAACTGAAACGCGAGGTGGGCGTCCGTCAGGAGGCCGAACAGGCGGTGCGCGCGACGGAGGAAAGCTTTCAGAGCATTTTCTACGCAGCGCCGCTGCCGATCGCCCTTGTCGATCCGGGTACGTTTCAAGTCATGCAGGCGAACATTGCGGCGCTCAGGCTTTTCGGGATCGCGGATGAGAACGTCGCCGGTCTCGATGTGCGTCAACTCTTCGACGACGAAGACATTCCCGAGCGGCTGGACAAGCTGGTTCTCACCGGTCGTGCAGGATCGCCGGTCGAATTCGGCATGAAGAGAGTCGACGGCACGATCATCCATGTGCTGGTTTCTGCCGCCATCGTGCATTTCCAGGGTCAGCGCGCGATGCTCATCGGCATTCAGGACGTCACCGCCAGGCGAAAGGAAGCGGAGGCGCTGCGAGAGGCGCGCGATCAGGCAACGGCGGCCAGCCGTTCGAAATCGGAATTCCTGGCCAACATGAGCCATGAACTCCGGACGCCGCTCAATGCCATCATCGGATTCTCCGAGGCGCTCGAACGCGAGCTCTTCGGGCCCGTTGGCAATCCGCGCTATCGTGAATATGCGGAAGATATCCACAATAGCGGCGTTCATCTTCTCAGCCTCATCAACGACATCCTCGACTTGTCAAAGATCGAGGCAGGGCACTTCAAGCTGCATGAGGATGAGACTGAACTGGATCATGTGGTCGAGTCGGCGACGCGCATCGTTCGTCACCGGGCGCAACAGGCGAATATCCTGCTTGAATGCTCTCTGCCGGAGCCTTCGTTGGTCATTGTTGCCGATGAACGCGCCTTGAAGCAGGTGCTGATCAATCTGGTTTCAAACGCCGTCAAGTTCAGCCTTGATGGAGGAGCGATTACGATCTCCGGTCAGATTACGGCGGAGTGCCTGCGTATTTCCGTGACCGACCGGGGGTGTGGCATCGCGAAGGACGATATTCCTCGCGCGCTGACGCCCTTTACGCAACTCGACGGGTCGCTCTCGCGACAGCACGAGGGAACGGGACTAGGCCTGCCTCTGGCGAAGCATCTGACCGAACTTCATGGTGGCTCGCTTTCGATCGAAAGCGAGGTTGGTCAGGGAACCACGGTACATGTGGACCTTCCACTCTCGAGGATCGTCAGTCGCAACGTACCGAAGGATGTTGCGGGCTATTGATCCGCAGCCTCCCGCTTGCCGGGCCGGTAACTCTCCTCGACATGACCTTTCAGCGCGTCACGTGTAAAACGCACGGGCTTCACGCGCATGCCCACGAAAAGGGGAGACTGGTCCGCATAGTGCGGTGAGTTACTGTCGGTCGTCGCCGAGCCGAACGGATGCACGCTTTCGGAGAGGAGCTTTCCGCTCCGGTCCCATTCGACGAACATGATCAGCGTATCGCCACCATGCGCAGTCAACGTGCCGTCTTCCTGCTTCGTGCCGTAGATTGCGCGAAGAATATCCGGACCGCCATCCACCGGCAGATCGATGCTGCCCCGCCGGAAACGATTGACTTCGCCCCATTCGGGGTCGAGCCGGCCGAAATGCGTTTTAAGGTGTTCGATGGTTTCGCGCAGTTTGTCCATGGGGGCAGGCGGCACCCGGCCGCGTATGCGCGCGGTGATGACCGGTTCTGCGGAGAGAATGGCGAGGGCGGCCCCCCTGCTGTGAACATCGGTTCGCCGGTCCCATGATTTCAATATCCGCTGCGCTTCCTCAACCTCCAGGTCGCCGGCTGCATCGGCGGCGACAAGACCATTGATGATTTCCATCACGGCCGAGCTTTCGCTGTAGCGCAGATCGTATTTGTAGTCGTGGAACTCCCGACGGGTAATTGACCGGTCCTCACCATAGGTTTCCTCGATGCGCAGAGCGCGGTTCGTCATGTCCGTCTGGATTCCGAGCGTTTCGGGAAAGGCTTCGGGGTCGAGATTGTCGTTTGCCGCGGTTGCGCGGAAAGGTGTGTTGTTTGCGTTGAAAACGAGGCCGGAATTTGGATTAACGATTTTCGGCACCACGTCGAAGGGGACGTAGCCTTGCCAGATGAGCGAGGAGTCGTCGCCCGGGAGAATACCCGCCCAATCCACGCCCGGTTTCCGGTCCGGAAACTGCGCATTGTAGACATAGGCGATATTGCCCTGCGCGTCCGCATAGATGTAGTTGATGCTTGGCAGTGCCTGCATCTTCATCGCCTCGATCCATTCGGCGAAGTTTGTTGCCTTGTCGAGCGCGAAGTACTGCTCGACCTGCCTGATTTCTCCGATTCCGGCATAGCGCACCGCGAATACGCCATCGGGCGTCCGCAACGCCGGACCGTGTTCGGAGCGCAGGACCTCGCGCTCCACCGTCCACCAGAATGGTCCCCATAGATCGACACGGATCGTTGCGATCCGTTTTTCGAAGTCGCGCCACTCTCCATCGAGGAGATACTGGTTCTCGTTGTCGGGGTTGATGGTCAGGCGATAGATATCGGTAAGGTCGGGCTCATTCACGGTATTGGCCCAACCGAGCGTAGCATTATGCCCGTGCAACATGAACGGAGATCCGGGGAAAAATCCTCCGGCTACGTGCCATCCTTCGCCGCTTTCTACGACCGCTTCATACCAGGCCACGGGTCCGCTGAATGGCTGGTGCGAGTTGACAAGTAGTCTCGTCGCGCCGTCCGCGGAACGTGCGGGACTGACCGCGATGCCGTTCGAGCCGATGGGATAAGGGTTTTCGGAGGGAAGAAAGGCATCGACCCCCTCTTTGGACAGACCGGCATCCCGGCCGATCCTTCCCTCGAAAACAGAAAGCAGGACCTTGTCCAGACCATAGAAGAAGGGCGTCTTGAATATGAATCCTGCCGCGACGTCCCGTCCCGTGACGGGCAGGGTGCCGGGAATGACCTGTTCAGGATGGAGCGCCGCATAGTAGTTCACGCCATCGGCATAGGCCTCGATGACACGGCGAACTTCGGGAGAGAGGTCGCTTTCATAACGCCTCTCGACCGTTTCCCACACGCCAATGAGGTTCACGAGATAGTCCGTTACGGCGGCACGCTCTCCCTTGATGGCAGCGAGTTGTCCTCGCGTCGCAATGACGACCTCCTGAATCGTCGCAAAATCGTCCTCCGAATGTGCATAGCCGATGCCGAAACCGGCATCGGCGTCCCGCTTGCCGAAGACATGCGGAACGCCCCATTCGTCCCGGTCGATCGTCGCGTCGTATTCCCTGGCCTTTGCGATGAATGGGGCGGGGTCGGCAGACTGAGGCGCTTCCAGCGTCCCGCGAACCAAAATGAGCGTGAGGACGATCGCCGCAAGGCCCGCCAAGCCGAACAGTCCCGTCTTTACAATGCGCAGCACGCCTTACCTCCCACCTCGATGAAGTCGGGCAGCCTAGCCCAGAGGCCGATTCCGTCAAATTACGAGGCTGTGATGCGGGGGCGCCGGGTGCCGGGCTGCGTCCCTCCGCCGCTTTCGGCGGCGCGCCGAAACCTCTATACAGGCTCGGCGGTGCTTGTGCCGCGCAGAAGAAGGTTGTTCCGTGCTGCTTTCGGCAAACGACATGTTGATCTTCATCGCATTCGCGGTGCTGACCGGGGTTTCGCTCTGGATATTGCTGCGTCCGTTGCGTGCTGGTTCGGCCCTATCCGCGACGGATCGAAGCGAGGGAGAGGTTGCGCTCTATCGCGATCAGCTCGATGAAATCGATCGTGACCTTGAGCGTGGCGTCATCGCCCCGGCGGAAGCGGAGGCAGCACGCATCGAGGTTTCGCGCCGCCTGCTGGCCGCGGACGAAGAGAGAAGCAAAGCGCATATCGCGTCCTCCGACCCGCGCTGGCGGAAAGCGACGGCTCTGCTGCTCGTCATTTTGGTCCCCTTTCTGGCGCTCGGAATTTATCTCGCCGAGGGTTCGCCCGGTATGGAAGGTCAATCCTTCGCCGAACGGATGGCTGTGCCGCCGGAGGAACTGCCGCTGGAAGGGCTGGTGATCAGGATCGAACGCCATTTGAAGAAGCAGCCCGACGATCTGCGCGGTTGGGAACTTCTCGCGCCGGTCTATCTCGAGCTTGGGCGCTATGAGGAAGCGGCCAATGCGTGGACGCGCGCCATGATGGCGGGTGGCGTCTCTGCCGGACGGCTGGCCGCGCGCGGCGAAGCTCGAGTGCTGGCGGATGACGGCGCCGTGGGACCGGCTGCGCGACAGGATTTCGAGAAAGCGGCGGAGCTCGATCCCGCCGAACCGCGCGCGCAATATTTTCTGGGACTGGCGGAAATCGAAGCAGGCGACCGAGACGCTGCGCTTTCGCGCTGGAACAAGCTTCTCGCCTCCGCGCCCGAAGATGCTGCCTGGGTGCCGTCCGTTCGCGCCCGAATTGCAGCCGCGGAACGGAGCCCTGCCGTTCCGCAGGCGGAGGAAGCCATGATCCGTGGAATGGTGGAAGGGCTTGCGGCTCGTCTCGAGGATTCCCCGGACGACCTGGATGGATGGCTTCGCCTGGTCCGCTCCTACAAGGTGCTGAACGAGCAGGAAAAGGCACGCAAGGCGATCGCTTCCGCCCGTGCCGCCTTTGCCGGTGATGAGGCCGCTCTCGCGCGCATCGAAGAAGCCGAAAAAACGCTCGCCGACTAATCCCCGCTTTTTGTCCTGCGCTGTAGGATTGCAGTCGACTCACACAAGGGGCAGGCGGAGATCATGCTGAGCGTGGCGCAGAAGGAAACGGCCAAGGCGATCGTGAACATATTCGAGACGGGCAGCGCGCGCGGCGACTACGCGAGTGTGACGCTCCTCGCTGGAGATAGCGGACACCTGACTTACGGCCGGGCGCAGACGACGCTTGGCAGCGGGAATCTCCACCTCCTCATCAAGTCTTATTGTGCTGCGCCCGGCGCATCCCATGCACGCGCGCTAGAGGCCTATCTGTCGAGACTGGCCGATATGGATCTGCGCCTCGATACCGATTGGACGTTCCGCGGTCTCCTTAAGGAAGCGGGCTCGGACCCCGTCATGCAGGATACTCAGGATGCCTTCTTCGATCGTGTCTACTGGACGCCGGCATCGGTCGCGGCGGAGAAACTGGGATTGATCGAGCCGCTCTCCACGGCCGTCGTCTATGACAGCGTGGTGCATGGTTCGTGGAGTGCGATGCGGGATCGCACCTCGGCGCGCATCGGCGCCCCCTCGAAGTCGGGTGCGCGGAGATGGACGCAAACCTATATCGCCGAGCGACGAGCCTGGCTGGCAGGCCATTCCAACTCCCTGCTGCGTAAATGCGTCTACAGGATGGATGCGTTTGACGCGCTCGTCGCAGCAGGCAATTGGACGCTTGCATTGCCCGTGATGGTGCGCGGCGTTCGTGTCGATAAGTACGTTCTTGAGCTTGCGGCTCCCGTCCGGGTCTCGGCGGACGATGCCTCGACCCGAACTCTCCGTCTTACCCAGCCCCGCATGTCGGGCAGCGATGTCCTCGCGCTTCAGAAGGCCTTGGCGAAGGAGGGATATGCCCTCAACTGCGATGGGGTTTTCGGCGAGAATGTCGAAAAGGCTCTGAAGTCCTTTCAACGCGACTTCGGCATTGTCGACGATGGCATTGCCGGGCCCGCAACCCGGCTGATGCTCGGCATTTGAGCGGTTCTGCTCCCACGACTTCCCCCCGCGACGATTTAGCGGTTTCGCGTCCTGTACCGGGCGGGCTATATCTCTGCCCGCCGGCCACCATGTGGCCCAAGACGGGAGCGAAACATGACGCGCAAACAGCGCCGCGCCACATTCATCTTCGTCAGCCTTGGCATTCTGGGCCTTGCCGCGGGGCTTGTGCTTTTCGCTCTGAGCGACAGCGTTACCTTTTTCTACAGTCCAAGCGATGTTGCCGAGCGTGGCGTCGATGCCGGCGAACGAATCCGGCTGGGCGGCCTCGTGGAACAGGGGTCGCTGGAAAAGGGTGGAGATGCGACCATCCGCTTCAATGTCACCGATTTCGTGGAGACCATCCCCGTGACCTATCGCGGCGTGTTGCCCGATCTTTTCCGGGAAGGCCAGGGCGTTGTCGCGGAAGGGGAGATTCAGGCAGACGGAGTATTCGTTGCCGACAAGGTGCTCGCCAAGCATGACGAGAACTACATGCCGCCCGAGGTTGCCGAAGCGCTGAAGAAGACCGGAAACTGGCAGGGGGAGGGCTCGACCAAATCCCACGCCGAAACCTACGGACAGGGCAGCTATCCATGATTGCCGAGATTGGCCATTTCGCGCTGGTACTCTCCTTTGCCATCTCGCTCGTGCAGATGGTGGTGCCGATGGTTGGCGCGCATCGCCGTGATCCTCAACTCATGGGGCTGGCCAATCCTGCCGCGCTTTTGCAGTTTCTTCTGGTAGCCTTGGCTTTCGGTGCTCTCGTCTGGCTTTTCGTCGTCTCCGACTTCTCGGTGAAGCTCGTCTTCGATAATTCGCATTCCGAGAAGCCGATGATCTTCAAGGTTTCAGGCGTCTGGGGAAATCATGAAGGGTCGATGGTTCTCTGGGTGCTGATCCTCGCGCTGTTCGGTGCGACGGTCGCCCTTTTTGGCGACAACCTGCCGGATACGTTGCGCGCGCGCGTGCTTGCCGTTCAGGCATCCATTGCCGTTGCGTTCCTTCTTTTCATTCTGTTGACCTCCAATCCCTTCCTTCGGCTCGACCCCGCGCCCTTTGAGGGGCGCGGCCTCAACCCGATCCTTCAGGACCGGGCGCTTGCCTTCCACCCGCCCTGGCTCTATGCCGGATATGTCGGCTTCTCGATGACCTTCTCCTTTGCAATCGCGGCGCTCATCGAAGGCAAGGTGGATGCTGCCTGGGCGCGCTGGGTAAGGCCCTGGACCCTTGCCGCATGGCTCTCCCTCACCATCGGTATCGTTATGGGTTCCTGGTGGGCCTATTACACATTGGGATGGGGCGGCTTCTGGTTTTGGGACCCGGTGGAGAATGCATCGCTGATGCCGTGGATCGCAGGCACGGCGCTGCTTCATTCGGCAATCGTCGCCGAGAAGCGCGGCTCGCTCAAAAGCTGGACCATCCTTCTGGCCATTCTTGCTTTCTCGCTGTCGCTGCTAGGCACATTTCTCGTGCGTTCGGGGGTGCTGACTTCGGTTCATGCCTTCGCCGTGGATCCCGATCGCGGCGTGTTCATTCTCGGAATCCTGGTCCTTTTCGTCGGCGGCTCGCTTTCGCTTTACGCATGGCGTGCGCCGATGCTGAAGGCGGGCGGCATCTTCGCGCCGATCAGCCGCGAGGGCGCGCTCCTGATGAATAACCTCCTGCTTTCCGCGGCCGTCGCGTCCGTTTTCATCGGTACGCTCTATCCTTTGCTACTCGACGGGCTCACGGGAGCGAAGATCACGGTGGGGCCGCCTTTCTTCAACTACACCTTCGTGCCGATCTTCGTGCCGCTTCTCTGTCTTGTGCCGCTCGGCCCCTTGCTGGGCTGGAAGCGTGCGGATGTGACAGCGGCAGCCGAGCGGCTTCTCGCCGCCGCCGGGCTTGCCTTCGTTGCGCTTCTCGCGACCTTCGCTTTCGCCTATGACGGTCCCTGGCTTGCGCCTTTCGGCATTGCGCTTGCCGTTTGGCTCGTTGCGGGAGCGGCATCGGAGATCGCCTGGCGCATCCGCCTCTTTACGACCCCGTTCCGTGAAGCGCTTTCCCGTGCGCGTCGTCTGCCGCGCGCGGCCTGGGGCACCGCCCTTGCACATGGCGGGCTGGGCATTGCCGTGGCCGGCATTGTCGGTGTGACGGCGTGGCAAAGTGAACTCATCACCACGCTTGCGCCCGGCGAAAGCACGGAAATCGCGGCATACACGCTGACACTCGAGCGCGTCGGCATGCGTGACGGTCCGAACTTTCAGGCGACCGCCGGCGTCGTCCGAGTGGAAAAGGAAGGCCGGGTGCTTGGATTTCTCATGCCGGAGAAACGCCGCTTTCCGGCCGAGCGTCAGGAAAAGACCGAGCCTGCGATTCGCACCAACGGCTTCGCCGATCTCTATGTTGTCCTTGGCGAACCCTCGGAGGACGGCAAATGGGTCGTTCGCGCCTATCATAACAGTCTCGCGCCCTGGATATGGATCGGCGGTGGCATCATGGCTTTGGGCGGTCTTATGTCCCTTGCCGACAGACGGCTTCGCGTCGGCGCCCCGACACGCGCGCGACTGCGCGCGGCGCCGGCAGAGTAGTGCCATGCGCCGGGGTTTTGCGGCACTCTTCCTCTTTCTCTTCCTTGCAGGTCCCGCATCTGCACTGGTTTCGCCATCGGAGCGTTTGCCGGACCCCGAACAGGAGGCGCGCGCGCGCGAAATCTCGAAGGAGCTTCGCTGCCTCGTCTGTCAGAACCAGTCCATCGACGATTCAGATGCCGAACTGGCGGGCGACCTCCGCCGTATCGTTCGCGAGCGCATAGCGGCCGGCGACACCGACGAGGAAGTCTTCGATTATGTCGTCGCCCGCTATGGCGAATTCGTGCTGATGACGCCGCGCTTCGAGCCGGCCACATGGGCGCTCTGGCTCGGGCCCCTGCTGGTTCTCGCCATCGGCGTCGTGGTTGCCGTCGCCTTTCTGCGGCGCAAAGGAGGCGAGGAGGTCGAGCCCGGCCTGACATCCGAGGAACGGGCGCATCTTGCTCGGCTGACTTCCGCCGGGAAATCCGACGATTCCGCGGTCTGAGCGGTCGCCTTCTTTCCGCCTTACCAATCTGTAATAATTAGGACATGATTTGGAAAGGAGCAGGAAATGATCCTGTCCTTCAAGCATGCCGTCACTGCGCATCGGGCTGGGCGCGTGGCGGTGCTAACGACAGGGAGTTATTCATGCGGAACGGTCGAAACACCAACCTGCGCCTCAAGGCTCTGGCGCTTACCACCGCGGGCTTGATGGCGTTTGGGCTGCCCGCCACGGGTGTCCTCGCGGAACCTGCGCCTCTCGATACACAGTCCGCAGCACCGGCAGCGACAGCGCTTGAGCGCCTTCCGAGCTTTGCGGATCTGGTGGAGAAGGTGACCCCCGCCGTAGTCAGCATTCGCGTCGATGAGGAAGTGACTGCAACGGGACCAGCAATGCCGGACCTGCCTTTCCCGCCCGGCAGCCCGTTCGAGAAATTCTTTCGCGATCTTCAACCTCAAGGCCCGGACGGCAAACCCCGTCCGCGTCATGCGACCGCACTCGGTTCGGGCTTCTTGATTTCCGCCGACGGTTACATCGTCACCAACAACCACGTTGTCGGCGACGGCAAGGACATCACCGTGATCCGCGACGACGGAACGGAGATGCCTGCGAAGCTCATCGGCAAGGATCCCAAGACGGATCTTGCGCTGGTGAAGGTCGAGAGCAAGAAGGCGTTGCCCTATGTCGTATTCGGCGACTCCGAGAATGTACGCGTCGGCGACTGGGTTCTCGCAGTCGGCAATCCCTTCGGTCTGGGCGGCACCGTCACCACGGGTATCGTCTCGGCGCGCGGCCGTGAGATCGGCGCGGGCCCCTATGACGATTTCATCCAGATCGACGCGTCCATCAACAAGGGAAATTCCGGCGGCCCGACTTTCGATGTGCATGGCAATGTGGTCGGCGTGAACACGGCCATCTTTTCGCCGACGGGCGGCAGTGTCGGTATCGGCTTCGCCATCCCTTCCTCTATCGCGATGAATGTTATCGAGCAGCTCAAGAAGGACGGCAAGGTCACCCGCGGTTGGCTCGGCGTCACGATTCAGCAGGTGGACGACGACCTGGCCTCCTCCCTCTCTCTCGGCAAGGCTCGCGGCGCGCTTGTCGCGCAAGTCGGCAAGGACAGCCCTGCCGAAGATGCGGGCATAAAGACCGGTGACGTCATCATCAACGTCAACGGGAAGCAGATGGAGGACGTGCGCGCCGTGAGCCGCACGGTTGCGGATTTGCAGCCCGATTCCGACGCGGAAATCGTCGTCTGGCGCGACGGTCGCGAAAAGACGATCGATGTCGAGATCGGAACCTTCCCGGAGAACCCGCAGATGGCGGCGGCGGAGGAACCCGGCGGCAATGCGGAGGCCGGAACCACTGAAAGCCTCGGTCTCGCTCTCGCGGAATCGCCAGACGGCGTCGTCGTGAAGAGCGTCGATCCCGCGAGCGACGCCGCTGAAAAGGGAGTCCGTCCCGGAGACATCATCGTGAAGGTATCGGGACGTGATGTGACGAATCCCGCAGATGTCGTGGCGGGAGTCGAGGAAGCGAGCAAGGCAAAGAAGAACTCCGTGCTCTTGCTTCTCCGCAGCGACGAACAACAGCGTTTCGTGGCGCTGTCGTTGCAGAAGTCGTAACGCGAGGCCGAAAAGGGGAACGGCCAGAGCTTACGCGGCCCGGACCCCACCGAGCGAAGGGCCGCAGGGCCGCGCCGTCCGACGTGTTCCCCCCGCAGCGTCGGCGGCGCGGTCCGCCCGTCCGCCTTCGGACCGAGATTTGGAGACAGGCACACCGATGCGCATTCTTGTCATTGAAGACGACCTGGAGGCCGCTGCCTACGTGGTGAAGGGCTTGCGTGAGAGCGGCCACATTGTCGATCACGCCGCGGATGGCGAGGAGGGGCTGACCCTCGCTCTCTCAAGTTCCTTCGACATCATGATCGTCGACAGGATGTTGCCGAAGCGCGACGGATTGAGCGTGGTCGAAACGCTGCGCGAAGAAGGCGTTCGCACCCCGGTTCTCTTTCTGTCCGCGCTTGGAGAGGTGGACGATCGCATCAAGGGACTGAAGGCGGGCGGTGACGATTATCTGACCAAGCCCTATGCCTTTGCGGAGCTTCTCGCCCGCATCGAGGTGCTGGTCCGCCGCGCCAATCCGGACCAGGTGCGCACGAAGCTCCAGGTCGGCGAACTCGAAATCGACCTCCTCGCCCGGAAAGTTACGCGCGAGGGCCAGGAAATCGACCTTCAGCCGCGCGAATTCCGGCTTCTCGAATATCTGATGAAACATGCGGGGCAGGTGGTCACCCGGACCATGCTGCTCGAGAATGTCTGGGAATATCATTTCGATCCGCAAACGAACGTGATCGACGTCCATATTTCGCGCCTCCGGGCCAAGATCGACAAGAATTTCGATCAGCCGCTCTTGCACACGGTGCGAGGTGCGGGATACTCGCTGCGTGCCGCTGATTAAACTCCTCAAGACCTCGACCTTCCGGCTCGCGGTCATTTATCTCGCCCTGTTCGCCGCCTCGGCGATCACGCTGCTGGCTTATGTCTACTGGAATACGGCGGGGTTTCTTGCCCGTCAGACGGACGAGGCGGTGGAGGCGGAAATTGCGGGCCTGGCCGAGCAGTACCGGCAGGGGGGCTTGCCCCTTCTTGTGCACACCGTCATCCAGCGCTCGCGCGATCCGGGCCAGAGCCTCTACCTTGTGCTCGACCCTGCGGGCCGCGTTCTCGCGGGCACGCTCGACGGGCGTCCGCAGGTGGAGCCCGGTCCCGACGGCTGGTTCGACTTCAACTACAACCGCAAGACGCTGGACGGAACCGAGGTGAAGGCCGCCCGCGCTCGCGCCTTCTATCTGCAGGAAGGCTTCTACCTTCTTGTTGGCCGAGACGTGCAGGAACGGCGCGAGATCGAGAACCTCATCACCAATGCGCTGATCTGGGCCATCGGCCTCACGATTGCGCTCGGACTTGTCGGCGGTCTCTTCATGAGCCGCAACATGCTGGCCCGTGTCGACGACATCAACCGTTCGAGCCGTGACATCATGGAGGGAGATCTATCGCAGCGCCTTCCCATCGCGGGCACGGGCGACGAACTCGATCAGCTCGGCCTTAATCTCAATGCGATGCTCGATCAGATCGAGGCGCTGATGATCGGCATGCGTCAGGTAACAGACAATATCGCGCATGATCTTCGCAGTCCGCTGAACAGGCTGCGCAATCGCCTTGAGATAACGCTGATGCAGGAAGCATCGCCGGAGGACTACAAGCAGGCACTTGAAAAGACGATTGCCGAAGCGGATAACCTGCTCGGCACATTCAACGCACTTCTGATGATTGCTCGCGCTGAAGCCGGTTCGCTTCGCGACTCGATGACCTGGGTCGATCTGAGTGCGACACTGCATGACGCGGCGGAGCTCTACGAACCCGTGGCGGAGGAGAAAGATCTCTCGATCTCAATTGATGTGCCCGAAGGGCTCAAAATCTGGGGCAACAGGGAACTCCTGTCTCAGGCCGTTGCAAACCTGCTCGATAATGCGATCAAGCATGGTCTCCCGCTGGATAACGGAAATGACCGGACTATCGTGGTTGCGGCAGGGACGGATCCTGTTCGGCCCGGCCGTGGCGTGGTGCTGTCCGTGGCGGATCATGGCCAGGGCATTCCCCCGGACGAACGCCAGCATGTTCTGGAACGCTTCGTTCGCCTCGAAGCAAGCCGCAATACGCCGGGCTCCGGTCTTGGCTTGAGCCTCGTCGCCGCTGTCGCGCGACTCCATGCCGGTTCGATCGAACTCGAGGACAACCGGCCCGGCCTCCGGGTGAGCCTTTTCCTCCCGGTTTCCGGGCGGTAAAAAATTTCGGGCCCTTGTTGTTTCTTGGTTCGTGACTAGACTATCGGGCTGCACATTATGCAGTTGGACTGGGTGGTGGAAAAATTTGAATGCGATATCGTCCAGATATCGACGGAATAAGAGCTCTAGCCGTAGTTCCAGTCGTTCTCTTTCACGCTCACATATGGCCATTCTCGGGCGGGTTCGTCGGGGTCGACATATTCTTTGTGATCTCCGGCTATCTCATAACCTCAATTCTGGTGAACGATATTCGGTCGGAGACATTCTCAATTATCAAATTTTATGATCGTCGTATTAGACGAATATTTCCAGCCTTGTTTCTTGTTGTCGGCCTTAGTTTTGTTACCGCCTGGTTTATTCTGCTGCCTTCCTATTTTGAAGACTTCTCCGAGACCGTTTTCGCTGCAGCGATATTTTTATCCAACGTGCAGTTCTGGCGCGAAGCTGGTTACTTCGGCGCCGACGCTGAGTTGGCTCCGCTTCTGCATACCTGGTCGCTGGCGGTCGAAGAACAGTTCTACGTTTTCTTCCCACTTCTGCTCGCATTTTTCCATCGTCGCAGTGTGTCGAAGCTAAAATTCGTTCTCCTTGTGATATTGACGCTCTCCTTTGTGCTCAGTGTATATTTTGTTGAAAGAGCACCCGATGCCGCGTTCTATCTGACACCTATGCGAGCATGGGAACTCATGGTGGGCTGCTTGCTAGCTGTGGGGTTCGTGCCGGCCCTCAGGGGCCGGAAAATGGCGGAGGCAGTTTCTGCTCTGGGCCTAATTCTCATCGGGGTGGCTATCTTCGGGTTCGACTCCAGCACACCATTTCCCGGATTCGCAGCGCTTCTTCCTGTTTTGGGAACTGCGGCGCTTATCCACGTTGGAGAGGGGAACGACACATTCGTGCGGCGCGTTCTGAGCGCGCGCTTCTTGGTATTTGTCGGTCTTCTTTCATACTCTTTCTATCTATTCCACTGGCCAATTTTTGTTTTCTACAAGCATATGACCGGGAGTGATGGCGCACTTTCCGTGCGCCTTTTGCTTGTGATTTTGTCTTTCGTGTGCGCTTGGCTGTCCTGGCGTTTTGTCGAACGGCCATTTCGGGCACATGGAGAATCCGGGTCAGCTTGGCGCGTGCTTTTGGCTGGCGGTGCAGTGAGCACAGTTTTTTTGGGAGTCGGTCTTGCCGGCAACCTGACGCATGGATGGCCTGCGCGGTTCGACCTGCGTTTTGACCCCCGCCCACTGATGACAAACGAAGAAAACGAAATCCGCATGGTCATGGAGGGTGTCACTTGTCGTGTTGTCGAGGGAGGGCGGATCGTATTAACCGGTGCGTCATGCGACCTCCGGCAAAATGAACGCAGTGTGTTACTGCTCGGTGACAGTCATGCCGCACATCTATATCCCGGTCTTTCAGACGCAATGCCATGGACAGATTTTCATCTCTATAGCGCTGGTGGATGCCGGTCGATTCAAGGTCTGAATACGCGGACTGACAAGGAGAGTTGCGGTATCTTGGTGCCTTTTATATTTAACGAACTTCTTCCTAAGGGAAAATTCTCGGCGGTCATCCTAAGCGGTCGTTGGGAGATGTCCGAAATTCAACATCTACAGGAAACCGTAACCTATATCCGGCGCTACGCATCCGAAGTAGTCGTAATCGGGCCTGTGCCGCGATATAAGACTGATCTCCCGGAAGCTCTCGCTCTGTGGCAAGGCGAATATTCACGACGCTTCTTCGATCTGAACGGCGAGGCGGAGGTTGCGGAAATTGATCGTCGGATGTCTGCGGCTCTAGCTAGTACCGATGCAGTTTATATCTCGCTTTTTGCTGAGCTTTGTAGTGACGGATTCTGCCGGACCTTTGCAGACAATAATATGGTGCCATTGCAATGGGACGATGCACATCTGACGCTCCTCGGATCGGAATATATTGCGGACAAGATTTTGGCGCCGAAACTCTCCGAACTTGATGCATTCAAAGAAGCTGGCATCGCCAAATATCTAGACGTCGTGGGTTCCGGCGAGGCCCAAAGGGAAATGAAATAGGGCGTGTCAGATTTGTCGATTCGAAATTTCTCCTTCATGGACATGAGGCGGTGACGCCCGAAGTATCGAAACCACTTCGCGTTTGGGCTGGTCATGCGCCCGCCCCATATGATGCCGACCGCGTCGCTCGCGAGATGGAGGATTTTCGTGCCGCCGTCGCTCGCTTTGGCGACGAGCAGCTAGCCGCGCTCGCTTCGGATCGGGAAGTCCGTCACCTTCTCTCGTCCATTTTTGGAAACTCGCCCTTTCTCGGCCGTATCCTGCGCCTCCATCCCGATTGGCTGCCGCGTCTCCTCGGTCGCCCGCCGGAAGCAGCCTTCGACGATCTGCTGGCACGTACCGCTTCCGCGGGGGAACTCGAGAAGCAGGAAGAAGTCATGGCCGCGCTGCGGCTTGCCAAGGCGGAAGCTGCTCTGCTCATCGCCATGGCGGACATAACGGGTGCCTGGCCGCTGGAGCGGGTGACCGATGCATTGACCTCCTTCGCCGATAGAACGGTCAATGCCTGCATCGGCTGGCTTCTGCGCAACGCCGCATCGCGAGGCCAGATACTTCAATCGACGCACGACGTTTCGGCGAGCGGATCGGGCCTTGTCGTGCTGGGCATGGGGAAATATGGCTCGCGGGAGTTGAACTATTCGAGCGACATCGACCTCGTCGTCTTTTACGAGCCTGGTCAATTGCCGCTGAAGGAGGGGCTGGACGACAGCGGCTTCTTCGTCCGAATGACGAAGGATCTCGTGAAGATGCTGCAGGAGCGCACCGCGGAAGGATATGTCTTTCGAACGGATCTGCGTCTCCGCCCCGATCCCGGCGGCACGCCTGTCGCCGTTTCGCTGCCGGCGGCGGAGAGCTACTATGAAAGCCGCGGACAGAACTGGGAACGCGCCGCCTTCATCAAGGCGCGAGCTGTGGCAGGCGATCTTGAGGCGGGGACGCGTTTCCTGCAGATGCTTGTGCCCTATATCTGGCGCAGGAATCTGGACTTCGCCGCCATCGACGATATCCACTCGATGAAGCGGCAGATTCACGCTGTCGGCGGTCACGGCCGGATCGCGGTAGCGGGCCACAATATCAAGCTCGGTCGCGGTGGAATCCGCGAAATCGAGTTCTTCGTGCAGACGCAGCAGCTTATCGCAGGCGGACGCGACTACGATCTGCGAGGCAAGCAGACCTGTCTCATGCTCGACGAACTGGCCGTGAAGCAGTGGATTACGCCCCAGGCAGCGGAAGAGTTGAAAGAGGCTTACCGCTTTCTGCGCACCCTCGAACATCGGCTTCAGATGATCGAGGACGAGCAGACGCATTCCTTGCCGCTTGCCGATGCCGATCTGGATCGCGTTGCCTGCTTCATGGGTTTTGCCGATCGCGAAAGCTTTGCCCAAGCGCTCACCACGCGCCTTGAATGCGTGCGCGATCACTATGCGAAACTCTTCGAAACCGCCCCGCCGCTTGGCGAGGAAGGCGGTAGTCTCGTCTTTACCGGCACGGAAGACGACCCGGAAACGCTGGAAACGCTGCGCAGCCTGGGTTTCACGCGTGTTTCCGAAATGTCGGAAGCAATCCGTGCCTGGCATACGGGCCGCTTTCCCGCGACGCGGGCCACGCGCTCACGCGAGCTGCTGACAAGCCTTATGCCTGCGCTCCTGCGCTCGCTTTCGCGCACGTCCAACCCGGACACCGCATTCGACCGTTTCGACAGGTTTCTGACGGGGCTGCCGGCGGGTGTCCAGCTTTTCTCCATGCTCTATTCGAATCCGCATCTGCTCGACCTGCTGGCGGGCATTTGCGGAACGGCGCCGCGCCTCGCGAACTATCTCAGTCACAATCCGCGCGTTCTGGAAGCGGTTGTCGATCCCGATTTCTTCAAGGTTCTGCCGGATCGCGAAGTGCTGCATCGCAGTCTGCGCGACGAACTCGGCCACGCAGCCGACTATCAGGACATTCTCGATTTTGCTCGCGTCTGGGCCCGCGAATATCGTTTTCGCCTTGGCGTGCGCGTCCTCTCCGGCAGCGCGGATGCGGAAGAGGCGGGTCCCGCCTATGCGGCGCTGGCAAGCGAACTCGTCGCCGCGCTCGCACCCGCGGCGGAGGCGAGGGTCGCCGAAAAGCACGGACGAATCCCGGATGGCCGCTTCGCCGTCGTCGCGATGGGCAAGCTCGGCAGCGAGGAGATGAGTGCGGCCTCGGACCTCGATCTCATCGTGATCTATGACGCGGACGCAGAGGCGGCCTCCGACGGAGATCGTCCGCTTTATGCCGCGCAATATTATGCGCGCGTGTGTCAGCAGCTTATCAATGCTCTCACTGCGCCGACCGCGGAAGGAAAGCTCTACGAGGTGGACATGCGCCTGCGGCCTTCGGGCAACGCGGGTCCCATCGCAACCTCTTTCCCGAGCTTTGTTTCCTATCAGGAAACGGAAGCATGGACATGGGAGCATATGGCGCTTACCCGCGCGCGTGTCATTGCGGGCCCCGACGATCTGAAGGAGAGATTGGACAAGGCCATCCAGCAGACACTCACCCGTCCGCGTGACCGGGCAAGGATCGCCGCCGATGTCGTCGAGATGCGGGCACGCATCGCCAGGGAACATGCGAGCACCAATGCCTGGGAGATGAAACATGTGCGGGGCGGGCTCGTAGATATCGAGTTCATCTGCCAGTATCTGCAGTTGATACATGGAGCGGCGCATCCTGAAATCCTGAACACGCATACAAGGACTGCGCTTGCCCGGATCGCCGCCGCAAATCTTCTCCCGCCGGAAACCGCCGACATGCTCGTGCGCGCGATCGCGCTCAATCACAATCTCACTCAGGTGATCCGTGTTTGCGTCGAGGGTGTGTTTAATCCGGCAGAAGCCTCGAGCGGCCTCAAGTCGCTCCTCGCCCGCGCGGGCGATGCGCCGGATTTCCCCGCTCTCGAAGCCGAGCTTGTCGAGAACCAGCGCAAGGTCCTCGAAGCATTCGAAGCCATTATCGGCAAGGCCTGACCCGGCTTTCCTCTGGCTGAACTCTTGCACCGCGGATGCACTGGCCGGGGTGCCGGAGCGTTAACGCTGTTTGGCGTAAATGCGCTGGAAGCAAGGCAATCCCCGGACATTCTTGGTTAATACGTCCGCCGCTCGTTTGGGGTGGGGGATGCTGCAAGGCATCGGACGTGTCAAAACGGCACGTTTCGGGTAGGTAAGCCAAATGGCTTCCTTCGGGACCGTCCCATGCCGGGCAGATGTTGTGGAGTTGGGGGCGCATGGAGCGTCACGATGCAATCGTGATCGGAGCCGGGCTCAACGGGCTCGTTGCCGCCGCCTATCTGGCGCAGGCGGGGCTCGACGTGCTTGTGCTTGATCGCGGCACCGCACCGGGTGGCCTCGCGTCCGAACACGAGATTGCGCCGGGCTACCGTCTTCCGCGCTTCACATTGGGAAGCGGCGGCCTGCCGCCGCGCATCGTTTCCGATCTCGGTCTGGCGGATCACGGGCTCCGCTTCATTCGGGCCGAAGGTGGCGTCACCTGCTTTCCGGATGGCCGCTATCATGCGAGCTACCGCGACGGTGTCGTCTATCGCCGCGAGATTTCGCGCTTCTCGCGCGTCGATGCGGATGCTTTCACGCGCTATCGCCGCGACATGTTGCGGGCTGTCAGGCGGCTGGCGCCTTTGCTGGCTCGTCCCGCCCATTCGGGGGCGAGGGGGCTTTTCGGCCGCCTGCGGGCGCAACTCGCCCATGCGGACCTTATAGCCGCCATGTCTCCGGACGATATGCGGGATGTACTGCGCCTCTGGACGCTCCCCGCTTCCGATTTCCTGGATACTTATTTCGAAGACGATTTCGTCAAGGCGCATCTGGCGGCGGCCGCAATGATCGGCGGCACGCTTGGCCCCTGCACGCCGACAAGCGCCGCGCGTCTCGTCCTTCCCTGGCTTGCCGAAACAGGCGACGCGTCGGGCGGCGCGCCGGAAACGCTTATGCCTGCCGGTGGTACGTCGGCACTTGTTCAGGCGCTTGTCTCCGCAGTCGGCGCCGCCGGTGGCGTGTTGCGCATGGAAGCCGAAGTCACCGACGTTCGTATCAGGGATGGCAAGGTCAAGGGCATCGTGCTCGCCAATGGCGAGGAGATTGAAGCGAGGGCCGTTCTGTCCGGCCTCGATGTGAAGCGGAGTTTCCTCAGCCTCTTCCAGTGGAAGGATCTGCCTGAAGGTCTGGTGGAGCGCGTTGGCCGCGTGCGAATGAAAGGTGTCGCCGCAAAGGTCAACCTGGCGCTCGACGCCGCACCCGTCTTTCCGGGTTTGCCGGAGGGATGTCCCTCGATTGGCGGCGGTCTTCGCCTCGCGGGAACCATTCCTGCGATGGAACGCGCCTTTGCGGACTGGCGCGAACGTATGCCGCCCCGAGATCCCTTGATCGACGTGCTCATCCCCTCTTTGCTCGACCCCTCCCTTGCGCCGGAGGGCGGACACGTTCTTTCCGCACTCGTCCACTACGTGCCCGAGGAATTGCATGACGGCCCCTGGACGGGGGAGCGCCGCGATGCGCTGGGCGACCTCGTGATGACGCGCCTCGCAGAAATAAGCCCCGGCATCGCAGAGCATGTCATTGCCATCGAAATCCTGCTGCCGGACGATGTCGAAAACGAGATCGGTCTCACATCCGGCGATCTCTCGCATGGCGAGACAACACTCGATCAGTTTTTTGCAAACCGTCCGTTTCCCGGCGCCGGTGGGGCGGAGACGCCGCTGAAAAATTTCTATCTCTGTTCTCCGAGCGCGCATCCGGGCCCCCTTGTCATGGGCGGCGCTGGTGCGAATGCCGCGTCCACTCTCCTTGCTGCCATGGGCAAGAGGGGGCGCGCATGATCCCGGAGAACGATGTCTTCGATGCGATCGTCGTCGGTGGCGGGCACAACGGCCTTGTCGCGGCCGCGCGTCTCGCGGCGGCAGGAAAGCGTGTCTTCGTCGCGGAAGCGCGTGCAAGTGCGGGTGGTGCCGCCGTCACGTCGGAGATCGCCCCGGGATACGCCATCTCTGCCGTCGCGCATCTTCTGGAGGGCTTTCCGCGCCGTATCGAGCGCAAGCTGAAGTTGGCGAAACACGGTCTTCGCTATGCCGCGCGCGATGTTGCAACCGTCGCGCTGGACAGGGACGGAAAGCATCTCGTTCTTCCGCGCAGCAGGAAGCAGTTCACGGCCTTCGCCGAGGCTTTGCCCAAGGATGCGGAGGCTTACCGGCGCCACGTTGCACGCAACCGCGCTCTGGCCTCTCTTGTTTCGCCCCTTCTTGGCGAATGTCCTCCCGCACTTTCGGATTCTTCGGCCTTGAGATCATTCCTCCGGCGCCAGGTTTTGCGCGCGGCGTTCAAGGGAAGGGATGTCCTGCCGGAACTGTTGCGCGTACTGCCCGAAGCGATCGGCGACCGGCTGGAGGCGGAGTTCGAGTCCCCCCTTCTCAAAGCCGCGCTTGCCTTCGATGCAACACTCGGCGGCGCTGAGGGCCCCTATTCACCGGGCACGTCTTTCCGAGCCATTCTGCGCGAGGCGGTGCGCATGAGAGGGCGGGGCGTCATGCTCCCGGCGGGCGGCATGGGAGCGGTGTCCGATGCGCTTGTCGCGGTCATAGCGGCGTCGGGCGGTGAAGTTCATCTGGAGACGGAGGTTCTGGGCATTCTGGTCGAACAGGGCAGGGCCGCGGGGATCGAGATTGCCGGTGGCGGTCAGGTCCGCGCGCCGCTCGTCTTCTCCGCCGTATCGCCGCGCAGCACCATGCTCGACCTGGTGGGCGCACGTCATGTCGAGACGGAGGACCTGCGAGAACTTCGCCATGCTGTCCCGCGCGGTGCGACGGCCAAGATCAATCTCGCTCTCGATTGTCTTCCGCATATTGCCGGCCTTTCTCCGGAACTTCATGCCGCGCGGCTTCTCGTCGTTCCCTCACTTGCCGAACTCGAAGAGGCCGCGATCGCCAGCCGCAATGGCGGCCTTCCGCTGGAGCCTGCGATGGAGGTCCTTCTGCCGAGCGTGGCGGATAAATCTCTTGCGCCCGAAGGCCGGCATGTCATGTCCATCATCGTGCATAACGTGCCCGGCGAAATGAACGGCGGTTGGGCAGGTCACCGCGAGGCGCTTCTGCAGCGCGTTCTGCGCAGGCTTGGAGACTACGCGCCGGATATTCCCGATGCAGTCGTTGCGGGCGAAGTTCTGACGCCTCTCGACATCGATACGAAATATGGTCTTGCCGGAGGCGACTGGCATCAGGGCGATATTCGCCTTGACCGTCTTTTCTCCCTTCGCCCCGCCCCGGGCTATGGCGATTACGAAGCGCCGGTACCGGGGCTCTGGCTCTGCGGTGCGGGCAATCACCCCGGCGGCGGCGTTACCGGCCTGCCGGGCTGGATTGCAGCGGAGGCAGCGCTTGAAAGGTGGACGACATGACGCCGGATACTGCCCATCCTGCCGGAGACGAGGCTTCGGCGATCGACCTCGACGACGAAAGGGCGAAAGTCGACCCGGCGCTTTTCGAGGCTGACCCCGCGGAGCCTCCTTTCGCGCGCTCGGTGCTCACCACGCCGCTCCATCTCGTCACCTCGGCGGAAAGTCGGACGAACCGTTGGATCAGGTGGAACGGCTACACCGTCCCGGAAGTGCTGACGGATCTCGGCGACGAATACAGGGCATTGCGTGGCACAGCGATACTCGCCGATCACTCGCCTCTCGTGAAGACGCGTATCTCCGGGCGCGAGGCCTTCGACTATCTGCAGCGTCTGGTAGCGCGCGATCTTTCGCTGCTCGATGTTCATTCTTCTGTCCACGTCATCTTTTGCGAAAGTGGTGGACGTGTTCTTGGCGATGGACTGCTCTTCCGGCTTGGGAACGAGGAATATCGTCTTGTCACCGAGGAAAGCCACCTCGCCTGGATGGCCGAGAGTGCCGAAGGCTTCCGCGTCCGCGTCGAGGATGTAAGCGCGAGTATCGCCATGCTCTCGCTTCAGGGGCCTCTTTCCGCGTCGTGCCTCGCCGAGGCCGGATTGGAAGGGATCGAGAAGCTCGCGGCCTTCGGCGCCCTGTGGGGTCATATTGGCGGGATGCCGCTCTATGTGAGCCGCACCGGCGCGACCGGAGATCTCGGATATGAACTCTGGACCGACGCCGAAGACGCGCCGCATGTCTGGCGCCGTCTGATGGAAAGGGGAGCGTCTCTCGGTCTCCGGCCAGCCGGATTTGCCCTGCGCGAGCTCGCCCGGCTCGAAGCCGGCCTGCCTCGCGCCGGGCAGGATTATCTCTCCGCCTTCGCCGCGGTGTCGGCTGCAGACGCGGTGACCCCTTTCGAGCTCTGGTCCGCTCCTCCGCTTGCGACGGAAAAGCCGGTATTCAACGGGGGCAGGGCGCTCCGCCGCCTGGCGGGTGAGCGGCCGTTCCGCCGACTGGTCCTCCTTCGGGCCGAAAGCTTCGAGCCCGCATCCTTGTCCACGGTTCTCTGTGGCGGCCGTTCCGTCGGAGCGGTGACGACGGCCGGCTTTTCGCCCGCGCTGGGCGCGAATATCGCGCTGGCCCTGGTCGAGAGCGCGAGTCTCGAGGGAAACCTCTCCGTCACGGCTTGCCGTCGTGAGGGGCTCTCCTCGCGCGAAGCACTGCTCCCCGTCCGGATTCTGCCGGCTCCGGCCTGGAATTCCGCGCGCCGCGTCGCAATTCCTGCCCCTCTCGGCCTCTGAAAAAATTCAGCTTCCCTCCGACGGATTTTCCTCGCCCATGCGTTTATCTGGGTAACGGACGCCGCACGGTCCGCTGCTTGCCCCCCTTGAAGCAGCCTCATCCGTCGCGGCGAGCCGGTTCCGGAGTACGCGGGCAACCTTTCGCAGACAGAGCCTGCGGCTCCGGAACGCCAACTCCGGGGTACGGAACCCAAGGAAAAGGACAAGAGATGCGTATATTGAAACTTGGATTGCTCGGTACGTCCGCTGCACTCGCCCTTGCGATCGCGCTGCCGGTCATTTCCCATGCCGGCCCCGGCAAGGGTGGGCATGGCGCCCGCCTCTTCGAACAGGCCGACACGAATGGCGACGGTTCCGTTTCGATGGCCGAGATGCAGGCAGCGAGCGAAGAACGCTTCGCCGGTGCCGATGCCGATGGTGACGGCGTTCTGACGAAGGACGAGATGAGGAGTGCGCATGAAAACATGCGCAGGGAGTATCGCGGCGATCCGGCAGAACGCTTCGCCGCGGCCGATGCCGATGGCGACGGCAGGATCACACTCGAGGAAATGAAGACCGCCGCTGCCGGGCGTCGTGCCGGACACATGGAAAGGTTCTTCAAGGCAGCCGATACCGACGGCGATGGTGGACTGACACAGGAAGAAATGCAGGCTGCCCGCGACAAGATGCAGAAGCGTTTCGCCGAGCATAAAGGCAAGCGCGGCGACCATTTCTCGCGGATCGACGCCGATGGCGACGGTCAGGTGACGAAGGCCGAATTCGTTGCGGCCGGCGAGAAGATGTTCGACCGTCTCGATGCCAATGATGACGGCAAGCTCGAGCCCGGCGAAGGCCGTCCGCATCGCGGTGGCCCGGATGCCAATTAGGTAAAAGCCGGGTAGGCTGGTTCATGGCGGATCGCCGCCTTGAAATCCTGCGGGGCGCCGGCTTCGGCCGGCGCTCTCGCCTGGATGAAGCGGGCATGTTCCCGATGCCCGCGCATGCGAGGGGAAACATACGGTTGGAGCAGCCGTCGGACGACGAACTCGTGGCCGCCGTCGCATCGGGCGATGAGGCGGCCTGCCGTGCGTTGATGGACCGGCATCTGACGCGAATACTGGTGCTCGCGAGGCGCATGCTCGGCAACCAGGCGGATGCGGAGGAAGTAGCTCAGGAAGTCTTTCTGCGCGTCTGGACCCATGCCGATCGCTGGGAGCCCGGCCAGGCGCGCTTCGGAACCTGGTTGCATCGGGTGGCCACGAACCTTTGCCTCGACCGCCTGCGCAAGAACCGTCCAACCGACGACATAGACGAAATGCCGGATCTGGCGAGCGGTGACCCCGGTCCCCACCGGCAACTCGAACAGCGTGAGCTTGCCGCCCGCGTCGATGCCGCGCTGCAGGCACTGCCTGAGCGGCAGCGCGCCGCCATCGTGCTTTCCCATTATCAGGGTCTCGGAAATCTCGAGACGGCGGATATTCTCGGCGTAACGGTCGAAGCGGTGGAATCGCTCCTCTCGCGGGCCCGCCGCCAGTTGCGCCTCTCGCTGGCGACGGAAAAGGACGACTTGTTACGTTCAGATAAGGTGAGCGCCTCGTGACGAGGCTGGATATGGATTTGAGACCATGCGAAGCGAGATGACATTCAAGCGGTTGGGCGAGATCGTCGATGCATATGGCGCCTCGCCCGCTCGCTGGCCGGAAGCCGAAAGGCCCGCCGCCGAAGCGCTGCTTGCCGTCTCCGCCGAAGCGCGTGCGCTGGTGGAGGAGGCGGGGCGGTTCGATGCGCTTCTCGACATGGCGCCCGCCGGGGTTCCCTCCGCCGCGCTCGCGGGGCGGTTGATGGCCGCGCGGCCTCGTCCGGCCGCCCCGTCCGGTCGCCCAGTGGCGCCACGCCGCCGCGCAACAGGAATACTCGGCGCCCTTCTCGAAACCGTCTGGCCATATGGCTCGCCTGCCTTTCCGGCAGGTGCGCTCGCCGCCGCGCTCGTTCTCGGACTGGCGCTTGGCTCGACATCGAATATTTCCCTTCTTCAGCCGGAAACCTCGGTTGCGGCCGCTTCCGGCGACCAGACGGGTGAAGGGCTGATCGCGCTTGCCATGGCCGATCAGGCATGGCCCGAGGAGTGGATGCAATGAGCGATACGAATTTGACACCGTCCGAGGGGAAAGTGGTGCGCCGCTGGCTCGGGCCTGCCCTTCTGGCTTCGCTTGCGGTGAATGTCTTCCTGCTCGCGCTTATTTCCGTGCCGCTCTTCTTCGGGCCGCCGCATGATGGCGGCTTCGGCGCGCCGCCCAGGGGACATGGGCCGATGCTGATGCACGGCGCCTTCAAGGAATTGCCGGAGGAAGACAGGCTGATCTTTCGCCGTGCGATGAGAGAGCAGTTCCGCAACGTCGTTCCGCTCATCCGTCAGTCGCGAGAGGCGCGGGATGCGCTTGCCGATGCAATAGCCGCTGATCCTTACGATGAGGCGGCCGTTCGTGCTGCTTTCGACGATATCGAAAAGGCGATGGATGCCATAGGCGAGATCGGCCGGGATGGGATGATCGAAGTCTTCGCCAGGCTTACGCCCGAGCAGCGTCAGCGCGTCGCAAGGGCCATGCGCGAGGAGCAGGAGCGTGTCCGCTTGCGCTGGCGCGACCGTCGTGGCGATGAAACTTCGCCGGAAATGATGCCGGAGGGTATCCCCGGGGATATGCGGAGCGCTCCGCCTCCGGCCCCTTGATATCCGGGCTTTGGCCGTCCCCCGGCGCTTTGTGATAGGTTGCCCCGGGGTAAGGCAAAGAGGGTTTCCGGCCAATGAAGGCGTTTCGGGTTTTGTCGCGCGTGCGGCCTTTCTTTTCTCATTGGCCGTTGCATTTGCGCATGGCCGCGCAGATGAGTGCGGGAGAGATCAATCACAGCTTCCACATGATGCCGGAACTCGGAATCATCTATGTATCGATTCCGAAGGTTGCCTGCACATCGCTGAAGCTCGCATTCCGTGAGGTCTACGGCGCTACCGGGTCCATACGCCCCGGCGCGATCCACGACGTTGCCAACCAGCCCTGGCAGCATATGCGCGACCTTGGCCTGCGCGATCTCGCGCGGCGTATCGAGAACGGAACGCTGAAACCCGTCACCTTCGTGCGCAATCCCTTTTCCCGTGCTCTCTCCTGCTATCGCAACCAGTTCGAATATCCGTTGCGCAACTGGGACAAGCCGAACCGCGTTCACTTGCGCTCCCTGCTGATCGAAGATCCGATGCGCCGCATGTCGTTCGCCGAATTTCTGGAGGCGGTGGACAGGCAGAAATCTGCCGGCATGAACGGTCACTGGCGGCCGCAGGCGGATTTCGTCATGGCGAAAGACATTCCCTATGCCTTCATCGGCCGTCAGGAAAATCTGCGGGAGGATTTCACGGCGCTCGGAAAGATGATCGGTGCGAACCTCTCATCCATAAAACTTGCTTCGCGAAACCGGTCCGGTGCCGGCGCCTCGCTCGCCGATTACTACACGCCGGAAACGATCGAAATGGTTCGGCGGATATATGCGGCCGATTTCGAAACCTTCGGCTATTCGAGAGATTTGCCCGTATCGCCCGGCGGCGATGCCGCGCAACCCGAAGTCCTCGGGCGTACCGTTGAAGAGGTCCGAAACTGAGCTGGTATCATCCGGAGATGTACAACGCGGGCGCGCCCGCCGGCAGTCTCTGGGAAGAGACCGCGCCTGCGCTCGCGAATGGTGTGGATCTCGGCGCAAACGGCGACGAGACCTGCGACGTCGCGATCATTGGCGGCGGTTACACGGGCCTTTCCTGCGCGCTGCATCTGGCACGCGACTTTTCAATGAACGTCCGGCTGCTCGAAGCTGGGCCGCTCGGTTGGGGTGCCTCGGGCCGCAATGGCGGTTTCTGTACACTGCCGCCGATGGGTCTGACGTTCGATCGGCTCATTGCGCGCTATGGCGAGGAAGAAGCCAGAAGGTTCATTTCCTCGCAGGTGGAGGCGACGCGCTTCGTCCGCGCATTTGCGCAAGAGGAGGGCATGGATATCGACCCCCAGGGCGAGGGCGAGCTTCATGTCGCTCATGCGCCCTCGCGCTATGCCGAGCTGGAACATGAGCGCGATCTCCTCTCGGGCAAGTTCGGTATTCCTGCCCGCCTGATCCCGCGCGAGGAAGTCGCCGCGGAATGGTACGACTCGACGGAGCAATTCGGTGCGCTCCATGTCGGCGCGGGCTTCGGCCTCCATCCGCTCCGTTTCGTGCGGGGGCTCGCGGCCGCAGCCGCGCGCGCAGGCGCGAAACTTCACGGCGGATCGCCGGTCACGCGCTGGGAAAGGGAAGGGCGCTCGCATCTTCTCGTCACGCCGTCGGGCACGATCCGCGCCGCCCGCGTGGTCGTGGCGACGAACGGCTTTACGCGCTCCCCCATGCCTGCGGCCCTCTCCGACAACATCATCCCCGTCATGTCGAACATCGTGGTGACGCGTCCGCTGACGGCGGATGAGCTCGCCGCCCAGAACTGGCGCACCGAAACGCCCTGTGCCAACACGCGAAATCTTCTCTTCTACTATCGTCTTCTTCCCGACCGCCGTTTCCTCTTCGGTGCGCGGGGCGACCTCACCGGCAAACCCGAAGACGGCCTGCGCATGCGCCGCTTCATGGAGCGGCGCCTTGGCGAGGTCTTCCCCGGTTGGGCCCATGCGGAGATTACCCATTCATGGCGCGGCTTCGTCTGCATGGCGGCCCGGCTCACCCCTTCATTGGGCTCACTTCCGGACGATGAAACCGTCTTTTTTGCCCTGGGTTATCACGGAAATGGGGTCGCAGCGGCTCCCTGGGCGGGCCGCCTCGTCGCCCAACTCATTGGCGGAAAAAAGAAAATTTCGGACATTCCCGCGCCGGTCAGGGGCGAGCCCCGTTCCATTCCTTTTCCCGCTTTGCGGCGCTGGTATCTCCGGGGGGCTCTCGGCTACTATCGCTTCATGGATCTATAGGACGCGATAGCGGTTTCAAACGTGGGTGAGGGGGCTCGCTCGCGTGGACCTTGCGTTGTGAACATGCAGGACATCATGAGCGACCGGGAAAGACAGGGCCCAAGGGATTGGGCCACGCTGGGTGAGTTCAATGCCTTCCTCGCCGAGCACGGCGAGATCGACTACCTCGACGCCATTTTCGTGGATATGTGCGGTACGGTGCGCGGCAAGCGCTTCCCCTCCGAAGAGGCCGACAAGGTCTTCACGACGGGCGTGCAGATGCCGCAGTCGATCTATTTCTTCGACGTGACGGGCGTGAACGAGGACATCCTCGGCATGGGCTTTTCCGACGGCGATCCGGACAAGCAGTCCCGTCCCGTCTCCGGCTCCATCGTTCCCGTCCCCTGGGCCTCCATGAAGCAGGCGCAGGTTCTGATGACCATGCTGGATGACGACGGTGCGCCGCTCATGCTCGAGCCGCGCAACGTGCTGATCCATGTCGCGAAGAAGCTCGAGGAGATCGGCCTCAAGGCGACGGTCGCCTGCGAATTCGAGTTCTATCTCCTCGACAAGGACATGGATCGCAAGGGCCGTCCTCAGCCGCCGATCAACCCGGCGACCGGTGCGCGCGAAACCGCGCACGAGGTCTACGGCATCACCGAACTCGACGGTTTCATGGGTCTCCTCAAGGATATCGATGAGGCCGCTGCCGCGCAGGGCGTTCCCGCTTCCGGCGCCACGGCGGAGTTCGCGCCCGGCCAGTACGAGATCAACCTCAAGCACGAGGACGATGTCGTGCGGGCCGGCGATCATGCCGTCATGTTGCGTCACCTGATCGGCACCATCGCCCGCAAGCATAATTTCCTTGCGAGCTTCATGGCGAAACCCTTCGTCGACCAGACCGGCAATGGCATGCATGTCCACTGCTCGGTACTGGACGAAAAGGGAAACAACATCTTCAACAACGGCACGGACGAGGGGTCCATCCAGCTTCGCCACGCGATTGGCGGCCTCCAGGCGACCCTGCCCGAAGCAATGGCCATCTTCGCGCCGAACCTCAATTCCTACCGCCGCTTCGGGCCCAACCTCTTCGTGCCGGTCAATGGAAGCTGGGGATATAACAACCGCTCCGTCGCTTTCCGTGTGCCGAACGGTTCGCCGGATTCGCGGCGCATCGAACATCGCGTCACCGGCGCGGACGCAAATCCGTATTTGGTGCTGGCGGCGATCCTCGCCGGTATCCACCACGGCATCGTGAACGAGATCGATCCGGGCGACCCCGCCGAAGGAAATGCGTGCGAAACCGTGGACGAGGGGCTTCCGCTCTATCTGCCGAGCGCGCTCAAGCGGTTCCGCAACTCGCAGGTCATGCGGCAATATCTCACCGACCGCTACGTCGATGTCTATGCCGAGACGAAGATCCTCGAATTCGAGAAATTCCAGGAAGCGATCTCGCCGCTGGAGTATGACTGGTATCTCTAGACGGTAATCGCAGGCAGCGTGAAGCTCACCGTCGTGCCGACGCCTTCGGTGCTTTCGATGGTGAGCGTCCCGCCGTGAAGCTCCACGAGCGAGCGGGAGAGGGCGAGGCCGAGCCCCGTGCCCTTGTGCTTCTTCGAATGCTGGCTCTCGACCTGTTCGAAGGGACGGCCGATCTTCGGCAGTGCGCTCGCAGGGATTCCGATACCCGTATCTTCGACAGCAATCGTGACGATGCCGTCTGTGCTGCTTCCCTTGAGATGGATCGAGCCTCCCGCCGGCGTGAACTTCACCGCATTGGAGAGAAGATTGAGCAGCACCTGTTTGACGGCGCGCTTGTCGGCCTGAACCGTCGGAAGGGCAGGCAGTTCGTTCTCTATCGTCACCTTCGCGACTTCCGCGCGGCCTGAGACGAGCCGGAGTGATTCCTCCACGACCTCCGAGAGATCGAGCGGCTGCGCTTCGAGTGTCATGCGTCCGGCCTCGATCTTCGACATGTCGAGAATGTCATTGATGAGTTCGAGGAGATGCGTGCCGCTCGCATGGATGTCCGAGGCATATTCCTTGTATTTCGGCGAGCCGAGTTCGCCGAAGAGCCCCGACCCCATGATCTCCGAAAAGCCGATGATCGCGTTCAGCGGCGTGCGCAGTTCATGGCTCATATTAGCGAGGAACTCGGACTTCGAACGGTTCGCCGCTTCCGCGCGTGTCTTTTCGGAAGCGTATTTCTCGGCGAGGTCGACAAGCTGACGAGCCTGCTCCTGCAGCTTCCGGCGCGAACTTTCGAGGTCGCGCACCGTCTTTTCGAGCGCGAGCTTGTTGTCGGTGAGCGCTGCTTCCTGCTCCTTGATCGCCGTGATGTCGGTGCCGACATTCACATGGCCGCCCGTCTTGGTGCGCCGCTCGCTGATCTGGAGCCAGCGCCCCGTCGGCAGGCGGATTTCGCTCACCGCGGTCTCCGTTTCCCCGCCCTCCGCCACGGGCCAGGCATCGCCGACACCCGCACGCGACATCACGGTGTCGCGCGTTATGCCCGGCGCCATCGCGTCTTCGGAGAGGTTCAGGAATTCGCCGAGCTTGCTGTTCGCGGTGACGAGCTTTCCTTCGGCGTCCCACAGCACGAAGGCTTCGCCGATGTTTTCGATCGCGTCGCGCAGCCGCTCATTCGCTTCAGACACGCGCGCTTCCGCAATCTTCTGTTCGGTGATGTCGATGGTGATGCCGACAAGCCGGTCGCCCGCGGCCCTGTTGCCGCTCCAGACCTGCCCCTTGGCATGCATCCAGATCCAGCTGCCATCGGCATGGCGCAGCCGGAAGGTCGTATCGTAGGAACGCGAGGGGCGCGTCACCGCGCGCGAAATCTCGTCGATTGCGTCCATGTCGTCGGGATGCGCCAGCGCCTTGATCTCGTTCGGCGACAGCCGCTTCGACGCCTGCTTGAGCCCGACCATGTCGAACATGGCCGATGACCAGTAGACGCGGTTCTCGGAAAGATCCCAGTCCCAGATGCCGCAGCGCGCGCCTGCAAAGGCCATATCGAAGCGCTGCTGGTTCTCGACGAGCGCCGCCTCCGCCTCGAGCTTCGACTCGCGCAGGCGCACCAGCATGTAGGCGAGCACGAGATAGCCCCCGGAAAGGGCGGCCGATGCGACGAGAGGGCGCGACATGCCGTCCTGCAGATAGAGCGCGACGTTGAGCGCCGCCAGCGCCAAGCCGGAAACGCCGAGCGCCAGCCGGGGAAGGAGCCCGGACGGCAGTGTGCGGCGGCGCTGGCTCGCGACTTCGCGCCACTTCATCGCATCCTGCCTCGTCGTCGCGTCGCTCATCCGCTCTTCCGTCCGCTCCGGGCCGCTCAACATGGAGAAGCCCCATCGGGGTTCGAATCACCCTGTCCAAAACGATGATTCGACTTGCGAGTCCCCCTGTCCATAGCCGCCGTTAACTTTTTGTTAATAGATGCAATCGGGACTCACCTGGCCGTGTTCGCGAGGCATGTGTGAGCCAGGGAAAATCCCGGGTTAACGACTCCTGACCCGCCAGCATTAATTCCGCGTTAAGCAGCATGGTTAAGATGTGCCGCGCCGGTACGATTTGCTCCGATGCGGCACGAAACGGCTGGGAAATGCGGTTCAGGCGAGCGTTTTGGTCGCGATTTCGTAAACGTCGCGTGAGAGGCCCTCGGCGCCTGCGATGCGCTTCAGCTCCTTCTGCATGAGCTTGCGCCGCTTCGCCTCGAACTGCCGCCAGCTCTTGAACGTGCCGAGAAGCCTCGCCGCCACCTGCGGGTTGAGCTTGTCGAGTTCGAGCACCTTGTCCGCCACGAAGCGGTAGCCCTGGCCTTTGGCCTCGTGGAAATGAAGCTGGTTGTTCGCCGCGAAACTCGTGATGAGCGCGCGCACCTTGTTCGGGTTCTTCATCGTGAAGGCGGAATGCCCGGTCAGCCTTTTCACTTCGTCAAGCGTTCCCGGCAGCGATGACATGGCCTGAATGGCAAGCCACTTGTCCATCACGAGGTGATCGTCCTTCCACCGGTCGTGGAACGCGGAAAGCGCCTCTTTCCGTTCCGGGCAGTCGACATGCGAGAGCACGGAGAGGGCGGCGATCGAATCCGTCATGTTCGTCGCCTTGCGGAATTGCTCGGCGGCAAGCGTCACGCCCTCGTCGCCGGGCGCGGCCGCAAGATAGCCGAGACAGGCATTGCGCAGCGCGCGGCGTCCGGCGTCCGCCGCATCCGGATTGTAGGGGCCTTTCACTTCCATACGTTCATAGGCGTCGAGAAGCGCATCCTTCGCATATGTTGCGATGGAAATGCGAAGCGCTTCCCGCGCGGCATGGATCGCGTCGACGTCTACATTCTCGCCGATGATCTGCGCCAGCGTCTGCTCGCTCGGCAGCAGGATGATCTGCGCGACGAAATCGGGGTCGATCTTCTTCGCGCTCACAAGGTCGCGCACCATCTCGGCAAAGCCCGTTCCCTTGCGGGGCACGCTGCCGTCCTTCGCTGCTTCGACCATGCGCACAAGCAGCCCGGTCGCATAGCGTTGCGCCGCCTCCCACCGGTTGAAACTGTCGCTGTCATGCTTCATCAGGAACACGAGGTCGCGTTCCTTCAGGTTCGCGTCGAGCTTCACCGGCGCGGTGAAGCCGCGCAGAAGCGATGGAACGGGCTTCTCCGACACATTCTTGAAGCGCCACGTGCCTTCCCGCTCCGTCAGATGCAGAACGCGCGTCTTCGGTCCCGGCTTGTCTTCCCCGTCGAGCGTCAGCGCCATGTCCTTGCCGTCCGGGCCTACAAGGCCCACCGCGACGGGAATGTGGAAGGGCTCCTTCACGCGCTGCCCCGGCGTCGGCTGGCACACCTGGCTCATCTTCAGCGTATAGGTCTGGCGCGCCGCGTCGTAGCGGCCGGAAGCGAGCACTTCCGGCGTGCCCGATTGCCAGTACCAGCGTTTGAACTGCTTGAGGTCGAGCTTCGCTCCATCGGCCAGCGCGTCCAGAAAATCCTCGACTGTCGCCGCTTCCCCATCATGCCGTTCGAAATAGAGGTCCATGCCTTTGCGGAAGCGTGTTCGTCCCGCCATGGTATGGATCATGCGACAGAGTTCGGCGCCCTTCTCGTAGACGGTCGCCGTATAGAAGTTGTTGATCTCGATATAGCTGTCCGGACGCACGGGATGGGCGAGCGGTCCGCCATCCTCGGGAAACTGATGCGCGCGCAGAAGCCGCACGTCGGAAATCCGTTTTACCGGCCGCGAGCGCATGTCGCTCGTGAACTCCTGGTCGCGGAAGACGGTGAGGCCCTCCTTCAGGCAGAGCTGGAACCAGTCGCGGCAGGTGATGCGATTGCCCGTCCAGTTGTGGAAATATTCATGCGCGATGATCGCCTCGATCGCCGCATAATCGGCATCCGTCGCCGTGTCGGGCCGCGCGAGAATATATTTGTCGTTGAAGACGTTGAGGCCCTTGTTCTCCATCGCGCCCATGTTGAAGGCGCTCACCGCCACGATCATGAAGATGTCGAGATCGTATTCGCGGCCGAAGCGCTCCTCGTCCCATTTCATTGCGCGCTTGAGCGATTGCATCGCATAGCCGCAGCGATCCTCGTTGCCCTTTTCCACGAAGATGCGCAGCGTCACTTCCCGGCCCGACATGGTGACGAACTTGTCTTCCACATGGCCGAGATCGCCCGCGACCAGGGCAAAGAGATAGGAAGGCTTCGGGAAGGGGTCGTGCCATTCCACGAAATGCCGCCCGTCCTTCGTCTTGCCGCTCTTCACCGGGTTGCCGTTCGACAGCAGAACGGGCTCGCTCTTCCGGTCGCCTGTGATCCTCGTGCGGAACACGGCCATGTTGTCCGGCCGGTCGAGATAATAGGTGATCCGGCGAAAGCCCTCCGCCTCGCATTGCGTGCAATAGATGCCCTGCGAGAGATAGAGCCCCTCAAGCGCCGTGTTCTCCTCCGGCGCGCATGTCGTCACCGTTTCGAGCGTGAACTTGCCCTGCGGCGCCTCGTGGATCGTCAGCGTCTCGTCGTCGACGCTGTAGCGGTTCGGTCCGAGCGTCTCGCCGTCCAGCCTCACTTCGAGAAGGTTCAGCTTCTCGCCATCGAGCACGAGAGGCGCATCCCTTTCCATGCTCGCCGGGTTCCGTTCCATCTTGAGGGTGGAATGAACCCTGGTGGCCTTTGGATCGAGGTCGATGTCGAGCATGACCTCATGCGTCGTGAAGGCGGGAACCTTGTAGTCCTTGAGGCGGATCGGGCGCGGGTTTTCGGTACGCATGGGCGAGGCTCGGCTGCGGAGGGAATATTCACTCTATATAGTTGAATCGCTGGATTCTGCGAGGGGGGAGAAATTGGGCAGCATCGAAATCCGTCCCGTCCGGCCGGACGACCTGGACGCCGTCTACGCAATCGCCCTGAAAACCGGCGCGAATGGCGAGGACGCGACCGCCCTCTACGCCGATCCCCGTCTCGTTGGCCATGTCTATGCCGCGCCCTATGTGCTGCTCGCGCCCGAATCTGCCTTCGTCGTCGAAGACGGGCAGGGCGCCGGCGGCTATATCGTCGGCGCGCCGGATACGCGCGCCTTCGAGGCGCGGCTCGAGGCGGAATGGTGGCCGGCTCTGCGCGGGCGATACCCCAATCCTTCGCCCCCGCATGAGGGCTGGAGCGCCGATGAGCGCATGGCATTTCTCATCCATCATCCCTTCCGCGTCCCTTCCCGCATCCTCGCGGACCATCCCTCCCATCTTCATGTGAACCTGTTGCCCCGGCTGCAGGGCAGGGGCGTGGGGAGCAGGCTGATGGATGTCTTTCTCGCGCGCATGAAGGAACTCGGCTCGCCGGGCGTTCATCTCGGCGTCGGCGGGGCGAATGCGCGCGGCCGCGCCTTCTACGCCGCCTATGGCTTCACCGTTCTGGAAGAAGGCGCACACACCGTCTGGTGTGGGATAAGGCTCTGAAGCGGGCGTCGCGCTGACGCGTTGAACGGAGGCGTTTCCTTTCCGCGTTGTCAGGATTGCCGGGCCCTGTAGATCACCCGGTTTCTTCCCTTGTCTTTCGCTTCATAGAGCGCTTCATCGGCCTTGCTGATTGCCGTCTCCAGCTCGTCTTCCCTGGTTGCCAATGTGAATCCTGCGGACGCGGTAACCTGAACTTCCTCCCCATCTTCCGCGTGGAGGCGTATCGCTTCGATCCTCTGGCGCACACGGTCCATGATGCTGCGGGCGGTTCGCGCCGTCACATTGGGAAGGAAGACGAGGATTTCTTCCCCGCCATAGCGAAGCGCCGCATCGCCGGGCCGGATCGCGCCGAGTGTCGCATCCGCGATCGCAACCAGCGCCCGATCCCCGAAATCGTGTCCGTGGGTATCGTTGAGCGCCTTGAAATGGTCCGCGTCGATAAGCGCAACGGCCACCAGGCCGTCGGATTTCGCACTTCGTTCAAAGGCGATTTCGAAGCTTTCTTCCAGTGCATGACGGTTGAGCAAACCCGTCAGTTCGTCGGTGCTCGCAAGGAGGTCCCAGAAACGCGACTTCGACTCCTCGATCAGTCCCACGAGCTCGACGCAGTCGTCGGCGATCTGCCGGTAGAGTTTCTTCGGAATGTTGCCCTTCGCGATCACGCCGTCGAGAAGCATCTGAAGATCGAACAGCAATGATCGGTACGCGACCGCGATACGCCGGAGTTGGCGCCCGCGCCCGTCCTTTAGGCCGACGGCAAGATCCTCGATCTCGGAAGTAAGGTCCTCGATCAGGTCGCCCCGCTGCAGCGTTCGCCGGAGGGCGGCCAGGTCCGGTGCGCCGGTCAGCAGGGCGCTGTTCACCTGGAGCACACCTTTCAGGATTTCGATATCCTTCTGGTGCAGCAACGAAAGGGCGGTCTCCATGCGGCTTCTGCCCGGCTCGCGATCCTCCTCCACGGACTGACTTCCGGAAGGAGAGGTCGGCAGGGCGGACGTGGCGGCCATTTGTTTGTACCGGTTGGAAGGTGCGCCAGCTCGCGCACCGGGTTCAGTTGGGCGTGTCTTTCGTATTCATGATGCTGCTAACGATCGCATCGGCGTCACCCGCCAGCGTCATCACGTCGTCGGGCAGGTTCTCCGGATTGTGCCGTGCATAGTCCGCCAGCCGGTTCAGCAGCACCATCATCTTCGGCGCCGCCGCGATCACCTTCGCCTGCAGCTCCACGCGCTCCGGCGTCATGTCGTATTCGACGCCCGGCACGCGCCAGCCGCCGCCTTCATGGCTCCCCGTCACGACCACGGGATGCGTGCCCGGCACCGGGTGTCCGGCGCATTCTTCCGCCGAGCGCCACTTGTTCGCGACGCGAACCACGTGCCACTCCTCCATCTGCGGATCGAGATGGGAAAGCGTCGCCACTTCTTCCGTTTCGAGTTCCTTGGCCGCGAAGTCGCGGCCGAGCCCCACGTCGTAATGGATGCGCAGCGGCTCATCCATGTCCTTGACCCATTGCGGAACCACGCGCTCGATCACCGCCCAGGTTCCGACCGGACGCACATAGACCCGCTGGTTTTTATGGAACTGCGCTTTCGCCATTTGAGGATAAGCCTCCGCCCGCAAGAAGAATGACCTGACGGGCATTATCCGCGCCGGGCGGTTAGCACAGGCTTAAGGAAAAGCGTCGGTTTGTCTCTTGTTGGGCCGTTTCCGGGCGCGAAAGGGCCGTCACTCCGCGGGAGCGCCGGGACCTTTTCTCGTGAGGCCGGCCCTTGCCCCGAGCCGCCGGAAAACCCCGCCGGCCCTTGCAAGCCCGCCCCTCGCATCCTCCATCAGCGTATAGGCGACCGGCACCACGACCAGCGTGAGGAGGGTCGAGGAAATGAGACCGCCGATCACGAGCACGCCCATGGAGTTGCGGAACTCGGCGCCCTGACTGTCCGATATGGCGACCGGGATCAGCCCGAAGATCGTCGCGATCTGCGTCATGAGCACGGGCCGCAGGCGGACCGGCCCCGCCTTGAGCGCGGCTTCGCGGGGCGTTGCGCCCGCTTCCCGCAGATGGTTCGTGTAGTCGACGAGCAGGATGCCGTTTTTCATCACCAGCCCCATCAGCGCCAGCAGCGCGATCTGGCTGAACATCGACATCTCGTGGCCCGACAGCTTCAGCGCGATGAAGGCGCCGGAGAAGGAGAGAGGCGCCGAGAGCATGATGATGGCGGGCTGCGCGAAGCTGTTGAACTGGCTCGCAAGGATCATGTAGAGCGCGATCAGCGCCAGCATGAAGGCGAAGCCGATTGCGGCGCCCGTTTCCTTCATCCGTTTCGAGCGGCCTTCCGCTTCCCATGAATAGCCCGGCGGCAGCTTCAGTTCGTTCAGATAGGATTCGAGTTCGGCGGAAGCGGGGCCGAGCGCCGCGCCTTCCGGGTTGTTCGCAAGGATCGCGACACGCCGCGAGCGGTTCTGCCGTTCGATCTGCGCCGGACCGGCGGCAACGTCGAAGCGCGCCACATTGGAAATATCGATGAGCTGTCCGTTGGCTGAGCGGATCTGGATGAGGTTCAGCCGTGAAATGTCGTCGCGCTGGTCCTCTTCCAGCCGCACGCGCACATCGTAGCGCTGTCCGAATTCCTCGAAACTTCCCACCTTCACGCCGCCCACCATGGCGCGAACCGTCTCCGCGAGAGAGCGCACCGGCACGCCGAGATCGGCCGCGCGCTCGCGGTCCACATGAACCTGCACTTCCGGCTTGCCCGCGTCATAGCTCGTCTTCGCGTCGGCGAAGAGCGGGCTCGCCCGCATCCGCGACACGACCTCGCTCGCCTTGGCGTCGAGCACGGCAAGGTCCGGCCCTTGCAGCACATACATCATCGCATAGTCCGAAAAGCCGCCGCCCGAAATCCACGGCACGTCCGCAAGCGATATATGCTTTGCCTCGGGCGCCGCCTTCAGCATGGCGGCGCGCGTCGTATCCATGATCGGTATGAAGCTTTCGTCGCGCGCGTCCTTCGGCGTCAGTCCCACATAGAAGAAGGCCTTGTTGACGCTCTTCTGCGGATCGGAGGCAATCGTGTAGAAGACGGTCGTCACTTCCCGCACACCCGAAATCGCATGTGCGACACGCGAGGAGACGATGCGCGTTTCCTGGAGGCCCGCCCCGAAGGGCAGCTCCACCGTGGCGAGGAATTCCGCCCGGTCCGCTCGCGTATCGAAGGCGGCGGGGATCGTCCTCGCCACCGCGATGGCGACGACGATGGCGAGAACGGCCGCCACCATCACCACCCAGCGCGCCGAGAGCGACCATTCGAGAAGCCGCCCGTAATAGGAGTCGAGCTTCCGGTATCCATTGTCGAAGATGCGTGCGAAGCGGCCGTAGTTCTCGGGGTCGGTTTCCCCGTTCTTCAGCACGCGCGAGGAGAGCATCGGCGTCAGCGTCAGCGATACGAGAAGCGACACGAGGACGGAGAAGGTGATCGCAAGCCCGTATTGATAGAAGAATCGGCCGACCACGCCTTCCATGAAGGCGATGGGCACGAAAACGGCGCAGATCGAGAATGTCGCGGCGAGCACCGCAAGCCCCACTTCCTGCGTGCCTTCCGAGGCCGCCTGCATCGGCGGCAGCCCTTCCTCGAGCTTCCGGTAGATGCTTTCGAGCACCACGATGGCGTCGTCCACGAGCAGGCCGACGGCGAGCGAAAGCGCCATTAGCGTCATCAGGTTGATCGTGAAGTCGGCGACATAGAAGGCGAAGAAGGTTGCGATCAGCGATGTCGGCATGGCGATGGCGACGATCAGTGTCGCGCGGACCGAAAGCAGGAAGGCGAGCGTGACGAGCACCACCAGCACGATGCCGAGCTGGATGTCGAAGAACACGTCGTCCGCCGATCCCTCGATGAAGACCGCCGTGTCCCGCGCCGTCACGATCTCGATGCCTGCGGGCGCGCTCTTGCGGATCTCGGCCAGTTCCTCGCGCACCGCCCGCGCGACCTCCACCGTGTTGCGGCCGGACTGCTTGCGCAGTTCGAGCGAAACGCCGCGCCTGCCGTTCAACTCGGCATAGGAGCGTTCGTCCTCCATCCCGTCTTCCACGCGTGCAATGTCGCCGATGGTCGTCGGCGCACCGTCCTCGCGGAAGGCGACGAGAATGCTGCGGAAGCCCTGGACGGTCGAAACCTCGCCCTTGGTCTTGACCGAGAATTCGGCCCTCGCGCCGGGCGTTTCGAGGCGGCCGCCCGGAATCTCCGCATGCTCGCGGCGGATCGCGGCGCTCACATCTTCGGCCGTCACGCCATAGGCGCGCATCTTCACCGCGTCGAGCCAGATGCGGACCTCGCGGTCGCGCCCGCCGATGACGTCGATGGAGCCCACGCCCGAAATGCGCTGCAGCCGCTCCTTCACCGTCTTGTCGGCATATTGCGTGAGGTCGCGAATGGGCAGGTCGCCCGCGATCATCACGGACATGATCGCCTGCGCGTCCGGGTCCACCTTCTGCACGATGGACTGCTCGGCATCCTGCGGGATTTCCGCGCGCGCCAGCGAGACCTTGTCGCGCACGTCCTGCGCCTTGACGTCCACATTCTCGTCGAGGTCGTACTGAATGACGACCTGGGAGAGCCCTTCCGCGCTGGTGGAGGAAAGCGTCTCGATGCCGGATGTCGTGTTGACCTGCTCCTCGATCGGGTCGGTCACATCGCTTTCGACGGCTTCGGGCGATGCGCCTTCAAGCGTCGTCGTGACCGAGACGACCGGAAACTCGACTTTCGGAAAGAGGTCGACGCCCACGCGTCCGAGCGAAATCCAGCCGAGCACGACCAGCGCCATGATGATCATGACCGCGAAGACGGGCCGGCGGATGGAGACGTCGGAAATCCACATCGCTATTCCTCCCCCGTTCCCGTGTCTATTCCGCGCTCGTCGCCGCGGCCGGCGCGCCCTTGGCGAGCGTCTGCGGCGCTTCCGGGTCGGATTCGATCTTCAGGGGCGATCCTTCGAGGAGAAGCGGCGCATTCGGCCCGAACAGCACCTTGTCGCCTTCCTCCAGGCCCGAAAGCACTTCGACGCGCGTCGCGTCGATCTGGCGCATCGTCACGGGCACGCGCTTCGCCGATCCGTTCTCGTTCACGAAGACATGCCGCTGCGCCTCGGTGCCCATCAGCGCCGCCCGCGGCATGACGAGAGCCACGCGGGGATCGGGATAGATCTCCGCCCGTGCGAAAAGGCCGGGTTTGACGGAGTAATCCTCGTTCGCGATGGGAAGCCGCACTTCCACGGCCCGCGTCACGGGGTCGATCCGGTCGTTGATGATCGCGACATAGGAGTCGTAGCTCTTGTCGATGCCGTCGAGGAATATCCTGCCCTTCGTTCCGACCTTGAACTTCGACAGATGAATTTCCGGCACGTTCACGATAGCCGCGACGATGTCGATCTTCATGATTTCGAGCACGCCGCCCTGCGAGGGGCCCATGCTGCCCATGCGCGTCGCCATGAACTTGCCTTCGTCCACGTCGCGCCGCGTGATGACGCCGTCGAAGGGCGCGGTCACGACGCAATCGTCGAGCGCCTGCTGCGCGGCGGAGTGCTGCGCCCTGGCGATGCCGAGCTTTGCGTCCGCGGCGTCGCGCGCCGCGCGCGCGTCGTCGAGCTTGCCGTTCGAAACGAAGCCCTTGCCGTGCAGTTCTGCCGCCCGCGCGAAGGCTTTCTGCATGTTGGCGGCTTCCGCCGTCGCGAGCTTCACCTGGTTTTCGAGTTCCGCCACCCGCAATTTCCATTCGGTGTCGCGCGTGCGGAAAAGCGGCTGATCCTTCGTCACGCGGTCGCCCACGCGAACCATGATCTCCTCGATGATGCCGTCCACCCGCGGTCCCAGAACGGTCGTCTTGTGCGCGGCGATGGTGCCCGTGCCCGTCACCGGCTCCATCAGTTCCTCGCGTGTCACCGGGCTCTCGAAAACCGCAATGGCCTCCGCTTCCGGGGCTTCCGCCTTTTCCGCCTCCTCGCCGCATCCGGCTAGCGGCAGCAGCGCCAGCGCCGCCAAAAGAAGGCCCGTCCGGGCGGTACTCATCCAGGCGGTACCCATCCAGGCGGTAAAGGTGCCGGTGCGGAAATACATGGGTCTTGTTCCTCGAAAATCGCCCGCCGCCCTTCCGGCAGGTGCTAAGCAAGGTTATAGTATCCCAGGTTACGATATGGAAGCATGACTTGGGAGCGCGCCCGCCCTTGGCCGGAAGAACGACGAAGAAAGCGAAACCCGATCAGGAATTCGGCTGGCTGCAGCGCGATGTCTTCCGGCTGCTGCAGCGTGCCTGGGACCGCCACCTGCGCGCCTCCGGCACCGGCGTCACCGTGCCCCAGTCCCGCGTCCTCGCCGAACTGCGCCTGCGCGACGGTCTCACCCAGACCGAGATCGCCGATCTCGTCATGATGGAAAAGGCGCCGCTCGGCCGTGTCATCGACCGTATGGAAGAGCAGGGCCTGGTCGAGCGCCGGCCCGATCCCGCGGACCGCCGCGTCCGCCGCGTCTATCTCACGGGCGCCTTCGACGAGCTTCACGATCCGCTCTGGGCGGCCGCCTTCGGCATGTTCGAGGCGGCTCTCGATGGTTTCACGGATGAGGAATACCGGGCGCTCCTCTCCATGTTCCAGCGCATCAAGGCGAACCTCGAAGCTGTCGAGGCAGGAGGCGAGGCAGGCGAGGGGCACACCCGGCAGGAAGAGCGCCCGCCCCGCGCTTGACCGTCATCCGCCGGTCGGCGACGCTCATCCATGCGCAACTTGTCACTTTTGATATTTTCCGCCCTCCTGGCCATGGCGCTCTGGGCCGTCCTGGTTGTCACAGGCGCGCGTCAGGGCTGGTGGCGTACCGATCCCGGCCCGCGAGAGGATGTGGCGTCCTTCTTCTCCGGCCTGTCCGCGAAGGCCGATGCGGCAGGGCAGGGCGCGGTGGCCCTTGTGTTGATCGAGAAGGGCGCGGTCTTCGGCGAACATTATGTTTCCGCTGGCGCGCCGGTGAGCCGCGACACGCTTTTTCAGCTCGCCTCGCTCAGCAAATGGGCGACGGCAATTGGTGTCTTGAAGCTCGCAGCGGATGGAAAGCTCGATCTCGATGCGCCCGTCTCGCGCTATCTCACGCGCTGGCAGCTTCCCGAAAGCGAATTCGGCACGGAAGGCGTCACCGCGCGCCGCCTTCTGTCTCATACGGCGGGCCTGACCGACGGCCTCGGCTATATGGGCTTCGAGCCGGGCACGCCCGTCCAGACGCTCGAGTCATCGCTGACGCAGGCCGCCGACCCCATGCCCGGCGCCGACGGGCGGACGCGTGTCGGCATTGCGCCCGGCTCCGCCTGGGCCTATTCGGGCGGCGGCTATGCGCTGCTTGAGCTTCTGATCGAGGAAATCTCGGGCGAACCCTTCGCCAGCTATATGAAGCGCGCGGTCCTCGACCCGCTCGGCATGTCGCGAGCGACCTTCGATCCGGCGGAGGCGCGAGCGGCGGGCCTCGCCCCCTGTTTCGATGCGGAAGGCGCGCCCTGCGCCTATCGCAACTTCGCCGCGCCCGCCGCCGCCTCGCTCCATGCGAGCGCCGAAGATCTCGTTCGCTTCCTCGAAGCGCAACTGGAAGGCGCGAGCAATCCCGCCCTGCCGCCGGAGATCATGACGGCGATGCGTACGCCTCATGCCTCGCAGTTCGGCATCCCGATCTGGGGTCTCGGCGTCATGCTCTATGCGGAAGCACCGGGCGGCGGATACATCGTCGGCCATGAGGGCATGAACTTCCCGGCGATAGAGACCACCGCCCGGCTCGACCCGATGACCGGCGACGCCATCCTCGTGCTCGCGACAGGCAATCCCGGTCTCGCCGCAGGGCTCGGGGGCGACTGGGTCTATTGGCACACCGGCCGGGTAGACGTCCGGACGCTCGACGGCATCTTGCCCGTCGCGGGCCTCGTCCTCCTCGCGGGCTGGGCGGTCATTGTCTTTTCGGCCGCGCTTCTCGTCTGGCGAAACCGGCGATCCGGAAGCCCGGAATTCTCGTAATTCAGTCTGGAGCCTCAACTCAGGGCCGGGATTCGCCTCCGCTGCACCGCCGCATCCCAAGCCGACGCGGCGTCAAATGCATGGGTCTTTTCATGTTGCCCCAATGCGGTGAGAATGCGCGCCAAACAATGTGCCCGGGCCAAGTATGCGCCCGAGAAACGCATGACTTACGGCCCATAGCGGCATCAAGGGAGACATCATGAATTTCGATTTTTCCGACGACCAGAAAATGTTGAAGGAGCAGGTCCGCAAGTTCCTGGCGGACAAATGCCCGATGACGGTGACGCGCCGCGTCCTCGAAAAGGAAGAGGCCTATGCCGAAGAGGTCTGGAAGGGCCTCGTGGAAATGGGCCTCACCGGCACGGCGATCCCGGAAGAGTTCGGCGGCCTCGGCCTCGGCGCGCTTGAACTCTGCGTGATCGCGGAAGAGCTCGGCCGCTCCGCCGCGCCCGTTCCTTTCTCTTCCTCGATCTATCTCGCTGCCGAAGCGATCAAGCTCTTCGGCACGCAGAAGCAGAAGGAAGCCTGGCTGCCGAAACTCGCAAGCGGTGAGATCGTCGGCACGGTCGCGGTTTCGGAAGGTCTCCATGCCGCCCATCCGCGCAACATCGAAGCGAAGTTCGCGGGCGGCAAGGTCAGCGGCGTGAAGCAGCCGGTCGCCGATGGCGCCGCCGCCTCGGTCGCCATCGTCGCCGTCAACACCGGCGGTTCCGGAGAGCAGGCGATTTCGCTCGCCATTGTCGATCTCAAGGCCGGCGGCGTTTCGTCCGAGCCCGTCCGCACCATCGACCCCTCGCGCCAGCACGTCACGCTGACGCTGAAGGACGCGCCCGCGGAGATTCTCGGCGACAAGCAGGGCGAGGGCTGGTCGCAGCTTTCGCGCATTATGGACGGCGGGGCCGTGCTCTTCTCCTTCGAGCAGGTCGGCGGCACTGAGGCCGCCCTCGAAATGGCGCGCGACTATGCGCTGGAGCGCTATGCCTTCGGCCGCCAGATCGGCTCCTATCAGGCGATCAAGCACAAGCTCGCCGACATGTATGTGAAGAAGGAACTCGCGAAGTCGAACGCCTATTACGGCGCGATGATGCTGAACGACGAAGGCTCGGAACTCACCGAAGCCGCCGCCGCTTCCCGCATCGCCGGTTCCGACGCCTATGTCTTCGCCGCGCAGGAGAACATCCAGACGCATGGCGGCATCGGCTACACCTGGGAATCGGACTGCCAGTTCCATTATCGCCGCGCGAAACTGCTTGCCCTCACGATCGGTGCGCCGATCCAGTGGAAGGAAAAGCTCGTCTCGCGTCTTGAAGCCAAGAACGCGGCCTGAGCACGAAGCGGCATCAATAAGGATATTCGGGAGTAAGGAAATGGATTTCAACGACACACCGGAAGAAGCCGCATACCGCAAGCAGGTGCGCGAGTGGCTGGACAAGAACGCGACCCGCAAGGCCGATGCCAAGGGCATGGAGCTGCCGCGCGATCTCAACGAGCTGATCGCCCAGTCCAAGGCCTGGCAGGCGAAGAAGGCCGATGCCGGCTATGCCTGCATTACCTGGCCGAAGGAGTGGGGCGGCGGTGGCGGTACCACCATCCAGAACGTGATCTACGGTCAGGAAGAGGCGAACTACCTCGTCCCCGGCGGCATCTTCGCCATCGGTCTCGGCATGTGCATCCCGACCGTCATGGCCTGGGGTTCGGAAGAAGCGAAGAAGCGCTTCGTCGCTCCCGCCGTGCGCGGCGACGAGATCTGGTGCCAGCTCTTCTCCGAGCCCGCTGGCGGTTCGGACGTCGCGGGTCTGCGCACCCGCGCCGAAAAGGACGGCGATGAATGGGTCATCAACGGCCAGAAGGTCTGGACGTCCGGCGCCCATTTCTGCGACTACGGCATCCTGCTGACGCGTACCGACCCCAACGTGCCGAAGCACAAGGGCCTCACCATGTTCTGGATCGACATGAAGGACCCGGCTGTCGAGGTGCGTCCGATCAAGCAGATGTCGGGCGGTGCGGAGTTCAACGAGGTCTTCTTCACCAATCTCCGCGTGAAGGACAGCCAGCGTCTCGGCAATCCGGGCGACGGCTGGAAGGTCGCGCTGACGACGCTCATGAACGAGCGTCTTGCCGTTGGCGGTTCCCAGGGCAATGCCGATACGGACGACCTCATCGAACTCGCGCGCGATGTGACCGTCGCGGGCGAACCGGCCATCCGTCATGGCGGCGTGCGCGAGCGCATCGCCGACTGGTATGTGCAGGCTCAGGGTCTGAAGTTCACGAAGTTCCGCACGCTCACCGCGCTGTCGAAGGGCGAGACGCCCGGACCGGAATCGTCGATCTCCAAGATCGTCGCCGCGAAGAAGATGCAGGATCTCGGCTCCTTCGGCATGGACCTGCAGGACATGGGCGGCGTCATTCGCGACCGCAAGCTCTCGCCTGCCGATGGTGCCTATACGGAGCAGTGGATCGGCGCCGCGGGCTACCGCATCGCGGGCGGCACGGACGAAATCCTCCGCAACATCGTCGCCGAACGCGTCCTGGGTCTCCCGGGCGATGTCCGCGTCGACAAGGACCTGCCCTTCAATCAGGCCCCCAAAGGTAAGTAAGAAGGGCAAGTAAGCGCTTCGAACCACGCGAAACGAAAAGGCCGGATCTTAGGATCCGGCCTTTTTCTCATTCCGCCGCCTGCGCATAGATCGCCAGGTGATCGGCGAGCGCTTGTCTGAAGGCGGGCCGCGCCTCGCAGCGTTCGCGATAGGCGCGCAAGGTCGGAAACTGGACGAGCACCTCTTCCTGCCGTACCTCGCGCAGCACCGTCGTCATCATAAGATCGCCCGCCGTGAAGCGGTCTTCGAGATAGTCGCGATCTCCGAGCCATCCGGCGAGCTGCCTGAGACGATGGAGAACATTCTCCACGGCGCCCGGCCGGCGCAGCCGCGCCCATTCCTCGCCCTCATGGAAGAGGTCGATTGCCGCAAGATGCGCGACTTCGGGCTCCACCGAATTGAGCGCCGCAAAGACCCAGCTCATGGTCCGTGCGCGGCCTTGCGCGTCGCGCGGCATCAGCGCCTCGGACTGCTCGGCGATGCGAAGCACGATCGCGCCGGATTCGAACATCGACACCTCGCCGTCCTCGAAACAAGGCACCTGCCCGAAGGGCTGCAGCTGCAGATAGGGCGCGCCTGCCTTCTCTTCCTGCGTCAGCCGCATTTCCCGGTAGGGCAGGCCCGCTTCCTCCAGCGCCCAGCGCACGCGCATTTCCTTCACATGGCCGCGCGCGAAGTCGGGCACCCATTCGAACGAACTGAACTTTCTCATTCTGCTGGTCCTCCGGTTTGACCGTTCAGGCGCCATGCGCCGGGCGGTTCTGCGGCTCGCATGAAACGCTCCTTTTGCCGCAGGGGCAGACAGCCTTCTTCGACCGGAAGGGACGATTGGTCGCGGGGGTCGGTTCGCGGCTGCTATTGCCTCAATTGGTTGATATCAATAGAATATTATAAGTTTGATATCAATCAAAAAGGGCTCGGGGTTGAAATGACGGGTGCAAAAGCAAGCCCGGCGCGGCCGGGAAAAAAGGATATGGAGCTCTTCGAGGCGACGATCCACATCCGCGACCGCTGCATCTGCCTTCATGCGCAGCGCGCTGCCCGCGCGCTCGCCCGCCGCTTCGACGATGCGTTGCGGCCGCACGGTATCACCAGCGGCCAGTTCTCGCTCCTGAACGTGTTGAACAGGCCGGAGCCGGTGTCGATGGGGCCGGTCGCGAAGTTTCTTGCCATGGACCGCTCGACGCTGACCGCCAACCTCAAGCCGCTTGAGCGTAACGGCCTCATCCGCATAGAGGTCGATCCGGATGACAGGCGCGGGCGCAAACTCTCCCTCACCGCGGAGGGCCGCAAGACGCTTCGCGCCGCCATGAGCATCTGGAAGAAGGAACACGCCGAACTCGAAAGGGAAATCGGCATCGACGCGGATTTGCTCCGCGCCGGCCTTCGCACTATCGCCTGAAATGACCCTTCCGGTTCTTTCTACCTATTGCCGCCGCCCGGGAAAAGGACCACATTCCGTCTACTGATGGTGTTCCGGCGCCCGGCAATGGCCATTTCCGGATTGGGGGAGTCCAGCGAAAATGCATGTTACTTCCATGGAGAACATGGAAAGATGTTACCGGCGTTTCGTGGAAGGAACGGAACTGGAGAAACGGGAACGCTCGCTCGTTCTCGATCTCGGCGGTGCCGATCTGAACGGTTCCTATCGCGATCTCTTCCGCGCCCCGTGCTTCGACTATATCGGCGCGGATATTGCGCCCGGCGAAGGCGTTTCCCTCGTTCTCGGCAGTCCCTATGAAATTCCGCTCGAGGACGCTTCGGTCGATATCGTTCTCAGCGGGCAGATGCTCGAACATTGCGAGTTCTTCTGGCAGAGCTTCGCGGAAATGGTCCGTGTACTGAAGCCCTCGGGTTTCATCTTCCTGATCGCGCCCTCCGCCGGGCCGGAACACCGCTACCCGGTCGATTGCTACCGCTTCTATCCGGATGCCTATCGCGCGCTCGCCCGCTATGCCGGTTGCGAACTCGTCGATGTCTGGCGCGACGCTCGCGGCCCCTGGGAGGATCTCGTGGGCGTCTTCCGCCGCAAGGACGCACCGCCGCTTGCCGCTCGCGCCCTCCCGCCGCGCGAAGCCGAGCCCGCGCCGCCCGCCATCCCCGGCAGCGCGGAGGAAGAAGCGGCCGCGGGCAGCACCCCCGTCCCCGAGGTCCTGCAGGAACTGCACCGGACGCTCAAGCCGCGGGCCTGTCTGGAAATCGGTGCGCGCGATGCAGCCTTCCTGTCTCTCGCGCATTGTCCCGCGCTCGGTATCGGCCCTCATGCGGGCGCGCTGCAGGGCCTGCCGGAGAATGTCCGCACTGTTGCCGCCGCAAGCGGCGACTTCTTCTTCGGCCGCGGGAACGAGCCGGTGACCGACCCCGCGCCGGACCTGATCTTCCTCGACGGCTCGCGTTTCTTCGAATGCGTCCTGCACGACTTCATGCAGGCCGAACGCCTTTCTTCCCCGGCGAGCCTTGTCGTCGTCAATCATGCGCTCCCAAACCATCCCGCGCAGGGCGCTCGCGCGCGCTCGGCGCAGCTCTGGGCAGGCGAGGTATGGAAGCTTTACGACGCGCTCCGCATCCAGCGGCCGGATCTCGTGCTCATCCCGCTCGATGCGAACCCCGCGGGTCTTCTTCTCGTCGGCGGGCTCGATCGCAAGAACGATCTTCTGTGGAAAGGCTTCAACTGGGTGGTGGATGAATATGGCCGTGGCCGCGACGTCCCGCCGCCTGAAATCCTCTCGCGCGGCATCGCCCGCGCGCCTTCGCCCGAGTTCATCGGCGGTATCGCCCGTCTCCTCCGCAAGGAGCGAGAGCAGGGCGCCCGCGTCTTCCGCGTCCGAGAGAAGCTGCGCCAGTTCGTGAAGGAGAGCGCCGCCGCTCAGGCATAGGCGACCCAGCCGCGCCAGGTGAAGGCCGCATAGAAGGGCGTCACGCCGGAAAACCCCGCCTCGCGCAGCACGGCCTCATCCTCTTCCGGCGACAGAAGGTCGAGATGCGCCGCCACGCCCGCGCGCGCCTTCTCCGCCATTTCCGGGTCCGCTCCGGAAGCGACGGCATAAGCCGCATAGCGGGAAAGCCATTGCGGCCTCACATCGGCGCCTTGCGGGAAGCTCGAATGCGCGGCGACGAAGGGCGCGCCGGGCTTCATGCGCCGGCGGATTTTCGCCGCCGTGCGAACGCGCTCGCTCCGCTCCAGAAAATGCAGCGTGAGAAGGCAGGCCGCCGCGTCGAACGGGCCTTCCGACGCATCCTCGATATAGCCTTCGCGTAAGTCCGCGCGCGCCGCGTGCTCCCCCATCACCCGCTCTGCGAGCTTCAGCATTTCCCGTGCCGGGTCCACGCCCTCGAAGGTCCAGCGGGGATGCGCCTCCGCCAGCGCCTTCAGCTCCATGCCGCCGCCCGCGCCGAGCACCAACACCTTTGCGTCCTCCGGCGCGCGCTCGCCGAGCAGGATCGCCGTCATGCGGTGAAGCTCCCTGTAGCCGGGCACGAAGCGCACAGGCCCTTCCGTATACTGAGCGACGGCCGCCGGATCGTTGAAATGCGCCAGCATGTCGTTCATCGCGTCAGTCTGCATGGGCTTTCTCCAGTTGGTGCGCGCCGCGCCGCTTCGCGAAGCGCTTGTGGAAATCCGCCGAAAGCGCGGCCAGCGTCACCTCGCCAAGCCGCCGGAGCAGCAGCGCCTCCGCCTCCTCGAATGTCTTGTCGAGCTGCGCATTCACCGCCTGCTCCACGAGGCATCCGGGCGTTTCCGTCCGGTTGCCGATGGCGAGAAGGGCAGGGCTCCCCAGCGCCTCGTGAATGTCGCGCAGCGTCACGGTGCTCATGTCGCAGGCGATGGACCATCCTCCGCCATGCCCCTTTTCGGAGCGCACGTAGCCCTCGTCCCGGAGCCCCGCCATGATCCGGCGGATGACGACCGGGTTCGTCTGCATCGCCTTGGCGAGCATTTCCGACGTCACGGGCCCCTCATGCTCCGCCATATGCAGCAGCACATGGAGCACGCCCGAAAGCTGGCTGTTCCGTTTCATGCAACTTTATATGTTGCGAGTCGGCGCGCGAGTCAAGCGCCGGTCTTCGTTCGCCCCTCGAACACCGCCAGCTGCGCCGCGAAGGCGCGCTTGTAGGCGGGCCGTGCCTCGCCGCGCGCGACATAAGCCGTGAGGTTCGGATAGCGCGCGAGAAGCGCCGACCCCTCGATCCGCCGCAGCACGGACACCATCATCAGGTCGCCCGCGCTGAAATCGCCGTCGAGCCACTCGGCCTCTCCCAGCCGCCGCGAAAGCTGGCCGAGCCGTATGTCCACGCGCTCGTCGAGCATCGCCAGCCGGTCGCCATACCAGTCCTTGTCGCGCTCCGTATAGCCGGCCGTCTCGCGCTCCACGATCACGGGCTCCACCGTGTTGAGCGCGGCGAAAAGCCAATTGATCGCGCGGGCGCGGGCGCCCGCCTCCTTGGGCAACAGTCCGCCATGGCGCTCCGCGATGTGAAGCACGATGGCGCCGCTCTCGAAAAGCGCGAGCCCTTCTTCTTCGCCCGAACCGTCTTCTTCATAAGTCGGGATCTGCCCGAAAGGATGAAGCTTGAGATGCGCCTCCTCCTTCATCTCAGCGAAGGAGAGAAGCCGCACATCGTAAGGAACGCCCGCCTCTTCGAAAGCCCAGCGCAGGCGCATGTCCCGCGCATGGCCCCGCCCCCGGTCGGGAGAATTCGCAAAACCGGTGATGACGGGCGGCATCGGCGTCAAGCTTTCGCGGCCGCTTCGAGCGCGGCGATGTCGATCTTCTTCATCTTCATCATCGCCTCGAAAACGCGCTTTGCCTTTGCCTTGTCGGGGCTCGTGTTCAGCTCGAGCAGCCGCGCCGGCGTGATCTGCCAGGAAAAGCCCCAGCGGTCCTTGCACCAGCCGCACTGGCTCTCCTCGCCGCCATTGGAAACGATCGCGTCCCAGTAGCGGTCGGTCTCTTCCTGCGTTTCCGTCACGACCATGAAGCTCACCGCCTCGTTCGGCGTGAACACGGGGCCCCCGTTGAGGCCCACGCAGCGCCGCCCGAGCAGCGTGAACTCGACGGTGAGTTCGCTGCCCTCCGCACCGCCGGGAAACTCGCCCGGCGCTGTGTTGACGCGCTCGATCCGGCTGTCGGGAAATGTCGCGGCGTAGAATTCCGCCGCCTTGCTTGCTTCGCCATGGTCGAACCAGAGGCAGGTTACGAGATCGGTCATGGTCTCACTCCATTTTGCGGGGTGGGGGGCAGGGTGCTCAGTGCTCAGCGCGTCTTCGCGCCGAACAGAAGTTCGATATAGCGGGCGAGGTGGTCGACGCTTTCGGCGGCCACCTCCGCGCCGCCCTTCGCCTTGGCCAGAATGAACGCGCCCTGCATCACCGCCTGCATGTGCAGCGCGAGCGAGGCCGCGCTCCAGCCGGGTTTCATGCCGCGCGCCGCCATCGCCGCCTCGATGTCGGCTTCCAGCGTCTTTGCGTGGTTACTGATGCTGCGGTCGCAGGCCTCGCGAATGGCGGGCGATGTCTCGTGCACCTCCTGCACCATGGTGCCCACAAGGCAGGTGAAGTCGGGAATGCCGCCCGTCAGCAGCGACCGGCGAAAGGCGACATAGCCGAGCACGCGCTCGAGCGGATCGGGATGATCGTGATACGGAGCATTCGCGAAGAGCTCTCCCGTCGTCTCCGACCAGTGCTCGGCCGCGGCGACGCCCAGCGCGTCCTTGCTCTTGAAGTGGTGGAAGAAGGCCCCCTTGGTCACGCCCGCCGCCGCGCAGAGCTCGTCCAGCGATGTCGCGGCATAGCCCTTGGTGCGGATCGTCGCCAGCGCCGCGTCGAGCAGCTTCGCCTTCGCGTCCTGCTTCGCGGGCTTTCCGGCGGTGCTTGCGCTTGTCTCGGCCATGCCTCTCCTCCCTGTTGACAGCTTACATACCAACCGGTCGGTATGTAGTCAAGCCACAAATAAAGCCGGGGTTTCCGCGCCTTCTTCGCCTCCCCCTTGAGGGGAGGCACGGATCGCGGCACGCGATCCGGGTGGGGGTAAATGGCTGAGAGCCAGTTGGGGCGGGGGGGATAAGATATGCACAGGGCTTGCCGTCACTACAGGTGTCATCGCGGGATTTATTCCCGCGACCCACTCGCGGTGCCTCTTGCCGCAGCACGGAATGTCGTTTCTGTCCTCACTCCTCCCGTCATTGCGAGCCGCGGAGCGGCGCGGCAATCCACAGGGCCTCTCCGCAAGACGCACCGCCCGATGGATCGCCACCAGCCGCCCACCAATCCATCCGTCTACGTCTCATTCTCCACATGCCACCACCACAGGTGTCATCCCGGAGTTTTTCCCAGACACGTTGGGTTGTCGGCTTCTGTTTCAGACATAACCAGTTTCTGTCTGTATGCTGGTTTGATAGGAGATTGGGGGAAGGAGTTTTATGCGCGATCAGTATGTTGGCGATGTAAGCGATGTCTTGAAGTTTGCCTTTCTGCGCTCGCTCGCGGCCACTGACCGTAGGCTAGGTATCGCATGGTACTATTCTCCGGGCGACGACGGGCGGCCCGATGGGCGACATCTCGAATGGCGCGATGAACCGGCTTGGCGCGGACTGGACAGTGAGTTGTGTACCGGTCTCCTGTCGATACCGGCGCGGAGTGTGGCGGCCCTCGAAGGCGCTCCAATATGGCCATGCGGCACTATCTTTCATCATGAGCCGATGCCTTCGCGAGTTGACCGTCCTGCATGGTGCGAGCGAAAGCGAGATACTTTACAAAAGGCCGATATCGTATTTCTGGACCCAGACAATGGGGTCGGAGCTGAAACCAAAAGACATGCGACCTACGCGGAGATAAGACATTTGCGTCGACCAGGCCGAGCTGTTGCGTTCATTACTTTTCCTGGCCGTAGCATGAAGCATGACAAGCTGATGAAGCAGTTGCATCAGCGACTCATTGACGAGGCAGACGCAGAGAAAGTTGTCACTCTTCGTACCAATGTATCGGTCCCGACAGTCGTAAATGGCAGTTTGTATGTCCAAAGGCAGCGCTGGTTCACCATCATCGATCCCGACGCACAGCTTCTCCAGCGTGCTCAGACCTTTACTGCGGCAATTGGAGCGATTCCCAAGGTGCGGGCGGTGTTGGATTGTACCTCATGAGATGCACCAATCATCGAGGTCTATAGATCTCCTGCACCTCTGTTTCGCGCCACCCGTGTCTTCATATGCTTTGATACTGGAAGTCCTGTCCCCCACCATCACCACATGCAACCTCTCCGCTACTCCATAAACATCACCCTCGACGGCTGCTGCGATCATCAAGCGGGCATCCCGACCGAGGCCTTGCACGCCCACGCGGCGGAGGGCATCGCCGCTGCCGATGCGCTTCTCTTCGGCCGCACCGTCTACGAGATGATGGAGGAGGCCTGGCGGCCCGTTGCCGAGACGGGCGAGCGGCCGGACTGGATGGATGAATGGATGGTGCCCTTCGCGCGCACGATCCACGCGGCGAAGAAATATGTCGTCTCGGATTCGCTCGCGCGCGTCGACTGGAATGCGGAGCTCGTGCGCGGGGCGGACCTTGAGGAAACCGTCCGTCGTCTGAAGGCCGGGCCGGGCAGGGGCATCGCGACGGGCGGCGTGACGCTGCCGCTCGCGCTCGCGGAACTCGGCCTCATCGACGAGTACGAGTTCATCGTCCATCCGCGCGTCGCCGGTCACGGTCCTTATCTCCTCGCGGGGCTCCCGCGGCACCTCGATCTGCGTTTCACCGGGCGGAAGGAAATCGGCTCGTCCGGCGCGGTCGCGCTCCGCTACGAGCACCGGGCATAAGTTTTTCACCTCCCGCCGCGCCGGAGTGCGCGAAAGACACGCGGATTATTTCTTTCGTGCCTCTCGCCCGTATTTCGCGCGGCCGGGAAGGGCGGTGGCCGGCACCTATCCTCCGTACACGAATAAACGGCTTATCCCCTTTGTGACGGTTCGATGACGTTTCGATGACGGTGACCCCCCACTTGTCCCCGCCCCCGGGGACAAGCAAACCTGAATTGTCCCCGCCCCCGGGGACAAAGCGCCCCCAACTCGCCTTCCAAACACGCCTCAAGCCATCCCGTGTGATCCTGTGATATTCTCGCGCGCAGTTGCGGTCGCGAGTGGCGGGCTGATTGCCGGATTGGAAAGCGAAAACAAGGGCTTGGCTGGAGCGCTTCCGGGCGCTCGCGCCGCATTGGCGCCGCAGCCGCGTCCCCTGGATCGCGCCGGTCCTCCTCGTCCTTTTCGGCGTCAATCATCTTCTCTATCTCTATGTCTATGTGCCGCCCGTCCCTCAAGGCATTGAGAACATTCGGGAATCGGGAAAGCTCGTGGTCCTCGTCCGCGAGGCCCCGACCGTCTATTACGAGGGCGTCGAAGGGCTCACCGGCTTCGAATATGAGATGATGAAGCGTCTGGCGAAATCGCTCGGCGTCGAGCCGGAGTTCCGGATTTACGAGACGGAACAAGGGCTTATGGAGGCGCTGGCGGATCGCAAGGGGCATGTCGCGGCCGCCGGCCTTGCCGTCACGCAAGCCCGTGAGGAGGCTTTCGCCATCGGCGCGGAATATGAGGATGTAACGCAGCAGCTCGCCTGCCGCCGCGGTCAGCCGCTCCCGAAAAAGCCGAAGGATCTCAAGGGCTTGTCCGTCGCGGCCTCCAGGGGCACGCCTGCGGCTGAGGCGCTTGCGGCCTCGGTGGAAGGGGTGGAGGAGGTCGCCCTCCATCTCGAAGATCAGCCTGCGGAGGAGCTTCTCGCCCTTGTCGCCGAAGGCCGATATGACTGCGCCGCCGCGGACAGCCTCGTCCTCAAGGTGGTCAACCCCTATCATCCGGATCTGGCGCAAGCCTTTGATCTCTCGGGCGAAATGCCGCTCGCCTGGTTCCTCGCGCCGGGTTCGGAAGACCTCAAGGACCGCGTCCGCACCTGGTTCGCGGGCACGAAGAAGTCGGGCGCGCTCGCCGCGCTCGAGCGCCGTTTCTTCGGCTTCCTTCCGCTCTTCGATTATGTGGACATCCGCGCTTTCAAGCGCGCCATCGATGAGCGCCTGCCGGACTACGAAAAGATCATCCGCCGTGCCGCGCGGGAAAATGGCCTTCCATGGCAACTACTTGCGGCTGTCGCCTATCAGGAGTCGCATTGGGACCCGGAGGCGAAGAGCCCTACCGGCGTTCGCGGCTTCATGATGCTGACGGAACAGACGGCGCGCGAACTCGGCGTCGAGGATCGTCTCGACGCGCAGGAGAGCATCGATGCCGCCGCGCGCTATCTCGTTGATCTGAAAAGAAGATTGCCTGCGAGCATCGAGGAGCCGGACCTCACCTGGTTCGCGCTCGCCGCCTATAATATGGGCCTTGGCCATGTCTATGACGCGCGCGCCCTGGCCACGCGCCTCGGCCGCAATCGCGACAGCTGGGCGGATCTGCGCCGGGTCCTGCCGCTCCTCAACAATGCGGCCTATGCCGAGACCCTCAAGCATGGCCGGGCGAGGGGAGGGCAGGCGGTCCATTTCGTTCAGCAGGTCCGCACCTACATGCATATTCTCGATGGCGGCGCCGGCACCTGATCCCGCTTAAGTAGTTGTACTTAATGCGACATTTGGCGCAGCCCCTGCGACCGAATGACCACTCTCGAAATGTGGGTACTTGGGCGCAGTCTGTTCTCCAGGAATTGCGCGATGCCGCTGGGGCTCGCGCCGCGAACTGGAGAAACGTAAATGAAGACGGAACGGAAATTGGGGGCGGGTGTCGCCGCCGTCGCGCTGGGGATGATGATGGCGGGTATGGCCGCGCCCGCCCATGCGGAGTTTCAGGGCAAGTCCGCAGGCGACATCATGGTCCGTGCCCGCGTCATCGGTGTGATCCCGGACGAGTCGGCCTCCACCACGATTGGCGGCGACGTGAACGTGTCGGACGATTGGGTTCCGGAAGTCGACTTCACCTATTTCGTGACGGACAATATCGCGCTCGAACTTATCGCGGCGACGACCAAGCACGACGTCTCGCACAAGCCGACAGGTATCGACCTCGGCGAAGTAAGCCTTCTGCCGCCGACACTTACGCTGCAGTACCACTTCATGCCGAAGGAGCGCTTCAGCCCCTATGTCGGCGCGGGCCTGAACTACACTTTCTTCTATGACGAGTCCCCTGCGGCCGGCAGCCCGGTCACGAGCATCGACTATGAAAACAGCGTCGGATACGCGCTGCAGGCCGGCATCGATTATGCCGTCGCCGACCAGTGGTATCTGAACGTCGACGTGAAGAAGATCTTCCTCTCCACCGATGTCTCCATGAATGGCGGCGCCATCCGCGCGGATGTCGATCTCGATCCCTGGGTCGTCGGCTTCGGTGTCGGTTACCGCTTCTGACCCACTCGGAACGCGGTTACCGCAAGCACCGCCGCGCCTCCCCACCGGGGCGCGGCGGTTGCCATTTGTGGGCGTCTCAAGCTGCCCAATCTCAAGCTGCCCAATCTCGAGCAAATTTGCCGGCTCTCTCCGCCTGATATAGGATTAGGGCGAATACCCTATGATGCGCGCCGCGCTTGCGGAATGAGCGCGAAGGGTAGGAATATCAACAAACAGAATGAGTTAGGGAGAAGGCGCGTGGGAGAGTCGATGCGGTCGCTTGTCGAAGGAACGGATGTGAAGACGCGCCCCCTCAGCGTCGCAATTCTTGGCGCGGGTGCGGCCGGGCTCTGCATGGCGATCAAGCTGCGCGAGGCTGGCGTCGAGGATTTCACGATCTTCGAAAAGGCGTCGAGCGTCGGTGGCACCTGGCGCGACAACACCTATCCCGGTTCGGGCTGCGACGTGCCCTCCATGCTCTATTCCTACTCCTTCGAGCCGAAGCCGGACTGGAGCCGGAAATTCGCGCCGCAGCCGGAAATCGTGGATTACTTCGAGACCGTCGCGCGAAAATACCGTCTCCTGCCGAATATCCGTTTCAACACCGAGATCACGGAGGCCCGCTTCGATGAAGAGGAGGGGCTCTGGCGCATCAGGGCTGCGGATGGCACCGAGTTCATGGCCAATGTGCTTATCTCCGGCGTCGGCCAGCTCAACCGCCCCGCATATCCGAAGATCGAAGGTCTCAATGATTTCAAGGGCGTAGCCTTTCACTCCGCGCGCTGGAACCATGATGTCGATCTCGCGGGCAAGCGCGTCGGCGTCATCGGCAATGGCGCGAGCGCGATCCAGTTCGTGCCCGAAATCGCGCCAAAGGTCGCTCGCCTCACCATCTTCCAGCGAACGCCCAACTGGTGCGTGCCGAAGCCGGACCGCCCCTTCAAGGAATGGGAGAAAGGCCTCTATCGCTCCTTCCCCTTCCTCGCTCGCATCCAGCGCTGGTGGACCTGGATGATGCTGGAGCGGAACTATCTCGCCTTCGTGCAGGGCAGCTTCTTCGGCAAGCTTTTCGAAAAGGCGGCGCTGAAGGAGATGGAGACGCACATCAAGGACCCCGAGCTCCGCAGGAAACTCACGCCGGACTATCCCGCGGGCTGCAAGCGCATCCTGCTCACGAACGACTGGTACCCCGCGCTCGCCCGTCCCAATGTCGAGGTCGAAACGAGCCATATCGCCCGCGTCACGGCGGATTCCATCGTGACGGAGGATGGCGTCGCCCATCCCGTCGACGTGATCATCCATGCTACCGGCTTTGAATCGACGGATTTCCTAGCGCCGATGAAGATTGTCGGCCGCGGCAACGCGGATTTGAACCATGTCTGGGCGCGCGGCGCCGAGGCGCATCGCGGTGTCGCCGTATCGGGCTTCCCGAACTTCTTCATGCTTTATGGGCCCAATACCAATCTCGGGCATAACTCGATCATCTTCATGATCGAGTGCCAGGCGAACTACATCGCCCAATGCGTTGCCGCCCTCCGCAACAGCCGCCTGCGCTATATCGATGTGCGCAAGGAAGCCATGGAAAGCTTCAATCGCGATCTGCAGCAGGACATGCAGAAGACGGTCTGGGCCGCCGGCTGCTCCAGCTGGTACAAGACGGCGGATGGCAAGGTCACCAACAACTGGTCGAGCTTCACCGCCAAATACTGGTGGGAAATGCGCCATCCCGACTTCGAGGAATACGCACTGCAGGGCGGTTGAGGATATTCGGCCGCCGACTTCGCCTTCGTCCGGCTCATAGCCTCATTCCCGGGTGGCGGAAGCTCCTCGTAATGTTTATCCCTTGGCGTTCAGGGGGACGCTTGGACCCCGCCGGCTTCATGCCTGAGGCGGGTCCACTGGGGATCGGGATAAATGTCGCTTTTGGATTTCTCGGCTATCCGCGCTTCCTGGAGCCTGAATCTTCGTCTGCTCAAGGGGCATCTCCAGATCTGGCTGGAAGCGCTTGCCCGCGGCGACCGCGTCTCGATCGTCAGAGACTATCTGCTTCTTTATCGCTCGGGCCTTTTCGATGAGAGGTGGTACCGGGGACAATATCCGGATGTCGCGGGACGTTATGTCGACCCGCTTCTTCACTACCTCCTGAGCGGAGGGCAGGAGGGCCGCAAACCCGACCCTGTCTTCGATAGCCGATGGTACCTCTCGCGAAATCGCGATGTTGCGGCCAGCGGCATGAACCCGCTGGTGCACTACCTTCGGCACGGAGCCGCGGAAGGGCGCGATCCGGCGCCCGGCTTTTCGGCACGGGATTATCTCGCTCACTATCCCGACGTCGCCGCCGCGGGCATGGAGCCGCTTCAGCATTATCTGCGTTTCGGCAGGGAGGAAGGCCGCCGTTTCGGAACGCCGGGAAAAGCGGGCAAGTGGCGGCCCGCCGCCAAACCAAGGGCGCCCGGCGACGATGCCTGGACCGAACTTGCCCAAAGTCGAAAGAATAGGCCGCAGGGCGCAATTTCCGTCGATGTGATCGTGCCTGCCTATCGCGGCTGGCACGATACGCTGGCTTGTCTCCATTCGGTCCTGTCTTCCACAGGCAAGACGCCTCATGAGATTGTCGTCGTCGACGACGCCTCGCCCGAGCCGCGTCTTACGAGGAAGCTGCGGGAACTTCGCGATCTCGGACTGATCACTCTCCTCGAAAATGAAACGAACCTCGGCTTCGTCCGGAGCTGCAACAGGGCGATGAACCTTCATCCCTCGCGTGATGTCGTCCTGCTCAATTCGGATACCGTGGTTTATGGCGACTGGCTCGATCGGCTTCTAGCTCATGGCAAGGCGCCGCGCGTCGGCACGGTGACGCCGTTTTCCACCAATGCAACGATCTGCAGCTACCCGGTTTCGAATGGCGACAATCCCGAAAGGCTGGAGCTGGGATATGCCGCGCTGGACCGCATTTTTGCTTCAGTGAACAGGGGACAGAGCGTCGAGATCCCGACAGGTGTCGGCTTTTGCATGTTCATCGCGCGCGAGTTGCTGAACGAAATCGGCATGTTCGACGAGCTGGCTTTCGGCAGGGGCTATGGCGAGGAAAACGATCTCTGTCAGCGGGCTGCGGCGGCTGGCTGGCGCAACCTGCTCGCCGGAGATGTCTTCGTTCGTCATACAGGCGGCGTTTCCTTTGCGGATACGGCGCTGAAGGCACGAAGTGAAGGCATGCGTGTGCTGACCGGCCGCTATCCCCGCTACACGGATGAGATTCGGAACTTCGTTAAGCGAAATCCCGCCGCCCATTTGCGGCGCCGTGCGGATGCGGCTCGTGTTGCCGGGCGTCACAAGCGGAACATCCTGTTCGTTTCGCATACCTGGGGCGGAGGTGTGGACCGCCACATGCGCGATCTAGCTGCCATCTGCGAGACGGCGGGGATAGGTGCCGTATATCTGCGGCCGTCGAAGCCGCATGCGCTGGCCGGCGATCTGTCGGCAGGCGATCTCCACCTCCCCAATCTTCTCGGGGTCAGGATCGGCCCGGATATTGATGAAGCGGTGGAATTGCTGACGCTGGCGGGGATAACCCACATCCATGTGCACAGCATCGCCGGATGGGATCTGAAGCTCCTTGAGATCTTGCCGCGTATCGCGGCGAGGATGGAAGTTCCTCTCGACTTCACCTTTCACGATTACATGGCGGTCTGCCCGCGCATCAACATGATCGACCATACCGGCGTTTTTTGCGGCGGTGCGGAGCGCGGTAAATGCAATGCCTGCCTGAGGAAGAACGGCAACCTCTTCGGCGCAAACGATATCGATGACTGGCACGAGAGGTTTGGCGGATTTCTGTCGAAAGTCCGTTTGCGCCTCGCGCCGAGCGGCGATGCGGCCCGCCGCATCCGGCAGACATTTCCGGCACTGGACGTCTCGGTTCGTCCGCACCCCGAGGCTGCGGTATCCGGCCGGGCAGCAACCCCTTGGCAGGCCGGAGAGCGTTTGCGCGTGCTTCTCCTTGGCGCAATCCTCCGGCACAAGGGGTCTGAAATTGTCGTCAAGGCAGCAGACTACGTCCAGCGAAAGAAGTTACCGCTGGATTTCGTGGTTGTGGGCTACACCGACCGGGACAACGAGTTGCGCCGGAACAAGCATGTGCGCATCACCGGTGTCTATGCGCAGGCCGATCTGCCCGGGATCCTGGAACGGGAAAAATGCCACTTGGCCTTGATTCCCTCTGTTTGGCCCGAAACCTATTGCTATACCTTGTCGGAAGTCCTTCTCGCCGGATTTCCCGTTGCGGTTTTTCCTTTTGGCGCGCAATACGAACGCTTGGTGGAAGCAGGGTTCCAGCACGCGGTCTATTTGCCCCGGGAAGGGCTTCATGATCCTGCCGTCGTTGTCGATTGCCTTCTCGGCAGCCGGAGCGATCTTGCAGCCAAGGCGAACCCGGAGTTTGCTCAATCCGCGCGGACATATACCTATCGTACGTATTATGGATATCGAGATGATTTCTGATCCTCCCTTCTTCATTCTTGGATGTGTCCGCTCCGGCACGACCCTGCTGCGAGACGTCCTGCGGAGCTCCGGGCGCCTGGAGTGCCCTGAAGAGACTCATTACTACCGGTGGGGGCAGCCGTTCGGCAGCAACGCCTACAGAACGGAGGTGACAAAGAGGCGCGTACTGAAGCGGCACCGCAAGATGGACAAGGTCGACGAAGGCCTGTTCGAGGAAATGGTCGCCACGGCCTCGTCGCGCCGGGATTTTCAGAATCGCTATATGAAGGCTTTTCTCGCCGGTGCGGCGAATGAGGGAGGCCGTTGGTTCGACAAGTCACCCCAGAACATCTATGGCCTGCCGCTTCTTGCTCACGACTATCCTTCGGCGAGCTTCGTTCATATCGTCCGGAATCCGCTGAACGTCGTGGCGAGCCTCATGGTCGGAAAAGTGATAGGGGCGCCGAGCGTTATCGCGGCCGCGAACTACTGGCTGGAAGCGGTCGCCATCTTCAACACCGTTCAGCCCGCGATCAAGGAACGGTCTTATGAACTGAAATACGAGGCCCTCACCTCGAATCCGAAGATCGAATCCAAGAGACTGATGAAATTTCTGGGCGAGGACACACGCTCGCTTACCTACAATTTTTCCAGGATTCATCCCGAGCGGGATCAATATCTTTCGGTACTCTCGGATGAGGATATCGCCGTGGTCCGCGACATATGCGGCAAGTGGGCGGAGCACTACGGCTATGATCTTTCGGTAAAAGGAAAGCGGTAAGCCTTCAAGCCGCCGGTACGAGCGCGTCCCTTTCTTCCACCGCTCTCAGAAGGGCCCGGTTGTGCTTGTGGTTCGAGCAGAACGCGGTGACCTTGCCGATGATCGGACCGCCGCCAAGCGCCAGATCGCCTACAAGGTCGAGAATGCGATGGCGCAGAAACTCGTCCGGGGATTTCAGGCCCCCGTCGTTCAGAACGCGATCCTTGTACATCAGCAGCGCATTGCTGAGTGATGCCCCCCTCACGAGCGGAATGAGGCGCAGCTTGCCGAGGATAAGTGCGGGCCAGATGACCGAAAGAATCCCGTAGGTTCGCGCAAAGCAGATCTCTTCGCGGAAGCGGGCAGGCGGCATCTCGCCGGACCACCGTTGCGTGTTCCAGTAGGGAAGTTCCAGCGAATAGTCGATGGCAAAAGTTGGGTGAGGTTCGATGGTAAGTGAAATGCGGTCGTCGGTCAGCGTTATGCTTTTCGAGATCTTCCGGAAATGTCTCGGCCGGTCCTGCTCCTGAATTCCTCCGCCTTCCAGCGCCTCGACGATCGGCCGCGCGCTGCCATCCATGATGGGTACTTCCTGCGCATCCATCTCGACGATCGCATTGTCGATCTCGAGCGCGAAGAAGGAAGCCATCAGATGTTCGATCGTCTGGAATTTGGCTCCGTCGCTGGCCTTCATCATGGTGCAACGGGGAAAGTCGATGCAGTGACGCCAGTCCGCCGTTAGCTCGGCACCCTGTCCGCGCCCTTTTGACCGGCGAAATCTTATCCCCGTATCGGCCGGAGCGGGATGGATCGTCACATTGGTTGTCCGGCCTGTGTGGAGGCCCACGCCGCTGAATTGCGCGGTCATCTTCAATGTTGCCTGACTTTCCCTGAAGCCGTGCGGCGCCGTCATGCTGATCATCCGGATATGCTTCGTCTCAAGAACAATATAGCCTATACGAAATCCGTCGCGGGGTCTGCGATCTCTGCGGTTTTCATGCTCACGAAGCGCTGTCCTGCCCGCAATCACTCATGCGTCTTTTTTGCCGTCTTGTCGAAGTTCTGGAAGCCGTCAGCCGCCTCGTCAGGGTGATCGGCCCCCACGGACGGGTCCAATTTGATTGTTAGTGCAATGATGGTCGTGGCGCCAGCGCGGGCGGCATCGCTGGTTGGGGTTGCAGGGCCGCCCGCGCGAATGCCGGGATGAAGACCTCCGGCGCCGGCGGCTTGTAGCCGAGCGATCCATGCGGACGCACGGTGTTGTAATGCCGACGCCAGCTTTCCACGATGATCCTGGCCTCTTTGAGCGTGTAGAAGATCTCGCCGTCGAGGAGTTCGTCGCGCAGGCGAGCATTGAAGCTCTCGATGTAGCCATTCTCCCATGGGCTTCCGGGTGCGATGTAGGCAGTCTTCGCCCCGACGGCGGTGATCCAGTCCTGCACGGCCGTGGCGATGAACTCCGGGCCGTTGTCGGAACGGATGTGCTCAGGCACGCCGCGCAGGATGAACAGGTCGGACAGGACGTCGATGACGTCGGTGGAGTTGAGCTTGCGATCGATGCGGATCGCCAGCGCCTCATGCGTGAACTCGTCGATCACGTTAAGCATGCGGTACTTCCTTCCGTCATGAGTGCGGTCCTCGACGAAGTCGTAGGACCAGACATGGTTGGGCCGCTCGGCGCGCAGGCGGATGCATGATCCGTCGGCGAGCCAGAGCCGGCCTTTCTTCGGTTGTTTGGCTGGAACCTTCAGCCCCTCTTGCCGCCAGATGCGCTCGACCCGCTTGTCGTTGACCACCCAGCCCATCTGGCTGCGCAGAAGCTCGGCGATCTTGCGATAGCCGTAGCGGCCATAGCGGCGGGCCAGTGCAACGATGTCCTCGGTCAGTTGCTGCTCGTCGTCCCGGCCGCGAGGAATACGCCGCTGCGTGGAGCGATGCTGCCCAAGCACGAGGCATACCCGGCGCTCCGACACGCGCTTCGGCAGAACCGAGCGAACATGGTCGATGCAGGCACGGCGACGCGAGGGGCTCAGAAGTTTCCCCGCGCAGCCTCCGTCAGGATCAGCTTGTCCAGCGTCAGATCGGCCACCGCCTTGCGAAGCCGTTCGTTCTCCTTCTGGAGATCCTTCAACTGCCGAAGCTGGTCACGGCTCATGCCGCCATATTGCTTGCGCCACCGGTAGAACGTCAGTTCGGAAACGCCGATCTGGCGAACGGCATCCGCCATCGCCATGCCTTGGCCGCGCAAAACCTCAACCTGCCGAAGCTTCGTGACGATCTCGTCGGGCTTGTGTCGCTTGTTTGCCATTGTGGTCCTCCTTCATGGTCAAAACCATACTTCAAGGTGGACCCGTTCAATGGGGGTGGATCACCACAGGGCGCATGCGCGATCTCTCCGGCGTCGTTCCCGACATTGCAGGCGCCGGCCTCGCGCCCGAAAGCCTCGCGAAGCTCGCTTCAATCGACCCGGACCGGCTCCCGCTCGTGCCGGAAGGAACGCGCTACGGCCCCTGCGTCGGAAATGTCGGCAAGTTCATCTGCGTAGGCCTGAATTACGCCGATCATGCCGCGGAATCGGGCATGGAAGTGCCTCACGAGCCGGTCCTTTTCTTCAAGGCGACGAGCGCAATTTGCGGGCCGAATGATGACGTGATCATCCCTCGCGGTTCGGTCAAGACCGATTGGGAGGTGGAGCTTGGCGTGGTGATCGGCCGCGAGGCGCGCCATGTCCCGCGCGAAAAGGCGCCGGACCACATCGCAGGTTATTGCGTCATCAACGATCTCTCGGAACGGGAGTTTCAGCTTGAGCGCGGCGGCCAATGGGTGAAGGGCAAGAGCTGCGACACCTTCGGTCCGCTCGGTCCCTGGCTCGTTACCTGCGATGAAGTGCCGGATCCGCAATCGCTCGATATCTGGCTCGAGGTCGATGGCGTGCGCCGTCAGGACGGCAACACGCGCACCATGATTTTCGGCGTCGCCGAGATCGTCAGCTACATCTCCCGGTTCATGAGCCTGCAGCCAGGCGACGTCATCTCCACCGGAACACCGCCGGGCGTCGGCCTCGGAATGAAGCCGGATCCTGTCTATCTGCGCCCCGGTCAGGTCATGCGTCTCGGCATCCAGGGTTTGGGCGAACAAACACAGCGAACCGTCGCAGACGGCGGAATGAAGGAAATAGCGGGGATGTGCGATGCGATATGAAGGCAATCTGAAGTCGCTGAACGCACGTCCGCTGCCGCAATGGTATGACGACGCGAAGCTGGGCATCTTCATTCATTGGGGAATATGGGCGATTCCGGCTTTCGCGCCGCATCTTGGCAGCATCTCGGATGCCTTCAAGAAGGACTATGACCGCGCCGTTGCCATGACGCCTTATACGGAATGGTACTGGAATGCGATCAAGGTGCCGGGCACTCCTTCAGCGGAGTTTCACGCGAGTGAATATGGCAATCGGCCCTATCAGGCTTTCAGGGAGCCCTTCGAGGAAGGGCTGAAACACTGGGATCCCGATGCATGGGCGGAGGCTTTTCGCAATTCCGGTGCGAAATATGTCGTCCTCGTCACAAAGCATCATGACGGCTTTTGTCTCTGGCCGAGCGCGGTGGATAATCCCCACGAAAGGAACTGGACGACGAAGCGCGATATCGTCGGCGAGCTTGCCCGCGCCGTTCGCGCTCAGGGCCTGCGCTTCGGCGTGTACTATTCGGGCGGTATCGACTGGACCTTCAATCGCGAACCTCTGCGCACCTTCGCCGATTTCGTCGGATCGATGCCGGGCGGCGACTACCCGGCCTATGCCATGGCGCAGACGCGCGAGCTGATCGAGCGATACGAGCCGAGCATTCTCTGGAACGATATCTCCTGGCCAACCGGGCTTGACGGCCTGCTGCAGTTGTTTGCCGACTACTACAATGCCGTTCCCGAAGGCGTGGTGAATGATCGCTGGGTGCATGCGCGTCTCGCCTCGAAGCTCCTGCGCTACAGGCTGCCCCGCCGGCTGCTCGACTTCGCGGCAAAGCGTTATATCCGCAAGCATCCTCATGTGGTCGAAGGGGTGATCCCGCAACCGATCCCCCACAGCGACTTTCGAACGCCGGAATACACGCGTTTCCCCACGATTCAGAGCAAGAAGTGGGAATCGACGCGCGGCATGAGCCATTCCTTCGGTTTCAACAGGAACGATAGCGAGGCGGATTACGCCACGCCGGAGCAGCTTCTGTCCGACTTCATCGATGGAGCCTCCAAGGGTGGCAACCTCCTGCTCAATGTCGGACCGCGAGGAACGGATGGCGGCATTCCGGACGAACAGCTCGCACGCCTGAAGTTCTTTGGAGACTGGCTCGCCGTTAACGGCGCAGCCGTCTACGGCACGACACCGTGGAAGCGCGACGGTACGGACTGTTCGGACACGCAGACCGATACGGGCATGCCCGTGCGTTTCACGCGTAGCGGTAACGACATTCACATCATTCCGCTCGGTGCACCTGCGGGCGGTTCCTTGCGGTTGCGTAACGTCAGGCTTTCCGGGCAGGCGCGTCTTGTCGCCGATGGAAGCCCCGTTGCGCTCAGGCAGGAAGCAAACGATCTCGTTGTCGATTTCGCAAAGCCGCTTGTGGGCAATTTCGCGCCCGCGGTGACTGTCTCGACACTGGAGTGATGGCCGCCTCGTGCGCGACGGAGGGAAGACTCGGAAGAAGGGGGGCGGTCCGTGCCGTGGGTACGGCGTCTCGGGCTTAACGGGAGGATGAGATGACAAGGGAATGGAAGAAGAAGCCCGTGTCGAGACACGGGCTATGTCTCCTGGCGGGGGCATTGACTGTCGGACTGGGATTTGCTTCGCCCGCTTCTGCGGCTGAGTGGATGTTCGGAGACGTTCGGCTCAATCTGAAGTCGACGGTCTCGGCCGGCATCGGCATGCGCGTTGTCGATCCCGACGGCGACCTCATCGCGGTAAGCAATGGTGGCCGCGATGCGACTGTTGCCGCCGAAAACTTCGACGACGGCAATCTGAACTTCCGCCGCGGCGACATATTCACGGCTTCGGTGCGAATGTTGCACGAGGCGGATCTGAGTTGGGAGAACTATGGCGCCTTCGTCAGCGTCGCCTATTTCTACGATGCCGTGAACAATGACGCTGATAGCACAAGGCGCACCGATCTTTCGGATGCGGCGCGCAGGCAGGCGGGCAGGGGCATCGATCTCTATGATGCCTATCTCTATGGCGATTTCGATGTCGCGGGAATGCCGCTTACGGTCCGCGCCGGCAATCAGGTCGTCAACTGGGGCGAAGCCCTGTTCCGTCCGGGTGGCGTTTCGCAGACAAATGCCCTGGACGTTTCGAAGCTTGTAACGCCGGGCACGAATATTCGTGAAGGCTATCTGCCGTCACCGATGATCTATGCGAACTTCGCGCCCTTCAACGGCTTCAGCATCGAAGCCTACTATCAGTTTCTCTGGCGCGAGACGGAACTGCCGCCGGTCGGCACGTTTCACTCGACTGAAGACATTCTCGCCGACGGCGCGCAGGGCATGTTCTTCTTCGGCGATCCGGGGGCCGTCGGTCTTCCCGCGGCACTTGCCGGCGGTATTCCGAAACTCGCGAATGAGGAGCCGAAGAACAGCGGTCAGTTCGGCCTTGCCGCCCGCTACTTCGTGGACGATATCGCCACCGAGTTGAGCGCCTACTACATCAACTATCATTCGAAGACGCCATATGTCTCCGGTACGGCGACCTGCGCCTTCTTCCTCGGAACCTGCCTGCTCGCCCTGCCGACTGGCTACTACGCCTATTTCCCCGAGGACATCGACCTCTACGGTACGAGCGTGAGCTTTCCTCTCGGTCCTGTCGCGGTGGGCGCTGAAGCCGTGTATCAGCCGAACTATCCCCTGATGCTGGACGATGCCATCACGGCCGCGACCAACCAGTCGGCCGCCACCGGGCTCAATTCCCGTGTCGACGGCGTGACCTATGCGGATCGCTGGAACTATGTGGCGAATGTCGCCCTCACAGTCGGGCCCAATCTCGCCTATATCGGGCGGATACCGGGGTGGATCGGTGCCGATGCGATGGATCTCTACGGCGAAGTAGGGCTTGTCGATTTCGAAAGCCAGCCGGTCGGCGTCTCGGGGAACAAGTCGGCATGGGGTTTCACGACGAGTGCGAGTGCCACATACACCAACGTACTCGTCTCCGGTCTGACGCTGACGCCGAGCGTCAGTTTCAACGCTGACGTCAACGGAACGGCTCTCGACCGCTCAATCTCTGGTACGCCCGTGGAGGGCAAGCGCGCCGTATCGGTTGGTGTCTCGGCGAATTTCCGAAACGCCTACACGGGATCCATCAGCTACACCAACAACATCGGTGGCGGATTGATCGCACGCAACTCCGACCGCGACTTCGTCACGGTCACGGCGTCCTATTCATTCTGACCATGGGTTTGGTCCGCTTGCGCGGGCCGGGAGGAAAACAAATGTCTGGAAGTAGAATTCCGATGGGCGTCTTTGCGCTTGTGGCGCTGTCGCTCGCTATGGCGGGAAGTGTTTCTGCCGCGGACGTCGCCGAACTGGGAAAGAGCCTGACGCCGATCGGCGCTGAACGCGCCGGCAATGCCGAAGGCACAATTCCCGAGTGGACCGGAGGCGATGTAAAACCGGTCAAGGGCTGGCAGCCTGGAGATGTGCGTGTCGATCCCTATGCGGGTGATGCAAAGCTCTTCAGCATCGATGCATCGAATGTCGATCAGTATGCCGACAAGCTTTCGGCCGGACAGGTCGCCATCATCAAGCGTTATGACGGATACAGGATGGATATCTATCCGTCGCGTCGCAGCTGCGGTTACTCGCAACAGATCTACAAGGCCACCAGGGCGAATGTCGGTGTCGCCAGGCTGAGTGAAAAGGGCGGCATCCTCGATGGAAGCGGTGGATTCCTCTTTCCGCTGCCCGAGAACGGTTTGCAGGCGATGGCCAATTACCGCACGGCCTTCACCGGCAAATACACCAATCTGAAGGTGAACATGGCCGTCTCGCAAACCGGCGGGAGCTATTTCGTCAATACGGGCATCATCCACACCTACGCGCCCTTTTACGAAGCAGATGCGCGTGAAGTTGACGGCCAGTACATGACGAAATTCGTCTACAAGCAGACGGCGCCTGCCGCTTCCGTAGGCAGCATCATCATGACGCTGCAGCCCTATGACAACAGCAACGAGTCATGGGTCTACATTCCCGGGCTGCGCCGGGTGAAAAAGGCCCCGACCGCGAATTACGACACCCCTGTCCCCGGTCAGGACGATCTCCGCACCTTCGATCAGACCTACATGTTCAACGGTCTGCCCGATCGTTACGACTGGAAGCTCGTCGGCAAGAAGGAAATGTATATTCCTTACAATGCCTCGCGCTTCCGCGCGAAGGATGTGGGTATTGCCGACATCATCAAGGACAAATATCCAAACCGCGATCTGGCCCGCTATGAGCTCCATCGCGTCTGGGTGGTCGAGGCAACGGTAAAGCCGGGCTGGCGCAATACCTTCAGCAAGCGCGTCTTCTATCTTGACGAGGATAGCTGGACCCCGGTCGTCGCCGATCTCTACGACACGAAGGGCAATCTCTGGCGGTTCCAGGAGAATCATCTCTTCATGGCGTCGGAGATTCCGGCCTGTGTGTCCGCTGTCGATTTCTATCACGACCTCAATGCGGACCGTTATGTAGCCGACAACATCGTCATCGGCAGCGGCAATGCCAACTATGTGGCGGATGACGTCGTCAGCAATGACTTCTTCACGCCGGATTCGATGCGCCGCTACGGCCGCCGTTAGGACGAAGCGAACCCTCCACAGGTCCATCCCTCGACCTGTGCAACCTTGGCCGCGGCGGCAACGTCGCGGCCATTTTCCGTGAGAGAAGGCCTCTCGCCTGGGCGGTATCCTTGCGCTGGCGGGCTCACTCGGCGATATATCTGTCTGAAGCGCCTGCCGCGCTTCCTGCGGATGATTGTTAAGCCATTGACCGAACGAGAGAAAATAATCGCCGTCGCGCCCATGATGGACTGGACGGACCGGCATGACCGGTTCTTCCTGCGCCTCATCTCGCGCCGCGCCTTGCTTTATACGGAGATGGTGACGACCGGCGCCGTGCTGCATGGCGATCGCGAGCGGTTGCTCGGCTTCGATGTCTCGGAGCATCCGGTGGCCGTCCAGCTCGGCGGCTCGGAACCGGCGGACCTCGCGGAGGCTGCCCGCATCGCGGAGGGTTTCGGCTATGACGAGGTGAACCTCAATGTCGGCTGCCCGTCGGACCGGGTTCAGTCCGGCCGCTTCGGCGCCTGCCTCATGCGCGAGCCGGATCTCGTCGCGCGCTGTGTCGAGGCGATGCGAAGTGCGGTCTCCGTTCCGGTAACAGTGAAATGCCGTATCGGCGTGGACGAGCAGGAGCCGGAAGAGGCACTCCCCGCCATGGCGCACGCGGTTCGCGAAGCGGGCTGCGAGACGCTCATCGTCCATGCGCGCAAGGCCTGGCTCGAAGGCCTGTCCCCGAAGGAAAATCGCGACATCCCGCCGCTCGACTATCCGCTGGTCTATCGCCTCAAGCAGGAGATGCCGGAAATGGAGATCCACATCAACGGCGGCATCGCGACGCTCGACGAGACGGAAGCGCATCTCGCGCAAGTGGACGGCGTCATGCTTGGCCGCGCCGCCTATCAAAATCCATATATCCTCGCGGAAGTCGACGCCCGCTTTTATGACGATCCGCGTCCCGTGCCTTCGCGTCATGAGGTGCTGGAAGCTTTCCTGCCCTATGTCGAACGCGAACTGGCGGCGGGCACGCATCTTCACGCGATGACGCGTCATATTCTGGGTCTCTTTCAGGGCTGCCCCGGCGCGCGCGCCTTCCGCCGTCACATCTCCGAAAATGCGCCGCGTCCCGGCGCCGGTGCGGATGTGATCCGTGACGCAATGTCGCTGGTGCCGGACGGCGCTTCTTCATCGTCACGCGTGTTGGCTCGCGTATGATAATTCAAGTCTGGTTGATTGGTGCTTTCGCGAGGTTCCCCGCCTTGGGACGGCGCGGCGAGGATGGCCGATGCAGCCGCAAAAACGAAAGACCGGCAATGACCGTGCTCTGAGCGGGACCGCGGCAGCCGAAGCTCCGCTCTCTGAAGGCGAGAGTTCATCTCTGGCCGATCTTGTTCTTGCGAGCCGGTTCTTCAAGGAGAGCTGGTATCTGCGGAGCTATCCCGAGGTCGGGACAAGCGGCTTCGATCCGCTCGAACACTTCCTGCGGCGTGGTGCTTCCGGTGATTTCGATCCCGGTCCGCTGTTTTCTTCTAAGAAATATATGGAAGCTCATCCCGAACTGCGGGAAACCGGTGAAAACCCTCTCCTGCATTATCTCCGTTTCGGCATTCCGCGGGACCGGCTGGCAGATCCGGACGCATTCGACTCCGACCTCTCCGCGAGGCAGCGCGCTCGCGATGCTGGCGGCATGTTCATGCGCCGCTTCGGCTTTGTGTCTGATGAGGCTGGCAAGGCAGGTCTTGTAGATGCGGTAAACTATCTTACTGAGATCGAACCTGTTCTTCTCGTTGGTACCGAAAGTCCCGATGTGTCGATCGTGATGCAGGCAGGCGGGCGAATGGAGGAACTTCTCTCGCTGCTCGATTCACTGGCATGGCACGAGACGCGCTGGCGTTGCGAAATTGTGGTAACGGACACGGCGCTCTTGCCGCAGGAACGCGCCGTTCTTCTGACGCGCATTCCCTGGATAAGGACCGTGTGTGGTTCTGCGGTGAATGATGATCTGCGCGGAGAATATATCGTGCTTCTCGGCGGGACCACGCGTGTCGTTACGCGCTGGCTCGATGAACTCATCGGAAGTTTCTCTCTTTTTCCTGCGGCTGGGATTGTCGGGCCAAGGATTCTGCGCAATGACCTGAGCCTGCAGCAGGCCGGCGGCATTGTTCTGAGCGGTGGTGCCGTCCGCCGGTATGGCTTTGGGAAGGCGCCGGATCACCCGCGCTTCAGCTATGCACGGCAGACCGATTTCGTCTCAGCCGCCTCGCTCGCAATTCGGCGGAATCTGTGGAGTCGGCTAGGTGGGTTCGACACAGCCGTGCCAGTCTCACATAGGGCGGCGGATCTTGCCTTCCGGGCTCGCAAGGCAGGTTTCGAAGTCTGGTATCAGCCTGTCTCGCAAGTGATCGCATGCGATGAAGAGACGTTTGGCGAACAGGCGACCGGCAAAGACGAGGAAACGGAGAGAGCGGATATCGCTGCCTTCCACGATCGCTGGCGCAGTGTCCTGCGCAGGCATGGTGACCCTGCAACCTCTGCCATCGAGAAAGCAAATCGGTACAGCGGAAAGCCGCTCGTCGTTTTCGACCGAACCACGCCTGCACCGGATCGAGATGCAGGTTCTCATCTCGCCGCTTCGCTTATTCACGCCTACATGCAGCTTGGACGGCGCGTCGTTTTTACGCCGCCGCCGAACTACAAGTCACGGGATTACTATACGCGCGATTTGCAGCGGCTCGGCGTGGAGTGTCTGCACAAGCCTCACTTCGGATCCGTGGCGGAGATCGCGGAGTATGTGAAGAATGTCGATCACGTTCTCGTCTTCCGGGTGAATGTGCTCGGTCCGCTTTACGATGACATCAGGGCAGCTTGGCCGGATGCCCGCATCATCTACAACACGGTCGACCTGCATCACCTTCGCGAGGCGCGTCAGGCGGAAATCGCGCAAGACGAAGCTCTGAGCCGCAAGGCGGCGGAAACGGAAGAGAAAGAACTGAGTCTCATCCGGAAGGCGGACTGCACGGTTGTCCTTTCCGAGACCGAACGGGAACTGCTTCTTCGTTCTGTGCCGGAAGCGGCGGACAGCCTCGTCGTCTTTCCCTACATCTTCGAGATGCCTGAGCGGAAAAACCCGCCACCTCTTATGTCGGCGCGCCGGGACATCGTCTTCCTCGGCGGCTACATGCACATGCCGAATATCGATGCCGCACATTTCCTCAAGGAGAAAATCTGGCCGCGCCTTCGCCCCCATCTGCCGGCGGACGCAAGGTTGCTACTCGTCGGCGCCGATGCCGGCCCGGAGATATATGCGCTCTCGGGCGACGGCGTTGAAGTCACGGGGTTTGTTGCCGATCTCGAGCCGGTCTTCGATTCCGCCCGGGTTTTCGTTGCGCCGCTGCGTTTCGGTGCAGGGATCAAGGGCAAGGTCATCCACGCGCTCGCGCATGGTGTGCCCTCCGTTGTCTCGCCCATCGCGGCTGAAGGAATGGGGCTTGTGGATGAAAGGGATCTGCTTGTAGCCGAAGGCGAAGGAGCCTTCTGCGAGGCCGTTCTCCGGCTCTATGGCGACGAGGTGCTCTGGGAGGAGCTTCACGGGAACGGACTTTCCTTCGTTGAGCGGAACTACTCCTGGGAGAACGGCCTTGATCGATGCCGGACTCTGCTGGAAGTCGCCGACCGCACGGCAATGCGCCGAAAGGCGGCAGGTTCGAGCGTCAAGGTAGGAAAATCCGCCGCGATGGACTAGTTTGAGCGCGCGCCGGGAGGGTCTTCCCATGCGTTCAGTCAGTCGGCCGGAAGAATTTTCATGCAGATCGAAGCCATGTCGCTCATGGAGCTCGCGCCTTTCGCCGCCGGGCTCATCGTCACGGGTCTTGTCGCGGGCGTGCTCGCCGGGCTTCTCGGCGTCGGCGGCGGCATCGTCATCGTGCCGGTTCTCTACCAGGTCTTCACGCTGCTTGGGATCGACGAGGCGGTGCGGATGCATCTGGCCGTCGGCACGTCGCTCGGCACCATCGTCCTCACATCGATCCGCTCCGTCCGCGCGCACGCGAAGAAAGGCGCGGTCGATTGGGACCTCCTGAAAAGCTGGGCTGCGCCCATCCTCATCGGCGTCACCATTGGAACGCTCGTCGCGGCTTATGTGAGCGGCGATGCGCTCACCGGCGTCTTCGCCACCATCGCGCTGCTCGTCGCCGCCAATCTCGCCTTCGGCAAGGAGAGCTGGCGCCTCGGCACCGCGCTTCCGGGCAAGCCCGTGCAATATTCCGTCGCGAGCGTGATCGGTGCGCTCTCTGCGCTTATGGGCATTGGCGGCGGCACATTCGCGGTCAGCTTCATGACGCTCTACGGGCGCAATCCGCGCGAAGCCGTGGCAACGTCTTCGGGCATGGGCGTGCTGATCGCCATTCCCGCGGTCGTCGGCTTCGTCTGGGCGGGATGGAACGATCCGCTCCTGCCGCCTTTCAGCCTCGGCTATGTGAACCTTGTCGGCATGGCGCTCATCGCGCCACTCTCCGTTCTTGCCGCGCCCTGGGGCGCCGCCATCGCCCACGCGATCAGCCACAAGGCGCTCATCCGCGCCTTCGCCTTCTTCCTCGCCGTCACATCGGTGCAGATGTTCTACCGGCTCTTCGCCGGCTGAGCGTCAGCCGAGAAACCAGTTCATGATCCGCGTGTTCTCTTCCGCCGGATAGGTGTGGGAGAGATCGGCGATCTCGCGATAGGTGACGTCGGCGCCCGCCGCCGACAGTTCGGAATAGGCGAGCCGCGCCATGTCGGCGGCGAACATCCAGTCGAGCGCGCCATGCGTGATGTAGATCGGCAATCCGTTGAGCCGCGTGGGGTTCGCCGCGCCGAGCAGCATCGGGTGCCACGCGGATGACACCGGCGCGAGATGCGTGAACGGCCCCTCCGGCAGCCCCGCGAGATAGGTAAAGGTGCCGCCATCGCTCATGCCCGTGAGCAGGATGTGCGACGTGTCGATGTTCCAGCGTTCGCTCACATGCGCCATCATCCGGTCGAGCGATGCGCGGTCCTGCTCGGGCTCCATCAGCGACCATGTCGCGTCCAGCGATGTCGGGCTCATCAGGATCGCGCCGCGGGAGCGCGCCGCCGCAAGCCAGGTCCAGAGGAAGCCGCGCCCATGCCCGCTGCCGCCGTGGCAGGCGACGATGAGCGGGTGGGGCCGCGCCGCGTCATAGGTCTCCGGCACATAGAGCGAGAAACCGCCGCGCTGTCCCTTCTCGTTGCCGAAATGGTGGATGCCCGTGTTCTCGCGGCCTGCATTCTCCATCAGCCGCGTGACGAGGCTCTCGTCGTTCCGCGCGTCTTCCTCGAGAAAGAAGCGGCTCACCGGCGGCAGCATGGCGGAAACGGGATAGAGCGCTTCAAGCGCGCGCGGCCCGTGGCGCATGCCCCGATAAGCGGCGAAGACCGGCCCTCCCGGCGACGACACGTCGTTCACCGCCTCTCGCAATCCGTCGAACAGGGCCTCCGTCTCGTCCGCGGCTTTATTCACATGGTCGCGGAAGGGAACAAGATGCTCAGGCCATTCCGCCGCCTCGAAGGCGGGCCGCGCTTCTTTCAGCTTCTCCGCGACGGGCGCCATCTGCTCGACAAGGTTCTCGAGCAGAGGCGGATGCAGATGCCGCCCGATAAAGGCAACCGCGTCCATTCCCTGCAGCAGGGCAGGCAGAAGCGTATCGACGGCCTCTATCAGTTTGTCGTTCGAAGTTTCGCTCATGCGCCGCCTCCCGGTTTCTCGTTATCGCGAGAGTGACCGGCAAGGCGCGCAAGGGCAAGCTGCAAGAGCTTCAGATCTTCTGGTCGTACTCGCCGACTTCCGGCTGCGCGGAGAGATGCTTGTCCACTTCCGCGAACATGGCGCGCATATTCGCTTCCGATGCCGGGCTTTCCACCACGACCACGAGCCCCGGCTTGTTGGAGGAGGCGCGGACGAGGCCCCAGGTCCCGTCTTCCACCGTCACGCGCACGCCGTTCACGGTCACGACATCGCGGATCTTCTGGCCGATCAGCGTTTCGCCTTTCTCCGCCATGCCGGAAAAGAGCTTCACCATCCGCTCCACGACTTCATACTTCTTTTCGTCCGGGCAATGGGGCGACATGGTCGGCGAGCCCCAGGTCTTGGGCAGCGCCTCGCGAAGCTCCGACATCTTCTTGTCCGGGTTCCGGTCCAGCATGTCGCAGATCGCGATGGCCGAGACGAGCCCGTCGTCATAGCCGCGGCCGATCGGCGGATTGAAGAAATAGTGGCCCGACTTCTCGAAGCCGACGAGAGCCTTCAGCTCATGCGCGCGACGCTTGATGTAGGAATGGCCCGTCTTCCAGTAGTCGGTCTTCGCGCCATTGGCGATCAGCACCGGGTCGGTGAGGAAAAGGCCCGTCGATTTCACGTCGACAACGAACTGCGCGTGTGGGTGCTGCGCGGAAAGATCGCGCGCCAGCATCACGCCCACCTTGTCGGCGAAGATTTCCTCGCCCGTATCGTCGACCACGCCGCAGCGGTCGCCATCGCCGTCGAAGCCGAGGCCGACATCGGCGCCCGTCTCGCGCACCTTTTCGGCCAGCGCATGGAGCATCTCCATGTCTTCCGGGTTCGGATTGTAGCGCGGGAAGGTCCAGTCGAGTTCGCAGTCGAGCGGGATCACTTCCACGCCGATCCCCTCCAGCACTTTCGGTGCGAAGGCGCCCGCCGTGCCATTGCCGCAGGCCGCGACGACGCGGAGCTTGCGCTTGATCTTCGGCCGGTCGGTAAGGTCGGCGATATAGCGCGCGGCCATGTCCTCCACGCGGATATAGCGTCCGCCCTCGCGCGCAACGCCTTTGCCGTTCAGCACGATTTCCTTCAGCCGGTTCATCTCGTCCGGTCCGAAGGTCAGCGGCCGCTGCGCGCCCATCTTCACGCCCGTCCATCCGTTCTCGTTGTGGCTCGCCGTCACCATCGCGACGCAGGGCACGTCGAGCGCGAATTGCGAGAAATAGGCGACAGGCGAAAGCGCCAGCCCGATGTCGTGCACCTCGCAGCCGGCTTCCATCAGGCCGATGATGAGTGCCTGCTTGATCGAGGCGGAGTAGGAGCGGAAGTCGTGTCCGACCGCGATCGCGGGCCGCACACCCATTTCGTGAATGGCCGTGCCGAGGCCGAGCCCCAGCGCCTGCACGCCCACAAGGTTGATTTCCTTTTCGAAGAGCCAGCGCGCGTCATATTCGCGAAACCCGTTGGGAGAGACGAGCGGCAGGTTTTCGAATTCCGGCGTATTGGGTTTCAGGTCGGCGCGCGGCTTCAGCGTCATGTTGTCTCCGGGAGGGGTAGGGTGGTCTCGACGAATCTTTATAGCGAAGTTTCGGCAGGAAGGGATGACAGTCCGATCCGCTATTGAACCGTGGAATGAGGCGGGAGAATGGCGGTCTCTCCGGCGGCCTAGTAGCGCAGCACCAGCCGTTCGCCCCGCACCTCGACGGAGGCGAGCCGGCCGAGAAAGCTCATGCCGAGAAGCGACCTGTCGAGCCCGCCCTGCGACACCGAGGCATCCACATTCCGCAGCGTGATCCCGCCCACTTTCACTTCGTCCAGCGTCACGGCTGCGGCATAGATCGTGCCGTTCGCCGTGCTGTAGGGGATGGTGTAGCGGAGTTTCGAGAGGTCGATACCGATCCGCTGTGCATCGGCGGCGCTGAGCGCCACATCGCTCGCCCCCGTATCCACCATGAAGCGCACATGCGTGCCGTTCACCAGCGCATCGGCATGGAAATGCCCGGTCATGTCGCGCGAGAGGAAGGCCGTTCCAGGCTCGCCGGTCACCGGCGCCGAAGGAACAAGCTCGGAACGCACACGGTTCCCTATGTCCGAAAACACATCGCGATAGGAATAGCCGATGACCAGCACCAGTCCGATGGCGATCCAGGCCAGCGCCTGCTTCAGCGCCACGCCCGCCCGCTCGCGCCAGCCCATCACCACGCCGGTGCCCACCAGCGCCAGCAGCAGCACGCCATAGACGAAGCGCATCTGTGCGTTTTCGCTGTCCAGTGCGCCCGGAAAGCGGTTCACCAGAAAAAGCAGCAGCGCAGCCGCCGCAAGCAGCACAAGCGCCGCCCATGTCCAGTTGTTCTGTCTCATGAAGGGCAGACTAGCGCGGGATATTGAGAAAAGGGTAATCGCATGGCGCACCTTGGAAGATGGGCGACAAGCTCTTATTTACATGCTAGGTTTGAATTGAAGATTAATTAACGTGAAATTAAAGTGAAATGTCCAACGACAAGGTCATATCGCTGACGGGCCGCAAGTCACGCCCCCTGCCGGATGGTGTGGGCGAGGCGGCGTCCGCGCTCGGCCTGCCGGCGTTCGAGCCCGGCTGGGTCTGGCTCGTCGGCGCGGGGCCAGGCGATCCGGGCTTGCTGACCCTTCATGCGCTCAACGCGCTCCGCCAGGCCGATGTCGTCGTCTACGACGCGCTGGTGGACGAAACGGTGCTGCAATTCGCGGCTCCCCACGCGAAGCTCGAATATTCCGGCAAGCGCGGCGGCAAGCCGAGCCCGAAGCAGCGCGACATTTCCGCGAAGCTGGTGGAGCTTGCCCGTTCCGGCAAGCGGGTACTCCGCCTCAAGGGCGGGGACCCCTTCGTCTTCGGCCGCGGCGGCGAGGAAGCGCTTGCTCTTGTCGATGCGGGCATTCCCTTCCGTCTCGTCCCCGGCGTTACGGCGGGCGTCGGAGGCCTCGGCTATGCTGGCATCCCGGTCACGCATCGCGACGTGAATCACGCCGTCACCTTCGTTACCGGCCATATGGCGGGCGGCAATGTGCCGGAAAATCTCGACTGGCCCTCCATCGCGAAGGGCTCGCCCGTCATCGTGCTCTACATGGCGCTCTCGCATCTGGGCGAAATCTCGCGGCTCCTGATCGAGAATGGCCGCAGCGCGAATGAGCCCGTTGCCCTCGTGCGCAACGCGACGCTGAAGGACCAGACCGTGCTGGAGACGACGCTCGGCCGCGCGGTGGAAGATGTCGCGCGTGCGGAGTTCAAGGCGCCCGCCATCATCGTCATCGGCGATGTCGTGAAGCTCCGCGAGGGGCTCGACTGGCTCGGCGCCCTCGAAAGCCGCATCCTCAAGCGCGATCCGCTCGGCCTCCGCGGTATCGAAGACGCGGGCTAGACCTCACCCCCCACTCGTCATTGCCGGGCCCTCCTTTGTAATCAAGGAGGCCGGCAATCCAGTAGCCGCGAAGCGGCGTCCGCTTCGCAAGACTCTTGTGGGGCAACTGCCGCGCCACGTCTTCCCCTAAGAGACGAAATAAACTTATCCCCCTCCATTCCTCCGTACCCATATTGATCTGATCTCGCTCCACGAAGGGCGCGTCCGGACGGCCGGTTGCGTGGAGAGGGAACGGCGTCCTGCGACGTGCGGAGTAACGTACCGCGCGGCCCGGGAGGATCTTTGAGGGTGGCGAACACTACGGTTCGCAGGCGGCCCGGCCGATAAAAGCCGGTAAACCGCTGGGTTGGAAAAATGAGGTAGATCCCAAAATCGCCGTGCGCGGAGCGTCGGAGGAGGACGCACCCCGCCAATACAAAAATAGAAAGGCGGCGTCGCCGCCGCTCCGCGCAACCTTCACTCGAAGGCCGCACATCGCGCAAAACTCCGAAGGCGTCCGCCTTGCGGAGCCGGACGCACGTCACATCATTGTCGTTTAACTCTGGCAGGACACATGCCAATATTTTCGGGGGGGCGCCTGTCAAGCGGCCCGCAAGCCGGGGGGCAAGGCATGTTTCGATTCTGGCTTCATTTTCATCCGCTTCTCGTCCTTCCGGTCCTCATCTTCATCTTCTCTGTCTCGGGGGGCTTTATCCACTGGCTGCAGTGCCACTCGCCGTTTCGTGAGAGTTTCCGAAAATACGCGCTCGCTCCGCAGATATTCGCCACCACCTCCACGCTCTTCGCGCTCTTTGCAGGCTTCCTTCTTGCCAATCTTGTCGCCCAGAAGAATGCGGCGCTTCAGGCCGTGGAGACGGAAACGACCGCCTTGCTGGCGCTTGAAGTGATCGCAGGGAGGGAAAGCGAGAGCGATGCCCTCCGTGAGGCCCTTCGCGCCTATGCGGAGTCAGTCGTCACCATCGAATGGCCGCTCATGCTCAAGGAAAAGAGTAGTCCGGAAGCGGGACGCGCATTGTTGGCGCTTATCGAAACGGTGAGAAACCTTGAAGGTGTCCCGTCTTCAATTCACGGTCAGATGGTGTCCCTTGTCTGGAGGATTGCGGACGCCCGCAGCGATCGCATCGCGATCGTGACGACACATTCCATTCAGATCGCCTGGACGGGGCTCTTCCTGCTCGGCTTTCTCTCGCAGTTCGCAGGGGGCATGGCCCATCTTGAACGGTGGCAGCCAAATGCCGCCGCGATTGCGGTCTTTGGTGCGGCTGCCGTCATTGCGCTTTGGCTGATTGCCATTCAGGACAATCCGTTTCGTGGACCTTTCCCGGTTTCGTCCGCCCCGATGGAGAATGTGCTGGGCGCGTTCGGAGAATGACGGCGTGTCTAATCGCCAAGCGCCTCGCGGATCTTCGCCATCGCCTCTTCCCTGGCGCTTGCCTTGTCGCCGAGGCTTTCGATCCGTGAGGGCAATTCGCGCAGGACTTCGTCCCGCTCCGCGTCGCTCATCGCGCCCCAGCCCGCGATTTCCTTCAGGCTCCGCCCGCAGCCCCGGCAGACATTCGCACGGCCGTCCACGGCGCAGATGCTGATGCAGGGGCTCTTGATGGGCTTCGAATAACTCATGGGAACCTTTCCGGGGTTCTCGGAACGCATATGAAAGAGTATAGAGCCGTCACTTCCTTTCACGCGACAATCGAGGCGTCAATGTCCCGCGCCGCAACCGGCATGCCCTTCGACGATATCCGCAACCTTCTCGGTGGCTTGCCGCCCGTGGACGAGGAGGCGCGTGCCGCCGCCGCCGCGCATACCGCCTCGCTCGCCTTGCCCGAGGGTTCGCTTGGCCGCATGGCCGAACTGGCCGAATGGGTCGCGGGCTGGGCGGCGATGACCAAGCCCGCGGTGACGAGGCCCCTCATCGCGATCTTCGCGGGCACGCATGGCCTCGCGGCCGCGATCCCCGGCGCCGAGCCCAATGCCACCCACAGGCTGGTCGAGCTTTACGCAGCGGGCGGCGGCGCCGTGAACCAGCTTGCCCTTGGCGCGGAAGCGGGGCTCAAGGTCTTCGACCTCGCGCTTGATATGCCCGTGCCGGACATTCGCACTGGCGAGGCGCTCTCGGAAGCCGGCTGCGCCGCGACGATGGCCTTCGGCATGGAGGCAATTGCTGGCGGCACCGATCTTCTCTGCCTCGGTGCGGCGGGCGAGGGCGGGCGCATTGCCGCCGCCGCGCTTGCCGCCGCGCTTTTCGGCGGCGCGCCGGGCGACTGGACAGATGGTTCTGCCTTTGCGAACGAGGCCGTTGCCGCCGCTCTCGCAACCCATGAAGGCCGCCTCGCCGACCCACTGGAGGCGCTCCGCCGCGTCGGCTCGCGCGAGCTCGCGGCGATTGCGGGGGCCATCCTTGCCGCGCGCTACCAGCGCATCCCGGTCCTGCTCGACGGTTTCGTCACCTGCGCCGCCGCGGCCGTCCTGCACAGGCTCGAACCGGCGGCTCTCGATCACTGCATGGCGGCCCACGTCGCCGCCGACCCGGCCCATGCCCGCCTCCTTGCCGCGATCGGCAAGAAGCCGCTCCTCGAAACCGGTATCTCGCTCGAGGAAGGGGCGGGCGCCGCCCTCGGTCTCGGCATCGTGAAATCGGCTCTCGCCATTCACGGCGGCACGGCGAGGCGGGATCAGCTCTGAAGGGTATGGCCCGTTCATGGATGCACAGCGCCCCGTTCGGCCCTTACGAGTGGGCGCGCTTGCAACGGGGGGCTTTGGCACTATTATCACGCCCAAAACAAGGCTATGGACGCGGGATCGGCGGTTCTTCCGCTCGGGGCGACACCGGGCCAGTGCAATGAAATTCCGGCCTGTCTGCGCGGAGGTGAAACCCGCCCGCGACTGTGCCGCTTTGGAGGTTGACCCATGGATATGCGCTTTTCCCCCGAAGAGCTCGCCTTCCGCGACGAGGTTCGCGAGTTCATCGCCAACAACTATCCGCAGGAGCTGAAGGGCGCCCGCCGCGGCGAACTCTCGAAGGATGAGATTCTTGCGTGGCATCGCATTCTCTACAAGAAGGGCTGGGTCGCGCCGCACTGGCCGGTCGAATATGGCGGCACCGGCTGGTCCATCACGCAGCGCTATATCTGGAACGAGGAAAACGCGCGTGCCGAGACGACCCCACTCTTGCCCTTCGGCCTCTCGATGGTCGGCCCGGTGATCTACACCTTCGGCAATGAAGAGCAGAAGAAGCGTTTCCTGCCCGGCATTCTCTCGGGCGACGACTGGTGGTGCCAGGGCTATTCGGAGCCGGGCTCGGGCTCGGACCTTGCGAGCCTGCGCACCAAGGCCGTCCGCGAGGGCGACCACTACATCGTCAACGGCGGCAAGACCTGGACGACGCTCGCCCAGCACGCCGACTGGATGTTCTGCCTCGTCCGTACCGATCCGAATGCGAAGCAGCAGGAAGGCATTTCCTTCCTCCTGATCGACATGAAGACGCCCGGCATCACGGTTCGCCCGATCATCACGATGGACGGCTCGCATGAGGTCAACGAGGTCTTCCTCGAAGACGTGAAGGTGCCCGCCGAAAACCTCATCGGCGAGGAAAACAAGGGCTGGACCTATGCGAAGTTCCTGCTCGGCAACGAGCGCTCGGGCATCGCGGGCGTCGCGCGCTCCAAGAAGGCGATCGAACGTCTGAAGAGCCTTGCGACAGCCGAACTCGTCGACGGCACGCCGCTTATGAAGACGGACGAGTTCTCGCGCAAGGTTGCGGAAGTCGAGATCGATCTTTCCGCTCTCGAAGTCACCGAACTGCGCACGCTTGCTGCCGAGAGCAAGGGCCGCGGTCCCGGGCCGGAAGCCTCGATCCTGAAGATCAAGGGCACCGAGATCCAGCAGCGCATCACCGAGCTCGCCGTCGAAGCCGTCGGCAACTACGCGCTCGTTCAGGCGCCGCGTCTCGAAGTCTCCGGCAATGAGTTCGTCCCCGGTCCCGAAGGGTCGCAGGGCGTCGCGCAGGATTACTTCAACATGCGCAAGACCTCGATCTATGGCGGATCGAACGAGATTCAGCACAACATCATCGCGAAAATGGTGCTCGGCCTTTAAGGTCCGCACGCAAGAAGAACACCAACAGGGGAAGGTCGGAAGAGATGGATTTTTCGTTCACCGAAGAGCAGACCCTGCTCCGCAACACCGTGCAGAGCCTGCTCAGCGACAAATATGACTTCGACACGCGCCGCAAGGTCGCGAAGTCGGCCGATGGCTGGCGTCCGGAAATCTGGGCGCAGTTCGCCGAGCTTGGCCTCCTCGCCGCGCCCTTTTCGGAAGAGATGGGCGGTCTCGGCGGCGGCGCCATCGAAACCATGATCGTCATGGAAGAGTTCGGCCGTCACCTCGTCATCGAGCCCTATGTCGAGACGGTTGTGATCGCCGGCGGTTTCCTGCGTGAAGGCGGCTCGCCCGCGCAGCAGGAAGCGCACATCCCGGGTATCGTCGGCGGCGAGACGGTCTGGGCCTTCGCCTATGCCGAGCCGCAGGGCCGCTACAACCTGGCCGACCTCACCACCACGGCGAAGAAGGACGGTTCGGGCTACGTGATCAACGGCTACAAGGCCGTCGTGCTCGGCGCGCCCTGGGCCCAGAAGCTCATCGTCACCGCCCGCACGAGCGGAGGCCAGCGCGACCGTGACGGCGTCTCCGTCTTCATCGTCGACAAGTCGGCGGCCGGCGTCTCCACGCGCGACTACCCGACGGTCGATGGCCGCCGTGCCTCGGAGATCACCTTCGAGAACGTGAAGGTCGATGCGGATGCGCTGATCGGTCAGGAAGGCAAGGGCCTGCCCCTCGTCGAGAAGATCACGGATCAGGCGATCGCCGCCCTCTCGGCCGAAGCCATCGGCTGCATGAAGGAGCTGAACACCGCCACCGTCGAATACTGCAAGACGCGCAAGCAGTTCGGCGTGCCGATCGGCAAGTTCCAGGTGCTGCAGCACCGCATGGTCGACATGTTCATGGCCTATGAACAGTCCGTCTCCATGACCTACATGGTGAACCTGAAGCTCGACGAGGGCGACGCCGAGCGCACCAAGGCCGCAGCAGGCGCCAAGGTTCAGATCGGCAAGGCCGGCCGCTTCGTCGGCCAGCAGGCCGTGCAGCTTCATGGCGGCATGGGCATGACCGACGAACTCAATGTCGGCCACTACTTCAAGCGCCTGACGATGATCGACACGCAGTTCGGCAACATCGACTACCAGCTGAAGCGTTACTCCGAAGCCGCGTAAGCTGCCCGGACATGAAATGCAAAAAGGCCGCTCTCCGGAGCGGCCTTTTCTTTGCACGCTTTGACCTGCCTTGTCCCCGCTTCTACGCTTCGTGCCAACAATAGAAACGGGGAGGAGAAGAAATGAGCGAACACATTCTTGTCGCGGGTGCGACAGGGCTCGTGGGCTTCGCGGCCATGAAGCACTTCGCGGAAAAGGGATTCAAGGTCACGGCGCTTTCCCGCCGCCGTCCCTTCGAAACCTTCGGCGCGACGCATATCCCGCTCGACCTCACGGATCGCGCTGCCTGTGCCGAAGCGATGGCAGGCATGGGCGACGTCACGCGCCTCGTCTACGCCGCGCTCCACGAGAAGCCTGGTCTCGTTGCGGGCTGGTTCGAAGCCGATCAGATCGAAACCAACAAGCGCATGCTCGAAAATCTTTTCGATCCGCTCGAAAAATCAGCCTTCCGCCTGCGTCATGTCTCGGTACTTCAAGGAACGAAGGCTTATGGTGCGCATGTCCGTCCGCTTTCCGTCCCCGCGCGGGAAAACCGCGACGAAATGAAGGAGCAGCCGAACTTTTACTGGGAACAGGAAGAATATATCCGCGCGAAGCAGCAGGGCAGGGATTGGTCATGGACGATCTTTCGTCCGCAGATCATTTTCGGATTTTCGCTCGGCGCGGCGATGAACCTTATCCCCGCCATCGGCGTCTATGGCGCGCTACTGAAGGAAGAAGGCAAGCCTCTCTCTTTTCCGGGCGGTGCCTCTTCCGTTCTCGAGGCCGTCGATGCCGATCTCCTCGCCCATGCCATCTCATGGGCAGGCTCGCGTGCCGGCGCGGGCAATGACATCTTCAACGTCACGAATGGCGATGTTTTCGTCTGGAAGAATGTCTGGCCCGCCATTGCCGATGCGCTCGGCATGGAACCGGGCGAGGCGACGCCCATGTCGCTTGGAGCGCAAATGCCGAAGCGCGCGGCTGAGTGGGACGCGATCCGCGCGAAATACGATCTCGTCGCGCCGGACATGGCGTCCTTCGTCGGCGAGTCGTTTCACTATGCGGATTTCACCATGGCCTATGGCGCCGAGCGCGACACGCCTGCCGCGATCGTCTCCACCATAGCACTGCGTCGTGCCGGCTTTCACGAAGTCATCGATACGGAAGAGATGTTCCGGAAATATCTCCGGCTGTTTCAGGAAAAGAAGCTCTTGCCGCCCGCCTGAAGCGCGATTAGGCGCGCCGTGCCATTGAAGGCCGCGTGCGCAGCCGCTGCGGCGGCAACACGCATTCGGCCTGCGTGCCCTGGCCATACTGGCTCTTGAGCTCGAAGCGGCCGCCATGGACCGCCAGCAGGCCTTTCACGATTGAAAGGCCGAGGCCCGAGCCCTTGCCGGGCTGGGCAAGCCCGGAGGCGCCTTGCGTGAAGGCGTGCAATACCTTCTCGATCTCGGATTCCGCGATGCCCGGACCATTGTCGTGAATGCCGAAGCGCATTTCGCCGCCTGCTTCCATCTGCGCAAACATCAGCACTTCGGAATCCGGCGGCGAGAATTTCACGGCATTGGTGAGCAGGTTGATCCATGTCTGGCGGAGTGCCCGCGCGTCGCCAAAGACGATCGGCAGATCGGGCTCGAAATTCGACACGATCTTGACGCGCTGCGCCTGCGCCCGGATTTCGACGATGCGCCTGCAATCCTCGGCGAGCTGCACGATGTCCACATCCTCTTCCGTGATCTGGAAACGGCCTGCCTCGATGCGCGAAAGATCGAGCACGTCGTTGATGAGACCGAGCAGGTGCTGCCCCGAACGGTTGATGTCGTCGGCATATTCCCGGTAGGTCGGCACGGTGTGCTTGCCGAAAATCTCCGAGGCCATCACTTCCGAAAAGCCGATGATTGCATTGAGCGGCGTGCGAAGCTCGTGGCTCATATTGGCGAGGAAATGCGATTTCGCCCTGTTCGCCTCTTCTGCCCTGGCCCGCGCGGCGTCCGATTCGCGCTTCGCCTTGAAAAGTTGTTCGATGAGGCCGGACTTGTCCTCACGGAGCGTGATCAAGTGCAGCATGATCCCGTTGAGGCGGGTAGCGAGCTGAGACAGAAGTGCTGCGAAGACGAGCAGCACCGCGGCGAGCGAGAAATGAAGCATATCCCCGTACTGGATAAGCCGGCCGATCACGGCGCCTGCCAGCGGCAGAATCGAGGCATAGAAGGCTGGCATGTAGCAGGACGATATGAGCGCAACGGGCGCGATGACGAGCAGCAGCGTCGCGAGCACATAGGCCTGCTGCATTTCGTTGCCGGGCACCCAGAAGAAGAATGCCGAGGATGCAAGGCTTGCGGAGAAAAGCAGGCAGATGGCGATGAAGCGTTTTTCCCATCCGGCGACGTCGGCGGGTTCGGGGTTTGCGGCGCCAAAGGCTGCCATGTTGTGCCGATTGAGCCAGGCCGCCGCGAAGACGAGCAGAACGGGAATGGAAAGCCAGTACCAGTCGATGGAACCGGCGAAGCACGCCGCATAGGGAACCATCAGCAAAGGAAAGGCATAAGGCAGAGGCAGCTTCTGGCTCTCGGCGAACATGCGCATCTGTTCGAGGCGTATCTCGGGGCTCAGCGCTTCTCCCTTCCCGGAAGGGGACAGGAGAGCGGACAGCCAGTCTCGCGTGCCCTTGCCCGGAGCTCGCTGTTCCGTGCCGCGCATGCCACCCGAATGGGCTTGTCGCGCCGCAGAATCTCTCTGCCGCATTTCGCCGGCTGTCATCGATGTGCCCTTTTTGGCCGCCCAAGCCAGATCTCGTATTCGCGCGCAGGTCTCTTTCCGCGCTGTGAAGTCGAGGCTCGGCGAAAAGTCTTAATAAGGTTTTCCGAGACATGGTTAAGGCCGCATAATCCGGCTGAACAACATCCTTTTTTGGCGTATGAGACGCCGTGACAACAGGCAGCGAAAGAAAATGCACAAAGGAGAGGCAGCCCGGCGATGAGTGATCCCCTGATTTTCGAGAAGAATGGCCCCGTCGTTACGTTGACGATTAACAGGCCGGAGAGCCGCAATCCCCTTGGGGCTCCCGAGGATGCGGAGAATTTTTCGGCCGCCGCGGCGCGCATCAATGCGGATCGCGAAATTCGCTGCGTGATTCTGACCGGAGCCGGCAAGGCCTTCTCGGCGGGCGGCAACGTCAAGGCGATGCGTGAGGGCGGCGACGGCTTTGGCGGTCCCGGCGTTCACATCCGCGAACGCTACCGCAACGGTATCCACCGCATCGTCAAATCGGTCTGGGGCATCGAAGTGCCGGTCATCGCAGCCGTGAATGGTCCGGCGATCGGCCTCGGCAACGACGTGGCTTGTCTCGCCGACACGCGCATCGCCGCCGACAGCGCGATTTTCGGTGCGACCTTCCTCAAGATCGGCCTCGTGCCCGGCGACGGCGGCGCCTGGCTTTTGCCGCGCATCATCGGCATGGCGCGCGCATCGGAGCTGCTCTACACGGGCGACACGATCGATGCCGCTACCGCAAGGGAATGGGGCCTCGTGTCCGAGGTCGTCCCCGCAGCCGAGCTGATGGACCGCGCAAAAGCCGTTGCCGCAAAGATCTGCAATCAGGCCCCTGACGTATTACGCATGACGAAGCAGCTCCTCCGCCAGGGAATGCTGACGAACTTCGACACGATCATGGAGATGTCGGCGTCCATGCAGGCGCTTGCCCATCATACCGAGGATCACAAGGAAGCGCTCGACGCCTTCTTCGAAAAGCGGGCGCCCGACTACAAGGGAGCCTGAGAGGGCGTTCGAAACTGAACAGCGGGCCGGTGGCCTTCGAACAGGCTGCGGCTCACCGCGCATTGAAGCCGGGTGGCTTTGCCCCTAAAGTCCCCGGCAACGAAAATGGGCCCGCGGCCCAAGCCAAACGGGAGCGAAACATGAGTGTCATCGGTATCGTGGCCACCCTTCCGGTCCAGCCGGGCAAGGAAGCCGAATTCGAGAAAGTCTTCGCGGATCTCCGCTCGAAGGTGAAGGCGAACGAGAAGGGCTGCCTCCAGTACGACTTCTTCAAGTCCAAGTCCGAACCCTCGACCTATATCGTCATGGAGCAGTACGCCACGCAGGCCGATCTCGACGCGCATGGCAAGACGGACTATTTCCGTGCGGCCGGCCCGGCGCTCGGTGCCGTTCTCGGCGGCGCGCCGACGCTTCAGTTCCTCGACAAGGTCGAGTGATCCGCTAACAGCAGCCAAGAGCCCGAAACCAGAGAGTCGAAAATGGATCTCGCATTCAGCAAGGAAGACGAAACCTTCCGGCAGGAAGTCCGTCAGTTCATCGACGAGCATTACACGCCGGAGATGCGCCGTCTCCATGCTCGTTCGAAGCACGGCTACATCACCAAGGAAGCCCACATCCAGTGGCAGAAGGCCCTGGCGAAGAAGGGCTGGCTCGCGCCGAACTGGCCCGTGGAATATGGCGGGCCGGGCTTCACCCAGTCGCAGAAATACATCTTCAACGTGGAGATGGGCCGCGCTGGCGTGCCGCATACGATCCCCTTCGGCCCGACCATGGTGGCGCCGGTGATCATGAAGTTCGGAACGCCCGAGCAGAAGAAGCGCTTCCTGCCGGACATCCTCGAAACGAATGTTCTCTGGTGTCAGGGCTATTCCGAGCCGGGTTCGGGCTCCGACCTCGCTTCGCTGAAGACGAAGGCTGAAGACAAGGGCGATCACTTCCTCGTCAACGGCTCCAAGATCTGGACTTCCGTCGCGCAATGGGCGGACTGGATCTTCTGCCTCGTCCGCACCTCGAATGAAGGCAAGCCGCAGGAAGGCATTTCCTTCCTCCTCATCGACATGAAGACGCCGGGCATCACCGTCGACCCGATCGTCTGCCTCGACGGTACGCCCGCGCCGAACCAGGAAGTGAACCAGGTCTTCTTCGAGGATGTGAAGGTTCCGAAGGAAAACCTGATCGGCGAAGTAAACAAGGGCTGGACCTACGCCAAGTATCTGCTCGAGTTCGAACGCGGAAATCCCTATTCGCCGGGCCTCTACAGTGCGCTCGACGAAGTGCGCGAGATGGCGAAGGACATTCTCGTGGATGGTACGCCGGTTGCCGATACGCCTGCCTTCAAGGCGCGTTATGCCGATCTCCGCAGCCAGATCACGGCTATGGAGTTCACGGAACTTCGCATCTTCTCCTCGCTCTCGATCGGCGGCAATGTTGGTCCCGAAAGCTCGCTGCTGAAGTGCCGCGGGACCGAGCTCCAGCAGGAAGTCTCGCAGCTCATGGTCGAGGTGTTGGGCGATTATGCGCAGCCCACAATCGAGAACGGACTGGCCGAAACGAACGAGCCGGAAGTCGGGCCCGAGGGTGCCTTCACAGCCGCGCCCTATTATTTCTCGCTGCGCAAGGCGTCGATCTATGCCGGATCGAACGAGGTCCAGCGCAACATCATGGCGAAGGCCGTGCTCGGTCTTTGAGCGCCAACGCGAAAATCGAAGTCGGGATGGCGGGCGCCGGAGACGATCCGGCGCCCGTGTTCATTTCCGGCTAGCGCGGCGGAACTCTGTCGCGAGTGCCGCCATAGGCTTGCGTGATCCGGTCGAAGACGATGGCGAGCGCCACGATGGCGATGCCAGCCACCAGGCCGCGCCCGATATCGAGCCGCTGGATGCCAAGCAGCACCTCCTCGCCGAGGCCGCGAGCGCCGATCATCGATGCAATGACCACCATTGACAGCGCCATCATCGTCGTTTGGTTCACACCGGCCATGATGCTTGGCAGCGCCAGCGGCAGCTTGATGTCGATGAGTTGGCATTTCGCGTCCGCGCCGAGGTCGGCAGCGACTTCCACGAGCCGCGGGTCGACATTCCTGAGCCCGAGATCGACAAGCCGGATCAGCGGTGGCGTCGCATAGATCACCGTTGCAAACAGCGCCGGCACCTTGCCGAGCCCGAAAAGCATCAGCGCCGGAATCAGATAGACGAAACTCGGTAGCGTCTGCATTGCGTCGAGTACGGGCAGCATGATCCGGCGCGCCAGGCCGCTCGATGCCATGCCGATCCCGGCGGGCAGTCCGATCAGAACCGCAACGAGCACGGATACGATCATCAGTGCGAGGGTCTGCACCGCGAGATCCCAGAGGCCCAGAAGGCCGATAAGGAAAAGCGTTGCCGCAAGCGTGAGCGGAAGCACCGGCTTCCGCGATGCGTGGAAGGCAATCCCGGCAACAGTCAGGATCAGAATCCACCAGGGGAGCCAATTGAGCAATGCTTCAAGCGAGACGATGACGGCGAGCAGCATATTGCTCACAGCCTGGAAGGCGTCGCCATATTGCGCGACGAAATGCTTCATCGCGTCGTTCACCCATTGCTCGACCGGAAACTCAAGCGTGACCGGGAAGCTCTTCGCGATCGTCTCACGTTCGCCCGTGACGCGAGCCGCGATCTCGGGGCTTACCCATTCCCGCCAGACATCGCCGCGCGTTTCAATGAAATGAAGCGCGGCGTCTCTCGCCGTTGCGCCTTCATTCGCCCACAGATAGGCGAGTGCCTCGCTCACCATCTGGCCGCTCGTTTCGTAGTTGCGCAGGAACTGCGAAATCTCCGGCGCGTCGCGAACGAACTGCGCATTCGCCCCCACGATCACTTCCACCGTCGGGAATGCGACTGGCGGATTTTGCTCAGGATCGGCGTTGAAGGCTTCCCAGGCCGCTTCGGAGTAGGGCGGCTCTTCGAGCATTGCGAGATCGTAGGCACCGAGCACCCATGTCGGACCCCAGTAATAGGCGAGGATGGGCTCTCCCCGCTCATGGGCGGAGGCGATGGCGGCCGCCAGAGCAGCGCCTGTGCCGGGCCGGAAATTCGTATAGAACCGGTCCAGGCCATAGCCCTTCAGCTTGCGCGTACTCTGCTCCTCGCAGCTCCAGCCGAGAATGCAATTATAGAAGCGGCCCTTGGTCGGCACCTCCGGATCGCGGAAGAGCTGCCAGTGTTCCTTGAGGTCGGAAACCGAGCGAAGATCGGGTGCCATCGCCTCGATGCCGCGCGCCGCGTCGCCTTCGATGACATAGCGCGGCACGAACCAGCCTTGCACGGCATCGGGAAAGTTCGTCCCGAGCGAAACCGCGTTCCCTGCCTCGACAGCCGCATCCCAGGGCTCCGTCGCATTGTCGCGCCAGACTTCCATGATCACGTCGATGTCGCCCTGGCCAAGCCCGGTGATCAACGGCAGGGTCGAACCGGGAAGGACATCCGTCTCGCAGCCATAGCCCCGTTCGAGGATGATCCGCGCGACTTCGGTGTTGAAGGCGTTGGAGTCCCAGTCGAGTCCGCCGAACATCACTGGTCTGTCGATTTCGCATGTGGCTTCTGCGGCGCGCCCGTCTGGGGACGCGCAGAGCGTGAAGGCCAGGGCGCAGAGCGCAAGAAGAAGCCGGTTCAGCATCGGCTGCATCATAGGGAGCGCGCGCTCCATTGGCCATTCACGGGTGAACGGACAAAGAAAAAGGGGAGCCCGCGAGGGCTCCCCTTCGATCCTTTCACAAGCGAATGGCTTACTTGCCGCCCGTCGCCAGCTTGAAGAACTTGCCGGTCTGCTCGCCACCCATGTGGAAGGGCGTGGCGTTCGAGAAGTCGGAAATCTTGTCCCAGTTCTCGGCGACCTTCTCCGCGGTCAGACCGTCGCGCCCGAGGAAGACGCCTTCGGCTTCTTCCATCCGTGCCGCGGCGAAAACGCCGGCGCCCGCACAAAGGATCATGCCCGTCGGGGCCTGTTCCGAGACGAGGAACATGACGCCCGGCGAAACCGATTCCGGCGTGAGCATCTGTTCGGCTTCCGGCGGCATCAGGTCGGAGGTCATGCGCGTATAGGCGACCGGCGCCAGCGCGTTGCAGTGGATGTTGTTCTTCTGGCCTTCGAGCTTCAGCGTGTTGATGAAGCCGACGACGGCAAGCTTCGCGGCGCCGTAGTTCGTCTGGCCGAAATTGCCGTAGAGACCGGTGGAGGAGGCGGTCACGACGATACGGCCGTAATTCTGCTCCTTCATGATTTCCCACACGGCCTTGGTCGGCTTCACTGTGCCCATGAGATGCACGTCGACCACGAGCTGGAAGTCGGAAATCTCCATTTTGGAGAAGGACTTGTCGCGAAGAATGCCGGCATTGTTGATGAGGATGTCGATGCGGCCCCACTTGTCCATGGTCTGCTTGACCATGTTGGCAACGCCTTCATCGTCCGTGACCGACGAGCCGTTGGCGATCGCTTCTCCGCCAAGCGCCTCGATCTCCGCGACAACCTTCTTGGCCGCTTCAGACGAGCCGCCAGCGCCCGTGCGGTCGCCGCCGAGGTCGTTCACCACGACTTTCGCGCCCCGCCGCGCGAGTTCCAGCGCATGGGACCGGCCAAGACCGCCGCCCGCACCGGTCACGATGGCGACCTTGCCGTCAAAACGAATGCTCATGGGTATTTCTCCAGTTGGACTACGGGGAGGGGCTGGCGGAAAGCCCTGTCGAAAGGGGTTTCGGTGGCCTTGCCCGGCAAAACTTGCGGGACTTTGTGCATGAGAGGCGGGCAGGGGTCAAGGGAGGCTTGGGAGGCCGCTGCGTTGCGTTGCTGTGGCCTCCCCCTATGATGTCGGCACCTTGGAAAAACCTTGAAAACCCGCCGGAAAGCCCCCTCCAGATGACCTTTTTGTCCCTTCAGAGCGCCTTTGGCCTTGCCCTTCTCATAGGTCTCGCCTGGGCCCTGAGCGAGAACAGGCGTGCTTTCTCGCTCCCCGCTGTCGCGGCGGGCCTCGCCGTCCAGATCGGCCTCGCCCTGCTGCTCCTCAAGCTGCCAGGCTCGCAGAAGGCGCTCTTGGCGCTGAACGGAGTGGTCGATGCGCTGACAGAAGCCACGCGCGCGGGCACTGCCTTTGTCTTCGGCTATGTCGGCGGTGGGGAAGCGCCCTTCGATGTTGCCTCTCCTCAGAACGGCTTCGTCCTTGCGTTCCAGGCCCTGCCTCTCGTCCTCGTCATGTCGGCGCTCTCGGCGTTGCTTTGGTACTGGAAGGTGCTCGGCTGGATCACACGTGGCTTCGGCTATCTGCTGCAGAAGACGATGGGGATCGGCGGTGCGGTCGGGCTTGCCTCCGCGGCCAATGCCTTTGTCGGCATGGTGGAGGCGCCGCTGCTCATAAGGCCATATCTGGAGCGGCTCACCCGCGCGGAATTCTTCATGACCATGACGGTCGGTCTTGCCACGGTTTCGGGCACGGTCCTCGTCCTCTATGCGAGCATCATTTCGCCCGTCGTTCCCGGCGCTCTCGGCCAGATCCTCGTTGCTTCGCTGATCTCGCTCCCCGCCGGAATTCTCGTGGCCCGTCTCATGGTGCCGGAGGAGCATGGCGCGCGCCCCACAGGCATTGGCGACGACGTACCCCATCTCGAATACCAGAGCAGCATGGACGCAGTGACGCGCGGCACCTTCGAAGGACTGCAGCTCCTTCTCAACATCATCGCCATGCTGGTGGTGATGGTTGCGCTGGTGGCCCTGGTGAACATCATCCTCGAGCTCTTCCCGGATGTCTGGGGCTTGCCGCTCACGCTTCAGCGCATGCTGGGCTGGATCTTTTCCCCGCTTGTCTGGGCGATGGGTATACCGGTGGAGGAAATGCACCTTGCCGGACAGCTCATGGGCACGAAGACGATCCTCAACGAATTCATCGCCTATCTGGACCTGGCTCGTCTTCCCGAAAATGCGCTTTCCGAGCGTTCGACCCTGATCATGGTCTATGCGCTTTGCGGCTTCGCGAATTTCGGCTCCGTCGGCATTCTGATCGGCGGGATGACGGCTCTGGTCCCGTCTCGCCGTCTGGAAATCGTGACGCTTGGCACTCGGGCGCTGGTTTCGGGGACTCTGGCAACCTCGATGACCGGGGCAGTCGTTGGGCTCGTCACCTGAAAAAGGAAAAGGCGGCGTCCGCGGGGTACGGAACGGACGCCGCCAATCTCCGCCCATAACGCAACGGATTGGGCGGAAACCGATGACCTCTCGACCCACCGGCGACGCTGATCATCGCTTTCCGAACCTGAACGCAGCCTGAACCGCAAAAAGCTCTCCCGGAGCCGTTGCGTGAACCGGCGATATTAGTAAGCTGTCTTTACGATCGCGCGGGACAGCGCGGCGCGCTTGGGAGGAGCGGCAATGGCGGGCGAGGAATCCGGTAAACCACTGTCCAGGTGGCAGCTCATTGCCTATGGACAATTGGTCGTCCCGCTGGCGGTCATCGGCTTGCCTGTCGCAGTCTATATCCCGCCATTCTACTCGAGCACTCTCGGCCTCGACCTTGCCGCCGTCGGCATCATTTTGATGCTGGCGCGCATTTCGGACGTCGTGACGGACCCCCTGATCGGCCGCCTCTCGGATCGCACGCGCACCCGCTGGGGCCGGCGAAGGCCCTGGGTGCTCGCAGGCGTGCCCCTGATGGTGCTTTCCTCGCTCATGCTCTTCGTACCGCAGTGCGAGGTTACGAACCTCTACCTGCTCACATGGATAGCGGCGATCTATCTTGGCTATACGTTGATCACCATTCCCTATGGCGCCTGGGGCGCCGAAATTTCCGGCGACTATCACGAGCGCAACCGGATATCGGGAAGCCGCGAGATATTCCTGCTTATCGGTCTTTTGATTGCGATCTCGGCGCCGGTCGCCGGCGCCTATCTGATGGGAACGCCGGCGGAAGAGGGAGCCGCCAGCCGTTCGGCGGTGGGCATCCTCGGCTGGCTCACGGCGGTCATGTTGCCCTTCTGTGCCTTGATCGCATTCGCCTCTGTACCGGAGCCGATGGTTCACGATACGAAGACGATTCCCTTGCGGCGCGGCTTGCGCATCGTGATGCGCAACGGACCCTTTCGCATTGTCCTGCTGAGTTCGATCTTCGGCGCGCTGGCTGGCTCCATCAATGTCGGAGTCGTCATCTTCTTCTACGATCACGTCGCCGGGCTTGGTGAAGCGGGCAACATCCTCATCTTCGTTCTTTTTGTCGCTGGCGTTGTCGGCTCGCCTTTCTGGGTCACGCTTGGCGGACGCATCGGCAAGCACCGCGCCATCGCCGTTGCAGGCATGGTCTCCATGTTCGTCTTTGCGATGGTTCCTTTGGTGATCTATGTAGTGAAGCCCGTCGCGCCCGAAGCCGTGATATGGGGCATGTTTCTCATAACGCTGGTCCAGGGTTTCGCTTTCGGAGCTGCCCCCATTCTCGGCCCGTCGATCATGGCGGATGTCGTCGATCTCGATGCTCTCAAAAGCGGCGAGTCGCGAGCGGCTTTCCTCTTCGCCTTTCTCGGCATGGTGCGGAAGATTTTCGAGGCGTTCGGCGTCGGCGTCGCGCTGCCGATTCTTGCCTGGGCCGGTTTCGATGCGCAATCGAAGGATAATTCGCCGGAAGCGCTGTTCGCCCTCCTGGCGATGTACTGTCTCGTGCCTCTGGTGCTGTGGCTCATCTCGATTGCGATCATTCTGCGATATCCGATCACGCATGAGCGTCAGGCGCGGTTGCGCACGGCGCTTGAGAAGCGCACGCTCCGCCGGGCGAAACTTCGGCAGACGATGGCGGACTAGGCGGCGCTTGTTATGCCCATCGCTTCGGCGAGAAGCTCGTATGAGCGGACGCGGTCTTTCTGGTCGTAGGTGATCGTGAGGATCGTGAATTCATCCACGCCATGCGCCTCGCCAAGGGCGAGAAGGCGGGCGCGTACCTGCTCGGGCGTGCCTGCAAAACCCCGCTGCTCGATCGCACGAAGCATGACGCGGTCCTCGTCCGTATAGGGATAGTCGAGAGCTTCCTCGATCGATGGAAAGGCACCCGCCCTGTTCTGAAGCAGATGCATCACCCACAGATTGCGAGAGGAGGCGATGCGTTTTGCTTCCTCTTCCGTCCCGGCGACCGTCACCGATACTGCGATGGCGCCTTTCGGCGTCGTGAGGTCGCGCGATGGACGGAAGTTCCGCCGGTAGAGCTCAAGCGGCTGCGTGCCCGCGTCCTGGTTGATGAAATGGGCAAAGCAATAGGCCATGCCGAATTGCGCCGCGATGAGCGCGCCGTCGCCGCCTGACCCAAGCATCCACAGTTCCGGAATGCCCGGTCCGCGCGGCGTCGCGTGCAGGCCAATATAGGGATGGCTCGCCGGAAACCCGCCTGCTTCCCCCTGAAGCCCCGTCGAATCCTCGAGGAACTGCCTGAGCAGTTCCACTTGCTGCGGGAAGACGCCGATGTCGTAGGCTTGTGGTCCCGGTTGCAGGGCGCGCGTCGTGCGCTGGTCGCCGCCCGGAGCGCGCCCCATGCCGAGATCGATACGGCCGGGATAAAGCGTCTCCAGAACACGGGAGCATTCGGCCACCTTGAGGGGGCTGTAATGCGGCAGCATGATGCCGCCGGACCCGACGCGAATATGGCTCGTCGCAGCGGCGACGGCGGCAATCAACACCTCAGGCGCCGATCCTGCAAAGGACGACGTGTTGTGGTGTTCCGCAAGCCAGTAGCGGCTGTAGCCGAGGCGTTCCGCGTGTCGCGCGAGATCGATCGTGTTGGCGATCGCTTCGGCGGCCGTGCCACCTTTCCGGATCGGAGACTGGTCGAGAATGTTGAGTGTAACCATGATCCCGCTACCCTGGTCCGCTGAAAGGTGCGCGCATTACTTGTCGAGCGGCCTCTTCTTCAGGCGCTTCACGATGCCGGAATAATTGAGAAGAATCTTCTCGTTTTCGCCCTTTCCGGTGAACACCTGACCACGAAGAAAGACCATGCTGCCCGTGTTCTGCACGACTTCGCCTCGTGCCTCGACGAAGGAGCCCGAGCCCACCGCCGAAGTGAACTCAGCCGAAAAGGAAACCGTGACCGATGGGCCGTTCAGTACGTCGCTTCCGATTGCAAAGAGCGAATAGTCGGCAAACGTCATAAGCATTCCGCCGTGTAGAAAGCCGCCACCGTTACAGTGATGCGGCTTTGCTTCGAAGGCGCAGGTGACGCTTCCATCCTCATGTTTGCGGAAAAAGAACGGGCCGGCATGGTCCTCGAAAGGATCGTGCCCGTCCCAGCTCTGATATCCGGCCAGCCGGCCGTTGAGGCTCGTATTCATCGCTACGTATTCCCGATGCTGCGGTTCGTTTGCGGCGCTTTTAGCAGGAAGTCCGGCACTTCCAAAATAATGCCCGGGTTAAGGTCTTTGTTACGTAAGCGGTGCAGACTGGCCCCATGTGGTTCAAAGGCATGAAGTGAAATGAATATTGCTCTGCGCAAAAACAGTCCGGTCGAGGAATGCGCGCATGTCATTGCGCTTGAAGAGGTTGCCGATCCCTCGCTTCGGGAACTGATTGCCTATTGGGAAACGAAACGGGCAGGGCGGGACATGCCCTTGCGGGAAGAAATCGTTCCAACGGCGTTCCCGCGACTCATGCCCCGAATGTTCGTGATACGCGTGGAGCCCGGTCCGGCTTTCATTTATAGCCTCGTCGGCAATGCGAATATCGAAGCTCATGGTGGAAATTATACCGGCATGAATGTGCGTGATCTGGACCGGAAGTCGCCGGGCTATGGCGCAACTGTCCATCGGCTCTATACGTCGATTGTCGAGGGGCGCCGTCCATATGCTGCGCGGGGCTCGCTACAATTCGTGAACCGGGGATTCTGCAGTTTCACCTCGATTTATCTCCCTCTCGCTGCGGCGGACGGGACAGTCACTCATATTCTGGGCGCGGCCGCCTATGAGGTGGGTACCCGGTAAAGACGATGGCAGAGGATTGTTCTACCAACCCGAATGAAGCTGCCCACCAGGAGGGAGCAAACCTTGTTCGGCTCAGGGATCTGACCGACCCTGTCGTTCTTTTCATGCTGAGCTACTGGAAAGAAAAGCGGGGAGATCGGCTCATGCCGTCTCCCTCGGACATGAACCCCGTTGATTTCGCGCGGATCATGCCTCATCTCCAGATGATCCAGGTTTCCTGGGAGCCGTTCGACCTGGAATATCGCCTGCTCGGCGAGGAAATCGCTGGCGTTCATGGCGGAAACTACGCGGGCCGCAAGGTTCTGGATCTGAACGCGGTCAGCGACGGATTCGGGACCATGATGTTCGAGCTCTTCCGCCTGGTTGCTACGGAGCGGCGGCCCTTCGCAGCGGGAGGCACACTTTCGTCGCTCGGCCGCGGATATACGGGTTTTCAGGGCGTCTACATGCCGCTATCGGCCGATGGCAAGCGGACAAACAGGATCATTTGCTGTTCCTCTTACGAAGTCCGCGAAGATCTCGGGCTTTCCGGCGTTTCCGCTACGACCAATCGCTTCTAGTTCGAATTTTCACGATTGAGTTCACCTCCCGTTAGGGGAATCCCGTCACTCTCTCAAGGGGAGGTCGGGCAGGGGCCGCCCAAAAGTAAGGCGTGGGCAATGACACAGTTGGCGCAAAACTATCGCGGTCAGGATAACGCAGCGGTGCTAGCAGAAGCCGACGCGCATGGAATTCGGTTCCGTCGGCTGAAGGAACTGGAAGAGCCGCTTTGTCGCGACATGCTTTCCTATTGGAACGAGGTTCGCGGCGATCGTCTCATGCCTCGCCCCGACGAGATCGATCCCGTCCGGTTTGCTCGTCATATGCCGAACCTGCTCATGGTACAGGTGAACTGGCAGCCCTTCGACTTGACCTACAGGCTTCTGGGTGACGACGTCGTAACCGCGCATGGCAGGAATTTCCGGGGCCGCCGTGTGCTTGACAGCCCATCTCACACGGGCCGCTTCAGCGAAGTCCTTTTCAGCTTCTACAGGTTCGTCGCCGAACAGCGCCGTCCCTATGGCGTCGCAGGCACGATGGAATATACGGCCCGGGGCCCCGTCACCGTTGAGGCCGTCTATCTTCCGCTGTCGCTCGATGGGGAAAGGACCGACCGCATTCTTGGGGCGTCCGTTTCGAGAGAGCTCCGCCGGCGCTGAACAGGCCGCTGAAACTCGGCTTTCCCTGCCTTTTGACCGCTGCCGGACCTTGCCCTAAATTCCCGCAACCCTTGAATCATCAACGCGGGAAGACCAATGGCCCTCGACGCCGAAACACGCGATCAGCTTATTTCCTCCGTCCGCCGCTTCGTCGATGAGCGCCTTCGCCCCATCGAAGACAAGGTCGCCGAAAGCGACAAGGTTCCGGACGAGATTGTCGAGGAAATGAAGGAACTCGGCCTTTTCGGTATCTCCGTTCCCGTGGAATATGGTGGCCTTGGGCTCACAATGGAGGAGGAATGTCTCCTCATGTTCGAGCTTGGCCGTACGTCGCCCGCCTTCCGCTCCGTGATCGGCACCAATGTCGGTATCGGCAGCCAGGGCATTGTCATGCATGGCCGCCAGGACCAGAAGGAATACTGGCTGCCGAAGATCGCGAGCGGCGAAGCGATCATCTCCTTCGCGTTGACGGAGCCGGAAGCTGGGTCCGATGCCGCCTCGCTCAAGACAACGGCGATCAAGGATGGTGATCACTACATCGTCAACGGCACCAAGCGCTACATCACCAATGCCAACAAGGCGCATGCCTTCACCTTGATGGCGCGTACCGACCCCAAGACGCCGGGCGCGAAGGGCGTTTCGGCCTTCGTCGTGCCGAGCGACATTCCGGGCATCCATATCGGCAAGCCGGAAAAGAAGATGGGCCAGCAGGGCGCGCATATCTGTGACGTCGTCTTTGAGGATGCGCGCATCCCGGCGGACTGCCTGCTCGGAAGCGAGGAAGGCAAAGGCTTCGTCACCGCCATGCAGGTGCTGGAGCGCGGCCGTCTCCACATCTCCGCAGTCTGTATCGGCGTCGCAGACCGTCTCGTGGAGGACAGCGTGAAATATGCCGCCGAACGCAAGCAGTTCGGTGAGCCGATCGGCAATCTTCAGCTTGTGCAGGCCATGCTCGCGGATTCCAAGATGGAAGCCTATGCCGGCCGCTGCATGGTCATCGATGCCGCGCGCCGCCGCGATGCGGGCGAGAACGTCGCTACCGAAAGCTCCTGCTGCAAGCTCTTCTGCTCTGAAGCAGTAGGCCGCATTGCCGACCGCGCGGTACAGGTTCACGGGGGAGCGGGCTATGTCTCGGATTACGGCATCGAGCGCTTCTATCGCGACGTGCGCATTTTCCGCATCTATGAAGGCACGAGCCAGGTACAGCAGGTCATCATCGCTCGCAATCTCTTGAAAGCAATAAGCTGAGATGTGATTGGCGGTCGCGCTTCATTCGTCCCAGATTAGCGCCATGACGAAGCTCGATCGCCTCACCGCCGAAATCCGGGCCTGCCGCATTTGCATTGAGCGTCCGCTGAAGCAGCCGCTCCCTCATGAACCGCGCCCGGTGCTCCGCGTCTCACGCAAGGCGAGGGTCTGCATTGTAGGGCAGGCGCCGGGTACCCGCGTCCACGCCTCCGGCACTCCCTTCACGGACCCGAGCGGGGATCGTTTGCGCGACTGGATGGGCGTCACGCCGGATGAATTCTACGATGTCTCGCGCATCGCAATAGTGCCGATGGGCTTCTGCTTTCCCGGTCTCGATGCGAAGGGCGGGGATCTGCCGCCACGCCGCGAATGCGCCGAAGCCTGGCGCGGACAACTCTTCAAGCTCTTGCCGCAGATCGAACTCATGCTTCTCGTCGGTCAGTATGCGCAGGCTTGGCATCTCGGCGCCGCCCGTAAGGAAAGTCTCACGGAAACCGTGGCTGCCTGGCGGGAATATGCCCCGGGCGTTATCCCGCTCCCGCATCCTTCCTGGCGCAACAATGCCTGGATCAGGAAGAACCCCTGGTTCGAAACGAATTTGCTCCCTGCGCTGAAGCGCGAAGTCAGGCGTCTGGTGGACTAGGCTGCGTCATCGCGCCACACGCCAGCCGTCTTCTGCGTTTTGACAGGCCTTTGCCCGCTCCCGATACTGCAAAAAAAGGGGCATGGGGTGTTGGGCATCTGGCTAAAAACCATTCGAGCAAGTGTCTCGCTTCGTCGCGGTCGTGGCGGAGTGCCCCTTGTCTCGCGCCTGATTGTCGCGCTTGTCGCCGTCTCGATCGTCTTTCCGCTTCTGGCTGGAAGTCTTGCTGCCCGGCCGCTGGAACAGGCAGGTATCTTCTCCGATCGCATCGTCATATGCACAGGCAGCGGTCTGAAAGTCATCCGCCTCGATGGCGACGGGCAGCCTCTCGCCGATCGGGAAGAGCAATACGACTTTGCCCCCGGCCTCTGTGCGCCCATGGCCACGGCCGCCCTCGCGGAGTTCCGCGACGATCTTTTTGTCCAACTCCGGGAGCCTCCTCTCTTCGATCTGCCGCGGCCGGCAGCCGCGATCCTTCTGCCTCAGGGGGCCGAGCGCCCGCCAGTGCCGCCGCGGGGTCCGCCTGTCTTCGTCTGAACTCGTTCGCAATTCAGACAAGACAGGAAAAGATCAGATGTTGTTCAAGCGCTCTCTCGCGGCGCGGCGTGCTCTATTGCTCGCCGGTACCGCCTCGGCCGTGCTCGTCTCGGCCCTTCATGTCTCTCCCGCTCGCGCGGCGGAAGATGAAATAACGCCCGTTCGGATACCCGAACTTATCGTCAACGCGCCGCGGGAGGATGAAGGTTCCTCCGAAAGGGTAATTGTCGGCGACGTGAGCGGTCCGCCCGCGCGCGATGCCGGAGAGCTCATTTCCCGCATCCCGGGCGTCAGTGCCGGCCGGCTTGGCGGTCACGGTTCGGACATCAGCATTCGCGGCATGTCCGAAGACCGCATTGCTGTCATAAGCGATGGCGCCTATGTATTTGGCGGTTGCCCGAACCGGATGGACCCGCCGGCTTCTTCGATGATGCCAATGTCGGGTGACAGCATAGCCGTGCGCCGCGGCTATCAGAGCGTGCTGGATGGTCCTCCCGCACCGGCGGGCACCGTTTCTCTCGAACGCGCGGACTCAGCGGATTTCGGTGAAGGCCTCTCGGGCAATGTCGAAGCGGGCGTCGAGTCGAATGGCTTCCAGCGTTATTCGAGCATGCAGGCCCGGGCCGTCGAGAATGGCAGCTACATTCGGGGGTTTCTCACCGGCCGTCGCGCCAACAACTACGAAGATGGCGATGGCCGTGAGGTGCGCTCTGCATTCGAGCAATATGGCGGCGGTGGGGAAGTAGGCCTGCGCTATGGCTCGAATTCGCTTCTCTCCCTGTCCGCGGAAGAGAACCGGGCAGTCGATGTCTACTTTGCGGGCGCCGGCATGGATGCACCTTGGACCGCGACCGACACCTACCGTCTCGCCGTCGAACACAATTTTGCCGAGCCAGGTGTCCTCAAGGGCTTTGAGGCAAGCGTCTACGGTTCCTTCGTCGATCATGTGATGGACAATTATTCGCTGCGCACGCCGGGCATGATGACCATGCGGACGGATGCGACCTCGGACACGAAGGGGGCCCGATTTGCAGGCAACTTCGCCTTCGGCACGATGGACGTCACGCTTGGCGCCGACTACAGGCGCAATGATCGTGATGCCGTCAGCTATTCGTCCATGATGGCCGCCATCCCGCCAACCACGATCTCCAACTACACCTGGCCGGGTATGGAAATCGAGGATGCGGGCGTCTTCCTCGAAACGAAGGCTCCGCTGTCGAAGATGACCGGCATCACCGCCGGCATCCGGACGGATTTCATTTCCGTCAAGGCGGCGAAGGCAGATCTTCTGCCTGGCGGCATGGGCGCTGTCTCCGCACGTACGCTCTACGGCACCTTCTATGGCGTGACGGATACTGACCGGGAAGAGACCAATGTCAGCGGTCTTGTGCGCATCACACATGACTTTGGAGGCTTTTCAGGTTGGCTCGGTGCAAGCCGCGCCGTGCGCACGGCGGATGCGACCGAACGTGGCATCGCCCGTGCTCCCGCAATGGGCGGCGGCGGGTGGGTTGGAAACCCGGGGCTCGATCCGGAGAAGCATCACCAGGTCGATCTCGGCGTGGAGACGGTCCGCACCGCGTGGAAGACCTCCGCGAGCATCTGGTACGACAATGTCCAGGATTTCATCTCGCGCGATATTGCGCGGGGTCAATCGGGTGTTCTCGTGAATGACGGTGTATCGAGCATCTTCCGCAACGTGGATGCGGAACTGGCGGGCATCGATCTTGCCGCGGAGTGGGCTTTTGCGCCCTCCTGGCATCTGGGCGGCAACATTGCCTATGTCTATGGCGAGAACACGACCGACGGCAGGCCGCTCTATCAGATACCTCCGCTTAGCGGTGAGGTGGAGCTTGTCTACGATGTTTCGGAGTGGAGCGCGGGCACGCGCCTGCGCTGGGCGGCCAGACAGTCGCGCGTCGACGACAGCGCGGCGACGGGTTCCGGCCTCGATGTGCGAGAAACACCCGCCTATGCGGTTATCGATATCTTCGGAACGTGGCAGCTCGCTGAGCGGGTGAGGGTGCAGGGCGGCGTCGCCAACATTCTCGATGCGACCTATGCCTCGCATCTGAACAAGGCGAATGGCTTCGATCCGGCCGTGGTTCAGGTGAACGAGCCCGGGCGCTCGGCCTATCTTCAGGTGAGCTTCGACTTCTGACCGGATGGGGGAGGCGGCCCAGCGCTGCCTCCTCCTCGCATCCCCGCTTTCCATGCGCTAGCCTCTCGTCATGCAGCGCATTTTTCCGGCCTTTCTGTTTATCGTTCTCTTCTCGGCCTGCGCTCCGCAGACGATGCGCGTGGGCGACCCGGTCTATGAGCCACGGATCGAACGCGCCTCCGCGGCACGCGCCGTAATGCCGGATGGCGCACGCCTTCCTATGCTCATCTTCGAGGCGAAAGAACCTCGGGCCGTCATCCTGGCGCTGCATGGGTTCAACGATTATTCCAGTGCCTTCGCCGCGCCGGGGCCCGGTCCCTGGTTTGCCGCCAACGGCATAACGCTTGTTGCGATCGACCAGCGCGGCTTCGGCCGTGCGCCGGGCCGGGGGCTCTGGGCGGGTGATCGAAGATTGGCGGCCGATGCCGCCGTCGTCGCGGGTCTGCTGCGCGAGAAATATCCCGGGCAGCCGCTCTATCTCATGGGGGAGAGTATGGGTGCCGCAGTCGCGATGCGCATGATGGCGCTCGACGATCGGCCCGATGTTGACGGCCTCATCTTGTCGGCTCCCGCGGTATGGGGCTGGCAGCAGTTGGATGATGCCTATGCCGCTGCCCTCTGGAGCGTTGCGCATATCGCACCCTCGATGACGCTTACCGGAAGGGGGCTCGACATTTGGCCATCGGACAATATCGAAATGCTGCGCGCGCTTGGCCGCGATCCTCTTGTCATCAAGGAGACGCGAGTGGATACGCTATACGGGCTCGTCGGATTGATGGATGCTGCCTATGACGCCGCATCTCAAATCCACGCCCCCATCCTTCTTCTTTATGGCGCGAAGGACGAAATCGTGCCCGCGCCGGCGGTAGCCGGAACGCTTGAGAAATTTGGCAGGGCGCGGGCCTCTCTGACGGTGGCTTGCTATCCGCACGGCTATCACATGCTGCTGCGTGATCTTGAACGCGAGACGGTCTGGAAGGATATCGCCCACTGGATTGCACGAAAGGAGGCGCCGCTTCCCTCCGGCGCCGAGCGGGAACTGCGACAGTGTGGCCCCCTTGCGGAGACCGGGTGAGAGAATAGATTCCAGATTGGCAGCCTGTGGATATGGGCCGCCAGTAAAGTGTCGAAAGGGAACTTTCTTGGTCAGGAAGGAGAACGAAGATGGCCAATGAAGTGAGCAAGAATGAAAATCGCAAGACGCCGTCCCTGTTTCAGCACGACCCCTTTTCCGCCTTTCGCGACGAGATGAACAGCCTGATCGACCGCGCCTTCGGTCGTGGCTTCGGGCTGTTCGATACGCCCTCGCTCGGCCGCTTTGGAGCGGGACATATCACCCCGCGTATCGACCTCCATGAGACGGACAAGGAATATCAGCTGTCGGCTGAACTGCCGGGCCTCGATGACAAGGACATCGATCTGAGCATTCATGAAGGTGTGCTCACGCTCAAGGGCGAGAAGCGATACGAAAAGAAGGACGAGAAGGACGAAGCGCGTATCGTGGAACGCCACTATGGCAGCTTCCAGCGCATCTTCACCTTGCCCTCGGATGTGGACGATACGAAGATCGAGGCGAAGTTCGACAGGGGTGTACTGCATGTCACCATGCCGAAGAAGCCGGGTGCCGCCCCGGCCAGCAGGCGTATCAGCATCGGCAAAGGCTGACTGGCTCACGCATTTCCCGAGAGCGCCCGGCTTTTCTCTCCGCCTTCCAGCGCCTGCTCTCCGGCAGGCGCCTTTTCTTCGCCGAAGCGGATTTTCAGTTCCCGCTCCAGATCGGCGAAAAGCTCCGGCACATGCTCCAGATATTTTCTCTCGGCCTTGAGGATCGAGCGGAATAGACGCGCCTTTATCTGCGAAAGATCGACACCCGATTTCTTGATGGCCGCCGGTGCGCTGCTTGCGACGATATCGACAAGCCGGTCCGCCGCATGAAGCCGTCCCCAGAGATAGTCGTTCTCTCTTGCGCGGCGGCTGAAGAAGGCAGCGAAATAGCCGAGGTCGCGCCCCATGAGCGTCGCGGGTGCGCCGCCCTCGCGGATCGAACGGGCATCTTCGGGGCTGATCCTGTCCACCTGCACCGTATCCACATCGTCGAGGTCCTGCCACTTGTTGAGCGGCAGCGTCAGCACGTCGAAAAAGGGGAACCCGATATAGGCCTGCACGAGTTCCGCGCGAATGTCGTAGGGGAGGGTGCTCTCGGCCATTTCGACGAAATGGAGGTCCGCGTCCTTGTCGAGGCCGACAAGATCCAGCACCGGCGCCACATGGGTCGTAAATGCGTTGATCTCGTGCGGTTCCGCCACGCCGTCATCGTAGATCGACTTGCAGATACGGCGGATGTCGTCAGTCCGCAGCCTTGCCGCGGACTCTGACTGGATGCGATCGAGTATCCGGTAGAGACTCGTCTTGAACTCGTCGAGCGCATCCGAATGCAGGCTGCCTTCGTCGCCGGTCTCGATATCCTGATAGAGCTCGTTGAGCCGCCGGATGACGAAGCGAAGCCGTCTCACGCGGAAGCTCACATCGAACTCGCGAAGGAATCGCACCCATGCGTCTTCCTTGCTCGGCTCTGCGCCGCCATTCGCCTGAGCAATCCACTTTACGGGGAAAATACCGGCTTCCTTCGCCCAGCTTTCGACGGCTCGGGAAAGCGCCAGCCGGTCGCTTGGGTGGTTCACCGCTTCGCTCAGGTCGGCGACGATATTCGTGATCTGGTCGAGAACGGATGCGACCTTCAGCTGGATATAGGCGTCATAGGCATAGCCCGCCTCGACGGCTGCCTGTGCGTTCGCGTCGTTGCGAAGCCTCGCGATCTGCTCCGCCCCCGGCAGCTTCTTGCCGTTTCCGTTGAAGAGCTCGGTGATGCGGGCGCGCACATGCGGCCGCGTCGCTGCGACGATCTGACGGTAACGCCGCACGCGTTCCGAAAAATCGTGCAGCGCCTCGAGTTCGTCGCGTACGGGCTGGTTTCTCGGAATGTCAGATAGTGCGCCGCGGATCGCCTGGAAGAAGCCCGGCGCCGCGCCGCCCCCTTCCGCCCGGCCGCCCTTGGGGTCCGGGTCGATATAGACCATGCGCCTGTCGACTTCGCGATAGGCCGGCCGCCCGCGAATGGCGGCGATCGCCTCTCCGAACGGCTTGTTGTTGAGCACGCTGCCATCGATGAACGAGGCCTTGACCGGGTCGGCTCCGGCGGCGATCAGCGGCTTGAAATTGGTCCGCAGGAATTCCTCCCGGGTCGGCCATTCGATCTTGCGTTCTTTCAGCAGCGCGTCGATTTCGCCGATCCGTGCCGGCGGGAAGGCACCCGGAAAACAGGATGTCGCCCGCGCGGCGAAAACCAGACCCGGCACATGAGGCGTGTCGAAGTCGCTTATCGTTGCGCCGCTGGCGTGCTGGAAATAACTGAACTTCAGCGTATGCCGGTGCTCGCGCTCGCGGATCGATGCCGGGTCGTGCAGAGGTATGTGCTGGCTGTATCCGTGAAAATCCGTCACCGAGACGATGAGGTCGAGCCGATGGCCTGTCGGAAGAAGAGATGCATGGGCGGGTTTGGGCTCGCCCATCGCAAGACAGGCATCGAGCAGCATCCCGCTCATGATCTGGCCGGAGAAGGGCGGCTCGAACCAGCGCGATCTGGTGAAGAGTTGCAGCTTCTGCCGCATCTCCATGTCGGGCGCGTATTTTGCCAGCCATTTGTCGGTGATGCCCCAGAAGAGAGGCTTCATGAACAGCTTGTCCCAGCGCCCAGCCAGGTGATGCTCGTCCATCAGCGCCACGATATCCGCCTGCTCGAGCCACATCTTGCGGTGCGCATCCATCGGCAGGTCGTGAGCAAGCGCGCGTGCGAGCAGAACGCCGTTTATGCCGCCGGCCGAAGCGCCTGCAATCGTGTCGACGAAGATGCGCAGCTCCAGCGACTGGCCGATCGCCTGGATCAGTTCGAAGTAGATTTCCTCGGTATCCGTCTCGCGTTCATCATGGTCGAGATCTAGATAGGTTGCGGAAGCGCGATGAGATCGGGCGAGGTCGTGGTGATAGACACGGGACGCCCGGACGAGCTTCAGGATTTCCTTTGTTACCCCATGCATGTAGACGGCGAGCGAAACGCCGCCGTAGCACACGAGCGCGATCCTGAGTTCCTTTTCCTTCATCCCCGCCTCGCTTTGCCCGGCCTCGAAACCGCCCCGGCCTGGCTCGGCGACAGTCTAGGAGAGGACCCCCTCATGACCAATTAACGATACTGCGACAGCTTGTTCCATTATTATTTACGTTCGGTGTCTGTAAATAGAATCTTCGGCGCGGCGCTCTGCCGCTCGCGCCGGAATGAGGAGAAGCCAATGCCGGACCCTGTTTTGACACATGCCTTGCTGGCGCTCGCCTCCGGCGTCTTGATCGGTCTTTCTCTCGGTCTCATCGGCGGCGGAGGGTCGATTCTGGCGGTACCTTTGCTCCTCTATGTCGTGGGTGTCGCCTCGCCCCATGTAGCGATCGGCACGGGCGCGCTCGCCGTGGCGGCCAATGCCGCCATGAGCCTTGCTCTGCATGCCCGTGCCCGCACCGTGAAGTGGCCTTGTGCCATCGTTTTTGCGGGTGCAGGTGTCTTCGGCGCCGCGCTGGGTGCGCAGCTTGGAAAGGCAGTGGGCGGCGAGATCCTGCTCGCGCTTTTCGGCGGGGTGATGATCCTGGTCGGAGCGGCGATGTTCCTGCGGCGCGGGGAGGGCGGCGATCCAACCGTTCATCTTGACCGCGGCTCGGCGCCGCGTCTTCTCCCGCCCCTTGCGGGCACGGGCTTTCTCGTCGGCGGCCTTTCCGGCTTTTTCGGTATAGGCGGCGGCTTCCTTATCGTTCCCGGCCTTGTCACGGCCACTTCCATGCCTTTGCTGAATGCCATCGGCTCATCGCTGGTTTCGGTTACGGTTTTCGGACTGACCACCGCCACGAGCTATGCTTTCTCCGGCCTTGTGGATTGGCGTTCTGCGGGGCTCTTGATACTCGGAGGTCTGGCCGGTTCCGCGGCAGGCCTCGGATTGGCCCGTCGCCTTTCAGGCTCCCGTCAGGCGCTTTCAGTTCTCTTCGCGGCCATCGTCATTTCGACGGGTCTCTACATCGTCTGGACGGGCATGGACGCACTCGCCACACTTATCTGAGTGCCGCGAAACATCTGCCATTGCTGAAGGAAAATGGTGGACGGTACTGGACTCGAACCAGTGACCCCTGCGATGTGAACACAGTGCTCTACCAACTGAGCTAACCGTCCTCTACGACATGCCCGGCGCGGCGGGCGTCGAAGCGGCATATATGCCGAGGGAGCCCGTCTATAGGCTTTGCGCCCGCGCGAAGTCAAGCGGTCGCAAAGCCTGCCTCATGCGTTATGTTCCCTGGCAGGCAAAAGACCGCGAAAACGAGGGAGAAGACGGCGATGACGGGAAATCCGGCCCTGAGGAACGTGATGACGCTCGGCCGGCTTGCTCTCCGCGGCATTGGACGCCTTGCGAGCCCGCGCCCGCTTGGACCGGATGCGGGGCCCGCCTTCGAGCAGGCGCTCTCCGGCCTGCTTGCTGAGCCGGCCGTCTCGGCTCACATCCGGGTTGCGCGCCTGGTTTCTCTCGCCCCCGAAGAGGGCTGGCGGTCTCTCGATATCGATCTCGCCACGGGCGAAGAGATGACCGTTCTTGCCGCGGGCGGCTATTGGGCCTCGAAGCCGCTCGATCTCGGTTTCGGCGCCCGTATCGGTCTTTGGCTGCGCATGGGCGGAAAGACGGTCGTGAAAACCCAAACGAACAGTTCGACCGTTACCGCCTCGCAGGGCGGGTCCCTTGAAATCGTCGCGAAGCCGCCGGGCGAATGGGCGGACGAGGAGGGCGCCTTCGATCCCGCCTATCCGCGCGGTGGCGTCGAGGGCATTGTTGCCGCCTGCATCATCGTCTGGAAGCAGGGCGCGCTTGCCGGCCTCGAGGCGATGTCCCGCGCGGGCGACTATGAAGGTCTCGTCGCTCGCGCACGAGAAGAAGTGTTGAACCCCGTCTTTCCGCCCCAGGGCTGGCGCTATCTCTGGCGCCTCGGCGAGGGCCGCATTTTCCGCGACGCGAACAACGGCGGCGGCCATAGCATCTGCTGCCATACGGCGGGCGATGTCGGCATCCTGCAATATCCCGTCGATGTTCCGCTTACGGAGAATACAAGATTGCGCTGGCGCTGGAAAGTCGACAGGCTTCCCTGCGATCTGCCGGAAGACATCCAGCCCACGCACGACTATCTCTCCATCGCCGTCGAGTTCGATAACGGACAGGACCTTACCTATATGTGGTCTTCTTCGCTCGCGGAGGGCACGATCTTTCGTTGCCCGCTTCCCTATTGGGACAAGGTCGAGACGCATTGGGTGCTGCGCTCCAATCCCGCGGATCTCGGTAAATGGCTCGCTGAGGAGCAGCCGGTTCGTGCCGATTATGCAAGGGCCGTCGGCGCGCCGCCCGCGCGCATCGTGAAGGTCTGGCTAATCGCGGTCAGCGTCTTTCAGCGCCGCGAGGGCATCTGCGAATATGCGGATATCGAGCTTGTCGATGGCGACCGTGTGCTGAAGATCGCCTGAACCCTAATTGCCGAAATGTCCCGGCAGAAGCTTCGCGAGCGCGGCGGGGAATTCGTTGAAATGGTCGATCACGGCCTCGGCGTCGAGCTCCGCCACCGGCACGCGCGTATAGCCGAAGCTCACGCAGATGCAGGGAAGCCCCGCATTCTTCGCCGCATAGACGTCCGTCTCGCTGTCACCCACCATCACCGCGTTTTCGCGCATACCGCCAAGCTGGCGGATCGCCTCGAAAAGGTGCTCCGGGTCGGGCTTTTTCACGGGCAGCGTGTCGCCGCCGATCACGACCGGAAAATAGTGGTCGATGCCGAGCATCTCGAGAAGCTTCCGCGACAGGCCTTCCACCTTGTTGGTGCAGACGGCCATCAGCGCGCCGTGCTCGCTGAGCCAGTCGAGCTGGTCGCGCATGCCCGGCCAGAGCTTCGTATGGTCGGCAATGTGCCGGCCGTAATAGTCGATGAACTCGTGGAAACTCAGGTCGAGCGCTTCCTCGCTCGCCGGTTCGCCCGTCTCCCGGTAGCCGCGCTCCAGCAAAAGACGCGCCCCGCCGCCGACGAGATGCCGAACGCGCTCTTCCGGCACGCGCTCGCGCCCATGCATCTCAAGGATCACATTGAGCGTCTCGCAGAGATCGGCTGCCGTATCGGCAAGCGTGCCGTCGAGATCGAAGAGAATGACAGGGCGGGACATGCGGGCAAGACCGGGCGGGGTGTGGAACCCGGCTTGTCTCGCATGGTCCGTCCCGGCAGGCAAGCCCCGCTCCCGGGGCGGCCTTCGCATCGCCGCGGCATCGGGCGGAACAGGCGTTTTCCGCCTCGATTTTCTCCTTCGATTCCCGGCCTGTTCTCGTCCATACTTTTCCCATGAAACTGCTCACGCGCTACCGGACGCGAATGGCCATGCCCGGGCGGGACGAGGAAACGCTCGCCCGCCTCAAGGTCACATGCTGGCGCGAATCCTATCCGGGCCTGCTGCCGCAGCCGCTTCTCGACAGGCTCGATGCCCGCCGCGACGAGGTGAACTGGGAGCGGCACCTTCAGGAGGGTATCGCCTGGATTGCGGAACAGTCGGGCGCGCCCGTCGGCTTCGGACATGCCGAAGGCGCGGAAGTCACGACCCTCTATGTCCGCAAGGCGGATCACGGCCATGGCGTCGGTGCGGCGCTGCTCACACATCTCTTCGACGAGATTTCCTGCTTTGGCCGCCGCGAGGCGTTTCTCTGGGTGCTGGAGAAGAATCTGAAAGCCCGCGGCTTCTATGAGCGCATGGGCGGCCGCCTCGTCGCGCGCCGGCCTGTCGGTTTCCCGCGCTATCCCGAAATAATGGAAGTGCGTTACGATTTCGTGCTCGATTGAAACCTAGTCGGCGGCTTTCAGACCGCCTTCGCGGTTCCAGTCTTCGAGGCCTCTCAGTGTGCGCTCGTAGCAGAAAAGCGCATTGGCGATCACATTTTCCTGCCAGGATATCCGCCTCGGCGCGTAGTCCTCGCGAATTTCCTCGAAATAACCGGGCGCTTCCGGCGCATCGAACCCCCCGATAAAGCGCAGCCAGCGTTCGAGCATCGGCACGCGCATGGCTTTGGCAGCATTGTTTTTCGCTCGCGCCGAGCGGAATTCGATTGCCGCTCCCGCGAATTCCGCGTGAGGGGAGAGCATGTCTTCGATGCCCCAGAACATCGTGCCGCGCCTTGTCGGCCGTTTCGACCCCCACATCGCATCCACGGTCTTGGGATCGAGCGCTTCCTTGCCCCACCAGCCCGCGGCGCGGCGCAGACCGGCGCTGCCCGGCTCCGAATAGCACAGATAGATGAGTTCGCCGTCGCCGGTCGGGCCCGAATGCCAGTCGATGAAACCGACCTTCCGCGCATGGGCGAGCTCGCGGCTCACGATATCCCGCATGATGAGGTTCGACCATTCGGGCGCCGTGCCGCCGAAATGATAGCCGTCCGGATGCGTGTATTGCCCGCGGCTGATCGCGTCTTCCAACGCCCATTGTCCGTGCCGCTCGACGAAGCGTGCGCCTGCGGTCAGCATTTTCTGCATCGCCTTTTCGTCGAGCGAATTGGGGCAGAGGATCTCGTGCAGCTCCTCGTAGAGCGGATTCTCCGGGTGCGGCTTCGAATGGTCGAGAAAGTTCCGGTTGAGGTCCACGTTGTTTTCCGTGCCCCGGAGCCCCCAGGCGAATCCGAAGGGATTGACCGCATGAACCATCAGCAGCGCAACGCCCTGCGGCAGCCGGGTGGGCCCCGCTTCCCTCATCCATGCACTCATCGCGGCCGAGCCGCCATAGCCCTCCGCTCCATGCGTGCCGCAGACATTGAGCAGCACGGTCTCCGCGTCTTCGGGGCCGTGCCATGCCGTATCCGTGAAAAGCCTTTGCCCGCCGGGCCCTTGTGCATGCGGGTTCTCATGCGTGGAAATCCGCGCGCCGGTTGCCCGCGCCGCATCGAGGAAACGCTCTCTCGCTTCCGCATAGGTCTCGGAGAAGTAATCTGTGGCCTTCATGCGTTTCCGTATCGTTTCGAGGGCCTTTCCGTTCCCCGCCGGCGGGTGTTAACAAGGGGTGCCGATAGGGATATGGATGGTCAAGCCTTGGCTTCTATATGACGTGCGCGGGCGGGTATAGGCAATAACCCAGCCCGATACCGCAGTTTTTCAGGGATTTTTCATGACGCTCTCCAGCCGCCTCAAGGACAAGTCGCTGCTCAGAACCCTCTGTTTCGTGGATGGGAAATGGGTCGGCGAGGAAGCCCCCCGGATAGATGTGACCGATCCGGCGACGGGCGAGACCATCGCGACGGTTCCTTCGCTCGGCGCGGCGGAAACGAGGAAGGCGATCGAGGCGGCCCATCGCGCCCAGAAGGAATGGGCCGTGCGGTCTGCCAAGGAGCGTTCCGCCATTCTGCGGCGCTGGTTCGACCTCATGATGGCGAACCAGGACGATCTGGGCGCGATCCTGACGGCCGAGCAGGGCAAGCCGCTTGCCGAAGCGAAGGGTGAAATTGCCTATGCCGCGGCCTTCATCGAATTCTATGCTGAGGAGGCGAAGCGCGTTTATGGCTCCGTCGTTCCCGCGCCCACGAATGATCGCCGCATCGTCGTTCTGAAGCAGCCCATCGGCGTTTGCGCCGCGATCACGCCGTGGAACTTTCCTGCCGCCATGATCACGCGCAAGGCGGCGCCGGCGCTGGCGGCGGGCTGCTCGATGGTCGTGAAACCCGCTACCATGACGCCGCTTTCCGCCTTCGCCCTTGCCGAGCTGGCGCAGCGCGCGGGCATTCCGGATGGCGTCTTGAGCATCGTCACCGGCAAGGCTGGGGCGATCGGCGGCGAAATGACGTCGAATCCTCTCGTGCGCAAGGTGACGTTCACCGGCTCCACCGAAATCGGCAAGGAGCTGATGCAGCAATCCGCCTCCACGGTGAAGAAGGTCTCGCTCGAACTCGGCGGCAACGCGCCCTTCATCGTCTTCGACGATGCGGATGTCGATGCGGCCGTCGAGGGCGCCGTCGCTTCCAAATATCGCAACACCGGCCAGACCTGCATCTGCACCAACCGTTTCCTCGTGCAGTCCGCCGTTCATGACGAGTTCGTCGGGAAGCTGGCGAAGAGGGTGGCGGAACTGAAGGTCGGCTCCGGCTTCGAGGAAGGCGTCGCGCAAGGCCCGCTGATCGAAATGGCCGCCGTCGAGAAGGTGGAGGAGCATGTCGCCGATGCCGTCGCGGGCGGCGCGAAAATTCTCACCGGCGGCAAGCGCCACCCGAAAGGCGGAACCTTTTACGAGCCGACGGTCGTTGTCGGCATGAAGCCGGACATGAAGGCCGCTCGCGAGGAAACCTTCGGTCCGCTCGCCCCGGTCTTCCGTTTCGAGACCGACGACGAGGCGATAGCGCTGGCCAACGACACGCCCTTCGGTCTCGCCTCCTATTTCTATAGCCGCGACATCGGCCGCGTCTGGCGCGTGGCCGAGGCGCTCGAATACGGTCTCGTGGGGGTCAATGCCGGGCTCATCTCGACCGAGCTTGCGCCCTTCGGCGGCTTCAAGGAGTCCGGTCTCGGCCGCGAAGGCGGGCCCTGGGGCATGGAAGAATTTCTCGAAGTGAAATATGTGGCAATGGCGGGGCTCTGAACGATGACTGCGGACGACCAGAAGAAGGCCGCGGCCATCCGCGCGCTCGACTATGTAAAGCCGGGCATGAAGCTCGGCCTCGGTACGGGCTCGACGGCGGAACATTTCGTCCGTGTACTGGGCGACAAGGTGAAGCAGGGGCTCGACGTGGTCGGTGTACCGACATCGGAGCGCACGGGAAAGCTCGCCGCGAGCCTCGGCATCCCCCTCAGCAATCTCGACGATACGCCTCGTCTCGACATCACTGTCGATGGCGCCGATGAGCTTGATCGCGAACTCCGCCTCATCAAGGGCGGCGGCGGAGCGCTGCTCCGCGAGAAGATCGTGGCGACCGCATCGGACAGGATGATCGTCATCGCGGATGCGTCGAAGGTGGTGGAAACGCTCGGCGCCTTTCCCTTGCCCGTCGAGGTCATTCCCTTCGGAGCTTCCGTGACCGCTCGCAAGATCGCGGAAGTGGCAAGCGCCTTCGGCTGCACCGGCAAGATGTCCCGCCGCGCGGACGAATATGGCGAGCCTTTCTTCACGGACAGCGAGAATTTCATCTACGACTGCGAGTTCGTCCGGATTCCCGATCCCGATGGTCTCGCCGCCGCGCTCAATCGGATAGCCGGCGTCGTCGATAACGGATTGTTTATCGGCATCGCCTCGCTCGCCATTGTAGGTACCCCTTCGGGCACCGATATCATCGAGAAGAATTAAGCGGAAAAGACGGAGCCCGAACGATGACCGAATACGACTATGACCTCTTCGTCATCGGGGCGGGCTCCGGTGGCGTGCGCGCCGCGCGCATCGCGGCGACCCATGGCGCGAAAGTCGCCATCGCCGAGGAATACCGCGTCGGCGGTACCTGTGTCATTCGCGGCTGCGTGCCGAAAAAGCTCTTCGTCTATGCAAGTCATTTCTCGGACGACTTCGAGGATGCGAAAGGCTTCGGCTGGACGGTCGTCGAAACGAAGTTTGACTGGAAGACGCTCGTCGCCAACAAGGACAAGGAAATAGACCGTCTGAACGGCATCTACATCCGCAATCTGAAGAACGCAGGCGTCGAAATCATTCAGAGCCGCGCGATCCTCAAGGATGCGCATACTGTGCATCTCGTTGCCGAAGGCCGCAACGTGACGGCCCGCAGGATTTTGATCGCCGTCGGCGCGAAGCCCAACGTGGATGAAAACCTCGAAGGCGTGGAACATACCATCACCTCCAACGAGGCGTTCCATCTCGAAGAACTGCCGCGCCGCATCGTCATCGCGGGCGGCGGATATATCGCGGTCGAATTCGCGGGCATCTTCAACGGGCTCGGCGTCGAGACGACGCTTCTTTATCGCGGCGAGCAGATCCTGCGCGGATTTGACGAGGATTTGCGCACGCTGCTCCATGAGGAGATGGACAAGAAAGGCATCAGGATCATCACAGGCCAGGTCTTCACGAAGGTCGAGAAGACCTCCTCGGGCCTGAAAGCCACGCTCACCTCCGGCGACACGCTCGAGGCGGACGCCGTCATGTTCGCCATCGGCCGCGACCCCAACACGAAGGGGCTAGGGCTCGAGGCTGCGGGCGTGAAGCTTGGCAAGAAGGGCGAGGTCATCGTCGACGAGTATTCGCGCACCAATGTGGAAAGCATTTATGCGGTGGGCGACGTCACCGACCGCGCGAACCTGACACCCGTTGCGATCCGCGAGGGCCATGCCTTCGCCGACACCGTCTATGGCGGCAAGGATGTGAAGGTCGACCACTCGATCATTCCGACCGCGATCTTCTCCCAGCCGGAAATGGGCACCGTCGGCCTCACCGAGGCGCAGGCTCGCGAGAAGTACGACGAGGTCGATATCTACAAGACGGCCTTCCGCGCCTTGAAGAACACGCTCTCCGGTTCGCAGGAGCGCACCTTCATGAAGCTCGTGGTCGATGCGAAATCGGACAAGGTGCTCGGCGTCCATATCATGGGCCCGGCCTCGGGCGAGCTTATTCAGGCCGTCGGCATCGCCGTCACGATGGGCGCCACCAAGGCCCAGTTCGACATGACCATCGCCGTGCATCCGACCGCCGCCGAGGAACTCGTGACGCTCAAGGAGAAGTGGCAGGCCCCGATCATCAAGGCGGCGGATTAACCGTCCCTGAGCCGGATCAAGGGCTTAGGCTTCCCTTTAGAGCCCTTGTGGACTATATATCCGCCTTCCATATGAGAAGGGTGCGGCCTTCCGGGCGAAATCCCCGGAATCCGGCCTTTTTTGCGTTTCGGAGAAGACAAGATGGCGGAAAACTGGAAACCGGAGAGCTGGCGCGCAAAGCCCGCGAAGCATCTCCCGGCCTACCCGGACGAGGCGGCGCTTGCCGCCGTGGAAGCGCGTCTGCGCTCCTATCCGCCGCTCGTGTTTGCAGGTGAGGCCCGCAAGCTGAAGGCAGATCTCGCAGAGGTCTGCGAGGGCCGTGCTTTCCTGCTTCAGGGCGGCGATTGCGCCGAGAGCTTTGCCGAATTCTCCGCCGACAATATCCGCGACACCTTCCGCGTACTGCTGCAGATGGCGGTGGTGCTGACCTTCGCTGCCGCTTCGCCGGTCGTGAAGGTGGGCCGTATCGCCGGCCAGTTCGCGAAGCCGCGTTCCTCGCCCACCGAGACCATCGGCGACGTCACGCTGCCGTCCTATCTCGGCGACAACATCAATGGCATCGAATTCGATGAAGCCGCCCGCGTGCCGGACCCGGAGCGTCTGCTCCGCGCCTATTCGCAGTCGGCCTCGACGCTGAACTTGCTGCGCGCTTTCGCGAATGGCGGTTATGCCGACCTCGATTTTGTGCATCGCTGGAATCTCGGCTTCGTTTCCGACAGCCCGGAAGGTGCCCGTTACGAGGAACTCGCCAACCGCATCACCGAGGCGCTCGACTTCATGCGCGCCTGTGGTATCGACGGCGAGACGCAGCCCCAGCTCCACACGACGGATTTCTACACGAGCCATGAGGCGCTGCTGCTCGGCTATGAGCAAGCGATGACGCGCGTCGATAGCACCACGGGCGAATGGTACGACACCTCCGCCCATATGCTCTGGATCGGCGACCGCACGCGCCAGCCCGATCACGCCCATGTCGAGTATATGCGCGGTATCAGGAATCCGATTGGCATGAAGTGCGGTCCCTCGCTCGATCCGGAAGAGCTGATCCGGCTCACCGACATCCTGAACCCGAAGAACGAGCCGGGGCGTCTCACGCTCATCTGCCGCTTCGGCGCCGAGAATGTCGAGAAGCACCTGCCGCAGCTCATTCGCGCCGTCGAGCGCGAGGGCAAGAAGGTCGTCTGGTCCTGCGATCCGATGCATGGCAACACGATCAAGGCCTCATCCGGCTACAAGACGCGCCCCGTGGATCGCATTCTCGCCGAGGTGCAGGCCTTCATGGCCGTTCATCGCGCCGAGGGCACGCATGCGGGCGGCGTCCATTTCGAGATGACAGGCCAGAACGTCACCGAATGCATCGGCGGCGCGCAGGCCATCAGCGAAACCGAACTGGGCGACCGCTACCACACGCATTGCGACCCGCGCCTCAATGCGAACCAGTCGCTCGAACTCGCCTTCCTCATCGCCGAAGGGCTGAAGAAGGAGAGGGCGGAGGCGCGCCGCGAACAGCAGGTCGCCTTAGGGGCCTGGTAAGCCAAAACGAATAGAGAAATGAAAAGGCCCGGTGGAAGCACCGGGCCTTTTTCTAGCTCACCTTGATGAGCCGCCGTCCGAGGTTCTCGCCCTCGAACAATCCGATGAAGGCATCCGCCGACCCTTCGATGCCCTCGCTCACATCTTCCGTGTATTGCAGCTTTCCTTCGTGGATCCACTGCGCCATCTCGGCCTGCGCCTCGCGGAAGCGCTTGAAGTAGTCGAAGACGACGAGCCCTTCCATCCGCAAGCGGTGCGTGATGAAGCGCGTCACGTTTCTGATGCCGACGAGTTCGTCATCCGCGCGGTTATATTCGCTGACCTGCCCGGAAATCACGATCCGCCCATGTTCCTTCATGTTCAGGATCGCGGCATCGAGCATCTCGCCGCCCACATTGTCGAAATAGATGTCGACGCCCTCCGGGCAGTGTTCCTTGATCGCCGCTTTCAGGTCCGCGCCGCGATAGGAGAAGCAGGCGTCGAATCCGAGCCCCTTCACGTAGTCGCATTTCTCCTTGGAGCCCGCGATGCCGATAACTCTGCAGCCCTTCATCTTCGCGATCTGCCCGGCCGTCGCGCCCACGGGCCCGGCGGCGGAAGAAATCAGCACCGTGTCGCCTTCCTTCGGCTGCCCGAGTTCCAGCAATCCGAAATAGGAGGTAAGCCCCGGAATGCCGAGCACGCCGATGGCAGCCGTCGGCCGGAGAGCCCCATGAAACATCTCGGGCGCGAGCTTCTGCACGCCGCGCCCGTTCGACACGGCATGCGTCACCCAGCCGAAGCCGCCGGTGACGCGGTCGCCCGGCTTGAACTTCTCGTTCTTCGAGGCTTCGACCACGCCCACCATCGCGCTGTCGATGGTTTCGCCCACGGGCAGTGCCGCCGTGTAGCTGTCGCCCGAAAGCCGCCCGCGCATTCCGGGATCGACCGAGTGATATTCGGTGCGGATCAGGATTTCATGCTCGCCGATCTCCGGCAGTTCGATCTCCTCCAGCCGGAAATTCTCGCGCCTGGGCTTCCCCTCCGGCCGCGACGCCAGCACCCACCGCTTCGCTTTAGTCGGCATCTTGTCTCCTCCCTCTTTCAAAACAGTATGGCCCGGGCGTCGAGCCCGGGCCACCATTGCCGTCATGAAATTGCGGAAGGAGTCAGACAGCCTTGTCCGGCCCGATCTTCACCAGCATCTTGCCGAAATTCGCGCCCTTGAAGAGGTTGAGGAAGGCCTTCGGCGCATTCTCGATGCCCTCTTCAACCGTCTCTTCCCACTTCATCTTGCCGCCTTTGATGAGCGGGCCCATCTCGGCGTAGAACTCGCCGATGTGCTGGAAATAGTTGGAAACGATGAAGCCCTGCAGCCTCAGGCTCTTGCCGACGATCTGGATGAGGTTCGTCGGGCCGGGCCGCGGCTCCGTGTCGTTATACTGCTCGATCATGCCGCAAAGCGCCGCCCGTCCGTTCGGCCGCATGGATTCGATGGCCGCTTCAAGGTGCTTGCCGCCGACATTCTCGAAATAGACGTCGATCCCCTTCGGAAAGGCGTCCTTCACGGCCTTGGTGAGGTCGCCGCAGGTCTTGTAATTGATCGCCTTGTCGATGCCCGCGACTTCTTCGAGCCACTTGCACTTCTCGTCCGAACCGGCCGAGCCCACGACATAGCATCCATGCGCCTTGGCGAGCTGGCAGACGACCGAGCCCACGGCGCCGGAAGCCGCGGAGACGAATACCGTCTCGCCGTCTTTCAGCTCCGCCACCTTGAAGAGACCGGCCCAGGCCGTCATCCCCGGCATGCCGAGCACGCCGAGAAAGGCCTCGATGGGACCGAGCGTGGGGTCCACCGGCGTGAAGCCGCCCGCAGGGCCGGTCGCGAATTCGCGCCAGCCGAGCATGTGGTTCACGTAGGTCCCGACTTTCAGCTTGTCGCTCTTCGATTCCACCACCTGGCCGATCGCGCCGCCTTCGAGCGGGCTGCCGATCTGGAACGGCGGCACATAGCTCTCGCGGTCCATCATGCGCCCGCGCATATAGGGATCGACCGACATCCAGATGTTCCGCACCAGCACCTCGCCATCGCCGGGCTGCCGCGCTTCCGTCGTCGCGAGTTCGAAGTCGCTGTCCTTCGGCATGCCGACGGGCCGCGCCTTCAGGCGAATTTCCTTCGAGGTAAGGTTCATCATGCGTCTCCTCCGGTTGGTATTTTCGTTGGAGGGAGACTAGCCGCCTTTGCAGGCGGGTGAAAGCAGAGCCCTGCCCGCATCTGAACAACAGATTGTGAGCTTCTGAACGGTTATGACGATTTCCATCCGCCGCCCAGCGCGACGAAGAGATCGACCGCGGTGCTGTATCGGTCGAGCCGCGCCGTCGCCGCGCTGTCACGCGCGGAAAGCCAGCTTCGCTGCGCGTCGAGCACGGAGAGAAGGTCGCTCGCGCCCGCGCGGTAGCGCGCCTGTGAAAGCTCATAGGCCTTGCCCGCTTCCTCCGCCGCGATGTTGAGCGATTTCTCGCGCTGCGCCGTCGTTTCCACGGTCGTGAGAGCGTTCTCGACTTCGGAGAATGAGGTGAGAACCGTCTGTTGATAGGCCGCCGCAAGCTCCGCCTGCCGCCCCTTCGCCGATTGCAGGTTCCCTTCGAGCGTTCCGCCGGAAAAGATCGGCGCGAGCAGCGATGCGCCGATGGAACTTGCCGTCTCCGCCGCGCTCGCCGTCGCGAAGCTCCGCGTCAGCGACGCGGAAAGATCGATGCTCGGAAAGAAGGCCGCGCGCGCCGCACCGATATCGGCATTCGCCGCCATCAGGCTCGCTTCCGCGCTCTTTATGTCCGGCCGTCTTTCGACCAGCGCCGAGGGCTGACCCGCGTCGATGGCGGGCAGCGCCACCTTGTCCAGCGTCTCGCCCGCCACAGTGAAGCGCCCCGGCACCGCCGCCAAAAGGATCGCGAGCGCGTTTTCGTTCGCCGCGAGTTCCGCGCGCAGCGACGGCAGGGTCGCCTCGATGGTCGCAACGGTGTTGCGCTGTTGCGCGAGGTCGAGGCCTGAAATGCTGCCCGCCTTGTAGCGCGCCTCCACGATGTCGAGCGTCTCCCGCGCCGCTCCCAGCGAATCCTCCGCAATCGCGATCCGGTCCTTCAGCGTCAGGATCGTGAAATAGGTCGTGGCCACCTGGCTCTGCACGATGAGCGCGGCGGCCTCCTTGTCATATTGCGTCGCCTCGAGCGAAAGCTCCGCCGCGCTCGCCTCGTCGCGGTAGCGGCCCCATATGTCGAGCGCATAGCTCGCCGAAAGCCCGATATCCGCGCTCTCCCGAGCCGAGCCGCCGCGCGTGCCGCTGCGGGCGGCGCTGCCGCTTCCGTTCACTTGCGGCAGGAGGTCCGCGCCCGCTGCCCGCGCCGCACCGCGCGCCTGTTCCACGCGCGCCAGCGCCTGTTCGATGTCGAGATTTTTCTGCAGCGCCGTCTGCATCAGCAGCGTTAGCTCGGGGTCGCGAAAGCTCTCCCACCAGCGCGTATCGGCGGCGAGGTTCATACCGTCTGCCTGCTGCGCGGAGGCATAGCTCTGCGGCGTGTCGATTGAGGGGCGCTCGTAGTCCGGCGCCATCGTGCAGGCGGCAAACATCATGGTGGCAGCCGCAAGTCCGGCGGTTCTTCCAACACTCCCCTTGGGGAGGGTCGAAAAATTCATGGATTTTTTCGGGGCGGGGGCTCTGCTTGTTGGGTTCATTTCGCCTCACTCCGATGACAGCGCGACCACCGGGTCGAGCCGCGCCGCCTTGCGTGCGGGCAGATAGCCGAACACGAGTCCGGTAAGAAATGCGCAGGTAAAGGCAAGCACCGAAGGCATGGGATTGATCGCGATATTGAGCCCGAGACCCGAAAGCGCCAGCGCCGTCGATATGCCGAGCATCACGCCGATAATTCCGCCCACGCCGCAAACGACCAGCGCCTCCGTATTGAACTGAACGAGGATATTGCCCATCCGCGCGCCGGTCGCCATGCGCAGGCCGATTTCCCGCGTCCGCTCGGTCACGTTCACGAGCATGATGTTCATCACGCCGATGCCGCCGACGAGAAGCGAGATCGCCGCCACGGAGCCGAGCAGGATCGTCATCGTGTTGGACATGCTTTCCAGCGTCTCGAGCATCGAGGCGGTGTTGCGGATCTGGAAGTCTTCCGTCCGGTGCCGCGCGAGGAGCAGCGCATGAATGGCCGCCTCCGTCTCGTCCACGCGGTCGGAGTCCGCCACCTTCACCGTGATCGAGTCGGCATATTGCTGCCCGAAAAGCCGCATGAAGCCTGTCGTGATCGGCACGAAGGCAACATCGTCCTGGTCGCGGCCGAAGGCGGCAGCGCCCTTTGCCTCCATCACGCCGACGACCTCGAAGGGAATATTGCCGACGAGCACGTATTTCCCGACCGGATTGCTGCCGTCCGGGAAGAGCGCATCCACGACCGTCTGCCCGAGCACGATCACCGGCGCATAGCCGTTCAGGTCGGCCTCCGTGAAGAAGCCGCCTTGCGCCACGTTCCAGTCCCGCACGGTCGTAAGTTCCGGCCAGGTTCCTTCCGCCTGCGTGCGGTAGTCGACATTGCCATAGCGCAGCGTCGTCGAGGTGCTTCGTGAGGGGATGGCGGCCGTCACGTTGGCGACGTCGAGAATGGCCTCTGCGTCCGAAGGCACGAGCGTCGCGATGTCGCCGGAAGATCGCACGCCCGGCGCGCCCGGCCTCACCACCAGCAGGTTCGTTCCCATGCTCTGCATGGAACTCATGATATTCGCCTTGCTGCCGTCGCCGATGGCGAGCATGACGACAACCGCCGCCACGCCGATCACGACGCCAAGCAGCGTCAGCGCCGTGCGGAAGATATTGGCGCGCAGAGACCTGAAAGCCATTTTCACCGCTTCGGCGATCTCCGCCTGAATGACGAGCGTATTGCGGCGCGTCGGGCCTTCATCGGAGGCGGCAATGCTCGTCGCCGCGGTCGCGCCCGTATCGGAAACGATGCGTCCGTCGCGGATTTGTATCGTCCGGTTGGCATAGTCGGCCACCGCCGGATCGTGCGTGATGAGAATGACGGTGTGCCCTTCGGCGTTGAGATCCTTCAGCACCTTCAGAACGTCGGCGCCGCTCTGCGTGTCGAGCGCGCCTGTCGGTTCGTCGGCGAGAATGACATCCGCCCCGTTCATCAGCGCGCGGGCAATGGAAACGCGTTGCTGCTGTCCGCCTGAAAGTTCGGTCGGCCTGTGCGCCGTGCGGTCTCCCATGCCCAGCCGCTCGAGCAGCTCCTTCGCCCGCTCGGACCGCTCGCTCCGCGTCGCGCCGGCATAGATCGCCGGCAGTTCGACATTTTCCGCCGCCGTCATGCTCGAAAGCAGATTGTAGCGCTGGAACACGAAGCCGAACGTATCGCGGCGCAGCACTGCCAGTTCGTCGGAGGAAAGCGATGCCACGTCTGTTCCTGCGACCTCGTAGTGCCCCTCCGTCGGCCGGTCGAGACAGCCGAGAATATTCATGAGCGTCGACTTGCCGGAACCGGACTGCCCCATGATGGCGACGAACTCGCCGCGCCGGATCGTCAGCGACACGCCGTCCAGCGCGCGCACTTCCGTTTCCCCGGTCCTGTAGACCTTGGAGACATCGTGAAGCTCGATCAGCGGTGCCGCGCTTTTGGGGTAGGGCGAGTGCATGGGCAGCGCAATCCTTTAGAGGAAGCCCGGCATGCGCCGTGAGCTGGCCGCGCCGCTTTCCGTTCCCGAGGCGATGCCCGTCACCACCGTCTCGCCTTCGTCGAGCCCGCTTCTTATCTCCGCGCTGACGCGGTTGGTCAGCCCCACTTCCACCTGCCGGGGTCGCGGGCCATCTTCCGTCATCACGCTCACATAGGACTTGCCGTCCGCACCCTCGCTCACCGCGCCCACGGGCACGGTGATCGCGTCCTGCGCCTCGCCCAGCAGGAAGAAGACCTGCGTGGTCATGTCCTTCATCAGCTTGCCGTCGGGATTGGCGATGTCGACGAGAACGGTATAGAGCACGACATCGTTCTCGATTTCCGGCGTCGGAAGAATCTGCCGCACTGTGGAGCGCCATCTTTCGTTGGCCGCGCCGAGCGTCGTGAAATAGACCGGCATGCCAGGCGAGAGGCGGCCTACATCGGCTTCCGCCACTTCCGCTTCCACGGTCATGGTGCTGAGGTCGGAAATCGTCAGGATGGTCGGCGCCGTCTGGTTTGCATTCAGCGTCTGCCCCTGCAGCGCCGTCTGCGATGTCACGGTTCCGTTCATGGGCGCATAGATCTTGGTATAGCCGAGATTGACCTCAGCTCCTTCCACGGTGGATTTCTGCTGTTCGATCTGCGCCGTGAGAGAGGCGATGGTCGCCTGCGTCGTCTTCACCGCCGTTTCGCTCGTGTCGAGGTCGTCGCGGCTCACCGCGTCGATTCTGGCGAGTTCGAGATTTCGCTTGTACTGGCGTTGCGCCAGGGTGAATTCGGCCTGCGAGCCCGCAAGTTCGGATTCGAGCTGGACAAGCCTTGCCCGCGCCGCGGCAAGTTCCGTCTCATAGGTCTTGGCGTCGATTTCGGCGAGAAGGTCTCCTTCCTTCACTTCGTCGCCCACCTCCACATAGACCTTCTTCAACTGTCCGGAGACCTGCGCGCCAACATCCACATAATCCTTGGGCTGCAGCGAGCCGAGCGCCGTCACCGTCTGCTCGATCGTGCCGCGCGTCGCCGTCGCTGTCCGGTAGGTCAGGCTTTCGCCACCAAAGGCCCAGCCATAGACGATCCAGATCAGAACGAGCGCGGCAACGCCGATGCCGCCCCAGCGCACAGCACCGGGCAGGTCGCGCCAATGCGCCTTCAGTTGCTCGGGCAGGTTCCGTGCGCCGCGCTCATTCGTGCCGTATTTCGTATCGCTCTCGTAGCCCATCGGCCGGTCTGCCTCTTCATGTCGCCCCATAATCTATAACGGAGAGATATGGCTCTTCCGTCGCAAGACAGAAGGAAAAGCGGCGCGAAGGGCAGGGAAACCGGAGATACCTGCAATATGCAGCGAGTTCAGGATACCCGGATCATGCGCTTGCCGACATTCTCGCCCGCAAGCAGCCCGATCAGCGCCTTCGGCGTGTTTTCGAGCCCTTCCATGATGTCTTCCTTGACCTTCAGCTTGCCGCTTTCGACCCAGCCCTGAAGATCCTTCAGCGCCTCATCGTGGCGGTCCTGATAGTCCATCACGATGAAGCCTTGCATGATGAGCCGCTTCACGACCACGAGGCCGGGAATGCCGCGCGGGCCGTGCGCGGGGGCCGCGCCGTCATACTGCGAAACTGCCCCGCAACAGGCGATGCGGCCGTAATTGTTCATGCCGAAAAGCACGGCTTCGAGAATGTCGCCGCCCACATTGTCGAAATAGACGTCGATGCCTTTCGGCGCTGCCTTGCGGAGCGCCTTGCCCACGGGCTCGGCCTTGTAGTCGATCGCCGCATCGAAGCCGAGTTCGTCGGTCAGCAGCTTGCACTTCTCCGCGCCGCCCGCGATGCCGATCACGTTGCAGCCCTTGATCTTGGCGATCTGCCCGACGATGGAGCCGACGGAGCCCGCCGCCGCGGAAACGACCACCGTCTCACCCGCCTTGGGCTTGCCGACTTCGAGAAGCCCGAAATAGGCCGTGAGCCCCGCAATGCCGTAGACGCTGAGAAGGTGGGAGAGCGGTTCCATCTTCGGCAGCTTCTGCGCGGTCTTCGCCGGCACCGCCGCATAATCCTGCCAGCCCGTATCCGCGAACACGATGTCGCCCTTGGCAAAGCCCGGCGCCTTCGCATCCATCACCTCCGAGATAGAGCCGCCCGCCATCACCGTTCCGGCCTCCACGGCCGAGCGATAGGTCGCGCCCTGCATCCAGGCCCGGTTCGCCGCGTCGAGCGAGATGAGCTTCGTCTTCAGCAGCAACTCGCCGTCCTTCGCCTCCGGCATCTTGCCGTTCGGCTCGAACCTGAAATGGTTCTCGGCGAGCTTTCCCTGCGGGGTTTCGGTCAGCAGCACCTGGCGGTTGGCGGTCATGGGGTTCTCCTCCGGCTTTGAATTGTCGCTGCGGCGAGCCTAGCCGTGCCGTGCGCCCGGCGCACCCCGGAATGCCCCTTTCCGCCGTTCATCCCTGAACTCCCGCCAGAACTATTGTGACCGCGTCCCTCAACGGCTAAAACCGCGAGGCTCCACCAGTGTTCTGGGGCTAACGTCCCGTGATTCCTTGTGAAATGCCCGGCAGATAAATGACCGACAAGCTCCGCATCGCCCTTGCCCAGCTGAACCCCGTTGTCGGGGATATCGAGGGCAATCTCCAGAAGGCCGTCGCGGCCCGCCGCGAGGCGGAGATCGAGGGCGCGGACCTCATCGTCTTCTCCGAGCTCTTCCTCACCGGCTATCCGCCGGAAGACCTCGTCCTCAAGGGTGCCTTCCAGCGCACGGCCCGCGCGGCGGCGATCGATCTCGCCCGCCAGACGGTCGATGGCGGCCCCGCCGTTCTCATCGGCTGCCCCTGGCTTGCCGATGACGGCAAGCTCTTCAACGCCGTCCTCTATCTCGATCATGGCGAGGTGCGCGGCTACCGCGCCAAGGTCCACTTGCCGAACTATTCAGTCTTCGACGAACCGCGCGTCTTCGACGAGGGCCCAATGCCGGGCCCCTTCAACATTCGCGGCGTGCGCATCGGCGCGCCCATCTGCGAGGACATCTGGTTCCCGGATGTGGTCGAGTGCCTGGAAGAGTCCGGCGCGGAAATCATCCTCGTGCCGAACGGCTCGCCCTACGACTTCAACAAGTTCGATGCGCGCATGCAGCTCGTCGTCTCCCGCATCAAGGAGAGCGGCCTGCCCATGGTCTATCTGAACCAGCTCGGCGGGCAGGACGAACTCGTCTTCGACGGCGCCTCCTTCGTGCTGAATGCGGACCTCTCGCTCCCTGTCCAGATGCCCGCCTGGGAAGAGAAGATCGCCTATACGGACTGGACGCGCGAGGCCAAGGGCTGGGTCTGCGCGACGGGCGAGCGCGCGAAGATCGAGGAAAGCGACGAAGCGCTTTATCTCGCCGTGGTGCAGGGCCTTCGCGACTATGTGAACAAGAACCGCTTTCCGGGCGTCGTTCTCGGCCTCTCGGGCGGCATAGACAGCGCGCTCGTCGCCGCCATCGCGGTCGATGCGCTGGGTGCCGACAAGGTCCACTGCGTCATGCTGCCTTACCGCTACACCTCGCCCGAAAGCCTCGGCGATGCGGCCGAATGCGCGAAGCTTCTCGGCACCCGCTACGACGTCGTTCCCATCGAGGAGCCGGTCACGGGCTTCATCTCCTCCCTCGAAAAGCTTTTCGAGGGCCGCCAGTCCGACACGACGGAGGAAAATCTCCAGTCGCGCACGCGCGGCGTCATCCTCATGGCGATTTCCAACAAGTTCGGCTCCATGCTGCTCACCACGGGCAACAAGTCGGAAGTCTCCGCCGGCTACGCCACCATCTATGGCGACATGAATGGCGGCTTCAATCCCATCAAGGATCTCTACAAGACGCGCGTCTTCCGCATGGCCCGCTGGCGCAATGAGAACATGCCCAAGGGATGCCTCGGGCCGAAGGGCAGGGTGATCCCGGAAAACATCATCACGCGCCCGCCTTCCGCCGAGCTTCGCCCCGACCAGACGGATCAGGATTCGCTCCCGCCTTACGATGTTCTGGACGACATTCTCCACTGCCTCGTGGAAGAGGAAATGTCGGTGCGCGAGATCGTCGAGCGCGGGCACGACCGGGATATGGTCAAGCGCGTCGAGCATCTCCTCTACATCTCGGAATACAAGCGTCGTCAGGCCGCCCCGGGTGTGAAAGTCACCGCGCGCAATTTCGGCCGCGACCGCCGCTATCCGATCGTGAACGGCTTCCGGGATCAGGACATATGAGCGCCGCGCCCGGCTCCTCTGACGTCGTTGTCCGCTTCGCCCCGTCGCCCACGGGCCGTCTCCATGTCGGCAATGCCCGCGCCGCGCTCCTGAACTTCCTCTTTGCACGGAAGAATGGCGGGAAGTTCATGCTCCGCATGGACGACACGGACGATGCGCGCTCGACCGCTGAATTCGCCACCGCGATCGAGGAAGACCTTGCCTGGCTCGGCCTCGTCCATGACATCTTCGCCCGCCAGTCGGAGCGTCTCGCGGCTTATGAAGCTGCGGCGGAAAAACTCAAAGCCTCGGGCCGCCTCTATCCGGCTTATGAAAGTGCGGCGGAACTCGACCGCCGCCGCAAACGCCAGCTCGCCCGTGGTCTCCCGCCAATATATGGTCGTGCGGCGTTGAATTTGTCCGACGACGATCGCTTTCAGTTAGAGCTACAAGGCCGCAAGCCCCACTGGCGCTTCAGGCTCGACCACGAGCACACGACCTTCGAGGACATGATCCAGGGCCATGTCGAGATCGACGGCGCCTCGCTCTCCGATCCCGTCCTCATTCGCGAGGATGGCCGCTTCCTCTACACGCTGCCGAGCATCGTCGACGACATCGACTTTGCGATCACTCATGTCATCCGCGGCTCGGATCACATCACCAATACCGGCGTCCAGATTCAGATCATCCGCGCGCTGGGCGCGGAGCCGCCCGCCTTCGCGCATTACTCGCTCTTGAACGGGCCGGAGGGCAAGCCGCTGTCGAAGCGCGACGATGCCGAGCGTTTCTCGCTCCGCGCGCTTCGCGAGGCGGGCTATGAGGCGATGGCCCTGAATGCGCTGCTCGCGCGCCTCGGTACGCCGGAGCCGGTCGAGCCCTGCCTCTCGCTCGCGACGCTCGCCGAAAGTTTCGACATCGCGCGCCTCGGCCGCTCAGACATTCGCTTCGACCCGGCGGACCTTGCCCGCGTCAACTCCGCCTGCCTCCACATCATGCCCTATGAGACGGCGAAGCCCCGTCTCGCCGCGCTCGGCTGCGATCTCGGCCCCGCCTTCTGGGATGCGGTGAAGCCGAACCTCGTCCTCTTCGCCGACGCCGTCGATTGGGCGCGTATCGTCGAGGGCCCGCTCGAGCCCGTCATCGAGGAGGCGGATTTCGCCGCCGCCGCCGCGGCCGCGTTGCCCCCCGAGCCCTGGGACCTCGACACCTGGAGCCTCTGGACCGGCGCCGTGAAGGAGGCGACGGGCCGCAAGGGCAAGGCCCTCTTCATGCCGCTCCGCCTCGCGCTCACCGGTTTGACGCATGGACCGGAACTCAAAAACCTGCTACCTCTCATCGGACGGGACCGGGCGCAAGCCCGGCTCAAGGGCCTAACGGCTTGATTTCGTTAGGAAATATTAACGGCGGCCAGCGAGGATACCGGCATGAACCCGGCACACTCGATCATTCAGGGTCTGATTATTAGCGGCTGACATAGCTCCGCCGCCGCCGTACAAGCACGCTTGCAATACATTGTGGAACACGGACCGGCCGGTGGCGGATTGCCACCCGATGACGGGCCTTTGCGCCCTCCACGATGCGGAACGGAACCATGAGCAAGTCCAAGACAGCCAATACGCGTGAACGCCTCTACCTTTTCGATACCACGCTGCGCGACGGCGCGCAGACGACCGGCGTCGATTTCAGCGTCGAGGACAAGCGCCTCATTAGCGGCCTCCTGGACGAACTCGGTCTCGATTACATCGAGGGCGGCTATCCCGGCGCGAACCCGACCGACACCGCCTTCTTCGGCGACAGGCCGAAGCTCGGCCATGCGAAGTTCACCGCCTTCGGCATGACGAAGCGGGCAGGGCGCTCGGCCTCGAACGATCCGGGCCTCGCCGCCGTGCTGGATGCGGAAACGGACGCCGTCTGCCTCGTCGCGAAGAGCTGGGATTTTCATGTCTCGGTCGCGCTCGGCATCACCAACGAGGAAAATCTCGAAAGCATCGCCGACAGCGTGAAGGCCATCGCCGCCAAGGGCCGCGAACCGATGATCGACTGCGAGCATTTCTTCGACGGCTACAAGGCGAACCCCGAATTCGCGGTCGCCTGCGTGAAGACCGCGCTTGAAAACGGCGCGCGCTGGGCCGTCCTCTGCGACACCAATGGCGGCACCCTGCCGGACGAGGTGGAGCGCATCGTGGGCGAGGTGATCGCCTCGGGCGTTCCCGGCGAGAAACTCGGCATCCACGCGCATAACGACACGGAAAACGCGGTGGCGAATTCGCTCGCCGCCGTGCGCGCGGGCGTCCGCCAGGTGCAGGGCACGCTGAACGGTCTGGGCGAGCGCTGCGGCAATGCCAACATGGTCTCGCTTATCCCGACGCTCCTCCTGAAACCTCTTTATGCGGATCGTTTCGAGATCGGCGTCACGCATGAGCGCCTGAAAAGCCTCACCCATGTCTCGCGCACGCTGGACGAAATCCTCAATCGCGCGCCGGATCGCTACGCGCCTTACGTGGGCGAAAGCGCTTTCGCGTCGAAAGCCGGCATCCATGTCTCGGCGATCCTGAAAGACCCGAAGACCTATGAGCATGTGCCGCCCGAAAGCGTCGGCAACAAGCGCAAGATCGCCGTCTCCGATCAGGCCGGCAAATCGAACATCCTCGCGCGTCTCGAAGAGGCGGGCATCGAGTTCGATCCGGCCGACCGCCGCATCGGCCGCCTGCTGGACGAGGTGAAGGAGCGCGAGTTCCTCGGCTATTCCTATGACGGCGCCGAAGCCTCTTTCGAGCTTCTTGCCCGGCGCATTCTCGGCGAGGTGCCCGAATTCTTCAACGTCGAGTCCTTCCGCGTCCTCGTCGAGCGCCGCTTCAACGCGCTGGGCGATCTCGTCACCGTTTCGGAAGCGACGGTGAAGGTCGTGGTCGATGGCGAAAAGCTGATCTCGGTGGGCGAGGGCAACGGCCCGGTCAACGCGCTCGACCAGGCGCTGCGCAAGGATCTCGGCAAATACTCGCCCTATATCGAGGATCTGCGCCTCGCGGACTTCAAGGTGCGTATCCTCACAAGCGGCACGGAAGCCGTCACCCGCGTCATGATCGAAAGCGCCGATGCGAAGGGCAATCGCTGGTTCACGGTCGGCGTCTCGCCCAACATCGTGGATGCCTCCTTCCAGGCGCTGACGGATTCGATCACGCACAAGCTGCTGCGCGACGGCGCCCCCGCGCCGAAAACGCATAACCGCAAGGAAGGCGTCGGCGCTTAGCTCAGCCTTTCCATCTGGACCACCCTCCCCCTGTGGGAGGGCCCAGAAATCCATTCGGATTTCTGGGGGAGGGGAAGCAGCCTCTACCACACCCATAGGTGTCATCCCGGCGAAAGCCGGGATCCATCTGTCTTTCGGATATCCACCCGCCTCCCGATCCCGATAGCCGCGAGAAACGCCTCGTCATGGCTCACCGCGATCAGCGCCCCGTCATAGGCTTTGAGCCCCGCCTCCAGTATCTCGATCGACTCCATGTCGAGATGGTTCGTCGGCTCGTCGAGAATGAGAAGCGGCGGCGGGTTCTCCCCGCCCAACACGCAGGCAAGCCCCGCGCGCAGCGTCTCTCCGCCGCTTAAGCTGTCCGCGCCCTGCAGCGCCGCCTCCGCGCGAAAGCGGAAGCGCGCCAGCGCCGCCCGGCATTCCGTCTCCCTTGCCTCGGGGTTCCGCCGCCGGAAATTCTCCGCGACGCTCAGCCCCCGGTCGATCAGGCTCACCTGCTGGTCGAGAACGGCATGGGGCACATGAAGCCGCGCCTCGCCCGATAGCGGCGGCAGCTCCCCCGTCAGCAGCTTCAGCAGCGTCGTCTTTCCCGCGCCGTTCGGCCCGGTGATGGCGATGCGCTCCGGTCCCGCCACCACCAGCGAGAAATCGCGGATCACAGGCCGCGCCGCGTCATATCCGCCGGTGAGCCCCTCCGCCTCCAGCACGCGCCTCCCCGCGTGAAGCCCCGTCGGTGCCAGCGTCACCGTAAAGGGCTGCAATATCTCGATCCGTTCGCGCGCCTTCGCAGCGTCCTCCTGCGCTTGCGCCTGCCGCCGCTCGGCAATGCGCGCATTCTCGCCCTTCGTGTTTTCGGCGTTCATCTTCATGCCGCCCAGCAGAATGCGCGGCAGGTCGCCTTTTGCCTTCTTCGCGCGGCCCTGTTTGTCGCGCGCCGCCTGCTTCTCGCGCACCTCCTGCGCCTTCCGGTTCACCTCCTTCGCTTTCCGCGCGGCCGTGGCGAGGTCGTGCTCCGCCGCCGCGAGTTCCGCCGCCTTCTGCGCGCGGTAGTGGCTCCAGTTCCCGCCATAGCTCGTCGCGCCAAGCGTGTTGAGCTCCACGATCGCGTCCATCTCTTCGAGCAGCGCCCGGTCATGGGAAACGACGATGGCGCCGCCCCGCCAGCGCTGCAGCATCTGACGCACGGCCTCGCGGCCTTCGGCATCGAGATTGTTGGTCGGCTCGTCGAGCAGAAGAAAGTCGGGTTCGGAAAAGATAAGCGCCGCCAGCATGGCGCGTGTCCGCTGCCCGCCGGAAAGCGCGGCAAGCGGCGTCTCCGCCTGTGCGGTCAGGCTGAGCGCGGCAAGGCTCTCCTCCATCCGCTGTTCAAGCGTCCAGTCCGCCTCGGCAAGCTCTTCCGCGGTTGCCATTCCCGCTTCCGCGCGCCGGAGCAGCGCCAGCGCTGCCTCCGCGCCGAAAAGCGTGGCGATGGTTTCGCCCGGCGCGGGGCGCACGCTTTGTCTGAGCGTGGAAAGGCGTCCCTCCGTCCGCACGCTGCCGCGCGCAGGCGAAATCTCGCCGCCGATCAGCTTCAGCAGCGTCGTCTTTCCGGTGCCGTTCCGCCCGACAAGGCCGGTGCGAACGGGACCGAACTGAAGGTCGAGATCGCTGAAAAGTGTCCGGCCGTCAGGCGTGGACCATGTGAGTTGGGAAAGCGAAATGGATCGTGGCATGGACAAGGGTCTCCGCATGAGCAAGGCAGATGGGCATTGCGTTGCGGAAGAAATCCATGTGTCACACGTCCTGTTGTCGTTTCGCTGATGGGAAGGTAGGCGCGCCTGTCGCGAAGTCAAGTATTGCTGAAACTCAATGTCTCAGCCCAACCCAAAAGTGTCATCCCGGCGAAAGCCGGGACCCACTCGCAGTGCCCCTTGCCGCAGCATTGGCTTGGGCCCACTCCATCTCCACAACCTCGTCATTGCGAGGAGCGAAGCGACGAAGCAATCCATTCTTCGTCGTGGCTTCGCGTCGAAGCCTGTTCTCGGGATCGCCGAAGGCGATACCCGTGGGCGTGGAAAAAGGTTGGCTATATACCCCTCACACCATCGCCAGCACGAAGAGCACGAGCGAAATGGAGGGCGCCACCGTCCGCACCGTGTTCCACCGTGTCCACGCCACGAGATAGTGCTGCCAGACCTCGGCCCCTTGCGGGCTCGCGGACTCCACCTTCGCCAGCCGGTTGTTGAGCGGCACGTTGAAGATGACGGTCACGAGAATGCAGCCCGCGAGATAGAAGAGCGCGCCAAAAAACAGGAGACCCGCACCGGCGGCGCCCCAGTTCATCACGGCATATCCGCCGAGAATGAGCGAGAGTAGCGCGGTCCCGAAAAAGGCGAGGAAGAACACGGGATTGATGACGACGATATTGATCGATTGCATCGCCGCGATCCCCTCATGCGGCGGCAGCCTGCCGAGCGCGCCCATGATGAAGCTTGAAAAAGCATAGAAGATCCCGGCAACGATCCCGCTGCCGAGCACCGCCGCAAGCGTCAGTATGAAGATCGTGCTGCTCATCGCTCCCTCCCCGAAGATGTGCATCATTCTTCATAGGGGAAGGGGAGAGCGAAGGCCAGCAGTGGGAAATTTCTCTCCGCCTGCCGGCCTTCCGCATTTCAGGCCGCGACTTTCATCGCGCGGACGATTTCCTCGATATGGCGGTGGTCCGTGCCGCAGCAGCCGCCAAGCACGGCGAGATGCGGGAAACGTGCATAGAGCCCGGCATAGAGACGCCCGAGTTCCTGCGGATTTCCCGCGTCGAGTTCCGTCGCCTCGTCGAGTTCGGCATGGCTGCAGCGCGAGGCATTGGCGCGTATGCCGCCCAGCCGCTTCGTCCAGCCGCCATCGAGCGCCCCGGCGAAATGGTCGGGATGCGCGCAATTGATCATGTAGTAGATCGGCGCGTTGTCGGTTGCTGCGTCGACGGCGGCAATCGCGTCCTTCAGGCTGTCGCCGGTCGGCAGCCGCCCGTCCGTTTCCACCGTGAAGGAGATCGCAACCGGCATACCGGCCGCCGCCGCGGCGCGCGCGACGCCCGTCGCCTCGGGGATATTCGTCATGGTGATCGCGGTGATGAGGTCCGCGCTTTCCTCCGCATAGATACGAATTTGCGGCGCGTGATAGTCGGCGGCTTCTTCCGCATTCATCACCCGGCCGGGGTCGTAGCCGTCGCCGCGCGGGCCGATGCAGCCGCTGATGACCATCGGGCTCCGCTCGCTTTCCAGTTCGTCGCGCAGCTCATGCATCAGGCGGATCGCCACCCGGTTCGCCGCGTCGAGCGCGTTCGGCGAATAGCCGAGCTTCGTGCCCCAGTCGGGGCTTGCCCGCCAGGTCGGGCTTTCGAGGATGAAGCCCGTTCCGGCCTGGAGCGCGATATTGGCGTGAAGCCGGTAATAGTCGCGCAGCGTTTCCGTGCCCGCCTCGTCCTTCAGAAGGTCGAAGGCCGCGAAGAAGGGCAGGTCGATGCCGTTGTGGAAGACGAGTGTCGTTTCCAGGCCGCCATCCGTGAGGATCGGCCCGCCTGCCAGTTGCGGCAGGCGATTTCTGTATTTTACCATGCTATTGTCTCCGGGTTCGGGGGCGCGTGAATGCGCGCGGCGGCCGCGGTGCGGCCGGCGTTTGTCCGTGGCGCAAATCTGCAGCGAGCCCCTTCCATAGTGAATGTGCAGGACGCCGGATCGCTTTGCCGATCCGCCTTATCTCGCATGGGAGCCATTAAATGGACCCCTTGTCGGACGTTCTCCGCTCGATGCGTCTCACGGGCGGCATCTTTCTGGAAGCGGAATTCACGGCGCCCTGGGCAATTGTCTCGCGCGTGGAGCCGGAGGATTGTGCGCCCTTCGGCCAGATGCCGCGCAACATCGTCGCCTATCACTATGTCGAGAAGGGCGAGCTTCGCCTTAGCCTCGAAAACGGGCCGGAGGTCACCGTCCGCAGCGGAGAGATCGTCCTCCTTCCACGGAACGATCCGCATGTGCTCTCGAGCGGCCCCGGCATTCCGGCGGCGAACTCGCATGAGCTTATCCTTCCGCCGCCCGATGGCGGCCTTGCCCGAATCGAATATGGCGGAGGCGGTGCGCCCACGCGCATCGTCTGCGGTTTTCTCGGCAACGAGACGCCGGGCGATATGCTTCTCTCCTTCCTGCCGCCGGTGCTCCATCTCGACATAGCGCAGGGGCCGACGGGCGAATGGGTCGAAAGCACCTTCCGCTTTGCGGGGCAAATTCTCGCGGGCGGCGGCGAGCGTTCGGCTGTCGTGCTGGGCCGTCTCGCGGAGATTCTCTTTGAGGAGGCGGTGCATCGTCATGTCGCCTCGCTGCCGGAAGGGGAGAAGGGCTGGCTCGCCGCCCTTCGCGATCCCGCCATCGGCCGCGCCGTCGCGCTTCTCCATCGCCGTCTCGACCGCCAATGGACGACGGAAGATCTCGCCGCGGAAGTCGGCCTCTCCCGTTCCGCCTTCGCCGCCCGCTTCACCGATCTCGTGGGCGACCCGCCCATGCGCTATCTCTTGCGCTGGCGGATGCAGCTCGCCGCCCGCCGCCTCTCCGATACGCGCGATCCCGTCGCCCGTGTCGCCTTCGATGCGGGCTACGAGTCCGAAGCCGCCTTTAATCGCGCCTTCAAGCGCGTCTTCGGCGTGCCGCCCGCCACCTGGCGGAAGGAACAAACCCTGCCGCCCGCCTCCTGAATTTTCTTGCGGCAGTCCCGCCTCCGGGCCGATAAGGGCACCGCGGATGCGTCTCATGCGGTCCGCCGGAGGAACGAGTGCAGGAAAAGCCCGCCATTTCAGCACCTTCGAGCGAGGCCGCGCTCGGCGCCGCTTCGGCGGCTGCCGGCTATCTCCTCTGGGGCCTTTCCGTCATCTTCTACAAGCAGCTGATGGATGTGCCGCCCTTCGAGGTGTTGGCGCATCGCTCCGTCTGGAGTGTCGTCCTGACGCTGCTCCTCATCTTCGCGCTCAGCCGCCGCGCCGCCTTGATGGCCGTGCTCCGCGACCGCCGCACGCTGCTGACGCTCGTCGGCACGGGGCTCCTGATCGGGTCCAACTGGTTCGTCTTCATCTATTCGATCAACGAAGCCCGCATCGTGGAGACGAGCCTCGGCTACTACGTGAACCCACTGGTGAGTGTGTTGCTCGGCGTCGCCTTTCTGGGCGAGCGTCTCTCGCGTGCGCAGGTCTTCGCGGTCGTGCTCGCCGCCCTCGGCGTCGCGATCTTCGCCTTCGATCTGGGTCAGCTCCCCTGGATATCGCTCTACCTCGCGGGCAGTTTCGCGGCCTATGGCTATCTCCGGAAGATTTCGAAGGCGACGCCGCTCGAAGGTCTCTTCGTCGAGGTGCTGGTGCTGCTTCCGCTTGCGCTGGCCTATCTCTGGTGGCTGTCCGGCCATGGCGGAACGAGCTTCGGCAATGGCAGCTGGTGGACCTGGACCTTCCTTGTACTGACGGGTCCGATGACCGCTGTGCCGCTCTTCCTCTTCGCCTTCGGCGCGCAGCGGATACGCCTCGCCACCCTTGGCCTCATGCAGTATCTCGCGCCGACGAGCCAGTTCCTGATCGCGGTCCTTCTCTACGGAGAGCCCTTCGGCACGGTCCAGTTGATGACCTTCGGTCTCATCTGGATCGGACTGGGGATATTTTCCTTCGAGACATGGCGCTGCGAGCGTGCGCTCCGCCAGACGGCAGCCCTCGCGAACCGGGGATAGTTTCGGCGCGAAAAGTTTTGTGACGTTCGTGTGACGTTTCGATGACGGTGGGCCGTACTTATCCTCAGAGCGAGGCTTCGATCCGGGGGATGATATCCTCGATCTTGTCCACCACCGAATAGATGCGCCTGATTTCCGAGCGCGCGAAACCTGCCTTGATGATGTGGTCGAGGAGCTCGATCATCGGGTCCCAGAAGCCGTTGAGGTTCGCGATGATGATCGGATTCGAGTGCCGCCCGAGTTGCGCCCAGGTGAGCATTTCGATGGTCTCCTCGACGGTGCCGATCCCGCCCGGCAGCGCCACAAATGCTTGAGAACGCTCGAACATCAGCTGTTTGCGGGCATGCATGCTCTCCGTGACGATGAGCTCGCTCACCTCCTTGAACTCGACTTCGACCTCGGTCAGGAATTTCGGGATGATGCCCGTCACCTTGCCCCCCTCGGCAAGCACCGCCCGCGCTACCGCGCCCATGATGCCGATGCCGCCGCCGCCATAGACGAGTTCGACATTCGACTTCGCCATCAGCCGCCCGAAAGCCTCGCCCGCCTCCATGAAGTGGGGATCGGTGCCGGTGCTGGAACCGCAGTAAACACAAAGACTTGAGAGCTTCATGGAAGATACGCGTCCTCGTTTTTATGGTCGCTGGATCACCCGCGAGGTTTCACATTGGTGCCGTAATTGCAAGCTACGCGGTAGTCTAGGCTGATGGTGAAGTTCTGTTCCGTTTCGGCACAGCCGTATCGGGGAAGGAAACAGGGAAATGAAAACAGGGGCAATTGTCGGCGCCTTCATTGTGGCGCTGCTTCTTCTCGTGGGCGGCTGGTGGTTCTTCCTGCGCGGAGAGACGGAAACCGTACCCGCGGAAGTGACGGCGGAAGCACCTGCCGGGCAGGCGGAGCCGGGCGCGGAAGAGGAAGATCCTTCCATCCCGACCTTCGATATCGTCCGTGTGGAGCGCGATGGGTCCACGCTCGCCGCGGGCCGTTCCCTTCCTGGCGCGCGCATCCAGCTCAAGGCGAATGGCGAGGTGGTAGCCGAGGTTACAGCGGACGACAATGGCGAATGGGTTGCCGTGCTTGAAAAGCCGCTGTCGCCGGGCACCACCGAACTTCGTATCACCGCGATCAATCCGGACGGCAGCACGACCGGCAGCAAGCAGGTCGTTACCGTTTCCGTGCCCGAAAATGAGGACGGCCAGATGCTTGTCGTTCGCAGCGAGCCGGGCAAGGCGAGCAAGGTTCTGCAGGGGCCGGGCGTCCCTGCGGATGCCGGCAGCCTCGTTCTCGAAACCGTGGATTATGACGACGAAGGCAACGTGATCATCTCGGGCCGCGCCGACGCCGGCGCAACCGTCCGCGTCTACGTCGGCGGTGAGCTGGTCGGTGAAACCACGGCCGATGAAACAGGTCATTGGGAACTCAGCCCCGAAACCGACATTGCCCCCGGTCAGTATGCTCTCCGCGTGGATCAGGTCGATGAAACGGGCCAGGTCATTGGCCGCGTCGAGGTACCCTTCGAGCGGGGTGAGCGTGAGGCCGTCATGGCAGCCCTCAGGGAAGGCAAGGTCGTGATTCAGCCGGGCAACAACCTCTGGAACATTGCTCGCCGCCTCTATGGCTCGGGCTTCAGCTACACGGTCATTTACGAGGCCAACAAGGACCAGATCCGCGACCCGAACCTGATTTATCCGGGTCAGGTCTTCGAGACGCCGGCCAAGGGCGGCTGAAGCTGGGGGGCGGCTAAAACTAAAAGTTGTCCCCGGGCCGAGAAGGCTTATCTATTGTAAGGACTTGCGCCCTGTCCGGGCTTCCGGGCAGGGCGTTTGCTTGTATGGGAATGCGTTGGCGTCCTGCTTGTGTGCGGACGCCTGAAGCGGAGACACTGCAACCGGATGCCACGCCGACTGAAAATCGCCTCACGAGGTGGTCCCGATCCCGTGACGGACGGGTCCCCGGCTGGCCGCAATGCTGTCAGGACTCTCGTGAACATGCTGCCCCGGCTCTGGCCGGAGGGCAGGGCGGACCTGCGTGCGCGTGTCGTCTTCGCTCTTCTTGCCCTTGTCGCGGCCAAGGGCGTCACCGTCTATGTGCCTTTCCTCTACAAATACGCAGTGGACGCATTGTCGCCCGAAACGGTCGCCGCCGCGGCCCTCGTCGTCCCGGTCATGCTGATCGTCGGTTATGGCGTAGGCAGAATTCTCATGATCGCTCTGGCTCAGCTTCGCGATGCGATCTTCGCGAAGGTTGGTCAGAATGCGGTGCGCGAACTTGCAGTCGAAACTTTCCGCCATTTGCATGCGCTCTCGCTTCGGTTCCATCTGGAGCGGCGCACGGGCGGCCTGTCGCGTGTCATCGAGCGCGGCACGAAGGGCATCGACTTTCTGCTGCGCTTTTCGCTCTTCAACATCGTGCCGACGATCATCGAGCTGGTGCTCGTCTGCGTCATCCTCGCCTATGCCTTCGACATCTGGTACTCGGTCGTCACGGCCGTAACCGTTATCGTCTACATGGTATTCACTTTCGCGGTAACGGAATGGCGCACGCGTTTCCGCCGCGAGATGAACGATCTCGATACCGAGGCGAACACCAAGGCGGTGGATAGCCTGCTGAACTACGAAACGGTCAAGTATTTCGGCAACGAGGAGCATGAGACGCGCCGCTTCGACCGTTCCATGACGGGTTACGAGCGCGCGGCGATCCGAACGGCGACGTCGCTTTCCTTGTTGAACACGGGGCAGACGCTGATCTTCAGCACAGGCCTGACCCTGCTCATGCTCATGGCGGCGAACGGCATCGCGCAAGGCGCGCTCACCGTGGGCTCCTTCGTGATGATCAACACCTATCTGATCCAGCTTTATCAGCCGCTCAACCTGCTAGGTACGGTCTATCGCGAAATCCGCCAGGCGCTGATCGACATGGAAACCATGTTCGACCTGTTGCAGGTACCGGCCGAGATAAAGGACAAGCCTGGTGCCCCTGCGCTCGAGGTATCGGGAGGCGAGATCGTCTTTGACGATGTGAAGTTCTATTACGATAGCGACCGCCGCATTCTCGACGGAGTGTCTTTCCATGTGCCTGCTGGTGGAACGCTGGCGATCGTCGGCCCGTCCGGTGCGGGCAAATCGACGATCGGGCGCATCCTTTTCCGTTTCTACGACATCTCGGAAGGAGCAGTGAGGATCGACGGTCAGGACATTCGCGATGTCCGGCAGGATTCTCTCCGTGCCGTCATCGGCATGGTCCCGCAGGACACCGTCCTCTTCAACGATACGATCAGATACAACATCCGTTACGGACGTCCGGATGCGACCGACGAGGAAGTCCGCGAGGCGGCGGAACTCGCCCAGATAGGCCGCTTCATCGAAAGCCTGCCGCAGGGCTACGAGACGCGCGTCGGTGAGCGCGGGCTCAAGCTGTCGGGCGGCGAGAAACAGCGCGTGGCCATCGCCCGGACGATCCTCAAGAATCCGCCGATCCTTCTTCTCGACGAGGCAACCTCTGCCCTCGACACCCACACCGAAAAGGAAATTCAGACGGCCCTGAAAGGCATCTCGCGAAATCGCACGACGCTCGTCATCGCCCATCGCCTCTCGACCGTCGTGGACGCCGACGAAATTCTTGTCCTCGATGCGGGCAGGGTGATCGAGCGCGGCCGTCACGAAGATCTGCTGAGCAGGGGCGGCGCCTATGCGGCGATGTGGAACAGACAGCGCGAAAGCGAGGAAGCCGAACTCGAAGAGGAGCGTCTGTTTGCCGCAAGCAAGGAAGCTGAAGAACCGCAGGAAAAGGAACGCACGCCTGTATCCGCGGATTCGGGATTCGCTTAACCCGGACGGGCTGTCGCGTTAGACTGCAAAATCAGCGATCAAGCCGGACTGAAAGGCCAAGATAACCAGATGGATAGCATTACATCGATACTGACGCCGATTCACCGCGAGGGGCACCGCTGGGTGGTTATCTTCGCCGCCGTGACGGTCGTCCTCTTTCTGATCTGGAATCCGCTTGGCTGGCTTGGCGTCATTCTCACGCTCTGGTGTCTCTACTTTTTTCGGGATCCGGATCGGGTAACGCCGTCGCGCGAAGGGCTGGTCATCAGTCCTGCGGATGGCGTCGTCAACATGATCACGGAGGCCTCGCCCCCGGAAGAGCTTGGGCTGGGCGACATGACGCGCACTCGCGTCAGCATCTTCATGAATGTTTTCAATTGCCACGTGAACCGCTCGCCCGTTGCGGGCAAGGTCAAACGCGTTGCCTATCGTCCGGGCCTGTTTCTCAACGCCGACCTCGACAAGGCAAGCGACGCGAACGAACGAAACTCGCTTGTGATCGAACGCGCCGACGGCGAGCAGATCGTGGTCGTTCAGATTGCAGGCCTCGTGGCGCGGCGCATCGTTTGCGATGTGACGGAAGGGCATGACCTCGCCGCGGGCGAGCGCTTCGGCATCATCCGTTTTGGCAGCAGGCTCGATGTCTATCTTCCGCAGGGAGCCGTGCCGCTCGTTGCGGTGGGCCAGACGGCGATTGCCGGTGAGACCGTTCTCGCCGACTCCATTTCGGTTGAACCTCATCATGTCTAGGTCGAGCGCGGACGCTTTTTGAAGGACTGAGCCAGATGGCGGGTTCCATTCCACCTTTCGAGCCGCGTCCGGGACCGGGTTTCCGCGTGAGCGAAACCATGCGGCAGCGCCGGGCGCGCCATTTCTCGCAATTGCCGGTGCGCACGATAGTTCCGAATTCTCTCACGGTTCTGGCCCTTTGCGCCGGGCTCACCGCGATCCGCTTTGCTATCGAAGGCCGCTTCGAGGCGGCAGTAGCCGCCATCATCATTGCCTCCGTGTTCGATGCGCTGGATGGGCGCATCGCGCGGATGTTGCGCGGCTCCACGCGCTTTGGCGCGGAACTCGACTCGCTTACCGATTTTGTGAACTTCGGCGTGGCGCCGGTCGTCATCCTCTATCTCTGGTCGCTGGGTGATATCGGCGGGCTGGGCTGGATCGCCGTCCTTGGCTTTTCCGTCTGTTGCGCGCTTCGCCTCGCCCGGTTCAATGTTGCGCTGGAAGATCCGGACAAACCGGCATGGGCCGGGAATTACTTTGTCGGCGTGCCATCGCCCGCAGCGGCGGGCCTCGTCATGCTGCCTCTCTACCTCTCCTTCATCGGCGTGGAGTGGGTGAAGGAGACACCGCTCCTGATCGCGGCGCACGTACTCGTCATCGCCTTCCTGATGGTCAGTCAGATACCGACATTCTCTGGCAAGCGCATGGGGCTGCGCATCCGGCGCGACATGGTCCTGCCCGTGCTTCTGCTGGTTGGCATGAGCGCGGCGGTGATCCTCAACTATCCCTGGATTGCATTCACCGGCCTCTGTGCGATTTACCTCGCGTCGATCCCGCTCGCCGTCATGCGCTACCGCTATCACAAAAAGCGCACCGCTACGGAAGAAGAGGCAGGGCCAGAGGGTATAGGCCTCGAGTGACGGGTCTAGCGGTCGCCTTCGCGTTCAAGCGGGGGCATAGCCGCTGATTTGCTCAGCGGTCCGTCCTCCAGCCTTGTCATAGCGTGCCGTTTTAGCGTCCCGGATGCGTCCAGGATCGGTTCGACATGCCGTCTGACTTCCCGCTGCGACGTTGTGCGCTGCATATCCTGCTCCACTTCACCGGCATTGTTGCCGACCTCACACCCGGGAAACCTGGCCATCTGCTTCGTCCGTGCTTTCAGGAATGAAGTCGGTTTCGTCGGGTTGCTCCTCGTCATCATCCGCGGCACTTCCACGGCTTGCATGAATAAGAACGAGCCGAAGCTGCTTTGTTTCCAGCGCCTGACTGCGTGCGAGCCATATAGCGCCTTCCTCCATCAATCTGGTGGCCGTTTCCGGCAGAAGTTTGGCTTTTTGCAGGCAATCGTGAAGTTGCCGCCATGCGGATTGGATATGTGGCAGATAGACTGAGGTCAGGTCCTCGAAGCTTTCCACTTTGTAATCTTGTGCGGCCAGCGCCTCGCGATATTCGGTCTCGGTCCAGGGCGTACCGATGTGTCCCTCCGAAATTCGCCAGGCGGCGAGGGCAGGCGCTTCGGGCTCATCGGTCCCAACACCCTCGGCCAATACGAAGTCGGTCAACACCAGAGCGCCGTCCTCTTCAAGACCTCGGCGCATCTCGTTCAGAAGCCATTCGCGATCCGGAAAGCGAAACATGGCTTCACGCATGAAAATTGCCGAATGACCGCCCGCCGGATTGAAATCGGCGCGTTCGAATCCGGCTGGTCCGCAGGCATGAACAGGCGCCTGATCGAGCATCTCCTGCCGTTGGGAGAGCCGTTGGGCTTCGGCGGCGAGTTCGTGATCCCGTTCTATCCCGAGGATCGAGACATTGTACTTCGCTGCGACCGCGCGCATACCTCCGCCGAGGCCCGGCGAGAGGTCCAGAAATCGTCCGCGCCGCTTGAAATTTGCACTGCGGGCTATCCGGAGGGCGAAGTCCGCTCCGCCTGGCAGGCTGTGCCCTTCTCCCCAGAGCTTCTGAATGATTTCGAGCCGGCTGAGAGATATCGGCGGCTCTTCCGCGGCAGAGGGCGCGCTTGCTGCGGGGGCTGGGGATTGAATTTGCTTCGCGGCCGGCGCCTTCTTCTTTTTTCTTCGCCGTTTGATGCCTTTTGCGCGCGCCACATCGTCGGTCTCCATGCCCTCCCACCAGGCGATGGCACGGAGCAATATTTCCATACAGAATCCGGCTTCTTTCGGCTTTTTCTTGTCCGCCTTGTCTGAAGGCTGCTTGGCGCTATCCCTTTCGGCTGCGCTCGGTCCGGGCCGGCCACCGGATTTTTCGGCGAGGATTTTCTCGACGGCCGAACGCTGCGACGCGCTGAGCTTGCGCATCCGCCGAAACCGGACGACGGCTTCGGCTGACATGTGTTCGAGGTTTGCCGTGAAGACCGACATCGGCATGGCCTGCAGTTCATCGCTGCCGACGGTTGCAAGATTGACGAGCGCCGAATTGCTCATGGCTCGTTCCTGTGATCCCCAGTTGGCTGCCGCTCCTGACAAGGGCCTTGCAGCCATTCCTTCCCCTGGACCGGCGGTCTGATACTCGGCGGATAGCCGGCCCCTCACTCCTTGATGCCATAAGTCGCGTTAAATCATCGTTTCCGGACAGATGCTTATGGTTAAGCTTGGGTAAATCGGAGCTTTTCTTTCTTTGCAAAATCCCCCAATTTAGGTCCGCGCTGGATCTATCAGGGGGGCATGCGGCGCTTATCCATGCAGAAGTTGAGAAATCCGGTCCTGCGCTTTCCGCGCCTGACCATCGCCCTTTGTCTGGCGATTTTCGTTGTTTCGGCCATAGGTATCTTCAAGTTCACTCTGTCCTATGACACGCGCGTCTTCTTCAATCCGGAGGGCGCCGACCTCGCGAAACTCCGCGACTTCGAGTCGAAATACGGACAGAACAACGATGTCCTGATGGTCCTGTGGGCGGGCGGACGGAAGGTTACCGAGCCGGACGTCCTCGCCGCGCTGGGTGAGCTTGTTTCCGATGCCTGGCGTCTGCCGCATTCGACGCGAGTGGATGCTCTGACGAACTTTCCCCGTGTGACGGCGGATGCCGACAGCTTTGCGGTCGCGGACCTCGTGCCGGAGCCAGGTAATGTTTCGCCGATGGAAGCTGACGAGATCGAGCGTATTGCGCTTTCCGATCCGCTCGTCCGAAACAGGCTGATCTCGGATGACGCGCGGACCACGGGGGTGCTGGTCAATTTCAACCTGCCTCAAGAAGCATCCGCGGAAGTTCAGGAAATTGTGGCTGCTTCCAGGGCGCTTGCCGAAAAGTTCGAAGCGGAACATCCGGGCATGGAGGTGAAGCTCACCGGCAATGTGATGCTCATGGCAACCTTTTCCGAGGCCGCGATGAGCGATGTAAAGGTGCTGATCCCGATCAGTCTTGTGATCACCGCCATCGTTATGTTCGTCTTCGTGCGTGCGGTCCTGCCCAGCATTGCGATCCTTTCGTTGCTCGGACTTTCGAGCGCTGCCGCCATGGGGCTTGCCGGGTGGTACGGCTATGAGATCAACACCGGTACGGTCGCATGCCCCATCATCATCATGACCGTGAACATGGCGGCGGCAGTACGAATCGTAACGACGGCGCTAGGAGCGCTTGGGCGGGGGCTTTCGCGTCACGAGGCGATCGCCGAGGCAGTCTCGATGAATCTCTGGCCGGTTACCCTCACCAACGCGACTACGATGGTTGGATTTCTCGCGATGAACCTGGCGGATGCACCGCCGCTTCGCCAGCAGGGAAACGTTGTGGTCGTCGGCATCTTTCTCGCCTATTTCTTCACGTTCACATGGCTTCCGGCCTTGCTGTCTCTAATGCCCCTTCGTCCGGCAGTGCAGCGATCCGAGCATGTGATGATTCTGCTCGGTCGTTTCGTGAACCGCTATTACCGGCAGCTCTTTTTCCTCTGCGGCGTCATTGTTGTTTCCTGTGCGGTATGGCTTGGGGAAATTCGTCTTGATGATGATTTCGCCCGCTACTTCGACACACGCTTCGAATATCGGCAGGATTCTGATTTTGCGGAACAAAACCTGACGGGCCTCAATATTGTAGAGTTCGATATTGGTTCGGGCAGGGATGGTGGTGTTTTCGAACCGGGCTATCAGGAAAAACTGGCCGACTTCGAAGCATGGCTTCGTGGACAACCGGGTGTGGTGAGCGTGATCGCAATACCCGAGATAACGCGTCGCGTGCATGAGGCGATGCATGCCGGGAGCAGGCTGGACGACGGGATGCCCAACGACAGGGAAACAATCGCTCAATACTTCCTGCTCTACGAACTTTCCCTGCCATATGGCGTTTCATTGAACGGTCAGATCAACGTCAGCCGCTCGTCGAGCCGAGTAACGGCGATATTGCGGGAGATGACGTCCAGCGAGATTCGTGATCTGGACGAGAGGGCCACGAACTGGCTTGCGACGAATCTACCTTCGGAAATGCAGGCTGAAGCGACAGGAATCAATGTCCTTTTCGCGAATCTGTCCGGCGTGAATATACGTTCCATGATGGTGGCGACGCTTGTTTCCGTACTCGTCATTGCCGTGGTTGTGGGGCTTGCTCTGAGGAGTCCGGTTTATGGTGCGCTCAGCATTCTCCTGAATATGCTGCCCTCGCTTGTGGGTTTCGGCCTCTGGGGACTGCTCTATCAGGACATAGGGCTCGCGGCCTCCGTGGTCACTGCCATGACTATCGGTCTTGTTGTCGACGATACGATCTACTTCTTGTTGATGTATCAACAGGCGCGAGAGCGTGGGCTCGACCCGGAAGGGGCCATAAACCATGTTTTCGCGACTGTCGGTGTCGCCATGCTGGTCATTACGGTCTCGCTCACCATCGGCTTTGGAACGCTGGTCTTCTCGGGCTTCGAGGTCAATCGCTCGCTCGGGGCGATGACAGCGCTGGTCATCATGTCCAACCTCTTTATCGATTGGTTGATGCTGCCGCCCGTAATGAGGATCATGGAAAATGCGCGGGCGAGGGCTGCCGGGCGTGCCGCGGGCAAAATTTGACGCTACCCAGGGGCGGAAGCCAGCGAACACAGGAAAGGTACGCATTTCGACGGCTTGCCTTCCGAACCTACCTTCACAGGCAAATCTCGATCCACGCTTGAGAAACGCTGGCCCTTGCGTGGTACAAGAAATAATATCAATTTACGAACTTCCGCTCTGCGGAAAGCTGCAAAATTTGGGGGAAGGCAGTGAATTTTGAGAGTCCCGCGCCACGCGGTACCGCAGCTTTCTTGGCGCCGCCGGTCATGATTGTCGGCATGCACCGTAGTGGCACCAGCTTTCTTACCGGGTCTTTGCAGCTGGCGGGTCTGGAGCTCGGCGAATACAGCGCCTGGAACAGACATAACCTCAAGGGTAATCGCGAAAACCAGGACATCGTTGCATTTCACGATGCCGTCTTGGCGCGTCATGGGTTCGCCTGGGACAATCCGCCTCCAGGTGCACTTATCTGGACTGACGACGAAATTGCGGCTGCTCGTCGCTGGATGGATCAATACGCGGATGAACCGCGCTGGGGCTTCAAGGATCCGAGAAGCCTGTTGCTGGTCGAAGGGTGGCTGGATCTGGTTCCCGATCTTCAGTTCGTGGGCATTTTCCGTCATCCAGAGTCCGTGTCCCGGTCACTTCGAAAACGCGGGCGGATAACCGAAGAAAAGGCCTTTGAGCTGTGGAAGGCATACAATAGCCGCCTGCTTGAACTCCATAGACGTATGGACTTTCCTCTTTTGTGCTTTGACGAAACCGAGGAAATTCTTCACCAGAAACTCGATGAAATTTGTGCGGAACTGGGGCTGAAATCGCCGCCTGACGAGCGCTTCTTCACTCCTGAGCTCAAGCATCACAAAGCAAAGAGCGGTTCCATACCCGATGAACTGAAAGCCTTGTACAAGGCTTTGCGGAATCGGGCCCGGTAGACTCATGTTCAGACTGTTCCGCCGAAAGCCTTATCTGTCGATCGTGATGATCGTCTACAAGATGCCCGATCAGGCAGATAAGACCCTGCAGTCTCTCAGTCCTGCATATCAGGTCGGTGCGGAAGAAGAGGACTATGAAGTCATCGTTGTCGAAAACAGCTCCGACAAGAATCTCGGAGAGGAACGCGCGACGCGTCACGCTCGGAATGTTCGCTACTTTCTGCGACAGGAAACTCAGCGAACACCCGTGCATGCGGTGAACTTCGGAGCATCGAAAGCGCGGGGATCTCACATTGCCATCATGATCGATGGGGCGCGTATGGTTACGCCGGGTGTCGTGGGGCATATGCTTCAGGTGTTTCGGATGAATCCGGATGCCGTCGTTTCGACGCCGGGGTACCACATCGGCCGCAAGCTTCAGCAGGTTGCCGTCAACGAAGGCTATGACGAGAAAGCTGAGGCGAAACTTCTGAAGAGCATTCGCTGGCCTGAAAATGGCTATCGGCTATTCGAGATTGCGGTTCTCAGCGGTTCTTGTCAGTCCGGATTCTTCAGGCCCAATTCGGAGAGCAACTTCATCGGGCTTTCGGTTCGTAAGTGGAAAGATATAGGAGGGATGGACAGTCGCTACGATGACTTCGGTGGTGGCAATGCCAATCTGGACCTGTACAAGCGCTTGCTCGATCCGCCGGGTGTTCCCTTCTATCTGCTTTTCGGAGAGGGATCGTTTCATCAGTTTCATGGCGGCGTAACGACCGGCACGCGAAGCGAAGAGCGAGAACGTGTTTACAGGCTGTTGACGGAACAGGATATCGCGATACGCGGCGAGGACAGGGAGAGCCCCAAGGCAAAACCCATCCTCTTCGGAACGGCACGGCCGCCTGTATATCGTTTCCTGCGGCAATCGCTGGATAAGGTGCATAAGCAAGGGAAGGCGGAGGAGCGATGAAGACGCCGCTCCTCTCGATCATCATTATCGCTTATGACATGCCGAGGCAGGCGTTCAATACGCTCCTCAGCTTTGCTCCGGACTATCAGCAAGACGTCAACGCCGACGACTACGAGGTCGTGATCGTTGAGAACCGTTCGGCCAGAAATATGGACGCGGCGTCCATCGAGAAACTGCCCGGCAACTTCCGTTATTTTATTCGAGAGGAAGAAGGTGTTTCGCCCGCAGCAGCCATCAATTTCGGTGTTGGAGTCGCGAAAGGCAAATATATCGGCTTGCTGATCGATGGCGCGCGGATGGTAACGCCAGGTGTGGTTCGCCATGCGCTGATGGCGTTCAAGATGAACGATGAAGCCCTGGTGGTTGTACCCGGATATCACCTCGGTGAACATGAGCAGCAGTTCAACCTTGAGCACGGCTACACAGAAGAGGTGGAAAAGGCACTTCTCGACGAAATCGACTGGAAGAACAATGGCTATCGTCTTTTTGACATCTCCTGCAATTGCGGAGCGAACAGAAATGGATTCTTTCACCCATTTCTGGAATGCAATTGCATTTTCGTCTCGAAGAAGATTTTCGAGGAAATAGGAGGGGCGAGCGAAAGATTCGATTTGCCGGGCGGCGGGGCCTTGAACCTTTATATCTATTTCAAGCTCGCCACTCATCCGGACACGGAGCCTTTCCTTCTGGCTGGCGAAGGGTCATTTCATCAGATCCATGGCGGCGTCACGACGTCCGGCAAGGAAGACCGGGATGACCTTCTGGAGAAAATCCGCGAGCAGCTTCACGAAATACTCGGGCACCCTTTCCGGTCGCCGACCGTAGAGTTCACCTTCCTTGGGAGAATTCGCGGCCCGTCGCTCCGGTATCTGAAATCCTCCGTTGAAAAGGGTATTCGACGATTCACTCGCCTCGACGCAGAAGGGCGGGACCCCTACGAGGACGATCGCAGGAAACGGAAGCATCGGAAGCTGATTTCCTTGAATTCTGAAAATTGAGTTTGCACCCAGCCTGTCTCAGGAGCTTGATTGCATGACTATCGTCTACATGCCGCCTTCGATCCGGCACTTCGATCCGCTTCATCGGGTGTTCAGCACATGGATCGACCATCTCCCTTTCGGATATGATCTCGTCACGGCGATGCGCCCAAAGCTCCTTGTCGAACTGGGAACGCACAAAGGGCTTTCCTATTTCACCTTCTGTCAGGCGATGAAGGAAAACGACATCGATGGGCTATGCTATGCCGTCGATACATTCGAGGGCGATGCGCATACGGATAAATACGATGAGTCCGTATTCTCAATGGTCAACAACCATAACAGGCAGAACTATCACGGCTTCTCGTATCTCATGCGCATGTTCTTCAACGAAGCGCTGCGTCATTTCGATGAAGACAGCATCGAGCTTCTGCACATAGATGGATTCCATACTTATGAGGCGGTGAGCGAAGATTTCGCCAACTGGTATCCAAAGGTCAAACCTGGCGGCATCATCCTGTTTCACGATGTGCAGGCGAGATTGCAGGATTTCGGCGCGTGGAAGTTCTGGCAGGAACTTACCGGTCAACATGAGACCTTCACCTTCAACCACGGATTTGGTCTTGGTGTTTTGCGCAAGCCCGGCGGAGACCGTCAGAACGATCCGGAATTGCTCAAGCTCCTCTTCCCAGGCGAAACTGGTGAGGAGGCCGCGGCCAATCTTCGCGCCTTCTATGTCCACGCAAGCAAGCACATGGAAAACACCCACAAGGTGAAGCGCTTGCGGAAGCTGGAGGAAGAGAAGGCAAAGGCGAAGGCAAACGAAAAGAAACCGGTCAAGGCCAAGTCAGGCAAGTAGGCGGTTTTCAGAGGGGCAGTGCTGGTAAGGCCGGTTTCTCTGCGGTTTTGCCATCGCTCAAAAAGGAGTATCCCGCCAATCCGTCGAAATGACCGGAGGTGTCTTATCGTCCGGGCGTCCATTCGTATAAAAATAGAGAGCGATGGATTTACGGTAGACGCCCTCAGGGCAGGTCAACGGCTTCGGGTGGCCGTGGAATGAGTCGGCCGTTGTGGAAAAGATCACGCATCTGTTTGCGATCGGCAGAACGCGCTTCGGGGGTCCCTTTATCTCCCGGTCCCAGAGTTCAAGATGGCCTCCATATTCTTCGGGCCAGTCCCGGTTCAGGTAGAGAAGCAGGTTGATCCTGCGGGACAGGGCAAAGTCGCGCTGCAGCGTGAAGTCGGCATGGACCTTTAAGAAGCCGCCCGTTCCAATCTGGTGAATGCCGGCACCACGCAGATTGGGGTCCGGCAAAAGGTTCTTGATACCGCTGAGCTTGCTCAGAAAGTCCAGGAAGTAGTGGGAGTTGAGTTCCCAGATAAGCTGCCTGTAGCTGGGGGGCATCCGGAGGAGGTCGCGGATGTTGCGCTTGTCTTTCTGAATGAACTCACCCGTGTCCTTGTGGCGATGAGTGGCGTCGTTCCACACGGGTAGGCTCTGGTCGTAGGGGTAGTCCTCGATCAGCCTGTCGATTGTACGAGAGGGCAGGAAGTCGTCGATAACGATATGCGGAAAGGGGGCGTTGGACCGGTAGTGCCGGGATAGATCTCCGCTCTGGGCCCTCAGGGCTTCGTAGTCGACGAGCAGACCGGACTCGTCTCCTTCAGCAGAGTTCTTATGTGGCAGTTTGAGGAACGACGCCTCGACCATATCGAATATTCCCCTTCCGGCAGTGCGAATCCCCAATTTTTACACAGGGGTCTTGTATAGCAGGCATTCTGCTACGCATGCCCGCCGCCTACAACAAGTCCAATCATCAGGATCTGCGGCCAGCGAGGCAGAAAAAGCTCTGACCGCACATACTGGCTGCCCTCATCGCTCTGGCACAACTGTTGCCTGAAATGGCGGTTGTGGAATAGCTGCAATTCCCGTTTTAAACTTTCGTTAGGAATTGTAACGGCGGGAACCCTGTGATTCCTTGGTATTGTCCGTTTTTGAGACAGGTGGGGCCAGTGATACGTACTTATGAGCAACTGACCGGGGCTGAAGGCCGCCGGATGTTTTACCGGGCCGAACGGTTCCGGCCCGAGCAGCTATTCCGGGAGGCCGTCCCGGCCGTTCTGATCGAGAATGAGCGGGCGCAACTCAAGAATCTGAGCATGACCGGCCTGGCCATTCAGAGTTCACGCACGGATGGCTGGGATGACCGTATCGGATCCGAAATGCCCTTCGAGTTCCGGATAGGCGAAACCCGCCTGTTCGGTGGAGCGGGGCGGGTCCGGCGCGTTGAGCCCCATGGGTTGAGAACGGTTGTGGGGCTCGAGTTCACCTCCGGTTATCTCGATATTCCGGGCATCGTTAGCGAGCACGACAATCTCGTCCTGTCGCAGGCGCTTGCCGATCCGCTCTTCGCGACGTCAGAAGGCATCCTGCCGGAGTTCCAGCAGCTCTGCAGCGAGATCATCAATCTCTTCCGCTCCTACAAGGGAGTGCTCGAAAATTATGAAGCCCGTCTCAAGGCAGGCGGAGAGGAACGTGAAAAGCTGCTGCTTGAAGCGCTCATCGCATGCGAGGATCGCATGGTCCCGCAATGGAAGGACCTCTGGTACAAGGGCAACGACGTGCTGGAACCGGTCTGGGCCGATCCAGCGGTACTCGCACGGCACAAACGCTATGCCGAGCGCGTTCTCACACCGGATTTCATGCCCGGTGCGGTGATGAAGCGCTGTTATGAAAAGCCGCTTGGCTATCCGGGCGACTTCCAGATCATGAACTACGTCTACGAGTGGCAGCGCGTCGGCAATACGCCTTACGAGAAGCTGCTGCATCGTATCGGCATAGAAACGGGCGCCTGCGTCGGTACGCGTCTGCGCATGACGCAGAAGATCGTCGCTGACTACATAGCCGAGGAGCCGGCAGAGACGCCGCTCAACATAGCCAATCTGGGATGCGGATCGGCATATGAAGTCTATGATTATCTGAAGATCGAACGCTTGCCCCGTCCGGTGAACTTCACCTTGATCGATCAGGATGACAGGGCGCTTACTCATGCCTACGAGCATGCCTATCCGGAGGTGGTGCGGCATGCCGGAAGAGCGAAGGTGCAATGCCTGCAGGCATCATTCGCGCAGTTGTTGAAAGCGGGGGCGCTGTTCAGGGCGCTGCCGCCTCAGGATGTGATCTACAGCCTTGGGCTATACGACTATCTCTCCGCTCGCAGGGCAAAAGCGCTGACGCGCGATCTTTACGAGCAGGTGAAGCCCGGCGGAAAGCTCATTCTCGCGAATGTGAGAAAGGGCAGGGAAAGCTGCGAGTGGCCGCTCGAGTTTGTCACGGACTGGAGTCTTATCTACCGGACGGAAGCGGATATGCTTGAGCTCATCGACGGGCTCGACGTCAGGAATGTGTCGATCGATATCGACTCGACGAAGTGCATCTATCTGATGGTAGTCGACAAGCCGGTCTGACTTGGGTCAGCTTGCCTGCCACTGCAATTCATCGACCTGGGGCGCGACGAACCGGCTTTTCGGGAACGTCGCGCTCACGGTTGTTCCCTCGCCGATCACGCTTTCAAGCTCCACAGTGCCGCCATGCAGGCTCATGATCTTGCGCACGAGCGGCAGACCAAGTCCCGTACCCTGATGAGTGCGCGACATGGCGTCTTCGACCTGTACGAAGGGTTCGAAGATTCTCTGGGTGTCGGACGCCTTTATGCCGATACCGGTATCCTTCACGCTGAGCACCATGTCGCCGGCATTGTTGAAACTGAGTTCCACCCAGACATTGCCATTCTCGGGCGTGAATTTCAGAGCGTTCGAGGTCAGGTTGATTGCAACCTGATTGAAGAGGCGCGGGTCGGCGATAAGCCAGGGAATGTCATCGCGAACGCGGAAGGTGAGATCGACGCCGAGTTCAGAGGCACGCTGGCGGAACATGCGCATCGTGCGGTTGAGCGCTTCAACGGGATCGATCGGTTCTTCCTCTAGCTGGAGCTTCCCTGCTTCCGCCTTCGAAATATCCAGGATGTCGTTGATGATGCTCAGAAGATGGGCGCCGCTCGCGCGAATATCGCTTGCATAGTCGACATATTTTGGCTGGCCGACGGGGCCGAACATCTGGTTCGAAATGATTTCCGAGAAACCGATGATCGCATTGAGCGGTGTGCGCAACTCATGGCTCATGATCGCGAGGAAGTCATTCTTTGCCCGGTTGGCGGCTTCCGAGCGGCTGAGGAGACGCTCCGAGCGGATCTGTTCCGAACGAAGTTTCTCGTTGTCGACAAAGCTGTTGCGCAGCTGCATTTCCTGGACGTAGTTCAGGAACATGCTGATGCCTACAGTCGACGCAAGGAACGTCGTATTGCTGATCAGGATGTCCTGCGGCACCGGATTCACGAAGAGTACGACCCATTGATAGGCGAGGATCGTGATCACGGACACGATGGTTGAATAGATATAGCTCAGTCGCCAGAGGCAGTTGCTGTAGCCGATCACAACCACAAGGCCGCCGTAATAGAGATAGGCGCCGGGAGCCTCCGCGATCGCTGTCATCACCGTTACCGAGAGGCCGGGAATGAGCATCACGAAGGAAAGCCAGCCGGTGTTCCTGTGTGTGACGAACCGCGTATAGGAGAGCGCAACAAGCGCGAAAAGAGCCGGGCACACGAGGCCGAAGCGCAAAGCCCACGCTTCGTAGAGAACGTCGGGAATGATGTAGACGTCCAGCAATCCAAACAATGCGAACACGACGGCGCCGCCCGCCACCGAGAGCCGGGTAATACCGATCTGCTGCGCATAGTTCTTCCGAGCGAAGGCATCCTCGACCTTGGGATCGTGGAACCTCAGCGTCAGCCAGTATCTCGAATAATCCGTTCGATCCACCGGCGGGATTGTACTTTCGTCAGAGGTCAAATTGTCGATCCCGGACCCAGTTGCCACCTTGCCCCAGCCTGCCTCGATTTGTCGCGGCGTTCTCAGGGGACGAAAAACACACTGTCACAGCCAGTTTTGGCACGCGGTTCCCTAAGATCGCCTTAAGGATGACTGGCGGGCTGTTTGCAGAGGAAAACTTGCACTTCACAATTAAGCATTGATTAACCTAGAATCTTTCTCGAAACGGGACAGTTGGACCCAAGTGGCGCGGTGGTCGAATGAGCGTGGCGGTAATACCTAAGTCGGAGATTCCGCAGGGTGCGAAGCCGGGCAGGCCTTCTGACTGGCTAACGGCGGAAGAGCGTGCGGAGGTGACGGAAAAGTCCCTCGGCCGGGGTCTGTGGCTGCTCGGAATTCATTATTTTCTTTATTTCTTGACCATGGCCGGGGCTGTTGCGCCGCTCCCCATCGCCGTGAACATCGTTTTCGGGGTGGCGAACGGTGCCTTGATAGGGCTTCTTTTCCTGATCGGCCATGACAGCGGCCATTCTGCATTTGTGCCCGGACGGACGATGAACCGGTGGATCACGCGGCTGGTCTTCCTTCCTTGCCTGCATTCCCGTAGCCAGTGGGACGTCGTTCATAATCGCACGCATCACCGCTACACCAACCTAAAGGGCTTCGATTACGTATGGGCTCCAATGTCGAAGGAGGAATATGACGGTTCCTCCGCGCCGCGGCGTCTTTTGGAGCGGATCTATCGCAGCCCCGCGGGCCCTCTCATTTATTACTGGATAGAGTTCTGGATCCCGAAGCTCGTCGTTCCGGTGACCAGGCAGATGCGCGCGGAATGGAAGAGCCATCTTCCGGACTCCCTTTTCGTCATTATTTTCGGCGGCGGGTTGGTCGCCTTCATCGGTCTCCTCGGTAGTGCGCTTTCACCCGAGCGTTCGATCTGGCTGACCATGCTGCTTGGCTGGTTCATTCCCTTCGCGGTCTGGAACTACCTCATGGCGCTGTCGATCTTTCTTCAGCACAATCACCCGAAAGTTCCCTGGTTCAAGGATCGCGATGAGTGGAGTTTCTACGGCGGCAATATTCGCGGGACTGCCCACGTGGATTTGCCGTTCGATTTCCTCCCGTTATTCAAATGGGTGATGCTCCATCACGCGCATCATGCGCTGCCTTCGATACCCGGCTACAAGCTCACTGAGGCGCAGGCACGGTTGATAGAGGCATATGGCGATGATGTAGTGCGCTATCGTTTCGGGCTCGGCGAATACCGGAACGTCTATCGAAACTGCAAGCTGTTCGACTATGAGCGCAAACAGTGGCTCGACTTCGAAGGTAATCCGACAGTGGAACCGATCGATCTCAACGCGCAGGCCAGAGACGAGCTGGCGACGAAGAGGAATGCGCCCCTGCAGCCTTCTACCGGACCTCGCTCGGCACCTCGCCGCGCATCGCCGCCCGCCCATCTTCCTCGCCGCGACGCTGCCGATGGCCGCCGAAGGGCCTCTTCCGGCGAGCCGCCTGCCAACAAGGCCTGAGGCTCTTCAGCCTCGCAACAGGAAGAAGCCCAGCAAAAGGCAGCCGAAAACGATCCGGTACCAGCCGAAGATCGTATAGCCGTGGTTGCTTACGAAGTTGAGCAACCACTGCACTACAAGCAGGGCCGAAATGAATGCGGCCGTGAAACCGGTCGCGATCATGTAGGCATGGGAGGGTTGGATAAGATCCCATGTCTCGAGAAGATTTATCGCCGAAGCGCCAAGCATTACAGGTATGGCGAGGAAGAAGGAGAACTCCGCGGCTGTCTTTCGTTCGACACCGACCAGAAGCGCACCGAGGATAGTGGCGCCGGAGCGCGAAACGCCAGGCACCAGCGCAAGGCATTGAAAAAGTCCGATCTTCAACGCGGTTCGCATCGGTAGCTTCTCGATTGCCGTGATGTTCGCTTCGAGATGCATCCTCTCAATGACGATGATGGCGATTCCACCCAGGATCAGCGTGCTGCACACCACATAAGGCGAGAAGAGAACGCTGATGATGAAGTCGTGAAAAAGGACGCCAACAAGCCCCGCGGGGACAAGAGCGATCAGAATGGCTCCGATGAAGATGCGTGCCGAAGGATCGTGAGGCGCATCGCGTACAACACGGAAAAGCCGCTCCCGGTAGAGAACGCAGATCGCCAGAATTGCGCCGAGTTGGATCACGACCTCGAATACCTTGCCCGGCATGCTGGAGAAGCCGATCAGTTCGCCCACGACGATCAGATGACCTGTGGACGAAATGGGCAGGAATTCCGAGACGCCTTCGACGATGCCGAGGATGAGGGCCTGCAGGAAACTATGCTCGGTCATTTCAGGCGGAGGGCCTTTATCTGAGGGGAACTATTCTGGGAGAATCTATCACGATGACCCTTACATGAACCTTATGGCAGCTCGATGTCGGGCTCGGAACGCTCCAATCTGACCTCCAACCTCTAGATTCCGGTGGCGTCCAGCGCTTCCTTGACGCGGCGTACCGATATGTCGAATGCCGCCGAGCGAAGATCGAGCTCCTTCTGAGCGGCATGGTCGAAGACCTGCCGCGCTGCATTGCCTAAAATCCGGGCAAGCTCGTCGTCGATCTGCTTCAAGGGCCATACTTGCCGCTGGAGGTTCTGTACCCATTCGAAATAGCTGACGATCACCCCGCCGGAATTGGCGAGAATATCCGGCACGACATCTATTTCGCGCCTACGCAGGATTTTGTCTGCCTCGCTCGTGACCGGGCCATTTGCTCCCTCAACGATGGTCTTGGCCTTAATTCTGGGGGCGTTTTCATCGTTTATGACGCCGCCTAGCGCGGCGGGTACTAGGTAGTCGCACTCCACCTCCAGCTCCTTGCCGGGGTCGAGCCGCTGGTAGCCATCGACATCGGCAAGAAGGCCTCTTTCGCTCTTCTGCTTTGAGAGCGCCGAGATATCGACTCCTTCCCGCCGATAGACCGCGCTGCGAGCATCCGATACGGCGATAACTTTCATCCCGAGGTCGGTCAGCGCCTTTGCGGCATGGACGCCTACATTCCCGAAGCCCTGAATCGCGACGGTCGCTCCCTCGAGCGGAGTCCCGTAGCGTTCGGAATAGGCTTGGATAACGATGCCTATGCCATGGCCCGTCGCCTTGTCACGCCCGGCCGAGCCGCCCAGCGCCAGCGGCTTGCCTGTGACGGCGGCCGGCGAGTGGCCGTAGATCGCGGAATATTCGCTGTGGATCCAGCCCATGACCTGAGCGTTCGTGCCGACATCGGGCGCCATGATATCGCTGTTCGGCCCGATCTCCCTGTGAATGCGCTTCACGAACTTTCGGGTGAGCACTTCGAGTTCGCGCGTTGAGAGTTCTCGCGGATTGCAGCATATGCCGCCCTTGCCCCCGCCAAGCGGAATGTCCACCAGGGCGGTTTTCATCGTCATCAGCGAAGCCAGACCGCGCACCTCGTCGATATCCACTTCAGGGTGGTAGCGAAGCCCCCCTTTGCAGGGGCCCCTCACATTCTGATGCTGAACGCGATATCCGCTGAAGACGGCGAGCTCGCCATTATCCCGTACAATGGGGATTTCAACTTTTAGTTCGAGCGCGGCAAGCGATAGCAGGCGGCGGGTGGACTCGGTGTAGCCGAGACGGTCGCATGCGGCATCAAGAGATACCTCATAGGACGATTGCATGGAGCTCTTGCCGGTCATTCCGCCTCCGTTGAACGCTCGTTGTTCTGTTGCGCCGGATTTGAAGGGAAACGTGCGGCGAATTCAACCTGACGAGGGCCATGTGGCTCACGGCGAATATTAACAAGCGGTTCATCCGTCGTTCAGGTGGGAGGTGAAAATCTGCCTCAGGGTAGGGCGCTGTCCGCCCCCACCCCAGGGAGACGCCTGATATCATGCGGCAATACGCGCAATATGCATCTATTTGCCTGGCAGTTCTGCTGGGCTTCGGAAATGTCACGGCCGCGGATGCAGCGTCGGGGTCGGACTGGCGCCAATGGCAGCAGCAGGCCGGCAGGCAAGGCGGAGCACGCCAGGGGGATGCTCGCCGGGAACACGAAAGCAGGCAGAACCACAACGCCGTCGAACGCCAGCGGCAACAGATGGAGATGCAGCGCCGGCAAACGATCCAGCAGTCGCAGCAGCGAGAGAAATTTCGGCAGCAGGCCAGTCAGGAAGCACAGCGGCGTCAGCAATTGTATATGCGCGAGCGTCAACGCCAGCAGCAGGCGACGCAGGAGCGTCTGAATCGACAACAGACCGATCGTCACGCCAACGACCGGCGGCCGCAGATCTACGCCGAGCAGGAAAGACGCCGGCAGCATGAACTGCAAAGCCGGGCTCGGCCTTCTGTCGATGCGCAGACGCTTCAGCGGCAGGCGAATGCGGCGCGCGCGCAGGCCATACAGCGTCAGCATCTGCCAGCCCAGCAGTTGAACCGTCAGCAGGCCTTTCTGCGCCAGCAGCAGTTGCAGCGCGAACTCGAATCCCGCGGCCGCCACTATCGCGACGATAGTGCCGGAGTCCGGCGTGACAGAAACCACATGGGCCGGCCGGCCAGCTATGCGCATGCGAACTACAAACGACCCTACCGGCCCGTCTATGATGATCGTCCCTGGTACGGCTATCACGGCAAGGGACATCATCCGCATCGCCGCGGGCCGGTCATCGTCTACCGGAACGTCACGCATGTCGTCACGATTCCCCAGCCTGTCTATGTGCAGGCCGTCACCGGTTACTATTACGACGACTATTACTATTCAGGCCCTTATGCCGGCTATGATTCGGTCTACAGCTACGACGATTACGGCTATGGCTATCGGCGCTCGGCCTGCAACAGCGATACCGTGGGAGCGGTGATCGGCGCCGTTCTCGGCGGGGTCATAGGCGCACATCAGGATCGTGGTGCCGGCCCCGTCGTCGGCGGCGCGCTGATCGGCGCCGTGTTGGGCGGTTTGCTCGGTCAGGCAATAGACGACAGCAATCGCGCCTGCGTGGGCGACATTCTCGAATACGTCCCATCGAACCAGCCCGTCTATTGGGAAGATGACGGCTACGGATATCAGGTGACGCCCCTGCGTACCTATGAGCCGGAGCCTGGCCGCTATTGTCGGGAGTACCAGACGGTGGTCACGATTGGCGGCCGCGCCGAGCAGGCCTACGGCACGGCCTGCCGCCAGCCCGACGGTAGTTGGCAGATCGTCGGCTAGAACACCATCCCCATGCGGCAAGGAAAACCCTAGGCAATCAAGGCTTCCGAGGCCATCATCCTTTCGGAATCGGCGCGCAGACGCTGCAGCAACCGGAGAGGGTGGGGGAATGGCGGAGCCTCAAAGAGTTGGCGAATACATCACTATCGAGAGGGAAGGGCGGGTTGCCACGCTTCGCTTCGATCGGGGTGATCGCATCAACCCTCTCTCCGTTCAGCTCATGCGGGATCTGACGGAGGCGGCGCGTTTGTTGCGCGATGACGTATCGACAAGCGCAATCGTTCTCGCAGGCGGACAGGCATTCTCAGGGGGCGCCGACCTCGCCGACCCCGAAATCGCAAGGCGTGCGGAGGCGTCGCTCCTTGAGCGACGCGAGATGCTGCGTGTCGGACCGGACATGTGCGATGCCTGGGAAGCTCTCGATCAGGTGACGATTGCGGCAATAGAACGGTTCTGTATCGGAGGCGGCGTGGCGCTCGCTGTAGCCTGCGATTTCCGCATCGTGGGACGTAGCGCTCACTTTCGTCTGCCCGAAATTCCTCTCGGCATGAATATGAGCTGGCACACCCAGCCGCGCCTTGTGAACCTTTTGGGTCCCTCACGGGCGAAGCAGCTGACGATTTTCGGCGAGCGGGTAGCTGCGGAGAAAGCGGAGGCGTGGGGGCTTGCCGATGAGCTTTGCGGGGATGGTGAGGCGCTCCCAACGGCGAAGAAATGGGCGGAGAAGGTAGCGGCTTTGCCTCCCGTCGCGGTCCGTATGGCCAAACGCGGCATCACGCAGGCCGCCACCGCTCTCAATTCCGTCTCGACATTCATGGATGCGGACCAGTTCGCGCTTGTCTCCTCGAGCGAGGATCAGCGAGAGGCGGTTACAGCATTTCTCGAAAAACGTACGCCGAAGTTTACAGGCCGCTGAAGGGGGAACGTCAATGACAGATATGAATCCGGACGGGCATCGCGTCGGCTGCCCCTGCTGTTCGCCTTATCTGTGGGGGGTGACGAGGCCCCATGAACCGGGATTGAGCCGGCGTGGATTCTTTGGCGCCGGTGCGGCCCTGACGGCGACGGCACTCTCCGTCCTCAGCGGCAAAAAGGCCGACGCAGCCGGAATCTCGGCGCTCGCTTTCGCCGCGCCTGCGTTTACAACGGGAGAAACCAGGCGCGACAAGGCAGATGCGGCGGGAACGACCCTCTATCGCGGCGGCATCATACGCACGATGAACGAGAAGATGCCGCTTGCCGGGGCGGTCGCTGTCAGAGGCGGCCGCATCCTCGCCGTTGGAAGCGAGGAGGATGTTACGGCGAGAGCCGGAAGCGACGCGCGAATTGTCGATCTGGGTGGCCGGACGATGTTGCCGGGTTTCATCGATTGTCACGGCCACATCTGCATAACCGCATTGCTCATGGGATTCCGGAATCTTGCACCGAAGCCTGCGGGTCCGATCGGCAGTATCCGGGACATTCAGCGCGAGCTCGCGATCTATCGCGATGAGACGAACGGGGGTCGCGGCGGCTGGTTGCTGGGCGCGAACTACGACGATTCCCTTCTTGAGGAGAAGCGTGCGATCACCCGCAGCGATCTCGACGAGATTTCAACTGAGCAGCCGATACTTGTGTACCACGCCTCCCTGCATGTTGTTGTGGTGAATTCCTGTGCTCTCTCCCTCCTGGGCATAAGCGCCGAAACGCCCGATCCGCAGGGTGGCGTCATTCGCCGGTGGCCGGGCACGCGGGAACCGAACGGCATTCTCGAAGAAGGGGCGATCACGCTGGCATTGCCGCGCTTGCCTCAGCCGACGCCTGAGGAATTACTGGACCTTCTGGACAAGGTGCAGGATCAGTACGCGGCATGGGGCATCACCACCGCGCAGGACGGAGCGACGCGCCGGCCGGACTACGACTTGCTGACGCTCGCTGCATCGCGTGACAGGCTCAGGCTTGACGTCGTTGCCTATCCCTTTTTCACGCATATGGACGACCTCGCGAGCGGCGACATCGAGATGCGGCGGGACTACAACGGTCTGAAGTTCGGTGGCGTAAAGCTGATGCTGGACGGCTCGCCGCAGGCGAAGACGGCTTGGCTCACAGAACCTTACGAGGTTGTGCCTGCCGGTTTTTCTTCCGATTACAGCGGCTATCGGATAGTGGACGATGAAACCGCTGCGAAGCTTGTCGACGATGCTTTTGAACGCGGCTGGCAGGTCTACGCTCATTGCAACGGCGACGCTGCTGCCGATCAGTTCATTGGAGCGATCGCAAAGGCTACCGAGAAACATGGTTTGTCTGATCGCCGCTCGACGGTCATTCATGCGCAAACCCTGCGTGAGGATCAATTGGACCTCATGAAGAAGCTCGGCGTCATGCCCTCATACTTCGTTTCCCATACCTTCTACTGGGGTGACTGGCATCGGGACTCCGTACTGGGGGCGCGGCGCGGCGCACGCATCAGTCCGGTCCGTTCTACCATCGATCGGGGTATGCGCTACACGCTTCACAACGATTCTCCGGTCGTTCCTTCCGACTGCCGGATGTTGCTCTGGTCCGCGACAAACAGGAAAACCCGCAGCGACAAGATTCTCGGCCCGGAGCAGCGCATCACGGCGCACGAAGCGCTGCGCGGCATCACGCTGGATGCCGCCTATCAGCATTTCGAGGACGACATCAAAGGGTCGATAGAGGAAGGGAAGCTGGCGGATCTCGTGATCCTTGAGGAAGACCCGGAGACCGTCGCCGTGGATACGCTCCGCGATCTTACCGTCGTGGAGACGATCAAACGCGGCGAGACAATATTCCGCATGTGAGAATGGACAGGATATGCGGCTCAGAATTCGACGTATTCCGCTGGACACGTTGCGCGAAAATGTGGCCGTTCTCGCTTCGAATTGTGCGGCCCTGAGGCCGGAAGCCTTTCAGGCCTTCAAGCGTCTAGAAGTGCAGCATGATGGCCGCTCCATCATTGCCAGCCTCGATATCTGTCACGATCTGTCGGTGGTGGGGCCCGACGAGATAGGGCTGACGGAACCTGCCTTCCGTCGTATGGGGCTCGCCGAAGGCGATGCCGTCTCGATTTCCCCCGCGCGCAGCCCGCAGAGCCTGGACTATGTGCGCACCAAGATCGGCGGTGAAACACTCAGTCGGCACCAAATCGAAGCCATAGTGCAGGACATCGTCGGATACCGCTATTCCGACATGGAAATCGCTGCCTTTCTGGTGGCGTGTGCGGGGTTTCTGTCTACGGATGAACTCCTCCATCTGACTTTTGCAATGGCGAGTGCCGGTACATCGCTCAAATGGGATGCGCCCATTGTCGTCGACAAGCATTGTATCGGCGGCATTCCCGGTAACAGGACATCGATGATCGTCGTGCCGATAGTGGCGGCGCATGGATTCACCATGCCCAAGACGTCCTCCCGGGCAATCACCTCGCCTGCGGGAACGGCCGATACGATGGAGGTCCTTGCCCGCGTCGACCTGACGATCGATGAAATGAAGCAGGTCGTAGGGGAGTGCAACGCATGCCTCGTCTGGGGCGGGCATGTGAACTTGTCGCCCGCCGACGACATTCTGATCGGTGTCGAACGTCCTTTGAACCTCGACACGCGCGAGCAGATGGTCGCCTCCATCATGTCCAAGAAGAAGTCGGCCGGTTCCACCCATCTCGTGATCGACTTGCCTCTCGGGCCGACGGCCAAGGTGCGCGATGCGATGGAGGCCATGCGGTTGCGCAAACTGTTCGAGTTTGTCGCGGATCGGATGGATCTGCATGTCGAAATTGTCGTGACCGACGGTTCGCAGCCCATCGGGCGGGGAATTGGGCCGGTGCTGGAGGCGCGTGATGTCATGGCGGTGCTGGCCGGAGATACGTCGGCACCCGCCGACCTTCGGGAGAAGTCTCTGCAGCTCGCCGCTCGCGTGATCGAGTACGACCCTGCGGTGCGGGGCGGAACGGGATATGAACGTGCGCGCCATCTCCTCGATAGCGGTGCTGCGATGTCATCCATGCAGAAGATCATCGAAGCTCAGGGGCGGGCCGCGACAACCCCTTCCCCCGGCCCCCTGAAAGCGGAAGTTCTGGCTCATGCCGATGGTGTCGTGGCCTCGGTGGACTGCCTGCGGATCGCTCAGCTTGCGCGCCTCGCCGGCGCCCCGCTGGATCGAGGTGCGGGTATCGACGTGCTGAAGCGGATCGGCGACCGCGTGGAAGCAGGCGAACCGCTTTACAGGATTTATTCAGCGGGCGAGTCTCACTTCAATTTCGCCGTCGAGGCAGCGGAGCAATCGAATGGATTTTCCCTCGCCAGCGCCGGAATCCCGTCCAGGGCGCTCGAATGATGCGGTCTGCTGTTTATTCTTTTGATCATGGCGCCACGCACGCTTCCGAGCTTGCTGAGACGCTTGGGATCAACCTGTCGCGGATTGATGTTCATGTCTTTCCCGATGGCGAAAGCCGGGTTCGCGTATCGGCGCCCGCCAGAACCGCGCTCGTTTATTGTCCTCTCGATCGTCCGAACGGGAAGCTCGTTGAGCTCATGCTTGCAGTGGATGCATTGCGGCGGGGAGGGGCCGAGCGTCTCATTCTCGTCGCGCCATATCTTTGCTACATGCGGCAGGACAAGGCGTTCCATGAGGGAGAGGCGGTCAGTCAGCAGGCGGTCGCTCGCCTGCTTTCGGCATTGTTCGACAGGATCGTAACCGTCGACGCCCATCTTCATCGCGTCTCGTCTGTTTCGGAGGTCTTTCCCCAAATCGAGGCGGAAAATCTTTTCGCCGCGGAGACCATCGCGCATTTCGCGGCACGCCAGGGGCTGGCTGGACAATGCGTCGTTGTCGGGCCTGACGAAGAGTCCGCCCAATGGGTCGCTCGCGTTGCCGACGTTCTGAATGCGCCGTCTTTCACCGGACGAAAGATCAGGCGAGGGGATCGGGATGTCGAAATTTCTTTCGGTGAAGAGATCGACGTGAAAGGCAAGGCAGTGCTCGTTGCGGACGACATCGTTTCAAGCGGAGGGACGATCCTTTCGGCCATCGCCGCAATGAGGGACCGCGGTGCGTCATCTGTTCACGTTGCGATAACGCATGCGCTTTTCGATGATGCGGTTTTCGAGCGCATGATGTTTTCCGGCGCCGAGCGGGTCTGGTCGACCACCTCCGTACCTCACCCAACAAATGCAATTTCTCTTGCGGCGCTTCTGTCGAATGCTTTGCGCCGTGAACTGAGCGAGTGAGAAAGATGCCGATTTCCCTGCATGTCCACGGTGCAGCCCATACGGTCACCGGATCCTGCTACCTGCTTCAGTCCGGTGATAACCGCTTTCTGGTCGACTGCGGAATGTTTCAGGGTTCCAAAACGCTGAAGGCGCTGAACTATGGCGACTTTCCCTTCAAGCCCGAGGAAATCGACTTCGTTCTTCTGACGCATGCTCACATCGATCATTCCGGTCTTATTCCGAAGCTCGTCAAGCATGGCTTCGCCGGTCCGATATATGCGACCCATGCCACGATCGATCTCCTGACATGCATGCTGCCGGACTCCGCCCACATCCAGGAATCGGAAGTCGAACAGCTGAACAGGCGCAACGCCCGCCGCGGCCGCCCCGAGGTAACGCCGATCTATACAATCGAAGATGCCGAGGCCGCGCTTCAGGCGTTCAGTCCCGTCGCCTATGACACATGGATGGAGCCTGCGGAAGGTATTCGCGTCAGGTACTGGAACGCGGGGCATATTCTGGGGTCGGCTTCTATCGAGATCGAGATATCCACCGGGCTTGCCTCGCCCCGGCAGATGCGTCTTCTCTTCTCGGGAGACGTGGGTCCGGAGGTGACGAGCTTCCACCCCACACCGGAAGCACCGCGCGATCTGGATTATCTGATATGCGAGGCGACCTACGGCGCGCGTGAGCGCCCTGCAATGACGCTGGAGTCCCGTCGCGACCTTCTGGCGGCGGAAGCAAATGAGGCATTGAAGGCGAAAGGGGTGCTTATCATCCCTTCCTTCGCTGTCGAGCGGACGCAGGAACTGCTTTCGGACCTTCTTGCCCTGGCAAAGAGTCGCCGCATCCCCCAGGTTCCGATCTTCCTCGACTCACCCTTGGCGATCCGCGCGACCGAGGTTTTCATCGATCATGCGCATGAGCTGGAGGACGGCGAAGCTTTCCGTCATGCCATGCGCTCCCCCATGCTGCGGACAACGGAGTCGGTCCAGGAAAGCATGATGATTGAACGGATCGATGGAAGTCATATCGTCGTGGCGGCAAGCGGAATGTGCGACGCAGGCCGTATTCGGCATCATTTGAAGAATAATCTGTGGCGTGCCAACGCCACTGTGCTGATGGTCGGCTATCAGGCGGAAGGAACGCTCGGCCGTATTCTTCAGAATGGGGCGAGCGCTGTCCGCATTCAGGGCGAGGAGGTAAAGGTTCGCGCGCGTATTCGCACGCTGGACATCTATTCCGGCCATGCCGACGGGCCGGGACTTGCCGACTGGGTGGAAGCCCGGGGGCCCGTCTCGCGGGGAATTATTCTCGTCCATGGCGAGGAGGAGGGGATTGCCGGGCTCCATGAGCGCCTGTCGAGCAGGGGCCTCGATGGAGACCGCATATTTTCGCCTGAACTGGATACGGTCTTCGATCTTCTTGCGGAGTCGCCGGAGGCGCGTGAAAGACCTTCTCCACGGCGTCTTCAGCCGGAGATGGTCGGTCATCAGGACTGGCACAACGATCTGTCCAGACTCTGGCTCGATATCGAGGAGGAGCTCGACAAGGCGGCTGATGACAAGTCTCGCCGTGTCATTCTCCGGAGGATAAGACGCGCTCTGGAAAATGGACACCATTAATGCCAATTTATTTGCACTGCGGCGATTAGCGTGTGGCTTTTCCCTCTCCGCTTTGGGATGATGCTGACGAGGCCATAATACTTCCGCGAGTCCCTGTCATGAATTCAACTCAAGCAAAGCAGAAGCCGGACGGTCGACGTCTGCGCAGTGCGGCCAGCCGGCGCCGCATCGTCGAGGCGATGCGTGATCTCGTACGTGAAGGCACAGTTTCGCCTCGTGCGGAAGAGGTCGCCGCGCGTGCCGATGTAGGTCTCAGGAGCGTCTTTCGTCACTTCGACGATATGGAGAGCTTGTACCGCGAGATCGGAGACCTGATCTTTGCCGATGTCGCGCCCATGTTGCAGCTCCCGCCTCCAACGGGCACGTTGGAGGAAATTGTCATGGAGATGATCGACCGCCGGGTGAAGCTGTTCGAGCGTATCATGCCGTTCCGCACGGCAGCGGACGCGAATGCCCATCGCTCGCCCTATCTCGCCGAAGAACGGCACCGCATGAATACCGCTTTTCGCGATATCATGCGTTCCGCATTGCCGCCGGCAATTCGCAAGGACAAGACGACGATCGACGCGCTCGACGCCGTGCTCAGCTTTGACTTCTGGAAGCGTCTCCGTTCGGATCAGCGCTTGTCGATTTCGCAGGCAAGGCGCGTCGTCGAGATGACTGCCGCGCTTCTGATCGGCGAGAAGCAGTAGCGCGGCAGCAAGAGTTCAATCTTCGAAGAGCTTTTCGCAGCCTGTGCCGGCGATGATGTCGTTCACCGCTTTTCGATCGGCGTTGCCCAGTGCGGCATGTTTTTCCCGCAGCCACTGCAGGCACTTTCCCTGATAGGGGAAAGGCTGCTGCACCCAGCGTTTTCCGTCGATCTCGGTCTCGACTTGCTCGGCGCCCTCCATCAGCGCTTTTGCGTTGGCGCGGAGCGCAGGCACATAGACACGGCCGACTTCGCCGAGTAATCCGCGGATTGCATCGGGAATTGCATCCTTCTTCATCCAGTCGTCTTCGCCGGGTTCAAGGCCGGACAGGTCTTCGACAAGATCGACCCAGGCGAAGACGCGCGGCGCCCTGCGAAGTGTCTCCTCCATGGGCGTCGGATCGAAGTGGCTCAGCTGAGTGAGCTGGCCATAGGCACCGAAGTCGCTGCCGCCCGGCCGTCTGCCCATGATGAAGGGCTGGGTTTCGAGCAGGGCTTTCATTGCGTCGAGATAACGAAGATAGCTTGCTTCGATGACGGGAGCGGTCGTGTCGTTGGATCCGACGACATAGAGACGCGAAATCTGCCGGTCGGCAAAAATCTTGCCCATCTTCAGCATTTCTTCTTCCGGCGCGGAAATCCCTCGCCAGCGGGGCAGGATGGCGGCCGCCCGCTCGATGTCGGGCTTGTAGTACCAGCGATAATGGAACATCGCCTTGGTTAGCCATTCATCGGCATAGTCTTCCAGCAGGTAGTCGATGAATTCCACGACGGGATCACCGGGAACAACCGATCGCCCGTTGAACTCGCTCTCGAAACGGCGAATGAGCGGTGTGGAGTCCACCGCGGCTTGATACTCGCCGCCTTTCTCCCTGAGATAGAAGGTAGGCAGGAGAGCGACCTTCGGCGCCGGAAGCTCCTTCGGAATGTCGTGGCCCGTAAGCAGAAAACGGTAGGGAATATGGCGGTAGCGCAGTACCGCGAGCATCTTGCGTGTATAGGGCGAGCCGGGGGCGCCGCTCAGCAGCAGGGGGGTCTCAAGCGTCATTGCTTTGCTCCTGTCATTCGTGTTCTGGCCGCGCTTATTTGAAGCTGAAAAGATGGCCCTCGGCCGGATTGATGCGGCCTGCAAGCATGTCTGCGTATACTTTCGCGATAGCGTCTTCGCCTGTTCCATGCTCGACCTTGATCCAGCTGCCGGAGGCCTCCGCATAGGCGTTCCAGCTCTCGAGCAGCTTGCGGTCGAAACCGTCGCGTCCCCATTCTTCGGTCCGCTTCTTCATCTGATCGGGAGCAAAGAAGAAGCGCGGCTTGGCGCCTGGCAGGTCTGCCGGCGGGCGCGGAGCGTCCTTATGCGAGAGTCCGACGGTTGTGCTTTCGAGTATGTTGTCGCCGAAGTGGCGATGCACGGCGGCAAGAACATTGCCGTCGCCGGCGAAGTCGATCACCGTTGTCGGCACACCGGAATCGAGCGTGGCGATGTCGCCATAGGCGACCGTGTGATCGTAGTAGCCAAGATTTTCGACGAAGCGCTTGTTGGAAGGCGAGGTCAAGCCCACCACCCGGGGCCCGGCAGGGCGCCGCTTGTGCAGCCCATAGGCAAGCCCCAGGCCCGTTTTCGACGAAGCACTGAGAATGAGGATTTGTTGCGCGCCAAAGAAATTGTTGTCGTCGAGCCAGTCGTCGATCAGGAAGGATGTCGTATAGAGTGGCCTCAGCACAGGTTCGAGGTCGTCGTGAGGCCGGACGCCCTTGATCCTCGTATAGCTGTTATAGACGGGATGCAGTTCCCGCCTTTGCTTGTAGAGATCGAGAAAGTTCTCCTCTGTGATTTTCTCCGGCTGCATCACGAGGTGCGTCGCCATTGGCAGATAGCCGTAGATGCGTTCGCCTTCGGGGATGCCCTTGCACTTCGACTGGACCACACGCGCGAAGCCCCAGACCGGAATTTTCCCCCAGCCGTCTTCGGCCGGAAAGAATGACCAATAATTCAGCATGTCGCCTGCGACGGCATATGTGATGTTGTTGGCGGTAAGAGCAAACTTCTCGATTTCCGCGAGAACCTGGCCGTCCTCGACCTCCGCCCTTCGTTCGACCCATTTCGTTTGACCGTAATCGGGCCGGTTTACGACGAACTCCCGTATCGCGATGCTCATATCTGCCTCCCTGGCTGATCCTCGGCGTTCATTCTGTCTTTTGTGTTCGCCGTTTTCATGAATTTGGTTGCGGCCGTCGCGGTTCGCCCAGCTCGGATGGATATCTTGACCGGATCTTGCATATAGTCAATAAAATGACACTGTAAATGTCATTACAAGATGTGCCGGGTCGGCGTCAATCGCGCGATCCGGAGAAAGGCGCGATATGAAATTCGAGAACTCGCTACGTCCCTCCGATGAGCAGCTCAAATCCTTCTTTGCCCGTGCGGGTACCGAACAGGATGGCCCGGTGGTCATGGTCAACCTGCTCAAGTTCCGTGAACGCGCCGCTTATCCCGATGGCCGGGACGAGCATCTTTCCGGTCAGGAGGCCTATATGCGCTACGGTATCGAGGTTGCAAAGCTCGTTTCGAAGCTGGGCGGCCGCATGGTCTTCGGTGGAACGGTGGATGGACTCATGCTTGGCGAGTGCGAGGAACTTTGGGACCATGTGGCCCTCGTGGAGTATCCCTCGCGTGCAGCCTTCATGGAAATGATCATGTCGCCGGATTATCACGCCATAGAGGTTCACCGCGAAGCGGGGCTCGCCGGCCAGCTCAATATCGGAGTGCGCCCGGCCTAGGTTTCGGCTACGCCGGATCTCGCTCTGACCTTCTCCTCCAATCTCGCTTTTCGTCGGCGTAGGAGCAGCTCCTCCACCAGTTCAACTGTATTGGAGGTGTCGACGAGAACCCGTTCGGCTTTCGGGCCACTCAAAAGAAGAGCGGGGTCGAACCTGTTCTCCACGCCTAGAAAATCAGAAAAGAACTTTTCATTGGATGTCCGGAAATACTCGAGTATGCGCCGCCGGTCGTCTGTGGAAAGCAGTGCGCCCGGTTTCTGCCCGCAGGAAAAATGATCGATAAGGGTGCGGCTCGCTGGTGCATACAAACGGGAGTTGTCGATCGCAATTTTGAAGGCGCGTATATGCTCAATGGCTTCCAGAGTTGGACTTCTGTTGGAGCTTTCCGGTTCTGTAGTTTCCGCCAGTTCAACGAGTTTATCGTTTCCGGTCAGTTTCATGAAATCCGTTCGGACGTCGTCAACTTCGTCGTAGAGGCGCGGGATGATCCGGTCTTTACCCAGATATTTTGCCCAGATCCTGGCCCTTTGATTGTAATCGAGTCCGCGGCTCATCCTTGGAGGGTGGTCGAGGCAGGAATGGATCGAGTCCACCAGCCTCCGGCGCGGGACTTTGATGCGTTGTGTAAAGCTTGAGACGTATGCGTCGTCTTGGCGTCTCGCATAGAAAATCGCGCAGGTTCTGAAATCGGAAAAGGCCCCAATAAGGCGGTCTACGGACTCAGGTCTGAGGACGAAAAATTCTTCCGACGACAGGATAACGGTATCGGCCTGCGAACGGTCGATCTGTTCTCGGATGTGCCGAAGCGTGGTGGCAAAGTCAGGAATGTCGCCGTTCTTTGGATCTCTCTTCTGGCGCAGTGCGAACCCGAGACGCCGATGCGAGGACCAATTGTGGGCGTCGTCCTCGGGGTAAAGAATTCCGGACTGAAGGAGGCAGTCGCGTTGTTTGCGCAAGAACCACTGAAGAGCGGACGTACCTGTCTTTGGAGGTCCGATATGAAGATACAGTTTTCTGCTCAAAATGCCGTTTCTCCAGCCCGCGCTGGACACCCTCTTTGAATGTTCCGCTAAAATGTGGGTTGCGGCCTGGGTATTTCCCCCGCGGTACGCGGATGAAACCCTTGTTACCCGCTCCGCTACGGAGCATCATATTCGCTTGCCGTGCCCGGAACAAACAAGTCGTCCGGGCTGCTTTCCGGGGAGGGAAAGCAATCCGGCGGGGGAATTAAAGAGGAGGGGAGCCTGATGGCAAGGCGGCAAAAAGGCGATTTCGGTCCGGGCATCGGCGAAGAGGCGGCGGAGACGCCCAATGTGCTGAGCCCCATTGTCGGGATTAGCCGCGAGGATGTGATCTCCGCCATAGGGTCCATCGTTGGCGGCGCGGTGCGCCAGCCTTTCACCTTCATGCAGCATATCGGCTCATTCGGCCGGAACATGGTGGACATCGTCGGCGGCCAGCAGAAGTTCGCTCCCGAGCCGAAAGACAGACGCTTCGTTGATCCGGCATGGCAGAAGAGCCCGGTCTATCGGCGCTTGATGCAGGGCTGGCTGGCCTTCCGCACCGAAATGCACGACTTCATCAAATCGCTCGAGCTCGATCCCGTCGAACATGGCCGGGCCATGCTCGTCGCCGATATCATGATCGATGCGGTGGCGCCGACGAATACGTTCGTCGGGAATCCGTCGGCGGTGAAGCTTGCGCTCGATACGGGCGGTGCCTCTCTGGTGCAGGGACTGCGGCATGCGCTTGACGATCTGCGAAACAATCACGGCATGCCCTCTCAGGTCGACAAGGCGCCATTCAAGGTTGGTGAAAACCTTGCAACCACGGAAGGCTCGGTCGTTTACCGAAACGAGATGCTGGAGCTGCTGCAATACACGCCGAAGACGGAGAAGGTTCATGCGATGCCGCTTCTCTTCGTGCCGCCGCAGATCAACAAGTATTACGTTCTGGACCTGACGCCTGAAAAGAGCATGTCGCGCTATCTCGTGGACCAGGGGTTTCAGGTCTTCGTCGTGAGCTGGCGCAATCCGGGGCCCGAACATCGCGATTGGGGATTGGCGGACTATGTCTCTGCGCTCGTCGATGTTATCGGCGTGGTCACCGGCATAACCGGATCGGAGAAAGTCAACATATCGGGTGGCTGTTCCGGCGGCATAACCACGGCAACGCTGCTGAGCTATCTGGCCGCGAAGGGGGACAAGCGCGTCAACTCCGTCACTTTCTGGGTCTGCGTGCTCGATCCCCGGATGGAAGACAGCGATGTCGGCGTATTGGTCACGAAGCGCGGCATCGAGATGGCGCGAAAGCGATCGGCGAAGAAAGGCGTCCTCGCTGGTTCCGATCTTTCACGCGTCTTCGCGTGGCTGCGGCCGAACGATCTCATCTGGAACTATGTCGTGAACAATTATCTGCACGGACAGAAGCCGCCGGCCTTCGACGTGCTCTTCTGGAATAACGACTCGACCAATCTGACGGCCGCGCTTCATTCCGACTATCTCTCGCTTTACGAGACGCAACCCTTCGCCAATCCGGGCAAGGAAAGAATACTCGATCAGCCGATCGATCTCGGAAAGGTCGATATCGATGCCTTCATCGTCGGCGGTGTGACCGATCACATAACGCCCTGGAAGGCGTGCTATCGCACGACGCAGATGCTCGGTGGCAAGCGTGAATTCGTGCTGTCGAACAGCGGGCACATTCAGGCGATTCTCAATCCTCCAGGCAATCCCAAGGCGAAGTATTTCGTTAATGATGATTTGCCGGCAACCGCGGATGAGTGGGCCGCGGGCGCAAGCGAGGTGCAGGGCTCCTGGTGGGAACGCTGGGCAAAATGGCTTGGCGAGCGGTCGGGCGAGGAGATTCCCGCGCCGAAGAAGCTCGGAAATCGGAAATACAAGCCTTTGGATCCCGCGCCTGGCACTTATGTACTAGGCTGAAAAGACGAAATATGAGTCGAAACAGGCCCGGAGCCGCTGAATGAGCGACAGAAAACCCCGATACCGCGACATAAGAGTGGGTTCCAACATACTCCGAACCGCGGTTTGGGAAGGCAAGGGGCCGGGGCGGCCGCTCCTGTTCTTCAACGGGATCGGCGCGAATATCGAACTCATCGCGCCTTTTGCCGAAGCGCTCGATGATCGCGATGTGATTGCATTCGACGCACCCGGGGTAGGCGGTTCGCCTTCGGCATCTCTTCCCTATCGCCCGTGGCAGTTTGCTCGCATGGCGGCTGGCATCCTCGACGAACTCGGTTATGACGAAGTCGATGTGATGGGGGTTTCCTGGGGCGGCGCGATGGCGCAGCAGTTTGCCTTCCAGTTTGGCAAGCGCACACACAGGCTGATCCTGGCTGCGACCTCGGCAGGCATGTTCATGGTGCCCGGAAATCCGCGCGCTCTGGCGAAGCTGGCGCATCCGCGCCGCTACATGGACCCGGCCTATATGCTCCGCCATTTCGAGGTGCTCTACGGCGACGAGAGCGACGGGGCCGAAGGGCATGCCAAACGCCTTCGCGCTCCTTCGGCGCGCGGCTATTTCTATCAGCTTCTGGCCGGAATGGGGTGGACGAGTCTTCCCTTCCTGCCATTCATGAACCGGCCAACGCTTATCCTCGCGGGAGAAAACGATCAGATCGTTCCGCTGGTGAACGCGAAGATACTGGCGCAGGTCATTCCCGATGCGCGTCTCGAAACCGTGTCGGGCGGCCATCTCTTCCTTGTTTCGCAGATGGCGGAAATCCTGCCGATGATCCGCTCCTTCCTGGATGAGGAGCCAGAAAGGCGCCCTTTCGAAGCTAGCGCCTTCCGGGGCGAGCGCCGTTTCAGGGGTGCCGGAAGCAGGGCGCATCCCGCGGTCTGAGCATTTCCTCTTTCACTTGGCTGCGAGGTTGATCCTCTTGAGGGTCCGCTTGCCATTTCGCTCTCATCGCGATATTAATGGATAACATTAAAAAACGGGAGGGAGCGGGATCATGAAAATCGGAAAACGCGGCGTGGGCATCCTCGCCGCGCTTGTTGTCGTCGGTGTTCTGGGTGTCGTCCTTTTCCAGCGCTATTGGTATTACATCCCCGGGATCATTCAGGAACTGCGCGACCCCGTTCAGCCGAACCGGGAAGTGACCTGGGACGAGGGGCCTGCGGAGGCGGCGGTGCCCGCTGACGCAAGGCAGCCCAACATCGTGGTGATCCTGGCCGACGATCTCGGCTTCAACGATCTTTCCTTCGGCGGTGGCGGTGTCGCCGGCGGCTCCGTTCCGACACCCAACATCGACTCGATTGCAAGGAGCGGCGTCGTCTTCGCGAATGGCTATGCCGGCAACGCGACCTGCGCGCCCTCACGCGCGGCCATCATGACGGGGCGCTACGCCACGCGCTTCGGATTCGAGTTCACGCCTGCGCCTCCCCAGTTTGCGAAAACGATTGCTACCTTCGCCGGTAACGGGGCCGTCTATTTCGAGGAACGCGAAGAGGGCGTTCCTCATGTTGACGAAATGAGCGTTCCCGAAAACGAGATCTATATCTCGAAGATGCTTCAGGATCAGGGCTATCGCACGCTGATGCTCGGCAAGTGGCATCTCGGCGGAACCGATACGACGAGGCCGGAGACGCGCGGTTTCGACGAGGCTCTGGGCTTCATGCCCGGCGCGTCGCTCTTCCTTCCGAAAAACGATCCGAACGTCGTCAACTCGGTGCAGGAATTCGACCCCATCGACAAGTTCCTTTGGGCGAACCTTCCTTTCGCCGTCCAGTTCAATGGCGGGGACCGTTTCGAGCCCTCGGAATACATGACCGACTATCTCTCGAACGAAGCGGTGAAGGCGATCAGGGCGAACCGCAATCGGCCCTTCTTCATGTATCTCTCCTACAATGCGGTCCACACGCCGCTTCAGGCGCTCAAGTCCGACTACGATGCACTGTCGCATATCGAGGATCACACGCTGCGTACTTACGCCGCGATGGTCGTCGCGCTCGATCGTGGCGTCGGCAAGGTGCTCGACGAGCTGAAGGCGCAGGGGTTGGAAGACAACACGATCGTCATCTTCACCAGCGATAACGGGGGCGCGAACTATGTCGGCCTGCCCGGTATCAACGATCCCTATCGCGGCTGGAAGGCGACCTTCTTCGAAGGTGGCATTCACGTTCCCTTCTTCATGAAATGGCCGGCGAAGCTGCCTGCGGGAAAGATCGTCGAGCATCGCGCCGCGCATGTCGACATTTTCGCGACCGCGGCTGAGGCCGCCGGTGCGGCGCTGCCGCAAGACCGCGTCTATGACGGCATGGACCTTGTCGGGCTTGCCGGTTCCACCGGTGGCTTGGGCGACCGTGCCCTGTTCTTCCGTGACGGCGACTACAAGACCCTGCTGAAGGGCGACTGGAAGCTGCAGGTTTCCGAACGTCCGAAGAAGAACTGGCTCTTCAACCTCGCCGAAGACCCGACCGAACGGAAAAATCTCGCCGAGGAGAATCCGGAACGGCTCTCCGAAATGATGGAGACACTTCGGGAAATCGACGGCGAACAGGCAAAGCCGCTATGGCCCTCGCTGGTGGAAGCGCCCATTATGATCGACCGTCCGCTTGGCGCCGCGCCGCGCGGGCCGGAAGACGAATTCGTTTACTGGGCCAACTGAGCGGATCGGGCCGTGAAAGCACGCTGGATCATGGGTGGCGTCCTTGTCGCTGTCGTCGTCCTTGCGACGGCGGCGGCAAACCTCTGGATGAAGGGGGGCAGAGAAGCAGCGCGCCTGGCGGATGCCGGTCCCTCTCGTTGCCTGCCTCCGTCGTCCGCTCCTGCGGCGGAGCATGCAGGGATGGTCTGGGTGCCGGGAGGCAGCTTCACGATGGGAGATGATTTCTACCCGGAGGAAAAGCCCTTGCGCCCGGTCACGGTCGAAGGGTTCTGGATGGACCGGACGGAGGTGACGAACGAGGAATTCGCCGCATTCGTCGAGGAGACGGGCTACGTCACCGTCGCCGAGCGTCCCGTCGATACTTCGGCGCATCCCGGTCTGCCCGCTTACATGCAGGAGCCGGGCGCCGTCGTGTTCATCATGCCGAACGACATAGACGGCACCGGCGATATTTCGCAGTGGTGGCAATATGTCCCCGGCGCGAACTGGCGTCATCCCGGAGGGCCCGGAACATCCATCGAGGGGAAGGATCAGTTTCCCGTCACGGCGGTTGCCTATGAGGACGCGCTCGCCTTCGCCGCCTGGAAAGGCCACACCCTGCCGACGGAGGCGCAATGGGAATGGGCCTCGCGCGAAGCGAATGCGGAGGCGCCGACCCCGCGCGCGCAGCCGCGTGAAGCCAATACCTGGCAGGGTCTGTTTCCGGTCGTGAACAGCGCGGATGATGGATTTGTCGGGATCGCACCCGTCGGTTGCTTCGAACCGAACGCCCTCGGACTCCACGACATGATCGGCAATCTCTGGGAATGGACCTCGGACGAATATCGCGGTGCCCCCGGCCATCGCGTCATCAAGGGCGGTTCCTGGCTATGCGCTCCGTCATATTGCGTTCGGTATAGGCCGGGCGCGCGGCAGCCTCAGGAAACGGACCTCGCCACCACGCATCTTGGCTTCCGCACCGTGGTCTTGGCCCCCGGTCCCTGAGCACGGGCGATCCTCGAGAATAACTCCCGTCAGGCCGGTCGCCTTTGCGGCCTCCCTTTGCTATCAATTCTCCCTTGATTATGCGGGGGGACTTAAATGGCCAATGGCGCGCTGGAAGGAGATGGGAACGCTGTTTTCTCGCCCTTGCTGGCAAGGCTTTTCGGCGTCGATCTCGCGGATGGCTCCGCCCGCCGAATCTTCCCCAACCGTGTCGACCTGCTGTACCGGCAGGCAAGGACCGGCGTCCTCGTGCACATCGTCGTCGTTGCCTTCGTCACCTATTCCATGGGCCTTGCGGGTTCGAACTGGATGGCCTTCGCCTGGGGCGCCGCGATGATGGCGCTCGGCCTTCTGCGCGGCGGGCTCATCGAGATCTATCACCGGGGAGAAATGCTCCAGAGCGATCCGGTGCTCGGGATGGTGGCATTCTACATTGTTATCGGCCTCACCGGAATTTGCTGGGGGATGGGCGGCGCCTTTGTGCTTCCCTCGGATGCGCTGCCTCAGCAGGTCTTTTTCATTTTGATGCTCGGCGGAACCGCTGCGGGAACAGTCGCAACCCTCGCTCCCTTCTACTCCGCGCAGATCATGGCCCTTGTCACTTCTCTGGTGCCTCTCATTCTGCGCCTTGCCCTGGAGGGCGGCGGCGAAGAAGCGCTCATGGCCGGCGCCCTTGTGATGTTCTTTCTCGCCATGCTCGCCACCGGCGGAAATACGCACAGGGCGTTGATGAACAGCCTCCGTCTCGGCGTCGAGAATGTCGATCTTCTCGCAAGCCTCCGCCGGCAAAGCGCGGAACTCGAAGCGACCTCGCGCGCCAAGACCCGTTTCCTCGCCGCGGCGAGCCATGACCTGCGCCAGCCGCTGCATGCTTTGCGTCTTCAGGCGGAATCGCTCGCCATCCCCCTTGTTGGAGACGAACGCTGCCGGCCGATCGTGGAACGTATCGGACAATCCGTGGGCGCAATGGAGCGATTGCTCAACAGTCTGCTCGACATCTCGCGTCTGGATGCCGGAATCATCGAACCGCATGTGGCCCCGTTCCGGATCGATTCCGTCTTCCAGTCCCTGAAGGATGAATTCGCCATGCAGGCGCGGGAGGCCGGTTGCGATCTTCGCTTCGTCGCCTGTTCGCTGGAGGTCGAAACCGATGTCACGCTGCTGGAAGCGATCCTTCGCAACATTGTTGCCAACGCGATCCGCCATGCACCCGGCGCGAGGATCATCGTCGGTTGCCGCCGGAAAGGGGACGGGGTCACGGTTCAGGTGATCGATAACGGGCCGGGTATCGAAGCCGAGTTTCGCGAACGGATATTCGAGGAATTTTTCCAGGTCGGAAACCTCGAGCGAAACCGCGATCGCGGTCTTGGTCTCGGGCTCTCGATTGTCCGTCGTCTGGCTGGGCTTCTCGAAATTCCCATGACGTTCACCTCCGCTCCTGGAAAGGGAACGGCTTTCGGTTTCACGATACCCAGGCGCTACACATTCTTCGAAAGCAATCAGCCGCGCTCGCCACGCAGTCTCGCCGGGGTCGCGGGGAGCTTCGTCTGGATTATCGACGACGACCAGGAAGGGCGGCATGCCTTGTCCACCCTCATGGAAGATTGGGGGTGCGAGGTTGCGGCCTCGGCGGATGTCTCCGAACTTCTGTCCGCGGACGACACGCCCTTCGCCAAGCCCGATGTCATCGTCGCCGATTACAGGCTTCAGGGAATCGATGGCGCGGAGGTCATTCGCAGGGTCCGGTCCCGTTTCGGCGACAACGAATTGCCTGCCGTGATCGTGACGGGCGATACCGCTCCGGAAAAATTGCGCGAGCTTGCTGCGACAGGGGTTCAGGTGCTTCACAAGCCGGTTCAGCCAGGACGCCTGAGAGCCTTGCTGGCTGCCTTTTCCAGCCGGGAGCGGTGAAACGGGCCTTCGCCTGGTTTTTCTCCCGATTTATGAGACTTTTCTGCGTTTGATGCGTTTTAATTGAAGCAGCATCGACGAAATCAGGATTTTATATGCCGGTTTATCGCGCTTCCGGTACCGGAGTGGCGGAAAAGCAGGATCATCGACGGATTCTCTCGCCATCGCGCAATGTGTGGCGGGTGACGAAAGCGGATCGGGCGCGCGTTCTTGTCGATGCCGCCGAATATTTCGGTGTGCTGCGGCAAGCGATGAGCGGTGCCCGGCGTTCCATCATGATTGTCGGCTGGGATATCGACAGCCGGACCCGGTTTACCGGCCCGCCGGACCGGGCGAGGGATGGACACCCCGAAAGTCTCGGCGATTTCCTTGCGGCGCTCGCTCGTGAAAAGCCGGAACTCGAGATCAAGCTTCTCCTGTGGGACTACTCCGTCATCTACGCGATGGAGCGCGAACTCCTGCCTGCCGTCCCGCTTCGCTGGAATACGCCGCCCAATATCGATCTCTGTCTCGATAGTCATGTGCCGCTGGGCGGTTCGCATCATCAGAAGATTGTCGTGATAGACGATGCGCTTGCTTTCAGCGGCGGTCTCGATCTGACGGTACGCCGGTGGGATACGTCGCAACACGATCCGGACAGCAGTTTGCGTGTCGATCACAATGGGCAGGCCTACCGGCCCTTTCACGATGTGCAGATGATGGTCGACGGCGAGGCGGCAAGCGCGCTGGGCGAACTCGCACGTTGGCGCTGGAGCAAGGCGGCCTGCGAGGAGCTTGAAGCAACTGACGCCCGCCGCGATCTCTGGCCAGAAGGGGTTGAGCCGCATTTTCGAAACACCGGTATAGGGATCGCTCGCACATTGCCCGCCGGGAATGGCGAGGGAGAGGTGAGGGAGGTCGAGCGCCTCTTCGCCGACGCCATCGCCGAAGCACAAGACTGGATCTACATCGAGAACCAGTTCCTGACTTGTCTCGGCGTCGCGGAAGCCATCGCCGCTCGCATGAAGGAAGTGCCGAAACTCGAAGTGGTTCTCGTAGCTCCCAAGACCCATGAATCCTGGCTCGAGCAGCAGACAATGCTCGCCGGGCGCATCCGCTTTACAAACGTGCTGCGCGAGGCAGGACTGACGGACCGCTTCCGCCTGCTCTATCCCGCCGTGGGAAAGGGAAAGGAAGAAGTCGATGTCATGGTTCATTCCAAGGTGATGATCGTCGATGACCGCTTGTTGCGGGTCGGTTCGGCCAACATCTGCAACAGGTCCATGGGTATGGACAGCGAGTGCGATCTCGCCATCGAGGCGGTAACCGATGAGCAGCGCGACGGTGTCGTGAGCATTCTCGCCCGCCTTCTCGGAGAACATATCGGGGCGGAACGATCGGATTTTCTGGCCTCTCTCCGTGAGGGTGGTTCGATTATCGCCTCGATAGAGGATTGCGGCGGGCGCGAGGGAAGGCGGCTCCGCGATATCGACGACGGCGACATGCCTTCCGCCGATCAGATTTCAGCTATAGAGACGATTGCTGATCCGGGGCGTCCCATCGGAGCGGACGAATATTTCGCGGATGTCGTGGACGATCCCCATGCAAGTCCTGCTCGTCTTCCCGCACTCGCCAAGGGCTTGGCGTTGGTTCTGTTCATTGCGGCACTTGCTCTCCTCTGGCGCTACACGCCGCTCTCGGAATATGCCCAGCCGGACAGGCTTCGCGATACCTTCGGCGGATTTGCGGAAAGTCCCTTTGCCGCCGCCGTCATCATCGGTGCATATGTCGTGACGGGCTTCTTCGCTTTCCCGGTCACGGTTCTCATCGTGGTGACGGCGGGTACATTCGGCCTTTGGCCGGGGCTTCTCTATGCATCGGCGGGATCGATGGCGAGCGCGGTGGCGACATATGGCGCCGGGCGCGGCCTCGGGGCGCGCTTCCTGCGAAACATCATCGGTCCCCGCATAAACCGGGTGAGCCGGGGCATCGGCGAGAAGGGAATTCTTGCGATAGCGACCATCCGTCTTGTGCCTGTCGCTCCCTTCATGCTGGTGAACCTCGTCGCCGGTGCCTTCCGGATACCTTTCATCCAGTACACCGTGGGAACTTTCCTCGGTCTCGCGCCCGGTATATTGATCCTCTCGGTGCTCGGAGATCGTGTGTTCGCGATGATCGAAGATCCGTCGATGTCCGATCTCGCGATTGTGCTCGGCGCCCTTGCGGCATGGGTCGGCTTTGCCCTCGGCCTTCAGCGTCTTGCGGACCGTTGGAGAAAATCCGATTGATGTCTGGAAGTCTGCGTGTGCTGAGCTGGAATATTCACGGCGGTGTCGGCCCCGATCGCCGCTACGATCTCGATCGCGTCGTGGAACTGGCAGCCGCGCATGATGCCGACGTCGTCGCGCTGCAGGAGATCGACTCCCGCGGAGAAAGGGAAGCATCGCCGCTTCGAAAATTGAAGGAAGCGCTCGGCGAGCACGCGGCGGAAGCGCGAACCATCTCCGCTCCCGATGGTCATTACGGTCACGCCGTCATCAGCCGTTTTCCCCTTGAGGAGACGCGCGTCCACGATCTCTCCTTCGGCGCGCGTGAGCCCCGTTGCGCGATAACGACCGAGGTCGTTGCGCCGGGAGGCAGACTTCGCCTCGTAACGACCCATCTTGGCCTCAGCATCCTTGAGCGCCGCATGCAGGCGGCCCGGCTTGCCGAATTGGCGCAGGCCGGCCGCGGGCCATGCGTCGTCATGGGGGATTTCAACGACTGGTTTTCGTTCGGCTGGGTCCGCAGCCGTTTGAAGCGCGAATTGCCCGCCCGCACCATGCAAAGAACTTTCCCTTCCTCATGGCCGGTCCTCAGGCTGGACCGCATTTATTGCGGCCGCCCCGCAAGGCTTTTGCGCAGCTGGACGGATGCCCGCGCGCGCACCGTCTCCGACCACCTTCCCATCGTCGCGGATATCGTCCTCGGCTAGCGCCTCTGCGTTCCGTCGAGCGTCATGATATCGGCGTAGAGTTCCGGCCTGCGGTCGCGGAACACGCCCCAGGCAACACGCTGCCGGCGGTTCTGCTCGATATCGAAACTGGCCGTGAGGACCTCTTCCTCATGCTCGCTCGCTTCCGCCACTTTTGCGCCCGTCGCATCGGTGATGAAGGATGAGCCGTAGAAGGTGATCGCACAGCTCTTTCCTTCTTCCCGCCCAATGCGGTTGGAGGCGACCACCGGCACGAGATTCGCCGCCGAATGTCCCTGCATCGTCCGCTGCCAGTGGTCGCGCGAGTGGATCGTTTCGTCGTGCGGTTCCGAGCCTATCGCGGTCGGATAGAGGATTACGTCGGCCCCTTTGAGCGCCAGAATCCGCGCCGTTTCTGGAAACCACTGGTCCCAGCAGATCGCGGCACCCACCCGGCCGCGCCGCGTGTCCCAGACATGGAAACCCGTATCGCCGGGATTGAAATAGTATTTCTCGCGGTAGCCCGGCCCGTCCGGAATATGCGACTTGCGATAGATGCCCAGAATCTCTCCGCTGTCGATCATCACCAGCGAGTTGTATTGCGCGTTGTTCGCCCGTTCGTAGATCGAGATCGGCAGCACCGCCTCGTATTTCGCCGACAGCGCGCGGAAATGCTGCACGGCCGGGTTCTCGTTCGCCGGCACGGCGAGATGCATGAGGTCCGGCTCCGTATCCTTGCAGAAATAGGGCGTCTCGAAGAGTTCCTGAAGCAGGATGACGCCTGCGCCCTTTTCGGCGGCGGCTGCCACCAGCTTCTCGCCTCGGGCGATATTTTCGTCCCGGTCCCAGCCGCAGGCCATCTGCGTCGCGGCCACAGTCATTTGCGTCATTTTCGTTCCGAAACCTCTGGATTTGGCGGATTTGCGTCACTTTGCCGCCCGTCGGGCACCATCTGCCGGACATCGCATTGCGCTCGATCAAATCGCCCGCCGTCGTGAGAGGAAATAATCGGGGCAGTTCTCACCGAGGTAAAGAGGGGCCCGCCCGATGCTGCGTCATTTCGTTCAGATTCTCGATTTTTCAAGCGAAGAGCTGGAGAGGATCATGGAACTGACGGCGCTTCTGAAGCGGGCGGACAAGGAGGGGGCCTGTCCGCGTCTTTTGCAAGGCGCGTCACTCGGCATGATCTTCGAGGAGCCTTCGACGCGCACCCGCGTCTCCTTTGAAGTCGCCATGACCAAGCTCGGCGGCCACGCTCTATATCTCCGCCCTGGTGAAATCCACCTCGGCGCCCGCGAATCGATCAAGGATACGGCGCGTGTCGTCTCCCGCATGGTGGATGTCATCGAGGCCCGCACCCTCAAGCACCAGACCGTTCTCGACCTCGCGAAATACGCGACGGTGCCGGTCATAAACGGCCTGACGGATTTCAATCACCCGACACAGGTTCTTTGCGACGTCTTCACCATGACGGAGCACGCCCCGAAGGATAAAAAGCTCCGCGATCTTCATCTGGTCTTCGTGGGCGACGCGACGAATGTTTGCGTCTCGCTCATGTTCATCTGCGCGCGTCTCGGCATTTCCTTCACGCAGGCCGCGCCCGCGAAATACCAGGTCTCGCAGGCGCATCGCGACATGGTGAAGGAGGCTTGCGCGGCCTCCGGCGCAAGGCTCGCCTTCACCGACGATCCGGCTGCCGCCGTCGCCGATGCCGATTTCATCTACACCGACCTTTGGTGGTGGATCGGTCAGGAAGACGAGATTCCCGAGCGGCGCGAAGCCTTCATGCCCAAATTCCAGGTGAACGAGGCCCTTCTCGCCAAGGCGCCCGCGACCGCGCGTTTCATGCACTGTCTCCCCGCCTCGCGCGGTGTCGAGGCCACGGACGAGGTCATGGATGGCTCCCAATCCGTCATCTACGACCAGTCCGAAAACAGGCTTCACACGGAGAAAGCTCTTCTCGTCTGGTTTGTGTATCCGCGTCTGAAGCGCGCGTCCGATGCGCTCCTCGCTCATCACCGCGGTCTCGTCGAAGCGTTTCTCGGCTAGACCCATCACCGACAACCTCCAGGGAGGAACCGATAATGGCTGATACGACCGCCGGTGCGAACGGGCAGCGCGGCTACAGGAAAGTGCTGCGCGGCCTCGATCTTACCTTGTTCACTGTCTGCGCCATCCTCGTCATCGACCAGCTTGCGGCATCGGCGGCCATCGGGCCGCAAGCCGTCTTCTGGTGGATATTCACCATGGTGCTGTTTTTCATTCCCTATGGTCTCATCACGGCGGAACTTGGCAGCGCCTATCCCGATCAGGGCGGTATCTACGCCTGGGTGCGCCGCGCCTTCGGTCCGCGCTGGGGCGGCCGCACGGCATGGCTCTGGTGGATCAACGTGGCTCTCTGGCAGCCATCGGTCTTCATTCTCTTCGCGGGCATCTTCGCGGCTCTTTTCATGCCCGATCTCTCGCTATGGACGCAGATCGCCATCGCGGTGGCGCTCACCTGGATCACGGTCTGGATCAATATCGTCCGGCTCGACATCGGCAAATGGGTGCCCAATCTCGGCGCCATCTTCAAGGTCGCCATCATGCTGGTGATCGGTATCGGCGGCTTCGTCTATGCCTCGAACCACGGCGTCGCGAACGAGCTCACCCTGTCGAGCATGGCGCCGAGCTGGGGTGCCTCGCTCGCCTTCCTCCCCGTCATCGTCTACAACTTCATGGGCTTCGAGCTCATGTCGGGCGCGAGCGCGGAAATGAAGAACCCCGCCCGCGACGTCCCTCTGACCATCGCCGTTTCCGGCATTCTCATCGCCGCCTTCTATCTCTTCGCGACGATCGGCATTCTCATTGCGCTGCCGCTCGAAGAGATCGATCTCGTGAGCGGCATCGTGGATACGCTCCGCGTCCTGCTGGGCGAGGGCGGGGCAAGCGGCGCCTTCGTGATCGCGCTCGGCCTCATGGCGCTTTACTCCTTCCTCGCCAACATGGTGACCTGGACGATGGGCGCCAATCGTTCGGCGGCGGAAGCCGCGATCGACGGGAACCTTCCTCCCATGTTCGCGAGGCTTCACGCGGTCCACAAGACACCGGCCAGCGCCGCCATCGTCACGGGTGTCGTCACGACTGTCGTTATCGTGATCTACGGTTTCCTTGCGGCAGATGCGGAAGATCTTTTCTGGACGCTTTTCGCCTTCTCTTCCATCGTCTTCCTGCTCCCTTATCTCTTGATGTTCGCGGCCTTCCTCCGGCTCCGCAGCATCGACGCTTCGACCGCGCGTCCCTATCGCGTGCCGGGCGGCGAGGGCGGCGCCTGGGTGCTGGCGTTGCTCTGCATACTGTTCATCCTGCAGGCGATCGTCTTCTTCATCTATACGCCCGGTGAGTTCGACGCGACCTACGCAGCCTCGGTCGTCATCGGCGTTCTGGTGACGATCCTGATCGGCGAGTTCCTGGTGCGCGGTCGCCGTCGCGCCTGAGTTGTTGTGATAAAAGCAGGCGGCGGCGCTCCTTGTGCCGCCGCCTTTCCCGTTCGGAGCAGACGAGATGGTACGAAAGCTTGAGACGACACCCCGCGCGGACGGCTTCCGAATGCCGGCCGAGTTCGAGCCCCATGCAGGCACATGGATGCTCTGGCCCGAGCGCCCGGACAATTGGCGTCTCGGCGCGAAGCCCGCGCAGCATGCCTTTGCCGCTGTCGCCGCCGCCATCGCTGAAGGCGAGCCGGTGACGGTCGGCGTTTCCCCGCGCCAGTTCCAGAATGCCCGCGCCATGCTCGCGCCCGAGATCCGCGTCGTGGAAATCTCGAACGACGATTCATGGATGCGCGATTGCGGCCCCACCTTCGTCGTGGACGGGAAGGGCGGCGTGCGTGCCGTCGACTGGATATTCAATGCCTGGGGCGGGCTCGATGGCGGCCTCTATTTCCCCTGGGACCAGGACGATCTCGTCGCCTCCAAGGTTGCGGAGATCGAGCGCGTGGACCGCTACCGCGCGCCCATCGTGCTCGAAGGCGGTTCCATCCATGCCGATGGCGAGGGCACGCTCCTCACCACCGAGGAATGCCTTCTCAATCCGAACCGCAATCCCGGCCTCACGCGAGAGCAGATCGAGGCGGTGCTTTCGGACTATCTCTCCGTCGAAAAATTCATCTGGCTCGGCCGCGGTGTCTATGAGGACGAGACGAACGGCCATGTCGACAATATCTGCTGCTTCGTGCGGCCCGGCGTCGTCGCGCTCACATGGACGGACGACAAGGCCGACCCGCAATACGAGATTTCACGCGATGCTTTCGAGCGTCTCTCCGCCGCGACGGATGCGAAGGGCCGCAAGCTCGAAATTCACCGCATTCATCAGCCGGACCCCGTCCTCATCACGGCGGAGGAAAGCAGCGGCGTCGATACGGTCGAAGGCTCGCAGCCTCGCACCGAGGGCATGCGTCTCGCCGCCTCCTATATCAATTTCTACATCGCGAACGGCGTCATCGTGATGCCATCCTTCGGCGACCCCCATGATGAACCGGCACGCGAGCAGATCGCCGCGCTCTTCCCCGAGCGACGGGTGATTGCCGTTCCCGCGCGGGAAATTCTTCTCGGCGGCGGCAACATTCACTGCATCACCCAGCAGCAGCCCGCGCCCCGGGGAAAGTCCTGAGCCATGCGTCTTCTCGTCGCCATCGGCGGTAATGCACTTCTGAAAAGGGGCGATACGCTCGGCATCGGCGAGCAGCGCCGCAACATGGGCGAGGCTGCGGGCGCGCTTGCCGCGCTCGCCCGCGAGCATGAGCTTGTGCTGGTGCATGGCAACGGTCCGCAGGTCGGCCTTCTTGCGCTCGAGGCGGATGCCTACAAGGGCGCGCCCCCTTACCCGCTCGATGTGCTCGGCGCGGAATCCCAGGGCATGATCGGCTATGTGATCGAGGAGGCGATGCGCCGCGCCCTGCCGGAGCGGGAGGTCGTGACCGTCCTCACGCAGACGCTCGTCGACGCGGACGATCCTGCTTTCGCAAAGCCGTCGAAACCCATCGGCCCCGTTTATGACGAAGAGACCGCGAAGGCGCTCGCCGCCGAGCGCGGCTGGAGCGTCGCGCCGGATGGCAAATCATGGCGGCGTGTCGTCGCTTCTCCAGCGCCGCGCCGCATCGTGGAAATCGGCCCGATCCGCCATCTCGTCGAAGGCGGCTGCCTTGTCGTTTGTGCGGGCGGCGGCGGCATCCCCGTCCGTCCGGGGCCGGACGGCGCGCCGGAAGGCGTCGAAGCCGTCATCGACAAGGACCTGGCCGCCTGCTTGCTCGCCACCGAGCTCGACGCGGACAATCTTTTGATTCTCACCGATGTCGACGCCGTTTACGAGGGGTGGGATACGCCTGCGCAAAAGCGCATTGCCCGCATATCGGCGCGCTCGCTCGATCCGGCAACTTTCGCCTCCGGCTCGATGGGCCCAAAGATCGCCGCCGTCCGCTACTTCGCTCTCGCCACCGGCCGCCCCGCCTTCATCGGCGCGCTGGGCGAGGCCGCCGAAATTCTTGCCGGGCGGGCGGGAACGCGTATTGATCCCTGAACGCCCTGCCGAAGCCGTGCGGCTCCTGCTAAGGTGCGGGATGCCGGGGCGGGAAATGCCCCGGTCCGAACGAAAGCCGCGAGCCGGGCAGGATAATGAGTACAACGACAGTAAGCGGCGGCGCCCCGGCTGCGGATGACGAGTTGCTTCGCGGCACTTTCCATGTCGTGCCGCCGCCGCCGCCGAAACAGAAGGCCTGGAGCGAACTTGCGATTGCGCTCGGCCTCGCGCTGTTGATCAATCTGCTGGTGATCCTGTCCTTCATCTTCAAGCCGCCGGTCTCCATGCCGCCGGCCGATCCGCCATCGATTTCCGTGGATCTCGTGCCCGAGCCTAAGCCGGAGCCTCAGCCCGAACCCCAGCCCGAACCCGAGCCCCAGCCCGAACCTGAACCGGAGGTGCGCCAGCAACCCTCGGAAGAGCAGAGCTCCGGTTTCTTTACGCGGTCCGGCGTCGGCGAAAATCGGGAAGAGGCCGGAAGCGGGGGCGAGAAAAACGATGAGTTGAGCCTTCGTCCCGACCCCGTTCCGGAAGAAAAGACCTCCCGCCAGAAGGAAAACGCGGCGCCGGACGAGGATATTCCCGGCTGGGCGCTCGATATCGGCGAGGGATATGGCATTCCCAAGGGCAATCCGGAAGCATCTGGCCGCACCCGCACGGCGACCTCCGGCGCCGGAGGCGACGCCTATATGAACTCGGTGCGGAATTGCATTGCACGGAGCTTCGTTTTCCCGCGAGAGGCGGCGGGGCAGAGCGGTGTTGCGGTCATCAGCATAGATGTTCACCGGTCGGGAAAGGTGCTTCGGGTGGGTTTCATCAAGCCCACTGGCGTTCCCGCGCTTGATCGGGCGGCCGTGGAAACCATCGCCAAATGTGCCCCTTTCCCGCCATTCCCGGCCGGAGCCCCGCAGGAAGTCGAGCCCTTCGCCCTCACTCTTCCCATGCCGCTTCCCACGCAGTGAGAGCCGGAATCCTGTCATTCTCGTTGACCCACCCTTTCGGGTGGGGTGAGGATGGCATGTCCGTTTCAGCATGGCCGCGCTGGAAAGCGCGATCTCGGGAGGAAAGCGTGCTGAAAACGATAACTAGCTGGATTCGTGGAGAGAATTCTCCCGAAACATCCGGCAGGGGGGAGGCATCCGTGCCGCAGACGGCCCGTCACTGGTATTTCAACAAGCGCCCGAAGGACGTCATCGAGGACGACACGCTCGTCCTGCGCGAAGACCCCGTCCCGGCGCTGAAGGACGGCGAGATACTCGTCCGCAGCCTCTACATGTCGCTCGATGCCACCAACCGCGTCTGGTTGAGCGACTGGGATACCTATATGGAACCCTTGCCCATCGGCGCCCGCATGCTGGGTTTCATCCTCGGCGAGGTGGCGCAGTCGCGAAATCCGGCCTTCCCGGAGGGATCGCTGGTGACTGGCCTCGGCACCTGGTCGGACTGGATCGTGACGGACGGCGAAGGCTGGGCCTCCTTTCCCCGGCCGGAAGGCATAGCCCTTTCCGACGCATTCGGCATCCTCGCCATTGCGGGTCCCACGGCCTATGTCGGCCTCCTCGAAATCGGCAAGCCGAAGCCCGGCGACACGGTGGTCGTCACGGCGGCGGCGGGGGCGGTCGGTGCACTTGCCGGTCAGATTGCGAAATTGCATGGCTGCCGCGTCGTCGGCGTCGCAGGCTCCGACGACAAGTGCAAATGGCTGACGGATGAGCTCGGCTTCGATGCCGCCATCAACTACCGCAAGGAAGACCTGCTCGAAGCGCTGAAGCGCGAGGCGCCGAACGGCATCGACGTGCAGTTCGAGAATGTCGGCGGCGACCAACTCGATGCCGGTCTTACCCTGATGAACGAGGGTGGCCGCGTCGTCATCTGCGGCCTCATCTCCACCTATAACTCGTCGGACCCGGTGCCCGGCCCTTACATGTTCCGCAATGTCATCATGAAGCGTCTCACCATTCAGGGTTTCGTGATCCTCGACTATGCGGCGCACTTCCCGGAGTACCACGCGAAACTGATCGGGTGGATGCGCTCGGGCGATCTCAAATACCGCATCCATATAGAGCAGGGGCTGGAGAACGCGGTTGCCGCGCTTCGCCTCCTCTATACGGGCGGAAACAATGGCAAGCTCATGGTTCGCATCGGAGGTGAGAACGCATAGAGCTTCACTGAAAGAGAACAAGCCCCGCGGTAAGGCGGGCCAGCGGTGCGTCGGGGCGCACCGCCGTCCTTGGAGGAGGGCGCTGAATTGACGGGAGCATTGGAACCTGAGCGGTCGGCATCGGGCAGGGAGCGGGCGCAGGCGCGCAGGTCTCTGGGAAGACCCGTGGCGGCGGCCACTTCGTCGAACAATCTTGTTCTTCGCAAGCACCAGCTCGACAGGCTGAAGAACCACACCGGCGTTCGCCTCATCGTCGTGCAGGCGCCGGCAGGCTTCGGCAAGACCACGCTCCTCCGTCAATATTGCGCGTGGCGCGAGGCGCAAGGCGCGACGGTGGCGTGGCTTCATCTTGAAGCGCATTATTCCGATCCGTCGCGTTTTCTGCGTCTGTTGTGCGAGGCCGTGGCGGCGGCCTGCCCGGATTGCGCCATCTCCCTGCCGGAAAGCTCATCCGCCTCCATGCAGGATTTCCTCCGCTCCGTGCAGACCGTGAAGAACGGGCTTGTCGTCGTCGTCGACAATTTCGAGCAGGCGGCCCATGCGGGCATGGAAGCCGTCATCGCCCAGCTCGTCCGTGTCATGCCGAAGGGCGTCCAGCTCTGCATCGGAACCCGCGTCATTCCCTCGATCAATCTTCCGCGTCTCCAGCTTCGCGAGCAGGCCGTCGTGGTGAATGTCGAGGGGCTCCGCTTCCGCGCCAACGAGACGGCGGAGTTCTTCCGCGAGTTTCGCGACGTCTCGGATGAGGAAGTCGATCGCTACCAGACCGCGACGGATGGCTGGCCGGCCGCGCTCCAGTGCATCCGCCTTTCCATGCGCGGACGAACGGGAAGGGCGAGGCCGCTGCCCACTTCGGGCGTCACGCCGGATCTCATCGATTTCCTTGCCACCGATGTCTTCGAAAATCTTTCCGCCGATTTCCAGAGAGTATTGCTCGAAGCCTGCATGCCCGAGCGCATCTGCCCGGAGCTTCTCGAACATATTTCCGACCGCACCGATGGCGAGGCCTGCCTGCATGAGATAGAGCATCTGGGCCTCTTCCTCACACCCGTCGATCTCGACCGTCGCTGGTTCCGTTTCCACACGGTATTCCGCCAGGTGCTGCTCACGCGCCTGCGGCGCGAGATGTCGGAGACGGAAGTCCTGTCCCATCACGACAGGATTGCCGGCTGGTATGCGGCGCATGGCTTCAGCGAAGAAGCGATCATCCACTATATCGAGGCGGACAACGAGGAGGCGGCGGCGCGCCTTCTCAACAAAATCATAAACCGGCTCGTCACCGAGGAACGGCTGGACCTCATCGTGCGCTATGCCGACAGGCTTTCGCCCGAGACGATCCAGAACTACGAAGCCATCCTGAACGCGGCCGTCATCGCCTATGGGTTCAGGCGCGACTTCGCGAAGGCCAATCGCATCATCGCCATGCGCCGTGCGATTCTCGAGCGGGAGAATGCCCCCAAGGAGGCCTGGGGCGTTCACAACTACACGCGCATTTTCACCAATGCCGCCCAGGACCGCGTGGCCGAAATCGGTGCGACGGGCGACAAGGTGATCGAACAGCTCGAGGGCAGCGAAGGGCTGGAATATGCCGTTGCCCTCAATGCACGTGCCTATTGGCTCTATCTGCATAGCCGGTTCGAGGAGGCACGCGAAACCGTCGCCCGCGCCCGCGCCCTGCATGACGAAGCGCATAATCTGTTCGGCCTCTCATACTGCGAGTGGATAAACGCCAATGTGCTCGCCGCGCAGGGCCGCAACGAGGATGCGCTGAAGGCGCTCAAGCAGGCATATGTCCACAACGAGGAATGCGCGACGGCGAGCGTCACTGCCGGGTCCGTCATTGCGGCCTGCCTCGCGGAAACGCTCTACGAGAAGAACTGCATCGCCGAAGCGGAAACGCTGCTGAACGATCACCTCCCGCTCCTCGAGCAGCAGGCGATCGTCGAGCCGCTGGCGCTTGCTTTCCTCACCATGGCGCGTATCGCCGTTCTGCGCGGCGAGGAGCGCGAGGCCGAGGAAGTTCTCGACCGCATGATGTATCTGGGACACCGCTACAATCTGCGCCGCCTCGTCACCTATGCGAAGGCGGAGCTTGTGCGTCAGGCGACGCTCGCGGGCGACCTCGACAAGGCGCGCTCGCGTTTCGCCGGGCTCGGTCAGGTGGATGCGGAAGGCGAAGACGAGCTCATCTTCCATGCGGGCGAGACCGAGGCGCAGACCGTCACGGAAGCGCGCCTCCTCATTCTCTCCGGACGTCATGCGGATGCCCGTGCGCTGCTCCAGCCCGCCGCCCGCAAGGCCCGCGCCCAGCGCCGCATGCGCCGTTTCATGAAGCTCAATCTCCTGCTCGCGATTTCGCTCAACGTCGAAGGGCAGGTGAGTTCCGCGCGCCGCGCGCTCATCGAGGCTTTGCAGGCGGGCGCGCCCGATCAGTTCATACGGCTCGTGCTCGATGAAGGTCCGCAGGCCGTCCGCCTCCTGCAGGAAGCGCGTCAGGCCCTGCCGAAATTTCCGGACCTCCCGCAGAAGGATCGCGTCTCGGCCTATCTCGACCGGCTCCTGTCGGAAGCGGGCGAGTTCGCGCCCGTCCTCATGCCGCAGGATGAATTCGCCGACGACGCCGAGCCCTCGGTGCCGCTTCTCGAGGAATTGACCGATCGCGAACGCGAGATTCTGCGTCTCGTGTCCAACGGCTTTTCCAACAAGGCGCTCGCCGACCGGCTCTCGCTCTCGACCAATACGGTGAAGTGGCACCTGCGGAACATCTTCGAGAAACTGCAGATCAGCAACCGCATGCAGGCCGTCTCCGTCGCCCGGCATTTCGGCCTCATAGACTGATCCAACTTCCATCCTTTCGGGTGGGGCAGGCCCTTCCGGCGCGCCCTATTTTTCCTCCCATAAACGGCGAAGCTGCCGCTTTGCGGCACTCGTCAAAAAGGACACGCGGGGAGGAACTGGCCGTGGGGCTTCTGGTAAGCATCGACAATGGCGGAACGCTGACCGATGTCTGCGCGACGGATGGTGTTTCGACGATCCATGCGAAGACGCTGACGACACCGCACGATCTCACGGAGTGTTTCGTGAAGTGCCTGGAGGCGCTGGCGGAGAAGGTCGACGGCGAGGCCGACTTGCCGAAGCTCGTCGGCGCCATCGACTATATCCGCTACTCGACGACGCAAGGCACCAACGCCATCGTCCAGCGCAAGGGGCCGCGCATCGGCCTGCTGACGGATGATGACAGCCTCGTTTCCGAGACGATGAATGCCGCGCCGTCGCTCTTCGAGGCCTTTGTGGGCGATCGCATCCGCGTGCTCTCAGGCGCCGCGGCGGGCGATGCGAGCGCGGAGCTCGTCACCGCCGTCTCGAAGCTCGTTTCCGCCGGTGCGAGCCGCATCGTTCTCGCCTTCTCCGGCGCGGAAGCCGCCGCCCGCGAAAAGGCGGCGAAGCGCGCGCTCTATCGTGCCTTCCCGCGCCACCTGCTCGGTGCCGTGCCGCTTCTCTTCTCGACCGAACTCACCCGCATCGGCACGCGCGAGCAGCGCGTCTGGACCGCGGTGGTGAATGCCTTCCTCCATCCCGCGATGGAAACCTTCCTCTACAATGCGGAAAACCGTCTGCGCGAACATCGTGCGCGCAAGCCGCTGCTGATCTTCCGCAATGACGGCAACTCGACCCGCGTTGCAAAGACCGTAGCCATCAAGACCTATTCCTCCGGCCCGCAAGGCGGCGTCGTCGGCGGCGAGGTGCTTCTGAAGCATTACGGCATCCCCTTTGCCGCCTCCATCGACATCGGCGGCACGACGACCGACATTGCCATGTTCGAAAACGCCTCGGTCGGCGTCGCGCAGTCGGGCCGCATCGAAGGCGCGCCTGTCTCGATCCCGCTCGCCGCCATCGAAAGCATCGGCGCGGGCGGCGGTTCGATCATCCGCGCGGAAGGCGGGAAAATCCTCGTCGGCCCCGAAAGCGTCGGTTCCGCGCCGGGGCCCGCGTGCTTTGCGCGCGGCGGCACCAAGGCCACCATGACGGATGCCTTCCTCGCCCTCGGCATTCTCGATCCCGCCTCCTATTTCGGCGGCCGCATGCCGCTCGATCGCGGCCGCGCCGAACGCGCCATCATGACGGAAGTCGGCGAGCCGCTCGGCCTCGGTCTTGCCGAAGCGGCCGAGGCCATGGCGGACGCCTATCACGGCAAGATCGCCGCCGAGATCGCGCCCTGGGCGAAGGCCAATCCGGGAGCGACGCTCCTCGCCTTCGGCGGCGCGGGGCCGATGTCCGCCTGCGGCGTGGCCGAGAAAGCGGGCCTTTCCACCGTCCTCATTCCGAAATTTGCGGCCGTCTTCTCCGCCTATGGCATCGCCTTCTCCGACATCGAGCACAGCTATATGGCGGAGCTCGCGCCGGGCCGCGACGATGCGGTCGATGCGGCCAAAGCCGATCTCGTTGAGCAGGCGCGGCGCGGCATGCTTGCCGAAGGCTTCGATCTCGCCGAATGCAATCTCGACTATGCGGTGCTGACGAAGAACGGCGCGGGCTACACGCGCGCGAAGCTCAATGGCCGCCATGACGGCGAGAACACCGAAAGCTGGCTCGAGCTTCGCGTGACGAAGCCGATCGAGAAGATCGCTCTCGGTGCGCCCGCCGCGGAGGAAAAGCGCGAGGCGAAACCCGCCGGCATCCGCAAGGGAACGTCGGACTTGCCCCTCTACCGGCTTGAGGATCTCGCGCCCGGCGATTTCGCCGCCGGTCCCTGTCTCGTGGAGGAAGCCTTCTTCACCACGCATGTGCGCGCGGGCTGGCGCTTCGCCGTCAGCGGCAATGGCGACCTGCTGCTCAGAAAATAAAATTCTCGGGAGGGGAGATATGAAGGTTTTTATCACGTCGATGCTCACCATCGACCTCGACAGCGAACGCTGGGAATGCGCCTCCTGCGGCCACGATATCGGCAGCGCGCGCGACAACTACAAGAAGGGCCTTCTCGTGCGCGAGCGCGAGCCTTCCGAGATTCACGCGCCCATTCTCGATGCGAAGGAGTATGAATTCACCTTCGCGCCGGACCCCGACTGGTGCCGCATCCTCGAATATTGCTGCCCCAATTGCGGTCATCTCGCGGAAGTCGAATATCTCCCGCCGGGCCATCCGCCCGCGCATGACATCGAACTCGATATCGATGCCCTGAAGGCGCAATGGGCGAAGCGCGAGCCGCTGGAAAAGCCGGCCCTCGGCCCGGATTTCGTCGCGCCCCCTCATTCCCATTGAACGAACAGCAAGGGACGGAAAACATGCGTCGCGTATCGGTCGACATCGGCGGAACTTTCACGGATTGCTCGCTCGTCTGGGACGACGCCTATGTCGAGGCCAAGGCGCTCACCACGCATCAGAACCTGGCGCTCGGGTTCAACGCCTCGCTGAAGATCGCCTATGAGCAGCTCGGCCTCTCGCTGGAAGAGGTGATGCGCGAGGTGGACAGCGTGCGCTATGCGACGACGCTCGGCACCAACGCGCTGATCGAGCGGCGCGGGCCTCGCGTCGGCCTCATCACCACGGCGGGCTTCGAGGCGATGGTGCCCTTGAGCCGCGGCCGCGGCTATGGCGAGGGCCTGCCGGATCGTCTCCGCCGCGACCTGCCCATGGCGCAGCGCCCCGCGCCGCTGGTCCCGGTGCAGATGATCGTCGGCATCCGCGAGCGCGTCGCCGAAACGGGCGAGATCGTCATGGCGGTCGATCCGGAAGACGTGCGCGATTGCGTCCGCAAGCTCGTGGACAATGGCGTCCAGGCCTTCGTCGTCTCGCTGGTGAATGCCGTCGTGCAGCCGGAGCATGAACTTCTCGTGGAGGAAATCATCCGCGAGGAATTCCCGGAGCATCTTCTGGGCTCCGCGCCCATCGTGCTGTCTCACAAGGTAGGCGGCCGCAAGGGCGAATATGCGCGCACATCCTCGGCCATCATCGACGCCTTCCTGCACAACGCGATGTATCACGGCCTTTCCTCGCTGGAGCTCAACCTCCGCGACAATGGCTACCAGAAGCCCATGCTCGTCATCCACAATTCGGGCGGCATGGCGCAGTTGAACTCGACGGATGCGCTCCAGACGATCCATTCGGGTCCCGTTGCGGGCATCAACGCCTCGGAGCATCTCGCCTCCGAGACCGATCTCGGCAATGTCGTCTGCACCGATATGGGCGGCACCTCGTTCGACATCGGCCTCGTCGTGAAGGGCGGTGTGAAGTTCTACGACTTCAATCCGGTGATCGAGCGCTGGCTCGTCAACATCCCGATGGTTCACCTCGTCACGCTCGGCGCGGGCGGCGGCTCCATCGCGCGCTATGATCGTCTGCGCCGCGCCGTCGCCGTGGGTCCGGAAAGCGCAGGGTCGGACCCCGGCCCCGCCTGTTACAATCGCGGCGGCCGCAACCCGACAGTGACCGACGCCGACCTTGCGCTCGGCTATCTCATCGCGGATCGCTATGCGGGCGGCTCCATCCCGCTGAACGAGCGCCGCGCCCTTCGCGCCCTCGAAAAGGAAGTCGGCGAGCCGATGGAGGTCGATGCCATCGGCGCCGCGAAGCTCATTCGCGAAAAGGTCGATAACGACATGGCGAATGGCATCGCACAGGAGCTGCGCGTCCGCGGCTACGAGCCCCGTCACTTCACGCTCCTTGCCTATGGTGGCAATGGCCCGCTCCATGCCTGCGGCATCGCCAACATGCTGGGCGTCTCCCGCGTCATGGTGCCCCCCTTCAGCGCCATCTTCTCGGCCATCGGCGCGGGCAACATGGACCAGCTCCATTTCCATGAGCGCTCGCTCTATCTCTCGCTCTACGACTCGAACACGCGCCAGCTCTTCGACGATTTCCCCCGCTTCAATGCGCTGGTGGAAGAACTCGAGGCGAAGGGCAGGGAGGATCTCCTCCGTCAGGGCGTCCCCGAAGAGGCGATCCGGCACCGGCTCGAACTCGACATGCGCTATGGCAACCAGCTCGCGCAGACGGCGGTCGTCGTTTCAAAGAACCGCCTGAACTCCGCCGAGGATCTGCTGGAAGTCATGAAGGAGTTCTCCGCGGATTACGGCCGGCGCTATGGCGAAGGCAGCCAGGCGCCGGAAGCCGGCATCCGTGTGAACACGATCCGCGTCGCCACTTACTCCGAAATGCCGACATTCCGCTTCCGCGGCGTCCTGCCGGAAGCAGGCGAACTCAGCAAGGCCCCCGCCGCCCGCGAGACGCGCGAATGTCACTTCGTCGGTCATGACGCGCCGATGAAGACCGGCTTCTACGAGTTCGCCGATCTCGATTTCGGTATGGTGGTCGAAACCCCCGCCGTCGTCATCTCGCCTTCGACGACCTATCTCGTCGAACCCGGCTGGAAGCTCCGCATCGGCCGTTATGGCGCGGGCCTTTTTGAAAGGGCGGAGTAGGGCAACGCCATGCAGCACTGCGGCCGACACAAGGCAGAACTGTCATCCCGCGATTTATTCCCGGGACCCATTGGCCTCGCGCGGATGAACGCGGGTAGCGAACACCGCTCACCCCTGACCCCGTCATTGCGAGCGGAGCGAAGCAATCCAGGGGCGACAGCTTCCGTGCTTGCGGCTCCTGGATTGCTTCGTCGCCGCAAGACGGCTCCTCGCAATGACGAACTGAAGCGCCAACAACGAACAATTCTCGGGAGGAAACACAATGGGTGACGACATGGACATCGGCGGTGCATCGTCCTCCGCCGTCGAGGACTTCCTGAAGGAAACGAGCCTCTATCTCGCGCCCGATCCCGAGATCATGGAAAATCACGGGCTGGAGCCGCGCACGGCCTATGAAGATCAATGCATCGCGAAGGCGAACGATCCGGTCCGTCTCGAAATCGTCCGCGAGCGAATTCTCGCTGGCGTCAACGAAAGCTTCGAGATGCTGGAGAACATGGGCGCCGCCCCCGGTGCGAAATGGGGCGATTGCGTCTCCGCGGTCTACACGGCGAGCGGGGACCTGTCGCTGGCGAGCTCCGGCGGCGTCGTCATCTTCTGCAACCTCGTGCAGTATCCGATCAAGTTCATCAACAAGTATTGGGCGGGCGATGCCACGGTAGGCATCAAGGAAGGCGACGTCTTCATCGTCAATGATGCCCGCTACGGTCAGGCCCACAATACCGACCAGTCCATGATGATGCCCGTCTTCCATGATGGCCGCATCGTCGCCTGGGCGGGCGCGACCGTGCATGAGGGAGAGAACGGCGCCATCGAGCCGGGAGGCATGCCCTCTCTCGCCGAGCAGATTTGGGATGAAGGGCTCAAGATGTCGCCCTTCAAGGTCGCCGAGAATTACAAGCTGCGCCGCGACCTCGTCACCTTCCTGCAGAACTCCGTGCGCGAGCCGAAGCTGCAATATGCGGACATGAAGGTGAAGATGTATGTCTGCCGCCGTATCGAAACGCGCATTCATGAGGCGATCGCCGAATATGGTGTGGAAGCCGTCGTCGCCGCGCTCCGCATGAATCTGGAGGATACGGACGCCGAGGTTCGCCGCCGTCTCAGTGAGTGGCCGGACGGCACCACGCGCCACGCCCGGTGGACCGACGGCACGTTGCGCGAGAATGTGCAGATCAAGATCAATCTGGCCCTGACGAAGAAGGGCGACGAGCTCACCTTCGATTATCGCGGTTCGAGTCCCGAATTCACCAACCGCTCGAACAACAGCCTCGACATCACCGTGAAGGGCATGCTCGCCCAGCTCTTTCTCACCTTCATCTGGCCGGACATTCCGCGCAATCAGGGCGTCCTCGCGCCCATGAAATTCGTCTTCGACAATCCGTCCGTGCTGAAGCCCGCCTTCGGTACGCCGAACGCGCAATCCATGATGACCGTCTTCACGGCCTGGAGCGCGGGCCAGGTCTGTGCGATGAAGTTCCTCTACTCGAACCCGAAGAAATACACGCGGGTTCTCGCGCCCTGGTTCAACATGATCAACACCTTCCTCTTCGGCGGGCTCACGCAGCACGGAGAAATGGTGGGCAATGTCTGCGCCGACATCAACGGCATGGGCGGCGGCGCGCTGGCGGATCGCGATGGCGAGCATGGCTGCGCGCCGATCTTCGCCACCATGTCCGATATCGGCGAGCAGGAATTCATCGAAGAGGAAATGCCCTTCATCCAGATCGTCTCCAAGAAGATGATGCGGGACAATCAGGGCTTCGGCCGCCAGCGCGGCGGCATGGGCTATCAGATGGTGCTCGCCATGCGTGACAGCCCCGCCTTCGGTTTCATGCTGACCGCGATGGGCGCGAAGTTTCCGAATATTCCGGGTCTCTTCGGCGGCTATGGCTGCCCGACTTACCCGCTCTCGCGCGTCTCGGGCGTCGATGTCTTCGACATCCTGGTGAAGGACCCCGGCTCCTTCCGCTACTCCATCGAGGAGCTGATGAACGAGCGTCCCTTCAAGGGCGCGAAATACACGACCCACCCGATGACGCTCGGCTACACGCTGGCGAAGCGCGGCGAGCTTTACATGATCTCGCAGGGCACGGGCGGCGGCTTCGGCGACCCGCTCGACCGCAAGCCCGAAGATGTGATCCGCGATCTCGACGAGGACCTGATCTCTCACGATGTCGCCTGGCGCATCTATCGTGTGGTCTACGACCGCGACACGCTGCACGTGGACACCGAGGCGACGGAGGAGGCGAGGGAGGCGATGCGCAGGGAACGCATCGCAAAGAGCAAGCCCTTCGACGCCTTCTGTGAAGGTTGGGTGAAGGACAAGCCGTCTGGCAAGGTCCCCTATTATGGCAGCTGGGATGACAGGTCGATGGTTCATGCCGGCTCGCCCGACGCGCTCCATCCGGCCGGGCAGGTGAACCCGCCCGTCATCATGCCTCACCCGCTCCAGGTGAAGATCGACAGGCTCGAGGCGGAGCTTGCCGCCGCCCGCAAGAAGGCCTGACCGGATGAAGGCTCAGGTCCCGCCGCTCTGGATCGACGGCTATGCCTTCGGCAGGCAGGTGCTCCGGGGCGGCGAGGAGCCATGGAAGGCGCCGGACGAACTCGGCTTCTTCCTGCGCGATCTTGCGCAGCTCCTCTCGCTTCCCCTTGTCGAGATTCCGGTGACACAGGCGATCCTCGCCTGGGGCGAGTCGCAGGGCGTCGCGCTCGCCTCGCTCGACCCGCGGGGCATGGAGCGTCTTCTTGCCGACACCGCCTTCCGCGCGTATCTGAACCGCGGTCTCGACACGGCCGTCGGTGCCTTGGGGTCACGGCCGCTTGCGCTCTCCTTTCCCGGCCCCGGCGCGCTCGCCGCCCTCTTCATGGAGGATGGAGACGTGGACGAGGATGCGCTCGACGATCTCTCGCTGTCGCTCGCCGACCTCCTCCGCGCGCTTTATCGTCCGGCCTTCTTCGCGGTCCGCTTCCACGAGAGCGATCCCCGCGCGCTGGAGTTCTTCGACCCGCTGACCAATGTCGCCCGTCATTACGATGTCGCCTCCATCCTCGTGCTGGGCGGAGACGCATCGCCGGACGAGGCTTCCGGTTTCGATCTTGTCTATGGAGAAGAAGGCGGTGATGGCTCGGTCCTCGGTGCCGCCATTTGGAGGGGGGCGCTCGTTGGTCCGTTGGCGGACAATGCCTCATTCGTGGAAGTGCCGGCGGACATGGTTCCCGAAGCTGTGCTCGCGAGGCTCAGGGAACTGGGCGATCGGGCTGCCTGAATATCCTCCTCGGGAGACAATTCCCTCCGCTCCCGGCTCCCTGGCTGCCTCGCCCTCGCGAGGCAGCCTTTTTTTATCCTCGAATCCGGCTTCACCATCTGGACAACCCTCCCCCTGTGGGAGGGTCGAAAATTCGGAGAATTTTTCGGGGAGGGGTGAGCGGCAGAGCGCAAACCTGTCCCCGTGTCATCTGCGGCCAAAACCGGGGACAAGCTTCTCGCATCGATGGCGAGTTATCCCCGGGCTTGGACACGCGATCATCCGTCCACATCCTATTGTGACGTTATGATGACGTTTCGATGACGGTGGGCCTACGCAGCGGCCGTTTTATACTCGGTTTGCGTCGCAGCGAAGCGCACGAAATAGTCGATCGCGGAAGGGTTCGCCATCGCGTCGCGGCTCGCTGCCTTCTCAAGTGCCGCCCCGAGCAGGATTTTCCGCACCGGCACTTCCATCTTCTTGCCGGTCAGCGTGTAGGGCACGGCGTCGATTTCGTAAATCCTGTCAGGCACATGGCGCGGGGAATACTTTTCTCTGAGCGCCTTGTTGATTTTCGCCTTCACCTCGTCGGTGAGCGTCTCGCCCTTTTTCATCACCACGAAAAGCGGCATGAAGAAATTCCCGCCCGGCAGGTCGAGATTGACGATGATCGAGTCCTCGATCTCCGCAAGTCCCTCTATTGTCCGGTAAATTTCGGCTGTCCCGATTCTCACGCCATATCTGTTCAGCGTTGAATCCGACCGCCCCAGGATGAAGCAGCCGCCGCGCTCGTTCACCTTGAAGTAGTCGCCGTGCCGCCAGTGCCCTTCATAGGTGTCGAAATAGCTGTCGTGATAGCGGCGGCCGCCTTCGTCGTTCCAGAAATAGAGCGGCATGGAAGGCATGGGCTTCGACACCACGAGCTCGCCCACTTCGCCCACGACCGGATTTCCTTCATCGTCAAAAGCACTTACGTCGACACCGAGGCAGCGTGTCTGGATCTCACCCGCATGTACCGGCAGCGTCGGCATGCCGCCTACGAAGGCCGAGGCGACGTCCGTCCCTCCGCTTTGCGACGTCACCCAGATGTCGCTCCGCAGGTTCTCGAAGCACCATTCCATGTGTTCGGGCATTACCGGCGATCCGCCGAGCAGGATGCTGTCCATCTTCGACATGTCGTAGAGCTTGTTCGGGCGGATGCCGGCCTTCATCTGTCCGTTGAGGAAAGTCGGGCTCGCGCCGAAGAGCGTCATGCCCGTTTCCGCCGCAAGTTCCCACAAACGCTCGGCTTTTGGCGCCATCGGGTTGCCGTCATAGAGCACCACGGCCGAGCCCGCGACGAGACCCGACAGCAGGATGTTCCACATCACCCAGCCCGTCGTCGTGAAATAGAACATGCAGGACGAGGGCTTCAGGTCGAGATGGAAATGCGTGAACTTCAGCGCTTCCAGCAACACGCCGCCATGCCCGTGCACAAAGGGTTTCGGCAGCCCCGTCGTGCCGGACGAATAGACGATCCAGAGCGGGTGGTCGAACCTCGTATCCTCGAAGGTGAAATCCTTTACGGGAGAACGGCTTAGCAGCGCTTCCCAGGCATGCGCGCCTTCGACAATCGGCTCGCCGCCGAACTCGGACGACGAGCCTTTCACATGCACCACATGCTCCAGAGAGGGCAGGGCATCCGCCATTGCCCGCACTTCGGCGCGCCTGTCGAAATCCTTGCCGCCATAGCGATAGCTGTCCGTCGCGAACATCAGCTTCGGGGTAATCTGTCCGAAGCGGTCGATAACGCTGGCGGAGCCAAAGTCCGGAGAACAGCTCGACCAGATCGCGCCGATGCTCGCCGTCGCGAAGAAGGCGACGGCCGCTTCCGGAATATTCGGCATGTAGGAAACGACACGGTCTCCGGGCTTGATGCCGAGCTCGCGCATAGCCGTCGCGAGTTTGAAAACCTGATCCTTCAGTTCCGCCCAGCTGATTTTTCTCGCCGGGCCTTCCTCACCCGCTGCGTAGATTGCGGTTTTCTCGCCCTCCCCCTTTGATAGCAGAGCGCGGATATAGTTCACCCGCGCACCGGGGAACCATTCGGCGCCGGGCATCTTCTGTTGCCGCAGGACGCAGTCATGAGGCGTCGAGGAAACTACCCCGAAATAGCGCCAGATCGCTTCCCAGAAGCCCTCGATATCCGTTGCCGACCAGCGTCTTACGTCTTCATAGCTCTTGAAGCTGTGTCCGCATTCGTTGAGCCAGGCCGTGAAGGCAGTGATGTTGGCGTCCTCCGCTCTTTCCTTGGACGGTGTCCAGAGCAGATCTCCCATATTCGCCATGGCGCTTCTCCCCTCATGCCTTGGGCCCTTTTCTTGATCTTGATGCTAGGCAGCACCGGTTCGCCTATCCCCACCCCTTCGGGCGGCGCATAGCCTCGCTCGCTCACCGGTCTGGCGCTTCGTGCTCTCTGGCCGCTGCGCGGAGAGCGGGAGTTGGGTGAGGGGAAGCCGAGATCTGACGCGCTGCAGCAGAAAGAAGCGGACATAAAAAAGCTAGCAGTTCCAGCGCTTTCTCGGCTCTCTCCGCCTCGCCATCCTTTAGGGCGGGGCGCCTTCAGGCCCCGTCAATCACCATTCATGGAACGGTCCGGAATCGCGCTTGCGAATTCGAGAAAGGCCGGATGGGAGGAGAAGAGGGTGAGGGTATCCCTGCACGAAGAGGGGTTGGCTTGCGCATTTCAATGCGCGGCCAGCTGGGGTGCCGAAAGCCGTTCTTGGGGGGAGTTTCCGAGTGGATAGGCTGAGTGCGCGCATTGCCAGAGCAACGATGGCTCATCGCTGGCTATCGATGTTCATTCTCGTTGCGTTGACCGCGTTCTTTGCTTCGCAGCTGAAGAATGTCGAGCTGCGCACGATCTTCAGCGATCTCCTGCCGAGCAGCCACCCTTTCGTACAGACATACAAGGATCATCCGAATTTCGGAAATCCACTCACCGTCACCATCATGATCAAGCGCAAGGATGGCGGTGATATCTACAATCCTGAAACGCTGCAAAAGGTCTGGGATCTTACGCGCGACGTCGATCTCGCTCCCGCCGTCGATCACGATCAGATCCTGTCGGTCGCAACCGAAAAGGCACGCTATTCCGAGGCGACGCCAAACGGGATCGATTCCCGCCCTGTCATGGGCGACCACCCTCCGAGAACGGCAGCCGAGATTGAGGAATTTCGCACGCGGCTGCTGAAATCGCCCAATGTGCGCAATTTCATGGTGTCGGAAGACGGCACCGCCACCCTCATCACCGCGACCTTCATTGAGCGGCTGCTCGACTACGGTGAGACCTTCGAATATCTCGACAAGCTGGTGAAGGACGCGCGAGACGACAAGCACGACGTCCATATGGCTGGCCAGCCCGTTTTGACCGGCTGGGTCTACTACTACGAACTGCAGATGCTTGGCATCTTTGCGGTAACGGGCCTCGCTCTTCTCGTCGCGCTTGTTTTCTATATGAGGAATGTTGTTGGCGTCGTTGCGCCGCTTGCCACGAGCCTTGTCGCCGCGGTTTGGGGGTTTGGCTTTGTAGGTTGGCTCGGACAGCCGATCGAGCCGCTTATCATGGTGGTTCCGCTCCTTCTGGTCGCACGTTCCTTCAGTCATTGCGTCCAGTTCATCGAGCGCTTCTACGAGGTTCTCCATCACGTAAAGAACAGGAAGCGCGCTGCCGAAATCTCGCTGAGTGTGATGATGGTACCAGGCGTTCTGGGCATCACGACGGATGCTATCGGCCTCTTCCTGATCGGTGTCGCGCCGATCCCCGCCATGGAGCGTTTCGCGCTTTTCTGCGGCTTCTGGGCGATGATGCTCATTCCGACAAACGTCCTTCTCACGCCGCTCCTGATTATGCTGCTGCCGGAGCCGAAGAACGTGTCGCGTCTCGTCGGTGCGAAGCAGGGTGAAGCCAGGCATGGCCTCGTCAAGTGGATACTCCGCATCATTGCGCATCTCTCGTTCGGGCCTCGCGCCTGGGTTACGGCAGCCTGCCTCGTCGCCTTCACCGTCTTCAGCATTGGCAAGATCACGGACCTCAAGGTCGGCAATCCGGTCGAGGGCAGCAACCTTCTTTGGGACGATTCCGAGTTCAACGTCGCCGTTTCGAATATCAACGCCAACTTTCCGGGTCTGAATACGCTTGAGATCGTCTTCGAGTCGAAATCGCCGGATAGCCTCGAGCGAGTGGTCCGTAAGGCGGAAACCGCGCTCACCATGCAGCGGTTGCAGCATATGCTGGAAAGCCAGCCCAATCCGCCCGAGGCATCGCTCTCCTTTGCCGACTATCTGCCGGAGGCAAACCGTCTCTTCAGCGGCGGTAATCCTAAATGGGCGCCGCTCGATCATGACGACGCGGCTGTGAGCGCGGCTGCTGGCGCGCTCATGGTCGGCACCGGCCCCAAGGCCTTCCTTCACGTCGCCGACTTTGAGCAGAGAAACGGCACGGTTTCGCTCTGGTACAAGGACAACAAGCAGGAAACGGTCGACGCGGCGCTGCATCAGGCGCGCTCTGCGCTCGCTATTATCGGAACGGAGTTCGACGATTTCCGGATTCGCCTCGGCAGCGGCACCATCGCGCTCCAGCAGTCGATCAACGACACGGTAGATCTCTACCAGTGGATCATTCTGGGCCTGCTGAACGCGGTAATCCTCGTCACTTGCAGCATTGCCTATCGTTCGGTTGTGGCCGGTATCCTGCTGCTGATCCCGGTCAACCTGTCGAACCTCTTCCTCGGCGCGGTGATGACGGAGATGGGCATCGGCCTTGACGTTAACACGTTGCCGATCGCCGCGATCGGTGTGGGTGTCGGTATCGACTACGGAATATATCTCCTCAGCCGCATCTACGAGGAATATCAGATGCGCAAGGAGATGGCCGACGCGATCCTGACCGCGGTGACGACAACCGGCAAGGCGATCTTCTTTACCGCGACCATCGTGCTCATAGGGATTCTGCCCTGGTACTTCCTGTCGGCGCTCAAGTTCCTTGCCGATATGGGGCTGCTGCTTGTGATGGTGATGCTGATCAACATGGTGATCGCGCTCATCGTGGTGCCGCTGCTCGTCTGGATCATCAGGCCGCGTTTCATCGAATCCACGGAATTGCTGGTGAGCGAGGGAATAGACCTTGCGGCCCTGGCCGAAGAAAGCAGCCAAAAGCTCCGGGCGAAGCCGTCGGAGACCAATCAAAACCTGAAAACCGAGCTGGTTGAGGTGGCGCCGGCGCAGCCCTGAGGGGTTGGCGGGTTCCTGTCCTGTTGGGAGGAGGAAGGAAATGCGAATTCGTAAATACGACAGAGACTTTACACGGCGGGCTTTCCTCGAAAAGTCGCTGAAGGGTGTTGCTGCGGCGGGACTGCTCTCACCGCTCTGGCCCGAGATCGCGCGATCCGGCACCATCGACAAGGTCTATCCGGACGAACTTCTGTCGATCGAGCTTTATACCAAAGGCGCGATCAAGCCGGGCGACGTCGTCACGGCGGAGAACGTCGATGTCGTGAAAGACCTTCTGGATCCGATCGCTTACCGGCAAGTGAAGGAGATGGGCCGCCGCATCAACATCGTCGAGACGACGACCGATGTGACGAAGCTCTTTCCGCATGAATATCTGGAGGCGACGCTGAGCAATGCCGGCAAGGCAAAGTTCGATGCGAACGGGAATGTCGTTACCTCAGATGGAAAGCCCTGGATTGGTGGCAACCCCTTCCCGAACGCGCAGACCGGTGAAGAGGCATTCTATAATCTCACCATGTCCTGGGGCCGCCACGACGAATCCGTTTACGGCGTGCGCGACTGGGATATCTCGCCTGATGGTAATCTGTCCTATCAGTACGATTTCATCTGGGCGGAACAGAATACTGTCGGTCTCGTCAACAAGCCTTCGCCCTATCTCGAAGGTGAGGAAGACAAGCTGCGGTATCAGGCGGTGTGGTTCACGTCCCCGACCGATGCGAAGGGCACCGCCTTCCTCAATACCTGGTACTACGATCAGCGCGAATTCCCCGATCTGCTTGGCTATCTGCCGGCGTTCAAGCGCGTCCGTAACTTCCCGACCAACCAGCGCTTCGAGCCTCTGGTGCCGGGCATCACCATATTCCTGTCCGATGCCTGGGCCGCGGGCGATCCGATGCTCACATGGGGCAACTACAAGGTGATCGGCACGAAGCCGCACCTCGGAGCCGTCTCCGGGAACTGGACCGGCAAGCGTAATCCGAACTGGGAACGCGATGTGCACGGCGGTCCGAAAGGGCAAACCTTCTTCGAGGACTACAAGGAGCTTGTGCCCGAAGTGCTTGTCGTCGAGGCCGAGCCGATCGGCTATCCGCGCGCACCGGTGAGCAAGAAGCGGGTCTATATCGACGTCCGCAACATGATGTTCGTCTCCTACCTCACCTTCGACAGGCGGGGCGAGCTCTGGAAGTCCTTCGAGCCGGCCTTCAGCCAGTACCAGGACGGCGATGCAACCTACATGGATGGCAGCCATCCGCTGTGGTCCTGGACACATGTGCATAGCCACGACATCCAGACAAACCGCATGAGCCGTTTCGTGCAGGCAAAGCAGATCACCGGCGGCTTCGGCCCCGAATACAACATCGGGCCGGAAATCTACGACAAGTATCTGACGGCGCAGGCAATTCGCCGCTTTGGTACCTGAGTGAAACGCTGGCGGGGCACGGGACGGTTTCCCGTGCCCGCATGCCGTGAGGGAACAATGTTGAGAAGAATACCTGTCTTGCTTCTCCTTGCCTGCCTTCTGCCCGCATTTGCGGAAGCGGCGACGGACGATCCTGCGCTTCGCTATCGGGGCACGCCGCACGACGCGCTCTACGACATTGCTTTCGATGGCTCCTATGGATTGGCGGTCGGTAGCGGCGGGACCGTTCTTGAAAGCACGGATGGCGGGAGAAGTTGGGCGGCAGGTGTGCGGCCGAATACGGAGCTGGCTTTGCTCGGTGTCGCCGTGGAGGGAGAGCGCCGGTTTCTCGTCAGTCAGTCCGGAAAGATCTTTCGCTACGACGGCGCTGGTTGGAGCGAAGTCGAAAGCGGCACCGATGCACGCCTCTTTCAGGTAGCGCTCGGAGCGGGTGGACTTGTCGTGGGCGTCGGCGGCTTCGGCGCAATTCTGGTCTCGCAGGATGATGGGCTTACCTGGTCTTCGCCGAAGCTCGACTGGATGGCGATCCTCGACGACTACGTCGAACCGCATCTCTACGCCGTGGAAATTGTCGGCGACAGGATCACGGTCGCGGGAGAATTCGGCCTCGTCCTTCAGTCGCCTGACCGCGGATCGACATGGAGTGTGGTGCGGCGGGGCGTGGAGTCGATCTTCGACTTCACTCTGAATGAAAAGGGCGGAGGGGTCGCCGTGGGCCAGAACGGACTGGTGCTGGGCACATCCGATGGCGGACGGACGTGGAAGGAACTCACCGCGCTCGGCGAAACAAATCTTTTGGGCGTATGGCAATCGGGCACTAGAGCTTTCGCTGTGGGTATTCGCGGCGCCTACGCCAGTCATGACAGCGGCAAGACCTGGAAGTCCGTGGTGCGAAGCGACATCGAAACGGGATGGTATCAGGCGGTTGCCTCGTCCGCACCGAGGGACAAGCCCATTCTTGTCGGTCACCGGGGAAGAATTCTGGAACTGGATGAGTGAACCGCTGGAGCGGTTTGGAATTGACGTCGACCCGTAACGGGTTATCCAAGGGAGGGGAGAAGATGTCTGCTAAAGCGATCGGAAAGGCCGGGGGACTTCTTGCGGGGACGGTGTTCGCTATGGCGGCGCTGGCAACCGGTGCTCGGGCTGCAGACTACAATGTACAGGGCTTCATCCGGCAGGAACCGGCGATCAAACTTACCGATGAGGAGAATCCCTATAACCAACAGGGAAACATCTTCAACGGCCGCACCGTTACGCTCGACTCGACAGGCCTGGGCGGCGTCGTGACGACGACGACGCGGCCGATAGATAGCGCGGACAACGCATTCAACCTGATGGCGACGCGTCTTGAGGTCGATTTCCAGGCGAACTTCAACTCCAACTGGAGTGGCTTCGCGAAGTTGCGTGGCTATTTTCAGCCGGACATCTTCGATGGTTACGGCGATCCGGAATTTTTCGAAACGGATCTCTGGAGCGGGGGGCGAGGTACGTTCCTTGAAGCGAATGGCCGAAACTACATGGTCGACCTTCCTTCGCTTTATCTCGACTACGCCGACGGGCCGGTCTGGTTGCGTCTCGGCAATCAGCAGATCGCCTGGGGCGAGTCGCTGTTCTTCCGGGTGCTCGACGTGCCGAATGGCCTCGATCTTCGCCGTCACCTTCTGCTCGATCTCGTAGCGGAAGAATTTGCTGATGAGCGCGTCGCAGCGCCGGGTGTTCGCGGTTCCTACCGCGTGACAAACGATATCGAGATCGAAGGGTTCACACAGCTCTTCAGCCCGTCCGTACTCGCGAATCCGGACACGCCCTACAATGTGATCCCTTCGCAGTTCACCATCCATCAGGAAGAGGGCTTCGACGACGCCGAAGGCTCGATGAATGTCGGCGGCCGTGTTCAGGCGCAACTTGGCGATCTCGCGCTGCAGGCGATTGCGGTTAACCGGCGTAATCCCGACGGCGTCTTTCACTGGACGGACTCCGGGGATCCGATTCTGGGCGGTACGCCTTTCTCGATGAGCAACACCGGTGTCTATTCCGCGCAGGAATGGTTCACTTACGCGGGAATGGCGCGGCTCAACGGCTTCGCCGGGTTCAACACGGCAATCCGGGAATTCCAGCCCGCAACAGGCGGTCTTGGCGCGGCCGAAGTGCCGACACAGGCGCTGGCAGCAGCGGAACTCGACTTCTTCTTCCAGGCGCTTGGGCCGCTTCGGGGACACATCGCACGCGTATATCCGCGCGAGAATATCTTCGGTCTCGGTGCGAACTATGTCGTGAACGCGGGCGCCGGCTCCTTCTTTGATCAGCTCGTCATCCGCAGTGAGTTCACCTGGACGCCGGACAAGACCTTCACAAGCCCGGACCTCAGCCGCTCGCATATCGTGGAGGACGAGTATGTGGCTTCGCTGGTCTTCGAGAAGTATCACCGCTTCTCGCAGGAGTTTCCGGCGACCTTCATGGTTCTCCAATATCTCTTCAAGTCCGAGAGCGACATGTTTGGCCGCCATCTGAGTGGCATGGGAGCTACGGGCGCACGCACCAGCGGCCTGCCGGAAGGTGAGGACTCGTTCAACGCCATTGCCTTCGCCGTGCAGCAGCCCTTCCCGAACCTGATCTGGCGGGCGGACTTTTCTGTTCTTTACGACGTGAATGGCGGTGCGCTTATTCAGCCGGGCCTGAAGTGGAAGCCCAACGAAGCATGGACTGCGGAAGTCTTCGCCAATGTCACGCTTTCCGATGGCGGTAACGACGACATCATCGATACGATCGACTGGGCCGATGAAGTGACTTTCCGCATCACTTATCAGTTCTGAGGCCGTTCAAAGCGAGTTCCGTCCGGAGTGCCGGCGTAGATACATGGCTGCCTTGCGGCATCGTGTTCCCCCTAAGGCACACCGGTTCTCCGGACGGATACCGTTGGTTCAGAGACAGCGGGTATGACTGAAGATGGCGGCGTATATCGGACGCTTCACGCATGATTACTCGCGGCGCTTGTTCCTGAGCCGTCTGGCGAAGGGGATCGTAAGCCTCGGTGTCACGGCGCCGCTCTGGAAGACTCTCGCCGCGCATGGCGACGCGACAGGAGCTTATCCGGACGAGCTTCTGTCCATTGAGGCCTATACCAAAGGCGTCATCTCGACCGGCGGATATATCGACGCTAACAACGTCGATCTGGTGAAGGAGCTGCTCGACCCGATCCGTTACCGCCAGATCAAGGAGATGGGGCGCGTTTTGGAAGTGGTGCCGCCCACTACCGATATCATGGCACTGAGCCCCTGGGAGTATATCGAAGCGACGTTGAAGAACCAGGGGAAGGCGAGGTTCGACAATACAGGAAATGTCGTCACCCTCGATGGCGACCCCTGGATTGGCGGTAACCCATTTCCCGAGCCTGGCAGCGCGCTGGAAATATTTGCGGCGCTTACATTGAGCTGGGGACGGCACGACGTCTCGGTTTATGCCACGAAGGAATATGATCTCGGTCCGGAGGGATTTGTCGACTACACATATGAGTCCGTCTGGGCGGAGCTTGCGCCTGTCGGGCGCATCGTGGTCGACCCGAAACCGTACTGGCCGGAGTTTCGCGACAAGCTTCGGTTCCAGTCCGTCGCCTTCACCTATCCCAACGAAGAGAAGGGGACGTCCTTCCTGAACATCTGGCCTTATGACCAGAATGAATTTCCCGAACTTTACGGTTACCTGCCCGCATTCAAGCGGATCAGGCGTTTTCCGACCAATCAGCGGTTCGAGCCGCTGATCGCGGGTTCGACCATGTATCTTTCCGATGCCTGGGCGGCGGGTGACCCTTTATTGACCTGGGGCAATTACCGGCTTGTGCATCAGGGGCCTGCGCTCGCGGCCTTGTCGGAGGGGTGGGAGGCAGGTCATCCGAATTGGGAACACAAGACGCATGGCGGCCCAAACGGCGTAAGCTTCTGGGATACGAAGGTGCAGCTTGTTCCGGAAGCCCTCGTGGTTGAGGCTGAACCGGTGAAGTTCGCTCGTGCTCCCGTTGGCAAGAAACAAGTCTGGTTCGATGCCAGAACCATGCTTCCCTTCGTGATGGTCTCGTTCGACCGGAAAGGGGAGGTCTTTCGCTCCTTCGATGGTGCCTTCTCTCTTTACAAGAAGGGGGCGGAGGCGGTCATGGACGGGGCGCACCCTTACTGGTCATGGACACATGTTCACGCCCATAACATCCAGACGAATCGCATCACACGGCTTGAGCAGGTGCGCCGCATCACAGGAGGGCATACGATGATGGTCAACGACCAGTCGGCATTCGACCGCTATCTCACGACCAACGCCCTTCGACGGCTTGGAACCTGAGGCTATCCGGCCGGTTCAACGCGAAGCACGGCGCCGTCTTCACCGTCCGTCACCAGATAGAGATATCCGTCCGGTCCGGTCGCGACGTCCCTGATCCGCTGGCCGAGTTCGGAGAAGAGTTCTTCCTGGCCCACGACCTTGCCGTCTTCCATGTCCACACGGCGCACTTGTTGAGCGGCAAGTGCGCCGACGAAAAGATCTCCTTCCCACTGTGGAAAGACGCTGCCGCGGTAGAGCGTAAAGCCGCAGGGTGCGATGGATGGCGTCCAGCTGAGCAGCGGCTGTTCCATCCCCTCATATTCCGTGAAGGGAGAAATCCGGGCGCCTGAATAGTCGATCCCCCAGGTAATCACCGGCCAGCCGAAATTCTTGCCTGGCTCGATGATGTTGATTTCGTCGCCGCCTTGCGGACCGTGTTCATGCTCATAAACCCGGCCTGATGTTTCATCATAGATGAGGCCCTGCTGGTTGCGATGGCCGTAACTCCAGATTTCAGGGCGCGCCCCTTCCTCGTCTACAAAAGGATTGTCTTCGGGAATGCTTCCGTCCCGGTTGATGCGGACAATCTTGCCGAGATCGTTGTCTAGGCGCTGCGCTTGCTCCCGATAGTCGAAGCCATCGCCGACCGCGATCAGCAAAGTGCTGTCAGGAAGGAATGTCATCACTCCGCCGTAATGCACCGGCGTGTCCTTGGTGGGGGCCGCGTCGAAGATCACTTCGAGGTCGGAAAACGCCTTTCCATCGAAGCGGGCTCGCGCGACGCGCGTACCGTTCTCGTCTGGTGTGCCATGCGCATAGGAAAGATAGACATATCCGTTGTCGCTATAGTCGGGGTCTGGAAGCACTTCGAAAAGGCCGCCCTGGCTTTCGAAATAGACATCCGGCACCCCGGGTAGGGGTTCGGACAGAGCGCCGTCTTTCAAAACGCGGATCACGCCCGGCAACTGAACGATCAGCATCGAGCCATCCGGCATGAAAGTGAGATTCCAGGGATGATCGAGGTTTTCCGCCAGCGGTGTGATCCGGTAGGCGTCTGTGGTGGAAGACGTTTCTTGTGCTGCCGACAATCCCGGCAGCGCTGTCAGAAAGACTGTGCCCGCCAGAACGCCAGTTGCGAATGCCCGTTTCATCATCGGATGTTTCCCGTCCCCACCGCTGTTATTCTGTGCAATCATAGCGCCACTTTGCGAGCGAAAGAAATGAGGGGGAAATGCGTATCGGTAAGGTAGTGCTGGGTTTCGTCCTGGCCGTGATCGTGACAACCGTCCTGGGTTGTATCGCCCACACGCAATTCGTTCTCTCGGAGCTTTCCGCTCTCGGCGTTGAAATCACCGTTTCTGATCGTCTCTCGACCACGGCCCAGGATATCGCTGGAATGGGGCCGATGTTCGGAATGATCATTGCAATTGCTTTTCTGGTCGCGATGTCCGCGGCTGCGCTGGTCTACAGGATGGCGGGAACGCAGCGCAGCCTGGTCTATGGCGTGGCAGGCGCCGTTGCGCTGGCGGTTGCCTTGACGGCGATGGGCATCGTCTTCGACATTACGCCGATTGCCGGAGCAAGATCGACCCTCGGCTTCCTCGCGCAGGTAGCGGCTGGTGCACTGGGTGGCCTCGTCTTTGCCAGGATGACGCGCTAGGCCCTCAGTTCCCGTTTCTCTCGATTGCCAGTCCCAGTTTCACGCAGACCATGGCGGCTCTCGTTCTATTTTGAACGCCGAGCGCTCTGAATATGGCTCCGAGATGGACCTTCACGGTACCTTCCGTGAGGTTGAGCGTCTGGGCGATTTCCTTGTTCGAATGGCCCTTGCCGACAAGCACCAATACGTCGAGCTGTCTGGGAGTAAGTGTTGCGATCACGGAGTCGCGCGTATGTTCTGCGCGTCCGAGAGTGTTCATTGCCTCGATCACTTCCTGCGGAAAATGAATGCCGCCATGAAGAACGGTTTCGAGGATATTGGCGATTCTTGCGCGCGGCGATCCTTTCGGGATGAAACCGGAAGCGCCCGCTCGCAGTGTGTCGAGGATGGTTTCCCGGTCCTCGCGGCCTGAAATCACTACGAGCGGCGTACTCGGCAGACGGGCTCGGAGCGTCGAAATGCCATTGAAGCCCTCCATCCCCGGCATGCCGAAATCGACGAGCGCCATGTCGATATCCACCTGCCTGTCCACTTGAATCAGAGCCTCGGTGAAATTGTCCGCTTCGACGACTTCTGCATCGGAAAACGTATCTTCCACGATCAACTTGAGCCCATCGCGAAAAAGCACGTGATCGTCGGCAATCAGAATTTTCATACGGTCTCTGTCGGATAGGGAGGGTGTTGTCGGCCAGCCCCGGGATCGTGAATCGATCTCCGATAATTCCCTCGCAATTATGGCAGGTCAACGTGGGGCCTATATCTAAAGACATATGCCTGTCGTCAGTGTTTTGGGGTGCACATCTCAGGCGGCCAGCGCGCGACCGCGGCCGGAAGTATTGTGTTTTCGATGCTTCACTTGAGGGCAACTTGCTGAAAAAGCGCAGAAAAGAGGGAGTTTTTCAGGGCTGAGATCGCCGCCCCAGTTGCCATTGCCCGATAATCTGTGCAGCCTTGGCATAGTCGCTGCGTTTCCCCGCCCGAGGGCCGGATTATCCCGGTCCGGATTCTTGTCCGAGTGTCAAAGAGGCATCTTGCCGAGAGCAGCCAGAGCATATGTCCGGTACGTCGAAGCGGTGAACCGCGTGGTCGGCCGGGCCGTCATGTTCCTCATCTTCGCGATGATCGGCATTCTCCTCTACGCATCGATTTCTCGCACCATGTTCAATGTACCGATCTCCTGGGTGATGGAGATGGGCCAGTTTCTGCTTGCCGCTTACTACCTGCTGGGCGGTGGCTACTCCATGCAGCTCAATTCGCATGTGCGGATGGATCTTCTTTACGGGCGTTTGTCGCCTCGCAAGATGGCCTTCACTGACACAATCACGTCGTTCTGTCTGATCTTCTATCTTGTCGTGCTGTTGATGGGGGGAATCTCGAGCACGGAATACGCCATTACCTACAATCAGGTGAATTACACGGCTTGGGCGCCACCCCTATGGCCCATCAAGGTCATCATGACTATCGGCATCGCGCTGATGCTTCTGCAGGCGATCGCCTTCTTCTTCCGCGATCTGGCGCGCGTTCGCGGCGAGGAGATTGAATGAGCTACGAACTCATCACTCTGCTGATGTTCTCCTCGCTCATGGTGATGCTGCTCACCGGCCAGCGTGTCTTCGGGGCGATCGGTTTTGTGGCTGCCGCCGCGGCTCTTCTCCTGTGGGGTGATGGTGCGTCTGAAATGCCTTTCAACGCCAGCTTTCAGGTGTTGAACTGGTATCCGCTGCTGACGCTGCCGCTCTTCATTTATATGGGCTACATGCTCTCGGAGTCGGGGATAGCCAACGACCTCTATCGCATGTTCCATGTCTGGGCTGGCCCGTTGAAAGGCGGTCTTGCCATCGGAACCATTGGTTTGATGGTTGTGATCTCTGCCATGAACGGCCTCAGCGTTGCGGGCATGGCCATCGGTGCAAGTGTTGCGCTGCCTGAATTGTTGAGGCGCGGCTACGACAAGGTCATGGTGACCGGTGTTATTCAGGCCGGAAGCTCGCTCGGGATTCTCATTCCGCCGAGCGTCGTGCTTGTTCTCTATGCGATGATCGCCCGGCAGCCCGTTCTTCAACTCTGGCTCGCGGGCATTCTGCCGGGTCTTCTGATGGCGCTGTTGTTCGGCATCTACATCTATTTTCGCTGCAAGTGGAATCCTTCGCTCGGCCCTGCATTGCCCGAGGAGGAACGTGAGAAGATCACATGGAGCGAAAAGATAGGGCTACTGAAGGCCGGTATCGCACCCATCCTGATCTTCGCATCGATGATGGGTCTTTTCTTCACCGGTGTTACGAGCCTCGTCGAAAGCTCGGCCGTGGGGGCAACCGCGGCAACGCTCACGGCGCTCTTGAAACGCCGCCTCAACTGGCGCGTGATGGACGATACGATGCGTCAGACACTGAGCATCACCTGCATGTTCATGTGGATCATCCTCGCCGCGCTTTGCTTCGGCGCCGTTTACGACGGTCTTGGTGCAAAGAATGCGATCAAGATCCTCCTGCTCGATACCTGGGAGCTTGGGCCGTGGGAAATTCTCGTCATGATGATGATTTCCTTCGTCGTCCTTGGAATGTTCCTCGATGACACGGCCATGCTAGTCATCGTCGCGCCTCTCTATATTCCTCTCGTCCGGAGCCTGGGTTTCGATCCGATCTGGTTCGGCGTTCTCTATGTGATCACCTGTCAGGTGGCCTATATAACGCCGCCCTTTGGCTACAATCTATTTCTCATGCGCGCCATGGCGCCGCCTGAGATAACTCTTGTGGACATCTACCGCTCAATCGTACCGTTTGTGATGATTATGCTTGTCACGATATCGATCGTGATGGCGTTTCCGCAGCTCGCCCTTTGGTTGCCCGAAATGTACAACGGGCGTTAGGAGTCGACTTAGAAAGTTCAGGCGTTCAAGGCAGTAGCGGATTTCTTCGTGCGTGTGGGCCGGGTCTGGCATTGGGGCTGGATACGACCCGTAACCATCCAGAGAAGAAGGAGTCTTTCAGATGACTGATGATCCCAAGCAGATGAACAAACGCGACTTTCTGAAAAAGGCGGGTGTCGGCGTCGCAGCCGTCGGCGCGTCCACTCTTGCGGCGCCGGCTGTTGTGCGGGCGCAGTCGCCGATCAAATGGCGCCTTCAGACCTATGCGGGACCGGCTCTCGCCGAACATGTGATCAAACCGTCAATCGACGCATTCAACACCGCCGCGAACGGCGAGATGGTGATCGAACTCTATACGTCCGATCAGCTCGTGCCGCAGGGCGAGCTCTTCCGCGCCGTTCAGAACGGAACGATCGACGCGGCGCAAAGCGACGACGACTCGATGGCCGCTCCCGTCGACGTGTCTGTGTTCGGCGCCTATTTCCCGTTTGCCTCGCGCTACAGCCTCGACGTACCGGTGCTTTGGGAGTGGTACGGACTTCGCGAGATATGGGAGGAGGCTTATGCCGAGGTGCCTGGCGTCACCTGGCTCAGCACCGGTTCCTGGGATCCCTGCAACTTCGTGACGACGAAACCGATCCGCAAGCTCGACGACCTCAAAGGCCTGCGCGTCTTCACATTCCCCACGGGTGGCAAGTTCCTGGAGCGGTTTGGCGTCGTGCCGGTCACGTTGCCTTGGGAGGACATCGAAGTGGCCATCCAGACCAACGAACTCGACGGCGTTGCATGGTGCGGCGCGACCGAGACCTATACGGTCGGTTGGGCGGACATCAACAAATACTACCTCACTAACAACATCTCGGGCGCCTGGGCCGGTTCCTACATTGCAAACACCGAGAAGTGGGAGGCGCTGCCGGATCATCTGAAGACGCTGTTCAAGCTCTGCATCGACAGTTCGCACTACTATCGCCAGCACTGGTATTGGTGGGGTGAAGCTCATTACCGCACCACGGGGGGCAAACTGGAGCTCACCACGATTCCCGAAGAGGAATGGAAAACGGTGGAAGATGAGGCGATGAAGTTCTGGGACGAAGTTGCGCAGAAAAGCGAGCGCAACGCGCGCGTCGTTCAGATCCTCAAGAACTACGCCGATACGATGCGCAAGGCCGGCGCGCCCTACCGCTACGGCTGAAGTTTCTCGATACCGGGAAACCCGGAGGGCTCCGCTGCGAGGCGGAGCCCTTTGTGCTTGAAGGAACCCGGAACAGCGCAGGTCGTTCCTCTCTTAACTGTACAGGGATCGCGCAGAGCCGGGAGATCGAACCGTGCAAGGCAAGGGAAAAATCAAGGTATTCCTGGTTTTCCTGTCGTTGTTCCTCTTTGCAGTAGCCTGCGATGACTATCCGAAGGATCCGGAAGGTACTTTGGACAGGGTGCGGGGCGGGACCGTCTATGCGGGCATCGTCGAAAACCCTCCCTGGGCGGAGATCGACGGCGGGACGGTAAGTGGCATTGAGACTCAACTCGTCGAGCAGTTTGCGGCCTCACTTGATGCCGAGGTTCATTGGGCCGACATTTCCGGCCCGACCGCGATGCGTGCTCTTGAAGAGCGCAAGCTCGACATTGTTGTAGGCGGCTTTCAACAGGACGATCCATGGAAATCGAAGGTCGGTTTTTCCCGGCCCTATGTTCCCGGGAAAAAGCATGTCATGGCCGTTCTCAAAGGCGAGAACGCATGGCTTGTCGCTCTCGAAACATACTTGTCCCGGCATGAGAGCGAAGCTCGGGAGCTGTTGGCGGAGACGCAGCAATGAGAACGCGCGAAGCTTTCGTCTGGCCGGACGACAAGGCGGCTCTTCGCCGCCGCGCGATACGTCTGGAATGGATAACGCTCGCCGCGATGAGCAGCGTCATTCTGGTTCTCTATCTTGTGCTCGGCAATGCGCAGGCCACGCGGACGGCGTGGATCGAGGATGTGCTGAGTCTCATTCCGGCAATGGCTTATCTGGCCGCCGCATCGGTAGAGCGCCGTGGACCGACCAAGCGATTTCCCTTTGGTCTTTATCGCTCCGTTTCCATCGCTTACCTGGTCGGCGCAACGGCAACGCTGTTGGTTGGCGTCTACCTTCTGGTCGAAAATGGCATGGCGCTTTCAAAGGCGGAGCATCCGACTATCGGTCTCATGTCTGTGGCTGGATATGACATCTGGGGCGGTTGGCTGATGATGGCGGCTTTGCTCTACAGCATTATCCCCCCGGTTATCCTCGGCCGTCTGAAGATGCCGATCGCTCGTGAAATCCACGACAAGCCGCTCATCGCCGATGCGAGCATGCAGAAGGCTGACTGGATGACGGGCGTCGGTGCAATCGTTGGAATTGTTGGCGTTGGCCTCGGCTTCTGGTGGGCAGACGCTGTGGCGGCGATTTTCATTTCTCTCGATGTGATCCACGACGGCGCCCGGCACGTCTGGCGCGCGATGGGGGACCTTGCGGACCGCATTCCTCACACGGTTGATCGTGACAAGCTACATCCGGCAATCGAGAGCGCAAGAAATGCAGCGATCTCCGTTGCGGGCATCAGGTCGGTGGAAGTGAAACTGCGGGAGGAGGGGCATCTTCTGACAGGCACCGTCTACGCGGAGCTTATCGATGAAGAGGATGTGACCTCTCGGCTCGACCATATTCGAGATGCGGTGGAGGCGAGTGACTGGCGTCTCTACGATATTGTAGTGACACCGGTCCACCCTAGAGACCTCTGGAATGTGAAGTCTTCCTGAAGAAGAACCTTCTTTGACAGATAGTAAGGCTCCGTTATCATCTTCCGCAAAGCAAATGAACTTGGAACGCCGCACGTAAAGAAGGCGGCATGATATGTGAGGGATGAAATGTCGGAGAAAACGGGAAGCGGCGGTGCGCAGACTATCAATGCGGGCGAACTGGGATTCGATCCGGTTGCGCTGAAAGAGAAATACAGGGCCGAACGCAACAAGCGTCTGCGGTCCGACGGCAACGAGCAATATGTCGAGATCAAGGGACAGTTTGCCCACTATCTCGACGATCCTTATGTCGAGACCGGATTCACGCGGGAGCCGCTGAGCGACGAAGTAGATGTCGTCGTCGTGGGTGGCGGATTTGGCGGGCTGCTCGCAGGTGCGCGCCTGCGCGAGGCAGGCGTCGAACGGGTCCGCATGATCGAGAAGGGCGGTGACTTCGGAGGCACCTGGTACTGGAACCGATATCCTGGCGCTGCCTGCGATATCGAGTCCTATATCTACCTGCCTCTTCTGGAGGAGGTCGGCTACATACCTGTCGAGAAATACTCGAAGGCAGCTGAAATTCTCGAACACAGCCGCGCCATCGGCCGCCACTTCGATCTCTATCGCGATGCTCTCTTCCAGACGGAAGTGAAGGAAATGCGTTGGGACGAATCTTCCGCGCGCTGGATCGTCCATACGAATAGAGGGGACGCCATCAAGGCGCGCTTCGTGGTCACCGCGAGCGGCCCGCTGCACCGTCCGAAGCTTCCCGGTATTCCGGGCATCGAAGGTTTCAGGGGGCACTCCTTTCACACGAGCCGCTGGGACTATGGTTACACCGGCGGCGACTGCAATGGTGGCCTCGAAAAGCTGAAGGACAAGCGCGTCGGCATTATCGGTACCGGCGCGACAGCCGTGCAATGCGTGCCGCATCTCGGTGCACATGCGAAAGAGCTTTATGTTTTCCAGCGTACGCCCTCATCGATCGACGTGCGCAACAATCGGCCGACCGACCCCGATTGGGCCAGGAGCCTCGAGCCTGGCTGGCAACAGCACCGGATGGACAACTTCAACACGCTCGTGTCCGGAGGTTTCCAGGAAGAGGATCTCGTCAATGACGGCTGGACCGACATCATCGGCAATCTGCTCGTTATGGCGCGCAAGAAAACCGAAGGGGTGTCGCCCGCTGAAATGGCCGAGATCGTTCAGCTGGCAGACTTCAAGAAGATGGAGTCGATACGCGCCCGTGTCGATAATGTCGTGAAGGATCCCGGCACCGCCGATGCGCTGAAGCCCTGGTACAACCAGTTTTGCAAGCGGCCCTGCTTCCACGATGAGTATCTTGCGACCTTCAACCGGCCGAATGTTCATCTGATCGATACGGCGGGCAGGGGAGTGGAGCGTATAACGGAAAATGCCATTGTCGCGAACGGGCAGGAATACGAGATCGATTGCCTCATCTATGCCACGGGTTTCGAGGTGGGTACCGGGTATACGCGCCGCGCGGGTTTCGAAATCTACGGTCGCGATGGTCTCTCGCTCACAGAGAAGTGGAAAGACGGTGTTTCTTCTCTCCACGGCATGCACACGCGGGGATTCCCGAACTGCTTTATCGTTTCGAATGCACAGGCCGGGTTTACCGCCAATTATCCGCATATGCTGAACGAGCAGTCGAAACACCTCTCCTACATCGTGAAGCAGTGCATCGACCGGCAGGCGAGGGTGGTGGAAACATCGCAGGAGGCGGAGGATGCCTGGGTGGATGAGGTGATGAAGGTCGCCGTCTTCAACCGCCGCTATCTGGAGGAGTGCACCCCCGGCTACTACAACAACGAGGGGCAGCCTTCCGAGGCCGCCATCCGCAACGGGTTCTACGGCGCGGGGTCGGTGGCTTTCATCAAGATCCTCGAGGACTGGCGGGCAAAAGGCGATCTGCCGGGCCTCGAATTGCATTGATTTCAGAGTGTTGACGAAATGGGGGACGGCGACTAGTTTGCGCCCGCGTAACCAGAGCGCGCCGTCCCTCGAATCGTCATGAGAATGGCGAAAATCGAGGGTCAGCCTGCGTTTTGGGGGATCGTCTAATGGTAGGACAGCGGACTCTGACTCCGCCAGTCTAGGTTCGAATCCTAGTCCCCCAGCCACTTTCCGAGATTTGCTCCTGCGCCTCGCCCCATCCTTTACCGGGCGGCTGAGGCTGCTACACTTCACCCAACTGAAATATAGGGAATCCGGTCGATAGCGCGGCCTGCCTCCGGCGGTTGTCCCGCGCTTCCCGGGTCTGAGCAAAGTGCACCATGAAGGTGACGGCGGCATGTCGGGTTCCGGCGAACCCTCTGCCGCTAATGAGGGCCTGTCGCGGGCTCCATCCGCCGCCAAGGAACCGGCCGCTGAAGGCGAAGCGGCGGGCACAGTGAATCTGCGGGGCAAGGAAGAGGGCGCTGCTCGGAAATCGCGCCGTCGCGGCCGCCGCGGCAGGGGGCGCCGCAAGGAAGAAGCCCGAAAGGAAGCGGCGAAGGAGAAGGCGCCGCTCGCTCCCCCGGCGAAACCGGTACGCAAGGCGCCGAGGAGCCAGCCCTCCACAGACAAGCTGTATGCAGCTCTCGATCTTGGCACCAATAATTGCCGCCTCTTGATCGCCCGCCGCGCGCCGGATGGCTTCAAGGTCGTCGATGCCTATTCTCGAATAGTCCGCCTTGGCGAGGGGCTTGCGCTCACGGGATCTCTGAGCGAAGCGGCCATGACGCGCGCGATAGAGGCGCTACGGATATGTGCCGACAAGATGTCCCGCCGCGGCGTTTCGCGGTCGCGGACCATTGCAACAGCCGCCTGCAGGACGGCGCTTAACGGTACCGATTTCATCGACCGGGTAAGGCACGAGACAGGCCTGTCGCTGGAGATCGTCTCCACGGAAGACGAGGCGCGCCTCGCAGTCGCTGGATGTGCGCCGCTCCTCGACAAGTCTTGCGCATCCGCGCTCGTGTTCGATATCGGCGGGGGCTCCACCGAGCTGATATGGGTTCGGATGGATGGTCCCGATGGCCGCCACCCGGCGATTGCCGACTGGATATCGCTCCCTTGCGGGGTCGTTACCCTTGCCGAACGGCATGGCGGCGTGGAAGTGCCGCGCGAGGTCTATACACGGATGGTGGACGAAGTGAGCGGACAGCTCGATCCCTTTCTCGAGCGGTTGAAGACTTCCACAGGCAAGGCGTCTTCCGGCTTCCATCTGCTTGGCACCTCGGGCACGGTCACGACCATCGCCGGCGTGCATCTGGGGCTGAACCGCTACGATCGGACGCGCGTGGATGGTGTCTGGATTTCGCCGGCGGATGTGCATGGCGTTACGCAATCTCTCCTCGAGATGGACTATCGAAGCCGCGCCGCTCATCCTTGCGTGGGGCAGGAGCGCGCAGACCTGGTGCTGGCGGGCTGCGCCATATTCGAGGCTATCGCCCGGGCCTGGCCGGCCGACCGGCTGCGCGTCGCGGATCGGGGCCTGCGCGAGGGTATTCTTCTTTCGCTGATGGAGGCGGATGCCGGCAAACGCAGGCGCCGCCGCAGACGGCGCCGCAGGAAGTCGAATCCGGCGAGCGATAATGGAACGGTGTGAAGATGGCCGGTGACAGGAAGGGCAAGGGCGGAGGCGCCGCCGATGGTGGGGCCCGTTCGCTCAAGGTGAGGGTCAAGACGGCGCGCAAGCGCTCGACATCCTCTGCCCGCTGGCTCCAGCGGCAGTTGAATGATCCCTATGTTCATGCTGCAAAGCGCGAGGGGTATCGCTCCCGCGCGGCTTACAAGCTTGCTGAGATCGATGACAAATATCATTTGCTGAAACCGGGCTCGCGCGTGGTCGATCTTGGCTGCGCACCGGGCGGATGGTGTCAGGTCGCCGTTGCCCGGGCAAAGGCCATCGGAGGTGGAGAGCGCAGCGGCCGCGTCATCGGTCTCGACTATCTGGAAACCGAGTCCGTGCCGGGGGCGACCATCCTCCAGCTCAACTTTCTGGATGAAGGCGCCGACGACAAGGTGAAGGAGCTTCTGGCCGGGGAGGCGGACATTGTCCTTTCCGATATGGCCGCCCCCACCACTGGCCACAAGCAGACGGACCACCTGCGCATCATGCATCTGTGCGAGGTGGCAGCGCAGTTTGCGGTGGAAGTACTGGCGCCCGGCGGAACCTTTCTCGCCAAGGTCTTGCGGGGCGGAACGGAGAATGAGCTTCTGACGCTCCTGAAGCAGCACTTCAAGACCGTGCGCCATGTCAAACCCAAGGCCAGCCGGGCCGATTCGGCGGAAATGTATGTTTTAGCTCAGGGCTTTAAGGGGCGTTCTGGAAGTGATGGCGAAGCTGCTTCGTGAATATTTCGCAGCCGCGGCATACTGCCCTTTGCATTCCCGCATATAGGTGTTAAAAGCCAGCGCCAACACAGCATAGGGTGGCCGGTCCCCAACGGCCCAGGAGGTTGGCAGTATGATCCGTGAAGCACTGACGTTCGACGACGTTCTTCTGCTCCCAGCCGCTTCCACGGTCCTGCCCACTCAAGCCGACACGCGCACCCGCCTCACTCGAACAATCGATCTGGGTATCCCCATCATGTCCGCCGCCATGGACACGGTGACGGAAGCGCGCCTCGCAATCGCCATGGCTCAGGCGGGCGGCATTGGCGTACTCCATCGCAATATGACGCCGGAAGCGCAGGCCGAGCAGGTCCGCCAGGTGAAGAAGTTCGAAAGCGGCATGGTGGTGAACCCGGTTACCATCGGTCCCGACGCGATGCTCTCCGAGGCGCTTTCGGAGATGCAGCGCCACGGCATTTCCGGCATTCCCGTGGTCGAGCCCGATTCCGGCAAGCTGGTCGGCATTCTGACCAACCGTGACGTCCGCTTTGCGAGCAATCCGAAAGAGCCTGTCCGCAACCTGATGACGAAGGAAAACCTCATCACGGTCGCCGACGGTGTCAGCCAGGAGGAGGCGAAGCGTCTCCTTCACAAGCACCGTATCGAGAAGCTGCTGGTGGTGGATGATGCCTATCGTTGCGTCGGCCTGATCACGGTTAAGGACATCGAGAAGGCGCAGCTTCACCCGAACGCCGCTAAGGACGAGCAGGGCCGCCTTCGCGTTGCCGCCGCGACGACCGTTGGCGACGAGGGCTATGGCCGCTCCGAGGCGCTCATCGCCGCCGGCGCCGACGTGATTGTGGTGGACACGGCGCATGGTCATTCGGCGCGCGTCGCCGATGCGGTTACGCGCATCAAGAAGCTCTCCAACAAGACGCAGGTGATCGCGGGCAACGTCGCAACTGCCGCCGCCGCCATGTCGCTCATCGATGCGGGCGCAGACGGTATCAAGGTCGGTATCGGCCCGGGCTCGATCTGCACGACACGCATCGTGGCGGGTGTGGGCGTACCCCAGCTCACCGCCATCATGGATGTGGTCGAGGCCGCTCGTAAGACCGATACGCCTGTCATCGCCGATGGCGGCATCAAGTTCTCCGGCGACCTCGCCAAGGCGATCGCCGCAGGCGCGGATTGCGCCATGCTCGGCTCGCTCTTCGCCGGCACGGAGGAAAGCCCGGGCGAGGTCTTCCTCTTTCAGGGCCGTTCCTACAAGGCCTATCGCGGCATGGGCTCTGTGGGCGCGATGGCGGTGGGCTCCGCCGACCGCTACTTCCAGCAGGACGTGAAGGATTCGCTGAAGCTCGTGCCGGAAGGCATTGAAGGCCAGGTGCCCTACAAGGGACCGGTTGGCACCGTCATCCATCAGCTCGTTGGCGGTCTCCGGGCCGCGATGGGCTATACCGGCAATGCGACCGTGAAGGACTTCCAGAAGAACGCCGAATTCGTGCGCATCTCTTCGGCAAGCCTGCGCGAAAGCCATGTCCATGACGTGACGATTACGCGCGAAGCCCCCAATTATCCCGGCGGTGCAAGCTGACTGCCGGCCCGGCATCGGGTGACGTGAAATGACACCCGGCGCACGTCTGCAATCGGCCATCGAAATTCTCGAAGACATCTTTCTGAGCGGCCGTCCGGCAGACCGTATCGTGGAGAACTGGTCGCGGTCGAACCGCTATGCGGGCTCGAAGGATCGTGCCGCGATTTCCGAACTCGTCTACACGGTGCTTCGCCGGCGGGCGGAACTTTCCGCGGCGACAGGTCATGAAGATGCGCGTCTTCTTGCCTTCGCAGCACTTGCGCTCGTGAACGGGGAGGATATCGCCGCGCTCGCCGATGGTTCGCGCCATGCGCCAGCGCCCCTCTCGGAAGATGAGCGGAATGCGCTTGATGCTGCCGCGCTGCCCGGCGCGGATGCGGCACCCTGGATCAGGCTCAACTATCCAGAATGGCTTCACTCGGAGTTCGAGGCCGCTTTTGGCAGCGAGCTTGAGCGTGAAATGGCGGCGCTCATGGAGCGTGCCCCGACGGATCTTCGCGTCAATACGCTGAAGACGGATCGCGAAGCGGCCCGTGTCGCGCTGGAAGAGGCGGGGCTCCTCGCCGAACCTTGCCCCTGGTCTCCCTGGGGCTTGCGTCTGACCACGCGCGGCAATCTGCCGGGCCTCGCGCTCTATCGCGAAGGCGCCATCGAAATTCAGGACGAGGGTTCGCAGATTGCCTGCCTGCTCACGGGGGTAAAGCCCGGCGAACAGGTGGTCGATCTTTGCGCGGGTGGAGGCGGCAAGTCGCTCGCCCTCGCAGCGATGATGGAGAACAAGGGGCAAATCTACGCCTGCGATACGGATAGCCGCCGCCTCGCACCGCTGGAGCCGCGCGCGCAGCGCGCGGGCATACGCAATCTCCAGACGGCCGTGCTGGGTCCCTGGCATCCGGGTGCCGCTGATTCCGATCTCGCGGGCCTCGCCGGCCGCGCGGATTGTGTGCTGGTCGACGCACCCTGCAGCGGTACCGGTGCCTGGCGGCGAAGCCCCGATGCAAGGTGGCGTCTCGGCCCGGACACGCTTGAAGGTTATCGGGCCGCGCAAGAAGAAGTGCTCGCCCGCGCCGCCGGTCTTGTCCGTCCCGGAGGCAGAATCGTCTATGTCACCTGCTCGCTACTCCCTTGCGAAAACGAAAGGCAGGTCGAATTTTTCCTCGAGAGGCATCAGGATTTCGAGCCCCTTTCCTGGGCCGCGGCCTGGCCGGAAGCCATCCTGCCGCCTCCGGCGCCGCCGGGGCCGAGCCTTCGTCTCGCGCCCGCCTCCTCGGGGACCGACGGGTTTTTCGTCGCCATTCTCCGGCGGAAAGGCGGCAAATGATGCGCTGCGGTATCGGGCTTGACGGGGTAAGGGAAGGATGGTCTATCGGGATAGTTTCCTTCGACGGGCCAGGATCTATGGCGGCCGTATTTTCCCGAAATTTCTCGCGTTTCGCCCTTATGCCTCTCTGGCTCCTTGTTGCGGCGGCGCTTCTGCCCTTGTCCTCCGCCCACGCGGTGGATGCCCGGTCCGAGCGTGCTTCGCTTAGCCTGACCGAAAAGGGAGTGACGGCCGCGAAGGCGGGGCGTCTCGCGGATGCCCGGCGGCTTCTGGAGGAAGCTATTGTCTCCAACCCCGCCAATGCCCGGGCCTATGCCGAACTCGGTGCAGTCCAGGGGGCGAGCGGCAATCCGAAGCTCGCACGCAAATATTATGTCATCGCATTGTCGATCGACCCCATCTTTCCCTCGGCGTTGAGCGGTCTCGCGCGGCTGAACATCGAGGCGGGAGACAAGGAGGCGGCACGGCTGCTTCTCGACAAGCTCCGCCTCACTTGTCCTGCCTGCACAGAGACCCGCGACATCGAACGCGCGTTCGGAGAAGCGGGTGTCCGTACAACACCTCCAGTCAATCCCAATCCGTAGACGGAACATGACCGAAGACCGCATTCTCATCATCGATTTTGGCAGCCAGGTCACGCAGCTCATTGCAAGGCGCGTCCGCGAAAGCGGCGTCTATTGCGAGATCGTGCCTTTCAACAAGGTCGAGGAGATGTGGGAGAGCTTCGGTCCGAAAGGCATCATTCTCTCCGGCAGCCCTTTCAGCGTCAGCCGCGAGAACAGCCCCCGGGTGCCGCAATTCGTCTTCGAGGCAGGGCTCCCCGTTCTCGGCATCTGCTATGGCCAGCAGACCATGACGCTCCAGCTCGGCGGCAAGGTCGAAGGCCATGACGAGCGCGAGTTCGGCCGCGCCTCCATCGAAGTCATCGAAGAGACGCCGCTTCTCGAAGGCATCGTGCAGAAGGGTGAAACGGAGCCCGTCTGGATGAGCCACGGCGACCGCGTCGTCTCCATCGCGCCAGGCTTCAAGGTTGTGGCGCAAAGCCGGGGCGCGCCCTTCGCCGTCATCGCGGATGAGGAACGCCGCTTCTATGGCGTCCAGTTCCACCCGGAAGTCGTCCATACGCCGCGTGGCCGCGACATGCTGTGGAATTTCACGCATCGCATCTGCGGCTGCAAAGGCGACTGGACAATGGCCGCCTTCCGCGAAACCGAGATTGCGAAAGTGCGCGAGCAGGTGGGCAAGGGCAGGGTGATCTGCGGTCTCTCCGGCGGTGTCGACAGCTCGGTTGTCGCGGTGCTGCTTCACGAAGCGATAGGCGATCAGCTTCAATGCGTCTTCGTGGACACCGGTATGATGCGCGCGGGCGAGGCCGAGCAGGTCGTCTCGCTTTTCCGCGATCACTACAACATCCCGCTTGTTTCGGTCGATGCCAGCGACCTTTTCCTGGGCAAGCTCGAAGGCGTGACCGATCCTGAGCAGAAACGAAAGATCATCGGCGCAACCTTCATCGACGTCTTCGAGGCGGAAGCGAAGAAGGTCGGCGGCGCGGACTTCCTTGCGCAAGGCACACTCTATCCGGACGTGATCGAAAGCGTTTCCTTCGCGGGCGGTCCGTCGGTCACCATCAAGAGCCATCACAATGTCGGCGGTCTTCCCGAGCGCATGAACATGAAGCTCGTGGAGCCGCTTCGCGAACTCTTCAAGGACGAGGTGCGCGAGCTTGGCCGCGAACTCGGTCTGCCTGAACAATTCGTTGGCCGCCATCCCTTCCCGGGCCCCGGGCTCGCAATCCGCGTGCCGGGCGAGATCACGCGCGAGCGCCTCGAGATCCTGCGCAAGGCGGACACGATCTATCTGGAGGAAATCCGCGCCGCCGGTCTCTATGACCAGATATGGCAGGCCTTCGCCGTGCTGCTGCCCGTGCGCACAGTCGGCGTCATGGGCGATGAACGTACCTACGACTACGTCTGCGCGCTTCGCGCCGTGACTTCATTGGATGGCATGACAGCCGACTACTATCCGTTCTCCCACGAGTTCCTGGGCCAGGTCTCGACCCGCATCATCAACGAGGTCCGCGGCATCAACCGCGTCGTCTACGACGTGACCTCGAAGCCGCCCGGAACGATCGAGTGGGAGTGAGACCGCATCCGGCAGCTCTTCTGCTGCCGCACGAGCGCATTGCCCGAGCCGGATCGTCCACTAAGGTCCACTCCGGAAAGGTTTGGGCGGATTCGGATAGGTAGCGCATGGACATCTACGACAGTCGTGCGGCAATCAGTGAATTCCTGTTCAGGAAGTCCGAGCCGGAGAGGGTGGATCTGGCTTTTGTCCTTTGCAGCCCGACAATCAGCAGTATCCATCCGGCCATTTCGCTCTACAAATCCGGGCTCACCAAAAGAGTATTGATTTCGGGCGCAGGTATCGCCGTCGATGGATCGCCGGAATGGAGTTTATACCGCGATCACGCCCTCGCATCGGGCATCCCGGAAGATGCCCTCCTGATTGAGAAAACTGCGCGCAATACGGCAGAGAACGCGGAATTTGGAGCGGCTCTGATTAGCTCCGAACTGGGTTGGGAAAACGTGCGGGCTCTCGCTGTCTGCGCTAAACCCTTTCATATGCGCCGCGCGATCATGACACTTCGCAAACATGTTCCGGATGATGTTCGGCTGATTGCTCAGCCCCCGAATGATCCCGGCGACCTCTCCGCTGAAAACTGGTGGCGAACTGCGAAGGGGCGCGCCCGAATATTCACCGAATTGGGAAAGATCGGTGAATACGCACTCAAGGGGGATCTTGGTGACGTCTGAACCGGCACATCTGCATCTGATAGGTGTCGGCGGAAGCGGTATGCTGCCACTGGCGCTCCTGCTCAGGCAGGCTGGGCATCCCGTCACAGGTAGCGACAATCTCTGTCCACCCGAACGTCTCGCCATGTTGCAGGCTCAAGGGGTCGAGGCATTCCCGGGAACCGCTCCTGCACGTGTGAAGCGCGCCGATTGTGTCGTGGTGAGTCCGGCTATTCCGGAAACCCATGTGGAGCGGCTCGCCGCGCGACGCGAAGGAATTCCGGTCGAGACACGCGCTCAGGTTCTTGCCCGGCTGACTACGGGCCGCCCGAATATTTGTGTGGCGGGAAGCCACGGCAAGTCGACCACAACGGCGATGCTTGTCCATATCCTGCGTGCCGCAGGCGCCGGAGATTTCGGCTACATGCTGGGGGCGTCCTTTGTCGCGCCAGACATCGCCCCCGCGCGAATGGGCGCACCGGAAGCACCGTTTGTAATGGAAGCCTGCGAGGCCCATGGCGCGCTGCATCACTGGCAGCCCTCTCATGCCATTCTCACCAATCTTGGAGACGACCACGCCGATCACTATTGCGGAGAGCGCGGGCTCCAAAGTGCCTTTGCGTCCTTCCTTGCGCGGCTGCCGCGAGATGGCCGCGCGGTGGTTTGCGGGGACGATCCTCGTGTCGTCTCGATCCTGAGCGAAGCAAGTTGCGCGGTAATCACTTATGGCTTGAACGAAGAGAACCTGTTGCGGGCCATTCCCAACATGAATGGCGGGGTGACAGTCTTCCTGCACGGCGAGGAACTCGGATCACTGTCTCTGGCCGTTCCGGGAAGGCACAATATCCTCAATGCGCTGGCGGCCCTTGGGATGGCGCTCACTCTTGGCGTCGCGTTCGATGCTGCGGCCGGGGCGCTGGCCGGTTTCCGCGGGATTGCCCGGCGGCTGCAGCGAATTCCAACGGAAGGCCCGTGGCGCATCTTCGACGACTTCGCCCATCATCCATTCGAAGTCGCGGCTTCGCTTGCAGCCCTTCGGGACACGGCCAGGGGACGATTGATTGCGGTCCTGGAGCCTCAGCTCCACAGCAGGGTCGCGCCTATGGCGCTGCCTTTCGCGCAGGCGCTCGGCGCGGCGGACATGAGTTTCATTCTTCCGGTAGCGGCGCTTGGCGAAGCGAGGCGGGAGCTTGATGGAAACGCCGCGCTCGCTGCCGCCTGCCGGTCTGTGGGGCTTCCTTGCCGGCATGTCGCGGACCATGCGGACCTATTGAAGTGTCTGAATGGCTACTTGCGGGAAGACGACACGCTGGTCGTGATGGCGGGAGGAGGGGGCGGTGCCCCTATTGCCCGACGGCTCGCCGATGCGTTGTTACCGCCAGACTTAGCCACGCCTTCGCCGAACGTACTGGTCGGAGAGAGGCGGCCTTTGCCCGCCGATTTGCTGACCCTTGTCGCCGCGCACGCCGCCCGGCACCCCGAAGCACGTGCTGTTGAAATGGGACACCGCAGTCTCAGCTATGCCGAACTTGTCCTCCGGGTCGACGATCTTGCTGTTGCTCTCGCCGAAGCCGGTGCCGGGGCAGGTGACGCTATCGGCGTTTGCCTGGGCCGGACGGTTGACCGCGTAACCGCCTTCCTTGCAATTCTCCAGCTCGGCGGCATCTACGTACCGCTCGATCCTCTCTTGCCGGAGAAGAGGTTGAGCGACATGGCGGAGAATGCGGGCATAAGAACCGTCATCGTCAATGCGGCCAGTTCTGCATTGCCGGATGCGGGGCTGACCTTCGTCAATTGCGGCAGGCTGCCGGAACATGTTGGGAGATCCGCCATCGATTGGCAGCCAAGGGAAGCGGCGGCCGGCGCGCTGGCCTACATGATCTTCACCTCGGGAACGACCGGAGAGCCGAAGGCGGTGGAAATCTCGCGAGGCGCTCTCGCCAATTACGCGCTGGCGGCGTCCCGGCACTTTCAGATCACGCGCAACGCGCGCGTCTCGCAAATCAGTGGTTTCGGCTTCGATGTCTCGGTAGGTGACATGGCGATGACGCTCGCTGCGGGCGCTTGCCTTGTCTACCCGACGGACCTGCAGGCAATTCCCGGTCCGCCTGTTGGGCGCTTCATTGCGCAGGCGCGGCTGACGCATCTTTCTCTCACTCCCTCTGCTCTGGCGATTGTGCCGCCCGGCGAGCATCCGCACCTCACCCATGTGATTGTCGCTGGCGAAGCATGCCCCCCTGCATTGGTTGACCGATGGGGAAACGGCCGATGCTTCATCAATGCCTATGGTCCGACGGAAGCAACTGTGGAGGCGCTCTTCGCCGTCTGCGAGCCGGGAAAGTCCGTCACCATCGGACGGCCGATCGACAACATGGGAGCCTGCCTGATTGACGAGAATTTGCAGGTCGTGGCGCCGGGGCAGGAGGGTGAACTCTGTCTCTTCGGGCCGGGCCTTGCGAAGGGGTATCGCGGCCTCCCGGCGCTGACCGAGCAGAACTTTCCTCTGGTCCACATTCCCGGCCAGGGCACCATCCGCATTTATCGCACGGGAGACCGCGCGAAGGCCGGGCCGGATGGCACATTCGTCTATCTGGGACGCATGGACGGTCAGTTGAAGTTCAAGGGTTACCGCATTGAGCCCGGAGAGGTTGAAGCCGCCTTGTCCAGCTTGCCTGAAGTGGCCGATGCGTGCGTCGCGCTTCTCTCTTCGCCTCATCATCCCGATCGTCTGGTCGCACACGTAGCGATGAAACCCGATGCTCCCTCGCCCGATCCGGTCCAACTGCGCGAGCAACTGCTGAAGCAACTGCCGTCCTATATGGTGCCGTCGGTCTTCCTTCCAGTCCCCCAGATTCCGCGAAATGCAAATGGCAAGCGCGATCGCAAGGCGCTACCGCTGCCCCCGCAACTCTCTCAACCGCCCAAAGCACGCACCGTTGGAAGCCCCACCGAGGCAAGACTCCTGACCTTGATTGACCAGCATGCCGGGGCCGGCATCGTCACCGGCACACGAGACAGTCTATGCGACGCCGGTATCGACTCTCTGGCGATGGCAAATCTTCTCTTCGCCATTGAGGATGAGTTCGGGGTGACACTCGATGCAGGATTCGAGGCTGGCTTCGACACGGTCGAAGTTCTGGCGCTGATGGTGGATTCGCGCGGAGAAACGCTGGACCCGGCACTACCGCCGGGGCTCGCGGAAAGATTGGTCGCGAAGATCAATCCCCATCTTGCAACATGGCCCGGCAGGCGGCTTGGCAAAGCGGGCATGGTGCGGAACCTGAGCGATGATCCGTCGCTTCCAAAGCTCTTTTGGTGTTTTCAGGGAGGCCATGAACTTTCGCAACTGAGCGAGAGTCTGATTGGCGACGTATCGGTTTTTGGCCTGCGGTCGGGTCATCTTGCCGTCGAATACAGCGATGAGACGCTAAAGGCGTTGGGCCAACTCTATGCCGAGGAGGTTGCTGCCATTGCGCCGTCCGGCCCCTTGTTTCTGGGAGGCAACTGCCAGGGGGGCCTTGTGATGCGCCAGGCAGGATTGGAACTGATGCGTCAGGGCCGGGAAATCGCTTTGACAATCCTCATGGAGCAAGGCCGCTTCTTTCCCTATCCAGGCAAGACCCTGTTGCTCTTCGGCGCTGGCAGCTATCTCAATCCTTATGGGCAGATCGCCTCACCGGAGCATTTGTTTAAAACGGCCTATCCGGCAGGTCACACCGTGGAGATCATTCCCGGACCTCACGGGCGCTATTTTCTTCCTGAAAATGTCGAGGCGCTCGCGGCGACGATCCGGCGTTACATCGATCGTCATGGCGATGGCCGAATAGAGGTTCTGGAACCTCTTTCTTCCGGTCGGTTGAGTTAATGCTGTCAGCCGGAGCACGCTGAAAATGCGCATTGCCGGGGCCGCCGCGCGCCTCCACGAGAGGGCTGCGCACATCATCCGGGATTGTCGTACGACCATGCGGCAGATCAGGCGCGCGCTGCGTGCCGTTTTGGGGTTTGGTCGGGGCATGCTCAGCTACCCCGCCGCCTGGTTTGGTCTCTTTCGGCCCCGCGACGAACTCGCCGCGCTGGTCGCCGAGTTGCTCATCGTCGGCTTCTACGGTTCGAATACCCGGTCACTGTCGGCGCGGCTCCTCGCGCGCCAGATTCGTCGTGGTGAGGTCGGCGGCGTTTTCTTCGTCACCCAGAATATCGGCACGATGGACGAGGTGAGGGACCTGCTGCGCCTCTTTCGCGCGGGTCCTGCCAGGCCGTTGATAGCCATTGATCAGGAGGGCGGCGTAGTTCAGCGGCTTGGCAGAACCCGCGGTTTCACACCGCTGCCATCAGCCCAAAAGGTCGCGGACACGATGTCTCCGGAAAAGGCCCGCGCTCTCTATTCCGTTGCGGGAAAGGAACTTGCGGCACTTGGCTTCAACATAAATCTCGGCCCGGTGCTGGATTTTCACCATCCAGACAATCCAGCAATCGGCGGCGCGCAACGGTCATATGGAATCGATCCCGAACGCATCGCCGCTTATGGCGAGGCCTTTGCCGGTGGCTTCGCCAGCGCCGGCGTTCTATGCGCCGCGAAGCATTTTCCAGGTCACGGTTGCTCGGTAGTCGACAGCCATTATGGCATCGCCGATGTTTCGGCCGGTTGGACCGAGGCAGAACTGAAGCCATTCGCTGATTTGTTGGCCTCTCCGCATCCCCCCGCCATGGTGATGACGGGCCATCTGCGCCTCGAAAGCCTGGCGCCAGACGGTCTTCCTGCGACCGTCTCTGCGCCTATCGTAACTGGGCTTCTCCGTCACAAGCTCGGATACCGGGGTGTGGTCGTGACGGATGACATAGACATGGACGCCATCGGCAATCTCATGAGCCGGAGAGAGGCAACCATTCGGGCGCTGGCCGCCGGAAACGACCTGATCATGATCAAGAACCTGTTCGGCTACGATCCCATCTTGCCTCAGCGCGTGGTGCGCTGGGTGCGCAAGGCCATCGACCGGGACGTTCTGACCGAGGCGCAGGTCGCAGCTGCAGCCATGCGCGTACGCGCTGTCAGGGAACAAGCCTGGCAGGGCAAGTCCTGAGTGTTCAGTGCATGCCTGCCTTGTCGATGACTTGTCGCTGTTGAAACAATGAAGGGGGACGAACCGGCTCAATCAATCGGCCGTCCTGCCTGGATAACGCGCTCGATGGCGTCATCGCCCCCAAGTGCGGCGATGTCTTCCAACGGATTGACCTTTGTCAGCACGATGTCGGCGACAGCGCCCGGCGTAAGCGTGCCGATCTCGCCTGACAGGCCGCAGAGCTTCGGATTGACCTCATACATGGAGCGCAGAATTTCTTCGGGCGTTTCCACTTCGGCGCGGATCGCGAATTCACGTCGTTGCCGCGCCTGGCTTTCGCCAATGAGGTCAGTGCCCCATCCAAGAGTCACCCCTGCATCCCGCGCGATTTCCAGCGAGCGGAGACCCGCTTCCAGCACTTTGCTGTTCTTGACGAGGTTCGCTTCAGGAAAGCCCATCTTGCGTCCCAGAAGGTCCATCGCTTCGTAGGTTGAAAGGGTGGGCACCATCACGGCGCCACACCGCGCCATGCAGGCCGCCGCCCCGGCATCGATCATGTTGCCATGCTCGATTGTGTGAACGCCGTTCTCCACGGCCATGATGATCGATTCCGCCGAATAGGCATGCGCCGCCACATAGGTTTGCCGGTGACGCGCTTCTTCGCACGCCGCCGCGATTTCCGCTGCTGTGTATTGTACGGATTCCAGCGGGTCGGCGGGTGACGCCACGCCGCCGGAAACATGTATCTTCAGGAAGTCCGATCCATCGCGCAGATTGTGCCTGGCCGCCTTGCGAACCGCGTCAGGACCATCGGCAACGATGCCGAATGCTGTATGGCGCATTTCGCATGCGCATGTCGGGACGGGACGGGGGCCCGACTCCGCATCGCCATGTCCACCCGTCTGGGTAAGCATGCGGCCGGCGCGAATAATGCGAGGACCCTCTGCCGCGCCCGCCTTTATTGCGCGCATCAGCCCTTCGACATCGCCGCCCAGATCGCGAACGGTGGTGAAGCCGCGCCGAAGCGTTTCTTTCGCGAGCTGCGCCATAACGATTCCGAACTCGACTTCGGACCAGCGCTGGAGTTTTGCAAAATCGAGCGTCGCCAGCCGGAAATGGACATGCGCGTCGATAAAGCCGGGCAGCATGAAACTTCCCTTGGCATCTATCTCCACATCGGCGGATGCGTCCTCGCCGATGCTCACGATTTTTCCGGCTTCGGCGACCAGGGGACCATCCTCGATGATTGCCATCTTTCCGACGTCGAGCCGCCGTGCGTTTCTTATGACAAGTCGCATTGTTTTCCTCGGATGATCTGCTGCGTCGCCTGAGCTGTGATATTTGCGCTCATGATAGGGGGAGTGAACGAAATAGGGGAGAGCGAGCAAAACAAAAACGGCAGGGGGTTGCCCTGCCGTTTGCGTTTCTCGTTTCTGAAAGCAAGTTATCAGCCCAGTCCCGCCGCCTTGTCGATGGCGTCCTTGTCGCGCACGGCGCCTTTGGCGGCGCTGGTCACGAAGGCAGCATAGGTCTTGAGCGCTGTGGAGACGGCGCGCTTTCGCGGCTTCGCCGGCTTCCAGCCCTTCGCGTCCTGCTCGGCGCGGCGCGCGGCAAGTTCTTCGTCGCTCACCTTGAGGTGGATGCCGCGTCCGGGCACGTCGATCTCGATCATGTCGCCTTCGCGCACGAGGCCGATCGCGCCGCCTTCCGCTGCTTCCGGTGAGGCATGGCCGATGGAAAGTCCCGACGTGCCGCCCGAGAAACGGCCGTCCGTCACCAGCGCGCATTTCGCGCCGAGACCTTTCGACTTGAGGTACGACGTCGGATAGAGCATTTCCTGCATGCCCGGCCCGCCGCGCGGTCCCTCATAGCGGATGACGACGACGTCGCCCGCCTTTACCTTGTTGGTGAGAATGGCGCTCACCGCATCGTCTTGGCTCTCGAAAACGCGCGCCGGGCCTTCGAACTTGAGAATGCTGTCGTCGACGCCCGCCGTCTTCACGATGCAGCCATCGAGCGCGATATTGCCGTAAAGCACCGCAAGTCCGCCATCCTTCGAGAAGGCGTGCTCCACATCGCGGATCACCCCCCCTTCGCGGTCGAGATCGAGGCTTTCCCATTTACGGTTCTGGCTGAAGGCCGTCTGCGTCGGTACGCCGCCGGGCGCCGCGAGAAATAGCTCCTTTGCTGCATTGCTTGCGGTATTGCGCTTTATGTCCCACTCGTCGAGCGCCGCCCGAAGTGTCGGTGCATGAACGGTCGGCAACTCGCTATGCAGAAGTCCGCCACGGTCGAGTTCGCCGAGGATCGACATGATGCCGCCCGCGCGATGCACGTCCTCCATGTGAACATCCGCCTTGGAAGGCGCAACCTTGCAGAGCACGGGCACGCGCCGTGACAGCCGGTCGATATCCGCCATGGTGAAGTCGATCCCGCCTTCATGCGCCGCCGCAAGAATGTGCAGCACCGTATTGGTCGAACCGCCCATGGCTATGTCGAGCGACATCGCGTTCTCGAAGGCTTCCTTGGTGGCGATGTTGCGGGGAAGGACCGTCTGGTCGTCCTTCTCATAATAGCGCTTGGCCAGATCCACGATACGGCGGCCAGCTTCGAGGAAGAGCGCCTCGCGCGCAGCATGCGTCGCCAGCGTCGACCCATTGCCCGGCAGGCTGAGGCCGAGCGCTTCGGTCAGGCAGTTCATGGAGTTGGCGGTGAACATGCCCGAGCATGAGCCGCAGGTCGGGCAGGCCGAGCGTTCGATGGTTTTCACTTCTTCATCGGAATAGGCATCGTCGGCGGCTGCGACCATCGCGTCCACGAGGTCGAGTGCCTTGGTCTCGTTGCGAAGCACGACCTTGCCGGCTTCCATCGGTCCGCCCGAGACGAAGATCGCCGGAATGTTGAGGCGCATTGCGGCATTCAGCATGCCGGGTGTGATCTTGTCGCAATTCGAAATGCAGACCATCGCGTCGGCGCAATGCGCATTGACCATGTATTCGACGCTGTCGGCGATGATCTCGCGCGAGGGCAGGGAGTAGAGCATGCCGTCATGGCCCATCGCGATGCCGTCATCGACAGCGATGGTGTTGAATTCCTTGGCGACGCCGCCCGCCGCCTCGATCTCCCGCGCGACAAGCTGGCCGAGATCCTTCAGATGCACATGCCCAGGCACGAACTGCGTGAAGGAGTTCACCACGGCGATGATCGGCTTACCGAAATCGCCTTCCTTCATGCCCGTGGCCCGCCAGAGGCCGCGTGCGCCGGCCATGTTGCGGCCATGCGTCGTGGTGCGTGAGCGATAGCTGCCCATGATGATCTGGTCCTTTGGTACTCGTGATCCGCTTTCGGGAAACGGGAGAATAGTGACTTGTGCCCGGCGCGTCGAATATCGGTTGGAAACCGGTCATCCGCGGCGCGGCATTGTGAGGCTTTTTAGACAAAAGCCTTCTGTGGTCAATAGCTTAGCCATTCAGCGCCTCCGCGGCGTCAGATGCGCCGTCGTCGCGCGACTTTGAAATTGCAGAAAGATTTTAGCTGCAACGTCTTTGACTAAGCCGATATATGTTGATATCAAATGAATGTTTGGTGCGCAGCGTGATGAGGAGGCTCCGATGCAGAACACTCCCGATGCCAGGAAAATTGTTTCCCGGGAAGAATGGCTTGCCGCGCGCAAGGCTCTCCTCGCAAGGGAGAAGGCCGAGACGCGCCTGCGCGATCAAGTTGCCGCGGCAAGGGCGGCGCTTCCCTGGGTGAAGGTCGAGAAGGACTATGTCTTCGAAACGCCGAAGGGAAAGAAGTCGCTCGCCGAACTCTTCGGCACGCGCAGCCAGCTCGTCGTCTATCACTTCATGCTGGGGCCGGGCTGGGAAGCGGGATGTCCCGGTTGCTCCTTTCTTTGCGATCATCTCGACGGAACCTTGCCGCATCTCAACAATCACGATGTGACGCTGGTCGCGGTTTCCCGTGCTCCCCTGGCGGAGATCGAGCGCTACAAGAAGCGTATGGGGTGGAAGTTCCCCTGGGTTTCCTCGCACGGCAGTGACTTCAACTATGACTATCACGTCTCTTTCACGCCGGAGGAATTGGCGAGCGGCGCCGTCTTCTACAACTTCACGGAAACGCCGGCGGAAAATGCGAATGACGAGCTGCCCGGCCTGAGTTGCTTCTATCGCGATGATGCGGGCGACGTGTTCCACACTTATTCGGTCTATGCGCGTGGACCCGAGCCGCTGATCGGGACCTACATGATCCTCGATCTCGCGCCCCTTGGGCGGAATGAGGAAGGGACGATGAACTGGATGCGCCGCCACGATGAATATGAAGATGCGCGCTCCGGAAACTGCTGCGGCTCTGCTGCGGACTAACGAAGTTTTTAGTTGAGGAACGAGACATGAGCACACCCAACCGGTTCCGCTGGTACGAATTGATGACGAACGACACTGCTGCCGCTGGCGATTTCTATTCGCATGTTGTCGGCTGGAAGCTCGACCCCATGGGTGAAGGTGCGGATGCCTATACGCGCTTTCTTGTCGGCGATGCCGGGGTGGGGGGCATGATGGCCATTCCCGAGGAAGAGTGCGATCGCGCGAAGCCGGGCTGGATAGGCTATGTCGCCGTGGACGATGTCGACGACTACGCGGCGCGCGTGACGCGGGCGGGCGGTGCGGTGTTGCGCGCCCCCGCGGACATCCCCGGCATTCTCCGTTTCGCCGTCGTCGCCGATCCGGCCGGTGCGCCATTCGTGATTTTCCGGGGAACGATGGACGGCGATTTGCCCGAGATCGCGCCGGGCACCCAGGGCACGACCGGCTGGCACGAGCTATATAGCGGCGCTGTCGACGATATCTTTCCCTTCTATTCCGGCCTTTTCGGCTGGACGAAGGACGAGGCCATGCCGATGGGAGAGCAGGGCGTCTATCAGCTATTCGCGGCAGGCAGCGAGGCCGTAGGTGCCATGATGAAGAAGCCCGAGGAAATTCCGGGCCCGGCCTGGAACTTCTATTTCTGCGTCGACGATATCGACGCCGCCATCGCTCGCATCGGTGAGAAGGACGGCACGATCACGATGGGGCCGCATCAGGTGCCCGGCGACGCATGGATCGTGCAGGCGCTCGATCCGCAAGGCGCCGCCTTTTCTCTTGTCGGCGCGCGACCCTGATCAGGCCGCGCGGACGAGAATTTCGCCGATCTGCACCGCGTTCAGCGCCGCGCCCTTGAGGAGCTGGTCGCCCGCGACGAACATCGCGATCGAACGGCCAGTGGGGTCCGAGATGTCCTGCCGGATGCGGCCGACCAGAATGTCGTCCTGTCCGGAAGCGTCCTTCGGCATCGGGAAGTAGTTTTCCGCAAGATCGTCCACGATCTTCACGCCCGGTGCGCTCGAAAGGATTTCGCGCACTTCGGCAGGCGTGATCGGGTTCTCGCATTCGAAGTCGAGCGCTTCGGAGTGCGCGCGCAGCACCGGCACGCGCACGCAGGTCGCGGTCACGCGGATATCCGGATCGGCGAAGATCTTCTTCGTCTCCTTCACCATCTTCAGCTCTTCCTCGTTGTAGCCCGTCTCGGGGTCAACGCTGGAATTGTGGCTGAACACGTTGAAGGGGTAGGGGTGCGGAATGATCTTCTGCTCGAAGGGCTTGCCGTCGAGAAAGGCGCGTGTCGCCTGTTCGAGTTCTTCCATCGCCGCCGCGCCCGCGCCCGATGCCGCCTGATAGGTTGCGGCCACGAGCCGCTTCACGCGGTTCACCTTGTGGATCGGCCAGAGCGGCGTGATCGCGATGATGGTCGAGCAGTTCGGGTTGGCGATGACGCCCTTGTGCGCGAGCGCCGCCTCCGGGTTGATCTCCGGGATCACCAGCGGCGTGTCGGGGTCCATGCGGAAGGCCGACGAATTGTCGATCATCACCGCGCCCGCCGCCTTCACCGCATTGACGAACTTCTTCGAGATGCTGCCGCCCGCCGAAAAGAAGGCGATGTCGACGCCCTTGAAGCTCTCTTCCGTCAGTTCCTCGACCTTGATGTCCTTGCCCCGGAATTTCATCGTCTTGCCGGCCGAGCGCGCGGAGGCGAGGAGCTTCAGCTCCTTCACCGGGAAGTTGCGTTCCTCGAGGCAGCGGATCATTTCGACGCCCACGGCGCCGGTCGCGCCCGCAATGGCGACGACGGGATTGGCATTCATGTCAGATACTCCGGACGGGGCCCTTCATCCGGGAGCGAGGGCCCGCTATGCGCGGTGGCTATAACAGCGCTGTGAAGCCCTCGCAAGGGGCGCAACGGCGCAGGCGTCACTCCTGCCGGAAGCCCGCCACGATCTCGGAAATGCGCTTGAAGAAATGGAGCCCCTGCCGGATTTCCTCGTCCGACATATGGTCGACGATCCGCTGCACATAGGCCTCGCCGCCCGCGATCATCTTCTTCATATGGGCCTCACCCTTGGTCGTCAGCCGCACGATCTTCTCCCGGCCCGAGCGCGGGTCCTCCACGAGCTGCACCAGTTCCAGCGGCGGCATCGCCATGGCGCGCAGCGCCTTGGTAATGGCCGCGCCCGAAATCTCGAACCAGCTCTCGAGCGAGCGTTCGATGGCCTTGCGGTTCATCTCCCGGCCCTCGCGCCCCTCGGAATGGATGAGCCACAGCATCGCCACCTGATGGCGATTGAGAAGGCCGCCGCGCAGCGCATCCTCCACGCCGATCCCCGCCTGGTAATGGATGGGATAGTAATATTCGAGGAACAGCAGCGCCGCGTCGGGAATGGCCGATGCCCGCCTTGCTCTCGTCTCGCTCTTCTTCTTTGCCGTCACCCTGCCTCCAGAGGACCTGCCTTCCGGCAGGCCCGAATCCGCCTCTGCACCTGCGCATTCTAGGCGCGGCCTTTCCTCGCATCATCGGCTAAACAGTTTACAAAAGAAACAGTTTCTGAAATAAACAATAAGCGCGTTGGAGGCGCGCTTGGATTTCGAGGGAGGATCACATGAAGAATGTCTGGCTTGCCGGCGAGCAGGATGTGGATGCGCTCGTCGCCGCCCTGCCGCGCGGGGATACCATTGCCGCGCCGTATGCGCTCTACGACCGTCTCCGGCCTTTCGCCCCCGTCTATGGCTATCGCGACTACCCGCCGGGCACGGTCCCCGAGGCCGACGAGGCGGTCACCGCCTGGGTCCTGCTCGACTACGATCAGGTCTCGGCCGCCGCCCGCGATCATCGCGCCTTTTCCTCGCGTGACCCGCTTCAGGAGCAGTCTTCGGCGCCCACGCTCATGCTCGTGAACCATGACAACCCGGAGCACGACAGGCTGCGCGGCATCGTGAACCTTGCCTTCTCGCGCCGCCGCGTCGAGGAACTGGAACCTCGTGTCCGTGCCGTCGTGGACGATATGGTGGCGGATCTCGGTCCGGGCGATGTCGAGGTGATGGAGGCGCTTGCCTCGCGCATTCCCGCCCGCGTCATGGTGGGGCTTCTCGGCCTGCCAGAGGAGATCGTGGAAAAATTCCGTCACTGGGCGACGGCATTCATGCTCTCCGCCGATCTGCGCCCCGCCGAACGCGAGGCGAGCAACGCGGAACTCGTCGGCTATTTCATCGAGACCGTGAGCGAGATCGACCGTCAGTTGAAAGCCGGAAAATGCGAGCCGGATTCGCTCATCACCGCGCTTCTGAAGGCGGATGCCGGGGGCGAAAAACTGACACTCGACGAGGTCATCCGTTTTTGCATTACCCTCGTCGTCGCCGGATCGGAAACGACGACCTTCCTGCTCGGCAATCTCATGCACAATCTCGCGATCATGCCGGATTTGCGTGCCCGCCTTGCGGATGACCGCTCCTTCGTCGGCGCCTTCATCGACGAGAGCCTGCGTCATGGCGGGCCGCCGCAGCGTCTCTTCCGCATCGCCACGCAGGATGTAGAGATCGGCGGCAAGACCATCAGGGAAGGCGAGTGGGTGGCGCTCTTCTTCGCCGCCGCCAATCACGATCCGGCCATGTTTCCCGAGCCGGAGAAGTTCGACATCACGCGGCCGAACCTCAACAAGCAGCTCACATTCGGCGTTGGCATCCACCATTGCCTGGGCTCGGCCCTCGCGCGCATGGAGGGCAGGGCGCTCGTCGAGGCAATCCTCGACCGCATGGGCCACGTCTCTCTCGGCCACGAGGCGCCGGTGCACCAGCGCGCCAGCCTTCTGAACCACGGCTTCGACCGGCTCACCCTTCGTTTTCAGCCTCGCATGAAGGGAGCAGCCGAATGAACGCGCCCCGGAAAGTCGGAAACCCGGAGATCGAGCGCAATCTCGAAACCACCAAGGCCCTCTTCGCCGCTTTCGGCGCGAAGGACATTCCAGGCATCATGGAATTCCTGCATCCCGAGGTGATCATCGAGTTCTATGGGCCGACCGTCATTCCCTATGCCGGTATCTATCGCGGGCGCGAGAAATGCCGTGGCTTCTTCGAGCGGGTGCTTTCCTCGGTTGAGGTGCACCGCTTCGATGCGGAGGAGTTCATCGCCGAGCGCGACAAGGTGGTCGTCACCGGACATCTGACCCTCACGGCTCTGCCGACAGGGCGTTCCATCGACTCCGGCTTCGTTCATGTCATCACCCTGAAGGACGGCAAATGGCTTCGCTTCCGCGATTTCATGAATACGGCCGTCGCCGTCGCGGCTTTCTCGTGAGCTCCGGAAAGGGTAGTCTCCCGGTCGGGTTATCGACCGGGAAGAAGAGATGCCGAACAAGACAGGACTGACCGTCGTTCTTCTGGCCCTGCTGGCGGCCCCGCTGCCGGCAGGCGCCGACGCTATCGGCGACAACAATATCTGCTACTCGAAATTCGCCACCGCCGATTACGAAGGTGCGATCGGTTATTGCACCAGCGCCATCGAGTCCGGCGAACTTTCCGATCCGGACCTGATCGCGGCCTTGATCAATCGCGGCGTCGCCTACAAGTCGACCGGAAAATACGAACTCGCCATCGAGGACTATACGCGCGCGCTCCGCATCGCGCCGAAGGATGCGCTGCTCTATCAGAACCGCGCCAATGCGCTGCGCGAGATGGGCGACTACGACGCCGCCCTCGAAGACATCCAGAAGTCGATAGACCTCGATCCGAAAAGCGCCGGCGCCTGGTATGTGCGCGGCGCCATCGCCGAAGGTCGCGGCGATCCCAACGGCGCCCGAAAATATTTCATGACGGCGCTCAGCCTCGATCCCGAGAACAAGGTCTACCGGGACAAGATTTTGGGGAGGGGATCGAGATGACTGCGCGTCTCGATATCGCGGCCACGGTCGGAGAGGCCTATCGGGGAGCCTGGAACCATCTCGGCGAAATGGTGCGTCTTATCTGGCTTCCAGGCGCTCTTTATTTCTCGCTCTCCGTCGCTGGCGTCTTCATCGATGTCGAGCAGAACCGCGCCCTCGCCGTGGTCATCAACCTGGCTACGCTTTTCCTCTGGCCGATCATCGCCGTCGCCTGGCACCGTTTCATCCTCATGGGCGATGCACCGCCCGGCAAGTTCCACTTCTCTTTCGGTCGCCGCGAGGCGCGTTATCTCATCGTCTCGGTTTTCCTCACGCTGCTCTTTGCGCCGGGCGTCATTCTCAGCGCGACGCCGGCCTTCCTGCCCGCCAACATGACGGCCTCTCTGCTCAGTTTCTTCGGCGTACTGCTGCTCATGGTCGCCATCTATTTCATGGTTCGGCTGACCCTGCTGCTTCCCGCCGTGTCGGTCGGCGACCCGGTGAACCCGCGTCTCGTACTGGAGCGGACGAGGGGAAACTTCTGGCGTCTCGTGGCCGTCTTCGCGGCCATCGTACTGCCCATGTTCGTGATCCTTTTTCTCGTGGGCTCGCTCGTGGGCGGCAATCTCGTGATGAATGTCGCGGCAGTGGCGGTCCTGAGCCTCGTGCTCATTCTCTTCGCCATCGTGAACATCGCGGTACTCTCCATCGCCTATCGCGAACTCATCGGCCCGCCCGGCACGCAGGCCCCGGATAGCGGCGACTATTGAGCTCTCATTCCGGCTTGTTCCGTGAGCCTCCCCCGCTAAAGTGAAAGCGCCGTTCCAGAGATGGGCGGAGCCGATTCTTCTGGGGGGAAAAGCGATGAGAAAACTGCCGGTCATTCGCTCCGTGAGCGAAGTCTTCTCGGGCGTCACGCGGCATTACTTCGAGCTCCTTGGGGTCGCGGCTTTTCCGATTCTCGCCACGCTGGTCGTGATCATGCTGTCCGGCTTCCTCCTCTGGGATACGGACCTCGCCCGCTGGTACATGACCCTCGCAAGCCAGCCCACGGGAGGGGAACCCCCTTTGCCGCCCTCGGACCCCGGCGCATGGATGCTGGTCTTCGTATCTGTCGTTCTGATCGGGTTGCTTTTCGCGGCCTGCGCCGTCCGCTGGCATCGTTTCGTTCTCCTCGGTGAGAGACCGGGGGCGGGCGGCGCGCCTCTGGCGATATGGCGCGGAGAAGACGGTCGCTATGTCATCACCATTCTCAAGCTCTCGCTTGTAATGGCATTCGCCATGATCCCGGTGATGGCGGGGAGTGCTATCGCGGGTTACATATCGAATGGAGGCGAGGGTACCGGCTTCGGGGCGCTGGGGGCGATCTTGTTCCTGGGAATATTCCTTCTCCTGATGCTGCTCTTCGTGCGGATATCGATTGCGCTGCCGGATGCGGCGCTCGGCGGTCGCGGCTCGGTCCGCGCAACCTTCAGCCGTACCGAGGGGAATAGCTGGCGTTTGCTCGGTTACAATTTCCTCGTACAGCTCGTTCTCATGGTGATCAGCCTGGTCTACTCGCTGCTTTTGATGCTCGTCATCGCGGCGCTTTTCTCCGACCGCACGGGAACGGGCGCCACCCTGACATCGGTCCTCTTGAATATTCCGATGTATCTCTATTCCTCGATGGTGGGCGTCACCATGCTCTCCGTCGCCTATCGCGAGATCGTCGGGCTCCCCGGCGGCCATGAGGGCGAGGCGACCGCGGCCGAACCCTCTCCCGGCCTCTGATTGCGCTTTTGCCCGGATTTTTGTAGGGTCCGCCCATAAGGATCAGCAAAGGCGCTGGGAGGCGCCTAAAGGGTTGTTTTGTAAGCCCTTTTCGCCGCGGCATCCGGCCGCCATCGCAAAGTCCCGCGCGCATTCCCATATATCCGGGGTGGTTTCGCGCGGCTCCTGACAGGGATGATCCGAATGTCCGTACACTCGAAGATCAAGCGTATCACCGTCCCCGAACTCCGCGCCCGCAAGGGCGGCGAGCCCATCGTCTCGCTGACTGCCTATCACGCGCATACGGCGCGCTATGTGGACCCTTACGTCGACTTCCTGCTCGTGGGCGACAGCCTCGGCATGGTCATGTACGGCATGGAGACGACACTCGGCGTCACGCTCGACATGATGATCGCGCATGGCGCGGCCGTCGTGCGCGGCACGGAGCGCGCGCTCGTCGTGGTCGACATGCCCTTCGGCTCCTATGAGGAGAGCCCGGAAATCGCTTTCCGCAACGCGGTCCGCGTCATCAAGGAAACGGGCTGCACGGCGGTGAAGATGGAGGGCGGCGCGCGTCTTGCGCCCACCATCCGCTATCTTGTCGATCGCGGCATTCCCGTCATGGCGCATATCGGTCTCACGCCGCAAAGCGTCCAGGTCATGGGCGGTTTCAAGGCGCAGGGCCGCGAGGAGAGCGAATGGGCCGCCATCGAGGCGGATGCGCGCGCCGTCTCGGAGGCGGGTGCTTTCGCCGTTGTGGTTGAGGGCGTGGCCGAGCCGTTGGCCGCCCGCATCACCCGCCAGATCGAAATTCCCACCATCGGCATCGGCGCCTCGGCCGAATGCGACGGTCAGATTCTCGTCCTTGAGGACATGCTGGGCCTCTCGCCCCGGCCGCCGAAATTCGTCCGCGAGTTCGCCACCCTGGGTGCGCAAATCGCGGGGGCAGCCGAGGCATATGCCCGCGCGGTGCGCGAACGCAGCTTCCCGGCGGTCGAACACACCTACGGCATGAAAAAGGCGAAATAGCTCAATCTCTTGCGGGGCCTTCTGGCCCCGCAAGGCTGTTTGCCATTGTCCCTTGGCCGGGCTATTTTACGCGGCCTGCAGGGGGCAGGCGCCGGGCGCTTCCCCTGTGCCCTTGAGCTTTTCTCCGCGGAGTATTCTTGTGACCGATCTCTTTCGCGAAGTCGAAGAAGACCTTCGCCGCGAACAGTTCAGCAAACTTTGGGAAAAATACGGCGCCTGGGTCATTGGCCTGGCCGTTGGCATCGTGGTCCTCACGGCCGCTTTCGTCGGCTGGCGCGCCTGGAACCATTCGCAGCGCGTCGAAGCCTCCGCCGCCTATAGCGCGGTCGTGAAGGAAGTCGCCGCCGCCGCGCCGCAGGAGGCTGCCGAGGCCTATGCCGGTCTCGCGGCCGAAATCGGGGGCGGCTACGAGACGCTGGCCCTTCTGCGCGAAGCCGACAGCCGTCTGGCTGCGGGCGAGGGCGATGCGGCGCGCGCCATCTACGAACAGGTTGCCAATGATGGCAGCCTTCCCTCGATCGTTCGCGGCCTCGCTGCCATCAAGGCGGGGCTCCTCGTCGTCGATACGGCAAGCTATGCCGACATGAAGGCGCGCATGGCGCCTTATACGTCCGGCGAATCGGCCTGGCAGGGATATGCGCTGGAGCTCGTCGCTCTTTCGGCCATGAAGGCCGGTGAGTGGCAGGTCGCCGATACAAGCGTGAAGGAAATCATTGCCAATCCCGCGACGCCCTCCGGTCTTCGCGACCGTGCGCATGTGATGCAGGCGCTGATCGCGCCGAACCTGCCGCGCGCCGTCGAAAGCGAAGCTGCCCCCGCGCCGGAAGAGGCGTCCCCGGACGAAGAAACGCAAACGGATACACAGGAAACCCCGGCGGCACCGGCGGAGACGGAGTAATGGCGATGACGACGGAATTCATGTCGGCCGCGGTGCGGAAGAGCGGAACTTTCATGCGTGTGGGGCTGATGGCTCTCGCGCTCGGGTCGGTCGCGGGTTGCGATAGCGTCACCGGCATCTTCACCTCCGATGACAAGACGGTGCTCCCCGGCAAGCGTCTCTCCGTCATGGAGCTTGGCGCGGCCCTCGAGGTCGATCCCGCGCTTGCCGACGAACTTGTCATCCTGCCGCAGCCCTATAACAACCCGGCCTGGCCGCAGCCCGGCGGCTCGCCGGACAATGCGAACTACCACCTCGCCGCGCCCGGCCCGCTCGATCGCGTCTGGTCCGTCAATGCCGGCGCGGGCTCTGACCGCGTTGCGCAGCTCACGGCCTCGCCCATCGTTGCGGGCGGCCGCGTCTTCGTCCTGGACGCCGAAGCGACCGTTCATTCATTCGATGCGAAGACGGGCAAGCTCATTTGGGAAACCGAACTCGTCCCCGAAGGCGAGGATGCCGATGAAGGCCGCGGCGGCGGCATTGCCTTCGACGATGGAAAGATTTTCGTCGTCACCGGCTTCGGCACGGCGCATGGGCTCGACGCGCTGAGCGGCGCCGTCGTCTGGACGCAGTCCATCGGCGATCCCTTCCGCGCCGCGCCCACCGCCAATGGCGGCCGCGTCTTCGCCATCACGGCCGACAATCAGACCATCGCCTTCGCGCAGGAAACGGGCGAGGTGCTCTGGCGCCATCGCGGTATCGTCGAGAGCGCGGGCATCCTGAGTTCGCCGAGCCCGGCTGTGGCGGGCTCCGTGGTGATCGCTCCTTATTCCTCCGGCGAGCTCGTCGCGCTCCGCGTCGCCAATGGCACCGCCGTCTGGTCGGACTCGCTCACACGCACCGGCACGGTCACCTCGCTCAGCGAGTTGAACGATATCGCTGGCCGCCCCGTCATCGACCGCGATCGCGTCTTCGCCATCAGCCATTCGGGCCGCATGGTCTCCATCGATCTGCGCACCGGCGAGCGCGCCTGGACGCGCGACATCGGCGGCGTGCAGACGCCCTGGGTCGCGGGCGACTTCCTCTTCCTGCTCACCAATTCGCAGGAACTGATCGCCGTCTCCCGTCGCGACGGACGCATTCGCTGGATTACGCCCATGCCCCGTTGGGAAGACCCGGAAGACCGCGAAGACCCCATCGTCTGGTCCGGCCCGGTCCTTGTCAGCGACCGTCTCGTGATCGTTTCCTCGACCGGCGAAGCGGCCTCCGTCTCGCCCTATACGGGCGAAATTCTCGGCCGTATCGACCTGCCGGACGGCGCCTTGATCGCGCCCATCGTCGCCGACGAAACGCTCTATATTCTGACCGACGATGCGGAACTCATCGCGCTGAAGTAAAAGGCGCGAGCGTCTCGCAACCGGCTGAACCGAAATCGGCATGAGCCGGAGAACGGCATAGGAAAGGCCGGATAAAGTGTCATTCAAGGTCGCCATTGTCGGACGGCCCAATGTCGGCAAGTCCACCCTGTTCAACAGGCTGGTTGGGCGCAAGCTCGCATTGGTGGACGACACGCCGGGCGTCACGCGCGACCGGCGCGAGGGCGACGCGCATCTGGGCGACCTTTCCTTCACCGTCATCGACACGGCGGGGCTGGAGGAAGGCACCGGCGACAGTCTCGAAGCGCGCATGCGCCGCCAGACGGAGCTCGCCGTCGCCGAGGCGGATGTCTGCCTTTTCCTCATCGATGCGCGCGCCGGCGTGACCCCGCTCGACAGCCGCTTCTCGCAGATCCTCCGCAAGTCGCCGACCCCCGTCATCCTCGCCGCCAATAAATGCGAGGGCGGCGCGGGTCAGGCAGGCCGCATGGAAGCCTTCGAACTCGGTCTCGGTGCGCCCCTGCCGCTATCGGCCGAACATGGCGAAGGGCTGGGCGACCTTTACGACGCGCTCGCCGAATTCGCGAAAGGGCTGGAGGAGAGCGAAGCCGAGCAGGCGCTTGACGACGCGCTTGCCGAGGAGGCGGAAGCCGCCGAAGGCTTCGATCCCGACGCGCCCTATGAGCCGGATCTCGAGGCGCCGCTCCGCATCGCCATTGTCGGCCGCCCGAATGTCGGCAAGTCGACACTGGTGAACCAGCTTCTCGGTGAAGACCGGATGCTGACCGGGCCCGAGGCGGGCATCACCCGCGACAGCATCGGTATCGAATGGGAATGGCGCGGCCGCCGCGTGAAACTCTGGGATACGGCGGGCATGCGCCGCCGCGCCCGCGTGACCGAGAAGCTCGAAAAGCTCTCCGTCGCCGATACGCTCCGCGCCGTCCGCTTCTCGGAGGTCGCCGTCGTTCTGCTCGACGCGACCCAGACCTTTGAGCGCCAGGACCTGCATATCGCTGACCTCGTGGAGCAGGAAGGGCGCGGCCTCGTCATCGCCGTCAACAAGTGGGACAAGGTGGATGAGCCGCAGGAAGTCCTCCGTATGCTGAAGGAAGAGCTGGAGCGCCTTCTGCCCCAGATCCGCGGCGTGCCGATCGTCACCTTCTCCGCCTTGACGGGCAGGGGAACCGAGAAGCTCATGCCCGCCATCGAGCGCGTGCACCATCTGTGGAACGCGCGCGTGCCGACAGCCCGGCTCAACCGCTGGCTGGAGGAGGCGACCTCCCGTCATCAGCCGCCCGCCGCCAAGGGCCGCCCCGTGAATCTCAAATACATGTCGCAGGTAAAGTCGCGCCCGCCCACCTTCGCCGTCTTCTCGAGCCGCGCCGACGAGGTCCCGACCTCCTACCGGCGCTATCTCGTGAACGGCCTGCGTGAAACCTTCGAGCTTCCCGGCGTCCCCATTCGCCTCTTCATGCGCAAGGGAAAGAACCCCTACGCAGGCAGGAAGAAGCGCAGCTAGCCGCCCTCCTTGCACCGCCCTCCGCGTGCGGCTAGTTTTTTTGCATGAACACCGGAATTTCCATCTTCACGGCGGGCATCTTTTCCCTCCGTTTGCGCAAGGCAGGCGACGCGGCGTCCCGCCGCTGAAGGCCTGCATCGCGCCCACTTTTCAACGTCACGGGGCCGTGCGCGCCTTGAGCCGCGCCTGAAGCCTTTATCGTGCTCGCAAGGCAGAACGCCTGCGGGACGAACCGCGTCATCCCTTTCTCGCGCGAGCCGGAGACGATGGATGAGGCAGGTCCCGTGGGACGGAAAACGAAGAGACCCTCCAGCAGAAGCTGGGATGCGGTCGCGAACTGGTATATCGGCTGGGCCGGGGCGGAAGGCAGCCGCCATCACCGCGAACTGGCGATCCCCGCCATGATGAAACTACTTGCGCTGCAGCCGGGAGAGCATCTTCTCGACATTGGGTGCGGCGCCGGCGCGCTCGCTCCCGCCGTCATGGCGGCGGGCGCGCGTTACTGCGGCCTGGACAAGAGCCCCCGGCTCATTGCTCATGGACGAAGACACCACGGCGGCAAGGTTCGTCTCCTCGTCGGAGAGGCGACGAAGCTCGCCGCTTCCTCTTCCCTCCGACGGGAGGAGTTCGATGCCGCTTCCTTTCTCCTGAGCCTTCAGGATATCGATCCGCTGGATGCCGCCCTCGCTTCCGCCCGCTGGGCGCTGCATCCGGGTGGCCGCCTCGTCATTGTCATGACGCATCCCTGTTTCCGCATTCCGCGTCAAAGCGGGTGGGGGTGGGACGAGGCGCGCGGCCTGCGCTACCGCCGGATAGATCGCTATCTCACATCACTGGATATTCCCATGCAGGAATACGGACGTAAGGGCCGCGCGGGCGGCGGAACGACACGAAGTTATCACCGCCCGCTTCAGTCCTACTTCGCCGCGCTTTCGGAGAACGGCTTCCTCATCGACGCTCTGGAGGAGATTCCCGCACCCGCGCCCGAGGGAGAAGGCAGAGCCTTGCGCCTGTCGAGCGGCGACATTCCGCTCTTTCTCGCAATCAGGGCGTTGAGGCGCCGTTGAGCGGATGGCGGATGGCGGATGGCGGATGGCAGGCGGGCCGCGCGGCTGGGGGG